>Ga0228702_1000009_pt1 | contig 377022 bp, 343 predicted proteins | sample McNCre217_Aug_MG_2_FD_178018 | JGI IMG/M metagenome (GOLD analysis project Ga0228702, IMG submission 178018) | Freshwater microbial communities from McNutts Creek, Athens, Georgia, United States - 20-17_Aug_MG | ecosystem: Environmental > Aquatic > Freshwater > Creek | place: USA: Georgia... | reverse complement strand
CTTCCCATCCCGAACAGGACAGTGAAACGACTTAGCGCCGATGATAGTGCGGATTCCCGTGTGAAAGTAGGACATTGTCAGGCTTTATCAGCCCAGAACGCCCCACCATTCGGTGGGGCGTTTTGCTTTTTGTTCTCATACTTATATTCCGTCATTTATGCACGGCTTACATGGTTGACCGTATGGGATTTAACGGGTTGACCGTATAGAGGGCAATCTGGCTTCTGATTATTCTGACAACATGACCAACAGTTGTTCAGGAGCCTTTCATGACCATTGCGCCTCATCAGCCTATCGGCTTGGTCTTGGCTGATCCGCATCCGGTCATGCTGGATGGCCTGCAAAAAGATTTGCAGGAGTGGCCAGAGTTTCAAATCCATTCTTGTGCCCGGGATGGTGACTCGGCACTCAAGGCCATCCATGAACATCATCCCGATTACATCGTTCTTGATCTGCCTTTGGCCAAAAGAAGTGGCTTGGCCCTGATCCAGGAACTTCAGCTCCAGAATTTCAGAACACAGCCGATCGTGTTCACCAGCTCCCCTATTGGCGATGTGATGCGTGTCATTGATATGGGGGTTCGTGGGCTGGTGTCCAAGAACAAGCCCAAACACATTCTTGCGCGTTGCATTCGATCCGTGCACGAAGGGCAAGCCTGGCTCGATCGGGATTTGACTGAGGAAACAATGTCGTTGCTGCTGGAGCAGCAAAAGAAGAAAACACAGGCCTCCCAAGTGCTGACGCCGCGTGAAGTGGATGTAGCACGGATGGTCACGGAGGGGTGGCCCAACAAAAAAATTGCCAGCAAGCTGAGCATCAGCGAGGGGACGGCCAAACTTCACTTGCATCACATATACCAGAAGCTCAACTGTCCTGGGCGCATGGCCTTGATGCTGTACATGCAGCATAACGGACTGGCTTGAGCGGCGTCGAGCCAGCAGGGCCTGAGCGAGGCACCTATGCAACAAGATTGAAGGAGTAGAAATGAAGCGTGAAGTCCAAGTCTCAGGCGTTGATGACGTGAACGTGATTTCTGAGCACTACCGACGTGCAGCAGAAGAGTTGTTGTATGCCTACCAGCGCAACAAGGAAGCCACGAGGCATCACGAGTCAGGGGCGTTCAAAGCAGCGTCTCACCACGCCAAGCTTTCCAAGAACCATTCATTCATTGCACATGAGCATTTGAAAGAGGCGGTCTCCAAGAGTGATCAGCTGAAAGAGGTCGATGCTTTCTACAGCATGGGTTCGATGCCCTCTCCGGGAAGAAAAGACCATTGATGTCAGCTCATGTGACCGTTGTTTATCCGGCACTTTGTATTGTGACGCACAGTGTCAGGATTCGGCCCCGCCTAGACTGGCCACAGTTTAGTCATTGCCCTTGATTGGAGACAAAATGTCAATTCGGGTCCTCTTATCAAACAAGCACAAAACCATTTCCGAAGGGATTGCTTCGGTATTGAAAAATCACAGGGACATGGAGTTGGTGGGTATGGCGCACGACCAGGAAGATACGAGGCGCTTGTGTGAGGAGTCCAAACCGCATGTACTTGTCATGGGGATCGAATCTCAGGGGAAGTCGGATGTCGACATGACACGTTGGCTGTCCTTGCACCACCCCTTATTGAACATCGTCGCATTGACTTCGGATTGCGATCGAAGTTCGATCATTCAGATGCTGGATGCGGGAGCCATCGGCTACGTTTCCACCACCAGCGGTATAGAGGAAATCATGCACGGCATACGTGCGACCGCATCGGGGCGCGTGTATCTTTGCCAGGGAGCTGCCGCGTCGATGCTGGATAGTTACAGACGGACCAGAAGTACTGGCCTCAGGTCACGAGGCCCGCGGGGGCAATTGGGTGATCGGGAGTCGCAGGTGTTGCGTTTGATTGCAGACGGCTATTCATCCAAGGAAATTGCGCGCAATTTGCACATTGCACCGAGCACGGTCGAGGTGCATCGCCGAAACATCATGCGCAAGATTGGCTTGCACAAGGTGGCGGACTTGACCCGGTATGCCATTCGCAACCAGATGGTCGCCATCTGAGCTGTCACGGGCCAGTAGACTTCTGAATTTGCAGGGCGACAGCTTCTGCCACCTTGATGCCATCTACACCAGCAGACAGGATGCCTCCTGCGTAACTCGCGCCTTCTCCTGCTGGATAAAGACCGCGTGTGTTGCTATTCTGGAAACCCTCATCGCGAGGAATTTTCAAAGGTGATGACGTGCGGGTCTCAACCCCTGTCAAAACGGCATCCGGCATGTCATAGCCTCTGATTTTTCGACCGAAAACAGGCAAGGCTTCGCGCATCGCATCAACCGCGTACTTGGGTAGCACTTGGGACAAGTCGGTCAGGTGGACGCCCGGCTTGTAGGACGGCTGCACACTTCCCCAAGTGGTGGAGGGGCGCTGCGCCAGAAAGTCCCCCAACAATTGGCCGGGAGCCTCGTAGTTGCCCCCACCCACTTCAAAGGCGCGGCTTTCCAGCTGGCGTTGCAGCACGATGCCCGCCAGCGGGTGAGGGGCTGGGGGATGTTGCGCTGCAAGTTTTCGGGCTTCTTGCGCGAGCTGAGCGCCTTCCGTTTCGCCAAAGGCGTCTTGCCAGGCGGCAGTGTCCAGCGGGTAATCCGGCGGGTCGATGCCCACCACCATGCCCGCGTTGGCATTGCGTTCGTTGCGCGAGTACTGGCTCATGCCGTTGGTCACCACCCGGTCGGGCTCGCTGGTCGCGGCCACCACGGTGCCACCAGGACACATGCAAAAGCTGTAGACGGCACGGCCGTTGCGCGCGTGGTGCACCAGTTTGTAGTCGGCCGCACCCAGCAGCGGGTGGCCTGCATGGCGGCCCCATCGCGCCTGATCGATCACGCTTTGCGGGTGCTCAATGCGCACGCCGATCGAAAACGATTTGGCCTGCAAGGCCACGCCACGCTTGTGCAGCATGACAAAGGTATCGCGTGCGCTGTGACCCAGGGCCAGCACCACATGGCGGGTGGGCAAGCTGTGGCTTTGGCCGGTTTGCAGGTCCAGCACCTGCACGCCGGTGAGTTGATGTCCGCCCTCCGCAGGCGAGAGCAGCACATCGGTCACGCGCTGCTCAAAGCGGATTTCGCCACCCAGTGCCGTGATTTGCTCGCGGATGTTCTCCACCACCTTGACCAGCTTGAAGGTGCCGATGTGCGGGTGCGCGGCAAACAGGATGTCGGCGGGCGCTCCGGCTTTGACGAATTCATCCATCACCTTGCGACCCAGATGGCGCGGGTCCTTGATCTGGCTGTAGAGTTTGCCGTCGCTGAAGGTGCCTGCGCCGCCCTCGCCAAACTGCACATTGCTCTCTGGGTGCAACTGTTTTTTGCGCCACAGACCCCAAGTGTCCTTGGTGCGCTCGCGCACCGTTTTGCCTCGTTCCAGCACGATGGGCTTGAAACCCATCTGCGCCAGACTGAGCGCCGCGAACATGCCGCAAGGCCCGAAGCCCACCACCACCGGGCGTTCCCCCTCTTGAGCGCCAAACCCTGCTGGGGCATGGCAGGGTGCATGCCAGACCATGTCAGGTGTGGGCTGGATGTGTGGGTTCTTCTCGAACTGCCGCAGCAGGGCCGCTTCAGTCTGTGGATCGCTCAGCGTGATGTCGACAATGAACACAGCCAGCAGTTCGGCCTTGCGCGCGTCGAAGCTGCGCTTGAACACATGCAGAGTGGCGATGTCGGTGAGGTCGATGCCCAGTACCTTGGCCACCAGCTGGCGCAAGGCGGCTTCAGGATGTGGCGGTGGGATGCGGTCTTCGTCGGTTTCTGTGGGCGCATCTGCTGCGCGACGCACTTCCACCGGCAGGGCCGACAAGGGGAGTTTGAGTTCGGAAATTCGGATCATGGTCGTGGCTTGTGGTTATCAAGCAAGAAGCCGTGATTATCGCTGCGGAGAGCACCGATTGCCGGGTGCAGTGCCCGGCCAGTCGATACCTTGCTCAGGCAGGCAGGAAGCCTTCGATCGACAGGTAGCGTTCGCCCGTGTCGTAGTTGAAGCCCAGCACGGTGGCGCCAGCAGGCAGCCCGGGCAGTTTTTGTGCGATGGCGGCCAAGGTGGCGCCGGACGAAATACCGACCAGCATGCCTTCTTCACGGGCCGAGCGGCGGGCGTATTCACGTGCGGCCTCGGCGTCGACCTGGATCACGCCATCCAGCAATGAAGTGTCGAGGTTCTTGGGGATGAAGCCTGCGCCAATGCCCTGAATGGGGTGCGGCGCAGGGGCTCCGCCCGAGATGACAGGCGAAGCCGCAGGCTCGACCGCGAACACCTTGAGATTCGGGAACTTGGCCTTGAGCACACGGGCGGTGCCCGTCAGGTGGCCACCCGTGCCCACGCCGGTGATCAGCGCGTCGATGCCATCGGGGAAGTCGGCCAGGATCTCTTGTGCGGTGGTGCGCACATGCACGTCGATGTTGGCGGGGTTTTCAAATTGCTGGGGCATCCAGGCGCCGGGGGTGCTGGCCACCAGTTCTTCGGCGCGGGCGATGGCGCCTTTCATGCCTTTTTCGCGAGGCGTCAAATCAAAGGAGGCGCCATAGGCCAGCATCAGGCGTCGGCGCTCGATGCTCATGCTGTCGGGCATGACCAGCACCAGCTTGTAGCCCTTGACGGCAGCGACCATGGCCAGGCCAATGCCGGTGTTGCCCGAGGTGGGCTCGACGATGGTGCCACCAGGCTTCAAAGCGCCAGATTTTTCAGCGTCTTCGATCATGGCCAGTGCGATGCGGTCCTTGACCGAGCCGCCGGGGTTGCTGCGCTCGGACTTGATCCACACATTGGCGGTGGCGCCAAACAGACGGTTGATGCGCACATGGGGGGTGTTGCCGATAGTGGCGAGGATGTTGAGGGCTTTCATGTTCGTTTCTCCAGTATCAAAAGGAAGAATATGCGGCCATTGTGCGTGAAACTTCAGACCTTGATGGGCATGAGCTTATGCCTGCAGGCGATAATCAGAAGGTGAAGCTCGCCAGACCGCCGCTGGTGCAATCCGGGAAACCGGGCACTGGAGGAACGTCCGGACTGCACAGGACAGCGCAGGAGGTAACACCTCTCCACCGTGAGGTGAGGATCAGAGCAACAGAGACGAGCCGCTTCAGTGCGGGTGAAACGGGCAATCTCTGCGCGCAGCAATACCAAGTAGGCCAGCGTTGATGTGGTTCCGCAGAGCTGGCGGGTAGGTAGCATCGAGCCGGGTGGGCGACCCCCGGCCCAGAGTAATGGCGGTCACGCAGCGGGCAACCGCTGTGCACAGAATCCGGCTTATCGGCGAGCTTCACACTTTTCTTCAGAACCCGTCGCACCATGAAAAAAGGCCCCGAAGGGCCTGATTCAGTGGGAGCGTGGTTTCAGCCACGAGACGGCATCAGGCTGCCCGCGAGCGCAAAGACCGAATTGGGTGCCGTGATCTTCATGGGCGCGGCCTTGGGTTTGGCAAAAACCCCACGTTTGACCGACGGCTGGGGCGCGGGCTCCACCTTCACGCCTTTGGCGCGCTGTTCGGCCACCAATTGGCGCAGGCTGATCGACTGCAGGTGCGCCAGCATCTTGTCGTTCAGGCTGGCCCACAGCTCGCTGTTCATCCAGCCGCCTTCTGTGGCCAGTTCCTCTGCCGAAGGGGCGTCCACGGCGGCAACAATGTCGGCCATGGTGATCTTGTCGGCGTTACGGGCCAGGGAGTACCCACCGCCTGGGCCGCGTGTGCTTTCCACCAGGGCCTGCTGACGCAGTTTGCTGAAGAGCTGTTCCAGGTAGGACAGTGAAATCTGGTGGCGCTCGCTGATGGCGGCCAGAGACACGGGGCCACGGTCTTCCCGCAGCGCCACATCGATCATGGCGGTGACTGCAAATCGGCTTTTGGTGCTCAAACGCATGGTGATCTCCTTGAAGCGTTCATTTGTCTCCCGCTGAGTGGGAGGACTTGTCGACTTCCGCGCCTTGTGGGCAGTGGCTGTCACAGGCCAATCATTTTCTCAGACTGAGAGGTCAATTGGGGATGACCTGTCGCAATTCAAGGGCAAATGGACCCTCGGGAATTGTTGGAATGTGTAAAACACCTTGCCAGTCCAAGAGGGTGGGGGGTCAGAACCGTTCTCCAGGCTCCAGCGGCCGCCACTCACCAGCTGCCAGCGGGGCCAGTCCCAAGCGACCAATGCGCTGACGCCGCAACTCCTGCAGCGGCAGCTGTTCGGCCAGCCACTGGGCAAAACCGGCGCCTTGGGCCGCTTTGCCCGCGATGCGCAGCACCGCCTGCGCATCGGTCTGGTGGTTCAGGCTGACACGAAAGCCCGGAAACTGCATCTTCTCCAAGGTGCCGGACGGCAGGGTGCCACGGACAGTGGCCAGCCATTCCTGCTCCAGCGGGGCGCGCGGGTCCTGCAGGTGTCGCAAGATGCCGGGGTCCTCCGAAAACACGCACAAACCACTGGCGCCCTGGGGCAGTGGCAGCACGGCTTGCAGCCGGGCCAGCCTCTCGGGACGCCATTCTGGGCGGTTTTCGCTGCGGACCTGGGCCTGCAGGGCCACCAGGGTCCATGGCGCATCCGGGCGCTGGTGCGCCACCACCGTCAGAGCTTGCTGGGCGCTGTGGTGCGCCAGCCGATCCACCTGCACGGCCTCGTCCTGGACGCGTCGGGCCGGGTCGGTCACCACCTGGCCATTGACCTGCACGGCGCCGGCAAAAATCAGGGCCTCGGCCTCACGGCGTGAGCAGCCTTGTGCCGCCGCCACCCGTTTGGCCAGACGCACGCCTTCGTCGCTGGCGTTCATTCGCCCACGCTTTCGCGGATGTGGTCCACGTGCGCCTGCAGCGAACGCGCTGCCACCGGCCACAGGCGCGGAGGCACATCGTCGTAGGCTTTTTCGACCCAGTCTTGCAGCGTGCCGTGCGGCAGGGCCTGCATGGCTGCTGCGATCTTGGCTTCGCGCTTGAGGCGGTGGGCCCTGAGCTGGGTGATGGCCTGCTTGGCAAAGCCCAGCACATGGCCGTGCGCGGGCAGGATGAATTCGATGGCGTGCTCGTCGCAGGCCGCGGCCAGTTTGTCCAGGGACGCCAGGTAGTTGCCCATGTGCCCGTCGGGCGGGTCGATCACCGTGGTGCTGCCGTTGAGCACATGGTCGCCCGAGAACAACAAGCCATCCTCTTCGAGCACCAGGCAAACATGGTTGGCCGCGTGGCCCGGGGTGTGGACTGCACGCAGGGTGTGGGTCACGCCAGCGCCTTCGAGCACCAGTCGCTCGCCATCGGCCAGTTCGCGGTCGGGCGTGAACTGGCTGTTGGCGCGGGCGGTCGGGCGCGAGGCCAGGCCCAGAACCGGAGGCTTCCCATCGCACAGGGCTTGCAGTGGTGTCGCGCCGGGGGAATGGTCGGGATGCGAGTGGGTGCAGACAATGGCTCGGATCTGCCCGCCCGCAGCGCGCCACAGGCGCTCCAGATGGTCAGGGTCGGCGGGGCCGGGGTCGATGGCGATGTAACCGGTGTGCGGGTCACCCACCAGATAGCTGTTGGTGCCCGGGCCGGTCATCACCCCGGGGTTGGGGGCGGTCAGGCGTTGCACGTTCTTGAGCAGTGTGGTGGGCTGTTCGCTTTGCCAGTCCAGGTGGTGCACGATCTGGCCATCGGGGCTCACCAGGGCCAGTTCGCCAAAGGCGCTTTCGTGCTCCATGTAGCGCTCTTCGCGCCCGGCCAGCCAGCCGCCTCGCGGGCAGCTGGTCCACAGGGGCTCTTCGGTGGCGGCGCAGGCGGCCAGCACTGCGTCCACCGTCTTGAATGCCTTCAGGCGCTCGAGTGTGCGGATGGTCGGAAAGATGATGAAAAACTGCCCTGCTTCGTGGCGGGTCAGGGCGTCTTGCGGGCGCACCCAGACCGGCTCGAACTGCTCGGCCTCGTCGGCCACGGGGGTCTGCCCTGCAGGCATGCGGGCCACCAGAAATGGCACGTCAAAGCGGCGCGGCAAGTCCCGGTCGGTGATCCAGTGCGCCAGGATGAAGACCTGGTCAGCTGCCAGTTGCAGCCCGCGCGCCGCGCACTGCGCGGCAAACGGCGCTTTGCGGTCGAGCGCTGCGATGTCGGCTTCATCGGCCCAGCGGCCGTCGGAGTGGCGCGCGAACAGCACGCCCAGCTCTTCAAAGCTTTCGCGGATGGCAGCGATGGCCTGCGTCAGGTGCAGGTCGTTCTGGCCAGGACGGCGGCTGGACTGGCTGTGGGCTGCGGCATCGGCGGCGTCCACGCCCCCGCCCGGAAAGACATAGGCGCCTGGCGCAAAGCTGGCCGTCATGGAGCGGCGCGTCATGAGCACCTCCAGCCCTTCGGGGCTGTCGCGCAGCAGCAAAACGGTGGCGGCCGGGCGCAATGCCACGGGTTCGCGTTGGGGGTGCAGGAGTTGGGTAGGTCGGACCATGCGCCATTATGAGTGGCCTTCCAGTGATAATCCACGCATGCGAATCCGCTTCACCAAAATGCAAGGCGCTGGCAACGATTTTGTCGTGCTGGACGAAACCCGTGGTCTGCTGGGCCTGAGCACGGCGCAGTACCGTTTCCTGGCCGATCGCCACTTCGGCGTGGGCGCCGACCAGATCCTGAGCGTGCGTCCCTCGCCCCGAGCGGGTCTGGACTTTGAATACGTGATCCACAACGCCGATGGCGGCGAAGTTGAACACTGTGGCAACGGTGCGCGCTGCTTTGTGCGCTATGTGCGCGACAAGGGGCTGACCGACAAGAGCGCCGTGCGCGTCAAGGTGCAGCAAGGCGAGATCGAGCTGCACATGAACCCTGACGGGCGCGTGACGGTCAACATGGGCGCCCCCGTGTTCGACTGGGAGCGTGTGCCCTTCAACCCCATCGGCCTCGTCAGCGACCAGGTCAACGGTTGGCCGGTGTTTGATCTGGCGCTGGGCGGGCAGGGCATCGCCCCTTCCAACGCGCGCGTGGGCGTGGTGTCCATGGGCAACCCGCACGCGGTGCAACGCGTGGACAACGTTGACACAGCCCCGGTGCTGACCCAAGGCCCACTGATCGAAAACCACCCGGCTTTCCCCAAGCGGGTGAACGCGGGCTTCATGCAGATCGTCTCGCGCAGCCAGATCCGCTTGCGCGTCTACGAGCGTGGTGCGGGCGAAACCCTGGCCTGCGGCACGGGCGCCTGCGCGGCCGTGGTGGCGGGCATTCGCCAGGGCTGGCTGGACAGCCGCGTCGATGTGCAGACCCATGGCGGCGTGCTCACCATCGAGTGGGCGGGCCAGGCGGACAGCCCGGTCATGATGACGGGCCCGGCCACCCCCGTGTTCGATGGCGAAATTGACATTCCTGAACTTTGAGACGCACTGAGGACCTGACACCATGACGACCGAACAACCCATGGCCCCGATCACCGAAGACGACATCGCGGACTACCTGGTCAACACGCCTGACTTCTTTGAGCGCCATGCCTCGCTGCTGGCCTCGGTGCAGCTGTCGCACCCGCAAAGCCACCGTGCGGTGAGTCTGCAGGAACGCCAGGCGCAGATGCTGCGCGACAAGATCAAGTCGCTGGAGCACCGCATCATGGACATGATCCGGCACGGCAACGAGAACATGATCCTCACCGACAAGCTGCACCGCTGGGCGTGTGAGCTGCTGGTGGCGCGTGCCGACGAGATGGCCGCGTTCGCGGTCGACAACATTCGTGAACTTTTTCAGGTGCCCCAGGTGGCACTGCGTTTGTGGGGCGTGAACGCTGCCCACGCCGACGCGGTTTACGCCCAGGGTGTGACCGATGCCGTGCGCGAGCAGGCGGCCGCGATGGAGACGCCGTACGTTGGCGCCAACACCGGGTTCGAGGCTGTGCAGTGGCTGGAGCAGCCCGCGCAAGCGGCATCGCTGGCGCTGATGGCTTTGCGCCCGGCGCCCGGTCAAGCGGCCTTTGGCCTGTTGGTGCTGGCCTCGCCCGATGCGCAGCGTTTCAACAGCCAGATGGGCACGGAGCTGCTGGAGCGCCTGGCCGAGCTGGCGGGCGCGGCGCTGTCGGTGCTGCGCGCGCAAGAGGCCTGAACCCCACGAGGGCGTTGGCTTGAACGACGCAAACACCCCTTTGGCCAGTGTGTCGCTTGACCCGCTGGCCTTGCGCTATCTGGACCACGTGCGTTTTGAAAAACGCCTGGCCGAGCGCACCTGCACCCTGTACCGGCTGGACCTGGAGCGCCTGAGTGCCATGGCCGCCGAGGCCTCTGTGGCCCTGACCGAGGTGCAGCCTACCCACATCCGCCGCTGGGTGGCGCAGATGCACAGCGCCGGGCGCAGCGGCCGGGGCATTGCCCTGATTCTGTCGGGCTGGCGAGGGTTTTACACCTGGCTCGGCCGCGAAGGGCGTGTCAGCAGCAACCCGGTGCAAGGCGTGCGCGCCCCCAAGGTGGCCAAGCCCTTGCCCAAGGCGCTGGGCGTGGACGAGGCCGTGCAGCTGGCCGAACACGAAGAGGCGCAGGACGACCCCTGGCTCGAAGCCCGCGACGCCGCCATGGTCGAGCTGCTCTATGGCTGTGGGCTGCGGGTGGGCGAGCTGACCGGGCTAGATGTCGTGCCCAGTGACGCGGCGCTCCAGCAAGGGCGGGGCTGGGTCGATCTGCAGGCGGCCGAGGTGCAGGTGCAGGGCAAGGGCGGCAAGCGCCGCACCGTGCCTCTGGGCTCGCAGGCACTGGCGGCGCTCGAACGCTGGCTGGCGGTGCGCGGCCAGGTCACAGGCATGCTGAACGCGCCCGTGCCGGGGGCATCCAGCGCGTCGCTGGCGCTGTTCGCCGGCCAGCATGGCACGCGGCTGACGGCGCAGTCGATCTGGCAGCGGCTCAAGCGCCGCAGCCTGCTGGCGGGTTTGGCCACGCCGGTGCACCCGCACATGCTGCGCCACTCGTTTGCCAGCCATGTGCTGCAGTCCAGCGGCGATCTGCGGGCTGTGCAGGAGTTGCTGGGCCACGCCAACATCACCACCACGCAGGTCTACACCCGGCTGGATTTCCAGCACCTGGCCAAAGCCTACGACGCAGCGCACCCCCGGGCCAAGCGCAAGGGGTAAGTGCGCGCCAGTGGGGCGGGTCTCAACGACAATAGCCGCCATGAAAACGCTTCGACTCAAAGAAGGCAAGGAACGCTCCTTGCTGCGCCGCCACCCCTGGGTGTTTGACTCCGCCATCGCCAAAGGCGGCGGCGATGCGGGCGAGACGGTGCGCATCGAGTCGTCGGCCGGGCAGTTCCTGGGCTGGGCCGCGTTCAGCCCGAACTCGCGCATCAAAGCGCGCGTTTGGAGTTTTGACGAGGGCCAGCGCATCGACGCCCGTTTCATCCAGGAGCGCATCGCGCAAGCGGTGGCTGCGCGCCAGTGGTTCGACATCCAGAGCGATGGCCTGCGCCTGGTGCACGGTGAAGCCGATGGCCTGCCGGGCCTGATCGTGGACCGCTATGGCGACACTCTGGTGGCGCAGTTCACCAGCTGCGGCACCGAGCGTTTCAAGCAGGCGATTGCCGATGCGCTGCTGCAGGTCACGGGCCTGACGCGCCTGTACGAGCGCTCGGACGCCAGTGTGCGCAGCCTCGAAGGCCTCCCCGAAGTCACGGGCTGGCTGCGCGGCTCGGGCGAGACCGAATTGACCATCCGCGAGCACGACTGGCAACTCACGCTGGACGTGGCCACCGGCCACAAAACCGGCTTTTACCTGGACCAGCGCGACAGCCGTCAGCGCTTTGCCCAGCACACGCGCCATCGCCAGTTTGGCAAGGTGCTCAATTGCTACTGCTACACCGGGGGCTTCACCATCGCGGCCCTGTCGGGTGGGGCTGGGCATGTCACGTCCATCGACTCGTCAGGCCCGGCACTGGAGCGTGCTGCGGCGCACGTCCGGCTCAACGGCTTTGATGCCGCCCGCGCCCGCTTCATGGACGCGGACGTGAACGCCAGCCTGCGCGCCTTCATCGAGGCGGGCGAGACTTTTGACGCCATCGTGTTGGACCCCCCCAAGTTCGCACCCACGGCCGCGCATGCGGACCGAGCCGCCCGCGCCTACAAGGACATCAACCGCCTGGCCTTCAAGCTGCTGGTGCCCGGTGGCGAGCTGTTCACCTACTCGTGTTCGGGGGGCATCAGCGCCGACCTGTTTCACAAGATTGTGGCCTCGGCGGGCACCGATGCCGGGGTGGACGGCTTCATCAGCGAGCGCCTGCAAGGCGCGCCCGACCACCCGATGACGGTGAACTTTCCCGAGGGGGAATACCTCAAGGGCCTGGTCGTTGTGCGCAAGTGAGCGCGGCCAGGGGCCGGCAAGGCCTTGAAGAGCCCGATACACTCCCCACCTCTTTTGTTTCGTCGATTTTTCGGAGACCTGCATGGCCCTCATTCCTGCCACCATCCTCACCGGCTTCCTCGGCTCGGGCAAGACCACGCTGCTCAAGCGGGTGCTGACCGAGGCCCATGGCCAGAAGATCGCCATCATCGAAAACGAGTTCGGCGAGGAAAACATCGACAACGACATCCTGGTGTCCGAGACCGACGAGCAGATCATCCAGATGAGCAACGGCTGCATCTGCTGCACCATCCGTGAGGATTTGCGCGCCACGCTGCAGTTGCTGGCCGCCAAGCGCCGCAAGGGCTTGCTGAATTTCGAGCGCGTGGTGATCGAGACCACGGGCCTGGCCGACCCCGGCCCGGTGGCGCAGACCTTCTTCATGGACGACGAGATCGCCGAGACTTTCCTGCTCGACTCGATCCTGACCCTGGTGGACGCCAAGCATGCGGCCCAGCAGCTCAACGACCGCGTCGAGGCTCAGCGCCAGGTGGGCTTTGCCGACCAGATCTTCATCAGCAAGGCCGATCTGGTGTCGGCCCAGGAACTGGACGCGCTGCAGCACCGCCTCAAGCACATGAACCCGCGTGCGCCGCAAAAAGTGGTGCATTTCGGCGAAGTCGCTTTGGGCGAGGTGTTTGACCTCAAGGGCTTCAACCTGAACGCCAAGCTCGACATCGACCCGGACTTCCTGAGCGATGACAGCCATGACCACCACGACCATGCGCATGGCGAGCACTGCGACCATCCTTCGCACCAGCACGACCATGATCACGACCACGCACATGGCGCGCACTGCGACCACCCCTCGCACGCACATGAACACGGTCACCACCATCACCACGACGACGATGTCAAAAGCTTCGTCTTCAAATCTGAACGGGCTTTCGATCCGGCCAAGCTCGAGGACTTTCTGGGCGCCATCGTCAACATCTATGGCCCCAAGATGCTGCGCTACAAAGGGGTGCTGAACATGCGCGGCACCGAACGCAAGGTGATCTTCCAGGGCGTGCACCAACTCATGGGCAGCGACCTGGGCCCCATGTGGGCCGATGGCGAAGTGAAAATGAGCAAGATGGTGTTCATTGGCATCGATTTGCCCAAAGACATCCTCCTGCAGGGGCTGGAACAGTGCCTGGTGTCGGCCTGAAACCCATTCTTTTTCCCATAACGTGTCGTTAATCGGCCGCATCCGGGAATTTGGCAGTTTCAGTCGCTACAATCGCCCGCCTGACGGCCTCCCTTTTGGGGGGACGGCAAACCCCAGAAGGTCGACAAACAGGGTTTACCCATGCAGATGAACAGGACCCCGGATCATCTGCCATTCGATGGCAGGAGGCTGAGGCCTGCCCCGCAACACGGCTAGGAGACAAGACGTGAAGACGCCCGCCAAAAAAGCAGCCAAGGCTGCAGCCCCCAAGGCCAAAGCCAAGGTGGCCGCCAGCCCGAAAAAGTCGGCAGCCAAGGCGCCTGTGAAACCAGTCGCCAAAGCCAAAGCTGTGGTCAAACCCGTGCCCGCCAAAAAACCGGAGAGCAAAGCCGCACCAACGAACAAGGCCGTTGTCAAAAAAGCTGCGACGGCCTCCAAGGCCGCTCCAGCCAAGAAAGCCACTCCAGCCAAACCTGTAAAAATCGCCAAGCCAGCGGCAAGCCCCAAGGTCTTGCCGGGCAAAAAAGCGGTCAAACCCGCAGTGGCTGTCAAAGCCGCCGTCAAGCCTGCCGCCAAGGCGTCGAAAGCAGTGGCGAAACCGGCGCCTGTGAAGGCAGCCTCCGCTCCCAAGAAGCAGACACCGGCCAAAACCGAAGTGGCTGTTTCCGTCAAGAAAGAACCTGTGAAAAAAGTCGAGCCTGTCCAGACCACGGTCTCCAAGGCACCTGTTCCCGTGGTGGCCCCGGTGGCCTCCGATCAACCGATCCGGTCCACTCGCCCCTCGGCGCGTCTGGCCCAGATCACGGTGCCGTCCCTGCCCCCTGCTGTGGCCTCGACCGCAGCCAAAGCCAGTTATTTGCCCAGCATGCCCACTTCTGTTGTTTCTGCTCCCGTGTTCCCTGTCAAAAAAGACGCCAAATTGGCCAACAACTGGAAAACCAAACAGCTTGACCAGCTCTCGGATGCCGAGATCCTGGCCATGCCTGACAGCGAATACATGAACGATTTGCAGATGGCGTACTTCCGCCGCAAGCTGGTGGCCCTCAAGCAGGACATCCTGGCCAATGCCGGTGAAACGACCGAACACCTGCGCGAAGACACCGTGGTGGTGCCCGATCCGGCCGACCGTGCCACCATTGAAGAAGAGCATGCGCTGGAGTTGCGCACGCGTGACCGCGAGCGCAAGCTGCTCAAGAAAATCGAGCAATCCATCATCCGCATTGATGCGGGGGACTATGGTTACTGTGACGAAACGGGCGAGCCCATCGGCGTGGGCCGTTTGCTGGCCAGGCCTACGGCCACTTTGTCGTTGGAGGCACAGCAGCGTCGCGAACTCAAACAGAAGATGTTTGGCGATTGATTGGCTTGCATCCGGTGTTTTTCCAAAGCCCCTTTCGAGGGGCTTTTTTGTTTCTGGCCTTTCGGCGATCCTTTCTTGCCTGATGCTTTAAATATTTTTATGTTTTTTGTTAATTGGAAATCCTTCAGGCGTTACTTTCAGAGGGGCTTCTAAGTCACTCATTTATATAGAAAATTTCCCCGTTCATTTGTTCAATTTCGCTTGTAAGCTGTTGATTTCATTGAAAAAATTCTGACTTGAGTGCTTGCGCGGGTGGCATTTCCTGATACAGTGCAAAAAAGTGCAATTAAGTGGGGAAAAGTGCCTGCTGTGTTGCTTGTTCACTGAAAAAAGGTGGTTGCGGTGTTTCAAGGGGCCTCGTCGCTGAGTCTGGATGCCAAAGGGCGGTTGTCTGTGCCGACCCGGCACCGTGACGTCCTGAGCGCCACGGCGCAGGGTCAGCTGACCATCACCAAGCACCCCCATGGTTGCCTGATGGTGTTCCCCCGTCCCGAGTGGGAGAAGTTCCGCGAGCGCATCGCCCAGTTGCCCATGTCGGCCCAGTGGTGGAAGCGGATTTTTCTGGGCAACGCCATGGATGTCGAGATGGACGGCACCGGCCGCGTGCTGATCTCGCCCGAATTGCGCCAGGCGGCCGGCATTTCAAAGGACACCATGCTGCTGGGTATGGGCAACCACTTCGAGCTCTGGGACAAAACCACCTACGACGCGCAGGAAGCCCAGGCGATGCAGGGCGAGATGCCCGATGTGTTCAAGGACTTCTCGTTCTGATGGCCATGAGCGAAGCCCCCCTCATCCACACCACCGTGCTGCTGCATGAAGCCGTCGAGGCTTTGTTGGCGGGTGATGCGGGGGTGGATGGTCGTTATGTCGACGCCACGTTCGGCCGAGGCGGTCATTCCCGCCTGATCTTGTCGCAGCTGTCAGACAAGGGGCGGCTGGTGGCCTTTGACAAGGATCCGGATGCCATCGCTGAGGCGCAGACGGTGCAGGACGCCCGGTTTGCCATTCGCCATGAAGGCTTTTGCCACTTGGGGGAGTTGCCCGCAGGCAGTGTCGATGGCGTCCTGATGGACTTGGGGGTGAGCTCTCCCCAGATCGACAACCCCGTGAGGGGTTTTTCTTTTCGTTTTGACGGTCCGTTGGACATGCGCATGGACACCACGCGCGGACAAAGTGTGGCCGATTGGTTGGCCACCGCAGAGGTGGATCAAATCACGGAGGTGATACGTGACTATGGCGAAGAACGGTTTGCTTTTCAGATTGCAAAGGCGCTTGTGGCTCGCCGACAAGAGCGGGGCCCAATTTCATCCACCGCTGAGCTGGCCCAGCTCGTGGCTGACACGGTCAAAACCCGCGAGCCGGGCAAGGACCCTGCAACGCGGACATTTCAGGCTTTTCGGATTTTCATCAACGCCGAGCTTGAAGAGCTTGAACAGGCGCTAGAGGCCAGCCTGCAGGTGCTGGCCCCGGCCGGGCGGCTGGTGGTGATCAGTTTCCATTCGCTGGAAGACCGCATTGTCAAGCAATTCATCGCCAAGCACGCCAAAGAGGTGGTGGACCGCCGCGTGCCATTTGCCGCCCCCGTGGCCATGCGCCTGAATGCGCTCGGCCGAGTCAAGCCCAGCGAGCAGGAGGTGCAGTCCAACCCCCGTTCACGCAGCGCCATCATGCGCATTGCCGAGCGCACGGAGGTGCCCGCATGACCCGCCTGAACATCGTGTTGCTGCTGACTCTGGTGTTCAGTGCGCTGATGCTGGTGCACTCGCAGTACGAGTCTCGTCAGCTGTTCATGGCGCTGGAGACTGCGCGCAAGGACACGAACCGCCTGGAGGTCGAGCGTGACCGCCTGCTGGTGGAGCGCCGCGCGCAAGCCACACCTTTGCGGGTCGAGCAGCTGGCACGTCAGCAGTTGCAGATGCGCATGGTGAGTCCGGGCATCACGCAGTATGTCCATGTGCAGCCTGCTGGAGCCAAGCCATGAGCCGCAGTGTGCAGCTCAGCTCCAGCCCCTTGCTGGCCAGCAAAACCCCGGTCTGGCGCAGCAAGCTGATCGTGGCGGCCATCGCTTTGGGTTTCATGGGGCTGGTGGCGCGTGCCGCGTATGTGCAGGTCATTGAAAACGACTATTACAAGCGGCAGGGTGAAGTGCGCTTTGCCCGCACGCTGAGCCTGCCCGCCAACCGCGGGCGCGTGCTCGACCGCAATGGCCTTTTGCTGGCGTCCAGCGTGCCTGCGCCCAGCATCTGGGCCAACCCGGAAGATCTGGAGCGCGATCAGGTCAAGCTCAAACAGCTGGCCAAGTTGCTGGACATGAGCCAGGCCGAGCTGGACAAGAAACTGGAAAACGAAGACAAGACCTTCGTTTGGTTGCGCCGGCAGCTCGACGAGTCGGTGGTCAAGGAGATCCTGGCGCTGGACATCAAGGGCGTCTACAGCATCAAGGAATACAAGCGCCTCTACCCCGAAGGGGAGGCTGCAGCCCACATCGTGGGCTTCACCAATGTGGAAGACCAGGGGCAGGAAGGCGTGGAGCTGGTGTTCCAGAAGGCCCTGTCGGGCAAGGCTGGCTCCCGCCGCGTGATCAAGGACCGCCTGGGCCGCGTGGTCGAGGCTGTAGGTGAGACCATCCCGCCGGAAGACGGCCAGGATCTGCAGTTGAGCATCGACAGCAAGGTCCAGTTTTTTGCCTACCAGAAGCTGCGTGACGCCGTGCTCGACAACAAGGCCAAAGCGGGCAGTGTGGTCGTGCTCGATGCGCAATCGGGCGAAGTGCTGGCGCTGGCCAACTACCCCAGTTATTCACCGGACAAGCGCGTGAACCTCAGTGGCGAGCAGTTGCGCAACCGCGCCTTGACCGACACCTTCGAGCCAGGCTCGACCATGAAGCCGTTTGCGGTGGCCCTGGCTCTTGAAAAGGGCTTGGTCAAACCAGAAACACCAATCCAGACTGCGCCCGGGCGCATCACCATCACCGGCTCGACCATCACCGACGCACACCCCCATGGCGTGCTCACCGTGAACGAGATCATCCAGAAGTCGAGCAATGTGGGCACCGTCAAGCTGGCCATGCAGATCGAGCCCCGCGAGATGTGGGAAATGTATTCGCAGGTCGGCTTTGGGCAAAAGCCCCAGATCCCTTTCCCCGGCGTGGTGAGTGGCCGTTTGCGGCCCTACAAAACCTGGCGGCCGATCGAGCAGGCCACCATGAGTTACGGCTATGGCATTTCGGGCAGCCTGTTCCAGGTGGCCCGGGCGTACACCGTGTTTGCCCGTGATGGCGAGGTGGTGCCCGCGACCCTGATCAAGACGGAGCAAAAAGTGCAGGGTGTGCGCGTGTTCAGTGAGGACAACGCCAAGGCCATGCGCAAGATGCTGCACATGGTCACAGGGCCTGGCGGCACGGCTCCCAAGGCCCAGACCATGGGCTACTCGGTGGGTGGCAAGACCGGCACCGCGCACAAACAGGAAGGCAAAGGCTACGCAGGCAAGAAGTACCGCGGCTTTTTTGTCGGCATGGCCCCGATCGAGCAGCCGCGCATCATCGTGGCGGTGATGGTCGACGAGCCCAGCAACGGGCGTTACTTCGGCGGCGATGTGGCCGCCCCCGTGTTCAGCGAAACTGTGCAGCAGACCCTGCGTTTGCTGGGTGTGCAGCCGGACATGGCCGTCAAGCCGCAAGTGGTGACCAAAGCCGTGGAGGAGTCGTTCTGATGCATGAACTCCACAGCCCTCAGGAAGCCGCACGCTGGTTGCGCCAGCGCGTGACCGGGGTACTGCGCACCGACAGTCGACAGGTTCAGCCAGGCGACGGCTTCATCGCCTGGCCGGGCGCCGTGACCGATGGCCGGCATTACCTGGACAAGGCCCTGGCGCAAGGTGCAGCCGCCTGCCTGATGGCGGCCGAGGGCAGCGAGCCCTGGCGTGACCTGCAGCCGACCGACCGGCTGGCCGCATTGCCGCAGCTCAAGGTCCTGACCGGCCTGGTGGCCGATGCCTATTACGAGCAGCCCAGCCAGCGCCTGGATGTGCTGGCAGTCACAGGCACCAATGGCAAAACGTCGACGGCCTGGTGGCTGGCGCAAGCCTTGAGCTCGCCTGTGCTGCAGCGTTCTTGCGCCTTGGTGGGCACCCTGGGTGTGGGCGTGTTGCCCGACCTGGAGGTCACGGGCATGACCACGCCTGACCCGGTGCTGGTGCAGGCCCGGTTCAAAGCGTTTGCCGATGCGGGCGTGGATTTTTGCGCGATCGAGGCCTCCTCCATCGGCCTGGCCGAGCACCGACTGGACGGCACGCGCATCCGAACGGCCATCTTCACCAACTTCACCCAGGACCACCTGGACTACCACGGCAGCATGGCGGCCTACTGGGAGGCCAAGCGGGCCTTGTTCGGCTGGGACGGTTTGCAGGCAGCGGTCATCAACGTCGACGACACACAAGGCGCGGTGCTGGCGCAGGCATTGAGCGCCACCTCTTTGGATGTGTGGACCTGCTCCCGCCATGGCGCGGCCCGCTTGCAGGCCCGCATGCAGCCCAGCCTGCAAGGTCTGAGTTTCGAAGTCATCGAAGGCGCCGAGAGCCTGCGCCTGGACACCGCCCTGATCGGTGACTACAACGTGGACAACCTGCTGGGTGTGATCGCCGCGCTGCGCTCGGTGGGCATTCCGCTGGTGCAGGCGGTGCAGGCTTGCCAACATTTGAGCGCCGTACCCGGTCGCATGGAGCGCGTGGGGCTGGATATGTCTGGCCCGCTGGCGCTGGTGGACTATGCCCACACGCCCGATGCCGTGACGCAGGCCCTGTCGGCCTTGCAGTCGCTGGCCCGCCAGCGCGGTGGCCAGTTGTGGTGCGTGCTCGGCTGCGGCGGTGACCGCGACCCGGGCAAGCGCCCTTTGATGGCTGCAGCCGCCGAGGCGCTGGCTGAGCACGTCGTTCTCACCAGCGACAACCCCCGCTCGGAATCGCCACAAGCCATCCTCGACCAGATGGTGGCCGGCTTGATCCGTCCGGCTCAGGTGCAGGTCGTGGTGGACCGTGCCGAAGCGATTGCCCTGGCTGTGGCCCGGGCCCAGCCCCAGGACGTGGTGCTGGTGGCCGGCAAAGGCCATGAGGACTACCAGGACGTGCAGGGTGTGCGCCTCCCGTTTTCGGATGTGCAGCAGCTGCAGCGTGCCCTTCAGTCCCGTCATGCACAGACCGCGGGGGTGACGGCATGACCGGCTTCACCCCGATGAACCTCCAGCTCTCGCAGGCGCTGCGCTGGCTGAGCCAGGCGCAATTGCACGGCGCTGGCGATGTGCAGGTGCTGCGTGTGCACACCGACAGCCGCAGCCTGCAGCCGGGCGATTTGTTTGTCGCCCTGCGCGGCGAGCGTTTCGACGGCAACCAGTTCATGGCCCAGGCGCAGGCGCAAGGCGCGGTGGCCGTGCTGTGCGAAGCCAGTGGCGCCGCTGCAGCCCAGGTGGCGGGCCTCGCCGCGCTGGTGGTGCCCGATGCCCGCGTCGCCTTGGGTGAGCTGGCCGCAGGCTGGCGTGCCCGGTTCACGCTGCCCGTGGTGGCGGTGACCGGCAGCAACGGCAAGACCACCGTGACCCAGATGGTGGCCAGCATCCTGCGTGCGCAGGCGGGTGATGCGGCCCTGTCTACCGAGGGCAACCTGAACAACGACATCGGCGTGCCGCTGACGGTGCTCAGGCTGCGCGCCCACCACACGCTGGCGGTGGTCGAGCTGGGCATGAACCATCCGGGCGAGATCGCCTGGCTGGCACGCATTGCCCAGCCAACAGTGGCGCTGGTGAACAACGCGCAGCGCGAGCACCAGGAATTCATGGGCACGGTGCAGGCCGTGGCCGAAGAAAACGGGGCGGTGCTCAGCGCCCTGCCCGCGAACGGCGTGGCGGTGTTCCCTGCGGACGAAGCCTACAGCGGCCTGTGGGCCGGTCTGGCCGGGGCGCGCACCACAACCCGGTTTGCCTTGCAAGGCGCAGAGGTCTGCGCCGCCGTGGTGCTCTGGCAGGCGGGTGCCTGGCAGTTCACCCTCAAAACACCGCAGGGCACGGCGCCTGTGCGGCTGCACATCGCGGGGCGTCACAACGTCAAGAACGCGCTGGCCGCTGTGGCCTGTGCGCTGGCCGCAGGCGTGCCTTTGACCGCTGTGGTCCAGGGCCTGCAGGCTTTCGAGCCGGTCAAAGGCCGTTCGCGCGCCCTCAGCCTGCATGGCGGTGCCGTTTCGCTGGTGGACGACAGCTACAACGCCAACCCGGATTCGGTGCGGGCCGCCATCGACGTGCTGGCCGAATTGCCTGCGCCGCGCCTGCTGGTGCTGGGCGACATGGGCGAAGTCGGTGATCAGGGCCCGCAGTTCCATGCCGAAGTGGGCGGCTATGCGGCCGAGCGTGGCATCGATGCGCTCTACACCCTGGGTGACTTGAGCGTGCATGCTGACCAGGCTTTCGGGCGGGGTGTGCACTTCGCCGACATGGCGGCACTGCAGGCCGAAATGGCGGCCCGTTGGACAACATTTGCCAGCATCGTGGTCAAGGGCTCGCGCTTCATGAAGATGGAGCGCGTGGTCGAGGCCCTGGTGCAACAAGAAGAAACAGAGAAAGGGGAGGCGCATGCTGCTTAGCCTGGCCCAGTGGTTGCAAGGGATGTTCCCCGAGTGGGGCTTTTTGCGTGTGTTTCAGTACATCACCTTCCGCGCCGTGATGGCGGCGATGACGGCGCTGCTGATCGGGCTGGCCGCCGGGCCTGCGGTGATTCGCCACCTGACCTCGCTCAAGATCGGGCAGCCCATCCGTGGCTACGGCATGGAGAGCCATCTGTCCAAGAGCGGCACGCCCACCATGGGCGGTGTGCTGATCCTTTTGGCCATCGCCATTGCCACGCTGCTGTGGTTTGACCTGTCGAACCGCTTTGTCTGGATCGTGCTGATCGTGACGCTGGGTTTTGGCGCGATTGGCTGGGTCGACGACTGGCGCAAGGTGGTCAACAAGGACCCCGAAGGCATGCGTTCACGCGAGAAGTATTTCTGGCAGTCGGTGATCGGTTTGCTGGCGGCGCTGTACCTGGTGTTCAGCATTTCCGAAAGCTCCAACCTCAAGGTGCTGGACCTGTTCGTCAAATGGGCCCTGTCGGGCTTTGACGTGAACCTGCCGCCCAAGGCCGGTTTGCAGCTGCCTTTCCTCAAGGAAATCAACTACCCCCTGGGGGTGTTCGGCTTTGTACTCATGACCTATCTGGTGATCGTGGGCGCCAGCAACGCGGTGAACCTGACCGACGGTCTCGACGGTCTGGCCATCATGCCGGTGGTCATGGTGGGCTCGGCACTCGGCGTGTTTGCTTATGTGACCGGCAGCTCGGTGTATTCGAAGTACCTGTTCTTCCCCTACATTCCCGGCTCCGGTGAGTTGCTGATTTTCTGCGCCGCCATGGCAGGGGCCGGGCTGGCCTTTTTGTGGTTCAACACCCACCCGGCTCAGGTCTTCATGGGCGATGTGGGCGCGCTGGCCCTGGGCGGTGCCTTGGGCACGATCGCCGTGATCGTGCGCCAGGAAATCGTACTGGCGATCATGGGCGGCATCTTCGTGGTCGAGGCCCTGTCGGTGATGGCCCAGGTGACCTACTTCAAGTACACCAAGAAAAAATACGGCGAAGGGCGTCGCATCCTGAAAATGGCCCCCTTGCACCACCATTTTGAAAAGAGCGGCTGGAAGGAAACGCAGGTGGTCGTGCGCTTCTGGATCATCACCATGCTGCTGTGTCTGGTCGGCCTGTCGACCTTGAAGCTGAGGTAAGCCGTGCAGCTGCAAGGTCAACACATCCTCATCCTCGGTCTGGGCGCCTCGGGCCTGGCCATGGTCCGCTGGTGCGCGCACCAGGGGGCCGAAGTGACGGTGGCCGACACACGCGAACAACCGCCGCAGCTGGCGGCGTTGCAGGCCGAGTGGCCAGGCGTGCGGTTTGTGGCCGGCCCCTTCACTGCGGCGCTGGTCGAGGGCACGGCGGTGCGTGCGGTGTTCCGCAGCCCGGGCCTGGCGCCCGAAGTGGTGGCTCCGGTCGTTGATGCGGCCCGGGCCATGGGTCTGTGGCAGGGTGGTGAGTTGAGTCTGTTTGCGCAGGCTCTGCAGAGCCTGAAATCCGAGTACGGTTATGCCCCGCAGGTGCTGGCGATCACGGGCACCAATGGCAAGACCACGGTGACTTCGCTCACGGGGCAGCTGGTGGCCCGTGCGGGCAAGACGGTCAAGGTCGCCGGCAACATCGGCCCCACGCTGCTCGACACATTGAGCGAAGCCTTGACCCAGGCCCAAGGCGACGCACAGGCGCTGGAACAGAGCGAACGCGAAGCGGATGAAGCTGAAGCCGCGCGTCTGGCAGAAGAGGCTGCGCAAGCCGCCGAACAAGCCCACAAAGCGCAAGCCAAGGCTCAGGAGCAAGCGCAAAAAGAGGCCGCCCAAGTGGATGCCTCTGAGTTGGCGTCGGCGCCAGAGCCTGAGTCCCCGTCGATCCAGCTGGACGGCGAAGGCGCTGCGACGGAAAACCCCACAGAAGCAAGTGTGGATGCAGACGGCGAGAGCGATGGTGATGTCCCCGTCCCCGCCCTGCAGGCGCCCGCCCGCCTGTCGGCCATGGCCCGCGTGTTGCCCCAGGTCTGGGTGCTCGAACTCTCCAGCTTTCAGCTCGACAGCAGCGAAGGCTTCGAGCCGACCGCGGCCACTGTGCTCAATGTGACGCAAGACCATCTGGACTGGCATGGCTCCATGGCCGCGTATGCCGCAGCCAAGGCCCGTATCTTCGGGCAGCAGGGCCTGATGGTCCTGAACCGCGAAGACCCTCAGGTGCTGGCGATGCGGCCTGAGCCGATCCGTGTGAAATTGCAAAAACCGGTGGAGCGCGCTTGCGTGCTGTTTGGTGGCGACATGCCCCAGCGGCCTGGCGACTACGGCATTGAGGTGCTCAACGGCATGGCCTGGCTGGTGCGGGCGCTGGAGGCGGACGAAACCCGCAAGCGTCGCAAGGGCGAGGAAGAAGAGCTGTTCATCCAGCGCCTGATGCCTGCGGACGCCTTGCGCATCCGTGGCCGCCACAACGCCATCAATGCGCTGGCCGCGCTGGCGCTGGCCCACAGTGCGGGCTGCGCCCTGGCTCCCATGCTGTATGGCCTGCGTGAATACCGGGGCGAGCCGCACCGGGTCGAGCCGGTGGCGGTCATCCATGAGGTCGAGTACTTTGACGACAGCAAGGGCACGAATGTCGGTGCGACTGTGGCAGCCTTGCAAGGCCTGGGCGCCGATCGCCGTGTCGTGGTCATCCTGGGCGGTGATGGCAAGGGCCAGGATTTCTCGCCTTTGCTGGAGCCGGTGTCGCGCCACGTTCGCGGCGCGGTCCTGATCGGGCGCGATGCGGCCCTGATCCGCGAGGCCTTGAGCGGCTGCGGCGTCCCCCTGCAGGATGCGGCCGATTTGCCTGCCGCCGTGCAACAAGCCCGTGACATGACGCAGCCCGGTGATGCCGTGCTCATGTCGCCCGCCTGTGCCAGCCTGGACATGTTCAGGAACTACGAGCACCGCGCCGAGGTGTTTCGCCAGGCCGTTGCGGCACTGGCCGAGCAGGCCGGCGTGAGCATGGAGGGTGTGCTGTGATCCGCTCCGTGATCGACCGCATCCAGTCTGGTCTGGCCAGCATGGGGGGGCTGTGGGGTCATGCCCCTGCGGCCTCACAGTCGGGGCCTGCACAAGGGCTGCCAGTCAATCTGGGTGGATACGAATTTGTGCGTGCGCCACAAGGCGCTGCAGCCCGCTTGTACGGGATCGACCAGGCCCTGCTGTGGGTGGTGGTGGCGCTGCTCATGTGGGGCATGGTGATGGTGTATTCCGCCTCGATCGCCATCCCTGACAACCCCCGTCTGGTGCGTTTGACGCCCACTTATTACCTCTCGCGCCATGTGATCTCGCTGGTGATCGGCTCGGCCGTGGCTTTGCTGGCTTTCCAGATGCCCATGGAGGCCTGGGAAAAGGTGGCCAGACCCTTGTTTGTGGCCTCGCTGGTTTTGCTGGCGTTGGTGCTCATCCCCTACATCGGCAAGAACATCAACGGTGCCCGTCGCTGGATCGGTCTGGGCGTCATGAACTTCCAGCCTTCCGAGCTGGCCAAGCTGGCCACCATCATCTATGCGGCCGACTACATGGTGCGCAAGATGGACGTGAAAGAGCGCTTCTTCCGCGCCGTCTTGCCCATGGGCGCCGCGGTGGCGGTGGCCGGGGTGTTCCTGCTGGCCGAGCCCGACATGGGGGCATTCATGGTGATCGCGATCATCGCCATGGGCATCCTGTTTCTGGGCGGGGTCAATGCCCGGATGTTCTTCATGATCCTGGGCATCCTGGTGTTCGCCTTTGTGATGATGATCGCCATGTCACCCTGGCGGCGTGACCGCATCTTTGCTTACCTCGACCCCTTCAGTGCGGAGTACGCCCTGGGCAAGGGCTACCAGCTGACCCATTCGCTGATCGCCATTGGTCGCGGCGAAGTCTGGGGTGTTGGTCTGGGCGGCAGCGTCGAGAAACTGCACTGGCTGCCGGAGGCCCACACCGACTTCTTGCTGGCCGTGATCGGCGAAGAGTTCGGCCTGGTGGGCCTGACCATCGTGATCTGCATGTTCCTCTGGCTGGCCCGCCGCATCATGGTGATTGGCCGTCAGGCGATCGCGCTGGACAAGGTGTTTGCCGGCCTGGTCGCGCAAGGTGTGGGCATCTGGATCGGTTTCCAGTCCTTCATCAACATGGGCGTGAACCTGGGGGCCTTACCCACCAAGGGGCTGACCCTGCCACTGATGAGCTACGGCGGCTCGGCCATCATGATGAACCTGATCGCGATCGCCATCGTGCTGCGGATCGACGCCGAGAACAAACTGATGATGCGTGGAGGCCGGACATGACGCCAAAATGCGCACTGGTCATGGCGGGCGGCACCGGGGGACACATCTTCCCGGGTCTGGCCGTGGCCGAAGCCCTGCGCGATGCGGGCTGGCGCGTGCACTGGCTGGGTGCACCCGCCAGCATGGAGTCCGAGCTGGTGCCGCCACGCGGCTTCGCGTTCGAGTCAGTCCAATTCGGTGGTGTGCGTGGCAAGGGCCTCAAAACCCTGGCGCTGCTGCCCTTCAAGCTGCTGCGCGCCTTCTGGCAAAGCCTGCAGGTGGTGCGCCGCGTTCAGCCCGATGTGGTGCTGGGCCTGGGGGGCTACATCACCTTCCCCGGTGGGCTGATGGCCAGCCTCTTGGGCAAGCCGTTGGTGCTGCACGAACAAAACTCGGTGGCGGGCCTGGCCAACAAGGTGCTGGCCAGCCTGGCGGCCCGCGTGTTCACCGCATTCCCCGGCGTGTTCCGCAGGGCCCATTGGGTGGGCAACCCCCTGCGCAGCGCCTTCCTGACGCAGCAGCCACCGGCCGAGCGCTTTGCGGGTCGCAGTGGCCCGCTGCGCCTGCTGGTGGTGGGGGGCAGTCTGGGGGCCAAGGCGCTCAACGACATCGTGCCGCAGGCGCTGGCCTTGATCCCTGAAGCACAACGCCCGCAGGTCATCCACCAAAGCGGTGCCAAACAGATCGACGCCCTGCGCGCGAGTTATGCCGCCGCCGGTGTGCAGGCCGAGTTGACCCCGTTCATCGACGATACGGCCACGGCGTTTGCTCAGGCCGATCTGGTCATCGCCCGCGCAGGCGCGAGCACGGTGACCGAGTTGTCTGCCGTGGGCGCAGCGGCGCTGTTCGTGCCTTTCCCTTTTGCGGTGGACGACCACCAGACCACCAATGCCCGCTTCCTGGTGGAGGCCGGTGGCGCCTGGTTGGTGCCGCAATCCGAATTGAGCGCGCAGATGTTGGCCGAGCGCCTCGCGGGTCTGAGCCGCGAGGCCTTGCTGGAGCGCGCCGAAAAAGCGTACGCACAAAGAAAAACAAACGCCACACGGGAGGTCGTGATGGCTTGTGAGGAGTTGGCCGCATGAAACACGCCATCCGGAAAATCCATTTCATCGGCGTGGGCGGTGCGGGCATGAGCGGCATCGCCGAAGTGCTGCTCAACCTGGGCTACCAGATTTCAGGCTCTGACCTGGCCGACAGCGCCACGCTGCGCCGCCTGGCGGCACTGGGCATCGAGACCCATGTGGGGCACGCTGCGGCCAACCTGCTGGACGCCGATGCGGTCGTCACGTCGACGGCCGTCAAGGCGGACAACCCTGAAGTGCTGGCCGCGCGCGAGCGCCACATCCCCATCGTGCCGCGTGCCGTGATGCTGGCCGAGCTCATGCGCATGAAGCAGGGTGTGGCCATTGCCGGCACGCACGGCAAGACCACCACCACCAGTCTGGTGGCCAGTGTGCTGGCCGAGGCTGGGCTCGATCCGACTTTCGTGATTGGCGGACGCCTGAACAGCGCCGGCGCCAATGCCAAGCTGGGCACGGGCGACTACATCGTGGTCGAGGCCGACGAGTCCGATGCGTCTTTCCTGAACCTGTTGCCGGTGATGGCAGTGGTGACCAACATCGACGCCGACCACATGGAAACCTATGGCCACGACTTCGGCCGCCTGAAGTCGGCCTTTGTGGACTTCCTGCACCGCATGCCGTTCTATGGCACGGCCATCGTGTGCAGCGATGACCCTGGGGTGCAGTCCATCGTGGGCGACATTGCGCGCCCGGTGACGACTTACGGCCTCAACGAAGGCGCGCAGCTGCGCGCCGTGAATGTGCGTGCCGAAAACGGCCAGATGCACTTCACCGTGCAGCGCCGCAACGGCATCACCTTGCCTGATCTGGACCTGGTGCTGAATTTGCCCGGTCTGCACAACGTGCTCAACGCGCTGGCAGCGGTGGCCGTGGCGGTCGAGCTGGGTGTGGATGACGCCGCTGTGCAGCGTGCACTGGCCGGTTTCAAGGGCGTGGGTCGGCGTTTCCAGCGCTACGGCGATGTGGCCGTGCCCGGCGGTGCAGGGCGCTTCACGGTGATCGACGATTACGGTCACCACCCGGTCGAGATGGCGGCCACGCTGGCCGCCGCTCGTGGCGCCTTCCCCGGTCGCCGCCTGGTGCTGGCTTTCCAGCCACACCGCTACAGCCGCACCCGCGACTGTTTTGAAGATTTTGTGAAGGTCATCGGCCAAGGCTGCGACAGCGTGCTCCTGTCCGAGGTCTATGCCGCGGGCGAAGCCCCGATCGTGGCCGCCGATGGCCGCTCGCTCGCGCGTGCGCTGCGCGTGGCGGGCAAGGTGGAGCCGGTGTTTGTCGATGCGATCACCGACATGCCTCAGGCCGTGCTGAGCAACGCACGCGACGGCGATGTGGTGATCTGCATGGGCGCAGGCTCCATCGGTGCCGTGCCGGCCAAAGTGGTCGAGATGGGAGGTGCTGCATGAGCCTGTCCAAGTTGGGCAAAGTGGCGGTGCTGATGGGCGGGCGTTCGGCCGAGCGCGAGGTGTCCCTCATGTCCGGTAATGGTGTGCTCCAGGCCCTGCAAGCCAGTGGCGTGGATGCGCATGCCTTTGATCCGGCCGAGCGCGACCTGAGTGAATTGAAGCATGACGGCTTTGACCGCTGCTTCATCGCCCTGCATGGCCGCTACGGCGAAGACGGCACAGTGCAAGGTGCGCTGGAGCTGTTGGGCATTCCATACACCGGCTCGGGCGTGATGGCTTCGAGCATCGCCATGGACAAGACCATGACCAAGCGCGTCTGGCTGGCCGAGAGCCTGCCCACACCGCGTTATGTGCTCGTGCGACGCGAGCAGCTGGCGCAGGTGGTGGCCGAAGACCTGGTGGCGCAGCTGGGCCTGCCCTTGATCGTCAAGCCTGCACGCGAAGGCTCCTCGATTGGCGTGACCAAGGTCACGCAGGTGCAGCAGGTCACGCAGGCCCTGTTTGACGCGGCACAGTGCGACGCCGATGTGCTGTGCGAGCAGTGCATCGTGGGCGACGAGGTCACCTGTCCCGTGCTGGGCGAGGGCGATGCGGCGCACGCGCTGCCGGTGATCCGCATCGTGGCGCCCGAGGGCAACTACGACTACCAGAACAAGTACTTCACCGATGACACCCAGTACCTGGTGCCCTGCGGCCTGCCTGCGGGCGAGGAGCAGGCGATCCAGGCGCTGGTGGTCAAGGCCTACCAGGTGCTCGGCTGCCGGGGCTGGGGCCGCATCGACGTCATGATCGATGCCGCCAGCCGAGAGCCCTACCTGCTGGAGATCAACACATCGCCCGGCATGACCGGGCACTCGCTGGTGCCCATGTCGGCGCAGGCGGCGGGCATCAGCTACGAAGCGCTGTGCTGCCAATTGCTGGCCTCGGCCACACTGGACCATGCTCGGGAGGTGAACGGATGAAGGCCATTGCACCACTGCCGCTGGACATCCGGCTCATGAACATGACAGCCACCTTGCTGCTGTCGATGTTCTTGCTGCTGAGTGTGGCCGCCGGGCTGTGGTGGTGGCTGCGTCACCCGATGTTTGCCATCCGTGCCATCACCGTGCAGGGCGAAGTCACACGCAACAACGCGATCACGCTGCGCGCCAATGTGGTGCCACAGCTCAACGGCAATTTCTTCACGCTCAACCTCGATCAGGCACGTCAGGTGTTCGAGACCGTGCCCTGGGTGCGAGCAGCCGTGGTTCATCGCGATTTTCCGAATCGCCTGCGCGCCGAGTTGCAGGAACACCAGCCGATGGCTTTGTGGGGCGACGAGGGGGCCAACACCCTGCTCAACCAGCAAGGGCAGGTGTTCGAGGCCAATGCCGAAGACCCTGAAGTGGAGGGCCTGCCACGCCTGAAAGGGCCGGCAGAGCAGTCGCCGCAGGTGATGCAGATGTACCGTTACCTCAAACCCATTTTGGGGGCGGCCGATATGGAGATTGACCGGCTCGAGCTCAGTCCGCGAGGCAGCTGGCGCGTGGTCACGGACAAAGGCGCACAGCTGGAGCTGGGACGCGGCAGTGAAAAAGAGGTGGGTGAGCTGGTGCAGATGTTCCTGCGCACCCTGTCGCAAGTCACGGCCCGGTATGGCCGCACGCCCACGGCCCTGGCCGCAGCGGATTTGCGCCACAAGGATGGATACGCCCTGCGTCTCAAAGGGGTGAGCACAGTGGAGGCCGATCCCAGGAAGAAACCCTGAGGATCAGTGAAATCAAAGATGGAAAAGAAACGGTGAACTAAATGGCAAAAGAGTACAAAGATCTGGTGGTGGGGCTGGACATTGGCACCTCCAAAGTCATGGCGGTGGTGGCCGAGGTGCTGCCCGACGGCGAGCTCAAGATCGCCGGGCTGGGCATCGCGCCGGGCAACGGCCTCAAGCGCGGCGTGGTGGTCAACATTGACGCCACGGTGCAGAGCATCCAGCAGGCACTGAAAGAGGCCGAGCTGATGGCCGACTGCAAGATCACCCGCGTCAACTGCGGCATCACCGGCAGCCACATCCGCGGTCTCAACTCCAGCGGCATGGTGGCCATCAAGGACAAGGAAGTCACGCCCGCTGACGTGGCACGTGTGATGGAGACGGCCCGTGCCATCAACATCTCCACCGATCAACGCCTTTTGCTGGTGGCTCCCCAGGAGTTCGTGATCGACGGCCAGGACGTGAAAGAGCCGATCGGCATGAGCGGCATGCGCCTCGAAGCCAAGGTGCACATCGTGACCGGGGCGCAAAGTGCTGCCGAGAACATCATCAAGTGCGTGCGCCGCTGCGGCCTCGAAGTCGAGCAACTGCTGCTCAACCCCCAGTCGTCGAGTCTGGCGGTGCTGACCGAGGACGAGCGTGAACTGGGTGTGGCCTGCGTGGACATCGGTGCAGGCACCACCGACGTGGCGATTTTTGCCAACGGTTCGATCCGGCACACCGCCGTGATCCCGATCGCCGGTGACCTGATCACCAGCGACATTGCCATGGCCTTGCGCACGCCCACCAAGGACGCCGAAGACATCAAGGTCGAGAGCGGCTACGCCAAGCAGATGCTGGCCGACCCGGACGCGCAGGTCGAGGTGCCGGGTCTGGGTGACCGCGGCCCCCGCATGCTGAGCAAGCAGGCGCTGGCGGGTGTGATCGAGCCGCGCATCGAGGAAATCTTCTCGCTGGTGCACCAGGTCATCCGCGAGTCCGGTTACGAAGAAGTGTTGTCCTCGGGCATTGTGCTCACGGGCGGCAGCGCCGTCATGCCGGGCATGGTGGAGCTGGGTGAAGACATCTTCCTCAAGCCCGTGCGCCGCGGCATCCCCAAATACGCGGGGTCCCTGGCCGACATGGTGGCCCAGCCCCGCGCCGCCACCGTCATGGGCCTGCTCGAAGAGGCCCGCCTGGCGCGCCTGCGCGGCTTCAAGGTCACACAGAAAAAGAGTTCGGTGAACAACGCGTTCGGCCGCTTCAAGGACTTCATTGTGGGGAACTTCTGATGAACTGGAAAAAAAGCTTTCTGGCCCGCGGCAGTCCTCCGATGCTGACCCGATGTCGATGTTGACACCCATCCATTTTCAAAAAAATTCAAAACAAATCAGGCAACTGCAGATATTTAGGAGTAAGCACCATGAGCATTGAAATGATCGCGACAGAAGAGTTCAACCAAGGCACACAGATCAAGGTGATCGGTGTCGGCGGCGGCGGCGGCAACGCCGTGGAGCACATGATCGAGCGCCAGGTCCAGGGCGTGGAGTTCATTTGCGCCAACACCGACGCACAGGCCTTGGCCCGCAGCGCAGCGCACCGCTTTGTCCAGCTGGGCCAAACTGGTCTGGGCGCAGGCAGCAAGCCCGAAAAAGGCCGCGAGGCTGCTGAAAGCGCTGAGGCTGAAATCCGCGCTGCCATCGAAGGCGCGCACATGCTGTTCATCACTGCCGGCATGGGCGGCGGCACCGGCACAGGCGCTGCGCCCGTGATCGCGCGCATCGCCAAGGACATGGGCATCCTCACCGTGGGTGTGGTGACCAAGCCTTTCGAGTTCGAAGGCGGTCGCCGCATGTCCAATGCCGATGTGGGCATGCAGGAGCTCGAAGCGAATGTGGATTCGCTGATCGTGGTGCTCAACGAAAAGCTGCTGGAATTGCCTGGCGGCGAAGACATGACGCAAGACGAGGCCTTTGCCCACGCCAACGATGTGCTGAAAAACGCCGTGGGCGGCATTGCCGAAATCATCAACGTGCCAGGCCATGTGAACGTCGACTTTGAAGACGTGCGCACCGTGATGGGCGAACCCGGCAAGGCCATGATGGGCACGGCAGCCGCCAGCGGCCCGGACCGCGCCCGCATCGCCGCCGAGCAGGCCGTGGCCTGCCCGCTGCTCGAAGGTGTGGACCTGTCGGGTGCCAAGGGCGTGCTGGTGCTGATCAGCGCGGCCAAGGGCTCGCTCAAGCTGTCCGAGTCCAAGCAGGCGATGAACACCATCCGCGCCTATGCTTCGGAAGAGGCCCATGTGATCTACGGCACCGCCTACGACGAGTCCTTGGGCGACGAGATTCGCGTGACCGTGGTGGCCACAGGCCTGTCCAAGGCCGGCGCCCGTCGCTCGGCCCCTCCGCTGCAGGTGCTGCGCACCGGCACCGACAACATGCCTTTCGCCATGGGTGGCCAGGACGCTGTGGGCACGTCCACTGGCGGCATGGCCCCCATCGGTGGCGGCATGAACACGCCAGCGGTGTGGCGCACGGCCCGCACCCACGCGGCCACCCGTGTGGACGGCATGTCGGCCGCTGGCATGGACGACATCGAAATTCCCGCTTTCCTGCGCAAGCAGGCCGACTGACCCCCGTCAGTTTCTCTCTCTGGTGCTTTGAAGGGCTGCTCCGACCTGCGGGTCGGGGTGGCCCTTTTTTGCTTTCGTGCCGCGATGGGGGTTGGGGTTGTGCCTGTCGGGCTCGACGTCGCTTCGCGCCTGAAGTCGCCCGACAGGCACAGCCCCAACCCCCATCGCTACATCTCCACCCACAAAAGGTGCGTTGGGGAAAAGTGTACTGAGCGTTTTCTGGATGGGTGGGGTGTGGCCGGTGTCGGTGTGCGCGACTTCAGGCGCGAAGCGACGTCGAGCGCATGCCGACACCGGCCACACACCGCCCAGCCTCCCGCAAGCCCCAAAAGACCATCTCTCAACAAACCTCTGCCGCAAAAACTAAAATACGCACCATGCTTGCACAACGCACCCTCAAAACCCTGACCCGAGCGGTCGGGGTGGGCCTGCACAGTGGCCAACGTGTGGAACTCACGCTGCGCCCTGCGCCGCCCGACACCGGCATCGTTTTTCGCCGTGTCGATCTGCCTGAACCCGTGGACATTCCCGTCCGCGCCGAGGCCGTCACCGACACGCGCCTGGCGTCGACCATTTCGGTGGGGCGGGCCAAAGTCCTGACCATCGAACACCTGATGTCCGCCTGTGCGGGGCTGGGCATTGACAACCTCTACGTCGACATCGACGCCGAAGAGGTGCCGATTCTTGATGGTTCGGCCTCGTCCTTTGTGTTTTTGCTGCAGAGCGCGGGCGTGACCGAGCAAAAGGCGCCCAAGCATTTCATCCGTGTGCTCAAGCCGGTGCAGGTCACGCAAGGCGAAGGTGACGCCATCAAATGGGCGCGTCTGGAGCCTTACCACGGCTATCGCCTGAGCTTCGAGATCGATTTCCAGCACCCGGCCGTGGACAACACCGGTCAGCAGGTGGTGTTTGACATGTCCGAGGGGGTGTATGCCCGCGACATCGCCCGTGCCCGTACCTTCGGCTTCACCAAGGATGTGGAGATGTTGCGCGCCAATGGCCTGGCGCTGGGTGGCGGTCTGGACAACGCCATCGTGATGGACGACTACAAGGTGTTGAACTCGGACGGCCTGCGTTACGACGACGAGTTCGTCAAACACAAAATCCTGGACGCGATGGGTGACCTGTACATCGTGGGCAAGCCGCTGCTGGCGGCCTACAGCGCTTTCCGCTCAGGCCACGCCATGAACAACCTGCTGCTGCGCGAGTTGCTGTCACAGCCGGACGCTTACGAAGTTGTCACCTTCGAGAACCCCTCGCAGGCCCCCAAGGGCTTTGCCGCGCTGCAGCCGGCCTGGTGAGGGTCTTGGTGGTTGAAAAAGCCAAACCAGTCACTTGGCTGGACTGGCGTGTCGCCGCTTCTCATTACAGTGATGGCGCGCACATGTCAGATCAAGCGCTGGTCATCAACCCCAGCTTGTACAAATCAAAATTGCGCGAATTGGGCAGCACCAGCGGCATGTCGCTGGTGCTCACCCCCATCCAGCGGGCCAGTTCGGCACCCAGCTGCTCGATGGATGTAGATGGCAGCAAACGACCACTGCCCACTTGCTGACTGTGGGTGAGCCCAATTTCTGGTGCGGTGCCATAAAACGCCTTGCCTTTGACCGCGCCGCCCATGACCAGATGGTGAGATCCCCAGCCGTGGTCTGACCCGTCACCGTTGGAGGCCAGCGTGCGTCCAAAGTCCGACGCCGTGAAGCTGGTCACCTGATTCGACATGCCCAGGCCTTGCATGGCATCGTCAAATTCCTTGCTGGCCTGGCTGAGCTTTTGCAGCAGCCCCGGGTGCTGACTGGGCAGGTTGTCGTGCAGGTCAAAGCCCCCCATGCCGACCAGAAAGACCTGGCGGCGCATGCCCAGCACAGCGCGTGCCTCGATCAGCCTTGCCACCACCTTGAGTTGTGCTGACAGCGTGTTGCTGGCCGAAGTGGCAAACCAGCCGTTCATGGCCGCACTGGCACTGGTCCCAATGGCCCCGACCAGGGTGTCGTAGGCGTCGAGTGCGCGGCGGTTGATCTGGGTGTACTCGGCGCCCAACAAAGTGGGAGGTGTATGTGTCATCAGTGTGCGCAGCGCTGCTGCTGCGCTGGACGATCCAAACAGGCTGTTGCTGCGCAGCGCATTCACCGTGGTGGCTCCGCTGGTGCTGAGCTGACCAGCCAACGCTGTCTGCCCCGATAAAAACAGGGCATTGCCGTTGACCGACACGCAAGTCAGGTTGGCCTTGCCGTTGCCACTGAGCATCAGGTCGGCCGCACGGCCGCCCCAGCCGGTTTGCGCACCTTCGGTCTGCGCACTCGATTGCCAGTACGCCTGCTGGTCGTTGTGAGAAAACAATTTAGGAGGCAGAGGCACCGACTTGTTGTCGTACTGTGTGCGGGTGGTGGGCGCCACCAGCGACCCCACATTGAGCAGCCAAGCAGCGCGACCCGACTCGAACAGGGTCTTGATCTCAGGCATGGCCGGGTTCACGGCCATCTGCCGTCCACCGCTCAGGGGTGTCGACAACGTTGTATCGGCCAACCAGCTGCGTGCCAGGGCAATGCCTTCATAAGCTGTGCCACTCACCGCTGTGCCTTTGCGGATGTTGAAGTACTGGGCGTGGGTGTCCACGTCGTACGGGATCAGGGTGTTGTAGTGGTCGTTGGCGCCATACAGAAAAATGCAGACCAGTGCCTTGTAGTCACTGGCGCTTTGGGCGCTGGCCTCGGCCATCAGGCCCAGGCTGGTCAGCAGGCCTGCGCCGCCTAGGGAGAATTGCCGTCGGTTCAGTTGCATGGTGTTCACCGCTGGATCAAATAGTCGGCACTCGCCATGACCAGCACCACCGCGGCGTACACTCGGTTGCTGCGCGCTGCGTCGGTGCCATCGGGCATGGAGGCGATGGCCTGCACGATCAGGGCCTGATTGGCGTCACTCACAGCGCCTGCCGCCAGCAACAAAGACAGGCTGGCCACCAATGCTGCCGGGGTGCTGGCCAATGCCAGTTCGTTCGCGTAGTCGGCCCGCACGTTGCGGGCATTGTTGACGGTGCCCGCCATGTAGTTGATGTAGCCCGTGACGGTGGGCTCGGTGGCGATCTGCAGCTCAGGGGCCACCAGCTTTTGCGAGCTCAAGGCAGTATTGGGTGGCACATAGCCAGGCCTGAAAAAATTGAACACACTGGGCGCCAGCAAGGGCATCTGCCCCAGCGAAGTGTCTGCCTCAGTGTGGCCCAGACTCCAGAGGCCGTCGCTCGACGTGGCCTGAAAGGTCCGCCCCCATTGCACCAGCCGCACCACAGGTTCGCGCAACTTGCCCGCGCTGGCTGCCGTAGGCGTTTGTGTGGCTTCGCTGTCCAGCAGCATGGCCAGCCACACCGCCTGCAGGTCACCACGCACACCTTGCCCGTTGTTGGCAAACACGCTGGCCACGCGACCCACATAAGCTGCGCTGGGGTTGCTGGTCACCAGTCGCTGAATGAGCTGCCGGCACACAAACGGCGCTGTGTTGGGGTGGTTGAACAAGGTGTCCAGTGCGATCTTGAGGCTGGTGGTACCGTCGGTACCCGCGGCAATCGTCACGCCCGGAAAACGTTTTTCTTCCGGGCTGTGCAGATTGGCGTTCAGTGTCATGGGCAGGCCATGCCTGTATGCGGCTGTGGCCAGCACCCCTTGCGGGTCTTGCCCGGGTGCGGTGTTCCAACCGGTGAACACCCGCGCCAGCCCCTGAATGTCGTTGTTGTCGTAGGTCTCGATGGGTTTGCCTGCGGCATCGAGCTTGAGGCTGCCATCTGCATTGAGCTGGTACAGCCCAATGGTGAACAGCTGCATCACCTCGCGGGCATAGTTTTCATCGGGGGCACGGCCAGTGACCGGGTCGGTCTTCTGGTTGCCCTTCATGTTGAGGTAAGTGCCCATGGCCGAAGACAAGGTCACCGCTTCTAGCAAATTGCGGAAGTTGCCAAAGGCGTGCTTTTCCAGATTCTCCCAATGGTTGGCCAAGGCAAAGTTGCGCCAGCTGATGGGCAAGCCCAAAGCCGACACCACAAAGATTTCGGACCAGGCCAGCACGGCCCGCTGGCGCACCGCATCGCCGCCTGCAAACAACTTGGCCCACATGGCGTTGACCCAACCGCCCTCTCCGTTGACATTGCTGCTCACCGTGGCGTCGTTGTAGCCCTTGGCAATCAGCCAGTCCTTCATGCTTTGGGATTGCGGGCGCGTCATCTCGGACTGCAGCCAGGCACGGGTGCCTGTGGTGCGCACGGTGTCGATCTGCGCCTGATTGCCACCCCATGCCGCTTGCGCCAGAAAGCGGCTGGCATTCATGTTGTCGAGTTGCAGCTGGGTGGAGCCTGTAGGCTGAGGTGCTGGCGTCGGGCTGGCGCCCCCGCCGCCGCAGGCCTGTAATGCAGGCAAAGCCACCACAGAGGCTGAGGCCATGTTGGGTACCCGTTTCCGGTCAAGACAACTTGTTTTGTCTGGCTTCGGATGTTGTTCTGGTCTTGGCCGCTTGATGTGAGTTGGGTCGGACAAGTTCTGCCTTTGGAGGTGGTTGCTGCACCTTTATAAGCGACGGACATGACCAGGGCAAGTCTCAGGCGTTTCTGTCTGACTGAACAAAGTGGTGCCTTTTCAGTGACACGGCATGTTCAGGGGTGACATGCCGTGAGTGAATTGTCAGTGGCTACGTCCTGACCGGTACATGCCGTGGGTTTTGCGGTTCAGGACGCCTTGCGCGGCCAGCTTGTTCATCGACGGGCTGGCATGCGCATGGGTGATGGCCAGACCCAGGGCATCGGCCGCATCCTGACGCGGCACCACCGGCAACTGCAGCAGGCGTTTGACCATTTCCTGTACCTGTGACTTGGCCGCGCGGCCATGGCCCGTGACGGCCTGCTTCATCTGCAGTGCGGTGTATTCGGCCACAGGCAGCTCGCAGGACACCAGAGCGGTGAGGCAACAGCCGCGTGCCTGTCCCAGCATCAGCGAGGCCTGGGGGTTGACGTTCATGAAGGTGATTTCGACCGAGGCCATATCGGGCTGGTAGCGGGCGTGGATTTCGCGGATACCGTCGTAGATGATTTTCAGGCGCGCGGGCAGGTTGCCCATCTCTCCTTTGGTGGTTTCGATCACGCCGCTGGCCACGTACTGCAGCTTCGAGCCGGTCATGTCGAGCACGCCAAAGCCGGTGGTCTGCAAGCCCGGATCGATGCCTAGGATGCGGATGGTGGCGGGGGCGCTGGTGCTCATGGCAGGGCCACGTCGTTCATGCGGCCCACGATCACCTCGGCGCGCGAGGCCAGGTAGGGCGAGTCCGGACGCTTTTCAAAATAGCGCGGTCGGGGCAGCATGACCGCCAGGCGGGCCGCCTCCCAGGCGGACAGCTGCGCGGCAGGCTTGCGAAAGTAATGCTGTGCGGCAGCTTCGGCGCCGAAGACGCCTTCACCCCATTCCACGCTGTTGAGGTAGATCTCGAGGATGCGCTGCTTGGACAGCAGGGTTTCCAGGGTGAGGGTGATGATGGCTTCCTGTGCTTTGCGCAGCATGCTGCGCTCGCCCGAGAGGAACAGGTTCTTGGCCAGCTGCTGGGTGATGGTCGAGCCGCCAACGATCTTCACCGGTGCAGGGGTGGCGCTGGCGCGCTGCTGGGTCTTTTGTTCGGCGCGCGCTTTGGCCTTGCTGTTCTTGTCCCAGGCTTTTTCAATCGAGTCCCACCAGATGCCATGGTGCTTGGGGAAGGCGCTGTCCTCGGAGGCCAGCACGGCGCGCTGCAAGTTGCGCGAGATGGCGCTCATGGCTTGCCACTCCTGCCGCCAGGGCAGGCGACCGTCGCGCGCCAGGATCTGCCAGATCTGTGAGCGCTCGAACGCGGTGGACTCGGGCGCGACAAAGGCCATGCTGCCAATGCGCAGCACAAAGAACAGCTGCAGCGCGAGGCCTGCCATCAAGAGCAACAGACACCAGCGTGAAAAAGCCTTCATGGTGTGCGACCGCTTCAGTTGTCCCCGACCGGCGCTTCGTTCACATCGACCGCGATGGTGAGTGGCCCGGCGCTCAGGCTGTCGTCGTCTTCGTTGTCTTCGGCGTCGGTGGCTGCGTCCGCCGCGGCATCGGCATCCAGGTGCGCTGTGACGGTGCCGCTCACATCCAGCGCCATCAGATCGATGGCACCGAGCTTGACACGCACCTTGGCGCCACGCGGCAGGCCTTGCGCGCCCATCACCGTGAACACCAGCGGCAGCGTTTCGGCCCGCACCAGCCAGGCGCCGCCGCCACTTTCCTTGACCAGAGCGGCGTCGAGTTCGGTGATGCCTTGCTGCTGCAGGTGCTTGAGCGTCCAGAAGCGCTCCATGCCCGACTGCACGCTGTTGTAGCCGCTGTAGGCGGCATCAAAGGCGCTGATGATGGAGAACAGTTCGGCGTCTTTGGGTTTGAAGGGCGCGGCCAGCGCGGCGGTGGCGCCGTGGCGCGCGCAGGCAATGATTTGCCACTGGTTGACCAGGTCGGTGTAGCGGCGCAGCGGCGAGGTGCTCCAGGCGTAGCTGGGCACACCAATGCCCGCGTGCGGCAGCGCCTTGGTGCCCATGCGCACCTTCACGCCCGGGGCGAGGCTGGCCTGGCTGCGGTAGATGCCGGGCACGCCCAGGCTGGCCAGCCACTGGCCCCAGGTGCTGTTGGCCAGGATCATGGCCTCGGCCACCATCAGGTCCAGCGGCGCACCGCGTTGGCGGGTGCCGATGATGACGGTCTCGTCGCCGGTGGGTGGGGTGTCGTTGCTGGCGCGGTCGAGCTTGAAGCTGTAGTCCGGTCGGTTGAAGGTCTCTGGCTTGCCGCGCACCACTTCGCGCCGTGCCTTGAGGGTTTGTGCCAGGCGCCAGAAAAAGCCCAAAGTGGCGCGGCTGACGGGCACGTCGGCGTGGTCGGTGTTGTCCTCGCCTTCGAGCCACTCGCGGGTGATGCGGTCGTCGAGCTGGTCGTGGCGCAGGTTGACCAGGATCGGCACACGCTCCAGGCGCGTTTCGGTCTTCTGGACCTCCAGGCTGGCTTCGTTCAACGTCACGTACAGCGACACGGCCGGACAGGCCTGGCCTTCGCTCAGGGTGTAGTTCTGCACCACGCTGTCGGGCAGCATGGTGATCTTGTAGCCGGGCATGTAGACCGTGGACAGGCGATGGCGTCCCAGCTGGTCGATGGCATTGCCGGGCTGGATGGCCAGACCGGGGGCTGCGATGTGGATGCCCACGGTGACAGTGCCGGTGCCCAGGCCCTGCAGGGACAGGGCATCGTCGATCTCGGTGGTGTGCGAGTCGTCGATCGAGAAGGCCTGCACGTCCGCCAGCGGCAACTCGTCGGAGATGGCGGGTGCCTGCAGACTCGGGAAGCCCGTGCCCTTGGGGAACCACTCGAACAAAAAGCGCTGCCAGTGGAAATCCCAGGGCGAGTCGATCGCCCTGGCTTGTTGCAGCAAATCGAGAGGCGCAGCCTTGCTGGCTTTGCTGGCCTCGACCACGGCCTTGTATTCCGGGGTGTTCTTGTCGGGTTTGAACAAGATCTTGTAGAGCTGCTCGCGGATGGCGGGCGGGCATTGGCCGCTCACCAGCTCTTGCGCCCAGCTTTCGATCTGGGCCTGCACCTGTTTTTTCTTTTCGATGGCGGCCAGGGCCTGTTGCACGATCTCGGCCGAGGCTTTGCGAAAGCGCCCCTTGCCCGCGCGGCGGAAGTAGTGCGGTGCCTCGTACAGGCGCAGCAGGGCGGCGGCTTGCTGCACGGCGGTGGCGCCGCTGCTGAAGTAATCGGTGGCGAGGTCGGCAAAGCCGAATTCCTCTTCGGGCGCGAACTCCCAGGCCAGATCGAGTTCGATGGTCTGGGCGAGTGCGGTGGCTTCGCTCAGCAAGGCTGCGGGGGCGGGCTTTTCAAATTTGAGCAGCATCTGGGCTGCTTTGACTTTGACCCGTTTGCCCGAGTCGAGCTCCACTTGCGCGGAGGCTTCGGCTTCGGACATGACTCGCCCGGCCAGAAATTTGCCGGTTTCTTCAAATAAGACGTACATGGGCTGATTTTCCCATGCCGTTCGGTGTTCACGGGGTGTTGGCGCGCAAGCCCAGAAATTCCAGGATCTCGGGCAGGTACAGCTCGAAGTCGGTGAGGCCGTGGTCACTGCCCTCGATCAGCCTTACCCGGTCCTGCCCGTAAGCGCCCAGCATCTCCTGCCAGTCGAGCACTTCATCGCCTTTGGCGATCACGGCCAGGCACGGCGGGGTGTGGCTCGCTGGCGTGGCTTCCAATGCCCGCAGTTCGTCGATGTGGCCCGCCTCGAAGTGGATGCGCTGACTCGGGTCATGCCAGGCTGGGTGTTCGCCAATGTAGCCAGCCAGGTCACGTGCCGGGTGCACGGCCGGGTTGAGCAGCACCACGGGGCAGCCGATCTGGCGCGCCAGCACCTGGGCATAAAAGCCGCCCAGCGACGAGCCGATGATGGCCATGCCTACCCGAGGCCAGTCGCCGGTTACTTGCGCAATGCAGGCCATGGCGGCACGAGGTGACGGTGGCAAGGCGGGGCAGGCCCAGTGCAGTGTGGGGTAACGCTCTGCCACCAGTCTCGCCAGGGTGCGGGCTTTGGTCGATTGAGGCGAGGAGCGGAACCCGTGCAGGTACAGCAGGTGGGTCAATGGGCGGGGTGTCATGACCAAATGTTACCGCTGGCGCCGGGTGTGCCGCGGTGGATCGGCCCGATAATTGAGGGCATGGTTGCCGTGATTCAAGAACTTCCGCTGCGCAAACGCCTGTGGACCCTGGTTGAAGGGTTCGACGGGCCGCTGGCTTTCGTGGTTTTTTTGCTGGCCTGTGCGGGCCTGACGGTGATGTATTCGTCGGGCTACGACCACGGTACGCGCTTTGTGGACCATGGGCGCAACATGCTGATCGCGGGCTTCATCATGTTCGTGGTGGCCCAGATTCCGCCTCAGAAACTGATGTCGCTGGCGGTGCCGCTCTACACCTTTGGCGTGTTGCTGCTGTTGGCGGTGGCGCTTTTCGGGGTGACCAAGAAGGGGGCGCGCCGCTGGGTCAATGTGGGGGTGGTGATCCAGCCCAGTGAAATCCTCAAGATCGCCATGCCGCTCATGCTGGCCTGGTGGTTCCAGAAGCGCGAAGGACAGCTGCGCTCGCTCGACTTCCTGGTGGCGGGCGCTTTGCTGGCCGTACCTGTGGGCCTGATCATGAAGCAGCCGGACCTGGGCACGGCCTTGCTGGTGCTGGCGGCCGGCTTGTCGGTCATCTTTTTCGCCGGCCTGAAATGGCGCTGGATCTTGCCGCCCGTGGTGCTGGGCCTGGTGGGCGTGGTGGTGCTGGTGGTGATGGAGTCGTCCTGGTGTGCGGACGGGGTGGACTGGAAGGTGCTGCACGAATACCAGCGGCAGCGCATCTGCACCCTGCTGGATCCGGCGCGTGACCCGCTGGGCAAGGGCTTTCACATCATCCAGGGCATGATCGCCATCGGCTCAGGCGGTTTCTGGGGCAAGGGTTTCATGCAGGGCACTCAGACGCATCTGGAGTTCATTCCCGAGCGCACCACCGATTTCATCTTTGCCGCTTTGGGTGAGGAGTTCGGGCTGGCGGGCAACCTGCTGCTGATCACCGGCTTTTTCTTCATGGTCTTCCGCGGTCTGGTGATCGCCTCGCAGGCACCGACCCTGTTCACGCGCTTGCTGGCGGCCAGCGTGACCATGATCTTTTTCACCTACGCCTTTGTGAACATGGGCATGGTCAGCGGCATCCTGCCGGTGGTCGGGGTGCCGCTGCCTTTCATCAGCTACGGTGGCACGGCCATGGTCACCCTGGGGCTGGGGTTGGGCATCCTGATGTCGATCGCCAGGTCCAAGCAGTTGGTCCAGACCTGAGGGCGCTCGCCTGCAAGGGCTTGGCCCAGTGCCTACAATGGCTCCATGATTTCACGTGAACCGACCCTCGAACGCCTGGCCACGGCCAAGTCCCTGTTGCTGGACCCGTTTGGGCTCAATGAAACCCACCTGACCCAGGCGCTGAACGCCATCAAGGCCCATGCAGTCGATGACGCCGACCTGTATTTCCAGTACACCCGCTCCGAAGGCTGGAGCCTCGAAGAGGGCATCGTCAAGACCGGCAGCTTCAGCATCGACCAGGGCGTGGGTGTGCGGGCGGTGTCGGGCGAGAAAACCGCCTTTGCCTACTCGGACGATATCTCCGAAGCCTCGCTGATGGATGCGGCCATGACGGTGCGCTCCATTGGCGCTGCGGCACAAAACAAGCGCATCAAGGTGCCTGCGCGCAAGGTCTCGGCCAGCCGCTCGCTCTACCCCTCGCTGGACCCCATGTCCACGCTGGACAGCACCGCCAAGGTCAATCTGCTCGGTCGTGTCGAGAAAATGGCCCGTGCCAAGGACCCACGGGTCGTGCAGGTCATGGCGGGTCTCGCCACCGAATACGACGTGGTCATGGTGGCCCGCGCCGACGGCACACTGGCGGCCGATGTGCGCCCTTTGATCCGCCTGTCGGTCACCGTGATCGCCGAGCAAAACGGCCGCCGTGAAGTGGGCAGCAGTGGCGGCGGTGGCCGCTTTGGCCTGGCTTATTTTGACGATGCCATGGTCGAGAGCTATGTGCAGGAAGCCGTGTCGGCCGCGCTCATCAACCTCGACGCACGCCCTGCGCCTGCGGGCGAGATGACGGTGGTGCTGGGCAATGGCTGGCCCGGTGTGCTGCTGCACGAGGCCGTGGGCCATGGGCTGGAGGGCGACTTCAACCGCAAGGGCTCGAGTGCCTTCAGTGGCCGCATCGGCCAGCGTGTGGCCGCCAAGGGCGTGACGGTGCTTGATGACGGCACCATCGCCGACCGCCGCGGCTCGCTGAACGTGGACGACGAAGGCCATGCCAGTCAGAAGAACGTGCTGATCGAAGACGGCATCCTGCGCGGCTACATCCAGGATGCGATGAACGCCCGCCTGATGGGTGTCAAGCCCACGGGCAATGGCCGCCGCGAGAGCTACGCCCATGTGCCCATGCCGCGCATGACCAACACCTACATGCTGGGCGGCGACAAGAGCCCCGAAGAAATCGTGGCCAGCATCAAAAAAGGTCTGTACGCCACCAACTTTGCGGGCGGCCAGGTCGACATCACCAGCGGCAAGTTCGTGTTCTCGGCCAGCCAGGCTTATTGGGTGGAAAACGGCAAGATCCAGTATCCCGTCAAGGGTGCGACGCTGATCGGCAGCGGCCCCGAGTCGCTCAAGAAGATCAGCATGATCGGCAACGACATGAAGCTCGACTCGGGCGTGGGCACTTGCGGCAAGGAAGGCCAGAGCGTGCCAGTGGGCGTGGGTCAACCCACCTTGCGCATCGACGGCCTGACAGTGGGGGGCACGGCCTGAATTTGAAGCCTTCGGGTTTGTCCCCGGATTGGCCTGTCAGGAACTGTCATCCAACTGTGCTACATTGAATCCATGTCTTCGCGCATCGCTTCTTTTTACTTTTTTTATTTTTGGTTCTCAGTCCCCGGCGGACGAGAGGCGAGCGCATAAGCACCCGAACATCTCGACACACACCGCCGGAGCCCCAAAGCCCGGCGGTTTTTTTTCACCTGTCTTTTTTCAATTGAGGAGTCCACGATGAACGCCAAAACCACTGCCCCAGACGCTTGGTATCCGAATGCTGTTGACCGCACCGGCCAGACCGACGACGAACGCATCAAGGACATCACCGTGCTCCCGCCTCCTGAACACCTGATCCGGTTCTTCCCGATCGCCGGCACGGCGTCGGAAACCTTGATCGCCAAAACCCGCAAAGCCATCCAGAACATCGTGCATGGCAAAGACGACCGCTTGCTGGTCATCATCGGCCCCTGCTCGATCCATGACCCGGCCGCAGCCCTGGATTACGCCCGCCGCTTGAAGCCCCTGCGCGAGAAGTACGCCGACACGCTGGAGATCGTGATGCGGGTGTACTTCGAAAAACCCCGCACCACCGTGGGCTGGAAGGGCCTGATCAACGACCCCTACCTCGACGAAAGCTACCGCATCGACGAAGGCCTGCGCATCGCACGCCAGCTGCTGATCGAGATCAACCGCCAAGGCCTGCCCGCAGGCAGCGAGTTCCTCGATGTGATCTCGCCCCAGTACATTGGTGACCTGATCAGCTGGGGGGCCATCGGTGCCCGCACCACCGAAAGCCAGGTGCACCGCGAGCTGGCTTCCGGCCTGTCGGCCCCCATCGGCTTCAAGAACGGGACGGACGGCAACATCAAGATCGCGACCGACGCGATCCAGGCCGCAGCCCGTGGTCATCACTTCTTGTCGGTGCACAAGAACGGCCAGGTCGCCATCGTGCAGACCCAGGGCAACCAGGACTGCCATGTGATTTTGCGCGGCGGAAAAACCCCCAACTACGACGCCGACAGCGTGGCCGCCGCCTGCAAGGAACTCGAAGCCGCCAAGCTGCCCGCCACCTTGATGGTGGACTGCAGTCACGCCAACAGCAGCAAAAAGCACGAACGTCAGATCGACGTGGCCAAGGACATCGCTGCGCAAATCAGCGGTGGTTCACGCCAGGTGTTCGGTGTCATGGTCGAAAGCCACATCCATGACGGTGCGCAGAAGTTCACGCCTGGCAAGGACGATGTGACGAAGCTGGCTTATGGCCAGAGCATCACCGATGCCTGCATTGGCTGGGACGACAGCGTGGGCGTGTTGCAGGTGCTGTCGGATGCGGTGAAGGCGCGTCGTTCGCACTGATCGTTTGCGGTGCCGCTTTGTGGGCACCGCATTCAGCGACGCGGACCTCGTCCTGGCTCGACGTCGCTTCGCGCCTGAAGTCGCCAGGCCGAGGCCCGCATCACTGAACGCTCAACGGGCTTCACAAGGGCCATCCCTGCCCAGTGAGCCATCCCTTCAAGCTTGCTTTTGAAGCGCGGCCAGCAGCTTGGCATGAATCCCGCCAAAGCCGCCATTGCTCATGCACAGCAGGTGGTCGCCGTGCCGCACTTGCGCCAACACCTGAGCAATTACCTCGTCTATGTTGGCGCCCACTTGTGCTTTGGTTCCCATGGGCTCGAGCGCGGCTGCGGCGTCCCACCCTAGGCCGCCGGAGTGGCAAAACGCCAGATCGGCTTCTTCCAGGCTCCAGGGCAGCTGGGCTTTCATGGTGCCCAGCTTCATGGTGTTGCTGCGCGGCTCGAAGATGGCGAGGATGCGCGCCTTGCCCACCTGGCGGCGCAAACCGTTGACGGTCGTGCGGATCGCGGTGGGGTGGTGGGCAAAGTCGTCGTAGACGGTGATGCCGTTCACGGTGCCACGCACTTCCATGCGGCGTTTGACGTTTTCAAATGTGGCCAGGGCTTGCGCTGCCACGGCAGGGCTCACGCCCACATGTTCGGCGGCAGCGATGCTGGCCAGTGCGTTGAGCTGGTTGTGCACGCCGCCAATGGCCCATTGCACTTCGGCTACGGGTTTTCCGGCTTGCAGCACCTTGAAGCTGGAGGGCTCGCCCTCGGCCACGAAGTCGCTGACGGTCGAGCCGAAAGTCCGGACCTCACTCCAGCAGCCTTGCGCCAGCACGCGGGTCAGGCTTTCTTCCAGACCATTGACCACCACGCGGCCCGTGCCGGGTACGGTGCGCACCAGGTGGTGAAACTGGCGCTCGATGGCGGCCAGGTCGTCAAAAATGTCGGCGTGGTCGAATTCGAGGTTGTTCAGAATGGCGGTGCGCGGGCGGTAGTGCACGAATTTGCTGCGCTTGTCGAAGAAGGCGGTGTCGTATTCGTCCGCTTCGATCACAAAATATTGGCCCCCACCCAGGCGCGCCGAAACGCCGAAGTTCAGTGGCACGCCACCGACCAAAAAGCCCGGTTGCAGTCCGGCCTGCTCCAGCACCCAGGTGAGCATGGAGGTGGTGGTGGTTTTGCCGTGGGTGCCCGCGACGGCCAGCACATGTTGGCCTTGCAGCACATGCTCGGACAGCCATTGGGGGCCGCTGGTGTAGGGCGCACCGGCTTCCAGAATCGCTTCCATCAGCGGAAATTTGGGACTGCCGTCGACCTGGCGGGCGCGGCTGACCACGTTGCCGATCACGTACATGTCGGGCTTCAAGTCCATTTGCTCGGCGCCAAAGCCTTCGATCAGGTCGATGCCCAGGGCGCGCAGCTGGTCGCTCATCGGGGGGTAGACGCTCGCGTCGCAGCCGGTGACTTTGTGGCCAGCTTCGCGGGCGAGGGCGGCGACGCCGCCCATGAAGGTGCCGCAAATGCCAAGAATATGAATGTGCATGGGCAAGGATTCTAGAGGGCGCGTGCACAATCGCAGGCCATGAGTGAGCTTGCCATTGAAATTGCCGCCACCGCCGCCCGGCTGGTGGTTGAAGAAGGCCTGTCTTTTGGTCAGGCCAAGCACCGCGCCGTCAAGGCACTGGGTTTGCCAGGGCGCACCGCCTTGCCCGGCAACGACGAGGTGGAGGCGCAGGTGCGAGAGTACATTGACCTCTTTTGCGCGGACACCCAGCCCGGGGAGCTGCAGGCCCTGCGAGAGCATGCTCTCCTGTGGATGCGTCGACTGCAAGCGTTTCGTCCGCACCTGACAGGGGCTGTCTGGCATGGTTGGGCCACGCGCTTGTCGGACATCGATCTGGCACTGTTCTGTGACGATGCCAAGTCGGCAGAAATTGCGCTCATCAACCAGAACCAGCGCTACGAGGTTCAGACGGTCTCTGGCATGCACGGCAAGGATGTGGATGTCCTGAGCCTGCACAGTTTTTGTCCGGGTTTGCAGGAGGACATCGGGGTGCATTTGCGTATTTACGACCTGAACGACCTGCGCGGTGCCCTGCAAGCCGATGCGCAAGGCCGCGCCCCACGTGGGGATATCCGGGCGCTGGAGCGACTGCTCGGCCTGGCCTGAGACAATCTCAGCCATGACCGAGCACCCTGACATTTCTTCCGCCCTCCGCCGCCGCTGGTTGGTGATCGCCGGTGCAGTGGCTGCTGCTGCCGGGGCCGGCTTGGCCTGGTGGCGTTTGCAACCCCAGGATGCCCTGCCCGACGCTGTTCAGGGTTTGTGGGCGCAAAAGTTCCAGACGCCAACGGGCGAGTCCCTCTTATTGACCGACTTCAAGGGCAAGCCTTTGCTGCTGAACTTCTGGGCGACCTGGTGCCCACCTTGTGTGGAAGAGTTGCCGATGATTGATGCGTTCTGGCGCGAACCTGTTGCCAAAGGCCTGCAAGTGATTGGTTTGGCCATCGATCAACCCAGTGCGGTCAGGCGATTTCTGGAGCGGCAAGCCCTGGGTTTTCCGGTGGCTCTGGCGGGTCTGGATGGGTCAGAATTGTCAAAATCACTGGGCAATGTGACTGGGTCGCTGCCATTTTCTGTGTTTTTAGGGGCAAATGGCCGTATTTGTGCAACAAAACTCGGCCAATTGACCCGTGAGGATCTGCTCGAATGGGTGTCTGCTGCTGGTTGATGCAGTAAACCGTAGATGTGCATTCGGTGAGGAGCCATGCTGCATGGTCTGTGATTGCCGGTTCCTTGAACAATCCTGACTTTTCCGGGGATTTTCCCTGAATTTAGGGTAAATTCGGAACATTACATTTCCTGACGCATGGAGGTCCCATGGATTTGCGCAAACTCAAGACCCTGATCGATCTGGTTTCGGAGTCGAATGTCTCTGAACTTGAAATCACCGAAGCCGAAGGCAAAGTCCGCATTGTCAAAAGCGCGGGTGTGGCCGTGGCTGCCCCGGTGATGATGGCTGCACCTGTGGCCGTTGCACCTCAGGTGACTGCTGCGCCTGCAGCAGAAGCCGCACCAGTGGCTGAAGCGCCAGCCGTGGCTGCAGGTCACACCGTCAAGTCGCCCATGGTGGGTACGTTCTACCGCTCGTCCAGCCCCGGCGCAGCACCTTTCGTGCAGATCGGCTCGGTGGTCAAGGAAGGTGATACCTTGTGCATCGTTGAAGCGATGAAGATCCTCAACGAAATCGAGGCCGATAAGGCCGGTACCGTGACCCAAATCCTGTGCGAAAACGGTCAGGCGGTTGAGTACGGCCAACCGCTCTTCATCATTGAATAAGCACTGGGGCTTTCATGTTCAAGAAAATCCTGGTTGCCAACCGAGGCGAGATCGCATTGAGGATCCAGCGCGCCTGTCGCGAATTGGGTGTCAAGGCGGTGATGGTCTATTCGGAGGCGGATAAAGAAGCCAAATACGTGAAATTGGCAGAGGAAGCTGTCTGTATTGGCCCTGGCCCTTCGGCACTGAGCTACCTCAACATGCCCGCCATCATTTCGGCCGCTGAAGTGACCGATGCCGAGGCGATCCACCCCGGTTATGGCTTTTTGAGTGAAAACGCCGACTTTGCCGAGCGTGTCGAAAAGAGCGGTTTCCAGTTCATCGGCCCGACGCCCGAGTCGATCCGCATCATGGGCGACAAGGTCTCGGCCAAACAGGCCATGATCCGCGCAGGCGTGCCCTGCGTGCCCGGCTCGGAAGGCGAATTGCCCGATGACCCGGTGCAGATCCGCCGAGTGGCCAAGAGCGTGGGGTATCCGGTGATCATCAAGGCCGCTGGTGGCGGTGGTGGTCGTGGCATGCGTGTGGTGCACACCGAAGCCGCCCTGATCAATGCGGTGCAGATGACCAAGGCCGAAGCCGGTGCCGCTTTCGGCAACCCGGCGGTTTACATGGAAAAGTTCCTGCAGAACCCGCGCCACATTGAAATCCAGATCCTGGCCGATAAGCACAAGAACGCGGTGTACCTGGGCGAGCGCGATTGTTCCATGCAGCGTCGCCACCAGAAGGTGATCGAAGAGGCGCCAGCCCCGGGCATTCCCCGCAAGCTGATCGAGAAGATTGGCGAGCGTTGCGTGGCCGCGTGCAAGAAGATCGGTTACCGCGGGGCGGGCACTTTCGAGTTCCTGTATGAAAACGGCGAGTTCTATTTCATTGAAATGAACACCCGTGTGCAGGTCGAGCACCCTGTGACCGAGTGGATCACCGGGGTGGACATTGTCAGAACCCAGATCATGGTTGCTGCGGGCGAGAAGCTGCCGTTCACACAACGTCAAATCGAGATCCGGGGCCACGCCATCGAGTGTCGGGTGAACGCCGAAGATCCCTTCAAGTTCACGCCCTCGCCCGGTCGCATCACCTCCTGGCACATGCCTGGCGGCCCCGGCGTGCGCGTGGACTCGCACGCCTACAACAATTACTTTGTGCCTCCGAATTACGACTCGATGATTGGCAAGCTGATCGTGCACGGTGACACCCGCGAGCAGGCCTTGGCCCGCATGCAGACAGCGCTGGCCGAGACCGTGATCGAAGGCATCAACACCAACATTCCGCTGCACCGCGAGCTGATGGTGGATGCCAAATTCATGGCGGGTGGCACGAACATCCACTACCTTGAGCATTGGCTCAGCCAGCACAAGCGCTGACACGGGCTGAACCATGTTTGAACTTTGCCTGCTGTGCCCGGAAGAACGGGTTGAGATTCTGAGCGATGCGCTCGACGCACTGGACGCCTTGAGTGTTTCGGTGGAAGACGCTGACGCCCAGACGCCCGCCGAACAGGCCTTGTTTGGAGAGCCCGGCATGCCCGCCCCCAAAGAGGGCTGGCAGCGCTCCCGCATGGTGGCCTTGTTTGCCGAGGAAGCACTGGCCAAAGAGGCCCGTGAGTTGCTGGTGGCACAAGACTTCTTTGACGGATGTCAGGTGCTGGGCATCCGCAAGGTGGAAGACCAGGATTGGGTGCGTTTGACCCAGTCCCAATTTGCACCGGTCGACATCACGCCCGATTTCTGGATCGTGCCAACCTGGCATGAGCCGCCAGCCCAGGCCAAACAGATCATCCGTCTGGACCCCGGTCTGGCGTTTGGCACGGGGACCCATCCCACGACCCGCATGTGTCTGCGCTGGATCGCCGCGCACGATCTGCAAGGCCAACGTGTGCTGGACTATGGCTGCGGTTCGGGGATTCTGGCCATCGGTGCCGCCAAGTATGGCGCCAGTCGCATTGATGCGGTCGACATCGACGAAGCGGCTGTGACGTCCACCCAACTGAACGCGCACGCCAATGCGGTGAGCCTGAACGCTGGTTTGCCGGAGTTGGCGCAAGGCACCTACCAAACGGTGCTGGCCAACATCCTCGCCACACCATTGAAGGTGCTGGCACCTTTGCTGTGCGCGCATGTGCAGGCAGGAGGGCATCTGGTGCTGGCCGGTATTCTGGAGCGGCAAGCGCAAGAGCTGAAGCAGGCTTATGCCCCCTGGATCACACTGGACGTGGCGGATTCGGAAGACGGCTGGATCCTGATGACGGCAAGCAAGGCGCCTTGATCCGAGCCGCCGCCCTACAATCCCCGCATGAGCTGGATCACCCGTTGCCCTGATTGCGACACTGTTTACAAAGTGGAGTCTGAACAACTCCAGCAAGCCCATGGTTGGCTGCGTTGCGGCACATGTCAGCATGTCTTTGACAGTGCCGGACGCGTGGTTGCAGCCGATGTCATTCCCACGCTGACCGACCGTGTCAATATGGGAGCGCCACAGCTGGGGCGTGTGGATCTGGAGCGTTTGCTGCACAAGGAATCTCCTGCGCCGGTGACGCCTTTGCCTGTCGCGCCACAGGCGGCCCCTGTTACTCCTGCTGCTGCGGAGCCTTCTCCCATTGCGGCATTTGAAGATGCGCTGCAGTCGTTCAAGTTGCCTGACATGCCCGCCCCGTCTCAAGCAGACGAGGACGCGCTCCCCGAAGGCGATGCGCCCACCGACAAGCCTGCCTCCGCTCTTGCCGCCAAGCGCCGCCCATTCCGGGCTTTGACCGTGGGGGTCTGGCTGTTGGGCTTGGTTCTGGTGTTTCAGATGCTGCTTGCCTGGCGCACCATGCTGCTGGTGCATTGGCCCCAGTTGGGGCGTGTGGCGCAGCAGTGGTGCGGTACATTGGCGTGCCGAGCGCAGTGGCAGCCACCGTTGTCCCTGTGGTCGCTGCAGGCGCAGCCTTTGGTGCTGGACGGTGCAGGCTACCGCCTGAGCTGGACTTTGAGCCACTCTGCGACCGAGGCTTTGTCGGTGCCTGATCTGGCGTTGACGCTGCTCGATGCACAAGGGCAGGTGGTGTCCTCTCAGCGTTTGACTGCATCCATGACCGCAGCTCCCGTCACGCTGGCCGCAGGCCAAATCTGGCAGGGCACGTTGCGGGTGGATCTGGCTCCGGATGTGGATGCCCGTCGCGCGCAACTTCGCCTCATTTCTCGCTGATTTCAAAGCCCGAAAAAAAGCCCCGACGCCTTTGCAGGTGTCGGGGCTTTTAGGCTAACGCCTGAACGCTGGATCAGGGCTTGGCGGCCGAAGGAAACGGCCACGCAGCTTGCGGATTCAGAGTGGTTTGCGCAGCAGGGGCAGCGGGTGCTTTGGCGGCCTTTTTCGCAGCGGGTTTTTTGGCTGCTTTTTTGGCAGCAGGCTTTTTCGCAGCAGGCTTCTTGGCAGCAGCTTTCTTGGCTACGGCCTTTTTGGCAGCAGGCTTTTTCGCAGCAGCAGGTTTCTTGGCTGCACCTTTTTTAGCAGCTGGCTTTTTAGCGGCGACGGCTTTTTTGGCCGGTGCAGCTTTCTTTGCTACGGCTTTCTTGGCTGCTGGCTTTTTAGCGGCGACGGCTTTTTTGGCCGGTGCAGCTTTCTTTGCTACGGCTTTCTTGGCTGCTGGCTTTTTAGCGGCGACGGCTTTCTTGGCCGGTGCAGCTTTCTTTGCTACAGCTTTCTTGGCTGCTGGCTTTTTAGCGGCGACGGCTTTTTTGGCCGGTGCAGCTTTCTTTGCTACAGCTTTCTTTGGGGCAGCTTTTTTCGCTGCTGCTTTTTTTGCAGTTGCCATGGTTTTCTCCTTGATCAAGTTGAAAAATCAACGGAAGGGAAACACTCTGTGCCTGTTGGAGAGCACAAAGCGATCCATGGTGCTGAGGCCGGCCTCAACACCATGAACGCGGGAAAGCCACACCGCATGACCGCTGACGCAGACATGGGGTGTGGCTTGTAGAGGGTCTTCATGTGGGAAGTGTTCAGGGAATCAATCCCAGGAAAGTGCACCGCCGGACTGGTATTCGATGACCCGGGTTTCAAAGAAGTTGCGTTCTTTCTTCAGGTCAATCATCTCGCTCATCCATGGGAACGGGTTTTCCTCGTTCGGGAAGAGTTCTTCCAGACCAATCTGGGTGGCGCGGCGGTTGGCGATATAGCGCAGATAGCCTTTGAACATTGACGCATTCATGCCCAACACGCCACGCGGCATGGTGTCTTCGGCATAGCGGTACTCAAGCTCAACTGCCTTGATGAACAGGGCCTTGATTTCGGCCTTGAATTCGGCAGTCCACAGCTGGGGATTTTCCAGCTTCACAGTGTTGATCAGGTCGATGCCAAAGTTGCAGTGCATCGACTCGTCACGCAGGATGTACTGGTACTGCTCGGCCGCACCGGTCATCTTGTTTTGGCGACCCAAAGCCAGGATCTGTGTGAAGCCCACGTAGAAGAACAGGCCTTCCATCAGGCAGGCGAACACGATCAGTGACTTGAGCAGGGTCTGATCGGCTTCCAGTGTGCCGGTCTTGAAATGGGGGTCCATGATCGCGCTGATGAACGGGATCAGGAACTCGTCCTTGTCGCGGATCGACTGGACTTCGTTGTAGGCGTTGAAAATCTCGCCTTCGTCCAGACCGAGGGATTCGACGATGTATTGGTACGCGTGGGTGTGGATCGCTTCTTCAAAGGCCTGGCGTAGCAGGAACTGGCGGCACTCGGGGGCCGTGATGTGGCGGTAGGTGCCCAGTGTGATGTTGTTGGCGGCCAGCGAATCGGCAGTCACAAAGAAGCCGAGGTTGCGCTTGACGATACGGCGTTCGTCTTCGGTCAGGCCGTTGGGGTCTTTCCACAAGGCGATGTCGCGGTTCATGTTCACCTCCTGCGGCATCCAGTGGTTGGCGCAGGTGGCGAGGTATTTTTCCCAGGCCCACTTGTACTTGAAGGGAACCAGTTGGTTGACGTCGGTCTGTCCATTGATGACGCGCTTGTCAGCGGCGGTCATGCGGCGCTGGCTGGATGCGGGGGGAGTCGATGCGGCGGCCGATGCAGGTGCTGCATCACCGAAAGAAGGCATTGCAGGTTGCAATGCAGGTTTGACTTGATCGTCCCAGGACAACATAAAAAATTCCAGTTCTCAAATTATGAAAGCATGCGCGTGAATTTCAAAGCAGTGATTCATTTTCTGCGCATGCATGGGTGTGAAGTGTTGTTCAATTGCATCGCACTGCACGTGTGCAGCTGCAGGGCGATGCCATCAAAGTCATTGGCAGGCTTCGCAACCGACGTCGTCGATGGCCGTGAACTTCACATCGGTGGCGGGAGCGCTGTTCGTTGCAACAGATGCTGTCGATGCGTCGTGTGCACTCATGCCGCCAGCGGGCATGCCCGATGACACCGCGTTGTGCGAGCCCGCCTTGACGGTGGACTTCTCCACCTGCGTTGCGCTGGTGGTGCGCAGGTAATAGGTAGTCTTGAGGCCACGCAACCAGGCGAGCTTGTAGGTGTCATCCAGCTTCTTGCCCGAAGCGCCAGCCATGTAGATGTTGAGCGACTGCGCCTGATCGATCCATTTCTGGCGGCGTGCAGCGGCTTCGACCAGCCAGGTGGTTTCGACTTCAAAGGCGGTGGCGTACAGCGCCTTGATGTCTTGCGGCACACGGTCAATGGGGCGCAGCGAGCCGTCGAAGTGTTTCAGATCCATGACCATCACGTCATCCCACAGGCCCAGGCGCTTGAGGTCACGCACCAGGTAGCTGTTGATCACGGTGAACTCACCCGACAGGTTGGACTTGACCGACAGGTTGCCGAAGCACGGTTCGATCGATGCGTCCACGCCGATGATGTTGGAGATGGTGGCAGTGGGGGCGATGGCCACGCAATTGGAGTTGCGCATGCCATCCTGGGCGATCTTCTTGCGCAGGGCGTCCCAGTCGAGTGTGGCGGAGCGGTCTACTTCGACATAGCCGCCGCGCTCGCGGGCCAGCAGGTCCAGCGTGTCAGGCGGCAGGATGCCTTTGTCCCACAGCGAGCCTTTGTAGCTGGAGTACTGGCCACGTTCCTTGGCCAGCTCGGTCGATGCCCAATAAGCGTAGTAGCAGATGGCTTCCATCGACTGGTCGGCGAATTCCACCGCCGCCTGTGATGCGTAAGGAATCCGCATTTCGTACAAGGCGTCCTGGAAGCCCATCAGGCCCAGACCGACAGGGCGGTGACGCAGGTTGGAGTCGCGTGCTTTCTTGACGGCGTAGTAGTTGATGTCGATCACGTTGTCGAGCATGCGCATGGCGATCGAAATGGTCTTGTGCAGCTTCTCGCGGTCGATGACCTTGCCGTTGGGGCCGTCTTTCAGGTGCTTGGACAGGTTGACCGAGCCCAGGTTGCAGACAGCGGTTTCGGTGTCACTGGTGTTGAGCGTGATCTCGGTGCACAGGTTCGAGGAGTGCACCACGCCGGCGTGCTGCTGGGGCGAGCGCACGTTGCAAGGGTCCTTGAAGGTGATCCAGGGGTGGCCGGTCTCGAACAGCATCGACAGCATCTTGCGCCACAGGTCGGTGGCCGGCACTTTCTTGCTGGGGCGGATTTCGCCGCGCTCGGCTTTTTGCTCGTAAGCCACATAGGCTTTTTCGAAAGCCTGACCGAACAGGTCGTGCAGGTCGGGCACGTCGGAAGGCGAGAACAAGGTCCAGTCGCCTTTTTCCATGACGCGGCGCATGAACAGGTCGGGGATCCAGTTGGCCGTGTTCATGTCGTGCGTGCGGCGGCGGTCGTCGCCGGTGTTCTTGCGCAGCTCCAGGAATTCCTCGATGTCCAGGTGCCAGGTTTCCAGATAGGTGCAGACCGCGCCCTTGCGTTTGCCGCCCTGGTTGACCGCGACGGCAGTGTCGTTGACGACCTTCAGGAACGGCACCACGCCTTGCGATTCGCCGTTGGTGCCCTTGATGTGGGCGCCCATGGCGCGCACACGGGTCCAGTCGTTGCCCAGGCCACCTGCAAACTTGGACAGCAGGGCGTTTTCCTTGATCGACTCGTAGATGCCGTCCAGATCATCGGGGACGGTGGTCAGGTAGCAAGAGGACAGTTGCGAACGCAGCGTGCCGCTGTTGAACAGGGTGGGGGTTGAGGACATGAAGTCGAAGGTGGACAGCACTTCGTAGAACTCGATGGCGCGGGCTTCCCGATTGACTTCGTTGAGCGACAGGCCCATGGCCACACGCATGAAGAAGGCCTGCGGCATCTCGATGCGGGTCTTGCGCACGTGCAGGAAGTAGCGGTCGTACAAGGTCTGCAGGCCCAGGTAGTCGAACTGCTGGTCGCGCTCGGGCTTGAGGGCTTCGGCCAGCTTCTTCAGGTCGAACTGCAGCAGTTTCTCGTCGAGCAGGTCGTTGTCGACGCCCTTCTTGATGAATTGCGGGAAATAGTCGATGTAGGCCTGACCCATGTCGGCCTGGGTCACTTCCTTGCCCAGGATTTCCTTGGCGATGGTGTGCATCAGCAGGCGGGCGGTGACGTAGGTGTAATCGGGCTCTTTTTCAATCAGTGTGCGGGCGGCCAGGATGGAGGCCTTGTAGACCTCTTCCATCGGGACGCCGTCGTACAGGTTGCGCAGGGTTTCGGCGACGATGGGCTCGGCGCTCACGTCCTTGCCCAGGCCGGCGCAGGCATTGACCATGATGCCCTTGAGGTAGTTCATGTCCAATGTCACGCGTTGACCGCCATCGAGCACTTGCAGCGCAGGCTCAGTCGCAACGGGGGCTGCTTGTTGCTGTTGCTGGGCGCGCTCCTGGGTGCGGCGCTCACGGTAGAGCACATACGCGCGAGCGACTTCGTGGTTGCTGCTGCGCATCAGGCCCAGTTCAACCTGGTCCTGCACATCTTCGATGTGGAATGTGCCGCCACCGGGGCGCGAGCGCACCAGCGCACGGACCACGTTCTGGGTCAGCTGCTCCACGACTTCACGCACGCTGGCCGATGCCGCGCCCTGGGTGCCATGCACGGCCAGAAAGGCTTTCATCAGCGCCACGGCGATCTTGTTCGGCTCAAATGGAACCACGGCGCCATTGCGGCGAATGATCTGGTAATTGGCCAGCGCGTGCACGGCGGGTGCTGCACCGCCTTCGGTTGCGGGCAGGCTCATGGTGCCGGAGGCGGGGGCAGAGATGTTCAGGTCGGTTTGCATGGTCATTTTTTGTGTCTGTTGAACAAGGCTGTTTGGCGTGAAAAGGGTTGAATCTCAAAACTCCACAAATTTGTAAAAATCTGTGAGAACGCTACATCTGGTGTTTGGAGGGGGTTCAAGCCACTAAATGTAGTGTACCGGGCATTTTTTTGCAGATCTACACCCCGCTCGGCAAGGCGGCGGACAGGGGGCGGAGGGGGACGCTTTTCAGCTATTGGAAAGGGGGCGCGCAGAGCCGCATTGCCTGTGCGTTTGACTTGCGCTATCGAGGTTCTTTGCGGCTTGGCACAGGGTTTGTTGTCCAAAGCCGCATTTTTTCTGTCTCAGTATTTCGTCTGACCAAGCCATCCCGGTGATGGCTTGGATGAAAAAGACTGAGAAGGTAATCAAAAATATTTTTGAATTTTCAACAAATTTGCATCAGGCTACGGGGAAATACCGGTGGGGAAAATCCAACGCCGACATCAAGCGCGGCCAGTCAAAGCCTGGACCCGGGTCCTGTTTGCGCCCCGGGGCAATGTGCTCGTGTCCTGCCACATGGGCGATCGGGTAGTGCTGATGAAGATCCTGGCACAAGGTCGTCAGGCGCGTGTACTGGGCGTCCTCAAAGCATTCGCCTTCCAGGCCTTCGAGCTCGATACCGATCGAGTCGTCATTGCAATTGCTGCGGCCCCGGTATTGGGACGCGCCTGCGTGCCACGCCCGGTCGTCGCAACTCACGAATTGCCAGAGTTGTCCATCGCGTCGGATATAGAAGTGGGCCGACACCTGCAGCCCGCGCAATTGCTCGAAATAAGGGTGAGCCGAGGCATCGAGCTGGTTGGTGAACAGGGCTTGCACCTCGTTGCCGCCGTACTGGCCTGGTGGCAGGCTGATCGAATGGATCACGATCAGATCGATGCAGGCCTGTGCGGGGCGAGGTCCGAAGTTGGGTGAGTCCAAGCGCGTGGCCCCGGGGTGCCAGCCTTGCCGCCAGAGTGTCGGGTGACTCATCTGCGCGTGTCAGGCCGGGTTGCGGTCCTGTGCGGCCGTGCGGTGCTCGGTGCTGCAATACAGGCCCTTTTCCCCGCGCACGGCTTCGCCCAAGGGCAGGTGGATGCCGCACTGGGCGCACTGGGCCATGTCCTGGGGGGCTGCTGTGCTTTGTGCTGTGGGGGCTTGGGGCGCAGGTTTCTGGGAGCGCTTGAATGCCCACCACACCAACCCGATCACCAGCAGCCAGAACAGGTATTTCATGCCGACCGCCCCAGCAGGATCTCCAAAACAAACCGCGAACCGGCATAGGACAGCAGCAGCAAGCCCGCGCCGATGTAGAGCACGCGCACTGCCCGCTTGCCGCGCCAGCCCCATTGATGACGACCCATCAGCAACAGGGCAAAAGTGAGCCAGGACATGAGGGCAAACACCCGTTTGTGGTCCCAACGCCAGGCGCTGCCGCCCTGTCCGTAGAGGTGCTCACCAAACAGGCCGCCTGCGAGCAGCGTAGCGGTCAGCAGCACAAAGCCGGCAGTCACAAAGCGGAACATCAGCCGCTCCAGCGTGAGCAAGGGTAGTCCGCTGCCAGCTTCATGCGCCAGTCGGATGTCGTGTTCGGTGCGCGTCATCATCCAGGCATGCACCACGGCAGCGGCAAACATGCCATAGGCCGAGAGCCCCAACGCCCAGTGCAGCGGCAGCCATGGCGAGGCCTGCACATGCAACGGCGTGCCCGGAAACCACAGGGCCAGCAGCACGGCGATGGCGCCCAGGCTGCCCATGGCCCAGCGGGCTTTGAGTTGCGGGTAGAACTGTCGCTCCACCATATAGGCCGTCAGTACCAGCCAGGCCGTCACAGAGAGTGCCGGGGCAAAGCCAAAATGCACGGGACCGATCAGCAGCCCCAACAAGCTGGCCGCGTGGGCCAGCCAGGCCAGACCCATCAGGCGTCTGGCGCTCTGATCGGTCCAAAAATGGGGGGCGACTGCAGGCAAGGCATAGGCGAGTACCGCCAGCACAGAGGCAGGCCAGATCCAGAAGGGGGTACTCGTTAAAATCATGGAACCGAGTTTAGCCTTTCGGGCATGGCCACAGTGGCCGTGCCGTTTTGGCCAGCGGTTTTTTTCAGATTGCATCCATGGCCACCGCCCTGACCGACAAACTTTCGCGCCTCGTCAAGACCATCAGTGGGCAGGCGCGCATCACCGAATCCAACGTCACCGACATGCTGCGCGAAGTGCGCATGGCGCTGCTGGAGGCCGATGTGGCGCTGCCCGTGGTGCGCGACTTCATTGCCCGCGTGAAGGACAAGGCGCTGGGCCAGGAGGTGATCGGCTCCCTCAAACCCGGGCAGGCCCTGGTGGGCATCGTCAACAAGGAACTCGCCGCCACCATGGGCGAGGGCGTGGCCGACATCAACCTGGCCGCCCAGCCGCCCGCAGTGATCCTGATGGCGGGTCTGCAGGGCGCCGGCAAGACCACCACCACTGCCAAGCTGGCCAAGCACCTGATTGAAAAGCGTAAAAAGAAAGTGCTGACGGTGTCAGGCGACGTGTACCGCCCTGCCGCCATCGAGCAGCTGAAAACCGTGACCGCGCAAGCCGGAGCCGAATGGTTCCCGAGCACACCAGACCAGAAGCCGATCGACATCGCCCGCGCTGCCATCGATTACGCCCGCAAACACTACTTTGACGTGCTGCTGGTTGACACGGCTGGCCGTCTGGCGATTGATGAGGCCTTGATGGCCGAGATCAAGGGCCTGCATGCCGAACTCAAGCCGGTCGAAACCCTGTTTGTGGTCGACGCCATGCAGGGTCAGGACGCCGCCAACACCGCCAAGGCCTTTGGCGAAGCGCTGCCGCTCACCGGCATCGTGCTGACCAAACTTGACGGCGACTCGCGCGGTGGCGCGGCGCTGTCGGTGCGCCAGATCACCGGTGCGCCGATCAAGTTTGCCGGTACCAGCGAGAAAATCGACGGCCTGGAAGTGTTCGACGCCGAGCGCCATGCGGGGCGCATTCTGGGCATGGGTGACATCGTGGCCCTGGTCGAGCAAGTGGCCGCGGGTGTGGACATGGAGGCCGCGCAGAAGCTGGCCGCCAAGGTCAAGGGCGGTGGCGGCTTTGACCTCAACGACTTCCTGGCCCAGATCCAGCAGATGAAGCAGATGGGTGGTCTGTCCAGCCTGATGGAGAAACTGCCTTCACAGCTGACGGCCAAGGCGGCCGACATGGACATGGGCAAGGTCGAGAAAGACATTGCCCGCAAGCAAGGCATCATCCACAGCATGACGCTCAAGGAGCGCAGCAAGCCAGAGATCATCAAGGCCACCCGCAAGCGCCGCATCGCCGCAGGCGCGGGCGTTCAGGTGCAGGACGTCAACCGCCTGCTCAAGGAGTTCGAGCAGATGCAGGACATGATGAAAAAAATGTCCGGCGGCGGCCTCATGAAGATGATGAAACGCATGGGCGGCATGAAAGGCTTTCCGGGCATGGGCGGTGGCGGCTTTCCCGGCATGCCGCGCTGATCTCGACGCCATCGCCAGCAGGGCTGGCCTCACAAAAATCATTGGCCCTTTTGCAGAGCGCGGACCTGCTCAGTACTGGCTCTCGGGCAGAGTGACCTGCAGGCCGTCCAGTTCTTCGCTCAGCATGATCTGGCACGACAGGCGGCTGCCCGGCTGACGCGCCTGGGCGGTGAAGGCCAGCATGCCGTCTTCGTCGCCGCTCACGGGCGGCAACTTGGCTTGCCAATCCCCTTGCACCACCACGTGGCAGGTGGCGCAGGTCAGCAGCCCGCCGCAGTCGGCCTGGATGCCAGTCAAATTCGCATCGACGGCGGCCTGCATCAGGCTTTGGCCTGGCTGGGCTTGCAAGGTGTGCGCGGCTTGTGTGGGGTCGTGGGGTTGCAGGTGGATCGTGATCATGTTCAAGGCATCGCCGTCTGGCGCTGTGATTCAGGGGATTATCAAATGCGCCCGAAATATTCGCGGCGGTGGAATTCCTGGGTGTCCTCGGCCTGCGCCATGCGCTGATGCTCGGCTTGCTTGATGGTGCTGTAGTAATCCACAAAGGGCTGGCCCAGCGCCTGGCACAAAACGGCATCGGTTTGCAGCGCCTGAACCGCATCGGCCAGGCTGATCGGAATGGTGGCTGCGCCTGTCGAGTAAGGCGTTTCAGTGGCGGGCGGCGCTTGCAGTTGCGCGTCCACACCGGCCAGCCCCGCATGGATTTGCGAGGCCATGTAGAGGTAAGGGTTGGCCGCTGGTTCGCCCAGGCGGTTTTCAATGCGGGTGGCGCCGTCGCCCGGCGCACCGATGACGCGCAACATCGCGCCCCGGTTGTCGCGCCCCCACAAAATCGACTGCGGCGCCATCGCGTTGGGCCTGAAACGGCCATAGCCATTGCTGGTGGAGGTGCACAGGGCCGTGAGCGCGGGCGCGTGCGCCAGCAGCCCCGCCAGCCAGGACGCACCCGCATCTGACAGCACCTGCTGCGCATCGCGTGCGCTGCTGCCTGGCTCTGGGGTCTCGCGCATGAACACGTTGCGTCCGGTGGGCAACTCGCAAACCGACTGGTGCAGGTGCCAGCCGCTCGACATGATGTGTTCAAACGGCGGGCGGCACATGAAGGTGGCGTGGTAACCGGCGCGGCGCAGGGCCTGGCGCGTGGCATTGCGAAACAGCACCATGTTGTCGGCAGCCGTCAGCGCATCGCTCACGTCAAATACCGCTTCGACCTGGCTGGGGCCCAGTTCAATTTCGAGCGAAATCAGCGGCAAGTCCAGCGCCTGCGCAGTGCGCTGCACGATGCGCAGCGGCTCTTCCGCCCGGTCAAACCAGGCCTCGGTCAGCAGGTTGTAGCCCGGGTGGATCAGGCTGACTTCAGGCGCGGGGCCGGGCCAGCCTGCGCGTTCCGGGTCCAGGTCGGGTCCGTGTAGCGGGTCTTTGAGGCGGTAGATGTGGAACTCGATCTCCAGCCCGCAACGCATCTGCCAGCCGCGTTCGGTCAGGCGCTGCACGGCCTGCTGCAGCACATGGCGCGAGTCCAGCGGCACGATGCGGCCATCGGCCATGTAAGGCTGACACTGCAGCCAGCCGGTTTTCTCGGTCCAGGGCAGCACATGCCAGCTGGCGGGGTCGGGCATGAGCGTGAAATTGCTGGCCCCGGCAAAGCCAGGCAAGGTCTTGTCGATGCCCGGCTCGAACACCTTGAAGGCGGTGCGGTCCGAGCTGTCTTTGAGCAGCAAGGTGCTGACCATACCGATGCCGTTGGCCAGTGCCTGGCGCAGCTGCGAGGCCACGATGGTCTTGCCGCGCACCACGCCGTGCAGGTCGCACCAGCCCAGGCGGATCAGCTCGATGCCCGAGGCCTTGACCTGCTGGACCAGCTGTTCGCAAGCGGCTTGCCGCTCAGGGCTGTGCAGGCCGCAACGTTCAGCGAAGCTCATGCCGCGCTCGGTTGTGTCGCCGCTTCGGTGCTGCCCGGCAGGGCGGCGTCCCACGGCGCCCCATGGCGTTTGGCATCGCAGGCCTCGCGCCACCACTGCGGCCATTGGCCGCTGGGGGCGATGCCGTCCACCGTGTCAGGGCCCATGCGCTGGCTGGCCACGGCGGCTTGCGCAAAGCCGGGCGGCAGACCACCGGCCTGCACCGTCTCGATGGCTTTGAGCAGGATGCGCCGGTTGGCCATGATCACCTTGTCGCTGGTGCCCAGGTGCTCGCGGGTGCGGTCCTGGATGGCGCCCATGCTCTCGCAGGCCCACTGGTCGTGCACATTGATGTCGTCTTCGCCCATGCCCAGGTAGGTGCGCGCCACTTGCTCTTCGGGGTTGAAGCCCCAGTGGTTGTGTTTGCCCGCCTTGGGGATGTAGTCGGGCAAAGTCACAGAGGGCAGGCGCTGGTTGCGCATGGCCTCTTTGTCCACCGGCCCGTCAAAGCTGGTGAACACCGAATACCAATAGGTGTGTGTGTCGTCCACCGGCACATGCATCTGCGTGATGGTCATGGTCTCGGACAGCGGGATCACAAAGGTGTGCGGGAACAGCGCGTTGGTCACCCGCACATGGGTCAGCGCCTCGTTGATCGGGCGCAGAGCCGTCAGGCGCATGCCCGCATCGGTGGGTTCAAATGAAATCTCGGGCTGGTCCAGCTCGCGCATCACCCGCGTCATGGGCCAGCGCTCGCCTTGCACATCGCCTGCGCTCGCGCCCCGAAACTGGCGGCCATAGCTGCCTTCGAGCGATTCGTCCTTGAAGAAGCGGTGCAGGTACGAAGCGTGCGCCGGGTCAATGCCCACCTCAAACGCCTGCAGCCAGTTGCAATGCCACTGGCCCTTGAAGGCAAAAGTGTGTGTGGCCGGAGCGCTGAAGGCGTCGATGCCCGGCAGCGGCGGCGGGGTCTGGCCTTCGGGGCCGAACCAGGCAAACAGAATGCCGCTGCGCTCGATGATCGGGTAGCTGCGCTGGCGCACCCGTTGGCACAGCGTGCTGCCGGTGGGCTCGGCGGGGGTTTCGATGCATTGGCCCGTCACGTCAAATTTCCAGCCGTGGAAGGGGCAACGCAGACCATCGCCTTCGTTGCGGCCATAGGCCAGGTCCGCACCCCGGTGCGGGCAGTCGCGGTCGAGTAAACCGTAGTCGCCCTGCGCGTTGCGAAACAGCACCAGGTCTTGCCCCAGAATGCGCACCGCCTTCACGGGGCGAAGCGCCATGCGCGGATCGAGCGCGGGATTGAACTCGTCCACCAGCGCCACGGGCTGCCAGTAGTGGCGCATCACCGCGCCGCACGGCGTGCCCGGCCCGATGCGGGTGATCAGTTCGTTTTGTTCTGCTTTCATGTGCGTCTCCGGTCCATGCCGCATGGCTTGTGCCAATCAGTTTAAACGGCAGGCCCAGGCAGCATCTGCCAACAGGTGACACATGCTGTCGGACGTGCCCGGCAGCGATGGCATCGCGCAAACTGTCGCAAAATCTAGCCCATGCAACACGCTCTTTTCATTTACGGCACCCTGATGCCTGGCTTGCGTCTGGAAGCGGAAATGCACGGTGCCCGTTTTGTGGGCGCAGCCCAGGTGCCGGGCCGACTGGTCGATGTGGGGCGCTACCCCGGTCTGCTGCACGGCGAAGGGCAGGTCACAGGTGAAGTCTATGCAGTCGATGACGCGCACCTGGCTCGACTGGATGCAGTGGAAGAGATGGTGCCTGGCGACCGCGCCGCCTCGCAGTACTGGCGCGAGGTGGTCACGGTGGTCGGTGGCCCGCTGCAAGGACAGCCCGTGCAGACCTATGTCTACAACCGCCCGGTGGACACCTGCACGCCCATTCCGCACGGCGACTACCGCCGCTACATCCGCGAAATCGGACGCGAATCCTGATCTCTCGTAGGTCGGTGGCTTTAGCCCCGACACAGTGCCCCATGAAATCATGTCGGGGCTGAAGCCGCCGACCTACAGCAAAACGCAGGGCCGTGAGTCTTGATCAGGCCTTGATCACCAACTCTCCCCGCAGTGAGTGCGACAGGCCTTGCGTGATGCGCACATCCGCCATCTGACCGATCAGTCGGTCCATGTTCGGGCCGCCGGGGAAGTTGACCACCCGGTTGCACTCGGTGCGGCCAGCCAGCTCGGTGGCGTCCTTGCGTGAAGGCCGCTCCACCAGGATGCGCTGGACCGTGCCCACGCGGCTCTCGCCAATGCGCTGCACGTTCTCTTCGATGGTCGCTTGCAGGTGGTGCAGGCGGCGCAGCTTGACTTCGTGCGGCGTGTCGTCGTGCAGGTTGGCCGCAGGCGTGCCGGGGCGGGGGCTGAAGATGAAGCTGAAGCTGGTGTCAAAACCCACATCGGTGATCAGCTTCATCATCTTGTTGAAGTCGTCCTCGGTCTCACCGGGGAAGCCCACGATGAAATCACTGCTGAGCGACATGTCGGGGCGGATCGCCCGCAGCTTGCGGATCGTGCTCTTGTATTCCATGGCGGTGTAACCGCGCTTCATGGCCATCAGGATGCGGTCCGAGCCGTGCTGCACGGGCAGGTGCAGGTGGCTCACCAGCTTCGGAATTTTTTCGTAAGCGTCGATCAGGCGCTGGGTGAACTCATTCGGGTGGCTGGTCACGTAGCGGATGCGCTCGATGCCTGGCATGTCGGCCACGTATTCCAGCAGCAGTGCAAAGTCGGCAATGTCCACAGCGCTTGTGCTGTTTGTGATGGTGTTGCCGCCCATCTTGCCCCGGTAGGCATTCACGTTCTGGCCCAGCAGCGTGATCTCTTTCACGCCCTGCGCGGCCAGCCCGGCCACCTCGACCAGCACATCGTCAAAGGGCCGCGACACTTCTTCACCCCGGGTGTAGGGCACCACGCAGTAGCTGCAGTACTTGCTGCAACCTTCCATGATCGACACAAAGGCCGTGGCGCCGTCCACCTTGGCGGGCGGCAGGTGGTCGAACTTTTCAATCTCGGGGAAGCTGATGTCCACCTGCGGGCGCTGCTTGCGCTCGCGCTCGGCCAGCATCTCGGGCAGGCGGTGCAGGGTCTGCGGGCCAAACACCACGTCCACATAGGGCGCACGCTTGATGATCTCGGCGCCTTCCTGGCTGGCCACACAGCCGCCCACGCCGATCAGCACGCCCTTGGCTTTCAGGTGCTGCACCCGGCCCAGATCGCTGAACACCTTCTCTTGTGCCTTCTCGCGCACCGAGCAAGTGTTGAACAAAATCAGATCGGCCTCGTCCACGTCTTGCGTGGACTCGTAGCCCTGGGCCGCACCCAGCACATCGGCCATCTTGTCCGAGTCGTACTCGTTCATCTGGCAGCCGAAGGTTTTGATGAAAACTTTCTTGCTCATGCAGCCTCCTGGGCGCAGTGGCAAGTGCAGGGCAAGGTGGCCGGCAGGTGCGGCATGGGGCAGCGGTTCATGGTGTAGATCCAGAGGCTGAAAAAGAACCGGACAGCGCATGACGCTGTCCGCAAAGGGCTCAATTATCCCTTGTCGCTGTCACCCGATGCCTCGGCGGGGTTTTCGCGAGGTTTGAAAAACATCGGAAAGGCACGCGCCACGGTCGGGCTGTCAAACGCCCAGGTGGTGCATTGCCCCAGGAACGGCGGTGGCGTGGTCACTTCGGGTTGCGGACGACCGGCCTGCTCGCGGCGGTGCCATTGGCCAGCCGGCACCGACTGGAAGGCTGCGGTGGCCATGTTGAACAGCAACTCGCGCAGGTGGGTGCAGCCTTCGGTGCGGCCCAGGTGCTCGTCGATGGTTTTGCGCCAGCCACGACCCAGGGTGGCGCCCTTGAGCTTGTGCATGTGCAGCGGGCCTTGCACGCATTCGGCGTGCGGGATCTGGTCCAGCGAGGTGGCCACGTCCTGGATCACCAGCCGGTTGTCCACCGTCAGGCGGATCTGCAGGTGGTGGATGGGCAGGTTGGCCGGGAAGGTGGTTTCATTGGGCACACCAAAGGTGAAGGGCTTGACGTCGGTCAGCTCGGCTTCGATGTCCCACAGACCGTCTTCGCGGTCGTAGCCACGGTAGGTCGCGGTTCGCGTATGTGACAGTTTTCGGGGGGGGGCTGGGGGAAGTGCCACTTGCAATCTCTTTTTCACGGTTTCCAATGGGGGCATCATAAATTCAAGGAGCCTTGCCCCATGTCGCACAAGATTGCCCCGGTGGTTCGCCGTCAGACCATTGCCGACGCCCTGCGCCGAACCGCGATCCGTTTGCCGACCAAGACCGGCATCGTGTGCGGTGCCACCACTTGGTCCTATGCCGAGTTCGATGCGCTGGTGACGCGTCTGGCCGCAGGTCTGGCCAGCATCGGCGTGGCCGAAGGCGACAAGGTGGCGGTGCTGGCCCGCAATTCGCACGGTTTTGCGGCGCTGCGCTTTGCGCTGGCCCGCCGTGGCGCGGTCATGGTGCCGATCAACTTCATGCTCAAGGCCGACGAGGTGGCCTACATCCTGCGGCACGCAGGCGCCAAGACGCTGGCCACCGACAGCGGCCTGGCCGAGCTGGCGCAGGCCGCCTCCAAGCTCGACACGAAAGTTGAGCAGTTCATCTGGCTGCCGTCCGAAGACCCGAGCCAGCCTGTGGCGGGCATGCACAGCTTTGACACACTGGCCGCCTGCCAGGATGCGCTGCCCGATGTGCAGCTGGGCAGCAATGATGTGGCACAGATCGTCTACACCAGCGGCACCGAGTCGTCTCCCAAGGGCGCACAACTCACGCACGATGCTGTCATGTGGCAATACGTCAGCTGCGTGATCGACGCCGAGATTGCCGAGGCCGATGTGGCTCTGCACGCGCTGCCGCTGTACCACTGCGCCCAGCTCGATGTGTTCTTTGGTCCGGCCATTTACATGGGCAGCACCAACGTGATCACGTCCAAGCCCACGCCCGACAACTTGCTGCCGATGCTTGAAAAGTTCGGCATCACCAGCTTCTTTGCGCCGCCCACAGTGTGGATCGCGTTGCTGCGCTCGCCGCTGATGGATGCAGACAAACTCGCCAAGCTGGCCAAGGGCTACTACGGCGCGTCGATCATGCCGGTCGAGGTGCTCAAAGAGCTGGCCTCGCGCCTGCCCAAAGTGCGGCTGTGGAACCTCTACGGTCAGACCGAAATCGCACCGCTGGCCACCATGCTGGGCCCCGACGACCAGCTGCGCAAGCCCGGCTCCTGCGGCAAGGCCGTGCGCAACGTCGAAACCCGGGTGGTGAACGACGACATGCAGGACGTGGCCGTGGGCGAGGTGGGCGAGATCGTGCACCGCTCGCCGCATTTGATGCTCGGCTACTTTCACGACGACGAACGCACCAAAGCCTCGTTCGAGGGCGACTGGTTCCACAGCGGCGACCTGGGCATCATCGACGAAGAGGGCTACATCACGGTGGTGGACCGCAAGAAGGACATGATCAAGTCCGGTGGCGAAAACGTGGCCAGCCGTGAGGTCGAGGAAATGATCTACCGCCTGCCGCAAGTCAGCGAAGTGGCTGTGATCGGTCTGCCCGACCTCAAATGGGTGGAGGCGGTGACGGCGGTGATCGTGGTCAAGGCCGGACAGACGCTGGATGAAGCGGCGGTGATTGCGCACTGCGCCCAGCACATGGCCGGTTTCAAGTGTCCCAAGCGCGTGGTTTTCACCGACAGCCTGCCCAAGAACCCCAGCGGCAAGCTGCTCAAGCGCGATCTGCGCCAGCGCCATGCCCAGTGATCCGCCCATGAGCAGCACTTACCGCTTGCGCCCGCTCCAGGTGGGTGACGTGGGCTGGATCGCCCACCGCCAAGGCTTGCTGTACACGCAGGAGTACGGCTGGGACATCACGTTTGAAGCCCTGGTGGCACAGATCGCCGCGCAGTTCGTGCAGAACCTGGATCCGGCCAAGGAGAATGCCTGGATCGCCGAGATCGATGGCCAGGTCGTGGGCTCGGTGTTCCTGGTCAAGGTGTCAGACGACATCGCCAAGCTGCGCCTGCTGTATGTGGAGCCCGATGCGCGAGGTCTGGGCATCGGCCAGCGCCTGACGGCCGAGTGCATCGCCTTTGCCCGAGCGCAGGGCTACAAGACCCTGACGCTCTGGACCAACGACATCCTGCATGCCGCAAGGCGCATTTACCAGGCCGCAGGTTTTCGCCTGGTGGCCGAAGACAAGCACCATTCCTTCGGCAAGGACCTGGTCGGACAGAACTGGGATCTGGATTTGCAATGAGCACTTGCCTGCTTCACAAACATTGATTGAGGAGACTTCAGATGGATCGTCGTCATTTTTTCCAAAGCTCGGCCCTGGTCACCACCGGTGCTGTTGTGGGTTGTGCCACGCCCGGCATCGCGCAAAACAAGCCCAAAACGCCTTTTGATGTGCCAGACACTTACATCCCCATTGCGGGCAGCGACGAGATGTTCCCGGTGCGCCGCATCTACTGCATTGGCCGCAATTACGCGGCCCATGCCCGCGAGATGGGCTCGGACCCGACGCGTGAGCCGCCGTTCTTTTTCCAGAAGCCGACCGATGCCATCCAGGTCGTCAAGCCAGGCGTGGTGGCCGATCACCCCTATCCGCCGCTGACCAAGAATTACCACTACGAAGTCGAGCTGGTGGCGGCGCTACACAAGGGGGGGCGCAACATCTCCAAAGACAGGGCGCTGGAACACGTGTATGGCTATGCCTTGGGCCTGGACATGACGCGCCGTGACCTGCAGCGCGGCATGGGCGACCAGAAAAAGCCCTGGGAAATTGGCAAGAGCTTTGACCTGTCGGCCCCCATCGGCGCGATCCACAAGGTGGCGCAGACCGGGCATTTCAAGGAGGGCAGCATCTGGCTCAAGGTCAATGGCCAGACCAAACAAAGCGCCAATCTGAGCCAGATGATCTGGTCGGTGGCCGAGCAGATCGCCCAACTGTCCGAAGCGTTCGAGCTGTTCCCGGGCGACATCATCTACTCGGGCACACCCGAAAATGTGGGCCCCGTGGTGCGTGGCGATGTGATGGAAATCCACATCGACGGCCTGCCCAACCTGAGTCTGAAAGTGGTCTGATGCAGTTCCAGTCTTTTTTGAAAATCGCCCGCCGCTGGTGGGTTCTCGGTGGTGCGTTGGTCTTGTGCGCCTCGGCCAGCGCCCAGCAGACGGTGCCTTGGCCTGGCAAGAACATCCGCATCGTCGTGCCCTATGCCGCTGGCGGCCCGGCCGACCTGGTGGCCCGCGAGCTGGCGCAGGTGCTCACGGCCGAGCTCAAGCAGTCGGTCGTGGTCGAGAACATGGGCGGCGCCATGGGCGTGCCAGCGCTGGGTGCGGTGGCCCGTGCAGAACCCGATGGCCACACCTTGCTGATGGCGGCGGTGGGTAATGTGGTGCTGCAGCCCATGCTCAGCAAGCAGGGCGGTGCCGATCTGGTGGCCAAGTTGCGGCCGGTGTCCACGGTCTCGACCGCGCCCCATGTGCTGGTGACCTCGGCCAAGCTGCCGATCCGCTCGGTGCAGGAGCTGGTGGACTACGCCCGCGCCAACCCCGGCAAGGTCAGCTTTGCCTCGGCGGGCACGGGCGGTACGGCGCATCTGGCCATGGAAATGTTCAAGTCCCTGTCCAAAACCGATGTGCTGCATGTGCCCTACAAAGGCTCGTCCGGGTCGGTGAACGATCTGGTGTCGGGTCAGGTGACGGCGCTGTTCAGCAGTTACCCGTCCTTGCAAGGGTTGGTGGACAAAGGCTTGCTGCGCGTGCTGGCAGCCACATCACCCAGCCAGTCGCCCGCCACCAAATCGCTGCCACTGATGTCGGCCACCTTGCCCGGGTACGACTACACCACTTGGTACGCCATGTACGCCCCCCTGGCCACACCTGCTCCGCTGGTGCAGCGCATCCAGCAGGCGCTGAACCAGGCCTTGCGGCAGCCCGGGCTGGTGGCCAAGATCGAGGCGGCAGGCACCGAGCTGCACCCCGGTACAGCGCAGGAAGTGCAGGCCTGGACCCAGCGGGACACCGACAAATGGAGCCGTGTGATCCGCGACGCCAGGATCGCCATTGACTGATGGGCATCAGGTGGGTCAGACCGTCCAGAAATCTGGGCTATAATGCCCGTCTTGTCGCAAGACAAAGGGTAGGTTAACTGCAAGGTTCACCAGCACCCAAACCGGAGATATAGCTCAGTTGGTGAGAGCGCGGGATTCATAACCCCGAGGTCGGTGGTTCAACTCCACCTATCTCCACCAAGACAAACGACAAAGGCCGTCAGGAACATTATCCTGATGGCCTTTTTCATTGTGAAACCAGGCTCACGTCAATGCGCTGACAATGCGTGACGCACCAAGGCCAGTCCGCTGATGACCAGCAATAAAGAAATGGCTTTGCGCAAACCCTTGAACGATGCGCGGGAAGCCAGGCGTTGACCAGCCAGCACCCCTGCAATGGCCAGTGAAATCAGGGACAGCCAGCGCCACCCTAACTCGGGTTGAGATAGACGACCAGCTGCAGCCATGGTCAGCAGCACGGCGCATGTGCTGACTGTGATCGCAGCGGAAGTACTGGCACGCAAGACCAGCACATCAGGTAACCGCCGTGTGAGCCATGCCACGATGAGCGGGCCGGCTGTTCCAAATAGCATTTCCACCAAACCAATGGCGCCACCGGCGATCAGACTCCACGGACGAGGCAAACTTGAAGGCTGTGAAGGTGCAGTGCGCAGTGTGCGTATGCCCACCCCAGCGACATACATACCCAAGGCCACCAGTGGCCAGCGACTGGACAGTTGTTGCGTGAGCCACAAGCCAAGCAATGCCCCAACCACCACCCCTGGAAGCAAATGTTTGAGTTCTTGCCAGTGGATGTATTGGCGGTTCATTCCACCGAGCAACAAGGATGCGGGCAGATCCAACAGCAGGGTCAGTGTGACCACCTCTGCTAAAGGCCAGTGCCAGGCCAGCAAAGGCACGATGATCAGGGCTGAACCGAAGCCCGTGATGCCAAGCACCGTGTACCCTAGGAACACGGTGGCTGCGGGAAAAAGCATCTCTTGCATAGACGATAACAAAGGGCCTCTTCAGGAGGCGCTGTTGGTGCGGTTGAATTGAGAATAGGCAAGTCCTGGCACAGCGTATAGAGCCAGATCACATAAATCGCTTGTGCCAGCTGTGCTGCCTATACTGCAAGGCATGTCCAGTACTCACCGAATCAAAAATGTGCAATGGGAAAGCTTGTTTTCCCTGGAGGACAAGCCTGCTTTGTCTTTGCAGCAGCGCTTACGTCTGACGGTGGTGGAGGCTATCCTGGACGGACGTCTGCCGTCGGGGGCGACCTTGCCGTCGTCGCGCGAGCTTGCCAAGGTGCTTGGGTTGAGTCGCAACACCGTGACCTCTGCCTACATGCGTTTGGTCGATGACGGTTTTCTGGAAGCGCATCCGCGCAGCGGTGTGTTCGTTAAATCGCACCGTGATGACCACGTGTCTCGGATGGAGACATCCAAACCTGGGCACGCAACGGGGCAGGTGCCAGCATTTTCTCCGGATTGGCCGACACGCTTGAAACGTTCTGTGAGTGACCAACGCACGCTGGTCAAGCCCGACCAATGGCACCAGTACCCCTACCCTTTTGTGTACGGTACGTTTGACCCGCAACTCTTTCCCACCGAGGCCTTTCGCGAGAGCTGTGTGCACAGCCTGGCACGTGCCCATTTGCCGGAATGGACACCGGACTTTGAGCTCAACGATGTCCCCGAATTGATCGAGCAGATACGCTTGCGTCTGTTGCCCAAGCGAGGTGTATTTGCATTGCCCGAAGAAATCCTGATCACGGTGGGGGCTCAAAACGCTTATTACATGCTAGGCGAAGCCTTGTTTGATGTGCATTCGCGAGTGGGGCTGGAAGAGCCTGGCCACCCGCATGCTCGCAACAGTTTTGCCGCCCGTCAGCCACAGTTGGTGCCATTGGCCGTAGACGAACAGGGCCTGATGGTGGAGCACATTTCGGCACTGGACTATGTGTATGTCACGCCTTCACACCAGAGCCCAACCACCCGAACCTTGTCGTTGGAGAGACGTCAGCAGTTGTTGACCTTGGCGGAACAACGCGACTTTGTTGTCATTGAGGACGACTACGAGGCCGAAAATTTGTATGCGAGTGAACCCGTGCCAGCACTCAAAAGTCTGGACAAGGTGGGCCGTGTGATTTATGTGGGATCGATTTCCAAGAGCTTGTCTCCTTCATTGCGCTTGGGCTACATCGTGGCACCACGCCCCCTGATTTCCGAGCTGCGGGTATTGCGCCATGCCATCGTGCGCCACCCCAGCGCATTTTTGCAGCACGCGTTTGCTCACTTTTTGTCTCTGGGCCATCACGAATCTCACGCGCGTCGCGTCAACCAAGCCTTGCAGGCCCGCATGCAGGCCGTTGGGGAAGCCTTGCGACTGGCCTTGCCGGACTTTCAATTTGAATTGCCAACCGGTGGTGCCTCGGTCTGGGTGCGGTCCCCCGAATGGGTTGATACGGCTGAGTTGGCGCTCATGGCGCGTGAACAAGGCGTGTTGATTGAGGCCGGGGAGGTGTTTTTCATGCAACCACCGTACCCTTGTCCGCATTTCCGACTTCGTCTGTCGTCGATCGCGCTGGATCAGATTGATCCTGGCATTCGTGCGCTGGCAGCAGCTGTTCAGGCCCTGGCGCAGGCACGTGGTGTGCCACGCGCACCTGTGCGGGTGAATTGATGCGTTGAATCACGGACTCATTTCGCGTTCTTCAAACACCGTGTCAAGCCAATTTCTCAGGGCTTGCGACGAATGGGATGAACACTGGGAAATGGTCAGCACGCGCGCTTGTGCGGGCACATGGCGTGCACGCCGTATGCTCGCGTGGCGGCCCGCAAATTGAATTTCTGACCAACCGTGTTCATGTGTGCGCACCCAGCCTTTCAGTCGCATGACCCAGGTGGGCGTTTGTTTCAGCTGTTTGCGCAACCAGTCCGTATGAAACACAGACTCCGGGCTGCGGCAGTCGCTGATGAACAATGCCCCATGGTTTGCGGCGTGATGGTGCTCGCCTGCATGGTCATGGTTGCAGTGCTGCGTGCAGACATGCGCTGACAAACTGTCGGTCAATGGCTCAGCCATCCAGTCACTTTGCAACAAAGTCAGTGGAAGCTGCCCATGCTGGCTGTTCACACATGGCACAGGCCCCAGCGTTTGCCGCAGCCAGTGAATGCAGTCTTGCAGCTCGCGAGGGTCGCATAGATCGGTTTTGTTGGCCACCAGCAAGTCAGCCGCGCGCAGCTGTCGCATCAGGCTGTCCTGCAGCAGAGGATCGCCGATATGCTGGCGCAACGCTTGCACATCCACAACCACCAGCACGCCGTGCAGACTTAACCGCTTGTCAGCCAGCGCGATCTGGGCAATCGGCCAAGGGTCGGATACACCGCTGGCTTCGATGACGATGGCATCAAAGGGGTCAGGGTTGTTCAGCACCTGCAGCAGGGCCAGACTCAGATCGCCCCCGATCTGGCAGCACACGCAGCCGTTGCTCAAGGCGATCGTGTCGCTGTTGCGCGTGCTCAACAATTCGGCATCGATGTTGAGTTCACCAAAATCATTCACCAGTACCGCAATGCGTTGTCCTCGCGCTTGCTGTAGCCAGTGCGTGATCAGGCTGGTTTTGCCGGTGCCCAGAAAACCACCGACCACGGTGAGTGGGATGGTGGCCGGCGAGACGGCGTTGCTCATGTGGTGTGGGTGTGTGCAGGAAAGACTTGCCCGCCCAGCACGGTGCCCCAGACCCTGGCGTCCTTGAGTTTCTCGGCACCCAGGGTCAGAGGATGGTCGCGCAGCACGCAAAAATCAGCCCGTTTACCGGTTTCGATGCTGCCGATCTCATGGTCCATTTTCAGCGTCCAGGCAGCGCCCAGGGTGATCGCATGCAAGGCCTGCATCACGCTCAACCGTTCTTTCTCACCCAGCACGCGGCCTTTGGGGGTGATGCGGTTGGCCGCACACCAGGCAGTGAAAAGCGGCCCCAGGGGGGTGACCGGCGCATCCGAATGGATGGCCAATGGCACATTCGCTGCCAAGGCGCTGCCACAGGCATCGAGGCGGTTCGCCCGGTCTGGCCCCATGGTCATCTCGTAATGCTGATCGCCCCAGTACCACAGGTGATTGGCAAACAGGTTGACACACAGGCCCAGACTGGCCATGCGGCGAAACATGGGCGCATCGACCATTTGGGCGTGTTGCAGGGTGTGGCGGTGATCGGGCCGTGGTGCGCGGGTGAGCACGCGCTCGATCGCATCGATGGCAGCCAGGCTGGCCTCGTCGCCGTTGGTGTGGGTGTGGATGTGCAGACCAGCGCGGTGGTAAATCTCAAAATCAGCTTCGTACTGGGCGGGTGCGGTGACCCAGATGCCGTTGGGCGCGCCGTTGAAGTGACCCGGCCAGCGCATGCGTGAAGAAAAGCCCTGGATGGAGCCGTCGAGCATCATCTTGACCAGGCCATAACGCAACTTGTCGGTGTTGCGCCGGGTCATGGTCTTGACGTGCTCGGCGCCTTGAACCGCACCGTGGGTGCCGTGAAAAGCCTTGAAGGCAGGCAGGATGCGCACACAACACTCGTCTTTGGAGAGCGCCGACTCCAGTACGGCGCAATCTGCTTCGCTCAAGGTGTTGACCAGATCGGTGGCCGTGGTCACGCCCTGCATATTGGCCAGGCGGGCAAAGTTCAGCATGCCGGTTTCGTCCATGGGCGAGAGCAGTCCGGCATCGCCCACGTGGCGCAAGACCAGAAACATGGCGGCAGGCTCTTGTAATTCACCGGTGGGATGCCCTTTGCGTGGACCCTCTTTGAATTTGACAACACCTTCGACTTCGATGTCTTCGTCAATTTCGGCGATGTGCAGCATGCAGCTGTTGACGTTCATCAGGTGCCCATTGGCATGCGCGATGACGATGGGGCGCGTGGTGCTGGCACGGTCCAAGTGTTCCACCGTCATGCGCTCATTGCCGAAATAAATCGGATCGAAGCCCCAGGCCAGCAAGGGCTTGTCGGGTGCGGCACCGCTTTGCTGCATTCTCTGGTCGATCTCGATCAGGCGTTGCACAACAGCCTCCATCGAATGCAGACCCTTGACGGTTTGGCCCCAGGGATTGCATCGGTCGAACCAGCCGAGGTACTCCATGTCCCACATGCCGCCTTCCTTGAGGTGGCAATGGCCTTCGATCAGGCCTGGCAGCAGCACACAGTCGGCAAACCGGGTGTCCAGTGTGTACTCGCCCCAGAGGGCCAGCTCGGCCAGATCGCCCACACCCAGGATGCGGCCATCGCGCACCGCCACATGGGTGGCCGAGGCTTGCATGGGATTCATTGTGAGGATGTCGCGAGCGACATAAATGGTGATGGGGGCAGGAGTGGGGCGCATGGCAAGTTTTTCGACAAATGGTGCGATGGGATTGACCGCGGTTCAGCTGACTGTGGGCAATGGGTAGAGCGCCTGGCCCGAGTCGGACACGCGGTGGCAGGCCACATGGTGCCCGGGGCGCACCTCGCGCAACGCGGGAGGCGAGGCACGGCAGGCGTCTTCGGCGAACGGACAACGCCCGGCAAAGCGACAACCGCTGGGAACTTGCAGCGGACTGGGTGGGTCACCTTGCAGGCGTATGCGCAGCTTGCGTTGCTGGTTGCGTGAGGCCATGGACGGAGCCGCGGACCACAGCGCCAGGGTGTAGGGATGCAGCGGCTGCGCGAACAAATCCTCTCGCGTAGCACGCTCCACAAATTGCCCCAGGTACATGACGGCAATGTCGTCGCACATGTGACGAATCACCCCCAGATCGTGCGAAATGAACAGATAGGTCAGCCTCAGCTCTTTTTGCAGTCGCTGCATCAGGTTCAGGATTTGCGCCTGGATGGCCACATCCAGCGCAGACACCGGTTCATCGCACACCAGCAGTTCGGGTCGACCAGCCAGTGCACGGGCCAGCGCAATGCGCTGGCGTTGACCACCGGAAAACTGGTGGGGAAACAGCTGCATTTGTTCCGGACGCAGACCGGTTTGCAGGAACAAAGTGCGGGCCAACGCATCGCGCTGCCCGGGTTCGCCCACGGCCATCAAATCGAGGGCATCGCGAATCGCTTGCCCTGCGCGCACGCGCGGGTTGAGCGAAGCGAAAGGGTCCTGGAAGACCATCTGGAAGCGTTTGCGCTCTGTGCGCAAGGCCTCACCTTGCAGGCTGCTGATGGGCGAGTCTCCCAGCCGGACTTCGCCGGCGCTCACTGGTGCAAGCCGCATCACGGCCAAGGCGGTGGTACTTTTGCCTGAGCCACTTTCACCGACGATGCCAAATGTGCGACCACATTCGATGTCAAAGCTCACACCGTCGACCGCCTTGAGTGTGGTCTTGGGTTGAAACAGCTTGCCCTGGATGGGGTAATGCACGCACAGATCGCGCACTTGCAGCAAGCTCTCACGCATGAGGCGCTCCTTCGGGGTAAAGCCAGCACATGACCCGGTGCCCTGGCTGCACCCAGGTGCTGGGTGGCACACTGGTGTGGCAGCGTGCCTGTACATGGCTGCAACGCTCGGCAAAGGTGCAGCCACCGTGACGCTCCAGCAGAGACGGCACGGAGCCCGGAATTTCCTGCAAGGGCTCGCCATGGCTTGGCGTGTCGTGGCCAGGAGCGCAGGCGATGAGGCCCTGGGTGTAGGGATGACAAGGGCGCGAGAGGATCAGATCGGTGGGGCCTTCTTCGACCATGCGGCCAGCGTACATGACAGCGACGCGGTCAGTCATCTCAGCCACCGCACCCATGTCGTGGGTGATCAGCAGCACCGCCGTGCCTGTGCGTTCGCGCAGGTCACTGATGAGGTCAAAGATCTGTGCCTGCACCGTCACATCCAGCGCGGTGGTGGGCTCGTCAGCGATCAGAACATCGGGTTGGCAGGCCAATGCCATGGCAATCATGACGCGTTGACGCATGCCCCCCGAAAACTGATGCGGGTACTGGTGCACACGGCGCTCGGCATCTGGAATGCCCACTGCCTTGAGCATGTCGATGGCACGCGCCAGTGCGGCATGGGCATCAAGCCCCTGGTGCAGTCGCACCGGTTCCATGATCTGATCGCCCACGGTGTACGCGGGGTTCAGTGAGGTCATGGGCTCCTGAAAAATCATCGAAATGCGATTGCCGCGCACATGCCTCATCTGTGCCTCGGGCAGTTGCAGCAGGTCCTGGCCTTCAAACAGCACCTGACCAGCGGTGATGCGCCCTGGTGGCTGGGGGATCAGTCGCATCAGCGCCAGTGCGGTGATGCTTTTGCCGCAACCTGACTCGCCCACCAGCCCCAGGGTTTCACCGCGCCGAAGATGAAGGTGGATGTCCTCCAGCACATGGGCCGTGCCGCCTCGGGTTTGAAATGCCACGCTCAAGGCACGGACTTCGAGCAATGGCACCGCTGGTGATGTCAGGTGGGCAGGGGCTGTGTTGGACATTGAAGACATGCGTGAAACTCAGCGCAAATGCATTTTGGGATTGAGTGCATCGTTGAGGCCGTCGCCCACCAGGCTGACCGACAACACGGTGAAAAAAATCGCTGCACCAGGCAGCGTCACGGCCCACCAACATTCCAGGATGTGCCGACGGTTGGCGCCAATCATCATGCCCCAGCTCATCACATTGGGGTCGGACAAACCCAGAAAACTCAGGCCTGCTTCAAAAAGAATCGCCACCCCGACCACCAGCGTGGCCGAGACGACCAGCGGTGCCATGGCGTTGGGCAATATTTCATGCCTGATCAGATGCCAGTGGCCCGCACCCATGGTGCGTGCGGCATGGACATATTCAAGCCCACGCAGACGGATGAATTCGGCGCGCGCGAGTCGCGCCGTGCTGGTCCAGCTGACCATGCCAATCGCGCAAATCACCACGCCCAGGCTGGGCTGAAACAGCGTGACCAGGACCATGGCAAACAGCAGTGCAGGCAAGACCTGAAACAACTCGGTCAGACGTGACAACCAGGCGTCCACCCAGCCGCCGAAATAACCTGCCAGCGCCCCCACTGAGATGCCGATGACCACCGTGATGGCTGCCGCGCTCACGCCGACCAGCAAGGTGGCACGTCCACCTATCAACAGGCCCGCCAGAATGTCCCGGCCAAGGTAGTCGCTGCCCAGCCACAGCCGTGGGTTCTGAAACGGTTCAGAAAAAGGCGATGCCACGATGGCAAAGGGCTCCACACCATACCAGCGAGGGCCGAGCAGCATGGTGAACATGATGAGCAGCAACACCACCAGGCCCAGCATGGCAGCCTGGTTGCCACGAAACACGCGCCAAGCCTCGCGCGAAGGCGACAAGACGGGCGCGGATGGGGCTTGGGGAGCAAGGGCTTGGTTGGTCATCGTGTGGCACGCAGACGGGGGTCAATCCAGCGGTAGCTCGCATCGGTGAGCAGATTCGCGGCGATCACAAACAGGGAAGAAAACGTCAACACGCCCAGCAAGGTGGGGTAGTCGCGTCCGAGGATGGCGTCCAGGGCCAAGGTCCCAAGTCCTGGCCAGGAAAACACGGTTTCGACCAACACCGCACCGGAGATCAGATTGCCAAATTGCAGGCCGGCCACGGTCACCAACGGCATCAGGGCATTGCGCAAGGCATGTTTGAACACCACGACGCTTTCACGCAGACCCTTGGCGCGGGCCGTGCGCACATAGTCTGAGCCCAGGACTTCAAGCATGCTGGCGCGTGCGAGTCGACTGTACTGGGCCAGATACACAAGTGTCAGGGTCAGCGCTGGCAGCACCAAGTGATGCAGCGCATCGAGCGCCGCCGCCCAGCCACTGGCACCGTAGTTACGCACGTCGTACATGCCTGCAATCGGCATCACAGGCCAAACCTTGCCAAACACGATCACCAGCAAGATGCCTGTCCAAAAAACCGGCATGGCCAGGCCCGCCAGAGAAAACACCGTGACCACTGCACTGCCCAGACTTTTGGGTTTGAGCGATGCAAAAACCCCCAACAGCGTGCCGATGATGATGGCGGTGAGGAGGGCGGTCATCACCAGCAAGATCGTTGGGCCGATGCGCTCGGCAATCAAGCTGCTCACCGGCCTGTTGAAGGTGTAGGACATGCCCAGGTCGCCACGTACGCTTTTGCCCAGATAGGCCATGAACTGTTCGGGCAAAGGCTTGTCCAGGCCGTAGGCTTTTTTGATGCTGTCAATCACAGCCTGGTCTGCGCCGCCCATCTCGCCGGCGATGACGCTGGCGGGGTCTCCGGGCGCGGCATGGATGAGCGCGAAGTTGATGGCCAGCACGGCCACCATCAGGCCGATGGCCACCAGCAGGCGGCGAATGAGGGTCACGAAGGTCGTCAAAGGGCTGCTTTCGCGGGGGAGGGATCAGCCCTTCATGCTGGTGCTGTTGATGCCATCGATCAACCCCCAGATGCCTGCAGGCCGGTTCTGCACTTTGGCATTGAAGGCCATGTTGAAATTGAATTCCAGCAAGAACGCCACCGGGCACTCGTCGACCACGATTTTTTGCATTTGCGAGTACATGGCTTTGCGCTTGGCCACCACAGGCTCCTTGCCGGCCGCCAACAGCAACTCGTCGACCTTGGGGTTGCTGTAGCTTTGTGTGTTGGACCAGATGATGCCCGGCTTGATGTTGCTGCTCAGCCAGGTACGGTGCACACCAATCACCGGATCGCCCCAGTTCCAGACCGAATCCACGGTCATGTCGAATTGCAGGGAGGACACACGGCGCGCCCAGCTCGGAAAGTCGGGCGAATTACGCACATTGACCTCGATGCCGATTTTGGCCAGCGCCGCCTTGGCGTACTCCTGAATCACGATGCCTTCGCTCAACGCAGGCAGGTAATCCAGATCGAGTGTCAGGCGAATGCCGTTGACCCCAGGTTTGAACCCGGCGTCATCGAGCAGCTTGGCGGCTTTTTGCAGGTTGAAATCGTATTTCTCGACCTGTGGCTCATAGAAGGGGCTGCCCGATGCAATCGGCCCAGTGGCGCGGCCATGCACCTTGCCCAGCAGCGTCTCGCAGATGTATTTCTTGTCCAGCGCGTAATTGATGGCCTGGCGCACCCGTTTGTCGCTGAGCTTGGGGCTCTTGGTGTTGAACGCAAGCCAGATGATGGGGCCAATCGCGGGTGCCATGCTGGCCACGGTCACGCTCGGGTTTTTCTTGGCGCGGTTGATCAGGTTGATGTCGGTGAGCTCGGGGTGGATGTCGATCTCGCCGCGTTCGAAGGCCAGCATCATGCTGGATGAGTCCTTGAATTCACGCACGATGATGCGTTCGAGCTTGGGGGCATCCTTGATGAAAAACTTGTCAAAGCGTTCCAGAATCAGGAACTCACCGGGCTTGAAATCCACCAGCTTGAACGGCCCACTGCCCACCGGGTTGACGTTGCGGGGGTGGATTTTCACATCGGTGCCATCGCCAAAAATGTGCTTGGGAATGATCGGTGTCAGCGAGGTGGACATGGCCAGCAACAGCGCCGGGTGGGGCTCCGACAAACGCACCACTGCGGTGTAGGGGTCCGGCACAGTCACCGCATTGACAGGGCCGTACATGGTCTTGAACGGGTGGTTGTCGCGGATGGTTTCGATAGAGAACTTGACATCTTCGGCCGTCACCGGTTTGCCATCGTGGAACACCGCGTCCTTGCGCAGATGCAGCGTGACGCTGCGGTTGTCGGGCGACAGATCCCAGCGCTCTGCCAAGTAGGGCTGAGGTTTCCAATTGGCATCCATGCGGATGAGAGACGCAAATAACTGGGCCGCAGGCATCATGGTGGCGATGCCGCTTTGCACGGCTGAGTTCAGATGCCGGGGCCTTTGCGTGGAGCCAATGACCAGAACGCCCCCTTTGGCCGCCTGCGCCGCAACATGCATAGGAATGCCCATGATGCTTGTTGCCGAACCCATGGCCGCAAGTTCCAGAAACCTGCGTTTGTTCATTTTTTCCATTTCATGCTCCTGAGAATTGGTTGATTCCAGTCAGAACCAGTTTCCAGGCTGAAACATAACAAAATGCGGAGATCTCTGAGAGGGCCACAATGGATAAAAACATAGGGCCAGCCCTATCGTTTCTACCTAGAGCCAAACCACTGAAGCATCAGGAATCAGCTTCGCCATCACGATAACGGAACCAGGGAGAGCCCACTGCCTGCGAGTCAACGTCGGAGATCGGGATCTGGATGAAGACGATAAATCCTGCACTGGAGAAATACGTAGCACAGATGCTTGAGCTTCAGAAAGAATTGTTTAAGAACGAAAAGATGCCTTTTTCAACCCGATGGCTCGAAGTCAACAATGGTGGCCTTGGTTGACAGTGCTTGCCGGGGCCTGGTCAGCGTGCCGAGTCGGGCCGCTAAGATAGATACCCTTGCCCATAACTGAGCCGATCTTGGATTTAAACGCCACCCTCACGCTCTACACCGTCTCGTCCGGGCTGTGTTTTGCCCTGAGCCTGATGCTGCTGGTCTTTGCCCAGTTGCGCCAGGGCACCTTGCTGGTGCGTTCCACCGCTTGGGCACTCATTGTGCTGGCCGTGGGTTTTCTGGTGGCTGGCGTTGCGCCCGTCTTGCCGCTGTGGGTCACCGTGCTTGATACCAACTTGGTGCTGCTGATACCGGGCACCCTGTTCTACAGTGGTCTGCGCGCCTTTGTCACGCAGCGGCCCGCCCGGCTCGATGGCGTAGGGGTCGGCTTGATCGCACTCACTGTTCCATTCTTCTTTTACTGGGGTTTTGTGGACCCCAACGGCATGCGCCGCGCCGTGGTGTTTTCCATCGCCTGCAGCCTGATCTACCTGCGCATCAGCCGCCTGATGCTGGGTTATTTGCAGCGCTATCCCAAACGGTTGTCGGTGTTGACTGTGACGCTTGCGTTTGCCGTGGTCAGCGTATGGATGGCCGTGCGTGCCATGCACCTGATGCTGGCCGATCCCTTGCCTGCCGAGATGCGGGCTGGCAATCCGACCACCTGGCCCACTGTGTTCTTCACCAATGTGATGGTCGCGGTGTTGGTGGCCAGTATGCTGGCCACCGAGATTGGTGAACGGCACCAGCGCAGCCACGACAAGAACAAACTGACCGAAGGGGTCAGCGATCCGAGGCGTGACAACCTGGCTCTGCTGTGGGGGGTGGTGTTTGTGGTGCTGGCGGCCATCGTCAGCGAACTCGGCATTGGCTATCTGGTCCTTTTGCAGCGCGAGCGCCAGCAGCTGCAGGAACAGAACACCCTGGCCAATCAAGCTTTGGCCAAACACGGGCATCAGCTGATCCATCAGACCGACTTGATGTTGCGTGCCACCCGTAATCTGGTGCAGAAAAAATACCCGTTGGGTGAGCTCGACAGCTTTGCCAGCGGCCTCATCACGCAAAAAGAGATTTTTGAGGGAATTTACCTGGTCGATGCGCAAGGGCGCTTCATCTTGCCCATGAGCGCTCGTGCCAAAGGGGTCAGCGTGGAGCAGCGCGACTATTTCCAATACCACCGCGAACACGCCGAAGACGAGCTCTTCATCAGCCGCGTGGCCGTCGGGCAGCTCACCGGCAAGTTGCAGTTCCGCTTGAGCCGCCGTGTCAACGATGCGCACGGGCAATTTGCCGGCGCGGTGCTGATAGCGCTGGAGCCTCTGGCGTTCACGCAGTACTACAACCAGCTGATGAGCGGCAACGACAAGGTGGCCGTGCTGGTCGGCACGTTCGACCACCGCGTGCGCGCCACCCTGGCCAAGGCGGACGTCAAGCGTATGGATGCGCCCATGGACTCACCAGTCTGGAGCATGCTGGAAAAAGCCGATACTGGTGATTTTCAAAATGTCAGCCCTTTTGACGGTATCCGCCGCCAATACCACTATCAGAAGCTGACAGATATTCCACTGGTGATGGTGACTGGTTTCTCGGAAGCCGATGTGCATAACAATGTGTTGCGGAGCCTCAAGCCCATTGCCTTGGGCGCGCTGCTCACCATGGGGGGGATGTTGACCATCACCTACATCCTGGCTGCCTCTTTGCGCCGACGTGATGAGCAGGAGCGCTTCCTGTCCATGATCAGCCACGAACTGCGCACCCCCATGTCGGTCATTCGCATGGTCAGCGGGACGGCGGCCATGCCGGCGGATATCCGCGAGCGGGTGGTGCGTGCGATCAACAGCATGAGCACCATCATTGACCGCGCCATGCAGGCGGATCGCGTTCATTACGGCAAAATCCAGACTACTGTTGCCGATTGCGATGTGTGCGCCGTGCTGCATGCAGCTCGCCTGCAGTGCACTGAGCCGGCCAGAGTACAGCTGGATGCCGAACCACAGCGCTTGTGCCAAACCGATCCCCAGCTGCTGCAGGTGGTGATCGATAACCTGCTCGACAATGCCCTGAAGTACAGCCCTTCAGATGCGATGGTGCATGTCCAGGTCTGTCAGCAGTTGTACAAACTCCAGCGGGGTGTGGCCATCACCGTGAGCAACCCGCCTGGCCTTGCCGGCAAGCCTGACAAGCGGCAGCTGTTTCGCAAGTTCTACCGGGCCCCAGGCGCCCATGGCAAAAGCGGCTCGGGCCTGGGCCTGCACATTTCCGAAGGCCTTAGCCGCTTGCTGGGCGGCCACCTCAAATATGCAGAGTCTGACGGCAAGGTACAGTTCATCTTATGGATTCCGCTCTGAACATCATCGTCGTGGAAGACCACGACGATCTGCGCGAAGTCACGGTCGATGCACTGCAGGCCATGGGCCACCAGGCCCGTGGCGTGGATTGCGCCGAAGCGCTGGATGAGATGCTGACTGTTTTTGCCGCCGATGTGCTGGTGCTCGACCTGAACCTGCCCGGTGAAGACGGCATCAGCATCGCCCAGCGCATCCGCAAGGCGCAACCGGGCATGGGCATCGTCATGGTCACCGCACGCGACGCGGTGCGGGACGTGCTCAGCGGCTACGACAGCGGCGCCGACATCTACCTGAGCAAACCCACTTCCCCCGAAGAACTCGGGGCCGCATTGCGCGCCTTGGGGCGCCGGATCCGTTCGGTAATCCCGCCGGCACTGCTGAGCCTGGATCTGTTGCGGCTTCGGCTCAAGGGTCCCCGAGGGACGGTCGATGTGTCGGAACACGAATGCCAGCTGCTGGCGGCTTTGGCCCGCACGCGCGAGCACCGGCTCGAGACATGGCAACTGCTGGACCTGGGTGGCCGCTCCATGACGGTGGCAGACAAAAAAGCTCTGGCCGTGCAGATCGTGCGCTTGCGCAAGAAATTGCTGGACGTGGGCGCAGTCGAACCGACGATCAAATCGATCCGTTCGACTGGCTACCAGCTTTGTCTGGACCTGGAAGTGACAGGCTGAGCGTCGCTCAGACCGTCACCACCTGACCCACCAGGGCTGCCGGCTGCGCGGCAGCACCTGCAGACAAGGAGGCAAACACTGCCCCCAGGTCCGTGAAGCCTTGCGTCAGCAAGCCCTGCTGCCCGGCCTCGGCCACCCCCATCAGCTGGGTCTGCCCTTGAGCGTTGAGGTACAGATGCACATCAAAAGCCCCATGGCCTGCGGTCGGCACGAAGCCCAGAGTCGCTTCCGTGTTGGGGACATAGCAGGCATAGGGGAGCTTGGCATTGGCGGGCAGGTAGACGTAGTCACCCGTGACCACATTGCGCCAGGCCTGCAGCGCCACCGTGTCAGACGTCGCGGTGAGGGAGACATAGAAATCCACCACAACCTTGCCTGAGGAATACTCCTGAGCCAGAGGATGCGCATCCGATGCAGAGCTGCTCAACCAGCGGTCGCCTGTGGGCAGAACCACGGCGTACATTGGGGTCGCGGTGGGTGGAACAGGCAGTGTCACCACCGGCGTTGCAGGTGGCGCCACAATGTTCAGCTCGTTGGTGGTGAGGTCAACGCTCACGTTGCCCAGCGAGTCCTTGGCTGTGGCGGTCACTGGGTAGCTGTTGCCAGCCACCAGGCCCCCCAGCGTGCCGCTCGATGGCTGCACCGAACTGGTGTCAATGCTCCAATGGCCATTGACCACGGACACATTGTTGTAGGTGGCGCCATTCAGCGAGACGGACAGTGTGTCTCCCGTCGCCAGCGTGGCCGTGCCGGTGAGCACCGGGTGCAGACTGGTCGTCGACTGGCTGTCCACGGTGGGCACCGGCGGCGGTGTGAGGTCGATGGTTAATTCGTTGCTGGTCACGTCGGTGCTGGCGTTGCCAAGTGCATCCTTGGCGGTCGCAGTCACTGGATACTGGCCGTCCACAAAGATGCCCAGCACACCGCTGGCGGGCACTGCCGTGCCTGTGTTCAGGCTCCACTTCCCGGCCACCACCGGTACATTGTTGTAGGTGGCACCGTTGACCACCACCGTCAGCGTTTCACCAGTGGCCAACGTGGCCGTGCCCGTGAGCACCGGGTGGATGTTGTTGGTGGTCTGGCTGTTGACCGTCGGGACGACCGGGTAATAAGCGGGCGCAGGTGCGGGTGTGGGGGTGTTGTTCACTGGCACACCAGGGTCGTAAATCCGGCCTACGGTCGGATCGTCGTCGCCAAACGCGTTGTCGGTAATGATCAGCTCGATCGCGGTGATCAAGCCACCGGCCGTGATGAAGCGCGCGCCATCGCCGCCAGCCACCTTTTGCGTGAAGTCGTACCAACCTGGTGCCGTGATGGCATTGCCATTCAGGTCGGTGATGCCCATGTTCACCGCAGCCTGGTTCACGTACTTCATGTAGGCGTTGAAGCTCGACGCCGGCATTTGCGATCGCGACACATCAAGCATGACGCGAACCTGCGTGCCCGCGCGGCTGGGGTCTATGTCCTGCAGTCCCATGCTTTGCAAGGGCTCGACGGCAAACTGGATCGGGTCCCAGGTGGCGTTGGCGGGTTTGCTGCCACCGGTCGTGGCGCTGTTGGGCGCGAGCACTTTCACATCCGACAACTGCGAGGTCGAATCGACTGCCGATCCGGTGGTGGACTGGGCTACCACCACCGATATCACCGGCGCGGAGCTGGTGAGTGTGCCGTTGAGGGCCGCATTGAACTTGTCCACCGTGGTCCAGGCCAGGGTGGTCACCGCGTTCTCCGTGGCGTCTTGAATGCCGTCGTTGTTTAAGTCACCGTTGTTGCCCGCCAGGGTGGCGAGGTTGGTTTCGACCGAAGCCGGAATGCCGTCACGGTCCAGCGAGTCCTTGGGGTCGAAAGTCAGATTGAGGTACGCACCCTTGTTGCCATCCGAAGCATAGACCTTGAACGTATCTATACCCCCATTGGCCAAGGCCGTGGCACTGGGTGTATAGGTGTAGGTGCCCGTCTGGGTGTGCAAGGCCAGAGTTGAACCGGAGGTGACTGTGGTGGTGAGCACGCTGTCGGTCGGTGCAGCCGCTTTGTTGAAGGTCAGCAGGGTGTCCTGTGTGAAACGGATCTTTTCGCCGTCGGCATCGAGCCAGTCCGTACCATTCCAGAAGGTCGGAAAGCGGTTCTGGTCCATGCCTCCGACGGCGCCATTGGTCACGGTCACAGCATCGCTGATCTTGACGTTGGCTCGCTGACCGGTGATGTCGTACAAGCCGGGTGTGCTGTCGATGGTGAACGAGTTGGAGTAATTGCTGGTGTAGCCACTCTTGCTCAGACGAACCTCGTAGTCTCCGGAGGCCAACACGTTGGTGCCAAAGTCGAGGGTATAGGTGCCGGTTGACACCTCGGTGGTTGTGAAAGCGGTGCCATTGGCTATCGGGTTCCCGTTGGCATTCAATTTGTAAAGGGTTACCGTGCATCCGGTCTCTCCGGTCACTGTGACCACTTGCAAGGTCTTGGCTGTGAGCAGATCGTAGGGGGTTGGGTCTTGCGGCGAATCTTCCAGCACATTGGTGATTACAGGATCGACCAAGGCCGTCACGTCCTTGATCGACACAGTGCCCGATGCCCCTGCAGTATTGCTCACCGCGCCAGCGATGGCACCGGTGCTGACTGTGAAATTTTCAACGCCTTCGTTGTAAAGGGTGTCTTGCACAATGGCCACACGCAGTTGGACAGACTGACTGCCTGCGGCAATGGTCACACCGCTGGCAGCGCTGAGCCAGTTCGTGCCATCGAAATATTGCAAAACCGAACCCGTGTCCGTCCCGATTGTGGCTTGCCCTTGCGTCGTACCACCGGACATGATGGGGGTGAAAACCACGTCTGTGGTCGATGTGTTGGACAGCGACACCGAGACTTGCGCATACGGTTGCGATTCGCTGACCGTGACGCTGCTCACACTGATGGTGGGCTTGTCGTTATCGGCCGTGCCTGTGGTCGCAGTGGCCGTGTTGTTGTTGGAGAAAAAGACGTTGCCGCTGGAGCCGTCGTCCTTGATGGTCACAGTACCGCTGGTGCCCGTCGTGTTGGTCACCGTGCCAGTGATCGCTCCCGTGCTGACGCTGAACGTCTCCGAGCCTTCATAGACTGTGTCATTGACAATGCTGGCGCGCAGCAGCACGCTGCTGGCACCGGCAGCGATTGTCACTCCTGCCGCAGCAGACACCCAGGACGAGCCGTTGAAGTACTCCAGGCCAGAGCCTGTGTCTGTGCCAATCAATGCGGTCCCGGAAGACAGCAAAGGCGTGAAGCTGATGGCTGCTGTGGACACCTTGTCGAGCGAGACCTGCACCACGGCATAGGGCGAGGCTTCGCTGACCGTGACGCTGCCCACGCTGAGCGTGGGCGTGTCGTTGTCGGCGCTGCCGGCTGTAGGCGCAGACGTGTTGTTGGTCGACAGGAAGACGTTGCTGCTGCTGCCGTCGTCCTTGATGGTCACCGAGCCGCTCGCGCCTGCACTGTTGGTCACTGTGCCTGTGATGGTGCCGGTGCCGATGCTGAAGACCTCAGAGCCTTCATAGACCGCATCGTTGGTGATGCTGGTGCGCAGCAGCACGCTGCTGGCACCGGCCGCGATCGTGACCACCCCCGAGACCGGAACCCAGTGAGTTCCGTCGAAATACTCCAGACCAGAACCTGTGTCAGTACCCACTGTGGCCGTACCAGAAGACAGGGATGGTGTGAAGCTGATGGCCGCCGTCGACACCTTGTCGAGCGAGACTTGCACTACGGCGTAGTCCGAGGCTTCGCTGACCGTGACGCTGCTCACGCTGATGGTGGACTTGTCGTTGTCAGCCGTACCTGTTGTGGGCGTGGCCGTGTTGTTGCCCCCCAGAAAGACATTGGCGCTGGTGCCATCGTCCTTGATGGTGACCGTGCCACTGGTGCCCGCACTGTTGGTTACCGTGCCTGTGATCGCGCCTGTCCCTATGCTGAAATTCTCAGAGCCTTCATAGATCGCATCGTTGGTGATGCTGGTGCGCAGCAGCACGCTGCTGCTGCCAGCCGCGATCGTTACGGCCCCGGTCACCGCGACCCAGGACGTGCCATCAAAGTATTCCAGGCCAGAGCCTGTGTCCGTGCCCACCAGCGCTGTGCCATCTGCCAGCGATGGCGTGAAGCTGATTGCCGAAGTCGAAACCTTATCCAGAGAGACCTGCACCACCGCATAGGGCGAGGCTTCGCTGACCGTGACGCTGCCCACGCTGAGCGTGGGCGTGTCGTTGTCGGCTGTTCCTGCTGCCGGTGTGGCCGTATTGTTGTTGGCGGCAAAGACATTGCCGCTGGAGCCGTCGTCCTTGATGGTCACAGTACCGCTGGTGCCCGTCGTGTTGGTCACCGTGCCAGTGATCGCTCCCGTGCTGACGCTGAACGTCTCCGAGCCTTCATAGACTGTGTCATTGACAATGCTGGCGCGCAGCAGCACGCTGCTGGCACCGGCAGCGATTGTCACTCCTGCCGCAGCAGACACCCAGGACGAGCCGTTGAAGTACTCCAGGCCAGAGCCTGTGTCTGTGCCAATCAATGCGGTCCCGGAAGACAGCAAAGGCGTGAAGCTGATGGCTGCTGTGGACACCTTGTCGAGCGAGACCTGCACCACGGCATAGGGCGAGGCTTCGCTGACCGTGACGCTGCCCACGCTGAGCGTGGGCGTGTCGTTGTCGGCGCTGCCGGCTGTAGGCGCAGACGTGTTGTTGGTCGACAGGAAGACGTTGCTGCTGCTGCCGTCGTCCTTGATGGTCAACGAGCCACTGGCGCCAGAGCTGTTGGTCACCAATCCTGCAGGGATCGAACCGGTGTTGATGCTGAAACTTTCGGGTCCTTCGTAAGTCGTGTCATTGATGATGCTGGCGCGCAGCAGCACGCTGGTGCTGCCCGCTGCAATCGTGACGGTGCCCGTCACCGCCGTCCAGGCGGTCCCGTCAAAGTACTCCAGGCCAGAGCCTGTGTCCGTGCCCACAGTCGCCGTACCAGAGGTCAAGGTGGGCGTGAAACTGATGGCTGCTGTGGACACCTTGTCCAGCGACACCTGCACCACGGCGTAGTCCGAGGCTTCGCTGACCGTGACACTGCTCACGGAAATTCCAGGAATGGGAGAGTCGTTGTCCGCAACTCCTGCGGTTGGCGTCGCCGTGTTGTTGGTTGACAGGAAGACGTTGGCGCTGGTTCCGTCGTCCTTGATCGTGACCGTGCCGCTGACACCACTACCATTGGTCACAGCCCCTGTGATTGCACCCGTTCCAATGCTGAAGTCTTCCGAAATCTCGTAGTTTGTATCGTTGATGATGGTCGTGCGCAACAACAGGCTGCTGGCACCTGCCGCGATCGTGACTGCGCCGGTCACTGACACCCAGGCCGTGCCATTGAAATATTCCAGGCCAGAGCCTGTGTCAGTGCCCACGGTCGCCGTACCAGAGGTCAAGGTGGGCGTGAAACTGATGGCTGCTGTGGACACTTTGTCCAACGACACCTGTACCACGGCATAAGGCGAGGCTTCGCTGACCGTGACACTGCCGACACTGAGCGTGGGCGTGTCGTTGTCAGCAGTCCCCGCCGTGGGTGATGCGGAGTTGTTGTTCCAGAGAAAGACGTTGGTGCTGCTGCCATCGTCCTTGATCGTCACCGTGCCGTTGGCACCTGTGCTGTTGGTCACCGCACCCGTGATTGCGCCCGTGCTGACACTGAAGTTTTCAGAACCTTCGTAAATGGCATCGTTGACGATCGAAGTCCGCAGCAGCACACTGCTGGCACCTGCCGCCACCGTCACGCCACTGGCCGCAGATACCCAGGACGAACCATTGAAATATTCCAGGCCAGAGCCTGTGTCCGTGCCCACGGTCGCCGTACCAGAGGTCAAGGTGGGCGTGAAACTGATGGCTGCTGTGGACACCTTGTCGAGCGACACCTGCACCACGGCGTAGTCCGAGGCTTCGCTGACCGTGACACTGCTCACGCTGACCGTGGGTTTGTCGTTGTCGGCCGTTCCCACTGTTGGGGTGGCTGTGTTGTTGGTCGACAGGAAGACGTTGCTGCTGCTGCCATCGTCCTTGATCGTCACCGTGCCGTTGGCACCTGTGCTGTTGGTCACCGCACCCGTGATTGCGCCCGTGCTGACACTGAAGTTTTCAGAACCTTCGTAAATGGCATCGTTGACGATCGAAGTCCGCAGCAGCACACTGCTGGCACCTGCCGCCACCGTCACGCCACTGGCCGCAGATACCCAGGACGAACCATTGAAATATTCCAGGCCAGAGCCTGTGTCCGTGCCCACGGTCGCCGTACCAGAGGTCAAGGTGGGCGTGAAACTGATGGCTGCTGTGGACACCTTGTCGAGCGACACCTGCACCACGGCGTAGTCCGAGGCTTCGCTGACCGTGACACTGCTCACGCTGACCGTGGGTTTGTCGTTGTCGGCCGTTCCCACTGTTGGGGTGGCTGTGTTGTTGGTCGACAGGAAGACGTTGCTGCTGCTGCCATCGTCCTTGATCGTCACCGTGCCGTTGGCACCTGTGCTGTTGGTCACCGCACCCGTGATTGCGCCCGTGCTGACACTGAAGTTTTCAGAACCTTCGTAAATGGCATCGTTGACGATCGAAGTCCGCAGCAGCACACTGCTGGCACCTGCCGCCACCGTCACGCCACTGGCCGCAGACACCCAGGACGAACCGTTGAAGTATTCCAGGCTGGATCCGGTGTCTGTACCCACCGTTGCTGTGCCAGTCACCAAAGAAGGGGTGAAGCTGATGGCCGTGGTGGAAGTGTTGCTCAACGACACCTGCACCACTGCGTAGTTCGAGGCTTCGCTGACCGTGACACTACCCACGCTGACGGTGGGCTTGTCGTTGTCAGCCGTCCCCGCTGTGGGGGTGGCTGTGTTGTTGGTTGACAGGAAGACATTGGTGCTGCTGCCATCGTCCTTGATGGTGCCTGTGGCCGATGCACCACTGGCGTTCACCACACTGCCCGTGATGGCGCCGGTCTGGAATGTGAAACTTTCAGCGCCTTCGTACACCGTATCGTTCGTGATGGCAGCGCGAACCAACACACTGGTTTGTCCACCGGTGATGCTGACACCCGAGCTCGCAGAAACCCACGCGCTGCCGTTGAAATACTCCAAGGAGGACGCGACATCTGCTCCGACAGTTGCCGTACCAGACGAAAGACTAGGCGTGAAACTGACTGCCGATGGGCTGGCCACATCCAGCATGACATTGAACACGATGTAAGGCGATGCTTCGCTCACCGTGGCCCCGGTGACCGACACCGTTGGCGTACCAAAACTCGTGGTCGTGATCGTATTCAAGCTGGTCTGAATACCCAACCCCAAATCGGACCAGGTCTTGGTGAGATCGGCAGTACGATCATTGATACCGGCAATGTCGCCGTTTGCTGTCTGGCTGGTGGAGGTGAACGCATACAGGATTGTTCCGGTGTCACCCGTCATCCCCGCTGCTGGGGCAAACGATTGCAGACTGGTGAGCTTGAAGCCAAATGTCACCCAACTGTCAATGCCACTGGTTCCACCGTCCAGATTGGTGCCAGCAGAAGTCACTGTGACCAGACTGTCGGCGGCGGCCGCCGTCATCTGGACTGTGCTGTCGTTTGTTGAGTTCAGCCAGCCAGTGTTGCTGGGACCTGTACCTGTTTTGGACGGATCGATCTTGTGGTAGTACAGCGTGGTGGTCCCGTTGGACGCCACCTTAGCTTCAATAAAGATGTCGGCTATTCGATCGCCGGTAGTGTCCATCGCCAGGTAAAACGATGTACCCGAGACGTTTGCATCGCCGTAACGTGCACGGAAAAAATAGGTGTAATCGGCATTGCTGCTGCCTGTGCGCTGCGCCTGCAGCATGGCATTGGTGGCATCACCGACCAGGTCCTGCCCCGAGTTGGACTGTTGATCGTCATTGGGGTCGTAATTCGACCCGATCATGACGTTCAGCCAGGTTCCGGTCGGTGGAGTAAGAGCCATGAAAATTCTCCCTTAGGCAGTCACATCAGATGACTGACAAAAATCAAATCGAATAAAGAGTCAAAGAACGGACGAAACCGGCGTGTGATCGTGAACTCGAACCACGCATCCCGATCTCAATCAAACAACTTGCGAATGCCGATCGACACCGTGCCCGTGTCGAATCGCCCGTAGTGTGTTTGCGGCAGGCTGGCCGCCGCTGTAGAAATCGAGGGCAACCACACATGCGCCAGTTGCAGGTGGGCCAGCCAGCCGTTCTGGCTGATCTGGCGCTCCAGCACCAGCTTGAGTTGGTAGGCTGCGCCCGATGCGCTGGCCGCACCAAAGCAGCCGCAGCCTGTGGGCGTGTCTCTGGGCTGGGGAACGGACACATGAGCAGCCCCTACGCCCCCTACCAGCCAACTGCGCCACACCGGGGTATCGGTGCCTTCATAGCGCGCGTCAGATTCGCCCAGCCGCAGCGCGGCGTTGACGAACAGCGCTTCGGCCTGCAGCTTGTCTCGCGGCGTCAGGCTCAAGGGGGCTACCGTCAGACTTGGGCGTGGCAGGCTGGCCGACCAAACCTCGGCTTCCAGACGCCACACGCGGCGGTTCTGGGCCTCGTCAGGCTCGCCCATAAACTGGCGTCCCAGCACCATGCTGGCGCCGGTGCCAGCGTTCAATTTCTGTGGCCCCTTCAGCAGCACACCGCCACCCATGTTGAGGGTCACATCAGAGGCTGTGGCCCCGGTCTGATGCAAACTGCCCTGCCAGTACCAATGCCCATTTTTTTGTTCCTCGGACTGTGCCCAAGCGACAGAGACCAAACTGAGACAGAAAGAAAAAAATAAGAAATTCTTATGTTTTAAGAATTTTTTCATTATGTGCATTTGATTTGAGATTATTTAAATATTTGTCATGTTGAAGGATCAAGAAATTAAAAAACTACGCTTTATTACAAGCATCGCCCGGGAATGCACAAATAAACAGAGACTTGCAACACCGCAAATCCCTTATGGTGGATACGCCAGGCTCATGGGCCAGTCATCTGCTTGCCCTGGTCTTGCGCTCCTCGAAATCGACCGGTTGTGGCGTCTACATTGCGGCAGGCTCATGTCGCGTGTATGAAGAAAATACCGTATAATTCTTAAATTAATACTATTGTTATGGATTATTTATTTAAATTTCATAAATTGTTCGATATAAATCACAATTTCATTTGAATGGAAATTCTCTTGATGGGCATCTGGATGCCATCGCGTCGAGGTGAAGAATTCACGATTTTGGGTCTTGTATTTGCAATGAATTGATTATTTAAAATTAATAAAAATTAAAATTAGGTTTCGTGCTTTTGCTGGTCTTTCTGATTCGGTAGTGCTAAATTTGAGGCCTCAAATCCAAAACCAGAAACGATCCTCCCATGAGTGACCGCAATGCCCCGTTGGTCAGTGCCGCAGAGCTGGAAGCGCTGATCGCCAATCTGGGTGCGGATTCGGATGCCCCGACAGACACATGGACGCCTTTGAGGTTCTGGTACTTGGGGGCCCTTGTTGCCGTCTACGTTGTCGCTTTGCTGATGGCGCCGCACTTGCTGGCGAAAAATTTGAGCACGGACCCGCAGGAGGTGATTCGCCTGGAGCGGTTCCTTTACTTCCGAGGCTGGTTTCTTTTCATCGTTCTTGGCATAGGCTTGTACTCCTACCTGCGTGGGTGGTACACCGCCATTGTGTTCAGCGCATTTCTGTTGGTGGGGGTGGTCAACCTGCTGTTTGACCTGTTCACGGTTTATCCCGAAAAATTGGCCAATCCAACGCCCTCTTTCACGGTGCTGTTGGTGTTGCGTCTGCTGGCCTTGTGGAGTGTCTATCTCACCGTCAGAAACGCCAGCCGACTGCCCGATGTGAAAGACCGGGCCAACATCCTCCTGCCCTTCAAGTCGAAAGACAGGCTTTGATCTCTGCAGGGTTCACGCCCATGTGGGTGTAGGAGCGGAGACGGTCAACCGTTGATGCACAAAAAAAGCGCACCCGCCTGCAGCCGGTGCGCTGTTCATTCTCCTCGACAGTGCTTCAGCTGTTCGTGAAGTTCGGTGCGCGTTTGCTCAGAAACGCGTCCATGCCTTCTTTTTGGTCGTGGGTGGCAAACAGGCCGTGGAACATGCGGCGCTCGAACATCACGCCGTCGCTCAGCCCGCTTTCGAAGGCGCGGTTCACGCTTTCCTTGGCCGCCATCACCGACAACTGGCCGTAGCCGCAGATCATCAGGGCAGCGCCCAAGGCTTCGTCCATCAGCTTGTCCAGTGGCACCACGCGGCTGACCAGGCCGCCGCGCTCGGCTTCTTGGGCGTCCATCATGCGGCCCGTCAGCACCAGGTCCATGGCCTTGGATTTGCCCATGGCGCGGGGCAGGCGCTGCGTGCCGCCCGCGCCGGGGATGATGCCGATCTTGATTTCGGGCTGGCCGAACTTGGCGTTGTCGGCCGCAATGATGAAGTCGCACATCATGGCCAGCTCGCAGCCGCCACCCAGCGCAAAACCGGCCACGGCCGCGATCACGGGCTTGCGGATGCTGCGGATGGTTTCCCAGTTGCGCGTGATGAAGTCGTTTTTGTAGACCTCGTTGAAGTTGTACTTGGCCATGGCCGAGATGTCGGCACCGGCGGCAAAGGCTTTTTCGCTGCCGGTGACGATGATGCAGCCAATCGCTTCGTCGGCGTCAAAAGCCTTGAGGGCGGCGCCCAGCTCGTCCATCAAGGGGCCGTTGAGGGCGTTGAGCGCCTTGGGGCGGTTGAGGGTGATGATGCCGACCTTGCCGCCTTCGGTGCGGACTTCGATGTTTTCGTAGCTCATGAGGGGACTCCATTGGAAAGCCTGGCAGCAGGAGCGGCGCCCCCGCCGCGAAAAAACAGCGGCAAGCGCTTGGCCAGATCGCGGCGAGGGCGCCGCTCCTACAAAGTAAAGGCAGTCACTATAACCAAGCCACCTGCCATGAGCCTGTCAAACCGGGCGCAGGAGCACCTGGAACTAGGGGAAAACATTAACCAACCGATCGGTCGGTTAATGGTAAATTCGACGGCTAAGGAGAACTTCCATGACCGAATCCGCCGCCCCGTCGGTGCTGTACGAAGTGCGAGGCGCCGTGGCGCTGGTCACGCTCAACCGCCCGCAAGCCCTCAACAGCTTCACCCGCGAGATGCATCAGGCCCTGTGGGCCGCGCTGGACCAGGCCGAGGTCAACCCGGCCGTGCGTGCCCTGGTGCTGACCGGGGCCGGTCGCGGCTTTTGTGCCGGGCTGGACCTGTCCGAACTCGACTTCACGCCCGGCCCTGGCCTGCTGGAGCGTGCCGACCCCGGCCCGGTGATCCAGGATGCCTTCAACCCGACCACGCGCCGCCTGCAGTCGCTGCGCATGCCGGTCATCTGCGCGGTCAACGGTGTGGCCGCGGGCGCGGGGGCTTCGGTCGCCATGGCCTGCGACATCGCCATTGCCGCGCCCACCGCCAGTTTTGTGCAGGCCTTCAGCAAGATCGGCCTCATCCCCGACGCGGGCGGCAGCTGGCTGCTGGTCGAGCGTCTGGGCCTGCCCCGCGCCATGGCCTTGGCCATGACCGGTGACAAGCTGATGGCCGACAAGGCCAAGGAGTGGGGCCTGATCTGGGACGTGGCCGACGACTGCGTGGCCGCTGCTCTGGCGCTGGCCGACAAGCTGGCCGTGATGCCGACCAAGGCCCTGGTGGCCACGCGCCACCTGCTGCGCGATGCGGGCACCCGCTCGCTGGATGCGCACCTGAACGTCGAGCGCGACACGCAATCGGCGCTGGGCAAGACGCACGACTACATGGAAGGCGTGAACGCCTTCCTCGAAAAGCGCCCAGCCCAATTCAAAGGCGAATGATGAGCACCACCGACCCCAAAGCCCTCGCCCGCCTGGTGGGAGAGACCATGTTCGCGGTGGACGTGGCTTCCAAAGACACCATGGGCATGGAGCTGCTGGCCTGCGAGCCGGGCCGTGCGGTGATCCGCATGGAAGTGAAGGCGCTGCACCTGAACGGCCACCAGATCTGCCACGGCGGCTTCATCTTCACGCTGGCCGATTCGACCTTTGCCTTTGCCTGCAACAGCTACAACAAGAACGCGGTGGCGGCCGGCTGCAGCATCGAGTTCCTCAAACCCGGCAAGTTGGGCGATGTGCTGACCTGCGAAGGCATTGAACAGACCCTGAGCGGACGCCACGGCATCTACGACATGAAGGTCACGAACCAGAATGGCGAAGTCATCGCCATGTTCCGTGGCAAGAGCGCGCAGATCCCCGGCACCGTGGTCCCCGAGTGATTGAAATATTTGGAGTTTGTTGATGAGCCAAAAAGCCTTCCCCTTGGAGCCGATCGAAAAGGCCAGCATCGACGAGTTGCGCAGCCTGCAGCTCAAGCGCCTGCAGCAGACGCTGCAGCACGCCTATGCCAATTCGCCTGTTTACCGCGCCAAATTCGACGCCGCAGGCGTGCACCCCGACGACTGCAAAACGCTGGCCGATATCGCCAAGTTCCCTTTTACCACCAAGTCGGACCTGCGCGACAGCTACCCGTTTGGCATGTTCGCCGTGCCGCGTGAAAACTGCGCCCGCATCCACGCATCCAGCGGCACCACCGGCAAACCCACGGTGGTGGGCTACACGCTCAAAGACATCGACACCTGGTCCACCGTGGTGGCGCGCAGCATCCGCGCAGGCGGTGCCAAACCCGGCGACATGGTGCATGTGAGCTACGGCTACGGCCTGTTCACCGGCGGCATGGGCGCGCATTACGGTGCCGAAAAACTCGGCCTCACGGTCGTGCCGTTTGGCGGCGGCCAGACCGAGCGCCAGGTGCAGCTGATCCAGGATTTCAAGTCCAGCATCATCATGGTCACGCCCAGCTACATGCTGGCGATTGCCGACGAATACGAGCGTCAGGGCATCGACCCCAAGAGCAGTTCCTTGCGCTTGGGCATCTTCGGTGCCGAGCCCTGGACCAATGACATGCGCGTGGCGATTGAAAAACGCATGGCCATGGACGCGGTGGACATCTACGGTTTGTCCGAGGTCATGGGCCCGGGCGTAGCCAGCGAATGCATCGAGACCAAGGACGGTCCGACCATCTGGGAGGACCATTTCTACCCCGAGATCATCAACCCTGAAACCGGCGAGCCCGTGGCCGACGGCGAGATGGGTGAGCTGGTCTTCACCAGCCTGACCAAGGAAGCGCTGCCCATCATCCGCTACCGCACGCGTGACCTGACGCGCCTTTTGCCTGGCACCGCCCGGACCATGCGCCGCATGGAAAAGATCACCGGTCGCAGCGACGACATGATGATCATCCGCGGTGTGAACGTGTTCCCCAGCCAGATCGAAGAGCTGATCTTGAAGCGCAGCGAACTGGCCCCGCACTACCAGTGCGTGCTCACCCGTGACGGCCCGATGGACGACCTGAAGGTGCTGGTCGAGACCAAGCCTGGCGTGTCACCCGACAGCATCGAAGCCCGCGCTGCTGCCAAGATGTTGCAGCACGAGATCAAGGTGTTCATTGGCTCCAGCGTGGCGATTGAGCTCCAGGCCGAAGGCGGCGTCGAGCGCAGCCAGGGCAAGGCCAAACGCGTGGTCGACCTTCGCAAGAAGTGAGGCTGGTTGAGGGGCTAAGCCGTGTAGGAGCGGCGCCCCCGCCGCGAAAGAAAACCACGGCTCTCTGCCAGAGCCCCTTCGCCCCGAGGGCGGGGCTCCTACAAGGTCTCAGGCTGCAGGCCAGGGGGTTTGACGGTCCTTGGCCATTTCCAGGCGCCACACCGTGCTCTGCTGCGGCACCGTCAAAGGCAAACGCAGCAAGCACTTGTCCCGTGACACCAGTGCCAAAGCCTTGCGCTCTTTGCCCAGCAACTCGGGTACATCACTGAGCTTGCTCACACGCCAGTGACTCCACTGGCCACGTGCACTCACCTCGAGCCCCAGCCACTCGTCACCCGTTGCAAAACCGGCTTGCTCGGCCGCGCTGCCACGCAGCACGGCCTTGATCTGCACGCTGCCGTTGGCGTCCAGGTGACGCAGGCCCAGGTGCTGGGCAAAGTCGCCTGGCTCGGCATGGATGCGGATGCCTTGCGACTCCAGCAAGCTGGCCAGCGGCAGTTCATCGGTGCTGTGTACCCAGGCCTTGATTTCCTTGTGCCACGAACGACCCGTGACCGCGTGCAGTTCGTCCAGCACATCCTGCTCGCGCATCGGGCCCGCCTTGCAGCGTTTCCAGAGTCCGCGCATCACTTCATCCAGCGAATGGCCATCGCTGCGCAGTGTCAGGTCCAGGCACAGGGCCACCAGCGAGCCCTTGGTGTAGTAGCTCACCGTGGCGTTGGGGGTGTTTTCGTCCTGGCGGTAGTACTTGACCCACGCGTCCAGACTGGCCTGCGCCACCGTCTGCACATGGCGGCCCGGGGTTTGCTGCACCTGGCCAATGGCCTTGCCCAGCAGCTTGGCATAGGTGGCGTCGTCGATCAGGCCCGCACGGCGCAGCAGCAGGTCGTCGTAATAGCTGGTGAAGCCTTCAAAGAACCACAGCAGCGGTGTGTAGTTCTCGCGCGTGTAGTCGTAGCGCGCAAACGCATCGGGGCGCAGCTGCTTGACGTTCCAGGTGTGGAAGTACTCGTGGCTGATCAGACCCAGCAGGGTGGTGTAGCCCTCGCCGGTTTTCTTCTCTCCCAGGCGTGGCAGGTCGCGGCGGCCGCAGATGAGCGCCGTGCTGTTGCGGTGCTCCAGCCCGCCATAACCGTCGTTGACCGCGTTGAGCATGAACAGGTAGTTCTTGTGCGGGGCTTTTTTGCCAGCCCGCGCACCTTTGCCATGCCAGAAGCGGATTTCGGCTTCGCAGATTTTTTGCGTGTCGGCCAGCAGGCGTTCGCCATCGAACGAGGGCAGGGCGCCGGTCACCACAAAGCGGTGCGGGATGCCGCAGGCGCTGAAGCTGCCGGACCAGAAGGTGCCCAGCTCCACCGGGCAGTCCACCAGCTCGTCGTAGTCGACCGCCTGGTACAGGCCAAAACCTTTTTTGTCGGTCTTGACCGGGGCAAGGCCCGTGGCGGCTTGCCAGTCGGCCTGGCCCTTGACGGGCAGCAGCTGCAGCTGGTGGGGCTGGTCTTCTTGCCCGTGCACACGCAGGCACAGGCTGGTGCCGTTGAAAAAGCCGCGCTGGCTGTCGAGCCAGGCGGTGCGCACCGAGTTGTCGAAGGCGTAGACCTCGTAGCTGAGTACCAGGGGCTCACCGGGGCGGCAGGCCACGTCCCAGCTGCACTTGTCCAACTGCTTGATGGTGGCTGTGCGGCGGCCTTGCCGTGCGCTCAGGTTTTGCAGGTGCTTGGCGAACTCGCGCACCAGGTAGCTGCCGGGAATCCACACGGGCAGCGACACGGTCTGCATGGCAGTGGGTTGCGCAATCGTCAGCGTGACCTTGAACAGGTGGGCGTGGATGTTGGCAGCCTCGACGGCGTATTGAATGTGGCTCATGACTCAAGCTTGTGTAGGAGCCGCGCCCTCGCGGCGATGGTCGTTCGTTGCGGGGTCATCGCCGCGAGGGCGCGGCTCCCACAGCCTCAGTCAAGGGCCAGCAGTCGCTTCAATCAAGTAGCGCCAGCGGCAAGGAAACAGCTCAGGCTGGACACGATGGTGAGTTGCAGGCGCATGGGCAGCCAGGGGGCCAGGCCCGCAGCGGGCCAGGTGCGACGGTCCATCACATAGCAGCCGATCAGCACAAAACCCAGCAGTGGCAAGCCCGCAAAGGCGGGCATCATGACGCCCACCCAGGCCAGCAGCGTAGGGGCCACGCCCCAGGTGAAGTGGATGCGTGGTGCCTCGGGCGTGATCAGCGCGTTGCGAAAGCCCACGCCCCAGTGGATGCCGCCCAGAAACGACACGATGACCGCGCCGTAGCCCTGCATGGACAGCGCCACATAAGGGTGCAGGTCCGGCCCGGCCGCCCACAGGCACAGGGCCAGGAAAACAAAGGGAATCAGTCCGGCATACCCCAGGCGTCGGATCAGCACCCAGGTGGCGTCTTCATGGTGTTTGGCGGGGGTCATTTGATGTCCGCCAGCATTTTTTCGACTTGGGCAATTGGCACGGCGCCGGGCACGCGTGAGCCATCGGCAAAGAACAGTGTGGGAGTGCCGGTGATGCGCTGCTTTTTGCCAAACTCCACATTGGCGTCGATGATGGACGAGTCACAGGCGTTGGCTGCAGGTGTGACGCCGTTGATCATCCAGTCGTTCCAGGCCTTGGCCTTGTCCTTGGCACACCAGATGTGGCGCGATTTGGTCTTCGAGTCGTCGCCCAGGATCGGGTAGAGCACATGGTAGATCGTCACGTTGTCGAGTTTTTGCAGGTCTTTTTCAAAGCGCTTGCAGTAGCCGCAGTTCGGGTCAGCAAAGATCGCCAGCTTGCGCTTGCCGTTGCCACGCACCTGGGTGAAGGCGTTTTTGAGGGGCAGCTGGTCAAAGGGCACGGCTGACAGCTTTTCGGTGCGTTCTTCGGTCAGGTTGCGCTTTTGCTTGACGTCAATCAGCGCGCCCTGGATCAGGAAGTTGCCTTCAGCGTCCGAATACATGATGTCGCTGCCCATGCGCACTTCGTACAGGCCGTTCATCGGCGTCTTGCTGACCTCATCGATCTTGGGGATGTTGGGCAGGCGCTCGGACAGGTTTTTGCGGATCGTGGCTTCTTGCCCCAGTGCGTGACCCATGCAGCTCGCCAGCAGGGCGGCGGCAATCCATCGTGACAACTTCATGAAGTGGCTTTCTCGGTTGGAGGTGTGTGTGTGGTGGGGTGACCCGTGCCCATGGCTTGCCGCGTCATCCAGCGCTTGAGCGGGCCCGAGCGGTCAAAGCCCGACAGACCCCGGTTGCGCAGCTGCTGCCACACAGGACCGGGTTGCGCGAACAGGCGTTGCAGTGTGTGGGTGACCAGGCCCATGGCCTGCACGTCGGCCTGACGGGCTCGTTCGTAGCGGCGCAGCAGCCTGAGGTCGTTCAGGGGGCGCCAGAACTCCTTGGCGCGGATCACCCGCACCAGCTCGGCCACGTCGCCCAGTCCGACATTCAGACCCTGGCCCGCGAGTGGGTGCATGGCGTGAGCGGCATCCCCCGCCAGCACAAAACTGTGTGAGGCGGCACCCGGCATCGGGCCGATCCAGCGCTCGGCACGGGCCAGTTGCAGGGGCCAGACGGCGCGCTCGGCCGTCAGTGTCATGCGGCCCAAAGCAAAACCGCAGGCCGTGGTCAGCGCGTGTGCGAATTCTTCGGCACTCAAAGCCATCAGGGCCTGCGCCCGGGCTGGATGAACCGACCAAACCAGTGCGACCTCGTGCCCCCCTTCACCTCCCAAGGGCAGCAGCGCCAGGATTTCGGCCTGTGGGTGCGACAAGCCAGGGGTTTCGCCAAAGCGGAACCATTGCCGTGCCACGCCGCCATGAGGTTGCTCGCACTGCAAGCGGGTGGCCAATGCGTGCTGCTCGTAGTGGGTGATGTCGAAGCCAATGCCCAGTTCGGCGCGGGTCTGGCTGGCGCGGCCTTCGCAGATCACGGTCAGGGGGGCAGCCACCGGGGTGTTGACCACCTCGATCAGGGGTTGGAACTGCACGGCGGTGGCCAGTCGCGCTTCCAGCACGGGCACATCCACCATCCAGTTGAGCTCGCCTGTGCCCTGGTCGCTGGCATTGAAAGACAGCAGCCCGCCATCGTCGCCCCACACCTGCATCTGGTGCACAGGGGTGACAGCCGGGGACTCGGGCCAGCAACGCAACGCTTCCAGCAAGGTTTTGGCTTCGTTGTTGAGCGAGTAGGCCCGCACATCGGGCGCCGGATTGTTCCGGGGGGCGTCTACCAATGCCACGCGCAGGCGTTCGCGGGCCAGCAACAGGGCCAGACTGCGGCCCACGATGCCGGCGCCACGAATGCAGATGTCGGGGAGAGTTGCCATCCGCACATTGTAAGGAGCGATCCATCCCGAGGGATGGATCGGCGCTTGGGTGAAATGGCGCACAGAAGGAGGGATGTTAATTTTTTCTAATGCAGTGTCTCGCTTCGATCAAAGCGCGTTCAAACCTGAAAGGACACCGATATGACATCTCTCAAGACTTGGACCCACATGGCGTGGATATTGGCCGGTTTTTGTGCTGGTCAGGCTATGGCAGCTGACTCTGCAGCGCCCAAAACCCGCGAACAGGTCAGGGCCGAAACCCGTGAAGCGATCCGCACGGGCGACATCATGGCGGATGGGGAGGTCGGTTGCAAACGCAACGAGTTGAACCCCTCCCAATACCCGGCCAAGCCTGCGGCTGGTGGCGGAAAAACACGTGAGCAGGTTCGTGCAGAGACCCGCGAAGCCATGCGGTCGGGGGAAATGTCTCCCGGGGGGGAATTGGGATGTGGCCCGCAGGGCGTCAAGTCACAAGGGCCTGGCAAGACCCGTGCACAGGTCAAGGCCGAACGTGATGAGGCCATTCGCAAAGGTGAAATGACAGGCACAGGCGAGTTGGGCGGCACGCCTCCGTACCCGGGGCCGGCCAGCAAGAAAACGCCATGATGTGCAACGCTGCACCGGATGCCGCTGTCCGGCGCAGTGGGCGCTGAACATTACAATTCAGTCCAGAGCAGGACAACGCAAGGACAACGGTTCCCTGAACACCTTGTGAAAGCCTGATGCATTGCCGTGCCGTGCGCACGCGCAGTTCAGTCCCTCGCCCAAGCCCGCATCGGGCTTGCTGGCGTTTCGGGGCACCTGACTGAAAGATCGATATGAGTTTGAAATGCGGCATCGTGGGTTTGCCCAACGTGGGCAAGTCCACCCTGTTCAACGCCCTGACCAAAGCGGGCATCGCTGCGGAAAATTACCCCTTTTGCACAATCGAGCCGAACACCGGCGTGGTCGAGGTGCCTGACCCGCGTTTGCAGCAGCTGGCCGAAATCATCACGCCAGAGCGCATCGTGCCTGCGATTGTGGAGTTTGTGGACATCGCCGGTCTGGTGGCCGGGGCCAGCACGGGCGAAGGCCTGGGCAACAAGTTCCTGGCCCACATCCGTGAAACCGATGCCATCGTCAACGTGGTGCGTTGCTTTGAAGACCCCAATGTGATCCACGTGGCCAACAAGGTCGACCCGATTGCCGACATCGAGGTCATCCAGACCGAGCTGTGCCTGGCCGACCTGGGTGCTGTCGAGAAAGCGATCCACCGTGTGAGCAAAATCGCCCGCTCCGGCGACAAGGAAGCGGTCAAGCAAATGGCGATTCTGGAAAAGTGCCAGACCGCGCTCAACGACACCAAGCCGGTGCGCACCATCGACTTCAGCAAGGAAGAGCAGGCGCAACTCAAGCAGTTCTTCCTCATCACGGCCAAGCCGGCCATGTTTGTGGCCAACGTGTCCGAAGACGGCTTCGAGAACAACCCTTTCCTGGACCGCCTCAAGGCCTTTGCTCAAGCACAAAACGCGCCGGTGGTCGCCATCTGCGCCAAGATCGAAGCCGAGTTGTCAGAGATGGACGACGCCGACCGACTGGAGTTCCTCAAGGAACTGGGACAGGACGAACCCGGCCTGAACCGCCTGATCCGTGCCGCCTACGACTTGCTGGGCCTGCAAACCTACTTTACCGCTGGCGTGAAGGAAGTGCGCGCCTGGACCATCCACAAGGGCGACACCGGCCCGCAAGCCGCAGGCGTGATCCACACCGATTTCGAGAAGGGCTACATCCGCGCCCAGACCATCGCGTTTGACGACTTCATCAGCTTCAAAGGCGAACAAGGGGCCAAAGACGCAGGCAAGATGCGCGCGGAAGGCAAGGAATACGTCGTCAAGGATGGCGATGTCATGAACTTTTTGTTCAGCTCCTGAGTCGACAAAGACGCCAACAAAAAACCGCGCCATGGCGCGGTTTTTTGTGGCTCATTTTGTGGCGTTTTTCAGTGGGGTTGACCCAAAAATTTCATCACCTCGCTCACGCTGCGTGCCGGGTCTTCTTCCTGTGGCACATGGCCCAGGCCGTCAAACACCACATATTGGCTGCCCGCAATGTCCTGGTGAAAACGTTGACCTGAAGCTTCAGTGATGAGCCGGTCCTGTGCGCCCCACAGGATCAGGGTGGGCTGACGGATGGTGGGGATCAACCCGGCAGATTGGGCATCGGTCTCGCGGAGCTTCATGCGCTGGGTGAGGCTCTCACGGTTGCCAGTGCGCAGTGTCAGTTCGTAATACCGATCCACCAATTCGGGCGTAACCCTGTCCGGGTTGGCGTACACATTGCGCACGCTGGACTCGATCATGCGCCGGGGCAAGAGTTTGCCCATCACAGGTTTGAGCCAAGCGATTTGCGCCAGCCGAAAACCCAGCGGCACCGAGGTCGATTGCAGCGGGTAACCGCTCGCGTCCACCAGCACCAGGCGGCTGACCCGCTCGGGGTGCTGCACAGCCGTGCGCCAAGCCACCCCACCGCCCAGCGAGTTGCCTGCCAGCACCGCACGGCGCACGCCCAGCTGATCCAGCAACGCAGCGATGAAGTCCGCATAGCGGGTCATCCGGTAGTCGCCATCGGGGGCCGGGCCGGTGAGGCCAAAGCCGGGCAGGTCCATGCGGATCACGCGGTGCTGGCCCTTGAGGGCTTCTGTCCAGCCGTCCCAGGTGTGCAAGCTGGCCGAGGTGCCGTGGATCAGCACGATGGGCTCGGGATCGTCCCGGGGGCCTTCGTCGCGCAGGTGTACCTGCATGCCTTGCAGGGGGATGAATTGGGAGGGAGCGGACGCCCAGCGTGTCTTCAGACTGTCCACGCTGCGGTCGGGTGCCCACGACAGGGACAGGCCTGTGGCCAATGCCAGAACAAGGATCAGCGTCAGCCCATACAGCCATCGAAGCGTTTTCATGCGATCACTCCTTCAGGAAAGAACCAGAGCAGCACCGTCGTCATGCACAGGTAGCGGGCGAATTTGCCGATGGCCATGTACAGCACACAGGGCCAGAACGGCAGCTTCAACCAGCCTGCCACAGCGCAAAGCGGGTCGCCCACACCTGGCAGCCAACTGAGCAGGCAGGCCTTGGGGCCGAGCTTTTCCAGCCAGCCCAGGGCCCGCAAATGGGTTTCGGGATGCCGCCATTTGTCCACGGCGGTGTGTGCCCCCCGGCCCATCCACCAGGTCAGCATGCCACCCAGGGTGTTGCCTGCGGTGGCCACTGCAATCGCGGGCCAGAACAATTCGGGGTTGAGCTTGATCAGACCGAACACGGCAGGCTCGGAGCCCAGCGGCAACAAGGTGGCCGAGATGAAGGCCACCACAAACACGGTGGTCAGCCCGAACTCGGGCAGGGCCAACCAGGTGAGCAGCTGATGCATCCAGATTTCCATGCGGACCAGTGTAGCGAGCTGCAGCCCCGGTCTGCCCGCACACAGGGTGATTTTCCTAGCACAGCGATTTTTTGGGTGCTGAAATTTTCAGCAATTACAATCGTGCCTCCTTTTTAGGCATTCTCGATTCCCCGCACGCCATCCCCAGTCATGCAGATTGGTCCTTACCCCTTGCCGAACAACCTGTTTGTTGCCCCCATGGCGGGGGTGACGGACCGGCCATTTCGTCAGCTGTGCCGCCAGTTCGGGGCAGGCTATGCCGTGAGCGAAATGGTGACGTCCCGGCCCGATCTGCAAAAGTCCCTCAAGACCAGCCGCCGTGCCAACCACGATGGCGAGCCCGGGCCGATTGCGGTGCAGATCGCGGGCACCGATGCGCAAATGATGGCCGACGCCGCCCGCTACAACATCGACCGGGGCGCGCAGATCATCGACATCAACATGGGTTGCCCGGCCAAAAAGGTCTGCAACAAATGGGCAGGCTCTGCCCTCATGCAGGACGAGCCGCTGGCGCTGGAGATCATCGCTGCGGTGGTGGCGGCGGCCCAGCCGCATGGCGTGCCCGTGACCTTGAAGATGCGCACGGGCTGGTGCCAGACCGAAAAGAACGCCTTGAGCATTGCCCGTGCCGCCGAGTCGGCCGGGGTGCAGATGGTCACCGTGCATGGCCGCACACGCGAGCAGGGCTACAAAGGCGAAGCCGAATACGACACGATTGCCGCCGTCAAGGCTGCGCTGCGCATTCCGGTGGTGGCCAACGGCGATGTGAACTCGCCTGAAAAGGCCAAAGCGGTGCTGGCCATGACAGGCGCGGATGCGGTGATGATTGGCCGCGCCGCGCAGGGGCGGCCCTGGATCTTTCGCGAAACCGCGCACTACCTGGCTACGGGCGAGATGCTGGCGCCGCCGCTGGTGGCCGAGGTGCGCCGCGCCTTGCTGGAGCACCTGCAGGACCACTATGGCCTGTATGGCGAATACACCGGTGTGCGCTCGGCGCGCAAACACATCGGCTGGTATGTGCGTTCGCTGCCGGGTGCTGACGCCTTCAGGCAACAGATGAACACTTTGGAGACCGCAGACCGGCAACTGGCGGCTGTGGGCAATTACCTGGACGGCCTGGCCGAACAGATGGACCGGTGGCCTGCCCAGAGCAGCGAACCGGTGTTGGAGATGGAACTGTGAGCGATCGCGAACGACAAAGCATTGAGGCCTGCGTGCGGGCCAACCTCGAAGACTATTTTCAGGACCTCGATGGGACCGATCCGGCGGGCCTCTACGACATGCTGCTCAAGGTGATCGAGAAGCCTTTGCTGGATGTGGTGATGCAGCGTGCTGGACAAAACCAGTCGCGCGCTGCCGACTGGCTGGGCCTGAACCGAAACACCTTGCGCAAGAAGCTGGTCGAACACGACCTGCTCAAGTGATTTTTATCTTTAGACCTTTACGAAAGCCTTCATGAAAGCCCTGATTTCCGTATCCGACAAGACCGGCATCGTCGAGCTGGCCCAGCAACTGCACGCCCTGGGCGTGGGTCTGATTTCCACTGGTGGCACCGCCAAGCTGCTGGCTGATAAAGGCCTCCCCGTGACCGAAGTGGCCGAAGTCACCGGCTTTCCTGAAATGCTGGACGGCCGCGTCAAAACCCTGCACCCCAAGGTGCACGGCGGCTTGCTGGCCCGTCGCGACACGCCCGAGCACATGGCGGCTTTGAAGGCACACAACATCGACACCATCGACCTGTTGATCGTCAACCTCTACCCGTTTGAAGCCACTGTGGCCAAGCCCGGCTGCACGCTGGCCGACGCGATCGAGAACATCGACATTGGCGGCCCCGCCATGGTGCGCTCGGCCGCCAAGAACTGGAAAGACGTGGGCATCGTGACCGACGCCAGCCAGTACGCGGACGTGATCTCCGAGCTGAAGGCCAGCGGCAAGTTGAGCGACAAGCTGCGCTTTGCTTTGTCCGTGGCCGCGTTCAACCGCATCAGCCAATACGACGGCGCGATCAGCAACTACTTGTCGAGCGTGAACTTTGAAGCCGAGAAGCTGAGTGAGGAATACGTGCCCGAGCGTGCCCAGTTCAGTGGCCAGTTCAACGAGCAATATGTCAAAGTGCAAGACCTGCGCTACGGTGAGAACAGCCACCAGCAAGCCGCCTGGTACCGCGACCTGGCACCCGCTGCCGGTTCACTGGCCACAGGTGCGCAGCTGCAAGGCAAAGAGCTGAGCTACAACAACATCGCCGATGCCGATGCCGCGTGGGAATGCGTCAAGAGCTTTGAGACTTCGGCCTGCGTGATCGTCAAACACGCCAACCCTTGTGGCGTGGCCGTGGGCGCGAACCCGCTGGAGGCCTACAGCAAGGCATTCCAGACCGACCCCACCAGCGCGTTCGGCGGCATCATCGCCTTCAACCGCCCTGTGGACAAAGCCGCAGCCGAAGCCGTGAGCAAACAGTTCGTCGAAGTGCTGATGGCCCCTGACTTCAGCGCCGAAGCGCTGGAAGTGTTCAAGTCCAAAGTCAATGTGCGCCTGATGAAGATCGCGCTGCCTGCCGACTATGGCCAAGTGCGCAACGCTTTGGAAACCAAGCGCGTGGGCTCAGGCCTCTTGCTGCAAAGTGCCGATAACCATGAACTGGCCTTGGCTGACTTGAAGGTGGTGACCGTCAAGCAACCCACACCTGAAGAACTCAACGATTTGCTGTTCGCCTGGAAAGTGGCCAAGTTCGTCAAGTCCAACGCCATCGTGTTCTGCAAAAACGGCATGACCATGGGCGTGGGCGCTGGCCAGATGAGCCGCCTCGACTCCGCCCGCATCGCCAGCATCAAGGCCGAAGCGGCCAAGCTCAGCCTGCAAAACACCGTGGTGGCGAGCGACGCCTTCTTCCCCTTCCGCGACGGCCTCGATGTGGTGGTGGACGCAGGCGCAACCTGCGTGGCCCAACCCGGTGGCTCGATGCGCGACCAGGAAGTCATTGACGCGGCCAACGAGCGTGGCGTCGCGATGGTCTTCACCGGTGTGCGCCACTTCCGCCATTGATGCGCGTCATTGATCGGCATGTTTTGAACTTTGACCCACTCGGCCTGACCCCGGCGCTCTTGCGCGCCGTGGGCGACATGGGCTTGCACGCCCCCACCCCCATCCAGGCCGAGGCCATTCCGGCGATCCTGAAGTCGGCCGATGTGTGGGCGACTGCGCCCACCGGCTCGGGCAAGACCCTGGCATTTGCCTTGCCGCTGGTGCAACAGCATGTGCTGCAACCGCGCCAGACCAACTTCCGCCGACCCATCCGCACGCTGGTGCTGGTGCCCACGCGTGAGCTGGCGGTGCAGGTGGGCGACATCCTCACGAATTTGGCCTACAAGCCGGGGCTCAAGGTCTCAGTGGTGTATGGCGGTGTGTCGATCAACCCGCAAATGATGGGCCTGCGCGGTGGTGCCGACATCGTGGTCGCCACTCCGGGGCGCCTGCTCGATCTGGTCGATCACAACGCGGTGCACCTGGGCGGCGTGCAGCACCTGGTGCTGGACGAAGCCGACCGTCTGCTGGACCTGGGCTTTGCCGACGAGTTGCAGCGCGTGCTGGCGCTCTTGCCTGCCCAGCGCCAGACCTTGCTGTTCTCAGCCACGTTTGCGCCTGAAGTTGAGGCTTTGGCAGGCAGTTTGCTGAGAGATCCGGTGCGCATCACGGTGGAGGCATTTGAAGGCCACAAGCCGGACATCACGCAGCGCGCCATCCGTGTGGACGAGAAAAAACGCACTGCTTTGTTGCGTCACTTGATTGCCGAGAACAACTGGAAGCAGGTGCTGGTGTTTGTGGCCACGCGCTACGCCTGCGAGCATGTGGCCAGCAAGCTATACAAAGCGGGCATCTACGCCACGCCATTCCATGGTGAGATGAGCCAGGGTGCCCGGCAGGATGTGCTGCGTGAATTCAAGGCGGGTCGCTGGGACGTGGTGGTCACCACCGACCTGGCGGCGCGCGGCATCGACATCGCCATGCTGCCGGTGGTGGTCAACTACGACCTGCCGCGCTCGGCCACCGACTACACCCACCGCATTGGCCGCACCGGCCGGGCGGGGGCGCATGGCGATGCGGTGAGCTTCATCACTGCCCAAGCCCTGACTCACTGGAAGTTGATCCAGAAACGCGAAAGCCTGGAACTGGCTTTGGAGCACATTCCAGGCTTTGAGCCCACCGACGAGCCGCCTGCACCGCAAGGCAACGGCGGCATCAAGGGCAAGCGCCCGAGCAAGAAAGACAAGTTGCGGGCGGCTGCAGCGGGTCAGCTTCCGACTTGAACTCACCCGGTGCGGGTGAGTGACGCCATCACTGACCGTTGAACTCGCCCTCGTGGCCTTCATCGACGATGGGGTCGGGCGTCTTGAGCACCCGCACCCCATGCTTGCTCAGAATTTCCACATACACCGAGGCCGCGCCTGATTTGGCGGCAGCATCCACCGCTTCGATCACACCGCTCACGCGCACCCCTTCGGCGGTGTCGGCCGTCAGGCCCACTTTGCAGTCAAAGTCCCAGAAGTCGGCGTCTGCGGGCACGGCGCGGTTGCGTTCGCGTTTGAAGTATTTGCGGATCTCGTGCTTGACGGCTTCGAGCACGCGGTCAGGGTGCTTGCCTTCGGCTTGCAGGGGGAAATTCTTTTTCATGGGGAGTCCAAGGGAGTGGGCAAGCGCCCGGTCCGGACGTGAATGCAGGGGCGGATTATCGCTGGTTTACCGGCCTTGTCCGAAAGGCTGTGTGGCTCCAGGTTTTCAGTCGGCCTGGATTTTCGCCTCGCGCACGATGGCGCCCATGTGCCTGTACTCGCTGCTCACCCCTTTGGCAAACTCGGCCACGGTGGCAGGCGCGGCCACACATTCGGCTGCCAACAAGCGCTCACGCAGGGCGGGCAGGGCCAGCACGGCATTGACCTGTGCATTGAGTTTCTCAACGATGGTGCCGGGCACACCGGTCGGGGCAAAGATGCCAAAGCGTGAGCTGAAGTTGGCCGACGCAAAACCCAGCTCACTCAGGGTGGGAACACCCGGCAAGGCATCGAGTCGGGCCGCAGCCCCCACGGCCAGCGCACGCAGGCGGCCTTCCTTGATGTGCTGCAGCACCACGCCCGAAGCGTTGGTGGACAGGACTTCGAACTGTCCGCTCAAGGCGTCAGTGATCTGCTGGCCTCCGCCTTTGTAGGGCACATGGGTGATGCGGACCTGCGCGCTGCTGCGGATGTTCTCCAGCATCAGATGACCGAGCGAACCTGAACCCGATGTGGCCCAGCGCAGGGCGTCGGGCTGTTGTCTGGCGCGGGCCAGCAGGGCCTTGAAATCGCCTTGGGCCAGGGCCGGTGTGGCGGCGATCAGCACGGGCGAGTACATCACACTCGCCACGGGCATGATGTCTTTCATGGCGTCATAGGGCAGGCTCCCCAGGTGGGGGCTGAGTGTCAATGGCGACAAGGCCGTGAACACCAAGGTGTGGCCATCGGGCGCTGATTTGGCGACCACATTCACCGCGAGTGATCCACCTGCCCCTGCGCGGTTGTCCACCAGCACGGGCACGCCCAGTCGGGCGCTGAGTTGTTCGGCCAGTGCGCGCGCCACCGTGTCGCTGACACCGCCCGGCGGGTAGGCGACGATCAGCTTGATGGGTTTGCCGGGCCAGGCCAGGCTCTGGGCCCACAGCGGCAAGGCGCTGCACAGCGCGGTGGTCAGCCAGGTGCGGCGACCCAGACGGGATACGCGGTGTGTCATGGCAGTCTGAATTTGAGCTGGAAACTCACGGCGCCGTACAGCCGGTCCTTGAGTGGCGGCACCAGCGCCACGTTCAGGCCGACGCGTTCGCCCTCCCATGTGGCCACCGGGATGACGGCCGGAAACCAGCCGCCATTGAAGGCCTTGGGGTAGCCGTTGAAGGCGCCGCCGACCACGCCGAGCTTGACGCCAGACACCGTCCAGGGCTGGTAATAGGCACCCACATAACTGGAGTGCGCGTTATCGCTGTTGATGAAGCGGCCCGCCGTGGCCGACCAGCGGTCATCGAGCTTGTATTCGAAGCCCAGGCCCGGATTGGCGTTGCGCAGGCCCTTCTCGGTGTCGAAATGCGCCGAGTAGAAGCCGGCGTTGATCCACCGGCGGCTGCTGTCGAAGTCGGCCCGTGCCAGACTGGCCGAGAGCAGCAGGGACGTGATCAGCAGGGTTCTCATGTCAGAGGGTTGCGAAGACTTCGCTGGCGGCCTGCACAGTGGCGGCGATGTCGGCGTCGGTGTGGGCCGCGCTCACAAAGCCGGCTTCGTAGAGTGCGGGCGCAATGTACACACCGCGGTCGAGCAGGCCGTGGAACAGCTGGTTGAATTTCGGGCTGTCGCTGGTCATGACCTTGGCGTAGTTCTGCGGCAGCTCAGGCAGCAGGAAGAAGCCAAACATGCCCCCCTGGCAGTCGGCGGCGAAGGGCACACCGGCATGTGCGGCAGCGCCCTTGAGGCCATCGACCAGGCTTTGGGTTTTGGCGCTGAGGCTGTCCCAGAAACCGGGTTTGGCAATTTCTTTCAAAGTGGCCAGGCCGCAGGCGGTGGCCACCGGGTTGCCGCTCAGTGTGCCGGCCTGGTACACCGGGCCGGTCGGGGCCAATTGACGCATGATCTCGCGCGGTCCGCCAAAGGCCGCCAGCGGCATGCCACCGCCGATCACCTTGCCCAGCACAGTGAGGTCGGGCTGGAAGCCGGGAATCAGTTTGGCGTAAACGCTCTGGGCCGAGCCGAGTGCCACGCGGAAACCGGTCATCACCTCGTCAAACACGAACAGCGCGCCGTGCTCGGTGCACAGTTCGCGGCAACGCTTCATGAACGGCACGCTCGCACGCACAAAGTTCATGTTGCCCGCGATGGGCTCGATCATCACGCAGGCGAGTTCCTTGCCGTGCAGCTTGAAAGCTTCTTCGAGTTGCTCGACGTTGTTGTACTCCAGCACCAGGGTGTGCTGCACCACCTCGGGCGGTACACCGGCGCTGGTGGGGTTGCCAAAGGTGGCCAGGCCCGAGCCGGCCTTCACCAGCAGGGCGTCGGCGTGGCCGTGGTAGCAGCCTTCGAACTTGATGATCTTGCTGCGGCCGGTGGCACCACGCGCCAGGCGCAGCGCGCTCATGCCCGCTTCGGTGCCCGAGCTGACCAGGCGCACCATCTCCATGGAAGGCACGTGTTTCAGGATTTCTTCGGCCAGTTCGATCTCGCGCTCGGTGGGTGCGCCGAACGAGAAGCCGTCGAGCGCAGCTTTTTGCACCGCTTCGAGCACGGCGGGGTGGCCGTGGCCCAGGATCATGGGGCCCCAGGAGCCGATGTAGTCGATGTATTTCTGGCCGTTGGCGTCCCAGAAATAAGCGCCTTGCGCACGCTGCACAAAACGGGGCGTGCCACCCACGGCGCGGAAGGCGCGCACGGGCGAGTTCACACCACCGGGGATCACCTGGGCGGCGCGGTCAAACAGTTGCTGGTTGCGGTCGGTCATGTCGGGATCTCAAAAACTCAATGCTTGGTTTCGTTGAAGGGCACTTCAAAGTAATCTGCGCCAGGGGGCAAGCCATCGTCTCCGGTTTCTTCGCCGTCGCCTGCTTCGTCATCGCTCAGTGCCCAGAACAGGCGGTCTGGAATGATCTGTCCCATGCCTGGGCGAAAGCCCTCGTCCAGACAGCGGTCCAGGTAGGCCAGGGCTTCGGTGGTGGCTTCAGCCAGGTCCATGCCGGTGGCCAGCAAGGCGGCCAGTGCGGCCGACAGGGTGTCACCCGCGCCGGCAAACACCGCTTCGATGCGCTCGAACTTTTCGTTGGCAATCACCGTTTCGGGGGTGGCCAGCACGTTGTCGATGTGCTGCTCGGGCAAGGGCAGGCCGGTCACCAGTGTGTAAGGCACGCCCAGCTCGCTGGCGGCCTTGGCAATGTCACGCGGCCCGGGGTTGCGTTCACCATGCCATTCGGGCAGCAGCCAGCGGCGCAGGGTGCTGTGGTGGCCCACCAGCACACTGGTTTGTGGCAACAGCAGTTCACGGAAAGCATCCAGGTAGTCGTCGATCTTGTCGTCTTCCCACCAGGACAGGTTGGGCATGTAGGCCACCACGGGCACGCCGTCGTAGTCGTCGGCCATCTCGGCAATCAGTGCGATGTTTTCAGGCGACCCGGCAAAGCCGACCTTGATGACCTGAATGGGCACGTCTTCGGCAATGCCGCGTGCCTGGTCGCCCACGGCTTCTTCGTCGAAGGGGAAAAAGTCCTGGATGCCGCTGGTGTCGCGCACATAGGCGCCCGTGACCACCGGCAAAGTGTGGGCGCCGACCGAACCCATGGCCAGCACATCGCCGCTGAGGCCTCCCGCGCCGCTGGGGTCGTTGGCGTTGAAGCACAGCACACAGGCCAGCCCTTGCGATTCGCCTTCGTCAGCAGGGCTTTCGGGGTCGGCAATTTCGGGGTGGATGTCGGTCATGAGCGGGCTTCGCAAGGGGTTGAACCGGACCACGCTGAGTGACCCGATACAATCGATTCATTCTATTCGACTCTCTGAATGTGACACCCCTATGGAAAGCAAAACCTGGATGTGCCTGATCTGCGGCTGGATCTATGACGAAGCCCTGGGTGACCCCGAGCACGGCATTGCCCCTGGCACCAAGTGGGAAGACGTGCCCATGAACTGGACTTGCCCCGAGTGCGCGGCCCGCAAGGAAGACTTCGAGATGGTCGCCATCTGAGTCTCTTTCCTGTGCCTTGTGTTCGCCAGCGAACACAAGCCGCTTATCCAAGCCGCCTTGTCAGGCGGCTTTTTTCTTGACCACGGCGTAACGCTCCAGCGTTTTTTCTCGTGCTTGTGCATGGTCCACGATGGGGGCCGGGTAGGTTTGGCCGATGTCCACCCCGGCCGCCTGCAATTCCAGCTCGCCAGCGAGCCAGGGTGCGTGGATGGACTTGCCGGACAAGGCGGCCAGTTCGGGCACATAGCGGCGGATGAATTTGCCCTCGGCGTCGAACTTTTCACTCTGGCTGATGGGGTTGAAGATGCGGAAGTACGGTTGGGCATCGCAGCCGCTGGAGCTGGCCCACTGCCAGCCGCCGTTGTTGGCGGAGAGGTCAAAGTCATTGAGGTGGGTGGCGAAGTACTTTTCGCCCCAGCGCCAGTCCACCCCCAGGTCCTTGCACAAGAAACTGGCCACCACCATGCGCAGGCGGTTGTGCATGTAGCCCGTCTGGTTGAGCTGGCGCATGGCCGCGTCCACCAGGGGGTAGCCGGTGCGGCCTTCGCACCAGGCCTCGAACAGCTTGTGGCCGTGCGGGCCGTGGTCCCAGTGGATGGCGTCGTAGTCGCGCTTGAAGCTCTCACCCGTACCCACGTGGGGAAAGTTGGCCAGCACCTGCACGTAAAAGTCGCGCCAGATCAGCTCCGACAGCCACACGGCGGCACCTTCGCTGCCCGATTGCATGCGGGCATGGGCTTCGCGGGCGAGCTGGCGGACCGACACGGTGCCAAAGCGCAGGTGCACGCTCAGGTAGCTGGGGCCTTTGACGGCCGGGAAGTTGCGCCGCACTTCGTACTCGTCGATGCGGTGCAGAAAATCCGCCAGCAGGCTTTGCGCGCCCGACTCGCCCGTGGGGATGTGCAGCGACAGCAGGTTGGTGGTTTCAAAGTCCAGGTATTGCAAGGTGGGCACAGGCTGGCGCAGCGCAGCCGGACGCGGGGCCAGGTGCTGGGTGTAGCGCTCCACAGGGTAGGCCTTGAGGTAGAAATCATTCACCTTGCGCAGCCAGGCGTTCTTGTAGGGGGTGAACACCGAAAACGCTGTGCCCGACAGGGTCATGACCTCCTGGCGCTCGAACACCACATGGTCCTTGCAGGTGTGAAAGGCGATACCGTGGTCGGCCAGGTGCCCACGCACGTGGTTGTCGCGCAGCTGGGCCTGAGGTTCGTCGTCGTGGCTCGCAAAGACGGCCAGTGCGCCCAGCTGGTGGGCCAGCTGGGGGATTTCACGCTCGGCCACGCCGTGGCGCACGATCAGGCCGCAGCCCTGGGTGTTGTGTGAGAGGCCCAGTTCGGCCAGCCGCTGGTCCAGTTCCACCAGCGATTCGCGGATGAATTCGACCCGCCGATCGGCCCTGGGCAAGGTGTCCAGAATGGCGGTGTCGAAGACAAAGGCCACATGGACCTGGCGGCAATGTTTCAGGGCCTGGTAGAGCGCGGCGTTGTCGTGCGCCCGCAAATCCCGGCGCAACCAGACCAGGCCGCTCGAAAAAGGGGTGTCCATGGAAGGTCAATACCTGTGGCGCCGACCCGGCAGCCCGGGGACGGGGCCGTTAAAATCGGTGCATGTCTGCCGATTCTGCCTCCTTCAAGCTCACGCATCACTTTCTGATTGCAATGCCCGCTCTGGAGGACGAGGTTTTTGCCCGCAGTGTCGTCTACATGTGCGAGCACAGCGAGCGCGGTGCCATGGGCCTGATCATCAACAAGCCCAGCGATCTGTCCATGCGCCAGTTGTTTGACAAGGTGGACCTGCCGCTGCGCCGCGAAGACCTCATTGACGCTCCTGTGCTGCAAGGCGGCCCGGTGCAGACCGATCGGGGCTTTGTGCTGCACGACCCGATCGTCATGGACGATCCCGCACAGGATGGCAGCGCCATTTACGCCTCCACCCTCACTGTGACAGATGGCCTGGAGATGACCACTTCGCGCGACGTGCTCGAAGCCCTGTCTTCCGGGGCCGGCCCGCGCCGTGTGCTGGTCACGCTGGGTTACGCGTCCTGGGGGGAGGGGCAGCTCGAATCCGAGCTGGCCGAAAACGCCTGGCTCACCGTGCCTGCCGATGTGGGCATCGTGTTCGACACCCCGCTGGAGCAGCGTTACGAGAAGGCACTCGACCTGCTGGGCCTGAAGGCCTGGATGCTCTCACCTGAGGCAGGGCACGCATGAGCCAGGCCGAGACCACCGCTGTTCCGCTGTCCCAGCAAACCTTTCTGGCCTTCGATTACGGCCTCAAGCGCACCGGCGTGGCCGTGGGCAACCGCCTGATGAAGACCGCCACCCCGCAGGGCACGATTGCTGCCGAGGGCGATGCCCGGTTTGCCAAGATCGCTGAACGCATCAAAGAGTGGCAACCCGACGCGCTGGTGATCGGCGTGCCCACCCACCCCGACGGTGGCGAGCACGAAAACACCTTGCGCGCCCGCAAGTTCGGTCGCCAGTTGCGCGGCCGCTTTGGTCTGGCGGTGTATGAGGTGGACGAGCGTTACACCACGACCGAGGCACATTCTTATGGTGCCAAAGACGCCGACGCGGCCGCGGCGGCCATCATTCTTGAACAATTTTTAAGGAACCTGCCATGAGTGCTTTGGCTTTGGATGCAGAAGCCCTGTACCAGGAACTGCTGCGCGGTGTGCGCAGCCTGTGCCAGGCCGACACCCGCCTGGTGGGCATCACCTCGGGTGGCGCCTGGCTGGCCCAGCGCCTGCAGCGCGATCTGGGCCTGGCCGGTGAGTCGGGCCAGGTGTCCTCGGTCATGCACCGCGACGACTACGCCCAGCGCGGCCTCTCGGCCGGTGGCCAGACCAGCCTGCCTTTCGAGGTCGATGGGGCCGACATCCTGGTGCTCGACGATGTGCTCTACACCGGCCGCACCATCCGCGCCGTGCTCAACGAACTTTTTGACTATGGCCGCCCCGCCCGCGTGCAGCTGGCGGTCTTGGTCGATCGCGGTGGCCGACAGCTGCCGGTGCAAGCCGATTACGCCGCCGCCCGTGTGGCCCTGCCCGAGACGCAATCGTTGGCGCTGGCCCGCGATGCGGCAGGACGCTTCAGTTTTGACGTGGAGAACAAAGCCTGACCCAGGCGAGGACCCTATGCTCTACAAACGCAACAACCCCCAACTCAACAAGAACGGCGAGCTGATCCATCTGCTCTCCACCGAAGGCCTGTCCAAGGACATCCTGACGCACATCCTTGACACCGCATCGAGCTTTGTCAGTGTCAACGACCGCGAGGTCAAGAAGGTGCCCCTCTTGCGTGGCAAGAGCGTGTTCAACCTGTTCTTCGAGAACAGCACCCGCACCCGCACCACCTTCGACATCGCAGCCACCCGCCTGTCGGCCGACGTCTACACGCTCGACATCGCTCGCTCCTCAGCGAGCAAGGGTGAATCGTTGCTCGACACCATCGCCAACCTGAGCGCCATGGCTGCCGACATCTTTGTGGTGCGCCACAGCGAATCGGGTGCGCCGTATCTGATCGCCCAGCATGTGGCGCCCCATGTGCATGTGGTCAACGCCGGTGACGGGCGCCACGCCCACCCCACCCAGGCGCTGCTGGACATGTACACCATCCGGCACTACAAGAAGGATTTTTCCAACCTCACCGTGGCCATCGTGGGCGATGTGCTGCACTCGCGGGTGGCCCGCTCGGACATCCACGCGCTCACCACGCTGGGCTGCGCAGAAGTCCGTGTGGTCGGCCCCAAAACGCTGGTGCCCGCCGACATGGCCCAGATGGGCGTGCGCGTCTTCAACAACCTGGAGGAAGGCATCCAAGGCTGCGACGTGGTCATCATGCTGCGCCTGCAAAACGAGCGCATGAGCGGCGCGCTGCTGCCCTCCAGCCAGGAATACTTTGAGAGCTTTGGCCTCACCCCCGAAAAACTGAAACTGGCCAAACCCGACGCCATCGTCATGCACCCCGGCCCGATCAACCGTGGGGTCGAGATTGACTCGGCCGTGGTCGATGGTCAGCAAAGCGTGATCCTGCCGCAGGTGACCTTTGGCATCGCCGTGCGCATGGCGGTGATGAGCATCGTCGCGGGCAACGAGGCATAAGGACAAGAACATGAAGATCCTGATTCAAAACGGCCGCGTCATCGACCCCGCCAGTGGCCTCGATAAAACCGCCGATGTGGCGATTGCTGCGGGCCGCATCGTGTCGGTGGGGCAGGCGCCTGCCGACTTCACGCCCAACCGCGTGATCGACGCCAAGGGCTGCATCGTGGCCCCTGGCCTGGTCGATCTGGCGGCGCGCCTGCGCGAGCCCGGGCAGGAACACGCGGGCATGCTGGAGAGCGAAATGGCCGCGGCCGTGGCCGGTGGCGTGACCAGCCTGGTCTGTCCGCCCGACACCGAGCCGGTATTGGACGAACCCGGCCTGGTCGAGATGCTGCGCTACCGCGCTGAAAAACTGCACCAGGCCCGTGTGCTGCCGCTGGGCGCACTCACTGTGGGGCTCAAGGGCGATGTGCTGACCGAAATGGGCCAGCTCACCGCCGCAGGTTGTGTGGGCTTTTCGCAGGCCGAGGTGCCAATCGCCAGCACCCAAGTGCTGCAACGCGCCTTGCAATACGCCAGCACCTTTGGCTACGCCGTGTGGCTGCGCCCACAAGAGCTGCACCTGGGCAAGGGCGTGGCCGCCAGTGGTCCGCTGGCCACGCGCATGGGCTTGTCGGGCGTGTCGGTGGCGGCTGAGACGATCGCTTTGCACACGATTTTTGAGTTGGTCCGTTCCACGCAAGCGCGTGTGCACCTGTGCCGCATCAGCAGCGCTGCGGGCGTGGCCCTGGTGCGCCAGGCCAAGGCCGAGGGCCTGCCGGTCACAGCCGACGTGAGCATCAATTCGTTGCACCTGACCGACGCCGACATGGGCTACTTTGACAGCCGCGCGCGCCTGACGCCCGTGTTGCGCCAGCAGCGCGACCGCGACGCGCTGTGCGCAGGCCTGGCCGACGGCACGATCGACGCGCTGGTGTCCGACCACACGCCGGTCGATGCCGACGCCAAAGCCCTGCCTTTTGCCGAAGCCGAACCCGGCGCCACCGGTATGGAGCTGCTCTGGAGCCTGGCGCTCAAGTGGGGGCAAGACACAGGCGTGTCCGTGACCCAAGTGCTCTCGCGCATCACGGCCGATCCGGCCCGCGTGCTGGGTGCGTCACTGTCGACCTTGCAAGGCTCTGTGGGTCAATTGGCCGTGGGCGGTGCGGCTGATGTTTGTGTGCTGTCGGAACAAGGTCACTGGCCGGTGACGGCAGGCGCACTGCGCAGCCAGGGCAAGAGCACACCGTTCTCGGGCTACGAGCTGCCCGGTCGCGTGCTGGCCACGGTGGTCGGCGGACATGTGGCGTTCGAGGTCGCCAAGGCCTGAGTCCACACGCCCGCAGCGCGCTCCATGAAATCATTGCAGGCCATCTGGAAACTGCTGCGAGGCCTCTGGCATGTGCTGATGGGCATGTGGTGGATTCATGCCCACTTTCCTCGCCTCAGCCCCGATCAGCGCGACATGCGTGTGCAGGTGTGGGCCATGCAGTTTCTGGCGCTCTGGGGCATCCATGTCAAAGTGCTGGGGCAGCCGGTGGTGGCGGGTCCGGCGCTGATCGTGGCCAACCACATTTCGTGGCTGGACATTTCGGTCATTCATGCGGCGCGCCACTGCCGTTTTGTCTCCAAATCCGATGTCCGTGACTGGCCGCTGGTGGGCAGATTGGCCAGCGGTTCAAGAACGCTGTTCATTGAACGCAGCAGCCGCAAGGACGCCCTGCGCATGGTCAAGGACATGGCCGATGCGATGAAGGAGGGCGATGTGGTGGCGGTCTTTCCGGAAGGCACCACCAGCGACGGGCGTGATTTGCTGCCTTTTCATGCCAACCTGATCCAGTCGGCCATCCAGGCCGAAGCCCCGGTGCAACCCATGTCGCTCAAGTTCGTGGATGCGCGCACGGGTGAGCCCAGCTTTGCACCGTGCTACATCGGTGATGACACCTTGATCGGCTCCATCTGGCGCACGCTGAGGGCCTCCCCCATTTTGGCGGTGGTGCATTTTGGGGAGCTGCAACAGGCGCAGGGGCGTGACCGCCGCACTTGGGCGCATGACTTGCGCGAAGACATCATCCGATTGCGCGACTTCGATCAAAGCTGATCCGTTGGCTGAAGCCTGCAGAGTGCCTGTGCAAGTGTCTCAGCGGATGTGACGCCGGCCAGTCGAGGATTCCTCGATGACCTGTCGCACGATGGCCCGGGCATGGTCTTCGGTGAGGCCGAATTCCTGGCGAAGGTGCTCGATTGTGCGCTGCTCCTTGGCATCGATGTGCCCGTCCCTGACCAGCTCTTCCACCTCGGTGGTGAACTCGATCTCCTGGCGCCGCACCCGGGTGGCGAACGCAGAGGCCACGATGCCCGTCAGCAAGGCCACGGTGAACACACCCGACAAGGCAGTCACGGCACCGATGAACTTGCCGTAGCCCGAGACAGGGACCGCATCGCCATAGCCCACGGTGGTGATGGTCACGATGGCCCACCACATGGCATCGGGGATGGTGCCGAACTGGGCCGGTTGCAGCCGGTGCTCGGCGTAGTACATCAGGCACGAGGCGATCAGGATGGTCAAGGCCAGCAGGTACAGCGCCGAAATGAAGGAATCACGTTCGGCGTAGATCGATGCAATCAGGTCTTCCAGCGCGGTGGAGTAGTGCGAGAGTTTGAGAATCCGCAGGATCCGGATGATCCGCAAGACCCGCAGATCCAGCCCAGGCAGCAGCGATTGCAGGAAGAAAGGCAGGATCGCGATCAGGTCAATGACGCCATGAAAACCCAGCATGTAGTGCAATCGTCTGCGTGTGGCCGTGTCCAGTCCGGACCGGTGGTTCTCTGCCGCTGTCCAGACACGCAACAGGTATTCGACACTGAAAAACAGGATGGAGAATGCATCAAACCAGGCAAAGGCCTGCTGGTACTTGTGGTCAATCTCCGGCACCGACTCCAGAATCACGGCCACCACATTGATCAGCACCATCAGGGTCATCAGCCATGAAAAAGCCAATGCAGCGGTCTTGTCCTTGACGCTGGCGTAGCGCAGGATCAGGAACAGCCGTTGTCTCAGGGGCATGTGTCTGGTCATGGTTCGGATACCCGGGGCAAGTTGGACGTCGTGTGGGGTGCTCTGCTGCCCTCAAGTGTCGCAGACTGCGCGCAGCTGCCGCTAAGATCGCAGTTTTCGTCGCATGGCTTGGTTTTTTGTTGACAAACGCGCCCACGGCGAAATCCGATTTGAGGATTTTCAAACTGATCGCTTCAGCGGTTTGCTGAAAGTTTGTGGCGTTCTTGATGCAAAGCAAACGGACGGTGTCCGGCAGGCCGTAGTCTTCCCCTGTATCCATAGGACGACCGACCATGACCACAGTGGCTCATTCTGCGCAGGAGGCCCCAGGGGGCCTGACCCCTCAAACCATCTCCACCGATGTCCTGCTGGAGAAATACGCCAAGCAGGGTGAACGGACGATTGAAGATGTGTATGCCCGCGTGGCGCAGGGCTTGGCCCAGGCCGAGACTCCTGAGCGTCGGGCGCACTTTGCCCAGGTTTTTCTGGACAACATGAAGGCCGGGGCCATCGGTGCCGGGCGCATCATGAGCGCGGCCGGTACGGACATCCAGGCCACCTTGATCAATTGCTTTGTGCAGCCCGTGGGTGACTGCATTCAGGGCACCGACGATGACGGCTACCCCGGCATTTACGAAGCCCTGCGCGAAGCCGCCGAGACCATGCGCCGGGGCGGTGGCGTGGGCTACGACTTCTCGCGCATCCGCCCCAAGGGCGCTCGCGTCAAGGGCACGGCATCCACCGCGTCCGGCCCATGCAGCTACATCAATGTGTTTGACCAGTCGTGTGCCACAGTCGAGAGCGCCGGTGCGCGCCGCGGTGCGCAGATGGGGGTGTTGCGCATCGACCACCCGGACGTCCTGGAGTTCATCACCGCCAAGCGCACCCCTGGGCGCTGGAACAATTTCAATGTCTCGGTGGGTGTGACCGACGCCTTCATCGAGGCCGTGCAGCAAGGCGCTGACTGGGAGTTGGTGCATCCTGCCGAGCCCGGTTTGGAGCAAAAGCCGACAGCCCATCAGCGCGCCGATGGCCAGTGGGTCTACCGCACGATGTCCGCCAGCGCGTTGTGGGACACCGTCATGCAGTCAGCCTACGACTTTGCCGAGCCTGGCATCCTGTTTCTCGACCGCATCCAGACCGACAACAACCTGCGTGCGCTGGAATCCATCAGTGCGACGAATCCTTGTGTCACGGCCGACACCTGGGTGCAGACCGATATCGGTGCGCGCCAGGTGCGCGAGCTGATCGGCCAGCCCTTCAAGGCCCTGGTCAACGGTCAAGCCTACCCGGTGGAGAGCACTGGTTTTTTTGCCACGGGCACCAAGCCGGTGTTCGAGCTGCTGACCCGTGAAGGTCAACGTTTGCGCCTCACCCACGACCACCGCGTGCGCCGTGTGGCCCAGCAAACGCGCTACACGCAGACGCTGGACTGGACACCTGCCGGGCAGTTGCAGCCCGGCGACCAGATCCTGCTGAACGACCACCGTGCCGCACTGGGCTGGGAAGGGTCAGGCACTGAAGCGCAGGGCTACCTGATGGGCCTCTTGATCGGTGATGGCACGCTCAAGACCGACAAGGCCGTGATATCGGTGTGGGCGCCCGAGTTGCGCGCTGTGGGTCAAAGCGCCAGCGTGATGGCGCGCAGCGGCGCCGATGGCATCATGCAAGCTGCCGAAGCCGCCATGGCCAGTCTGCCGCACCGCAGTGACTTTGCAGGATTTCAGCGCCCGGTGGCGGGTCGCGGTGAGCGTCGCATGGCCAGCACCGCGCTGCGTGATCTGGCCTCCGGCCTGGGTCTGCAGCCTGGTGCCAAAACCATCACACCCGAGATCGAGCGCCAGTCTTCCGATTTTTACGCAGGTCTGCTGCGCGGCCTGTTCGACGCCGACGGCAGCGTACAAGGCAGCCAGAACAAAGGCGTGAGCGTGCGGCTGTCGCAAAGCGACGAAGACCTGCTGCGCAGTGCCCAGCGCATGCTGCTGCGCCTGGGCATTGTCTCGACCCTCTACGCTGAACGCCGTCCCGCTGGTCTGCGCCTCTTGCCCGATGGCAAGGGGGGTGAACAGGCTTATGAAACGCAAGCCCAGCATGAGCTGGTCATCGCTGGTGAAAACCTCCGCACGTTTGCCGACCGCGTAGGCTTTGCCGACACCGACAAGGCCGAACGTCTGAGCGTTGCGCTGCTCGGCTACAAGCGCGACCTCAACCGCGAGCGCTTCACGGTCACCGTTGCGACCTTGGTGCCCTGCGGTGAAGAAACAGTGTACGACGTGACGGTCAGTGATGTGCACGCCTTCGACGCCAATGGCCTGGTGGCGCACAACTGTGGCGAGCAACCCCTGCCGCCCTACGGCTGCTGCGATCTGGGCCCGATCATCCTGACCCAGTTCGTGCGCCATGCCTTCCACCATGGCGGCCAGGCCCGTTTTGACTTCGAAGCCTTTGCCCAAAGTGTGACGCTGCAGGTGCGTGCGCTTGACAACGTGCTGGAACTGACCCACTGGCCTCTGCCCCAGCAAGAGCGCGAGGCGCAGGCCAAGCGCCGCATTGGCGTGGGCTTCACCGGCCTGGGCGATGCCTTGGTCATGCTGGGTTTGCCCTACAACGCACAAGAGGGTCGCGAGATGGCTCGCCGCATCGCCCAATGCATGCGCGATGCGGCCTACCTGGCGTCGGTCGAACTCGCCATCGAAAAAGGTCCATTTCCGCTGTTTGACGCCAAGACCTACCTGGACGAAGGCACCTTTGCCAGCCGCCTGCCCGAAGAGATCCAGGCGCGGATCAAAAAATACGGCCTGCGCAACAGCCACCTGCTGTCGATTGCGCCCACAGGCACGGTGAGCCTGGCCTTTGCCGACAATGCCTCCAACGGCATCGAGCCGGCGTTTTCCTGGACCTATACCCGCAAGAAGCGCGAGGCCGATGGCACCCGCAGCGAATACGAGGTGCAGGACCACGCCTACCGCCTGTACAAAGCGCTGGGCGGTGATCCGGCCCAACTGCCAGCCGCGTTTGTGAGTGCGCTGGAGATGAGCGCCGAGGACCACATCGCCATGATGCAGGCGGTGCAACCCTACATCGACACGTCCATTTCCAAAACGGTGAACGTGGCGGCCGACTACCCTTACGAAGACTTCAAGCAGCTGTACCTGCAAGCCTGGAGCGCACGCCTCAAGGGCCTGGCCACGTACCGGCCCAACAGCATCCTGGGCGCGGTGCTGGAGGTCAAACCCGCCGAGACCCACAAGGCCGCCGAAGCGGCCGAAGCCGCTGCGGCCCTTGCGCCTGCGGTGGACCCGATGCGCACCGTGATCGAAAGCCGCCCACTGGGCGGGCTCGATGCGGTGGCCGAGAAGATCGAGTACTGGACACATGAAGGCCACAAATCGCTGTACCTGATTGTGTCCTTCTTGCCTGTGCCGGGTGTGGACGGCAAGGGCACGGTGGACCGCGCCATCGAGTTCTTCATGCCCGTGGGGCAAAGTGGCGAGTCACAGCAGTGGATCACCGCCAGCATGCGTTTGCTGTCGCTGGCGGCGCGTGGCGGTTTTCTGGAGCGGGCACTGTCCGACATGCGCAAAGTCGCCTGGGACCGTGGCCCGGTGCGCTACGGTCACAAGGTGCGCGAGGATGGCACGCAAGTGCCCTTGTGGCACGACTCCGAGGTGGCCGCCATCGCCTGGGCGGTGCAGAACATTCTGGAGCTGCGTGCCAAACGCCAGGGCACGGCCGACCAACTGGCCTTGCCGCTGCCCGAAGTGGATGTGCCCGCAGCACCCGTGCCGGTGGCGGGTTCGGGCACCGGGGTGATGGCAGGCAAGAAGTGCCCCGAATGCGGGGCGCACGCCATGATCAAAAAAGACGGCTGCGAGTACTGCACGCAGTGCGGCCACATTGGGAGCTGCGGCTGACCATGGATTTCTCAACATCACCTCAGTCGCTGGCGTTGCAGCGCAAGCTGCGCGACTTCATGCGGCAATACATCCTGCCCTACAACGCGGCCTGGCACCAAAGCGTGCAGGCGGGCGTCTACCCGCCCGCCTTTGTGCAGGACCTCAAGGCCCTCGCGCAGGACGAAGGTTTGTGGAATCTGTTTTTGCCGCAGCTGCGCGACGACGAACCGGGCACGCGGCTGAGCAACCTGGACTACGCGCCGCTGGCCGAAATCATGGGGCGGATTCCCTGGGCCGCCGAAGTGTTCAACTGCCACGCACCCGACACGGGCAACATGGAGCTGCTGCACCGCTTTGCCACGCCCGGGCAAAGAACCCGCTGGCTCGCGCCTTTGCTGCGCGGCGACATCCACTCGGCCTTTGCCATGTCGGAGCCCGATGTGGCGTCGTCCGACCCGACCAACCTTCAAACCGAAGTGCGCTCCGAAAACGAGCAATGGGTCATCCATGGCCGCAAATGGTTCATCACGGGCGCAGCGCACCCGGACTGCAAGCTGCTCATCGTGATGTGCCGCAACGCGGTGCAGACCGACGCGGCAGCCACGGCAGAGACGCACCACCAGCACAGCCTGATCCTGGTGCCGATGGACACGCCCGGCGTGCAGGTGGTGCGCAACATCGCGGTGGTGCACCACCATGCGCCCGAAGGCCATTGCGAGATCGTGTTCAAGGACGTGCGCGTGCCCAAAGACCACATCCTGGGGGCGTGGGGCGAGGGCTTCAAGCTGGCGCAGGCGCGCCTGGGGCCAGGGCGCGTGCACCACTGCATGCGCACGATCGGGCAATGCGAGCTGGCGCTGCAACTGGCCACCGAGCGTGCGCTGGAGCGGCAAGCTTTTGGCAAACACCTGGCCGACTACGCCAATGTGCAGGAGTGGATTGCGCAGTCGCGCATTGAAATCGACCAGGCCCGCCTGCTGGTGTTGCAAACCGCCTGGCTGCTCGATCAGCCGGACAGCGACCCGTCGTTCGTGCGCGCCCGCGTGGCGGCGATCAAGGTGGTGGCGGCCCGACTGCAGACCACGGTGGTGGACCGCGCCATGCAGATTTTTGGGGCCATGGGCTTGTCACCCGATACCCCGCTGGCTTACTTCTGGACCTGGGGCCGCGCCCTGCACCTGATGGACGGACCGGACGAAGTGCATCTGCGCACCGTGGCCCGTCATGAAATGAACCAGGCCCGAGACCAGTGGGGGGAGACGGCGCTGTACTTCACCACGCCCGAGCAAATGCAAAAGCCGCCGCGCATCCATTGAGACAGGCACCAGATGGTGCCCCCGACAGGAATCGAACCTGTATTTACACCTTAGGAGGGAGTCGTTCTATCCATTGAACTACGGTGGCAGGGCGTACCATTGTAAATGGCTTGCACTGCGCATGAAATACAAAAACTTTTTCAACTGTCTGCCTCAATAGCCTGGGAACGGGATGAGGCTGGTGCTGCTGATGGGTTGGCATGACCCCATGCCGGGCATCACCTGGACCAGCGCTGTGGCGGTGTAGTCGCTCGGCACACCGGACGAGATGGGGTTGCTGCTGGCCGCAAAGCGAACAGTCATCAGGGTGGGACTGGTCACCACGGGGGTGATGAAGCCTGCCGAGGAAGTGTTCGCACCGCCGACTTCTATCGGTAACGCCCCGGGCACGGGATCCACCGTCCATTGGTAGATCAGGTTCGGGTGGGCAGGGTCTATGTCCTTGATGCGAATAAATGCAGTTTGATTGGTTCCACATTGCTGAACAGGCGGGATGATGATGGGACTCACCTTGGCAGAGGGTTCAATCACCACTGTGGCCGAAGTCGTGGCGATGTTGGCGCCGCTGGTTGCGGTCAGTGTCAACGGCACCAAGGTTGTCGTGGCGGGCTGAAGTGGCAAGTACAGCTGTGTGGTCGGGTTGTTAGGTGACAGGATGGTTGTCCCTGCTGGTGCAGAGCTGTCCAGCGTCCATGTGTAAAAGATGCTTTGGTTTTTTTGTGCTGTGCTCGCAGTGTTTTGCCAGTTGGCAACGCCACCGATACTCAGAACCTGACCAGGTTTTCCGAGCAAGCTTCCTGCAATGGAGACGCTGAGTGCATTGGCTGCAGGGCTAAAAGCCTGGTTGGGTTGTACCCGCAATGTTTTCTTGAAGGTGATGGACGCCCCTGCGGAATCGACGGCGGTCAACATCAAGCTGTAGACGGCGTCTTGCACGACATTGGTGGCAGATGTCACGGTCAAGTAGCATGTCCAGGCGCTACCGCCTATGAGCGGCTGCGAAGCGGTGCTGGTGGCGTTGGGCACTGTGAAATCATTTTTATCTGTCACTGCGCATTCGGAATTTTTTGTGCTCAGCTGTGCATTTTGTCCATTGACTTGAGCGATTTGCCATGTCATGGACTTGATGAGGTTCTTGGTGGTTTCAATGGTGCCTGGGATGATCTTTTCTGTTCCCGCCAGCATCAGAACTTCTGCAGAATCACTCGCACCGCCAATCGTCCCCTTATCTGAACCTCCACATGCTGTCAGCATCAGCAAGGTCATGGACAAACTCAATAAGGACGTGCAGCGACCTTGGTGTGGTTGCATGTGCAAGTGATTTTGAGGTGAGCAGCCGAGGTGCTGGCGGGAAATTGTCATACTGAGGCCGTCCTGAAAATGTGACGCAGACATGAAAAGCGTCTGGCTACAGGGATTTTCGAAAAAAGAACGGCCTGCATCGGTGCGTCAGTTCACACGATGAACAGGTCTCGCAGTTTGTCTGTCGCACCGCTCATGGGTTCAGCGGGGGGCTTGCCACCTAGGCGGCTTCAATCACGTCGCACGGTGTAGACCAGGTCCAATGCGTTGACGTCACCCGCCTGCGCGCGCAAGGTCAGGCGGCGTGAGAGGTCGTAGAACACGTACAGGCTGCCGAAGGCGCCGCTCAGGCTGCTTTCGTAGACCAGATAGAAGTCCTTGGACAGGCGTTTGCCCAAGGTGATGGCTGTGCCGGTCGCGGTGTTGCTGGTGGCGGTGGCACTGCGGCTGCCGCTGGCGACCGAGATTTCGTCAAGCCCCAGCGCGTTGGCCAGATCACCGCCCAGCCGCTTGCCGCTGCCGCCGAGCAAGGCCATGGCCGCTTGTTGCAGCACGGCCGATTCGGCGCCGCCGCCAGCGGGCGAGCGGCCCAGCACCAGCCAGGCCAGTTTGTCCGCGTCGGGCATGTCGGGGTCGGCATACAGGCGGATGCGCGGTGCCTGCGCTGTGCCGGTCACCGTCACGCCCACACGTTGCGACAGGTTGGGTCGCAGCGCGAGGATTTCCAGATCGGGGTTGTCATAAGGGCCGTTGAAGCGCAGCAGGCCTTGCTCGATGTTCAGTTGCTGGCCATAGGCCTTGAAGCGTCCGCTTTCGGCGCTGACCTGGCCCGTGAGCCGTGGCTGACCCTGGCTGGCCGCATGGCTGACCAGGGTCACCTGGCCTGCCAACCGGGTGGTGAGGCCATGGCCTTGGACCTGGAAGTCCGGGCCCAGGTCCAGCACCACGCGGATGTCGGGTGTGCCCATCAGGGTGCGGGGGCTGGCCTTGACTGCAGGGCTTGGTGTGGCTTCCTTTCGCAGCACGACCACATCGTCACCCAGCGTGGGGGTGGTGTCGTCCTGCAGGATGAACTGCGCCTGATCGGCCTTGAGCTGGCCGTTCAGTTGCATCTGGCCCTGGTTCATCTTGCCGTTGACCTGCCCCGACAGCGTGAGGCGGCGGTCGGCCCGGTTGCTCACCCGCAAGCCCCGCGCCGTGATGTGCAAATCCATCTGCACGTCATGGAGCGAGGTGGACTCGGCATTCAAGGCATTCCAGACCACCTGGCCTTGGGCGCTGACTTCGCCGCCTTGTGCGCCGGCACCTTTGAGGCTGAACTGTTCCAGCACCATCTTCTGGTCCTGCAGCCGGGCACGCAATTGGCCCTGACTGAATTCGATGCCCTGGATGGCCGAGCGCGCGGCCAGCTTGTCGGCCTGCAACAGCCCCGACCACCGAGGCTGGCCGCGTGTGCCGGTGATGTCGACCGCAGCATCGAGCGAGCCTTGCACCCGCCAGCCCGGTGGGGCCAGCCACGACCAGGTGCCGATGCGTGGCAGTTGGGCGGTGACCCGCCCGGACAGTGGGGCCTGCGCGGGCCACAGGCCCGCAGGGTCGGCAAGGTCGATGCGACTTTTGATTTGGGCCTGCAGCTGGCCCGCCTGTTCGGTCTGCCATTGCAGTTGCAGTTGTGCGTCGCGGCCCACGATGCGCAACTCGGCCAGGGCGGCCTGGATGCCGGCGTCTGTGGGCGCAGACGTGCCTTCGTTGGCCATGAACAGCCGTCCACGGCTGCGCTCCAGTCGCGCTTGCAGGTTCAACTGATCTTCCAGCACGAGCGTGAAGCCGCCTTTGAGTCGCAAATCGCCTTGTGTTTCAGGGGCGCCCAGGGCCTGTGTCCATTGCCAGGGCAGTTCGCTGATGTCGGCGCTCAGATGCGCCTGGGCAGGTCGGGCACGTGCAGGTGTCCAGTCGCCGCGCCCCACCTGCAGCAAGGCCTGACCCGGGCTCGGCCCCAGGATTTTCCAGCTGCTCGGGCCCCATTGCAGGCTGCCCGAGGGGCCGCTCCACTGCCAGTCGACTGGGCTTTGAAGTTGCAGGCTGGCGCTGGCTTGTGCGGATGTCGATGTGGATGTCCATTGCAATTGAGCTGCTTGCCATTGGCCTTGCCAGCGGGCCAGCCGCATGTCCGGTTCAGGGTGTTGCAGCTGCCAGCGCATGTCGAACTGTGCGAGCCCCTGCTGGTGGCTGGCTTGACCTTGTGCGCGGGCTTGCAGGCTGTGCAGTGTGCCGTCGATCCGGGCGCTGGTGGATCGCCATTGCCAGAGGCCTGTGGCAGGGCCACCCATTTGCAGGCGAGGTACATCCAGCGTCACTTGCACACGTGTTTCTGCTTGCTGCCAGCCGCCCTGCCATTGGGCCGAGGCCTGGGCTTGCCCTTGGGCTTGCCAGCCTTGCAGCAGGGCGTTGAGCTGCGGCCAGCGCTGCAGCCATTGCAGGCTGCGCTGCGCATCCTGCAGGTCGATCTGGAGCTGCCCCTGGCCCTCACGCGGGGCCAGCTGGCCGTTGAGCTGGCCTTGCAGGCCAGGCCAGGCCCAGGTCCACTGGCCCTGGAGCGACGAACTCGCCATTTGCCAGCGGCCCTGACCTTGCAGCACCGCCTGGGCCAGCCGCAGTTCGAGCTGATCGAATTGCCACAGGCCGGGCGTCCACGCGCCATGGGCCTTGAGCGAGGCTTGCTCGCCGGCGGGTGCGGTGCCCGTCAGGGCGCTGGCGGGTTGCAGTTGGGCCTCGAACTTCACCGAGCCCGCATCAGCTTGAACCGCCTGCGCGGAGCCGCTGAGCGCGGGGCCACTGAGTGCGGTGTGCAGCTGGCCGGGCTGCAGGTGCTGGATTCGGGCTTGCCCGTTCCAGCCGCCGGGCTGCCATTGGCCTTGGGCCTGGGCGCCGCCGCCGGGCCAGGCCAGCTCCAGCGCGTTGATCTGCCAGTTCTGTGCCGTTTTGTCGATGTCCAGCTTCAGATGCTGCACAGGCAGGCGTTGCTGGTCCCAGGGGCCGGGCAGGGCGTTCGTCAGCGTGCCTTGCATTTGCCAATGCCGATCGTGTGGTCTGGCCTGCCATTGACCGCTCAACAGCGTGCGGGGCGCACCCGGCCAGAGGCTGGCCAGATCCACTTGCGAGGCCTGGGCCATGACGGTGGACACGATCGTGTCTTGCCAGGGTTGCAGCGTGGCATCGATGTGCAGTTGCATGGCCGACGCCATGACCGAGGCAGGTCGCACATCGGCCTGGAATTGAAACTGTGCCTGCGCACCAGCGAGCGTGCCATGCAGTTGCGCCTGTGCGTGCAAGGCGCTGGCTGGGTGGCTGCCCGGGGCCTGCGCTGTGATATCGCCTTGCAGTTGCACATCCAGTGCCATGGGCGCAGCGGCCTGCAGCGTGCCGTGCCCCTGGTAGCGCCCTTGAGCCATGTCCAGGCTGTCCAGCGTCAGGGCATGGGTGTAGCCGTCGAACCGGTAGTGGCCTTGCAGACGGGACAGGCTGACCGGGCTGCTGCCCATCCACTGCACTTGCCCGATTTGCCAGGGCAGATCCACCTGCAAAGGCAGTGTCAGGTGTGTCAAGGCGGTGCTCGGTGGCGCAGCCCGCTCGTCCTTGACCGTCAGTTGCTGCGATGTCCATTGCGTCACGGGCAGTTGGCCATGCCACAGGCGTGTCCAGTCCAGCGTGATTTCGCTGCCATGGGCCTGCACATCGAGCCCGGCCTCGTGCCAATGCACCTGCCCCAGCCGGCCGCCGTGGCGCAGGCTGCCCCGGACCTGATCGAACTGCAACTGCTGCGTGGCGGGGAGTGTCCAGGCCAGAGTGCGCAAAGCCGTGGCCAGAGAGCCCTCGCTTTGCGCCCAGGCCCACAGGCCGCTGGCGAGGGTGGCCATGCCCAGCAGCACCAGGGCGGCCGTCTTCGAGCCACGCGGTTGCCTGGGTACGACTGGGCGCGGTGTGGGAGGTGTGGTGGGCTCGTGCATCAGAACTTGAACCCCACGCTCATGTGCAAGCGCCATTGGTGTGTGTCCTGCGCCTGAGCCAGATCCAGCTGCAAGGGGCCGACCGGGCTGCGCCAACGCGCACCAAAGCCTGCACCGACTTTGGCCCGCAATTGCGATGGACTGTCGGCCACGGCGCCAGCATCGACAAACACCGCGCCTTCCCAGTCGGTGCGGCGGGACTGGTGGTAGATCGGGATTTGCCACTCGGCGCTGCCAGTGGCCAGGTAGCGCCCGGCACTGATGACGCCGGGCGTGGTCTGCACACCAATGCCACTCAGGGCGTAACCCCGCACGCTGCCGTCACCCCCGGCCAAAAACAGCTGGGTGGTCGGGATGCCGCTGGCGTCGCGCGTGACGACGCCGCCCATCTCGCCACGCAGTGAGAGTTTGTGACCCGAGCCCCACAGGGGCTGCATGGCCAGGATCTTGCCCAGCCAGCGGGCGTAGGGGATGTGCTGGTTGCCCAAGGTCACACCGGAGCCGACTTCCAGACCAAAACCCCAACCCTGGGTCGGGAAGGGCAGGGTGTCAAAGCGGCGCCAGGTCCAGGCGTAGTTCGCGCTCAGGGACTCGCGTGTGTCGGCCAAAGCGCCCAGCGTGTGGGAGGTGTCGTACTGCGCGTAGTACGTCCGATCGATTTTTTCGGCCAGTTGTGTCCGGCCGGCACGCAGGCGCTGACTGGTGACTTCGTAGCCGGTGAACACCTGGTGCTCGAGCTTGCCCGAGGTGGTCCAGCGCCACAGATCGGGGTTGGGTTGCCCCAGCAAATCGAGGCTCAGGGTCTGCAGCGTCTTGTCGACCGCAACCTTGGTCACGGCGCGCCAGTCCAGACCCGGCACGCGGTGCTGTGTGTATTCGGCGCTGACGCGAGGACCGTTGTCGCTGCGCACGCCCAGGCCCACCACCCACTTCTGGCGCAAGGCTTCTTTGAGTTCGACCTTCACGGGCATGGCCTGCGAGTCGCCCTCGGTGTCCAGACTCACGAACACCGAGTCGTAAAAACCGCTGGCCACCAGGCGCTGCTGGGCTTCAAGCAAGTCGCTTTGCCGGTAGGCCTGCCCGGTTTTGATCCGGGCCAGGCGGATGGCCTGTTCTTCGCCATAGCGTTCGCTGCCGCTGATGTGCACCTGACCCAGCAACACGAGGGGGCCGGAGTCCAGCGTGAGCGTGAGGCGCACGGTGCGGGCGTCGGCATCGACCTGGGCCTGGCTGTCGATCATCCGCGCCAGCGGGTAGTTGTCTGCCGTCAGGCTGCGCAGCGTAGCGGTCTTGGCTTGGGCCCAGTCCGCCTGGGTGAAGTGCTGGCCTGCGGGCAAAGGCCATTGGCGCTGCAGCGCTTGTTTCTGGGACTGCGTGACCGGGTTGCTGACGATGTCGCCTTGCAGAACGATGTGCACCTCGGTCACCACGCTCTGCGCACCAGGGCTCACGTTCAGCACCACCTGGTGGGCCGGGCTGTCCGGTGTGCCCGGCAGGTTTTGCCATTGCAGTGTGGGCGAGAAATACCCCAGCGTGGCCAGCAGGTCATGGGCCTGCACATCGGCCGATTGCAGCAGGCGCTTGAGTTCGGCATCGTCCAGGTCGACGAGGTCCTTGTAGTGCTGCAGCTCCAGGTGTTGCAGCAGCCAGGCCGCCACATCTTGCGGGCCTTCGATCTTGAGTGCAAAGGCCGCAGGTGAGGGTGTTGGCGATTCTGCACTCTGCGCGTGCGCTGTGGGGCCAGCGGCCCATGCGAGCCACAGCAGCAGCGCGTACAGGCTGAAGAGAAACGGTCTCTGGCGCCGGCGCCTCCCGGTCATGGCACCCACGACGGCCGGCTTTATTTGCTCAGCAAACGCATGGCATCTTCCAGGCCCTTGAGGGTCAGGGGAAACATGCGGTTGCTCATGAGCTGCTGGATGATGGAGATGCTCTGGCGGTACTGCCACACGCCTTGCGGCTCGGGGTTGATCCAGGCGAACTTGGGAAAGTTGTGCGTCAGGCGCTGCAACCATTCGGCCCCGGCTTCTTCGTTGTTGTATTCGACGCTGCCGCCTTTTTGCAGGATCTCGTAGGGGCTCATGGTGGCGTCCCCGATGAAGATCAGCTTGTAGTCCTTGTTGTACTTGCGCAGGATGTCCCAGGTGGCGAACTTCTCGGCAAAGCGGCGCTTGTTGTTCTTCCACATGAAGTCATACACACAGTTGTGGAAGTAATAGAAGTCCAGATGCTTGAACTCGGCCTTGACGGCAGAAAACATCTCCTCGACGCGGGCGATGTGCTCGTCCATGGTGCCGCCCACGTCCATGAGCAGCAGCACCTTGACGTTGTTGTGGCGCTCCGGGCGCATCAGGATGTCGAGGTATCCGGCATTGGCCGCCGTCTTGCGGATGGTGCCGTCCAGGTCCAGCTCGTCGTGCGAGCCCTCGCGCGCAAAGCGGCGCAGGCGGCGCAGCGCCACCTTGATGTTGCGCGTGCCCAGCTCCTGCTGGTCATCGTAGTCCTTGTAGGCGCGCTGGTCCCAGACCTTGACGGCACTCTTGTTGCCGCCTTTGCCGCCAATGCGGATGCCCTGCGGGTTGTAGCCGCCGTTGCCAAAGGGGGATGTGCCGCCCGTGCCGATCCATTTGTTACCGCCTTCGTGGCGTTCCTTTTGTTCTTCGAGGCGCTTCTTGAGCGTCTCCATCAGCTCGTCCCAGCCCATCTTCTCGATGGCGGCCTTCTGCTCGGGTGTCAGTTCCTTTTGCAGGATTTTTTCGAGCCAGTCGAGCGGGACGTCCTTGGTGAAGTCGGTCAGCATCTCCACGCCCTTGAAATAGGCGCCGAAAGCCTTGTCGAATTTGTCAAAGTGCTTCTCGTCCTTGACCAGCACGGTGCGGCTCAGGTGGTAGAAGTCGTCCATGCTGCAGGCGTCGGACGCGGGGCCGACCACATTGGCCTGCAGTGCTTCGAGCAGCGTCAGGTATTCGCGCACCGACACCGGCACTTTGGCTGCGCGCAGGGTGTAGAAAAAGTCGATCAGCATGGCGTGTCTCCGTGCTCAGGCCCGCACGCGTGCGAGTTGGTAATCCAGATGCGCTTTCACATTGGGCCATTCGCTGGCAATGATGCTGTACACACAGGTGTCGCGCAGTGCGCCAACAGCCAGAGGATGCGGGTTGATCTGGTGGCTGCGCAGCACGCCGTCGAGCTTGGCACCCAGGCGTTCGATGGCGCGGCGGCTTTGCTGGTTGAAGAAGTGCGTGCGGAACTCCACCGCGATGCAGTTCAGTTGCTCAAAGGCGTGGGCCAGCAAGAGGCGCTTGGCTTCGGTGTTCATGTGTGTGCGCTGCACGCTTTGGCGGTACCAGGTGGAGCCGATCTCGACGCGCCGGTTGGCAGCGTCGATGTTCATGTAGGTGGTCATGCCCACTGCCTGGTTTGTTGCCGGGTCGATCACGGCAAACGCGCACATGCTGCCTTTGGCCTGCAAGTCCAGGCGGCGCTGGATCTCGGCGGCCATGGCCTCGGGGCGGGGAATGGCGGTGTACCAGTGGTTCCACAATTCGCCATCTTGCACGGCCTTGACCAGGTCGTCGTGGTGCGCTGGCGCCAGAGGCACCAAGGTCACATGCTGACCCTGCAGGGTGACGGGCGCGGCAAAGGGGCTCATGGGGACTCCGAGTCGTTTTGTTTGGCACGATCACTTTGTGCAGCGCGCCAGTGGCGGGCCAGTTGCAGACCTCCGCCACCGCCCAGGCCCACCAGCACGATGGCACCGATGCTGGTGCCGCTGTAGCCCGCGCTGAACAGGTTCCAGCCCAGGAGCTGGCCGATCCAGTACCCGGCCACAGCACCACCGACAAAGCCGACAGCGTCGGAGAGGCCTTCGAGCAGCAATTGGCGGGCTTCGGACATGCGCGTTGGCTCAGCGGTTGCGCTGGTTCATGAACACCAGCTTTTCAAACAGGGTGACGTCCTGCTCGTTCTTGAGCAGGGCGCCCACCAGTGGCGGCACCGACACCTTTTGGTCTGCACTTTGCAAGGCTTCGAGCGGGATGTCTTCGGCCACCAGCAGCTTGAGCCAGTCGAGCAGTTCGCTGGTCGAGGGCTTTTTCTTCAGGCCAGGCAGGTTGCGCACGTCATAGAAGGTCTTGAGCGCCAAGGCCAGCAGGTCTTTCTTGAGCGTGGGGAAGTGCACATCCACGATCTGCTTCATGGTTTCCGCTTCGGGGAACTTGATGTAGTGGAAGAAGCAGCGGCGCAGGAAAGCGTCGGGCAGTTCCTTCTCGTTGTTGGAGGTGATGAACACCAGCGGGCGGGTCTTGGCCTTGATCAGCTGGCGCGTTTCGTAGCAATAGAACTCCATGCGGTCGATTTCGCGCAACAGGTCGTTCGGGAATTCGATGTCGGCCTTGTCGATCTCGTCGATCAGGATGGCCACGGGCACTTCGGAGGTGAATGCCTGCCAGAGCACGCCCTTGACGATGTAGTTCTCGATGTCCTTGACCTTTTCGTCGCCCAGCTGGCTGTCACGCAGTCGGCTCACGGCGTCGTATTCGTACAGGCCTTGCTGGGCCTTGGTGGTCGATTTGATGTGCCACTGCAGCAGCGGCAGGCCCAGGGCTTCGGACACTTCTTCGGCCAGCATGGTCTTGCCGGTACCGGGCTCACCTTTGACCAGCAGGGGGCGTTTGAGGGTGATGGCGGCATTGACGGCCAGCATCAGGTCTTGGGTGGCGACGTATTTTTCGGTACCTTGGAATTTCATGATGTGAGCGGGTTCAGTGTCGTGAAAAATGGCTTGTCAGGATTATGCGGGCCAGGCCGATATAATCGCGAGTTGATTTTTATCAATCACTCTGGATTGTCCAAGCAAAATGAACAAGCTGTTGACCTCGATGTTCGCCCTGGCTGTCGCTTCTGTGACCGCTTTCTCCGCCCAAGCCCAGGAAGTCAAGGGTGATGCCAAAGCCGCAGAGCAGAAGATTGCCATGTGCATCGGCTGCCACGGCATCAAAGGCTACCAGGCCAGCTTCCCCGAGGTGTACCGCGTGCCGATGATCTCCGGCCAGAACGCCAAGTACATCGCTTCGGCCCTCAATGCCTACAAAAAAGGCGACCGCAAGCACCCCACCATGCGCGGCATTGCCGACAGCCTGAGCGATCAGGACATCGCTGATGTGGCCGCCTACTACGAGCAGCACGGCAAGACCGATGTTGTGGTGCCTCCCCCGACAACTCCTGACGCCAAAGTGGCGGCGTTGCTGCAAAAAGGCGCTTGCGTCTCTTGCCACGGCGACAACTTCTCCAAGCCCGTGGACCCCAGCTACCCCAAGATCGCTGGCCAGCACAAGGACTTCCTGTTCGTGGCCCTCAAGTCCTACAAGACCGAAAACCTGGCCACCTGGGGTCGCAGCAACGGTGTGATGGGCGGCATCGCCAAGCAGTTCTCCAATGCCGAGCTCAAGGCGCTGGCCACCTACGTGGGCAGCCAGGAAGGCGAACTCAAGACCGTACCGCAATCCAAGTTCCGCTGATCAGCGTTCTGGATGCATCAAAAAGCCCGCTTTCAGCGGGCTTTTTGTTTTTTCGGCTTGCCGTTGCGGTAGCTCAATCCTTGGTGGCGTGGCGCTGCACACAGGCGATGTAGGCCTCGCCATCGGGCATGCGGCCTGCGCGTTGGCTTTCGTAGACCATGCGGCCCAGGCATTCCATGGCCTGGTGGTGGGCATCGTGCAGCGAATTGAGTCTGTGGGTCAGCAGTTCCACCGCCTGCCGGATGCCGCGGGGCTGGTCGATGCTGCACTGCTCGCTGATCGACAGGTGCATCGACAGGTGCAGGAAGGGGTTGTCCTTGTTCGGGTCAAGCTGGGCCATTTCGCGCAGGGCTGCGTCCACATCCGACAGGGCCGCGTGGTACTCGGGGTGCTCGTCGATCCACTGGCTGACCAGCATTTCCATGGGCTCCAGAGGCGCAGTGGTTCTGGCTTTGGCATAAACGCCACAAAAAAATCGCCGGACGTCGGCTTGGGAGGGTTGGATCAGCATGGGGCGATTGTCGCTGACGTTTCCCGGGGAGCTGCAGGGCTGGGTGCGGGCACAGGCCTCAGAGGCGCTTCGCTTTGCCACATCGGCCTGTACCCGCACCCAGCCCTGCAGCATGGGAAAGGGGCCGTTGAGTACCAGCAGCTGGAGTCAGGGCAGACCCGGCGCCTGTTGGGGCGATGTGGCAAAGCGGAGCGCCTCTGAGCCCCGGCAGGAGCCGGGTCTGCCCTGACGGCTCGAACGCGAAAATGGTTGAAAATGCAGCAAAATCTTCTGCATATCACGCATGCATGCAAGATAATGCATATCAAGCAACCCATTCCATGAACTTTAAGACAGTGAGGCGACTCCCATGACCCAGGCTTACATTTGTGATGCCATCCGCACCCCCTTTGGCCGTTACGGCGGTGCCTTGAGCAGCGTGCGCACCGACGACCTGGGTGCCGTGCCCCTGCGTGCCCTGATGGCCCGCAACCCCAAGGTGGATTGGGCCGCCGTGACCGATGTGCTGTACGGCTGCGCCAACCAGGCCGGTGAAGACAACCGCAACGTGGCCCACATGAGCAGCCTGCTGGCCGGTCTGCCGATCGAAGTGCCTGGCGCGACCCTCAACCGCCTGTGCGGCTCGGGCCTGGACGCCGTGGGCACGGCAGCGCGTGCCATCAAGGCCGGTGAAGCCGGTCTGATGATCGCCGGTGGCGTGGAAAGCATGAGCCGCGCCCCGTTCGTGATGCCCAAGGCCGAGAGCGCCTTCAGCCGCGCCAACGCGGTGTACGACACCACCATTGGCTGGCGCTTTGTCAACAAGCTGATGAAAGCCCAGTACGGTGTGGACTCGATGCCTGAGACTGCCGAGAACGTCGCCACCGATTTCAAGATCGAGCGTGAAGCGCAAGACCTGATGGCCTACAACAGCCAGCTGCGTGCGGTGGCCGCGATCAAGGCCGGGCACCTGGCCCGTGAAATCGTGGGCGTGAGCATCCCCCAGAAAAAGGGCGACGCCATCATTGTGGACACCGACGAACACCCGCGCGAGACCAGCCTCGAAGCACTGGCCAAGCTCAAAGGCGTGGTGCGCCCGGACGGCACCGTGACCGCTGGCAACGCCAGTGGCGTGAACGACGGCGCTTGCGCCTTGCTGCTGGCCGGGGAAGCCGAAGCCGCCAAATACGGCCTGACGCCCAAAGCCCGCGTGGTGGGCATGGCCACCGCTGGCGTGGCGCCGCGCATCATGGGCATCGGCCCCGCACCTGCAACGCTCAAGGTGCTGGCACAAACCGGCCTGACCATCGACCACATGGATGTGATCGAGCTGAACGAAGCCTTTGCAGCGCAAGGACTGGCCGTGTTGCGCATGCTGGGTCTGAAAGACGACGATGCCCGCGTGAATGCCTGGGGTGGCGCGATCGCTCTGGGTCACCCGCTGGGCGCATCGGGTGCCCGCTTGGTCACCACGGCCATCAACCGCTTACAACAAACCGCTGGTCGTTACGCGCTGTGCACCATGTGCATTGGCGTGGGTCAGGGCATTGCGTTGATCATCGAACGGGTCTGATGCTGGCAAGGCGCTGGCGCCACGCTGGCGCTGGCCTTGCGGTGGCCATGTACCTCGCCTGTGCGCCTTGATCAGGCTCGCCAGGCAGGCAGTCGCCACCCGCGCCAGAGCGCCAAGCCGCGCAAGCCGGCGGTGACGCTCACGCAGCCGAGCAGTGCCAGCCAGCCGGGCAAGGCGAGCTGCCACAGGAGCACATAGACCCAGCCCCCGGCAAACGCGCAGACGGCGTAGGGGCGGTGGTCCTTGAAGGCGGTGGGAATCTCGTTGCAGACCATGTCGCGCAGCACGCCGCCAAACACGCCGGTGATGAGTCCCATCATGACCGCCACGACGGCCGGCAGGTCAAGCCCCAGGGCCTGGTGGATGCCACTGGCCGTGAACAGGCCCAGACCCAGGGCATCGGGCCAGAGGATGGCTTTCTCGGTCACTTCGAAATGGCGCTGCCGCATGAACAGCATGGCCAGCAAACACAGGCCCAGGATGCCCCACAAGGCATTGACATGCTGCACCCAGAAAAAAGGCCGTTGGTCGAGCAGCAGGTCGCGCAGGGTGCCGCCACCAAAGGCCGCCAGAAAGGCCACCACGCACACGCCCACGGCATCCAGCCGTTTGCGGGCAGCTTCCATCAGGCCTGACATGGCAAAAGCGGCGGTGGCCGAAATTTCGACCAGCAGGCGCAGCGTCTCTCCCCAGGATTGGATCGGATTCATGTCCCGATTATCGGCCTCAGGCGCGCTCGTACCAGCCTTTGCTGCGGTTGACGATGTGCACCACCAGCAGCATCACGGGCACCTCGATCAGCACGCCCACCACGGTGGCAAGGGCGGCACCCGATTCGAAACCGAACAGGCTGATGGCGGCAGCCACGGCCAGCTCGAAGAAGTTGGAGGCTCCAATCAGCGCCGATGGGCAGGCCACGTTGTGCTTTTCGCCCAGAGCGCGATTCAGCCCGTAGGCCAGTGCCGAATTGAACAGCACCTGGATCAGGATCGGCACGGCCAGCAAGGCGATCACCAGCGGTTGCTGCAGGATGGCTTGCCCCTGAAAAGCGAACAGCAGCACCAGGGTCAGCAGCAGCGCCGCGATCGACCAGGGGCCGGTGCGTGCCATGGCCGTGTCAAAGGCCTGCGCGCCACGGGCCAGCAGTGCCTTGCGCAGCCACTGGGCCAGGATCACCGGAATCACGATGTACAGCACCACCGAGGTCAGCAGCGTGTCCCAGGGCACGGTGATGGCCGACAGCCCCAGCAAAAAAGCCACCAGCGGGGCAAAGGCCACCACCATGATGCTGTCGTTGAGCGCCACCTGCGAGAGTGTGAACAGCGGGTCGCCGTGGGTCAGGCGGCTCCACACAAACACCATGGCGGTGCAGGGTGCAGCAGCCAGCAGGATCAGGCCTGCGATGTAGCTGTCGAGTTGCTCTGGTGGCAGCCAGGGTGCAAACCAGTGGCGGATGAAGATCCAGCCCAGCAAGGCCATCGAAAACGGCTTGACCAGCCAGTTCACGAACAAGGTCACGCCAATGCCTTTGACATGCTGGCGCACTTCGCCTAAAGCGCTGAAGTCCACCTTGACCAGCATCGGGATGATCATGACCCAGATCAGCAGGCCCACAGGCAGGTTGACCTTGGCCACTTCCATCTGGCCAATCGACTGGAACACGCCGGGAAAGAACTGACCGAGCGCGATGCCCACCACGATGCACAGGAAAACCCAGACCGTGAGGTAACGCTCGAACACGCTCATGGGCGCAGGGGTGCAGTTGCTCGAAGACATGCTCCGCTCCTCAGGCATGAGCCAGTCCACGGGCCGTGGCTTGCAGCGCCTGGGCCTGCAGTTGCTCGGGTGGCAGGTTGACCAGCAGTTGCAGCCGTTGCTGGATGGCGATCAGTGTGTGTGCAAAGGCCTTGAGTTTGACCTCGTCGGGCGCGTCACCCGCAGAGGGGTCGGCGTAGCCCCAGTGGGCAGTGGCCGGGTGGCCAGGCCAGATCGGGCAGACCTCGCCTGCAGCGTTGTCGCAGACGGTGATGATCAGGTCCATGTGCGGGGCACCTGGTGCAGCGAACTCGTCCCAGCTCTTGCTGCGCAGGCCTTCGGTCGAGATGCCCGCTTGCTGCAGCACCTGCAGGCCCAGTGGATTGGGGTGCTGGTTTTCGCGTGGACTGCTGCCTGCCGAATAGGCCTTGAAGCGGCCTGCGCCGATGTGGTTGAGCAAGGCTTCGGCCAGGATGCTGCGGGCCGAGTTGTGGGTGCAAAGAAAGAGGACGTTCATGATGAAAAAGGTGTGGTGTTGAATCGATCAGCAATCGCAGGCAAGAGCTTGCGGTTCCAGGCAAGAGGTGCCCTGGCAGCAGTTGTCGGTCAGATAGGCCAGCACGGCGTTCATCCTGTCGAACTGCGCCCGGTAAATCAGGTTGCGTCCGGCGCGCTCTTGCGTGACCAGGTCGGCATGCATGAGTTCCTTGAGGTGGAAGGACAGGGTGTTGGCCGCCACGCCCAGTTGCTCGGACAAAACACCGGGTGTCAGGCCTGCCGGGCCGGCCTGCACCAGTGAGCGAAAAATGTCCAGGCGAGAGGCTTGCGCCAGAGCAGCCAGTGCCAGGATGACGGTTTGTGATTCCATATTTCAATGGTAATTGAAATATTTGAAGATTTTGTGACAGCGCTGCTGTGCAATGGGAGACAGCTGGCGGCGCATGAAGGCCAGTCGCTTGACTAAGATGGGTTTCCCCGAAGCAGCTCCCGGTCTGGATGGCCGGCATGGAGACGCTCAGACACCGCAAGGAGACCCGACATGAAAGCCGCCTGGTACAGCCGCAATGGCGATGCGAACGATGTGTTGCAAGTGGGCGAGTTGCCCACGCCCGAACCTGGCCCTGGCGAGGTGCGGGTGCGTCTGCTCACATCGGGCGTGAACCCATCGGACGTGAAGTCCCGACGCGCCAAAGCGGTCACCGATCCGCTGATCGTGCCGCACAGCGACGGCGCAGGCATCATCGACCGCGCAGGGGCAGGTGTACCTGCTGCGCGTGTGGGCGAGCGGGTCTGGGTCTGGAACGGGCAGTGGCAACGCCCGCTGGGCACGGCTTGCGAATACATTGCGCTTCCTGAAGCACAAGCGGTCCGGCTGCCTGAGCAGACCGACTTTGCTGCTGGGGCCTGCTTTGGCATCCCGGCCCTCACCGCCATCCAGGCTGTGACCTGGGCCGAGCGTCTGGTGGGTGATTTGCGTGGCCAGTCTGTGCTGGTCACGGGCGCTTCGTCGGCGGTGGGCCACTACATCACGCAGCTGGTCACGCTGGCCGGTGGCCGCGTGATCGGCACCGTAGGGTCGGAGGCCAAGGCCGCGCACGCGCACGCTGCGGGCATGCAGGAGGCGATCTTCTATAAAACCGAGTCGGTGCCTGCGCGTGTGAAGGCCCTGACGCAGGGGCAGGGCGTGTCGGTCATCATCGACATGGATTTTTCGTCTACCGCAGGCTGGGCTGCCGAAGCCTTGAAGCCCCATGGCCAAGTCGTGTGCTACGGCTCCAACGCCCTGCAGCAGACCTTCGAGTACCGGCCCTGGCTGTTCAACTCGCTGGGTGTGAAGTTCTTCCTGGTGTACGAGCTGACGCCCACTGACCGTGCGCTGGCGATCGCCCGCCTCACCTCGTTGCTGGAGCGAGGCGTCTTGAAGCATGCCATCGGCCCAAGGTTCTCGCTCGACCAAATGGTCCAGGCTCACCAGGCAGTCGAGGCGGGGCAGTCGATCGGCAATGTGGTGGTCGACATCGCTGTACCTTGAAGCCCGTCGCGGCTGCTTGGCGGTATACACCGTTTGAGCAGGGCCGCTAAGGCTTTGTGGGTATCGGCAAAACGGGGGGGCATTCCCACAATGGGTGCATGCCTCAGAATTTTTTCACGTCGTCCATGGGCTGTTTTGGGCCATGACCAGCACACGACTCGCAGCGGACCAGTTGCGTCGCCATGTGGATCCGGTTGCCTTGGGGTTTGCCGACACGTCCGAGCTGCTGGACCAGCCTTTGCCCTGGATTGGTCAGGCCCGTGCCGAGGCCGCCGCACGCTTTGGTCTGGGGCTGGATCAGCCTGACTACAACCTGTTTGTGTTGGGTGATGTGGGCAGTGGCCGAACCACCCTGATGCGGCAGATGATGGCACTGGAAGCCGCCAGGCGTCCCGTGCCACCTGACCTGTGTTACCTGCACAACTTCGAGACACCGGAGCGCCCGCGTGCCTTGCGCGTGCCGGCGGGTGAGGGGCGATTGTTGCGGCAGTTGATGGTGCAGTGGGTCAAGCGCCTGGGCATGGACATCCCCAAACGGCTGGCCGAGACCGATTTCAAGGCCGAGAGCGAGCGCATCGAAAACGCCTACAAGAGTGAAGAGGACCGGGCCTATGCCGAGCTCAGCGCCTATGCCGAGGCCCGCCAGTTCAGCCTCATGCGCGATCAGGGGCACATGGTCTTTACCTACCGTGATGAAAAAGGCGAGCCCATGACGGCGGGACACGCCCTGACGCTCCCCCGTGAGCGACGTGCCGAGATCGACAGCGCCGAAGCGGCTCTGCGCAACGAAATCAGCCGTTTTCTTGAAAAGACCCGTTCGATGGAGCATGTCATGAACGAAGGTCTGGCGGCCCTGCGCAGGCAGGTGATCAAGCCGCTGATTGACCACGAACTGCAGGCCATCCGCAATGCCTTGCGTCAACAGACCAGGGACAGCGTCCATCTGATCGCCTACCTGGAACAGGTCGAGCAGGACGTGCTGGAGAACCTGGAGCTGTTCCAGCCAGGTGAGGAAGAGGAGATTCGACAGGAAGCGCTGGACGAGGTGTTGTCGCGGCTGCGCATCAATGTGGTGGTCGACAACCAGGCGCTGAGTGGTGCGCCGGTGATCCAGGAAGACAACCCGCTGTTTCGCCAGCTCTTTGGCAGCATCGAATACGACTCGGGCGGTGACATGCTGGTCACTGATTTTTCCCGCATCCGCGCAGGAAGTCTGCTCAAGGCGCACGGCGGTTTCCTGATGTTGCACCTGCGCGATCTGCTGGCCGATGCCCCTGTGTGGGAAAAGCTGCGGCGCTTCTTGCGCAGCGGGCGTTTGCAAATCGAGGAACCGGGCATGATGTACTCGCCCATCGCTGCCGTGTCGCTGGAGCCCGATCCGGTCGATGTGCAGGTCAAGATGATCCTGATCGCTTCGGTGGAAGAGTTTTACGCCGTGCAGGAGGCCGATCCGGAGTTCGCTCGCCGGTTCCGTTGCAAGGTGGACTTTGTCGAGCATTTCCTGGCGACCCCCGAGTCCTGGCACGCCACAGCGGTGTTTGTTGCACACACCTGCTGCGAGAAGCGGTTGCCGCATTTCGACGCTCAGGCCGTGGCCGCGCTCATTGAAGAGAGCCACCGCCAGGCCGAAGACCAGACCCGGCAGAGTGCGATTTTTGCCTGGTCGCAGGCCTTGGTCATCGAAAGCGCTGCCTTGGCGCAGCAGCGGGGCGCGCCGCAGGTGCAGGTGGCCGATGTGCAGGCCGCCATGCTGGCGCGACTGCAAAGGCATGACCATGCCGAGCTGCGCTTGCAGGAAGCGATTGCCGAGGGTGACCGCCTGCTCGATGTGACCGGGCAGAGCCTGGGGCAGATCAATGGCCTGACGGTGGTCGATCTGGGTGACCACTGCTTCGGGCTGCCCGTGCGTGTGACGGCGCGCACCCACGCCGGAGAAGAAGGGCTGCTCAACATCGAGCGGGAGGTGGAGATGTCTGGCCCCATCCATGACAAGGGGGTGCTGATACTGCACAGCTACCTGTCGTCGCTGTTTGCGCACATTGCACCTTTGGCCATGAATGCAGCGGTGGTTTTCGAGCAGGAGTACAGCGGGGTGGAGGGCGACTCGGCCTCCTGCGCCGAGTTGTTTGCCTTGCTGTCGAGTCTGGCGGGCGTGCCATTGGCGCAGGGCATCGCTGTGACAGGGGCGCTGAACCAGCGCGGTGAGATGCTGCCCGTGGGGGGCATCAACGAAAAGATCGAAGGCTACTTTCGCAGCTGCGAACGTCTGGGGCTCGATGGACGCCAGGGCGTATTGATGCCCGAGCGCAACCGCCGCCACCTGATGCTGTCCTTGCCGGTGGTGGAGGCCGTGGCGCAAGGGCGCTTTCACATCCATGTGGCCGCTCACGCTGCGGACGGAATGGCGCTGTTGTGTGGCTTGCCTTTTGGTGAGCTGGGTGCCGAGGGCTATCCACAAGCCACTCTGCTCGGGCACGTACAGGCCACCTTGAAAGCGTACCGGCTGGCTTGCCAGGCCAGCGGCATCGGGCTACTCAGACGGCGTGCATCCAAGGTTCGCACGGCCATGTCAGAGCGCGGCATGTCTTCGAGCCCATGGGCAGGCAGCTCACCATGAACAGAAAGCAGTGGTGGACGGCGCTGTACTGGCTGCTGGCCCTGGCTTTGGTGCTGGGCGTGCAAACCTTGTGGCAGGGGGTGCAACAGACCGAGACAGTGCCTTACAACCAGTTCGAGCAGGCCCTGACTGAAGGCAAGATTCAGGAGGTGATCGTCACCGATCGCCATTTGCTCGGGCGGCTCAAAGTCCCGGAGGGACCCAGAACGCAGTGGTCGACGGTGCGTGTGGAGTCCGATCTGGCGCAATGGCTCAAAGGGTTCAAGGTGCCCTACAGCCGCATCGTGGAAACCGGTTTCTGGCGTGAGGCCATGTCCTGGGTGTTGCCGTCCCTGGTGTTCTTTGGCCTGTGGTGGCTGGTGATTCGCCGTGTGGTGTCGCAGCAAGGCGGCATGGGCAGCCTGATGCGCATCGGGCAAAGCCGCGCCAAGGTCTATGTGATGCACGACACCGGCGTGACGTTTGCCGATGTGGCCGGGGTCGACGAAGCCAAGCAGGAACTGGTGGAGGTGGTGGACTTCCTCAAGCACCCCGCTGACTATGGCCGCCTGGGCGCGCACATCCCCAAAGGTGTGTTGCTCGTCGGGCCGCCAGGCACGGGCAAAACCCTGTTGGCCAAGGCGGTGGCCGGGGAGGCGGGTGTGCCTTTCTTTTCGATGTCCGGCAGCGAATTCGTCGAGCTGTTTGTCGGGGTGGGGGCCTCCAGGGTGCGTGACCTGTTCGAGCAGGCCAGGGCCAAAGCCCCCGCGATCATCTTCATTGACGAGCTCGACGCGCTGGGGCGCGCACGGGGCGCGTTTGCAGGCATGGGCGGGCACGATGAAAAAGAGCAGACCCTCAACCAGTTGTTGGCCGAGATGGACGGTTTCGATGCTTCTGCGGGTGTGATCATTCTGGCTGCGACCAACCGCCCCGAGATCCTGGACCCGGCGCTGCTGCGTGCAGGACGATTTGACCGCCAGGTGCTGGTGGACAAGCCCGACCGAAAGGGCCGTCTGGACATCCTGCAGGTGCATGCGCGCAAAGTCACGCTGGCAGCGGATTTGTCGCTCGAAGAGGTGGCCGCCATCACGCCCGGGTTCAGCGGCGCCGATCTGGCGAATCTGGTCAATGAAGCGGCGATCGTGGCCACCCGGCGGAAGGCGGTCAACGTCACCTTGGCGGACTTCACGGCGGCGGTGGAGCGCATCGTGGCCGGCCTTGAAAAACGCAACCGGCTGCTCAACCCGCAAGAGCGCCTGGCCGTGGCCCATCATGAGATCGGCCATGTGCTGGTGGCGTTGGCCTTGCCGGGCAGCGATCCGATCCACAAGGTGTCGATCATCCCCCGGGGCATTGGCTCGCTTGGCTACACACTGCAGCGGCCCACCGAAGACCGCTACCTGATGACTGCCGAAGAGTTGCAGCGCAAGGTGTGCGTGTTGCTGGGGGGGCGTGCGGCCGAAAAGCTGGTGTTGGGCAGTTTGTCCACGGGGGCGGCTGACGATCTGGTCAAGGCCACCCAGATTGCCCGCGACATGGTCATGCGCTATGGCATGGACGAGGCGCTGGGTTGCGTGAGCTACGACAGCCCGTATCCGGCATGGATTGGCGTTCCGGAGGCCTGGGAAGCGAAAACACCTTTGGCCGAGTCGACACAAAAAAGCATCGACGAAGCGGTACGCCGCATCGTGATGCAAGGGTTTGAGCAGGCTTTGTTGATCCTCACGCATCACCGTGCATTGCTTGAGCGCTGCGGCCAGGCCTTGCTGGCGCAGGAAACGCTGGATGCCGCAACGCTGCAGAATTTGACGGCCGGGATGCGGCCGCCCGACCCAGCGCAGGGTGTCCTGATTTGAAACACAGGGAGTCAAGGAAATTTCATCGATCCGACATGAATATGTCATGAGTCAACTGGATGATGAGGGTCAATGTCTTACAAGAAGGACCTTCTGTGAAAGAGTTGCCGAATCCCACCTTCGCCTTGTCGCCCATCCATCTGCCTCGGGGGTCACTTCATCCAGGATCAACTGCGCCATCTCAAGCATTCGTGGCTTCAGCGGCCCCGGGTGGCATTCAAGTCAGCTGGGCTCGCCATCTCGATGAAATCCGGGAGGCCCAACGCCTGAGACACCACGTTTTTGCGGGCGAAATGGGGGCACGTCTGGCAACATCGGTTGCTGGACATGATGTGGACTTGTTTGATGACTATTGCGAGCATCTTCTGGTGCGCGATGTGGCAAGCGGACAAGTGATCGGGACCTACAGGGTTCTGACGCCCGCCCAGGCCAAGCGCGCTGGCAGTACCTACAGTGACACCGAGTTCGATCTGACGCGCCTGCGCGGTTTGCGTGAACGCATGGTGGAGCTGGGTCGCAGCTGCGTTCATCCTGATCACCGCCATGGCGGTGTGATCATGGCTTTGTGGGGTGCGTTGACCGAATTCATGGTGCGCAACCAGCTGGACGTGATGATCGGTTGCGCCAGCATCCCCATGCTGCACAACGGGGTGATCAGTGGGGATCTGGCCGCGAGCCTCTGGCACCAGCTCAAGCAGACGCACCTGGCTCCGATCGAGTGCCATGTGCTGCCGCGCTTGCCTTTGCCTGTGGATGAGCTGGACCACACACTCCCAACGGAGCCGCCAGCCCTGATCAAAGGCTATTTGCGCCTGGGCGCCAAGGTGCTGGGTGCTCCGGCCTGGGATCCCGACTTCAATACGGCAGATTTGCCCATGATGATGCGCATTGCCGACATGCCTGCGCGCTACAGAAAGCACTTTCTGGGGGCTGCTTGATGAAGCCTCAAACGCAGTGGGTGGCGCGCACGATGCCTGCTGGCTGGACCGGTGAGCAGGTCAGCCCGACGGCCCATCTTCCGGAGGTAACCGAAGAGGACATGCCCGCTGGCCGCCAACGCCTGCGGGCGATTTTCATTTCAGACCTGCATATCGGTACCCCGGGGTTTCAGGCCGATGCCTTGCTTGAGTTTCTCAAAGCCCATTCCTGTGAAACGCTTTACCTGGTGGGTGACATCGTGGATGGCTGGCAGCTTCGCCGGCGCTGGTTCTGGCCGCAAAGCCATAACGATGTGGTTCAAAAGTTGCTGCGTCGTGCGCGCAAGGGCTGCCGGGTCATTTATGTGCCGGGCAACCATGACGAATTTGCACGTGCTTTTGTGGGCCATGCTTTTGGCGGCGTCGATGTCGTGCAGGAAGCCATCCACACGACGGCGCGTGGTCAGCGATTGTGGGTCATTCACGGGGACCATTTTGATGGCGTGATCCAGTGCGCCAAATGGCTGGCCTATCTGGGCGACTGGTTGTATGAGTTGACGCTCAAGATCAACCGCCACCTCAACAGCTTGCGTGGTCGTCTGGGGATGGAGTACTGGTCTTTGTCGGCTTACCTCAAGCACAAGGTCAAAAAAGCCGTGAATTTCATTTCCGATTTTGAAGTGGCGGTGGCCCACGAAGCGCGCCGCCGTGGTTATGACGGGGTGGTGTGCGGGCACATTCACCATGCCGAAATCCGCGAAGTGGAGGGCGTTCTGTATTGCAATGATGGCGACTGGGTGGAAAGCCGCACTGCGCTGGTCGAGCACATGGATGGTCGCCTGGAAATCATCCACTGGGGCTCCGGGCCTGTGACGGTCAATACGGCGGCCTTGTCCAGCGGCGTGGCTGCATGAAATTGGCGCTCGTCACCGATGCCTGGCACCCCCAGGTCAATGGTGTGGTGACCACGCTTCATGAGCTGGTGCATTCCCTGCAGGACATGGGGATCCAGGTGCATGTGATTCATCCGGGTCAATTCGAAAATCGACCCTGCCCCGGCTACGCGGGCATTGACCTTGCGGTGCGTCCAGCCAATGCCCTGGCCCGCATGCTGGAGGTTTTGCAGCCCGATGCGGTGCATCTGGCGACCGAAGGGCCATTGGGCTGGGCCGCGCGAAAGATTTGCCTCAAGAAAAAATGGGCTTTCAGCACGGCATTTCATACCAAATTCCCGGAAATCCTGAACTCGGCCCTGCGCATCCCCTTGTCATGGGGTTACGCCCTGTTTCGCCATTTCCACAAGCCCTCATCCGCGGTCATGGTGCCCACGCAAGGGGTGCTGGAGATGCTGCGGCAGCGCCGATTTGGCCAGCTCAAGCCCTGGACACACGGCGTTGACACCCGGCTTTTTGCTTTCCATGAGCAGCCACTGCGCTTGGCAGGCCTGGCCGATTTACCCAGGCCGCTCTGGTTGTTTGTGGGGCGGATTTCCTACGAAAAGAACATCGAGGCATTTCTGAAACTTCAACTTCCGGGCACCCGACTGGTGTGCGGTGTTGGTCCACTGGAGGTCAGTCTCCAGTCGCGCTATCCAGGTGTCCACTGGATGGGCGTTTTGCCCAGAGATGAATTGGCCAAGGTGTATGCCGCTGCCGATGTTTTTGTGTTCCCTTCGCGCAGTGAAACCTTTGGGCTGGTGATGCTCGAAGCCATGGCCACAGGCACCCCCGTAGCGGCATATCCTGTCGATGGTCCTTTGCAGGTGTTGGGGGCGGATCAGACCGAAGCCATGGGCGGGGTGCTCGATGACGACCTGCAGGTGGCGGCCATGCGTGCCTTGGCGCTGCCCCGCGTTGAGGCACGGCAGCGTGCGGAGGCATTCGGTTGGGACGCAGCGGCCCATCTGTTTGTCTCTCACCTGGTGTCTGTGCACAGCCGACTGGGTCAGAAACTTCCGACTGTCACAGTACTGTCACCATCCTGATGAACAATCTGTCATGAAATTGACTTGATTGGGGAAGACACCATGGCTGATTCAGCCAATACTGCAGGTTTTGCAGGCGGTTCACTCCCGCCTTTGCTGGACCGCGACCTGAGCATTCTGGCGTTCAACGAGCGTGTGCTCGATTGGGCATGTCGCAAGGATGTGCCTCTGCTGGAACGCCTGCGTTACCTTTGCATCGTCTCTTCCAATCTGGACGAGTTCTTTGAAGTGCGTGCTGAACCTCACGTGGCGGCCGCTCAACAGCAGCTGGATGGTCCTTACAGTTCTGACAGCTTGCAAGCCATTGCGCAGCGCGCCAGATCCATGGTGGATGAGCAGTACCGGCTGTACAACCAGGAACTGCTGCCTGCGTTTGAAAAAGAGGGCATTCGCATCCTGTCGCATGGCGAGCGCAATGTGGCGCAAAGGCGCTGGGTCCGGTCGTACTTCAACAAGGATGTGAAGCCCTTGCTGATGCCTGTCAGCCTGGATCCTTCACATCCTTTGCCGCAGGTGGCCAACAAGTCACTGAACTTCATTGTTCATCTGAAAGGCAAGGATGCCTTTGGCCGCAGCAACGAAATTGCCATCGTCAAGGTGCCTCGGGTTCTGCCCCGTTTGATTCGGGTTCCCGACAAGCTCAGCGATGGCAGCATGGCCTTTGTGCTGCTGTCCAGCGTGATCCGTGCTCATTTGTCCGAGCTGTTTCCCGGAAGAGAGGTGGATCAGTTCTCGCAGTTCAGGGTCACGCGTCACTCGGACCTGGCGGTTGACGAAGACGAAGTGGTCAATCTGCGAACGGCTTTGCGCCAGGGTTTGCAGCACCGTCATTATGGGCAGGCGGTTCGACTGGAGGTCTCCTCGAATTGCTCGACACAGTTGTCAGACTTTCTGATGCAGCAGTTTGGCTTGCCCGAGCAGGCCCTGTTCCGCGTGAATGGCCCAGTCAATCTGGTTCGGTTGATGCAGTTGATTGACCTGACGGCCAAGCCGGCTTTGCTGTTTACGCCTTATCAAGCCTGTTTCCCGACGGACTTGCCTAAACCCGGTGGCATCCTGGCGCGCTTGCGCCAGGGGGATGTCGTCATTCACCAGCCGTTTGAGAGTTTTGACGGTGTGCTGGCATTCTTGAGTGAGGCCGTTGATGACCCGCAGGTGCTGGCCATTCAGCAAACGATCTACCGCACGGGCAGTGACCCGGCCATGATGAATTTGCTGCGGGAAGCTGTTCGCCGCGGCAAGGAAGTCACTGCGGTGGTTGAACTCAAGGCCCGCTTTGACGAAGAGGCCAACATCAATTGGGCAGAGCAACTCGAGTCCATTGGTGTCCAGGTGGTCTATGGCGTCGTGGGTCTCAAGACCCACGCCAAAATGCTGCTGGTGACCCGTCGTGAAGGTCGCCATTTGCGGCGCTATGGCCATTTGTCCACGGGCAACTACAACCCACGCACGGCACGGCTCTACACCGACCTCAGCTACCTGACGGCCGACCCCAAGATCACCGGCGACATGGAGCAACTGTTTGTCCATTTGGCCAGTCAGAATCCGTTGCCGAGAATGCACCGCTTGTCCGTTGCGCCTTTCAATTTGCATGCACGCATGTTGCGGGCCATCACAGATGTGCAAAAAGCCGCTTTGCGTGGCGAGGATTCGCGCATTGTCCTCAAGATGAATGCGCTCACGGATACGCTGCTGATCAAGGCTCTGATGGAGGCCGGTCTGGCGGGTGTGCGGATTGACCTGATTGTGCGCGGTGCCTGCATGCTGCCTGCTGGTTTGCCTGGACAAACGGACAACATCAAGGTGCGCTCGGTCATCGGGCAGTTTCTGGAGCACTCGCGGGTGTTCTACTTCAGGGCCGGTGAAGAGGAAACGCTGTATCTGTCCAGCGCAGACTGGATGAACCGCAACATGATGCGGCGCGTTGAGGTGGCCTGGCCAGTGCAGGATCCCGCATTGCGTCAGCGCATCATTGATGAGTGTCTGCTGGCATACATGTATGACCAGCGCGATGCCTGGGACATGCGACCCGACGGGCAGTACGTCCGTGCGGCCATCGGGCAACCTGGCCCAGGCGCACAAGCGGCCTTGATGGCGCGTTACGGAAAATCCTGAAAAGCAAGGAGACCGACATGGATTTGATCTTGTGGCGACACGCTGAAGCTCTGGATCCCGAAGGTCAGGAAGACGATCTGCTGCGCCCCTTGACAGCGCGGGGTGAGAAACATGCCGCCCGCATGGGGCAGTGGCTCGATCGCCAGCTGCCCGAGGGCACACGGATTCTGAGCAGCCCGGCCGTGCGGGCAGAGCAGACCGTACGGGCTTTGCAGCGGAAATACAAAATCCGCGACGCCTTGTCGCCCGGTGCCAGTGTCGATGATGTACTTGAGACAGCGCAATGGCCGGATGCCAAGTTTCCGGTCTTGCTGGTCGGGCACCAACCCTCATTGGGAGAGGTGGCCGCCAGGCTGCTGGCCATGGGGCCAGGCTCATGCCCTATCCGCAAAGGGGCTGTATGGTGGTTGCGCAGCCGTCAGCGCGATGGGGTAGACCAGACCGTCATCTTGTCGGTGACCACCCCTGAGAAGCTTTGACCGCGAAAGCCGCTGACTGATCAGCTCTTGACCGGGCGACCGGTCTTGAGTGTGGGCACATTGGTCAGGGCTTTCTTGAAGGCCACATCGCTCAACGAACCCAGCAGCATCAGGCCAGCGCGGATCAACTCACTCTTCTTGATTTCAATCCCCAAACCCAAGGATTTTTTCTTCATTTCTCCGAGTTGAATGAACTCGTTCTTGGGGATGGTGAAACTGTCGCGCACCACTTTGACCTTTTTGTCTTTGGCCGCAGGGCTTGTGACTTCTTTTTTGTTTTTGCCTTTGGTGGGGGCGCTTGTCTGAGCCGCTTTCACGGGGGCTGCGGGCTTGACCACTTTGGATGGGGTGGCACGCCTGGCTTTGACTGGAGCCGCTTTTTTGGCAGTTGCCGTTTTGGCTTTGACCGGGGGTGATTTTTTGGCTTTGCTGGCGCGCTTGGCTGCGTTGGGTGCTTTTGCAGGCATGGGGGCGCCGGATGTGGCGGTACTGGGAGCGGTGGATGCGGTCATGGATTTCTCTTTGATATAAATGGTATATACAGTTTATACCGATTCAAAAATCAAAGTCAAGACAGCACAAGTTTCCAGTCCGTTTTTTGCCAGGACAGCACCTCCTCTTTGAGCAGGTGGGCGGACTGAGGCCAAAGTTGAGCCCATTGGCTGCCCAGTGCCAAGCGCACCGTACGCCGCTTGCTGTCCAGCTCAACCTGGACATCGGAAATGTCAGGGTCGCGTCTGGCGTGGCAAAGAATCACGGCCAGCCGCAAGACCATCAGCTGCAGCACAAACAGGGGGTCTTCCAGTGTGCAGTCCAGTTTTTTCAGCTTTCCCCTGTGCCCAAGTACGAGCAGGCCCAAACGGTGCAGCTCGTCAATGGTGAAGCCTGGCAAATCGGTGTTTTCAAGAATGTAGGCACCGTGCTTGTGGTAATCGCTGTGAGAGATGCGCATGCCCACTTCATGCAGTTGGGCTGCCCAGCGCAATTTGCGCAGATGCCTTTCGGTATCGGCTTTGCCGAGCATGGGGGCCAGCAAAGCCTGTGCGGTACGCGATACGCGCTCGGCCTGCACGGCGTCCACACCAAAGCGTTGTGTCAGCCAGCCAATCATCTGGGTTCGCACATCGGCGCCAGGGCTTTCCCGGTCGATCAGATCAAACAAGGCGCCATGGCGCAAGGCGCCCTGGGCTGCCTGCATTTCTTCAATCTGCAGCAGGTCAAAAACGGCACGCAACACCGACAGGCCGCCGCCAATGACTGGTCGTCGGTCCTCGCGGATGCCTTCCAGTTTGAGCTGTTCGGGTTTCTGTGCCTTGAGCAGCTTTTCCTGCAGCCAATCGAGCCCTTCTTGTGTGATCACGCCTGCGGGCCATCCAGCTGCCACCAGCACGTCCGCGACGGCACCGATCGTGCCTGATGAGCCATAGGCTTTGTCCCAGCTGCTGCGTGGGTACAAGCTGAGTGACTCGTCCAGGATGGCTTTGGCAGCAATCTCTGCGGCACGAAATGCAGAAGCAGTCCACTGGCCATTGGGGAAGTATTTCATCGACCAGGCCACACTGCCGACCCGGTAGGACTCCAGTGTTTGGGCTTGCCAGCGTTGACCCAGGATCATTTCGGTCGACCGTCCGCCGATGTCCACCACCAGGCGACGCTCATCCGACTGGGGCAGCAAGTGCGAAACGCCCAGGTAAATCAGCCGAGCTTCCTCACGGCCAGCAATCACTTCGATGGGAAAACCCAGAATTTGTTTGGCCTTGGCCAGAAAGACGTCACGGTTGCGTGCTTCACGCAGCGTTTGTGTCGCCACGGCGCGGACCTGGCTGGGCCTGAAGCCTGCAAGTCGTTCGCCAAATCGGGCCAGGCAATCCCAGCCGCGTTGCATGGCTTCTTCGCTCAGGTTTCGGTCTGCATCGAGGCCATTGCCTTGCCTGACGGTTTCCTTCAGGTACTCCACCCTGCGCAAGCGGCCAGCATCCAGCTGACCGATTTCGAGCCGAAAGCTGTTGGATCCGAGATCAACGGCTGCGAAAAGACTTTTGGGTTGCATGCGAGGGCGAGGTGACTGCTAAACCTGCATTATGTGACGTCAATTTGTCGAAAATATGACAAAACAAAAACAGCCTTGAAACGAGCAGGCGCGGGCATGACCGCACCTGGAGTGGGGCGTTGGCATGAAAGACCATTCGCAAGACATTCCCGGACAAGAACCGGATGGCACTTTTGCGAGACATGGCTCGGGGGTTGCCCAAGCCATACCGACCCTGAGAATGAATCAACGTGCTTTGAGGAATTCGCTCACTTCCAGCAGCACCAGCTCGTTGTCGTCGGCCTTGTTGGGGTCGCGGCTGCTCGAAAACGGCAGGTTGTTGTCATTGCCAACCACAATGTGATGGGCGTCAACGACATCAACGTTTTCAATCGTGAAGAACGGGAAGCTCAAAGCGCCATTGACCAAGGGCTTGCGAGCCAGCTTTTGGGGATCGGCGATGTTCAACAGATCGATGTAACCGATCTTGCGCAGGGGTCCGCCTGCATTGGCTTCGGTCAATTCGATCTTGTAGACGCGTTTGAACTTGGGCAAGTCGTGGAAGCAGTCGGTGCGCTGGGTGCCGGTTCGGCAAGCCTTGTCCGGTGTTCCCTCGCTGTTGTCACGCTCGATGATCATGCCTGTGGTTTCATCGATCATGTTGAAGTCACCAATCGCATGGTGATTGGCGTCCATGACGTATTTCCAGTGACGGCCAGTCCATTTTTCGGCTTTCACGTCAAACTCAAGAACTCGCAGGTATGCCTTGCCATCCAGCATTTCGGGGGCCTTGGTAGCCTCATCCCACAAGGCACCTTCTAGCAGGGCATACAGTTTGCTGCCATCTTTGGAGGCGGCCATGCCTTCATAGCCTTTGGAGCGACGCACCTGGAACTTCACGGCTTGATCAGGTGATCCGGGTGTGGTCACTGCAGGATGGTCGGGTGAGCGCACTGTTTTGCCATCCACTTGAGTCTCAAACACAGCGAGCACCTTGCCATTCAAATCAGCTTTGACCAGGAACGGTCCGAATTCATCGCCGATCCAGAGCGCGCCACCTGCAAACTGGAAGCTTTCGGTGTCGAGGTCAGAGCCTGTGAGGTAGCGTTGTTTTGTGCCTTCGTGGACGATTCGGAATGGCACTTTTTTGTCTGGATCATGCAGGAACACAGTGCGCAGGCGCTTGAATTCACCCGTTTTGAAATCAATTTTGTACTGGTTCAGGTACAGCATGAAGTCAGGCGAATTGGCTTTGGCACCTGCACCGTTGTCGGTCAGGATCCAGTAGCTGCCATCGGCCATGTGCTTGATGCCGGAATGCCCTTGTGCGGGTTGGCCCTTGAATGGCAAGAAGACGCCTGTGGGTCGGCCAGCCGATTGACCTTCGATGCTGCCGATTTTTTCGACACGCTGGCCCGTGGTGAATTTGCCGCTGACCTGCAAATCGGCAGGCGCATCTTTGGGGGCGGCCATCAGGGTCATGGCTGGCATCACGGCATGACCGGCCAATGTGGCTGGGAATGCCGTTTGCGCTGCTGCGGGAATGGACCAGGCTGCTGTGGTGGCCAGCAACACGCTGGCAACCACCTGGGTGTGGCGTGAAATCAAAGTATTCATGAGGTTGGTTCCTGGGTGAAGAAGGCTCATAGCTTCAGAATCAGCATCTTGAGGCGCTCGCCAATGCGTTCGTTGCGGTCGCTCAGGTAGTTGAAAACCATCAGGCCAATCAGGGCAATTGAAATGCCCAGGGCCGTGGCATAAAGCGCTGTACCAATGCCGGCACTCACGCCTGCGGGATCGGACATACCCGATTTTGACAGCGCGAGAAACGTGTCCACGATGCCAAAAATGGTGCCCAAGAGGCCCATCAAGGGGGCGGCCGTGACGATGGTGTCCAGCAACCAAAGGCGACTGCTGAGTTCATCGCGGGCGTGCAGGTAAGCCGCGTCGGCGCGGTCCTGGCGAACGGTGGGTGCCAGTTCACGGTCGTGGTCGTCCAGCAGTTTGGCCACCATTTCAGACACCACATCTTTGCCCAAGGCCGCAGGCACCTCGCTCAGATGGGTGTCGACGGCTTTGAGCAGTTTTTTCGCGCGGTGCATGTTCACCCCTGAAAAAATGATGCGCTCGACGCTGACCACGATGGCGATGATCGCCGAAACGATCATCAAGCCAAAGCTGGTGTTGTGCAGGATTTCGGTCATGCTGATCAGAAGTCCGTGCTGAAAGTCATGCTGACAAAACGTGGAGCACCCACGTAGTAGGCGGCATTCTTGCTGGCTGCCGGGGTGACGCTTGAACCGCTGCCCGAGTTGGCCAGAAGGTAGCGTTGATCGGTCAGATTGCTGATGTTCAGACGAATGGTGGGGTTCTTGAACATGCCACTGGATTCAAGGCGGTAGCCACCATTGAAGTCCACCGTGGTGTACGCGTCCAGTGACTCATCATTGACCAGTGTGGTGTAACGTTTTCCAACGTGCTTGGCAGACAAGGCCGCGAGGTAAGGTCCATTGGCGTATTGGACAGACCCTCCCAGCATCAACTTGGGCGTGTCAGGAAATTGCATGCCCGCGCTTTGCCAGGTGACGGTGGAAGACTCCTTGTAGTTGTCCTTGGTTTTGGAATCGGTCACAGTCGCAGATCCGAAGTAGCTCCAGCCATGCTGGGGTTTTGTGCCAACCTGAAGTTCCAGACCACGTACATTCACGCTGCCAAAGTTGTAGTCGGTGGTGGTGCCCGTCTCAGGGTTGTAGCCAAACGACAGGCGATTTTTGAAATCCACATTGAACAGTGCAAACTGGACATTGACCTTTTCACCGGAGTAGCGTGCGCCCACCTCGGTGTTGAGGGTTGTTTCAGCTTGCACGGTGGTGTTGGGAACCAGCTTGTAACCGGTCAGAACGCCATTGGTGTACGTGCCTCCACTGACCCATCCAGACATGACCCAATTGGACGGAGCCCGGAAGTTCTGTGTGATGTTGCCGTAAGCCTGCCATGCATCATCCACTTTGTAGCGAGCACCCACAGAGGGCAGAACCTTGCTCCATGTGCGTGATGCGGTGTAGTCTGCACCAAGGCCTGAACCCATGGATGCATAGTTGGTGAAGTCACGCTTGATTTCTGTGTGGCGCAGGGCAGGAATCAGCTCCAGCTTGCCCATGTTGATCGTATCGGTCACGAACAAAGACCGTCCGCTGGAGATGGTCAGGTAATCGCGACCCTGGTACAGATCACTGTTGTTGAACTTGATCAGGTTGTTGCGCAACCAGATATCGCCGATGTTGCCGTTGTTGTCCAGTGTGGTGCCTGGTTGTGTCTGGCGGTGCTCGGCGCGTTCCATCCAGAGGCCTGCCAGCAGGCGGTGGTTCTCGAATTCGTAGTTGACTTTGAAGGTGATGCCGGGACGGTGTGTTTCTGTCACGCTTCCACGGTAGATGCCCACAGTGTCAGTGCCGTTGCCATTGCCGTTGATGTCCGCGACGCCGTATTTGAGTTTGGCGCTGTTGCTGGTGCTTTCGGCCAGAGTGGTCTGCTGTGTGCCACCGGTTCCATAGCCGTACCAGAAATACGGCTCGGCAGAGAGGGTCAATTTTTCGTTGATTCGGCTTTGCAGACGTGCGGTCAGCAACGCGTTCTCAAACGGGTTGAGTGAATAGCCGTAGTAGGCCAGTTTGCTGCGTGGCGTGGCAACGTTGGTCGAACTGGTTCCGAAATTGGCGGTGGTGGATTCATTGCCGGAACTCAAATGCTGAGGCACCACAGATGTGTAATCCATGTTCGGATTGGTGGCGAACTCGGCCTTGGTCAAAGACAGAATGTTGTTGTTGACGGCGCGGTTGTACAACAGACTGGTCGAGAAGCTGGTGTCGGCCGAAATTTTGACTTCGAGGCCCATGTCGATGTGATCTCGGCTGGCAGAACCTGGCCCTTTGAACTTGTCAGCTGTGGACTTCGAATAGGACACGAATGCCTTGTAGGGCGTGTCTGTGCCACGCAGACCGGTATCAGCGCGAACAAATGTGCGTTTGTAGTTCAACTGTCCCAGCGATTGGGCAAAACGAAAACCCGATTTGTCGTTGGGGCCGCAACTGACCAGGCCCACATTGCCACCCGATGCCCCCACATGCGGTGCATCGGTGTCTGTTGCACCTTGAGTCACAAACAATTCGCAAAGATTTTCCGAATCGGTGTATTCCTGCGGGTAAACGGCAAAGTTCCCCGAATCGTTGACAGGCGCACCGTTGATGGTGAAACCCATTTGATCGCTGTTGAAGCCCCGCACCCGCAAGCTGCCACCAAACAGGCCTGTGGCATCCTGGCTGTTGGCGTTGACGCCAGGCAGCAGGTTGAGCAACTGAAAGGGGTTGGAAGACGAACGTTCTTTCTCGATGGCCGAGCGTGTCACTGTGCTTTTGGCTTTGACCCCGTCTTCATCAATCAAAAGACCGTTGGCGAGCGCATCACCCGAACCTGTGATCTTGACTGTGCCCACATCGGTGGTCACTGACTGGGCCAGCGCTGCTTGATGAAAGCCAGCAGCGACCAGACCCAATGACAACAGAGACAGTCGCCAAACTTGTGCATTGCGTTTCATGATGATTCCTCGAATGTAAAAGTGATATGGAATTGGAAAAAGATGGGGATGCAAAATTGAAAAGACCCAGGTCACTGACCTTCGATCTGGTATTTCAGGCTCACCGAAAATCGGTGAGAGGCTTCGCCGCCAAATGCCTGCTCGGAAAATGGCGGGAGTTGCGCTGTGCGGACGGTGCGCAGAGCTTCACTGTCCAGCAAATTGGAGCCGGATGAATGCAAAATACCTGCACCGATGAGTGCGCCGTTGCGCGAAATTTCAAGCCACAACTTGACCACGCCTTGAGGCTGACTCAACCGTGCTTCGCGACTGGTGGGATAACGTTTGATCCGCTCCAGGTAAGCCAGAAGCTGCACTTCATAACTGGCGGCAGCAGACGGACGAGCCGACTCTGCGGATGTTGGCGCAGGTGTAACCGGTACGGCGCTTGCCATGGGGGCCACAGGAAGGGCTGCTTTGCTCTCGGCGACGCGGACCGGTGCTTCTGTGGGCAATGCACTCAAGGGGGATGCGGCTGCCACGGGCGCCGTGATGGGCAAAACGGGACGCTCTGTTGCTGCTGGTTGGGCTGTTGGTTGAATTCTCTGGAGGGAGCGGACGGGTTCTGTTTGAGGTGCAGGCCTGTCCAGCAATGCCGTCATTTCAGTCGGATCAATGGGCGCGGAGTTCGCCTGCCAGCCACTGAATCCCCAGATTGCCGCGAGACCGATGAGCAAGCCCATCGACCATGAAAGAGGCTCTCGTTGAGCATAAGACCATTGAACGGCAGCAACCATTTCACTTTCTCTTCGCCGAAATGGTCATGGCTTCAATGCCGTTGGACTTGAGGACGTCCATCACATCCACCAGGCGTTGCAAGGAGGCGCTTTCATCACCATGGATCACAACCGCAATGCCATGGGAGGCGGCTTGTTTGCGCTGGATCAACTGTGCTGCCAACTGCGACAGATTTGCCACGGGTTCACCGTCAAGCATGTAGGCACCTTCAGCAGGAATGCCCAGTTGCACCTTGACCGGTGGATGGTTCTCCTGTACCTGAGACGAAATGGGCAGTTTGACTTTCAAGCCCAATGCAGGAATGACATTGATGCTGAGCAGGACAAAAAAGACCAGCAAAAACATCATCACATCGATCATCGGAATGATTTCGATGCGTGACTTTTTGCGAGGGGTGGTGGGGAAGCGGCGCATGCACATATCTTGCAAGTGCATGGTGACAACTTGATGGCGAGAGTTTGAAAGAAATATGAATTGGCTGGGCACTGGCTTGGCGAGTGCTGGTGGATGTCAGGCTTGGATGTGACCGTCTGTCGCGGTGCAGGTCTTGTCATTGACTTTTCATTGATTTGCCATTCGCATTTCACGAAACTCCTTGAGCATGCGATCACAACAGGAGATTCGCATGCGCGTCACGGTCATTGGTTCTGGATATGTGGGTTTGGTGACCGGCGCTTGCCTGTCTGATCTGGGCTTCAAGGTGGTATGTCTCGACAAAGACGAGCAGAAAATACGCGCCCTGCAAGAAGGCGAAGTGCCCATCTATGAGCCTGGCCTGAAAGAACTTTTGATGCGCAATCGTGCAGATGGCCGTATCCGGTTCACCACAGACGCGTGCGAAGCCATTGATCAGGGCGATATTCTGTTCATTGCTGTGGGGACACCTCCGGCAGAAGATGGTTCGGCCGATTTGGGGCATGTCCTGTCTGTGGCGTCGATGATCGGTCGTCACATCAAAGGCTTCAAGCTCGTGGTCAACAAATCCACCGTGCCTGTGGGAACCGCAGATCGGGTTCGTGCAGCCATTTCGCATGAGTTGTCACAGCGCGGCATGCACACCGACTTGTTCGATGTCATCTCCAATCCGGAGTTCCTCAAGGAAGGGGCTGCCATCGACGATTTCATGCGTCCGGACCGGATTGTGGTGGGCATCGATGACGGGCCACACCATGCCAAAAGCCAGCGCATGATGAACGATCTGTACGCCAGCTTCAATCGCCACCATTCACGCACCGTCTGGATGGATGTTCGCAGTTCTGAACTGACCAAATATGCGGCCAATGCCATGCTGGCAGCACGCATTTCCTTCATGAACGAAATCGCCAATCTGGCAGATGCCTTGGGCGCTGATGTGGACCACATCCGACGCGGTATCGGCGCTGACAACCGGATTGGTTACAGCTTCCTGTATGCGGGCTGCGGTTACGGTGGCAGTTGCTTCCCGAAAGACACGCAGGCATTGGTTCGGACTGCCCAGGCGTATGGCCAACCCATGTTGGTGGTCAGTGCCACTGAGCAAGTCAATGAGCGTCAGAAGATGCTGCTGGTCGAGAGATTGATTGAGCGGATGGGGGAAGACTTGAATGGCCGAAAGATTGCCATCTGGGGTTTGGCATTCAAACCCAATACCGATGACATGCGCGAAGCGCCCAGCCGCATGGTGATCAAAAACCTGTTGCGCCGCGGCGCCCGAGTCAGCGCTTATGACCCCGTTGCCGGGTCCGAGGCCATCAAGGCCTTGCAACACGACTGTGAGGGTGATGCGCATGGGCTTGAGAATTTCGAGCTGGCCTCCAATGACATGCAAGCGCTGGAAAATGCAGATGCCTTGCTGATCTTGACCGAATGGAAAAACTTCCACAATCCGGATTTCGAGGCCATGAAATCCGTGATGCACAGACCCTTCATCCTGGATGGGCGCAATCTCTACAACCCTGAAGCCTTGAGTGAGTTGGGCATTGCATACCAGGGGGTTGGGCGGCGCAATGATTTGGTCAAGTTGTTGTCGTTTGACAGTGCAGTGACGAAGGATGGTGATGTGACTGAAAGATCAAGTTCACAGCTGGCGCATGCCTAAAGGGTTCTATGCCCTGATCGCCGCGCAGTTTGCCAGTGGCCTGGCAGACAATGTTCTGATGATCCTGGGTGTGTTCTTCCTGCAAGAGCAAGGCTATCCCGTATGGTGGGCGCCGTTGCTCAAGTTCTCCTTCAATCTGGCGTATGTTTTGCTGGCCAGTGTGGTGGGACCCATTGCCGATGCGGTGCCTAAAGGTGCCTTGATGGCGGCCATGAATGCGCTCAAGTTGACCAGCGTCCTTTTGTTGCTGCTGGGGGTTCATCCCTTATTGGCTTTTGCTTTGACGGGTTTGGCTGCTGCGGTCTATGCGCCAGCCAAATACGGCATGGTGACGGAGTCTGTTGGTGCTTCATGGTTGGTCAAGGCCAATGCCTGGCTCGAAGTTTCGGTGGTGATGTCGGTTCTTTTGGGCATTGCTTTGGGGGGATGGTTGATCGGAGTCCGTCATGACTTTCAAATCAAGGGTATCTTTCCTGGCGGCAATGTGGACTTGACCGTCCAGACGCAGGCATTGGGGGCTTTTGGGGTGGTCATGGTCATCTATGGCGTGTCCATACTTCTGAACAGTTGCATCGGTCCCATGGCCTTGCACAAGGTTCATTCCAGGTTGACACGCTCGGCTTTGACCTGGCACTCATTCTGGACATGCAATTTGAAGTTGTGGCGTGACCCCTTGGGCGGCGTTTCACTGTATGTCACCACGCTTTTCTGGGGTACAGGTGCCGTGTTGCAGTTTGCTGTGCTTTTGTGGGCTCAAAGCGAGATGGGCTTGACCCTCCAGGAAGGCGCCTATCTCCAGGCGTTGGTGGCCGTGGGTGTGGTTTTAGGGGCATTTTTGTCAGCCCGGGTATTCAAGATTTTCAATGCACGCCGCGTACTGCCTTGGGGGTTTTTGCTGGCTTTCCTGATGCCCGCGATGGCCTTGACAAAAATATTGTGGGTCGCCGTACCCATGCTGATCTTGGCGGGTGTAATTGGCGGCGTGTTGCTGGTGCCGATGAATGCGTTGCTTCAACACCGCGGTGCAAAAATCCTGAGTTCTGGTCGTTCAATTGCCGTTCAGGGATTCAATGAGAACCTGAGTGTGCTGCTCATGCTGGGGGCCTACAGCGCGATGCTGGCCCTGGGCCTTTCATTGCTGGCCATGATGGTGGCTTTGGGCCTTTTGCTGTTGGGTGGTTTGTTGCTTTTGTTCTTGCGGATGCAGCGGGGTCGTCGCTAAAGGAACTCGGCAGCTCGATGGGTGTTGTTGGTTGTCATGCCATGTGGCTGGCAATGGTCATGCGGAAGATGGATTCAACATGGCTCGCAATTTGCGTCCAGTCCAGGTCTTTCACACTCAGCAGGGTGTGTTCTCGAGCTGTCTTGAGGGCATCCCTGCTCTTGGTGATTTCCAGGGCTTTGAGCACGTAAGTCTGAGGGTCCTCGCCCAGGACCAGCCAGCCATTGAGTGCATTTTGGACCAGCTCACTGGCTGCAGCACAATCAAATGCGAGGACGGGTGTACCACTGGCCAGTGCTTCCAGTGTGACATTGCCAAACGTTTCCGTCAGGCTGGGAAACAGAAACAGGTCTGCACTGGCGTAAAGGGTCGCCAGCTGTGCATGGCTGCACATGCCCATGAAAACCGCATCAGGACATTGTGTCTGCAAGTGTTGACGGTAGGGGCCATCGCCGGCAAAAACCAGCTTGACGGGACGATGGCTGTTTTTCAATGCATGGTAGGTGTTGACGATCAGGTCCAGATTCTTCTCGGCAGCCAGGCGCCCCACGGAAAGCAGGACAATACTTTGATCATCGGCGTTCCATGATGAACGCATCGCCTGGCTGCGCTGTCCGGGATGAAAAAGCCGGGTGTCTACGCCTCTGGCCACCACCCTCAGATTTTCAAAACCGGATGCCTGGAGTTCGCCTTTGAGCGCGCGCGTGGGCACCATGGTGCATGCGGTGTGGTTGTGAAACTTTCGCAGATAAGCCACGATGGGCTTGCTCAACCAGCCCACCCCGTAGTGTTTGCTGTAGCTGTGAAAATTGGTTCTGAAGTCAGAGGTGACTGGCAAGCGCAGGACGCGTGCCGCCTGAAGTGCCGACCAGCCTAATGGTCCTTCGGTCGCAATGTGCACCAGATCAGGCCGTTTGTGCGTCCACGCTTTGATCAGTGCCTTCTTGCTGGGCAAGCCCAGTTTCAATTGAGGGTATCGTGGGATGGGCAAACCGCGAAGCAGGATTTCAGACCAGCCGTTCTGCTCCTGTCCTTTATCGCTTTTATCCTGTCGAGGACGGATCAGCTGAATGGTGTGGTTTTTCAGACTGAGTTGATGAACCAGTTTGGACAGCGTGATCGCGACACCATTGATTTCGGGCGGCCATGTTTCTGTGACGACCGCAATCCGCAATGATTGCTCTGAGGGTTCGTAAGTCTCGATCAGAAGACGATCACCAGCATGTGTATCCATGCTCCGTATGCTGACTGTTTCATTTAACAGAATGATGACAAAGACATTTTTTTGAAAATCGTGTGTCAGAAATTTTTATATCCAGTCATGTCATCGACTTTTCACATCAAATCCTCATGATGGACACACTGTTGATAAGAGGACTGCCTGTGAAAGACTTTCTGAACGCCTTGAAAATCCAACGTTGGGACGATCACCGTTACTACCACCATTGCCGGATTAACCAATCCTTGCATTTTCTGAGTGCGATGAGTTTTCTCGTTGCGTATGCCATGCTTTTCATTGACCCGGCCTGGGCAGCGTTGATTGCCTGGCTGGTCTCCATGACGTCGCGTCAGGCAGGTCATTTCTTCTTTGAGCCACTCGGCTATGACCACGTCAACCAGGCGACGAATGAGCACAAGGAAGAAATCAAGGTGGGCTACAACCTGAGACGCAAAGTCGTGTTGCTCAGCATCTGGGTTTTGCTGCCCTTGGTGATTTTCCTCAACCCTGGTCTGCTGGGCCTGATTCCGGAGCATGAGACGATGGGCGAGTTCGTGCATGCCGTGGGTTATGCCTGGTTGTACCTCGGCATCGCGGCGCTGTTGTTCAGAACATTCCATTTGTTCATCTTGTTTGATGTCCAAACCGGTTTGGTCTGGATGACCAAAATCCTGACGGACCCTTTCCACGACATTTACCTGTACCACAAAGCCCCTTGGCTGCTGTTGCAGGGGCAGCGTTTTGCTGATCCCCAACTGCACGCGTCCCATGGCTGAGGATTCAAGCGCCATAGGAGCATCTGGCGCTTGAGTTTCAGGGGGTCAGTTCCAGAGCGTTTCTTTCAGAATTTGCCTGCGGATGCTTTTGTTGGTCAAGGTCGGCGCTTGCCACCACCATCCTTCTTGTTTCATTTGTTCGGCTGCGGCAATGAACCTGCCGACCACTGTTTCGAAATCCTGATCGCTGTAGTTCAGACTGAAAATCAGTCGGCCCGTGCCGACCCAACTGAGCGCCAATCCATGCAGCCTGAGGTAATACTGAAAAATCCAGTTGTAGCGGCCAGGCTGTGTGTAGAAAAGCGTCCAGATACTCGACATGTTGGCCGCCTGAACAGGGATCTGATGCGATTGCATGGCCTGGTTGAAATACTGGGCACGCGCATTCCAGCGTTCATCCAGGTCTTGGTAGATGGCCTGAATTTCGGGGGTTTCCAGTTGGTCCAGAAAAGCAGACATGGCACCCATCACCACGGGGTGAGCATTGAACGTGCCACGTGCAAAACAAATGTCGGCCGGACGGTCGGCGTGGAATCGTTGCATCCATTGTCTTTTGCCACACACGACACCGACGGGAAACCCCCCTCCGAGCGTTTTGCCATAGGTCACCATGTCTGCCTGGACACCGAAATAGGCCTGAGCGCCTCCTGCGCCGAGTCGGAAGCCCATGAAGACTTCGTCAAAAATCAGCACAATCCCACGCTCGGTGCACACTTGGCGCAATGCTTTGAGCCAGGTGGTGTAAGCCGCACGGTCATAAGCCGCATGGCGACTGCTGTCGACCAGGGTCGAGTCGCCAGGGGCGTTCGCATTCGGATGCAGGGCTTGCAATGGATTGATCAACACGCATGCGATGTCTTTGCGTTGACGCAAAACGTCCAGACTGCGCTCGCTCATGTCACTGAGCGTGTAGGTTTCACGGGGAGGCATGGGGTTGCCCGGACCCGGCTGCACGTCTTCCCACCAGCCGTGGTATGCCCCGCAAAATCGGACAAGGTTTTTGCGACGCGTGTGGTAGCGGGCCAGACGCACCGCCTGCATCACCGCCTCTGTGCCCGACATGTGAAAAGACACCTCGTCCATGCCGGAAAGCACTTTGAGTCGTGCTGCATTGCTCGCCACACAAGGGTGGTAAGCCCCCAGGATGGGGCCCAGGGCTTGCGTTTTTGCAAGTCCCTCGGCCATGGTCTTCTTGTAGAAGTCTGCACCAAAGACATTCACGCCGTAAGAACCCGTCAGGTCATAAAAAACCTGTCCATCCAGGTCAGTGACCTGCACGCCATCCGCCGACTGCAGGAACGAGCCCACTTTGAGGTGTTCGCGCACCAATGGGCTGAACTGGAACGGTACCCGGTAAGCTGCGATGAACTGCATGTCCGAGATGTCGTCTCGGGCTGCTGCGGTGGCCTCGATGCTGAGTTTGTGACGCGTTTGCAGTGTCTGTGCCAGGGCAAAGAAAGCGCTGCGGCGCAAGGCCTGAATGTTTTCGGGGGCATGGTCGCAAGCAAAAAACTGCTGCTCGTTGTAGCTGTAGCCGGGCAACCACCTGGCCAGCCGTTTGGCCATGCGAGAGTGGCCTGCGAGCGAGCGGTGCTTGGCGCGCGACAGCTGTATGCGCTGATGAATGGCGGGTGCCAATGCGGCCAAAGCGCCCAGGCTGATCCATGTGGGGTTCACAGTTGATTTCCTCGTGTCAATGAGGTTTCTTTTTATTCAATTTGAGTGACAGAACGATGAAGATTCGACAACATGTTCAGAAATGGATTCTTCAGGAAGACTTGAACTTCTTGCTGACCAACCGCATTCCACGCATCACCCTGACCCGCTTCGTGGGCTGGTGGAGCCAGATCCGCCACCCTTGGGTGGTCAGAGGCTCGCTGGCTGTTTGGCGGTGGTTCAGTGATCTGGACCTGAGCGAGTCGCGCAAGCAGCATTTTTCCAGTGTGCATGAGTGCTTTACACGTGAACTGTTGCCCGGTGCCAGACCCATTGATCCTGATCCTCGCGCACTCACATCACCTTGCGATGCGATCGTGGGCGCCTGCGGCGAGATCCATGAAGGGCAGGTTTTTCAGGCCAAGGGCTTTCCATACAATTTGAAAACCTTGCTGGGTGACTCCACTGCTTGCAGCCACTGGGCACCAGTGCTGGAAGGCGGAAAATTCCTGACCCTGCGCTTGACCAGCAGCATGTACCACCGTTTTCACGCACCTCATGATGCGGCGCTTGAGCATGTGACCTACATCTCTGGGGACACATGGAACGTCAATCCGATTGCATTGGCCAGAGTCGAGCAACTTTTTTGCAAAAACGAGCGCGCCGTTCTGCACATGAGATTGCATAACGGAATCCCTTTTTTATTGGTTCCAGTGGCCGCGGTTCTGGTTGCCAGCATGCGGCTGCATGCGGTCGATGTGCTGTTGAATTTGCGCTACAAAGGCCCCAACGAAATTGCAGCACATGCAGACTATGCAAAAGGCCAGGAAATGGGCTGGTTTGAGCATGGCTCCACTATCCTGGTGTTTGTGCCTCCAGGCTTTGACTGGGCACCAGACATCACGTGCGGCAGTCGCATCCGCATGGGGCAAGCATTGCTGAAAATGGATTGATGCTTCAAGTGCTGGGCAAATGCGTTTGCCAAATTCCACGCCAGTTGACTCTCCATTGAATGAAATACCGATCATGAGAATTTTTTCCATTCAAACCCACCAGCAGATCATTGAAACGGATGTTCTGCCGTCTGCTTTGCCAGAGCATGGTTTTCTGTGGATGGCATTTGCCAGACGCGAGTTTGAAATTCATTTGCCTCAGGTGCAAGCGGCACTCAAGCAGCTGTGCCACGCCGAAATCGATTTCTTGCACGCTCAGGATGTTTTGAACAACCAGCTGCCCTCGCACTACGACTACACCTCGGACTATGACTTGCTGGTTTTTCGGAGATTGGCGCGTGGCAAGTCAGAAACCGATTTGTCCAAACCTGGAGAAATTCTCCACCACGGCTCACATCAAGGTGGTCCCTCCATCTTGAGCCGAATTGACACCAGCCCTGTGGCCTTCGTGGTCTTTGATCGGGTGGTGGTTTCTGTTCATCCGACAGACTGTGCAGTGCGGGATACATTTGCCGCACGCATGTTGAGCACATCCAGTTTACCGGTGGCGCAGGCGGTTCATCGCTTGCCTGCGAACCCTGCCGACTTGATGCTGAGAATGGTCGGCAGCGTGGTGGACGGTTATCTCGATTTGCGCCGGGAGCTGACCCGGCAGCTGGACCATTGGCAAAGTGAATTGCTCAATCCCAAAGCCCGTTTCAGCAACTGGAGCGCTCTGCTCAATTCACGCCTCTCACTGCATTACCTGGACGAGGTGTGCGAGGACCAGCGGGCCGCCATACAGGACTGGATTGATGCGCTCAGTGCCTGGCAGGCCGATGACTCATTGCCTGCGCACAGCCTTGAAAAATTGCGGATCAGGAGCCGCGATGTCCTTGAACACATTGAGCGTGTTGTGCATCACGTCAATCGCTTGGAGCAAAGTGCGGAGACGGCGGTTCAGATGCATTTCAATGCGCAAAGCAATCGCACCAATGATGTGATGCGGACTTTGACGGTCTTGACGGCCATCTTCTTGCCCTTGAATCTCATTACCGGATTTTTTGGCATGAATTTTGAAAATTTCCCGGTTCTCAAATACGAGAATGGCGTGTTGGGAACTGAAATTTTCATGGGCCTGCTGGCGATTGGACTGGCGCTTTTCTTTTGGCGAAAACGCTACCTCGGAACGGATTGAAGACGCATGGATGGCGCAGCGGATCCGCTGCGTCAGATTCAATACTTTTCCGGAACAAACATGTCCATTGGCACGGGGTGGCGGATGTAGTCGGGGTTGCGCACGCGTGCTGGGAGTTCAACTTCCGCATGAGGCACTTCATGGTAGGGCACCAGCGACAGCAAGTGGTCGATGCAGTTCAGTCGGGCCTTTTTCTTGTCCACAGCCTGGACGATGGACCACGGTGCTTCCGGCGTGTGGGTGCGCTCCAGCATGGTTTCCTTGGCGCGGGTGTAGTCTTCCCAGCGGCGGCGGCTTTCAAGATCCATTGGACTCAGTTTCCATTGTTTGAGTGGATCCTGAATCCGGCCTACAAAGCGGGCATGCTGTTCATCGTCGGTGATGGAGAACCAGTATTTGACCAACTGGATGCCGCTGCGGACCAGCATTTTTTCGAATTCCGGCACCGTTCTGAAAAATTCTTCGTATTCCTCATCCGAGCAGAATCCCATGACACGTTCAACGCCTGCGCGGTTGTACCAGCTGCGGTCAAACAGGACGATTTCGCCTGCTGCGGGCAGGTGTGACACATAGCGCTGGAAGTACCACTGTGTTTTTTCGCGGTCATTGGGTGCAGGCAATGCCGCGACGCGACAGACGCGCGGATTGAGTCGTTGGGTGATGCGTTTGATCACGCCGCCTTTGCCTGCCGCATCACGCCCTTCAAAAAGAATCACCATGCGGTGCTTGCTGTGGACCACCCAGTCCTGCAATTTCACCAGTTCAGCCTGAAGCCTGAGCAATTCCCGAAAGTACCGAATGCGTTCTGAAGGCGTCGAGCCTGTGGATGGATCGGTCAGGGTGTCTTCCAGCTCCAGTTCAAATTCTTCGTCCAGGCTGTCGAGCCAATCTTCGCGCAACTGAGCCATTTTCTGCTCATCAAGTTGGATGGTGGACATGGAGGACCCTGTAATGAAACTGTCAATATTGTTGACGGTGGGCGTGAAAGTTTTGTGACGGTTGAAGGTGGTGCCACGACGGGTTGTCGCGCAGCAGGTCAGGCAGGATCGGGTGCCTCGGTTAGGGCTGGGGTCTTTCCTGGAAGAAAAGAATACTCCGGTCTACTGGGTGGGGCTCTTGCGGGGTGAAAGCTGGTATTGAGGTGGTTTCAGGGTACCGGAGATGGATTTTTGACACGAAGTTGTCACAATCAAGTCATAAAGTCGTGAGGTCTTGAGCAGGTATGTATCTGTCTTGAGTGGTTCCGAGTCATAACTGTCCTTTACTGGAGTTCGCATGTTGAAAATGAAATCCATCCTGGTGGCCGCTGGTCTGGCGGTTGCCGCACTGGCCTCGTCGGCTGCCGACATCACGGGTGCCGGCGCAACGTTCCCGTATCCCATTTATGCCAAATGGGCCGAGGCCTACAAGGCCGCTACCGGTGTGGGTCTGAACTACCAGTCCATCGGTTCTTCTGGCGGCCTCAAGCAGATCCGTGCCAAGACCGTGAGTTTTGGTGCCTCCGATGCGCCTGTCTCGGGTGCTGACCTCGACAAGGACGGCATGGTCCAGTTTCCAGCCATCGTGGGCGGTACTGTGCCTGTTGTGAACCTGGAAGGCTTCAAGCCCGGTGAGCTGCGCATTTCCGGTCCTGTGCTGGCCGACATCTACATGGGCAATATCAGCAAGTGGAATGACGCCAAGCTGGCTGCATTGAACCCTGGCAAGAAGCTGCCTGAGCAGGCCATCACCGTGGTGCATCGCGCCGATGGTTCCGGTACAACCTTCAATTTCACCGACTATCTGAGTGCGGTGAGCAAAGAGTGGGCCGACAAGGTGGGCAAGGGCGCTGCAGTCAAATGGCCTGCTGAGTCTTCAGTGGGTGGCAAAGGCAACGAAGGCGTTGCAGCCAACGTGAACCGCGTCAAGGGCGCAGTGGGTTATGTGGAATATGCCTACGTGAAGAAAAACAACATGACATTCCTGCAGATGCAAAACGCAGCAGGCAAGTACGTGGCTCCCGATGACCTGACTTTTGCGGCAGCGGCTGCGGGTGCTGACTGGTTCAGCGTGCCAGGCATGGGTGTGTCGATGGTCAATGCCAAAGGCAATGACAGCTGGCCCATCAGCACAGCATCGTTCATCCTGATGTACAAAAAACCTGCTGACAAAGCCGCTTCGGACGAAGTCCTGAAGTTCTTTGACTGGTCTTTCAAGAATGGCAAGAAACTGGCTTCCGATCTGGACTATGTGCCACTGCCTGATGCGCTGACCAATCAGATTCGTGCCAAGGTCTGGTCCGAAATCAGGTAATTGAACTCAACTGAGCGGGTCTGTTGGTTCAGGCCTGCGGACCTCTCGCCCACAAGGGCGAGAGGTGGTTTTCTAATCAGTGGTATTTGCAATGCAGCTGGCACAAGGAATTTCGATGGACTCGCTGGACAAGGCGGACAAACAATCCGAGACAAACATGCTGTCCGTCGTCAAGCGGCAACGCATTGAAGACTTCATTTTTCACAAGCTCACACTGGGTTTTTCCCTGTTGGTCTTGTTCGCCCTCATGGGCATCATCGTTTCTTTGCTCATCAATGCTTGGCCATCCTTGTCCAAGTTTGGTGTGCAATTTGTCTGGCGTGTCGAGTGGGACATCGTCAATGAAGAGTTTGGCGCTGCGATTGCCATCTTTGGCACCTTGGTCAGTGCCGTCATTGCGCTGCTGATCGCTGTGCCTTTGTCGTTCGGCATCGCCCTGTTCTTGACCGAAACCTGCCCGGTCTACCTGCGTCGCCCCTTGGGCTCGGCCATTGAGTTGCTGGCGGCTGTGCCGTCGATCATTTACGGCATGTTCGGCTTGTTCGTCTTTGCACCACTGTTTGCCGAATACGGTCAGCCGGCGCTGCAGTCCACGCTCGGAAAAATGCCCTTGATTGGCGGCTTGTTTGGCGGCGCGATGAACGGCGTGGGCATTTTGGCTGCTGGCATCATTTTGGCATTCATGATCGTGCCCTTCATTGCGGCGGTGATGCGTGACGTGTTCGAAATCGTACCGCCTATCCTGCGTGAGTCGGCCTACGGTTTGGGCTGCACCACCTGGGAGGTGGTTCGCAGCATTGTTTTGCCTTATACCCAGAAAGGCGTGATCGGTGGCGTCATGCTGGGTCTGGGGCGTGCTTTGGGTGAAACCATGGCGGTGACCTTTGTGATTGGCAATTCACAGCGTCTGAGTGCTTCTTTGTTTGCGCCGGGCACCACCATCGCGTCGACCCTGGCCAACGAGTTTGGCGAAGCGGCCGACCTGCATTTGTCCACATTGTTCGCCTTGGGCTTCTTGCTTTTCGTGATCACTTTTGTGGTTTTGTCTGCGGCCAAGATCATGTTGATCCGCGCAGAAAAAGCCAAAGGCACCAAGACCTGATGGTCTGTTGCAGGAATAACACCATGGATTTGAAAATTTACAAACGTCGCCAGCTGGTCAACAGGGTCGGTCTGACCTTGTCCATGTCGGCCATGGGCCTGGGCCTGTTCGTGCTGCTCTGGATCCTTTATGTGCTGTTCTCGAACGGCATCGCTGCGCTCGACTGGGCCATGTTCACGCAATCGACCCCTGCACCGGGTTCAGAAGGTGGTGGCCTGGCCAATGCCATCGTCGGCAGCCTGATGATGGTGGGCGTTACGGCCTTGGTCAGCACGCCGATTGGCATTTTGGCCGGGGTGTATCTGACCGAATACGGCGATCAAAGCAAAACCGCGGGGTTGACCCGTTTTGTGACCGACATCATGCTCTCGGCCCCCTCCATCGTGCTGGGCTTGTTCGTGTATGCGGTGATGGTGGCCCAGGTCAAGCATTTCTCCGGGTGGGCGGGGACAGTGGCTTTGTCGCTGATCGCGATTCCTGTGGTGGTGCGCACCACGGAAAACATGCTGCGCCTGGTGCCCGGGAGTTTGCGGGAAGCGGCTTTCGCGCTGGGTGCTCCGCGCTGGAAAGTCGCGACCATGATCACCTTGCGTGCGGCTCAATCGGGCGTGATGACAGGCTTGCTTCTGGCTTTGGCCCGGATCAGCGGTGAGACAGCACCATTGCTGTTCACGGCGCTCAACAACCAGTTTTTCTCGACCAACATGAATGCGCCCATGGCCAATCTGCCTGTGGTGATCTTCCAGTTTGCCATGAGCCCTTATGACAACTGGGTTCGCCTGGCCTGGGGTGGTGCATTGCTGATCACCTTGACGGTGCTGATCCTGAATATCGTGGCGCGCGTGTTTTTCCGCGATAACGCCCAACGCTGATTTCGAAGAATGGAATGAACATGCCTGCTTCCGATACCCCGATTCGCAACGCCATCGAGATCCGCAATCTCGATTTCTTTTACGGCACCTTCAAGGGGCTGAAAAACATCAACCTGGACATTGCCGAAGGCAAGGTCACAGCATTCATCGGCCCATCGGGCTGCGGCAAGTCAACCTTGCTGCGCACGCTCAACCGGATGTACAGCCTGTATCCGGGGCAGCGAGCTGAGGGGCAAATCAATCTGCACGGTCAGAACATTCTGGACCCCAAGCAGGATCTGAACCTCTTGCGCGCCCGTGTGGGCATGGTGTTTCAAAAGCCCACCCCCTTTCCGATGTCCATCTACGACAACATCGCTTTTGGTGTGAAGCTTTACGAAAACCTGAGCCGCTCCGAAATGGACGAGCGCGTGGAGTGGGCGCTGACCAAAGGTGCCATCTGGAACGAGGTCAAGGACAAGCTGGGCCAAAGCGGCCTGTCGCTGTCGGGCGGCCAACAGCAACGGCTGTGCATTGCCCGTACCGTGGCGGTCAAGCCATCGGTGATTTTGCTCGACGAGCCCACTTCGGCGCTGGACCCCATCTCGACTGCCAAAGTGGAAGAACTGGTCAACGAATTGAAGAACGACTACACCGTGGCCATCGTGACGCACAACATGCAGCAGGCCGCCCGTGTGTCGGACTACACGGCCTACATGTACCTGGGGGAGTTGATCGAGTTCGGCAAGACCGACCAGATTTTCATGAAACCCGCACGTCAGGAAACCGAAGACTACATCACTGGCCGTTTTGGCTGATCTGGAGAAGCAACATGGAAAAACACATTTCAAGCCAATTCGATGCCGATCTGACGGGCGTGTCTTCCCGCGTGCTGGAGCTGGGTGGTTTGGTCGAATCACAGACTCGGCATGCCGTGTATTCGCTGGCCCAGTTCAGTTCCGAGGTCGCCAACCAGGTGATCGAAACCGAGCGACAAGTCAACACCATGGAGGTGGAGATCGATGCCGAGTTGGCCTCCATCATTGCACGTCGCCAGCCCACGGCCCGTGATTTGCGTCTGTTGATGGCGATTTCCAAAATCACCGGTAACCTGGAGCGTGTTGGCGATGAGGCTGATCGCATTGCCCGCATGGTCAAGCAGATTCTGGAGCAGGGCAATCCACGGAATTTGCCATCCACGGAGCTGCGGGTGGCTTCTGATCTGGCATCTGCGCTTTTGCGCAAATCGCTGGACGCCTTTGCCCGTCTGGATGTGACCACCGCGCTTGAAATTCTCAAGGAAGACGACCTGATTGATGCCGAGTTCAATGGCTTCATGCGCAAGCTGGTGACTTACATGATGGAGGATCCCCGGACGATCTCTGCCAGCCTGGACCTGCTGTTTGTGGCCAAGGCCATTGAGCGCATTGGCGACCATGCCAAGAACATCGCCGAATTCGTGATTTACGTGGTCAAGGGTGCCGACGTGCGCCACACAGCCTTGGCCGACATTGAATCTGCCGTGAAATGAGAAACCTGCCCCGTATTTTGATCGTTGAAGACGAGCCCGCGATCGCAGAATTGATTGCTGTGAATCTTCGTCACAACGGGTTTCAGCCCGTGTGCGCCATGGACGCCGAGTCGGCACAACGTGAAGTGGACGAGGTGTTGCCGGATGTGATCTTGCTGGACTGGATGCTGCCTGGCGAAAGCGGCTTGAGTCTGGCCAAGCGCTGGCGTTCGTCTGCACGCAGCAAAGCCGTGCCTATTTTGATGATCACTGCCCGGGGCGATGAGCCGGACCGCGTCGCCGGACTGGATGCCGGGGCGGACGATTACATCGTCAAGCCTTTCTCTCCACGCGAATTACTGGCCCGTATCCGTGCCGTGTTGCGTCGCCGCGCTCCGGAGCAGGGTGGTGGTGTGGTTCGCATTGGTGATCTGAGTCTGGATGCCGATACCCACCGTGTGAATTGGTCAGAGCAAGCACTCAAAATCGGTCCCACGGAGTTCAAGTTGCTCCAGTACCTGATGCGTCATCCCGAGCGGGTGCACAGCCGCGGCATGCTGCTTGACAAGGTGTGGGGCGATCATGTTTACATCGAAGAGCGGACAGTGGATGTGCATGTCAAGCGTCTGCGCGAGTCGCTGGGTCATGCCGGCCGGATGATCGAAACCGTGCGTGGTGCAGGATACCGTCTCACGGCTTCGCCTGCGGCTTGAGGCATGGCCACACATCTCATTTCCCTGATTTTCTGGAGTCTCGTGGCCGCAGGCTCGGCCTGGTGGTATTGGAGTGAGTCCGGCGCGTTGGTGGCGGTGCTGCTGCTCAGTTGGTACTGGATTCTTCAGCAGTTGTGGCGGGCGCACCGGCTCGAGTCCTGGTTGCGTGCCGGGCAAGTGACCAATGCCCCTGCTGTGACGGGCCTTTGGCGCGATCTTGGAGATCGCATGCGCCGTCTGTTGCTCCAGCGTGACCAGCAAGTCCAAATTCATGCGGATCGCTTGCAGCACTTTCTGCAGGCCATTCAGGCTTCGCCCAACGGAGTGACTTTGCTGGACAATCAGGGGCGCATCGAATGGTGCAACGACACTGCGGCCCAGCATTTGGGAATCGACCCGCAAAGAGACCAGTTGCAGCATGTGGTTCACATGGTGCGTGATCCTGTTTTTTCACGGTACTTTGCACAAGAAAAACATGAGAGCGAAGTCGTCATCGAAGGGCGTTCCCATTCGCTGGCCAAGAGCGTCAAGCTGTCTGTGCAATTGCATCCTTACGGTGAAGGGCAGCAGCTGCTGCTGACCCGTGACATCACTGCCGTGTACCAGGCCGAGAGCATGCGTCGTGATTTTGTGGCGAATGTGTCGCATGAGATTCGTACACCATTGACTGTGCTCAGCGGTTTTGTGGAAACCTTGCAGAGCTTGCCATTGGAGCCTGATGAACAACAGCATTTTCTGGCCCTGATGGCGATTCAGGCGGCGCGCATGCAGACGCTGGTGAGCGATTTACTGATCCTGTCCCAGCTGGAAGGCAGTCCACCTCCCGGCAAGGGCGAGTTGGTGGCGTTGGCACCGTTGACTCAGCAGGTGCTGGACGATGCCCGTGCGCTTTCTGCCCTGCAGGACATCAATTCCTCAGGCCCGGTGCATACCCTGATACTCGAGCCAGTGCCCGGCTGGACGCTGTCAGGTTCGCGCGATGAGCTGCTCAGCGCCATGTCCAATCTGGTCAATAACGCTGTGCGCTATACCCCTGCCGGTGGAACGATCCACATCGCCTGGTTGCGGCCGGACGATGAGCATGTGGTTTTCTCTGTGAAAGACACGGGGCCAGGCATTGCCGCCGAGCATTTGCCACGCCTGTCCGAGCGCTTTTACCGTGTGGACCGCAGCCGCTCTCGTGAAACGGGCGGCACGGGATTGGGACTCGCCATCACCAAGCATGTGGTGCAGCGCCATGGTGGGCAATTGCGGATTGAAAGTGAAGCGGGCCGCGGATCGAACTTCATGCTGAGTTTCCCGGCGAGCCGTTTGAAGGCAGTCTAAGGGTATTCGTGGCTTCATGGCCGCCAATTCTCAGGAATTGGCTTTCTGATGGCCATCACCTTCTCAGCCACTTCAAGGAAGTGGCGGTCAGCCAGCTGAATGCGGCCAAGGTCAGCACCATGGCCCAAGCCGCAGGACTCAGGGAGGCAAAATGCAGGGCATCCAGCGCCCAGGGGATGTTGAGCGCAAGGGCCAGAATCCCCAGGTTCAGTCCAATGATCCAGGGCAACACGCTGTTGTGGCGACTGCCGCCGCGGGCTTGCCGTGAAGGCATGCGCGTGCTCAGGACGAGCAGTGCGTTGGCAACGACGAGCGTGGCAAACAGCAGGGCGCGCGTGCCCGCTTCGTCCAGGCGTTCGCTGGCCCAGAAGTGTCCCAGGCCCAGACTGATCAGAACGCACAGACCCTGACCCAATGCCAGCAGCATGTCAGCCCAACCGAACAGGGGGGCCTGGATGTCGCGGGGAGGGCGTTGCATCACGTCGGCATCGGCAGGTTCGTTTTCAAAAGCGATAGAACACGCAGGATCAACCACAAGCTCCAGCAAGGCCAGATGCACGGGCAACAACACAGGCGGCCAGCCCATCAAAAGGGGCAGCAGAGCCAGGCCAGCGATCGGGATGTGGATCGCGAAGATGTAGCGCATGGACTTTTGCAGGTTGCTGAAAATCCGGCGGCCTACACGAATGCCCTTGACGATGGAGGCGAAGTTGTCGTCCATCAACACGATGGCGGCTGCTTCACGGGCCACGTCGGTGCCGCGCTCGCCCATGGCGATGCCCACGTGGGCAGCGCGCAGGGCAGGGGCATCGTTGACGCCGTCGCCGGTCATTCCCACGATGTCGCCATTGGCCTGCAAGGCCTGTACGATGCGCAGCTTTTGATGTGGCGTGATGCGTGCGCAGACGCTGACCTGAAGCATTCTTTGCCGCAGTTCCTGGTCGCTCAACTGTTCGAGTTCATCGCCCGTCAGTGTTTGGCCTTGCGTCAATCCGGCCTGGTTGGCAATCACGCGGGCCGTGGCCGGGTAGTCGCCTGTGATCATGATGACGCGAATGCCCGCACTGTGGCAGTCGGCCACGGCCTGTGGAATTTCGGCACGCAAGGGGTCTGTCAGTCCGATCAGGCCCAGCCATTCAAAATCGAAATCATGCGAGTTGTCCGGCCAGTTGTCACCCGAAAAACGGCCTTGTGCGACAGCGAGCACGCGAAGACCTTGCTGGGCCATCTGATCGACCATCAAGGACCACTGTGCCCGTTGCCGTGCATCCAGGTGGCACAGGTCCATGACCGCCTCGGGTGCGCCTTTGGCGGAAACCACACGGTCCGGTCCATCGTCAAACTTCCAGACGTGCGACATGGCCTTGAGCGTGGGGCTCAGTGCATAGGTTTGCACCAGTGTCCAGTCTCGGTGCAGATGCTCGGTTTGTGTGAGGTGCGATTGGCCCAGGGCATGGAAGGCGGTTTCCATCGGGTCAAAGGGCTGGGGCGCGCTGGCCAGGATCGCGTGTTCGAGCAGCGGATGAAACATCTCCGTCAGCACCGGGTTGGCGCTCGCTGACCACAACACGGCTTGCTCCGTGTTTGCCGCTCCTGCGGCCAGCGCAGTCACCGTCATGCGGTTGTGTGTCAGTGTGCCGGTTTTGTCTGTGCACAGCACATTGATCGCACCCAGGGTTTCAATGGCCGTGATGCGGCGGGTCAGAACCCCTTCGCGGGTCAGACGGCGTGCACCCAGTGCCGGGAAGATCGTCAACACCACGGAATATTCTTCCGGCAGGATGGCCATGGCCAGTGCAATGCCCGAGAGCCATGCGGGTATCCATTGCCCGTGGCGAATGCCGAGGGTGAGCACCAGCCCGCCACACAACACGGCGGCGATGATGGCGATCACTTTGACCAGGCGTGCTGTTTGTGCCTGCAAGGGCGTCGGGGCAGATGTCAACGGACTCAGCGATGCGCCGATGCGTCCGATTTGGCTTTGAGTGCCCGTGGCTGTGACCCTGGCCAGGCCTTGTCCTCGAACCACAAAGGTGCCAGCGTACACGGCTCCGGCGCTTTCTGCGTCGGAGCTTGGCTGTTTGTCTACCGGAACGGACTCACCGGTGAGCAGGGACTCGTCAATTTGCAGATGATCCGTGGTCAGCAGCTGGCCATCAGCACTGATGCGGTCACCTTCTGCCAGAAGCACAAGGTCGCCGCGCACCAGTTCACGGGCGGGAATGTGCATGGGCTGGCCTGCACGAATGACATGTGCCAGGGGTTGGCTCAAGGCTCTCAGTGCTTCGATGGCGTTTTCGGATTGACCCTCCTGATAGAAGGTCAGTGCCAGAACGGCGACCACAAAAACAGCGAGCGTGATGCCTTCGAGCAGGTCACCCAACAGGATGTAGAGCACTGCCGCCAGCACCAGCAGCGCAAACATGGGCTCGCTGAGCAGGTCGCCCACGCGTCGCCACAGGCCGCGACGTGCCGAATCGGGCAACTCGTTTGGCCCGTCGGTGTCCAGTTGAATGGCTGCTTGCTGCGGACTGAGCCCTTGCGGTGGCATGGGGGCGATTTTCGGAAATGGGGACATGTCCCCGCAGTGTTACCGGTTAGCGGTGCGCTTGTCCATACCCTGCACCGTTTACAGTGAAGCCTTGCATGGAACCCCGGAGTGTCAAGATGGATCCCAATATCAGTGAATTCATGGCGCGCATTCGCGAACTGGAGACCCGCATTGAACGGGAGGCCCAGGCACGGCGTCAGCAGTGGCAGGCTGATTTCGAGGCACACAAGGTGCGGTTCGAGGCCGAGGTGCTGGCGCAGCAAAAGCGCTTCAAAATGGGCTTGCTGCGTTATGTGCTCAGTGCCGATTGGCGCAGTGTGCTGAGTGTTCCTTTCATTTACCCGGTCATCGTTCCGTTGCTGCTACTGGATGTGTCGGTCACCGTGTACCAATGGGTTTGTTTTCCGCTCTACCGCATTCCCCGCGTCAAACGCAGCAAGTACTTCGTTTTTGACCGCACGCACCTCGAGTACCTCAATCTGCTGGAGAAAATCAACTGCGCTTATTGCTCGTATGGCAACGGTCTGGTGGCGTATGCGCGCGAGGTGGTGGGGCTGACCGAGCAGTACTGGTGCCCCATCAAGCACGCCCGCAAGGTCATGCAGGCGCACCCGCACTACCATGGCTTTGCCGACTACGGGGACGCTGAGCACTACCGCGAAGAGCTTGCGCGCCTGAGGCAGGAGCTGGCCGACATGAAACCCCGATGAGGCGTGCGGGCCTTGGGGTTAGCCCTGAGAGTGTCGCGCCATGGACATGCCTGGATGGCCAACATGTCTACAGTGGGTCACATGAAAACCTTCGACACACTCGCCGACCTGGCCGCCTGCGTGGGCCAACACGTGGCCACCAGCAACTGGGTCCTGATCACCCAGGATCAGGTCAACCGCTTTGCGGACGCCACTGGGGACCACCAATGGATCCATGTGGATGTGGAGCGGGCCAAAGAGGGTCCGTTTGGCGCACCGATCGCGCACGGCTTTTTGACCTTGTCCTTGCTGCCGCAGTTTTTTGACAACACGGTGGAGGTCAAGGCGGTGCGCATGGGTGTCAATTACGGGTTGAACAAGGTGCGTTTCATGGCCCCTGTGCCGGTGGGCAGCCGTCTGCGTGCTCAGCTGAAGCTGCAATCTGCCACGCCAATCGATGGCAATGGCATGCAAATCCAGTGGGATGTGACGATCGAGCGTGAAGGCAGCGACAAGCCTGTCTGTGTGGCCGAGTCGCTGGCCAGAATGTACGTCTGATCGAACGCTGATCAGCAGGCCGGGGCGGTTGCGCCGCCAAAACCATTTTGCCGCCACGCTTCAAAAACGGTGACGGCCACGGCGTTGGACAGGTTCAGGCTGCGCTGGCCTTCGCGCATGGGCAATCGGATGCGTTGCTCAGGCGAAAAACGCGCTCGCAGCTCGGGCGCCAGGCCGCGTGTCTCTGCGCCAAACACCAGCCAGTCGCCGGGTTCAAAAGCGATGCTGTGGGCAGCCCGGCTGCCGTGCGTGGTCAGCGCGAACATGCGCTCTGCCTGAGGCTGCTCGGTGGCCAGAAAAGTTTCCCAATCTGCATGGCGGCGCAACTGCGCGTACTCGTGGTAGTCGAGCCCTGCGCGGCGCATGTGCTTGTCATCCATGGAAAAGCCCAATGGCTCAATCAGGTGCAGCGTGCAGCCTGTGTTGGCCGCCAGCCGGATGACGTTGCCGGTGTTCGGCGGGATTTCGGGTTCGACCAGGACGATGTGAAACATGGGCGGTATTGTGCCGTGCCCGTCGAGGCTGTCATCCAAAAGGCAGGGTTTCCATGTCGGCTTCGGTGGCTGCCTCGGTGCGCGCCAGCACGACCGCACTGATGTGTCTGGCCCCGGCCTCGCGCAGCACCCTGGCGGCGGTGTGCAAGGATGCGCCGCTGGTCATGACGTCGTCGATCAGCACCACACGTTTTCCCCGCAGTTCGTCAGCACGCAAGGGGTCCATGGCGAAAGCCCCTTCGAGATTGGCCAGGCGCTCCTGGCGTGGCAAGGTGCGTTGCGAGGGGGTGTCTCGTGTCCGCAGCAGAAGTTGTGCCTGGGCTTTGGCTGGGCACAGCTGCTGCGCCAGCAGCCAGGACTGGTTGTAGCCGCGCTCGGCCAGGCGTTCTCGCGACAGTGGGATGGGCAACACCCAGTCGGCCGCGTCCAGCGTGTCTTCAACCCAGGCGCTGCTGAGCATCAGGGTGGCGAGGGGACGGGCCCAGCCTGGTTGGGCCTGGAACTTGAGTTTCGCCACCAGCTCGATCCAGGGCCATGCGTAGGCAGCGGCACTCAGGCACAAATCGAGAGGTGGCGGATTTTTCAAGCAGGTACCACAGACCGTGCCCACGGCCAAGGGCAGTGCGCAGCGCTGGCATCGGGGTGTGGGTTGTGCGTAATGGCTGATGCAGTGGTCACACACGGGCGCGGAAGGCCAACCTCGGCAAATGGCGCAGCGGCTGGGCACCCAGCCACCTGACCCAAGCTGTGGATGAAATGAGGTGAGCCCTTTGAGCCATTGGAAAACCATGAAATCAATATACTGCCAGGCTGTTGCGGCCTGCAAGGCCCGAATCCAAGCCCATGTCATCTTCTGAACGCCCCCCTACCCTTGATCCTGTCGCCGCTGCCCGCTGGGCCGCTTTGCCTGTGCGTCAAAGCGCGTCGCCCTGGTTGCATGAGGAAATTGCTTCCCGCATGCTGGAGCGGCTGGATGTCATCCGGTTGGAGCCGCAGAGCTGGGCGCACTGGGAGCCCTTGCGAGGAGGCATCGAGGCACATCAGAAATTGTTACAACGCTATCCCAAAGCGCCGGTATGGTTAGTGGCCGAGCAGGGCCGTCAGGTCCAGGCGGTGCTTGAGCGCAGCCGTGGGCGCTGGTGGCAGCTGTCACGCTGGACAGGGTCGGCCACCGAGTTGGGTACGCCGCCCGCGGGCGAGGTGCAGATGCTGTGGGCCAACATGCTGCTGCACCAAGTGGCCGAACCGCAGGTCTTGATTGCGGACTGGCACCGGGCGCTGGCGGTCGATGGTTTTTTGATGTTTTCGTGTTTTGGGCCCGACACCCTGCGTGAACTGCGCCGGATTTATGCCCAAAAGGGCTGGCCCGAGCCTGCCCATGAGTTCACCGACATGCACGATTGGGGCGATATGCTGGTCCATGCCGGTTTCGCCGAGCCCGTCATGGACATGGAGCGGATCACACTGAGCTACGAAACCCCTGAGCGTCTGCTGGGCGAATTGCGTGAATTGGGTCGCAACCTGCATGGACAAAGGTTTTCAGGGTTGCGAGGGCGCCGCTGGCGAGGCGATTTTCTGCAAGCTTTGCAGGCCTTGGCGCGGCCTGATGAACAAGGGCGTCTGTGCCTGACATTCGAGGTGGTGTATGGCCATGCGCTCAAGCCTGCGCCACGCCACAAAGTTCAATCGGAGAGCCAAATCGGCTTGGATGACATGCGCCGGATGCTGAATGCCAAGAGAACTTGATTGCGTCAGCTTTGAGAAAGATCAAAACCTTTCTCAAGTCGGGTAAAATTCGCGGCTATTTCGTCCGTCCAGTGCGTCTGGCGCATCTTGGGCTCGCGTTGGGCACAAGCGGAAAATCTGCCGATCACCCGGTTTGGCAGGGGCGAATCACGAAGAAAGGCCATGCGTATTTGCGCGGGCCTGGCCTGGGCTGGCAACAGCCGGGGCCAAAGGTGTGGGATCTAACCGAGACTTGGAAGTTTGTGAGAACCATGAAGAACATTTCCAGAAAACTGGCTTCGCTGCTGTCCCGTGTGGGCATCTTCACGGGCATGATGCTGGCAACAGCCGCCCACGCCGTCAACGACCTGCCGGGTGGCCCTGCAGTCAATCAGCTGAACTTTGCGCCTCCGGTGACCAAGATCGCCGAGCAGCAGCACTGGTTGCACTGGATGATGCTGATCATCTGCACCGTGATTTTCGTTGCCGTCTTCTCGGTGATGTTCTATTCCATCTGGAAGCACCGCAAATCGGTAGGCCACAAGCCTGCGACCTTCAGTGAGTCGGTCACCGTTGAAATTTTGTGGACTGCAGCGCCTTTCCTGATCGTGATCTTGATGGCTTTGCCTGCGACCAAAGTGCTGGTGGCGCAGAAAGACACCACCAACGCCGATTTGACCGTCAAAGCCACCGGTTACCAGTGGAAGTGGGGCTACGACTACCTCAAGGGCGAGGGTGAAGGCCTGAGCTACATCTCCACTCTGGACTCAACCCAGCGAGCCATGTCCGATGCGGGCAAGCCTGAAGGTGACAACTACCTGCTCAAGGTGGACAACCCTCTGGTGGTTCCCGTGGGCAAGAAGGTGCGTGTGATCACCACGGCCAATGACGTGATCCATGCTTTCATGGTGCCGGCTTTTGGCATCAAGCAAGATGCGATTCCCGGTTTTGTGCGCGATACCTGGTTCCGTGCCGAGAAAACGGGCGACTTCTATGGCCAATGCGCCGAGCTGTGCGGCAAAGAGCACGCCTACATGCCTATCCATGTGAAAGTGCTCTCTGCCGAGGACTATTCCAAGTGGGTTGAGGGCGAGAAGAAGAAACAAGCGGCCAAAGCCGATGATCCGTCCAAAGTCTGGGCTTTGGACGATTTGGCCAAGCGTGGCGAGAAGGTCTACGCTGCCAACTGTGCTGCTTGCCACCAAGCCAATGGCAAGGGCGCTGGCCCGATCAAGCCACTGGATGGCTCGGCCGTCGTGCTGGACTCGGACAAGCTCAAACAAGTGGCTGTGCTGCTGAACGGTCAAAACAATGGTGCCATGCCTTCGTGGAAGCAACTGTCTGACACCGAGATCGCTGCTGTGATCACTTTCACCAAGAACAACTGGTCGAATAAGACCGGGCAGATCGTGCAACCAGCTGAAGTGCTGGCTGCCCGCAAGTAAGCCTGAACCGTATCAAGTAAAGAGGAAATCAAGATGAGTGCCGTTCTAGATCATCACGATCACGCTCACGACGACCACGGTCACGCGCCTGCGGGCTGGCGTCGTTGGGTCTTTGCGACCAACCACAAGGACATCGGTACCCTGTACCTGCTGTTCAGCTTCGCCATGCTCATGATCGGTGGCGTTCTGGCCTTGCTGATCCGAGCCGAGCTGTTCCAGCCAGGCCTGCAAATCGTCAACCCTGAGCTGTTCAACCAGTTCACCACCATGCACGGTCTGATCATGGTGTTCGGCGCGATCATGCCGGCCTTTGTGGGTTTCGCCAACTGGATGCTGCCGTTGCAAATTGGTGCTTCCGACATGGCCTTTGCCCGCATGAACAACTTCAGCTTCTGGCTGATGATTCCTGCTGCCATCATGTTGGCCGGGTCGTTCTTCATGCCCGGTGGTGCACCCGCTGCCGGCTGGACGCTGTACGCACCGTTGACCCTGCAGATGGGCCCCTCGATGGACGCTGGCATTTTTGCCATGCACATCCTGGGTGCTTCGTCCATCATGGGTTCGATCAACATCATCGTGACCGTTCTCAACATGCGCGCCCCTGGCATGACGCTGATGAAGATGCCGATGTTCGCCTGGACCTGGCTGATCACTGCTTACCTGCTGATTGCCGTGATGCCCGTGCTGGCTGGCGCGATCACCATGACGTTGACCGATCGCCACTTTGGCACCAGCTTCTTCAATCCTGCTGGTGGCGGTGACCCGGTCATGTACCAGCACATTTTCTGGTTCTTTGGTCACCCTGAGGTGTACATCATGATTTTGCCGGCCTTCGGCATCATCAGCCAGATCGTGCCTGCTTTTGCACGCAAGAAACTGTTCGGTTACGCCTCGATGGTGTATGCCACGTCGTCTATCGCCATCCTGTCGTTCATCGTGTGGGCTCACCACATGTTCACGACCGGCATGCCTGTGACAGGTCAGCTGTTCTTCATGTACGCCACGATGCTGATCGCTGTGCCGACTGCTGTGAAGATCTTCAACTGGATCGCCACCATGTGGCGCGGTTCCATGACTTTCGAAACCCCGATGCTGTTTGCTGTGGGTTTCATCTTCGTGTTCACGCTGGGTGGTTTCACCGGCCTGATTTTGTCGATGGCCCCCATTGACATTCAGATGCAGGACACTTACTACGTTGTGGCGCACTTCCACTATGTGTTGGTGGCGGGCTCGCTGTTTGCCTTGTTTGCCGGTTTCTATTACTGGGTTCCGAAGTGGACGGGCGTGATGTACAACGAGTCACGTGGCAAGCTGCACTTCTGGTGGTCACTGATTTCGTTCAACGTCACCTTCTTCCCGATGCACTTCCTGGGTTTGGCGGGCATGCCACGTCGTTACGCCGACTACCCCATGCAGTTCACCGACTTCAACATGATTGCTTCGGTCGGCGCCTTCTTCTTTGGCTTTGCCCAGGTCTATTTCTTCCTGTTCGTCGTGCTGCCGACCATGCGTGGTCAAGGCACCAAGGCTTCCCAGAAGCCTTGGGAAGCTGCTGAAGGCCTGGAGTGGGAAGTGCCTTCGCCTGCACCTTTCCATACCTTTGAAAATCCTCCCAAGCTGGACGCTACCGCGACCCGTGTGATTGGTTGATTTCAGGCTTCTCATGACACCCGAACAGAAGAAAAGCAATGTGCGTCTGGGCCTGATTCTGGCCTCGGTCGCACTGGTGTTCTTTGTTGGCTTCATGGCCAAAATGGTGATTTTGAGCAAGTAAGGTACACAAGGGATGAACCTGCGCTCTGAAAACCTGAAGATGGTGGGCAAACTGGCGGTCGTGACCGCTGGCATGTTCTGCTTCGGGTATGCGCTCATCCCCATTTACAAACACATTTGTGAGATCACCGGGATCAATATCCTGTCGGTCTCCGAGCGCATGGTGCCTGGCAACGGGACGACTGGTGCTGCGGTCAAGTTGCCCGCCAACACACAAGTGGACACCACCCGCACCATCACTGTTGAGTTCGATGCGAATGCCCGTGGACCCTGGGACTTCAAGCCCCAGAAAAGTTCTGTCCAGGTTCATCCCGGCGAATTGACCACGGTGATGTACGAGTTTCAGAATGTCCAGAACCGCCGCATGGCAGCCCAGGCCATTCCAAGCTACGCACCGCACCAGGCCGCCAGCCATTTCAACAAGCTCGAGTGTTTTTGCTTCAACCAGTACACGCTGGAGCCTGGTGAGAAGAAGCAGTGGCCTGTTTCGTTCGTCATTGACCCCAAGTTGTCCAAGGATGTGACCACCATCACTTTGTCCTATACCTTCTTTGAAGTGGGCGGTAAAACGCCTGCTGCGCCAGTGGCACAGACGGTGTCGGCGAATGGGGTGGGTTCATGAGTTCCCTGGCGCGTACCGTCCAAGCTGTGCTGTGGTCTTTTCTGGGTATCCGCAAAGGTGCCGATTACCAGAAAGACACAGAGCGGCTCAATCCGTTCCACATCATCGTTGTGGGCATCGTGATTGCCTTGATATTTGTGCTGGGGCTGATGGCCCTGGTCAATTGGGTGGTGGTTCAACCCACCGGTCTTTAACCCCAGAATTGAGTTACCAAGAAAAGAGAGCAGGAGTCCCCATGAGTTCTACCGCACACGGCACAACGCCTTATTACTACGTTCCGCATGCATCACGTCACCCGGTGATGGCGGCCATTGGTCTGTTCTTTGTGATTCTTGGCGCAGGTCAGTGGATCAATGGTGCAGATTGGGGCAAGTACTCCTTGTTCTTTGGCCTGGCCTGGTGGCTGGTGGTCTTGTACCAATGGTTCAAGGATGCCATCACCGAGAGCGAAGGCGGCATGTACGGCCACAAGATCGATCTGTCTTACCGTTGGAGCATGACCTGGTTCATCTTCTCCGAGGTCATGTTCTTCGGTGCCTTCTTCACGGCACTGTGGTGGGCTCGCATGCACTCGGTGCCTGCACTGGGCAGCCTGGACAACGCCTTGATCTGGCCTGACTTCAAAGCCGTTTGGCCTACCCTGGCCGCAGGTGCTACTGCCTCTCCTGCTGGTGTCGTCGAGCCCTTTCAGACCATGACCCCTTTCTGGCTGCCCACCATCAACACCGCTTTGTTGTTGACTTCGGGTGTGACCTTGACCATCGCACACCATGCCTTGCAGCATGGTGACCGTTCCAAGACCATCCGTTTCATGTGGATGACCGTGTTGCTGGGCGTGGTATTCCTGTTTGTGCAGGGTTATGAATATGCTCACGCCTGGAGCGAAATGAACCTCAAACTGTCTTCGGGCGTTTATGGCTCGACCTTCTACATGCTCACCGGTTTCCACGGCTTCCACGTGTTCGTGGGCATGTTGATGCTGCTGTTCATCACCTTGCGTCTGCAAAAAGGCCATTTCACCGCCGAGCGCCACTTTGGTTTTGAAGGTGCAGCCTGGTACTGGCACTTTGTGGACGTGGTCTGGCTCGGTTTGTACATCCTTGTTTACTGGATGTGAGCTTCAAGCCTGAATCAAAAAAAGCGCCTTGAGGGCGCTTTTTTTGTGTTGCGGCAGCAATCATGCCCCAGCAGGAATGCCTGAAGGCTGAATCCAGCCGAGCTTCCAGGCGATGAGCACACAGATGAACAGCAGGATGGAAAATCCCACCCGGAACGCCAACGCCTTGGCCATATTGCCTTTAGGCCGCGGGCTGCCTTCAGCAGCGTTCGTGCCTCCGCGCATCATGTACACCAAGGCCATGACCAGGCTGGCCAGAATGGCAAAAAAAGCCAATGCAACAAGGATTTTCATGAAAGCGATTATCCAATGAGCGAGCGCCGTTTGTTTTTGACGCGCTTCGCGGTCCTGATGGCGGCTGTCATCGGGGTGGCGGTGACCGCAGCTTTGGGGCGGTGGCAATGGGGACGGGCTGACGAAAAGCAGGCGGTGATCGACCAGCGCAAGGCACAGGCCGCCATGGCGGCAATCGACGGTGCGGCGCTGGGGCAGCTCGGCGACTCGGCCTCCAATCGCATGGGCTTGCTGTACCGTTCTGTGCTCCTCAAAGGTCGTTGGGTGCCAGAGCACACGGTGTATCTGGATAACCGGCAGATGCAGGGACGCGCAGGTTTTTACGTTGTGACGCCATTGCGTTTGTCTGACTCCAGGGCGGTCGTTCTGGTGCAACGCGGTTGGGTGCAACGCTCTTTCATGGCCCGGGAGGCCTTGCCGGAGGTGACCACCCCGGAGGGGGATGTCGAAATACAAGCCCATTTGGCCCCATGGCCATCACGGATGTATGACTTCGCGAGCGTGGAGCAGGGGCCGATACGGCAAAATCTCGATCTGAACGAATTTCGGGCTGAAACAGGGCTGCCGTTGCTGGAAATCAGTGCGGTACAGGCTGGTCCTGCCAGTGAAGGCTTGCTGCGTGAATGGCCGCAAGCCGCTTCCGGCATTGAAAAACACCTCGGTTATGCATTCCAGTGGTTTGGGCTCAGTGCCTTGATCGCTTTACTTTATGTCTGGTTCCAAATTGTCCAACCCCGCAGAAAACAAAAAAATGGTTGATGTGCCCCTGGCCATGACCGTGCACGACATGCCTGCTCCCGGCGATGTGGCGCAGGCGGATGAACGTCGCACCCTGTCCGGTCGGCTGAAGATGCTCTTGGTCATGCTGGTTTGCGCGGCACCCGTTATCGCTTCGTATGTCACGTACTATGTGATCCGCCCTGAGGGTCGCCGCAACTATGGTGAATTGATCACGCCGCCCAAGGAAATGCCGCAGGTCACGGTGCGCGACGTTCAAGGCATGGCTTTGCCCTTGACCCGCTTGAAGGGGCAATGGTTGCTGGTGTCGGTGGGGGGGGGCGCATGCGCCGAGGCTTGCCAGCAGAACCTGTATTTTCAGCGTCAGCTGCGCGAGGTACTTGGCAAGGACAAAGACCGTCTGGACAGACTCTGGTTGATCACCGATGAAGCGGCTGTTGCACCGGATTTGCTGCCTGCGCTGAATCAGGCGCAAGCCGTGCGGATGGATGCCGCAGCGCTGCAAGCCTGGTTGAGCCCTGCAGCAGGACACGCGCTGGAAGACCATTTGTATGTGGTCGACCCGATGGGCAACTGGATGATGCGTTTCCCGGCCCACATGGATGTGACTTCGGCTTCCAAAGCCAAGCGTGACCTGGAACGGCTGATGCGCGCCTCTTCGTCCTGGGACCAGGCGGGGCGCTGACACCATGCAGGTGGATTTGTACAACCTCAGCCCGGCCTTGCAGCTCATGGGTGTGGGCCTGCTGGTGGCGGGCTTGCCTTTGCTCTGGTCCTGGCGCAGGCACCGTACGGCCATGCCTGCGCAACGGCTGAAGGCCTTGACCTTGCTGACGCTGATGCTCACTTTCGAGCTGGTGCTGGTCGGCGCATTCACGCGCCTGACCGATTCGGGTCTGGGTTGCCCCGATTGGCCGGGCTGCTACGGCAGTGTCAGCCCGCTGGGTGCGCAGCATGAAATCACGCAGGCCCAGACCGCCATGCCCACGGGCCCCGTGACCCATGGCAAGGCCTGGGTCGAGATGGTGCACCGTTACATGGCCACCGGGGTTGGCGTCCTGATCATCGGCCTGTGTGCCTTGACCTGGTGGCAGTGGCGACGTGACCGCAGTCTGGCTGTACACCCGCTCTGGCCGTTACTGACCTTGTTCTGGGTGTGCCTGCAAGGCGCTTTCGGCGCGCTCACGGTGACCATGAAGCTGTTTCCGGCCATCGTGACCTTGCATCTGCTGTTGGCCATCGGTTTGCTGGCTTTGCTGGTGGTACAGGCCGTGCGCTATGAAGGCTGGAAGAGCGTTCCAATCCCTGGCGGTTTGCGTTCGGTGCTGGCCTTGGCCACGGCGCTTTTGTGCTTGCAAATCGCGTTGGGTGCTTGGGTCAGCACCAATTACGCGGTACTGGCCTGCAGCGATTTTCCGACCTGTCAGGGCCAGTGGTGGCCTGACATGAACTGGCAAGGTTTCAGTCTCTGGCGTGAGCTGGGCCATGCGCCCGATGGTCAGCCATTGCCGTTCGTGGCCCTGTCGAGCATCCATTACATCCACCGCTGCATGGCCTGGCTTGTGCTGGCCGTTCTGCTTGCAGTGGGCTGGCGATTGAGGCGGCAGCCTGGCTTGGTGCGACCTGCAAAGGCACTGCTGGCCCTGTCGGCTTTGCAGTTTCTCACCGGGCTGTCCAACGTGGTGCTGGACTGGCCTTTGCTGGCCGCCGTGCTCCACACGGGCGGTGCCGCAGCACTGATGATGACTTTGACCTGGGCTTTGTCGCTCAGCACCACTTCGGTGGCTTCGCAACCTTCTCTTGATTCAAGGCCTGTCGCATGACTCCTGCCACTGCTTTTCCTGTGTCGACCGTCTGGCGGCAGTATTACGCGCTGACCAAACCGCGTGTGGTGCAACTCATTGTCTTCTGCGCCCTGATTGGCATGGTGCTGGCAGTGCCTGGCGTGCCACGAGGCTCCGAGCTGGTGCTGGGCCTGTGGGCTTGCGCAGGCATCTGGTTGGTGGCGGGCGCAGCGGCTGCTTTCAACTGCCTGGTGGAAAAAACCATCGACGCCAAGATGAAGCGCACCGCCTGGCGTCCAACAGCCAAGGGCGAGCTGAGTGACCGCCAGGCCCTGTTGTTTTCTGCGGCATTGTGTGCCGTGGGTTCAGCCGTTCTGTACGCCATGGTCAATCCGCTGACCATGTGGCTGACCTTTGCCACCTTTGTGGGTTACGCGATCATCTACACCGTGATCCTCAAGCCGCTCACGCCGCAGAACATCGTCATTGGCGGTGCCAGCGGGGCCATGCCGCCTGTGCTCGGCTGGGCAGCGATGACCGGCGATGTGGGCCCTGAAGCGTTGATTCTGTTCCTGATCATCTTCCTTTGGACGCCGCCGCACTTCTGGGCGCTGGCCCTGTACCGCGTGGAGGATTACCGCAAGTCGGGCTTGCCCATGCTGCCCGTGACCCATGGCAATGCATTCACGCGCCTGCAAATCCTGCTCTACACCGTGGTGCTGATGGCCGCCTGTCTGATGCCCTTTGTGTACGGCATGAGTTCGTGGTTGTACCTGGCCGTCGCCGTGGTGTTGAGCCTGGGCTTCATCGCCTACGCCGTGGCCCTGTGGCGGCAGTATTCGGATGAGCTGGCCCGCAAGACTTTCCGTTTTTCACTGATCCACCTGAGCGCCTTGTTTGCGGCTTTGCTGGTGGACCATTACCTGTTCTGAGGGTGGGCATGCACAAACGTCAATGGATGGCCGCAGCAGCTGTGGCTGTGGCTGTGGTCACTTTGCTCTCCGCCTGTGGCCAGGACAAGCCCTCCTTCAAAGGGGTGGACATCACGGGGGCCGATTACGCCAAGGGCTGGGAGCTGACCGACCAGCACGGGCAGGTGCGCACCCTCAAGGACCTGGCAGGTCGGGTCGTGATCGTGTTTTTTGGCTACACGCAGTGTCCGGACGTGTGCCCCACGTCCATGCAGGAGCTGGCGCAGGTCAAGCAGTTGCTCGGCCCCGACGGTGACAAATTGCAGGGCGTGTTCATCACCATCGACCCCGAGCGGGACACGGCCGAATTGCTCAAGGCCTACATGGCCAACTTTGACCCCACGTTCATCGCCCTGCGCCCCACGCCGGAGCAGCTGGCGCAAGTGGCCCGTGACTTCAAGATCTATTACAAAAAAGTCGAAGGCAAGAGCGCGACCAGCTACACCATGGACCACTCGGCCGGCAGCTACACCTTTGACCCACAAGGGCGGGTCCGCTTGTTCAACCGCTACGGCAGCGGCGCCCAGGCACTGGCCGACGATGTGAAGCTGTTGCTCAAAGGCGTGTGATGTCTTGGCCCCGGATCACTCCGGTGGCAGCGGACTGGGCGCACTTGCTGGGGCGCAAAGGGGCTGCACGCATCGCCCTGATTCCGGATGAGGTTCTGAGTGCGCTTGAGCAGGGGGGCATTCCCACGGCCAACCTCAACGAATTTCTGGCGGTGGACCTGGCAGTTCTGGCCCCGGCTGTGGCCGACGCCATCGGACTGGATGCAAGCCATGAGCGCCTGCTGGACACGCTGGCCATGCTGGGCAGCTTCAAACCGCTCAGGCGCCACGGGCTGATTGCGCACGCTCTGTACGACATGACCGCCCAATCGAGCAATCCGGATGCGGTGGCGCACGGCCTGGCCACGCACCCCAGTGACATGGCTCGGGGCTGGGCAGCGCAATGGGTGGCTTATTCGGGCTGGCCCCTGGCGCGGCAGTTGCAGGCGCAAGTCCGGTTTGCGGCTGATCCCCACTTTGGTGTTCGCGAGATGGCTTGGGCGGCCGTACGCGAAGAAACGATCACCCATCTGGATGAGGCGCTGGATGTGCTGCAGTTCTGGGTGCAAGACGACAACGAGAACATCCGCCGCTTCGCCACCGAACTGACCCGGCCCAAGGGGGTGTGGTGCGCGCCCATTCGGGCCTTGCAGTCGAACCCCGAAAAAGCCCTGGTTCTGCTCGAACCCTTGAAGGCCGATCCCAGTCGCTATGTGCAGAACTCGGTGGCCAATTGGCTCAACGATGCTTCAAAGACCCAAGGCCCCTGGGTGGAGGCTTTGTGCGCGCGCTGGTTGAACGAATCCAGCGATTCGGCCACGCACTACATCGTCCGCCGGGCCCGACGGACGATCAACAAGGCCTGAAGAGGCTCAGTCCTGCTGGATGTTTTGCTTGCGGATGATGTCCCCCAGCGTGTGCGTATCGGCCTGAATCCGGTTGCGCAAACCTTCGGGGGAAGATCCCACCACTTGCCAGCCTTGCTGAAACAGGCGGGCACGCATGTCGGGCGCACGCACGATCTCGCTGACGGCTGCCGACAGTTTCTGGATGTGCGCAGCAGGCATGGAGGCGGGGGCAGCCACCGCGTTCCAGATTTCCAGCTGGTAATTCCTGACCCCCGACTCCGACAGGCTGGGCACGTCGGGTGCCAGGGTGCTGCGTCCGGCGCTGGTCATGCCAATGGCCCGCAGTTTGCCTGCCCGGATTTGGGTGAGCGCCATCGCCGGGGGCAGCAAGGCCAGCTGGATCTGTCCACCCATCATGGCGTTGATGATTTGCGGATTGCCCGGATAAGGGATGTGGACCGGATCGAGCCCTGCACGGGCTTTGAGCAGCTCCATGCCCAGGTGGGCCACTGTACCCACGCCGGGTGAGCCGTAACTGAGTCGCTGGCCGCTTTCGCGGGCTTCGGCCAGCCATTGAGCAGGCGTTTGGCCAGGGGCAGCGTGGGGGGTAGCCAGCAACAACGGGGCTGTGCCGATCAGGCTCACAGGCGCCAGGTCCTTGAGTGGGTCATAGGACAGTTTGGGATTGAGGATGCGCGCCACCGTCATGTTGCCGTTGATCATCAAGCCCAGGGTATGACCGTCCGTGGCTTTTGCGACCGCATCGGCGGCAATATTGCCGCCGGCGCCGACCTTGTTGTCAACGATCACGGTTTGCCCCAGCGCCTTGCCCAAGGGCTCGGCCAGGGCCCGGGCGGTCAAGTCGGGGCTGGAGCCGGCCGGGAAACCGACCACCAGACGCAATGTGTGCGTGGGCCATTCACTGGCCCATGGGCTGCTGGTCGCCAGGAACAGCCCGGCAAGGGCGACCAGGATGTGGGGCAATGGCAAGCGGAACATGGAAATCCTCCAGGAACGATGTGCCTGTCATCTTAAACGGGCCACCGTGGGGTGATTGGGCTCGGGGCCAGGCAAAAAAAGACCCGGTCAAAACCGGGTCTGCAGCTTACTCAATGCACTCAGGCGTACTCGACGAGGGCTTTTTTCATTTTCTTCATGGCCGCCACTTCGATCTGGCGGATGCGCTCGGCACTCACGCCATATTCCGCGGCCAGTTCGTGCAGCGTCATGCCACCGGAGCCGTTGTCGTTGACCTTGAGCCAACGCTCCTCGACGATGCGGCGGCTGCGCTCGTCCAGGCTGTCCAGGGCGGTGACCAGGCCGTCGCTGGCCAGCACATCGCGCTGACGGGCCTCGATCATGGCGGTGGGCTCATGGTTGGCGTCGGCCAGGTAGGCGATCGGGCCAAAGGCCTGCTCGCCATCGTCGGATGGGGCCGGGTCCAGCAACACATCGCCACCCGACATGCGGGTTTCCATCTCCAGCACTTCTTCGCGTTTGACGCCCAGCTGGTTGGCCACCTTGTCCACTTCGGCAGAGGACAGGGTGTCGCGGTATGTCCCTTCTTCCAGATCGGCCTTGAAGCCTTGCTTCATCGAACGCAGGTTGAAGAACAGCTTGCGCTGGGCCTTGGTGGTGGCCACCTTGACCATGCGCCAGTTCTTGAGGATGTACTCATGGATTTCGGCCTTGATCCAGTGCAGCGCATAGCTCACCAGCCGCACGCCCTGGTCGGGGTCAAAGCGTTTGACGGCCTTCATCAGGCCAATGTTGCCTTCCTGGATCAGGTCGCCGTGGGGCAGGCCATAGCCCAGGTACTGGCGCGACACGGACACCACCAGGCGCAGGTGCGAGAGCACCAGCTTGCGGGCGGCTTCGAGGTCGTCGTTGTTTCTCAGTTGGCGGGCGGCCGCTTGCTCTTCCTCGAGCGTGAGCATGGGCATGCGGTTGACTGCAGAAATGTAAGCGTCCAGATGGCCGAGCGAGGGCACCATGGCCCAAGGCTTGCTCAATGTCATCGCAGTGGCCGGGGATCCAGTTTGAATGGTCATTCCAGAACTCCTTTCAGAATTCTTTCGATATTAGCACTCTCTTGGGTGGAGTGCTAACGGGTGCCAGGTGGGCATTTGTTACAAGGGGTTAAGACCAAGAGCTTAAAAAAACGCTTCAGGCCCGAACCAGCAGCTCTGGTGGGCCAGCCTGAACCTGGCCCACCACCGCCGCATGGTCAAAGCCATGCTGTCTGAAAGTGTCCAGCACGGCGTCCACACTGTCAGGACGGCAGGCCACCAACAGGCCGCCGCTGGTCTGGGGGTCGCTCAGCAAGGCCTGCTCAGGGGCCGAAAAGCCTTGCGGCAGGCGCACCTGCTGGCCGTAACCCACCCAGTTGCGGCCGGAGGCACCTGTCACCATGCCTTGGGTGGCCAGGTCACGCACGCCGTCCAGCAAGGGCACGTTTTTCCAGTCAATTTCGACCGTGCAACCGCTGCCGCGCGCCATTTCCAGCACATGGCCGGCCAGACCGAAGCCGGTCACATCGGTGATCGCATGCACACCCGACAGGGCAGCCAGCGCGGGACCGGGGGTGTTCAGGCGGGTGGTGGTGGCGATCATCTGCGCATAGCCCTCGGGAGGCAGGGCGTTTTTCTTGAGGGCGGCCGACAGCACGCCCACGCCCAGCGGCTTGCCCAGCACCAGCACGTCACCAGCCTGGGCATCGGCGTTGCGCTTGATGCGGCTGGGGTGGACCAGACCCAGGACCACCAGGCCGTAGATGGGCTCGACCGAGTCGATGGTGTGGCCGCCCGCGATCGGGATGCCCGCGGCCTTGCAGACGCTGGCACCGCCTTCAAGGATACGGCCAATGGTCTGCGTGGACAGCACGTTGATCGGCATGCCCACCAGCGCCAGCGCCATGATGGGGGTGCCGCCCATGGCGTAGACGTCGCTGATGGCGTTGGTGGCAGCGATGCGGCCAAAGTCGAAGGGGTCGTCGACGATGGGCATGAAGAAGTCGGTGGTCGCGATCAGGGCCTGCTCGTCGTTGAGCTTGTAGACGGCGGCGTCGTCGGCGGTTTCGATGCCGACCAGCAGTTCGGGCGGCACCGGCAGGCCGTGGGTGCCCTTGAGGATGTCGGACAGCACGCCCGGGGCGATCTTGCAGCCGCAGCCGCCGCCGTGGGAGAGGGAGGTCAGGCGGGGTTCGGTCGTAGCTTGGGTCATGGCAAAAGTCTCGATCAGCTCAGCAAGGCCTGCGCGAATTCGCGGGCATCAAAGGTTTCCAGGTCTTCCAGCTTCTCGCCCACGCCGATGAAGTACACCGGAATGGGTTTTTCGCGGGCGATGGCGCACAGCACACCGCCCTTGGCGGTGCCGTCGAGTTTGGTGACGATCAGGCCCGTCAGTCCCAGGGCCTCGTCAAAGGACTTGACTTGTGCCAGGGCGTTCTGTCCCGTGTTGCCGTCGATGACCAGCAGCACCTCGTGGGGCGCCGTGGCGTCGGCCTTTTGCACCACGCGTTTGATCTTCTTGAGTTCTTCCATCAGGTGCAGCTGGGTGGGCAGACGACCGGCGGTGTCCACCAGCACCACATCCTTGCCGCGGGCGCGGCCAGCGCTGACGGCATCAAAACTGACGGCCGCCGGGTCGCCACCTTGCTGGCTGACAATCTCGACGGTGTTGCGGTCGGCCCAGACGGCCAGCTGCTCTTTGGCGGCAGCACGGAAGGTGTCGGCAGCCGCCAGCAGCACGCTGGCGCCGCTGTCGGCGAGGTGCTTGGTCAGCTTGCCAATCGAGGTGGTTTTGCCCGCACCGTTGACGCCGGCCACCATGATCACGGTGGGCTGCTGGGCGCCGATTTCGAGCGGCTTTTGTAGCGGGGCCAGCAGGTCGGCAATGGCGTCTGCCAGCAGGCCTTTGACCTGGGCGGGCTCGGTGGCTTTGCTGTCCTTGACACGGCGCTTGAGGTCCTGCAACAGGTGCTCGGTGGCCTTGACCCCCGTGTCGGCCATCAACAGTGCGGTTTCCAGCTCTTCATACAGTTCATCGTCGATGCGTGTGCCGGTGAACACGGTCGTGATGCTCGAGCCGGTTTTGCGCAGACCGGACTTGAGGCGCTCCATCCAGCTTTGGCGCACAGGTGCTGCGGGAGCCGCTTGCTCGGGCGCAGAGGGTGTTGGTGCGGTGCCATGGTCTGCGGCTGTGGCTGGCGCAATTGCAGCTGCAGGTGCTGTGGGCGTGGTGGGTTGTGGAGGCTTTTTTCGGAAGAAACTGAACATGTTGGACTTTGTGTAAGCCCCTGATTTTATGAAACCCAGCCCTGCCGTGCCTGCATGGGCTGAATCCGGCGCTGGCGCCGGGTCACCCGTGCCTCAGATGTGGCCCATGAAGCTGGGCACATGCCGCATGTGCAGTGACAGGCCCAAGGCGGCCATGTGATTGCTGTTGCGGCCCAGGATGTGTTCGGCCAATGGCAGGAAGCGCTGTTCTTCGAGCGTGGCATGCGCCTGGTAACGCTCCACCATCGATTGCAGTGCCGCGGTGTCGAGCGTGCTGTCCTGGCCTTTGGCCACTTTTTGCAGGGCCGGCTCCAGAGATTCCCAGAGCTTTTCGAGTGCACGGTGGTCGGCTGTGAGTTGGTCGATCAGGGCTTCCACTTTCATCCGCTCTTCGCCCACATGGGCACTGCTGCGCACAGCCGGAAACAGGTCTTTCTCTTCCTCTGTGTGGTGCTCGTACATGCCTTTGCTGAAAAAGGCGAGCGACTGCGTCGCAATTTTGCGGGCCTGCGCCGCAGGCGCAAGCAGTGCTGGCAAATCGCCCATGCGAGAGAGTTGGGCAAAGATGCCCACGTGGCAATGCGAAAAATGGTCGATGGGGGCGTCGGTGTCATTGCGGGTCATGTGCGTCTCCAAATCAATTGCATACATGGCTCACTTTAAAAGTCACCTGATGACCTGCCAAGCCTTATCTCCAGATTCCTTGACGCATGTCATGCGCACCGCCATGTTGTGTCACAAGGGGTTACAACTGGGTGGTGCCTGGCGTCATCAGGCGCCAATCAGGTCGCGTTGTAGATTCAAGTTCAGCGTGGTGCTGGACTGAAAACCGAGATGAAGGAATCACTCTCATGAACAAACTGCTCGCAACCCTGATCGCTGGTTTCTTTGCTGCGGGTGCCTTCGCGCAAGCGCCTGCTACACCAGCAACGCCAGCCACACCTGCTGCAGTGGCCGCGCCGGCCAAGACCGACGCCAAAGTGGACCACAAGGCCGCCAAAGCCGAAGCCAAGGCTGCCAAGCAGAAAGCCAAGGCTGCCAAGCAGAAAGCCAAGGCGGACGCCAAAGCCGTGAAGGACGAGAAAAAGACCGAGGCCCAAGCCGAAGTTCAGAAGGCGGCGCCCAAAACCGCCCCAGCTGTAGCTGTGCAAAAGTAAGACCTGCATGGCCTCCGAGCCCTTGCCATCCAGGCACGGGGCGCATGATCAGCAGCCAGCCTACCGTTGAGGAGGCTGGCTGTTTTTTGGGGTGCATCGCATGCTGCAGGGCAGCACGTACACTTGCTGACCATGCGACCCAAGTCTTCCTTACCACCCAAAAAAACAGTGACGCCTGCGCGCACGCGTGGTCAGTCCAGCCATGAAATCCGCATCATCGGCGGGCAGTGGCGGCGCAGCGTGCTCAAGGTGCTCGACAAGCCGGGTTTGCGCCCCACCCCCGACCGCGTGCGCGAAACCCTGTTCAATTGGCTGGGCCAGGATTTGACCGGCTGGCGTTGCGTGGACGCTTTTGCCGGCACGGGGGCGTTGGGGCTGGAAGCGGCTTCGCGCGGTGCCTCGCAGGTGGTGCTGCTGGAGCAGGACCCGGACCTGGTGAAGGCCTTGCTGCAACAGGTTGAGCGGCTCAAGGCCACCACGGTTCAAGTGCAGCGCGGTGACGCGGTGGCGGCCATGCAGCGGCTGACTGCGGGCGCGTTCGATCTGGTCTTTTTGGACCCTCCCTTTGACGGACCGTGGTTTGAGCCTGCCTTGCAGGCGGCAGCCAGGCTGGTGCCTGTGGGCGGCTGGATTTACCTGGAAGCGCCTGTGGCCTGGGGCGCTGATGCGTTGGCACCGCTGCACCTTCAGCTTGAGCGCCACCTCAAGGCCGGGGCGGTACACGCCCACCTGCTGCAGCGCACTGCATAATTTGCCCCACCCTGACCAAGCCCCAAGGACAAGCCATGAGCCGCCCTGTGATCGCTGTTTATTCCGGTACCTTCGACCCCCTGACCCTGGGGCATGAAGACGTGGTTCGCCGTGCCGCCAAGATGTTCGATCAGGTGATCGTGGCGGTGGCCCGGGCCCACCACAAGCAGACCCGCTTCAGCCTCGACGAGCGTCTGGCGCAGGCGCAGGCGGCGCTGGCCGATTGCCCCAATGTCAAGTCATTGCCTTTCGACGGTTTGATCGTGAACTTTGTGCGCGAGCAGGGTGCGCAGGTCATTGTGCGGGGCATCCGCTCACCCACCGACTACGACTACGAAACCCAGATGTCGGGTATGAACCGCCACCTGGCCCCCGAAATCGACACGGTTTTCCTGCACACCAGTGCGGCGGTTCAGCACATCAGCAGCACGCTGGTGCGTGAAATCTCCAAACTCGGTGGCAACGTGTCCGGGCTGGTGTCGGCACCCGTGCTCGCGGCGCTTGCAGCCAAGTGACAGGCAACCGCCTGTTCAAGGCGGCTTCAGACCTCGGCCGCTTCGACCATGAAGCGCACGCGCTTTTGGCCTTGCCACTCATCGGCGTCGAGCCGGTAAGCGAGTTTCACGCGGCTGGGCAAAGGCTCGGTGCGACCGAACCAGATGCCGTCGATGGCCTGGCCCTGGTGTTTGAGCTTGAGCGCCAGGTGTTTTTCACCCACCAGCCGCTGTGAGACGACGTCCACCTCCTCGCTGAACACGGGCGCTGCAAAGCCCTGACCCCACACCTCGCGGTGCAGCATGTCGACCAGATCCACCCGCAGGTACTCGGGCGGCAGTGGGCCATCGGTGTCCAGGCGTCGCTGCAGTGTGGCCGCATCCAGCCATTCGGCGGCCACCTGGTTCAGGGTCTCTTCAAACAGGTCCAGGTGCTCCTCGGCCACGGTGCAGCCTGCGGCCATGGCGTGACCACCAAAGCGCAGCAGCACACCCGGTGCGCGTTTGGCCACCAGATCCAGCGCATCGCGCAGGTGAAAGCCGGGAATGGACCGACCCGAGCCCTTGAGCTCGTGCTCCTTGCCTGGCGCGTTGCTGGCGGCGAACACAAAGGTCGGTCGGTGCAGCTTGTCCTTGATGCGCGAGGCCACGATGCCGACCACGCCTTCATGAAAGTCCGGATCGAACACGCAAATCGCCGGTGGGGGTTCGTCGCCTTCGTCAAACAAGGACTCGGCAATCTCCATCGCCATTTCGCGCATGTCGCCTTCAATCACGCGGCGTTCGCGGTTGATGGTGTCCAGCTGCCGGGCCAGTTCGTCGGCACGTGCAGCGTCATCGCTCAGCAGGCATTCGATGCCCAGCGTCATGTCCGACAGGCGGCCCGCTGCGTTGATGCGCGGCCCCAGGGCAAAACCGAAATCGAAGGTGGTGGCTTTGGACGCTTCGCGTGCCGCTGCGCGAAACAGGGCGCTCATGCCCGGGGGCAGTGCACCAGCGCGCACGCGTTTGAGGCCTTGCGCCACCAGACGGCGGTTGTTGGCGTCGAGCCTGACCACGTCGGCCACGGTGCCCAGCGCCACCAAAGGCAGCAGGGTGTCGAGCTTGGGCTGGGTGCCCGCATCGAACACCCCACGCTGGCGCAGCTCGGCGCGCAAGGCCAGCAGCACATAAAACATCACCCCCACCCCGGCGATCGACTTGCTCTCAAAGCTGCACCCCGGTTGGTTGGGATTGACGATCACTTCGGCGGTGGGCAGGGTGCTGCCGGGCAAGTGGTGATCGGTCACCAGCACCTTCAGGCCCAGGCGCTGGGCTTCGGCCACACCCTCGACACTGGCGATGCCGTTGTCCACCGTGATGAGCACATCGGCCCCCAGCGCTTTCACACGCTGTGCAATGGGCGGTGTCAGGCCATAGCCGTCCACCACGCGGTCAGGCACCAGGTAGCTCACGTGCTGTGCGCCCAGCATGCGCAGGCCGCGCACGGCCACAGTGCAGGCGGTGGCGCCATCGCAGTCGTAGTCGGCCACGATGCACAGGCGCTGCCCGGCGGCCATTGCATCGGCCAGCAGCGTTGCAGCGGATTGCGCGCCCAGCAAGCCACCAGGGGGCAACAACAGGTTCAGGCCATCGTCGAGTTCGTTTTTGGATTGCACGCCACGCGCCGCATACAGGCGGGCCAGCAAGGGGTGAATGCCCGCTTGCTCCAGGGCCCAGGCGCTGCGGGGCGGGACATCCCGGGTCAGCAGTTTCATGTCGGGATCAGGGCCTGCAAGGCCCGGCCAGTGTCAGGGGGTTGAAAAACGGCGCCGATGCGCTGCAGCCAGGAGCGTCCGGTCTTTTGGTAGGTGTGCACGGCTGTCTCGCTGCACAGGCTCAGGTGCAGGTCGGTTTGTTCAGCAAGCGGGGCCAATTGCGTGGCGTCGAGCTCGCGCCAGGCCGCCAGCCAGGCCTGCAGGTCGCCGCGCACAGCCGCTTCCCGCAGGTGGTCAAGTACGGTCACTTCGCTGCCAGCCTGCGCGGCGTGCGTCTTGGGCAAAGCGCCTGCACCGTGCACCCAGAACGAGTTGACGGTGAGCCGACCTTGGGCCATGCGCGCATCGTTGACCGGGTGGTTGTAGAGCAGCATCTGCATTTCACTTTGCAGCCGGCGCAGGCCGGGTGGCATGTGGTTGCCGGTGATCCAGGGCTTGACGTTTGCGCCTGTCACCCGCTCCAGCGAGACGGATTGCATGGCACCAAAGACGCTGGCCGTGGCATGCCAGCGCAAGGCGCTGTGCCAGTGCACGTCCAGCCCGTCTTCCTGCAGGAAAGGCTGCATCGCCTGCAGCAGCTCTTGGGATTCCTGGTCGCTCAGGTGCAGATGGGCCGGGTCCAGCATGACCACCTGGTCCATACCGATCTGCCAGTGGCAAGGGGTGATCCAGGCCTGGGGTGCCGGGTTGTTGGGGTGAGCCCACGCCGCCCAGGGCAGTGGTGCGTCGACGGGCCAGCCCAGTTCCCGGGCCCAGACCCGCTCATGCGGCATGTGGGGCGAAGGCTGGGTGTCGCGCTCTTCTTCGTCCCGGTGAGTGCATGTCATCTGCGACAGAAGTTGTCGCAGATGAGGCAGCTCCAGGCTGCGCAGGGCGTCCACCGGGGCGTCTGCCAAGGCGGCGTAGGGAATGATCAGGTGCATGGCCTGCGATTGTCGCAGGCCGGGATGCCCGGGGTTTTCAGGGGTTCAGTGCCAGGGTTTCTGCCGCGCAATCGCTGGCGACAGGCTGCAGGCCCCGGGCGCGTGCCGCCGCAATTTCCTGCCTGGCCAAACGGGCCTGTGCGGAGAACACCGGATCCGATTGCAGGCGGGCTACTGCAGCCGAGCCGACCAGGCGACCCTGGTCCACATCGCTTTGCCAGTGGTAGCCACACACCATGCGGCTTTGCCCGAAAGCGTAACCCCTTCGCAGCAGGGCATCGGCACGCTCCGGTGCCAGGCTGGCCAGAATCTGCGCCCAAGCCCAGCCCAGGGCCGCATGCCCTGAGGGGTAGGAGCCGTCCTTGCTCAGTGATGTTTCTTCGGCAGGCTGGCAGGTGGACTCGGCCAGCTGAACATAGGGGCGTTGGCGGTTGTAGTGGTCTTTGGCCTTGTAGGTGGCCAAACCTGCATCGATCAGGGTGCGGCGCAGCAGCATGTTCAGATGGGGCGTGGTTTCGGCCGAGATCGGAACGTCCAGCGCACAGGCAAACACCTTGGCCGCGGCAGGGAACTTCAGGTTGGTGTCTTGCCTGGCCAGCGCCCAGCGGGGGCTGCCTTGCAGGGGCCGTGATTGGCGGTGCTGGGCGATGTCTGCTGCTTCCTGTGCTGATCCTGCTGCGGGTGGTGGTGGCAGCAAGGCCAGGCTGTCGGGCCATTGCTGGCGCAGCAGGTAGCCGTTGAGGTAGCCCGAGCCTTTGCGGTATTCACCCACTTCTTCGGGCGAGGTGCTGGGCACGGCGTTGGACACGGGGCTGGGGCTTGGCGGTGTCTGGCAGGCGCTCAAGGTCCATGTGGTCAGTAGAAGGCACCAGTGTGCAGTTCGGAAGGCCATGGTTTTTCTCCGTGGGATGAATGTCTGGGCCCCACGTTAACTTTTGCGAGGCTGTCTGGCTTGTCGCCGGCATGACTGCCAGGGGCTTGGGTTCAGGGCGTGCCCAGTGCGGATTCCTGATTCGTCACAATAGAGCCCATGGCCTTTTTCAAGAACATTCCCTACGAGCTGGTGCTCGGCTGGCGCTACACGCGTGCAGGCCGCGCCACGCGGCGCAACGGGTTCATTTCCTTCATCTCGGGCGTGTCCATGCTGGGCATTGGCCTGGGGGTGGCGGCACTCATCATCGTGCTCAGTGTGATGAACGGTTTCCAGCGTGAGGTGCGCGACCGCATGCTGGGTGTGGTGTCCCACATCGAGGTGTATGCCTTTGACGGCGGTGCGTTGCCCGACTGGCAGGCCACTTTGAGCCAGGTCAAGGCAAACCCGGCCGTGGTGGGTGCAGCCCCCTTTGTGGCGGCGCAGGCCTTGCTGGCGCGGGGCGACGACATGAAAGGCGTGCTGGTGCGGGGCATTGACCCGGCGCTGGAGCCTCAGGTCAGCGACCTGCAATCCGACATGCAGGCCCAGGTGCTCAGCCGCTTGCAGCCGGGGCAGTTTGGCCTGGTCTTGGGACGCGATCTGGCTCAGAACCTGGGCAGCCTGCCCGGCGAGCTGGTGACGCTGGTTTCCCCCTCCGGTCAGGTCACGCCTGCCGGGGTGGTGCCGCGCATGAAGCAGATGACGGTGCTGGGCACCTTTTCGTCCGGTCACTACGAATACGACTCCTCGCTGGCGCTCATGCACGTGAACGACGCGGCGCGCTTGTTCAGGCTCGAAGGCCCAAGCGGCGTGCGCGTCAAGCTGCGCGACCTGCACCAGGCACGCGAAGTGGCGCAGCAGCTGCAGGCGCAGCTGGGCATGGGCTTTCATGTGCGCGACTGGACGCAGCAAAACCGCACCTGGTTTGCGGCGGTGCAGGTTGAAAAACGCATGATGTTCATCATCCTCACCCTGATCGTGGCCGTGGCTGCGTTCAATCTGGTCAGCACCCTGGTGATGACCGTCACCGACAAGCGGGCCGACATCGCCATCCTGCGCACGCTGGGCGCGAGTCCGGGCAGCATCATGGGCATCTTCGTGGTGCAAGGTGCGGCCGTGGGCGTGATGGGCACTCTGGGCGGCCTGGCGCTGGGCCTGCTGGTGGCGTTCAACATCGACGTGATCGTGCCCGCCCTGGAGCGCCTGTTCAGTGCGACATTTTTGCCGCAAGACATTTACCTCATCAGCCGCATGCCCAGCGAGCCCATGGCCAGCGACATCGTGCCGATCGCGGTGATTTCCCTGGTGCTGGCTTTCGCGGCCACGCTGTACCCGAGCTGGCGCGCCAGCCGCGTCAACCCCGCGGAGGCTTTGCGCTATGAATGACACGACACGCGCCGTGGTCCTGCAGGCGCGGGGCCTGACCAAACGATTCACCGAAGGGCGGCTCGATGTGACGGTGCTGCAAGGCGTGGACCTGCAGGTCCATGCGGGCGAAACACTGGCGGTGGTCGGTGCGTCGGGCTCGGGCAAAAGCACCTTGCTGCACCTGCTGGGCGGGCTGGATGCCCCCACCTCGGGCAGCGTGACGCTGATGGGCCAGCAGATGTCCACCCTGGGCGCGGCGCAGCAAGGCGAGATGCGCAACCGCCACCTGGGCTTTGTGTACCAGTTCCACCATCTGCTGCCCGAATTCAGCGCGCTGGACAATGTGGCCATGCCCCTGTGGGTGCGGCGCATGGACCGCGCCGAGGCGTCGGCCCAGGCGGCCCGCTGGCTGGGCCAGGTGGGTTTGTCCGGACGCCTGCACCACCGTCCGGCCGAGTTGTCGGGTGGTGAGCGCCAGCGCGTGGCCATCGCCCGCGCCCTGGTCACCGAGCCCGCCTGCGTCCTGGCCGATGAGCCGACCGGCAACCTCGACCGCAGCACCGCCGACGGTGTGTTTGACCTGATGCTGCAGCTTGCTCGCGAACGGGGCACCGCCTTTGTGGTGGTCACGCACGACCAGGCGTTGGCTGCGCGCTGTGACCGTCAGCTGCACCTGGTCCAGGGTGTGCTGCAAGACTGAAAGCCCGACCGCCCGCATGTGGATCGACACCCATTGCCATCTGGATGCCGCCGAATTCGATGAGGACCGAGACGCGGTCCGTCAGCGTGCGCGTGAGGCAGGTGTTGGCTTGTGTGTGATTCCCGCTGTGGAACGCGCCCACTGGAGCGCGGTGCAGGCGCTGGCGCATCGCCATGCCGACGCTTATGCGCTGGGCATCCACCCGCTCTATGTGCCGCAGGCGCATGAAGACGACCTGCAGGCGTTGGACGATGCCTTGACGGCAGCCAAAGACGACCCCCGTCTGGTGGCGGTGGGTGAAATCGGTCTGGACTTTTTTGTGCCTGCCCTGTGCGAGCCGGCCATGCGCGAGCGGCAGTGGGCGTTTTACATGGCCCAGCTCAAGCTGGCACGCAAGCACGGCTTGCCGGTGATCCTGCATGTGCGCCGCTCGGCAGACTTGCTGCTCAAGGGCTTGCGCCAAGTGGCGGTGCCCGGCGGCATCGCGCACGCCTTCAATGGCAGCGCCCAGCAAGCGCAGGCGTTCATCGATCTCGGTTTTTCGCTGGGTTTTGGCGGCGCCATGACCTACGAGCGGGCCACGCAGCTGCGGGCACTGGCCACGGCCTTGCCTGAACAGGCGCTGGTGCTCGAAACCGATGCGCCCGACATTCCGCCGCACTGGCTGTACCAGACCGCCGAGCAGCGTGCAGCGGGCCAGCCCCAGGGGCGCAATGCGCCTGAGCAGTTGCCGCGCATCGCCCAGGTGCTGGCCGATCTGCGAGGGCTGTCCGAGTCGGCTCTGGCTGCCATCACCTGCGGCAACGCCCGGCGTTGCCTCCCCCGGTTGGCGCTGCTGTGACGCACGCACCGCGTTTGCAAGGCCTCGCGCCTGTGGCGTCGCCCGCCATGCGTGTGCTGGTGCTGGGGAGCTTTCCCAGCGTGCGCTCGCTGCAAAGCCAGCAGTACTATGCGCACCCGCAAAACCATTTCTGGCGCATCATGCAGGCGCTGTGGCCCGATGCCCCTTGGCCAGTTGACCGTGACTACGCCGGGCGCTGCGCCTGTTTGCTGCAGTGTGGCTTGGGCGTGTGGGACGTGTACGCCGCCTGCGAGCGCGAAGGCAGTCTGGACAGTGCCATCCGCGAGCCTGAGCTCAACGATTTTCCGACGCTGCTGGCCCAGTGTCCGCACTTGAGTGGCATCGCTCACAACGGCGGCGAGAGTTTTCGCCATGCCAAGGCCCTCGACAAAGCACTGGCCCAGGCGGGGCTGCAAGGCCGGGTGCAGTTGCATCGCCTACCATCGACCAGTCCGGCCAACGCGTCGTGGACTTTTGAACACAAGCTCAGCGCCTGGCAGGCGGTGATGCAACAACATGGATTGCTGGCATGAGCCGTAAAAAAAGCATTGAGTTGCCCGAAGTGAATTTTTCAGAGGACGGAGACATCCGCTACCTTCACCTGGCCACCGAGTGGATCCAGGGCTCGATGCTGATCGATAAGCCCTACGACATCGAACTCGAATACGTGCAACGCATGATGGCCTGGTTGCTGTTCATGCCCGAGTCCGAAGTCAAGGGCGCGCACGCCATGCAGTTGGGACTGGGAGCGGGAACGATCACCAAGTTCTGCTACAAGAAACTGAAGATGACCTGCACCGCCATCGAACTCAACCCCGGCGTGCTGCACGCCTGCCGCGGCTGGTTCCGTCTGCCGCCTGACGACGAACGCCTGCGCGTGGTGCTGGCCGACGCGGCCGAGGAAATCCGCTCACCCGAGTGGACCGGCGTGGTCGATGCGTTGCAAGTGGACCTGTACGACCACGAAGCGGCTGCGCCCGTGCTCGACAGCCTGGACTTCTACCGCGACTGCCACGCTTTGCTGACCCCGCAAGGCTGCATGACCGTCAACCTGTTCGGGCGTTCGTCGAGTTTTGACGAGAGCCTGGAAAAAATCCGTGCGGCCTTTGGCGACGATGCCGTGTGGGCCTTCAAGCCCACCCGCGAAGGCAACACCATCGTGCTGGCGCAGCGCACGCCTGTGCGGCCCAAGCGCGAACAACTGATGGCGGCAGCCGAGCGCATTGAAGCCAAATGGGGCTTGCCTGCGACCAAGTGGTTGAGGGTTTTCAAGCCGTTTGCGAAGTGACTTTTGTGAGGTACGCAGGGCCTGCAATCTAGGGTAAACCATAGGGTTCGTCGCCCCGGAGACATAGGTGGAACCCACATGGCCATTTGGAGATTCCTCCAACACAATCAGCCCATTCCAAAAACTCTGGAGGAGCGTGATCGTGTTAATCAAGAGTCAAAAAGACTTTTTCTCGGGGCTGATGTTCACCGTCGTCGGTGCATCGTTTGCCTATGGTGCCACCAGCTACAGCATTGGCTCGGGTGGTCGCATGGGACCTGGCTATTTCCCATTGCTGCTGGGCATCATCCTGGCCATCCTTGGCGCAGCCGTGATGTTCAAGGCGCTGGTGGTCGAGACGCCTGCTGGCGACAAGATCGGCAAGTGGGCGTGGAAACCGCTGGTGTTCATCATTGCAGCCAACTTGCTGTTCGGCATCTTGCTGGGTGGTTTGCCCAGCATGGGTTTGCCACCCATGGGCTTGATTGCGGCCATCTTCGGCATCACCATCGTGGCCAGCCTGGCCGGTGATGACTTCCGATTGAAAGAAGTGCTTGTCTTGTCGGTGGTGCTGTCGATCGGCAGCTACCTGGCTTTCGTGGTGCTGCTGAAACTGCAGTTCCCAGTGTGGCCCACCTTCATCGCAGGCTAAGGAGAACAAAAAAATGGAACTGTTTGACAACCTGGCTCTGGGTTTTGGGGTGGCGTTCACCTTCCAGAACCTGATTTATGCGTTCATCGGCTGCCTGCTGGGTACGCTGATCGGTGTGTTGCCTGGCATTGGCCCGGTCGCGACCATCGCCATGCTGCTGCCCGCCACGTATGCGCTGCCCCCTGTGGCTGCGCTGATCATGCTGGCCGGTATCTATTACGGCGCCCAATACGGTGGCTCCACCACCGCCATTCTGGTCAATCTGCCCGGCGAGTCTTCGTCGGTGGTGACCGTGATTGACGGTTACCAGATGGCTCGCCGTGGTCGCGCCGGTCCTGCTCTGGCCGCTGCTGGTCTGGGTTCCTTCTTCGCCGGTTGCGTGGGCACCTTGATCCTGGCCGCATTTGCTGCGCCTTTGACCGAAGTCGCGTTCAAGTTCGGCCCAGCCGAATACTTCTCGCTCATGATTTTGGGCCTGATCGGTGCGGTGGTGCTGGCTTCGGGCTCCTTGCTCAAGGCCGTGGCCATGATCGTGCTGGGCCTGTTGATGGGTCTGGTGGGTACCGACGTGAACTCCGGTGTGGCGCGTTTCAGCTTCGACATTCCCGAGCTGACCGATGGCATTGGCTTCATCGTGATCGCCATGGGTGTGTTCGGTTATGGCGAGATCATCCAGAACCTGTCGCAAAAAGAAGAAGACCGTGAAGTCTTCACTGGCAAGGTGCAAGGTCTGATGCCTACTGCACAAGACTTCAAGCACATGATTCCCGCGGTGCTGCGTGGCACAACCATCGGCTCACTCCTGGGCATCTTGCCCGGTGGCGGTGCGCTGCTGGCGGCTTTTGCGGCCTACACGATCGAAAAGAAAACCAAGCTCAAGCCCGGTGAAGTGCCTTTCGGTCAAGGCAACATCCGTGGTGTGGCTGCGCCCGAGTCGGCCAACAACGCCGGTTCGCAAACCTCGTTCATCCCCTTGTTGACTTTGGGCATTCCACCCAACGCCGTGATGGCGCTGATGGTGGGCGCGATGACGATCCACAACATCCAGCCTGGCCCCCAGGTGATGACCAGCAACCCCGAGCTGTTCTGGGGCCTGATCGCCTCGATGTGGATCGGCAACCTGATGCTGGTGATCCTGAATCTGCCTTTGATCGGCATGTGGATCAAGCTGCTCACCGTGCCTTACCGCTGGTTGTTCCCGGCCATCGTGCTGTTCTGCGCGATCGGTGTGTACTCGACCAACAACAACACCTTCGACATCTGGATGGTGGCGGGCTTTGGCGTGATCGGCTACATGTTCATCAAGCTGGGTGTGGAGCCTGCACCGCTGCTGCTGGGTTTCATCCTCGGCCCGATGATGGAAGAGAACCTGCGCCGCGCCATGCTGCTCTCGCGTGGTGACTGGAGCGTGTTCGTCACGCGTCCGCTGTCGGCCAGCCTGCTGGCGGCTGCTGCGGTCCTGCTGATCATCGTGCTTTTGCCTGCGGTGAAATCCAAGCGCGAAGAAGCCTTCGTTGAAGAGTGATCTTTCGCGACTGCTGAAGACGGCCTCCTTGTGAGGCCGTTTTTCATGGTGTCACTTAAAGTCTGGCCTGCCTGCAGGTGTCTGACAAAATACCTTCATGACCAAACGCCACTTCATTCACTGGACACTGGCCGTGCTGGCCCTCAGCGCGCTCACCCCTGCTGCCTTGGCGCAGAGCTACCCCACCAAGGCCATTCGCCTGGTGGTGCCTTTTCCGGCAGGCGGCGCGACCGATCTGTTTGCGCGCAGTCTGTCGCAAAAGCTGGGCGAAAAGCTGGGCGTTTCGCTGGTCGTGGACAACAAGCCCGGCGCGGGCGGCACACTCGGCTCAGACCTGGTGGCCAAAGGCGTGGCCGATGGCTACACCCTGCTGCTGGCCACGTCGAGCACGCATTCGATTGGCCCCAACCTGAACCCGCGCATGCCTTACGACGCGGTGCGCGATTTCACCCCCATTGGCCAGGTCGGCAACGCGCCCAGCATCATGCTGGTGCCCAACAGCTCGCCCGCCAAAACCGTGCAGGAATGGATCGACCATGCGCGCAAGAACCCCGGTCGCCTGAACTACGCCTCCAGCGGCAACGGCACGGTGGTGCAACTCACCGCCGAGCTGTTCAAGTCCCAGGCCAACCTGTTTGTGGTGCACATCCCCTACAAGGGCACGGCGCTGGCGATTCCCGATCTGGTCAGCGGCAAGGTCGATGTGCTGTTTGACTCCTTGCCCACAGGCCTGCCCCATGTGAAGGACGGTCGTTTGCGCGCACTGGGTGTGACCTCGGCCAAACGCACGTCGCTGGCACCGGGCTTGCCTGCGATTTCCGAAGTGCTGCCCGGCTACGAATCCACGACCTGGTTCGGCCTGTTTGGCCCCAAGGGCTTGCCGCCCGAAGTGGTTCAGCGGGTCAATGCAGCGGCCAACCAGGTGCTGCACGACCCGGAAGTCATCGACAAGCTGACCCGCCTGGGCATCGAGCCTGTGGGGGGCACCCCGGCCCAGTTCACACAGATGCTGGCCGCCGAATCGGCCAAATGGAAAAAGATCATCAGCGAACGCAAGATCACCTCGGATTGAGTCCATGAACTTCAACTACCAGAATCCCTACACCAACACCCGCCTGCCGCTGTTTGCACGCAACGTGGTGTCCACCTCCCACCCGCTGGCGGCGCAGGCTGGTTTGCGCATGATGCTCAAGGGCGGCAATGCCGTGGACGCGGCCATTGCGGCAGCGGCGGCCATCACGCTGACCGAGCCGGTCAGCTGCGGTCTGGGCTCGGACGCGTTCTGCATTCTGTGGGATGGCCAGAAGCTCCATGGCCTCAACGCTTCAGGCCCGGCCCCCGCGACCTGGACGCCCGACTACTTCCACCGCAAGTACGGCACGGACGCCAAGACCCCACCCAAGCGTGGCTTCGATTCAGTCTCGGTTCCCGGCGCGGTGGCGGGCTGGGTGGCACTGAGTGAGCGCTTTGGCAAGCTGCCCTTTGCCGACTTGCTTGAACCTGCGATCGAGATCGCCGAGCGCGGTTACCTGATGCCTGTGGTGGTGCAACAAAAGTGGGCTGCCGCAACGCCCGAGCTGCAGTCGCAGCCGGGTTTTGCGCAGAGCTTTCTGCCCTGGGGCCGTGCGCCCAACGTCGGCGAGTTGTTCCAGTTCAAGAACGCGGCCCGTGGCTTGCGTGCGATTGCGGAATCCAAAGGTCAAGCCCTGTACGGCGGCGAGATTGCCCAAGCGATTGAAAAGTTCGCCAAAGAAAACGGCGGCAGCATCACCGCCAAAGACCTGGCCGATTTCAAGCCCGAGTGGGTCGAGCCCATTGCCAAGAACTACCGTGGCTACACCCTGCACGAGATCCCGCCCAACGGGCAGGGCATCGCGGCGCTGATCGCGCTGGGGATCCTGTCGAACTTTGATCTGGCGTCCATGCCTGTGGACGGCGTGCAGTCGCAGCACCTGCAGATCGAGGCGATGAAACTCGCCTTTGCCGACGTGTACCGCTATGTGGCCGATCCGCGCAGCATGGAGATCACACCCGAGCAGATGCTGGACAACGCTTATCTCGCCAGCCGCGCCCGCCTGATCGACATGCACAAGGCGCAGAACTTCCAGGCCGGCAACCCGGTCAAGGGTGGCACGATTTACCTCACCGCCGCCGACGAGAACGGCATGATGGTCAGCTTCATCCAGAGCAACTACATGGGCTTTGGTTCGGGCGTGGTGGAGCCCACCTACGGCATCAGCCTGCAAAACCGGGGGCACGGCTTCAGTGTGGACCCGGCAGGCGCCAACAGCGCCAACCTGGTGGCGCCGGGCAAGCGGCCCTTCCACACCATCATTCCGGCCTTCCTCACGCAGAACGGCCAGCCCGTCATGAGCTACGGCGTGATGGGGGGCAACATGCAGCCCCAAGGCCACATGCAGACCCTGGTGCGCATGCTCGACTACGGTCAGAACCCGCAAGCGGCCTGCGATGCGCCGCGCTGGCGCTTCAATACCGGCCTCAACATCAACGTCGAAGCCGCGATGAACCCGGCCACGGTGCAGGCTCTGGCGGGCATGGGCCACGAGATGGATGTGATCAACGATTCCTACCAGGACTTCGGTGCAGGCCAGTTCATCTGGCGCATGGGCGATCCCTCGGTGCAAGGCTATGTGGCGGCGAGTGACCCGCGTCGCGATGGCCAGGCCGTGGGCTTTTGATGCAGTCCCACCCTCCGAAGATGACGTCGGGCCTGCTGCTGGCCGCAGCAGGATCGATTGCGTTCAGTGGCAAGGCCATCATCGTCAAACTGGCTTACCGCCATGGCGTGGACGCGGTGACGTTGCTGATGTACCGCATGCTGTTTGCGCTGCCCATGTTCCTGCTCATGGCCTGGTGGGCAGGGCGAGGCAAAGCTGCGCTGACCCGTCGCGACTGGCTGGGCGTGGTGGGGCTGGGCTTTTCCGGTTATTACCTGTCGAGCTTTCTGGACTTCTGGGGACTGGAGTTTGTCACGGCCTCACTGGAACGTCTGATCCTGTACCTCAACCCCACGCTGGTGCTGGTGCTGGGCTGGGTGCTGTTTCAAAAGAAGATCAGTTACCGCCAGGGGGTGGCCATGGCCATCAGCTATTCCGGCGTGCTGCTGGTGTTCGGGCATGAAGTCAGTCTGGCCGGAACGCATGTGGCCCTTGGCGCGTTTCTGGTGTTCACCAGCGCCGTCACCTATGCGCTTTATTTGACCTACAGCGGCCAGCTGGTGCAGCGCCTGGGGTCCTTGCGCCTGGCGGGTTTGGCCACTTCGGTGGCGTGTTTTTTCTGTCTGCTGCAGTTTGCGCTGCTCAGACCGCTCGATATGGCAATGGTGCCTGAGCCTGTGCTCTGGCTGTCGGCGCTGAATGCCACGGCCTGCACGGCCTTGCCGGTGCTGCTGGTCATGATGGCCATCGAGCGCATTGGCCCGGGTCTGACGGCGCAGACGGGCATGATTGGCCCCATGTCCACGATTTCGATGGGCGTGTGGATTCTGGGTGAACCGTTCAACGCGTGGATCATCGCAGGCACCTGCCTGGTGGTGAGTGGTGTATTTTGGGTGACGCGGCCAGCGGGCCGCACCCATTAATTTTCAGGAGATCAACATGGATTTGGGCATTGCAGGCAAATGGGCTTTGGTGGGCGGCGCGAGCAAAGGCCTGGGCTGGGGCTGCGCCCGTGCGCTGGCACTCGAAGGCGTGAACGTGGTCATGGTGGCGCGTGGCGCCGAAGTGCTCAACAAAGCCGTGGCCGATTTGCGTGCCGAAACCGGCGGCCGTGCGCAGTTGATCGGCGTGGCGGTGGACATCACCACCCCTGAAGGGCGCGAAGCCATCTGGAACGCGGCCGGTGGCCCTGGCAAGGACTACGACATCGTGGTCACCAACGCAGGCGGCCCGCCACCTGGCGACTTCCGTGATTGGGACCGCGAGGCCTGGATCAAGGCCATCGACGGCAACATGCTCACCCCGATCGAACTCATCAAGGCCACGGTCGACGGCATGGCTGCACGCGGTTTTGGCCGCATCGTCAACATCACATCCAGCGCCGTGAAAGCGCCCATCGACGTGCTGGGCCTGTCCAACGGCGCGCGCAGTGGTCTGACCGGCTTTGTGGCAGGCGCCTCGCGCAGCAAGATCGCGGGCCAGGGCGTGACCATCAACAACCTGCTGCCCGGCAAATTCGACACCGACCGCATCCGCGCCACACTGCCCGCCATGGCGCAAAAGCAGGGCAAGACGGTGGAAGAAATGCGCGCCATCCAGCAAGCGCAAATCCCGGCCGGGCGCTACGGCACGCCGCAGGAGTTCGGCGCCATCTGCGCCTTCCTGTGCAGCCAGCACGCGGCCTACATGACGGGGCAGAACGTGCTGGCCGATGGTGGGGCTTATTCGGGGACTTATTGATGGTGGCCAGAGGGCTGCGCTGAAGTGCTGCAATGGCTGTCAGGCCATTGCAGCTGTTTGGAGTTGATGTTTGATATTGCAGTGACTGCGAGGTAAGTGGTGCCGTGGTCTTCTTGAGGCTGCAAGCGAACTTTGACAGCCGACCTGCTGATCGACAGGATTCGCCGCCGAACTCGGCCGGTCGCCGGTCAGCACATCGTAGCCAGTCAGTGACTTGGAAAAGCAGAGGCTCAACCTTTGATTTGGGCGTGCCCGGCCATTCTGCAAGTTACTATGCAATGCCTTCAACCGAAACGAGCCTGGCCGAGCTACATTCGTCTCGAATTTCCTTGAGCCCTTGGTAAACGGGGCCGGTGTAGAACGCCTCCCACTCAGCAACTGACGGGAACTCAAGGATCACGATCCGCCGAGGCGTCCAGTCGCCTTCGTACACCTTGTGCGCACCTCCGCGAGCGAGGTAGCGTGCGCCCGCTGCATCGAGTGCTGGCTTCACACCTTTCATGAATTCCTGGTACTTGGGCATGTCGCGGATCTCGACGTCGAATATCACGTAGGCGCTCATTTGAAGTTCCTCATTTGCTTTTGATGTGGCTGGGCAAAACCTTCGCGTTTTATTGCCTCGCCGACACCACAATTCCTGCCACGATCAGTGTGAAAGCCCCAGCATGGTACAGGTGCGGCAGCTCGCCCAGAAACGCGGCCGACAGCACCGCGGCAAACAGCGGCGTGAGGTTGGCAAAAAAGCCGGCCACCGCCGGCCCTGCCTGCTGGATGCCCAGGCCCCAGCAGCGGTAGGCCAGCACGGCCGGGCCGACGGCCACAAACGCGAGCGTGGCTGTCAAAGGCCAGCCCCACACGATGTGGGCGTCGGTCAGACCCCACTCCAGCCCGGCAAACAGGCCGGACCAAGCCAGACCGAACACCACCTGCCCCAGCAAAAAAGCCGCCCAGTCGTTGCGGATGGCTTCGGGTTCGTCCCGGCGACTGAGCAGCCAGCTGTAGAAAGACCAGCACGCCGTGGCCAGCAGGATGAACAGGTCGCCTGCCACCAGTCGCACAGCCAGCAGCTCGGCCCATTGGCCGCGCGAGAGCACCACCAGTGCGCCGCTGATGGACAGCAGGGCCCCCAGCAGTTGCATGCGCCGTACCGGGGCCTTGAAAAACAGGGCGCCGATGACCAGCATCCAGAACGGCCCGCTGGCCGCGACCAGCGTCACGTTCAGCGGCGTGGAGGTTTGCAGCGCCAGGTACTGGAGCGCGTTGTAGCAGCCCACGCCCAGCAGGCTCAGCAGCCCAAAGCGCTGCCAGTGTGACCACAGGCCACTGCCCGGGCGCAGTACCTTCCAGGCCAGAGGCAACAAGATGAACAGCGCCACGAACCAGCGCAAAAAATTGAGCGTGATCGGTGGCACCAGGTCGCTGACGAGGCGGCCAACCACCGCATTGCCCGCCCACATGAGTGGCGGCACCGTCAGCAGCAAAGCGGTGACGGGGGAGAGTTTCTGGGACATCGGGCGACTGTAGCGGTATTCGGGCACACCCTTGTCACGCAGGGGTCGCGCGTATGCCTGAGTGCCTGACAAGGGCGCCAGATTCATGGCAAAGTCGAGCCTCTTTGGCATTTCACTGACTCAGGAGCACAACATGACATTGGCAGTCCAGATCGACCAGCACGGCGGACCGGAAGTGATGAAACTGGTGGACGTGACCGTGGGCGAACCCGGTCCCGGCGAGATCCGCATCCGCCACAAGGCCATTGGCCTGAACTTCATCGACGTGTACCAGCGCAGCGGCCTGTACACCCTGCCCATGCCGCTCAAGCTGGGCATGGAAGCCTCGGGCGTCATCGAGGCGGTGGGCGAGGGCGTGACGCACCTCCAGGTGGGCGACCGTACCGCCTATGCCAGCCAGCCCCCCGGCAGCTACTGCGAAGTGCGTGTGATGCCTGCCAAATGCGTGTGCAAGCTGCCCGACGCGATCTCGTTCGAGACGGGTGCGGCCATGATGCTCAAGGGCCTGACGGCGCAGTACCTGCTCAAGCGCACGCTGCCCCAGGGCGGTTTGAAAGCCGGTGACTTTGTGCTGTTCCACGCCGCCGCCGGCGGTGTGGGCCTGATCGCCTGCCAGTGGGCCAAGGCCCTGGGCCTGCGCCTGATCGGCACGGCTGGCAGCGACGCCAAGTGTGCGCTGGCCAAGGCCAACGGTGCCGAGTTCTGCATCAACTATTCGACAGAAGACTTTCAGGCCAAGGTCAAAGAGATCACCGGTGGCCAGGGCGTCAAGGTGGTTTACGACTCGGTGGGCAAAGACACCTGGGACAAGTCGCTGGACTGCTTGGCCCCGTTTGGCCTGATGGCCAGCTTTGGCAATGCCTCAGGTCCTGTGGCGCCTTTTGCGCCTGGCATCCTGGGCAACAAAGGCTCGATCTATGTGACGCGTCAGACCTTGTTCAGCCATATCACCACCCGCGAAAACACGCAGGCGATGGCCGATGACCTGTTCGAAGCCGTGACCAGTGGCAAGGTCAAGATCCACATCGACCAGACCTTCCCCTTGGCCCAAATCCAGGATGCCCACAAAGCCCTGGAAGCCCGCAAAACCACAGGCTGCACCATCATCACCTTGTGATGGGGGTTGTAGGAGCGGCGCTCTGTGGGAGCGGCGCCCTCGCCGCGATAGACCACCCGCAGTCTGCGGGTCATCGCCCCGAGCGCGGGGCTCCTACAGAGGCAAGTTTCCTGTAGGAGCGGCGCCCTCGCCGCGATAGACCACCCGCAGTCTGCGGGTCATCGCCCCGAGCGCGGGGCTCCCACAAGGCTGAGGGTGTCAGGCCGCCAGCTTGGCCTTGGGGGCGATGGTTTCCAGCGCGCTGCGCAGGTGCTGCAGCGTGCGGGGCACCTGGTGCCATTTGTCCAGGCCGAACAGACCCATGCGGAAGGTGCTGAAGTCAGCCCCTTCGTCGCACTGCAGCGGCACGCCAGCAGCCGTCTGCAGGCCCAGCGCCAGGAATTTCTTGCTGTTCTGGATTTCGGGGTCGGTGGTGTAGCTCACCACCACACCGGGGGCCTCAAAGCCGGGCGCGGCCACGCTGGGGAAGCCGTGCTCTTTCAGCAAGGTGCGCACCTGGCGGCCCAGCTCGATCTGCTCGTCACGCACCTTGGCAAAGCCATAGGCCTCGGTCTCCAGCATGGCCTCTTGCAGGCGCTGCAGGGCGTCGGTGGGCAAGGTGGTGTGGTACATGTGGCCACCGCCTTCGTAGGTTTCCATCACCTGCAGCCATTTTTTGAGGTCCATCGCAAAGGTGGTGCTGGTGGTGCCGTCAATCGCCTGACGGGCACGCTCGCTCAACATGACCATGGCGCAGCAGGGCGAGCTGCTCCAGCCTTTTTGCGGGGCGCTGATCAGCACGTCCACGCCCGTGGCTTTCATGTCCACCCACAGGGCGCCCGAGGCGATGCAGTCCAGCACAAACAGGCCACCCACGGCGTGCACGGCATCGGCAACGGCTTTCAGGTAGTCGTCGGGCAAGACCATGCCGGCAGCGGTTTCCACATGCGGTGCAAACACCAGCGCGGGTTTTTCTGCGGCAATCGCGGCTTTGACTTCTTCGATGGGGGCGGGTGCCCAGGCCGCTTGCGCGCCAGCGGCAATGCGGCGGGCCTTGAGCACGCTGTGGCTCTTGGGGATCTGGCCCATGTCAAAGATCTGCGTCCAGCGGAAACTGAACCAGCCGTTGCGGATCACCATCACATGTTGGTCGGTAGCGAACTGGCGGGCGACCGATTCCATGCCAAAGGTGCCGCTGCCGGGCACCAGCGCGACCGAGTGGGCGCCATAGACGGTCTTGAGCATGCGCGAGATGTCGGTCATCACGCCGCCAAAGCGCTTGGACATGTGGTTCAGGGCGCGGTCGGTGTAGACCACCGAAAACTCAAGCAGACCATCGGGGTCAATGTGGGGCAGCAGGCCGGGCATGGGGCGTCTCCGTGTTCAGAAATCAAGGGAGGAGAGCTTAACGCAAGCGCCTGTGCTGTGCTTTACAAGTGCTTGAGTCAGGGGAGCTGGATGCTGTGGCTGGCAATGTGAGATCTGAACTCTGGCGAGGTGCTGGCCCAGTCCACCACGTCTACCCGCCAGGGCAGATCGCTGCTGGCAAAAGCTTCCTGCAATTGGCCCTGTGTTGTCAGTGGGATTGGGTTTTCGCCCATGATGACGAGGTCCAGATCGGAATAGGGCTTGGGCGTGCCACGAGCACGAGAGCCAAACATCCGCACCTCCCGCATCGGCAGCCAGGTGGCAAGGATGCTGTGCACGAGCGAGAGTTCTGCCGCGCTCATGCCATGCTGTGGCTCAGTCAAGGGTGTCTTCCAGGCGAGCCAGCAATTGCCGCGCGTCCATCATGAAGGCTTGCGTGCCTGCATACACTTGCTGCGCTTTTTGGTGGTCGTAAGTGTGAGCGGTGATGTTGCGCATCTGGCGATAGCCAAACCAGTCTTGCACGTTGTCGATCAGGCCCTTTTCTGCAGCGATGCGCAACACATCGCGGAAGTTGGCGAAGTCCACTTCACTGGGATTGAGTGCATCCATCTCCAGGCGGCGGCGCAGCATTTTGGTGCTGATCTCATACACGAACTCGAAATTCTGAATCACCCCAGCAATCAGTGTGTGGCGGACTTTGTCGCTTTGCTGATTGAACCAAACGGTATCACGCACAACGTCGAGACCATCCTCGAGGGAGGCGAGCGATTGGCGCAGTGGCGTGAGGTCGAGTTCTGGGTGCTTCATGAGGGCATTGTCCTGAGCAAATCAGGCGCGGTCAACGCCCGCGCCGCACACGCAGCAGCTCGTCCAAAATCAGCAGGCCAGCGCCCAGGGTGATGGCGCAGTCGGCCACGTTGAAGGCCGGGAAGTGGCCGCCGTGGAAGATGCCGTCCAGAAAGGCCCAGTGGAAGTCCAGAAAGTCGACCACGTAGCCGTGCAGCAGGCGGTCGATGACGTTGCCCACGGCGCCGCCCAGGATGCAGCTGACGGCGGCACTGAAGAGGCGCTGGTTCGCATGCGAGCGCAGCAACCAGACCATCACAAGCGCTGCCACAGTGCCCAGACCCGTGAAGAACCAGCGTTGCCAACCGCCTGCATCGGACAGGAAGGAAAACGCCGCGCCCAGGTTGTGGACCCTTACCAGGTTGAAGTACGGGGTGATGGGCAGGCTCTCGCCGTACTGGAAGCGGCCGAGGATCAGTACCTTGGTGAATTGGTCGATCAACATGATGAGCGTGGCAATGCCCAGCCACAGCAGCCATCCGCTGCCAGAGCCGCTGAACGCGCGAGCGCTTTTGCTCTTGGCCATGGCGCTCAGGCCACGGTGCGGGTTTCGCCCGCGCCGTAGAGGTTGCTGGTGCAGCGGCCGCACAGTGTGGGGTGGGCAGCGTCGTGGCCCACGTCGTCGCTGTAATGCCAGCAGCGCTCGCATTTGGTGGCGCCGCTCACGGCCACCTGCACGGCCAGTGTGTCGGCGGCTTGCAGGGTGACCTTGGACGTGATGAACACGAACTTGAGGTCATCGCCCAGGCTGGCCAGCAGCGCATGGTCGGCCGCAGGCGCCTGCACGGTGAGTTCGGCTTGCAGCGATGCGCCGACCTTGCCCTCGGCACGCACGGCTTCGATGTCCTTGTTGGCCAGGTCACGGATCTCGCGGATGCGGCTCCACTTGGCCAGCAAGGCCTCATCGGCCTGACCCAGGTCGCTGAAGGTCTCGAAGAAGATGGATTCGGAGGTACCGAAGGTGCTCCAGGCTTCCTCGGCGGTGAACGAGAGGAACGGGGCCATCCAGCGCAGCATGGCGTGGGTGATGCGCCACAAGGCAGTCTGGGCGCTGCGGCGGGCCAGGCTCTTGGGCGCAGTGGTGTAGAGGCGGTCCTTGAGCACGTCCAGATAAAACGCGCCCAGGTCTTCTGAGCAGTAAACCTGCAGCTTGCTGACCACCGGGTGGAACTCGTACACGTCAAAGTGGGCGCGGATGTCGGCTTGCAATTGCGCGGCGCGGGCCAGGGCAAAACGGTCGATCTCCAGCAACTGGTCGTCGGCCACGGCATCAAGCGCTGGGTCGAAGTCGCTCACGTTGGCCAGCAAGAAGCGCAGTGTGTTGCGGATGCGGCGGTAGCCGTCCACCACACGGGCGAGGATCTTGTCGTCGATGTTCAGGTCGCCCGAGTAGTCGGTGCTGGCCACCCACAGGCGCACGATCTCGGCGCCCATCTTGTTGGTGATGGTTTGCGGCTCGACGGTGTTGCCCAGCGACTTGCTCATCTTGCGGCCCTGGCCGTCGGTGGCAAAACCGTGGGTCAAGAGGCCCCGGTAGGGCGCACGGCCTTCCAGCGCGCAGCCCAGCAGCAGCGAGGAGTGGAACCAGCCGCGGTGCTGGTCGTGGCCTTCGAGGTACAGGTCGGCTTCGGGGCCTTCGGCGTGGAAGGGGGGCACGCCATAGGCGTCCTTGTGGCTGCCGCGCAGCACATGGCGGAAGGTGGAGCCGGAGTCGAACCAGACTTCCAGGATGTCGGTGCTCTTGGTGTAGCTGGGGGCATCGGCCGCGCCCAGGATCTCTTCCACCGTGACGCGGCTCCAGGCTTCGATGCCGCCTTTTTCAACGATGTCAGCGGCCTGATCCAGGATTTCCATGGTGCGCGGGTGCAGCTCGCCGCTGTCCTTGTGCAGGAAGAAGGGCACCGGCACGCCCCACGAGCGCTGACGCGAGATGCACCAGTCGGGGCGGTTGGCGATCATGTCGCGCAAACGCGCCTTGCCGTTTTCGGGGTAGAAGCTGGTCTCGTCGATGGCGTCGAGCGCGAGCTGGCGCAGGGTTTTGGGGGCCTTGTCTTGGGTGAAGACGCCAACGCCTTCGTCCATGCGCACGAACCACTGGGCGGCGGCGCGGTAGATGACGGGCGTTTTGTGGCGCCAGCAGTGCGGGTAGCTGTGGGTGATCTCCACCGTGGCCATCAGGCGGTCGCTCTGACCCAGCACCTCGATCACGCGGGCACAGGCTTTCCAGATGTGCTGGCCGCCAAAGAAGGGCAGTTCGGGCGCGTACACGCCGTTGCCCTGCACCGGGTTCAGGATGTCGTCGTATTTCAGGCCGTTGGCGATGCAGGAGTTGAAGTCGTCCACGCCGTAAGCTGGGGACGAGTGCACGATGCCTGTGCCATCGGTGGCGGTCACGTACTCGGCCAGGTACAGCGGCGATTTGCGGCGGTAGCTGTATTGGCCGCCTTCTTCGGCTGTCACGGTGTCGTGCAGCGGGTGGCGGAACACCAGGCCGCGCAGCTTCTCGCCCACGGCGGTGGCGATCACGGTGCCCTGCAGCTTGTAGCGCTCCAGGCATTTCTCGACCAGGTTTGCCGCCAGCAGCAGTACACCGCGGGGCGTGTCGACCAAGGCGTATTCCAGTTCGGGGTGGGCGTTGAGCGCCTGGTTGGCTGGGATGGTCCAGGCGGTGGTTGTCCAGATGACGGCAAAGGCCTTTTTGGTGTCTTCGCCAGGCAGCTTGGGCAGGCCAAAAGCGGCAGCCAGTGCGGCGTTGTTGTCGGCTTCAAAGGCCACGTCCAGTGTGTCGCTCTTTTTGTCGGCGTATTCGATCTCGAACTCGGCCAGCGACGAGCCGCAGTCGAAGCACCAGTACACGGGCTTGAGGCCGCGGTAGACAAAGCCGCGCTCGATCACGCGCTTGAAGGCGCGGATTTCACCGGCTTCGTTGGCGAAGTCCATGGTGCGGTAAGGGCGCTCCCAGTCGCCCAGCACGCCCAGGCGTTTGAAGTCTTCGCGCTGCTGGTTGATCTGCTCGGTGGCAAAGGCGCGGCTCTTGGCCTGCATGTCGTCGCGGCTCAAGTTGCGGCCGTGCAGTTTTTCGATGGCGTTTTCGATCGGCAGGCCGTGGCAATCCCAACCGGGGATGTATTGCGCGTCAAAGCCAGCGAGCTGCTTGGACTTGACGATCATGTCTTTGAGCACTTTGTTGAGCGCGTGGCCGATGTGCAGCTTGCCGTTGGCGTAGGGCGGGCCGTCGTGCAGCACGAACAGCGGGGCCCCCTGGCGGGCAGCGCGCAGTTTTTTGTAGAGGCCGCCGTCGTTCCAGTCTTTCACCCAGCCCGGCTCACGCTTGGGCAGGTCGCCGCGCATCGGGAAGGGGGTGTCCATCATGTTGATGCGGGTGTCGGGATTCTGGTTGTTGTCGGTCATGGTGCTTCGAGTCGAGAGGGCTTCGACAAGCTCAGCCCGAGCGGCGGGCCGCTCGGAGAGGAAAGGGAGAAGGGTGGGCCATTTTTCGTTCGCCCTGAGCCTGTCGAAGGGCAGCAAACGAGGGCGCCGGAGCGTCAAATTCGGTCGCGGGTGGTCTGGCGGTGGGTTTCACCGTGGCGGGAGGCAAACCACGCCTGCGCGTCATCGCAGTCTTTGGCGATACCCTGTGTCAGGGCGTCCAGACCGTCGTATTTGAGCTCGTCGTGTAGTTTGTGCAGCAGATCCACGCGGATGATTTTACCGTAGCCTCCCTCGGCACCCAGATCGGCGGGCCAGTCGAAGGCATGGGTCTCCAGCAGCACCCGTCCGCCGTTCACATCGGTGGGGTCCAGCGAGGGGCGAATGCCCAGGTTGGCCACACCGGGCAGGGGGGCTGCCGTGAGGCCATGCACCTCAACCACAAAAATGCCGCTGGCAGCGGATTTCCAGTGTGAAAAGCGCAAATTCAAGGTTCTGAACCCATTGCCCGCCCCCTCGGCGCTGGCGCCCAGTTCGCGGCCGAGCTTGCGCCCATGCACCACATGGCCGCTGATGCTGTAGGGACGCCCGAGCAGCGCTTGCACGTCCTGCAGGCGGCCCTGGCCCAGCGCGTCGCGCACGGCCGAGCTGGACACGCGCAGGCCATGCACCTCGTAGCTGTTCATGCGGGCCACATCAAAGCCCAGGCGCTGACCTGCGGCGTCGAGCATGGCGTAGTCACCTGCGCGCTTGGCACCAAAACGGAAGTCGTCACCGACCTGCACATAGCGCACACCCAGTCCCTCCATCAGCACCTGCTGGATGAAGTCTTCGGGCGATTGACTGGCCAGGTGCGCGTCAAAGGGCAACACCACCACCTGGTCGACCCCGCAGCGTTCCAGCTCCTGCAGCTTGTCACGCAGGGTGGCGATGCGGGCGGGTGCCAGTTCGGGCTTGTTCAGGGCCTTGGCAAAGTAGTCGCGGGGGTGCGGCTCGAAAGTCATCACGCAACTGGGCACGCCCCGGTGGGCAGCTTCGCTGCGCAGGAGCGCTAGCATGGCCTGGTGCCCGCGGTGCACGCCATCGAAGTTGCCGATGGTCAAGGCGCACGCGGGGGCGAGGTCAGGGTGATGGAAGCCGCGAAAAACCTTCATGGTGCTTGCGTTGAGGTGGTGTCCGTGCTGCCAAGGGTGAGCCCGACGGTCACGGTTTTGAGAAATTTAGAGGTTATATTGTGACCGAGCCCGCTCCCCCGGTGCCCGGTGATGTTGCCGGCCCCGATGGACCGAGACAGTCCCGTTCCTTTTCAGTGCTTGCATCTGTTGTCAGGAGTCGTGTGTGAAGGTCTTGAAACTCTCTGCCCAAGGCTTGCCCCAGTCGTGGATCACGCTGGAGCAAGCGGTCACCCATTACGCGGCCGACGAGGTGCGCTGGGAGGCGGGTCGGCAAGTGGCCATCTTTCATGGCGGTCACAACGCCATCACGGGTGAACAATCGGTGATCACCGTCAACAGCATCATTGGCACCCAGGGTGTGCCGCGCATCAATCCGTTTGACCTGCGCCCCGGTCTCTCCAATCCCAAACTCTTTGTGCGCGATCGCAATGTCTGCGCGTATTGCGGCGGGCATTTTCACGAGTCTGAACTGACCCGCGAGCACATCGTGCCCCTGGCCCACAAGGGTCCGGACCACTGGATGAATGTGGTAACCGCTTGCCGATCCTGCAACCACCGCAAAAGCAGCCGCACGCCCGAGCAGGCCAACATGCCTTTGCTTTATGCGCCCTATGTCCCCAGCCTGTGGGAAGACTTCATCTTGCGCAACCGCCGCATCCTGGCGGACCAGATGGCGTTCTTGATGGCCCATGTGCCCAGGACGTCGCGCTTGCTGGTTTGACGCCCAGCGGCTTGCCAGGGCCGTCAAAGCGCCGCATCATGGTGCCCTGAAAAAACAAAACGGCCCGGGCCATGCAGTCTGGCGCCATCAGGGAGACCGATCATGTCCATGTCTGTGCAAGGATCAGTGCCGCGCGTGTCGCGGCGACAAATTTTGCTGTGGGGGTCTGCCTGCCCTTGGTTGACATCGGCGGCACCAGCCGATGGGGCCGATGTTCAGCTGGCTTCCGTCTGGCCAGAGGGGCGCTCACCCCGGGGCTATCTGGTCAGTGAAAAGTTCGATGGCGTGCGCGCCGTGTGGGATGGGCAGGTCTTGCGCTTTCGCAGCGGGCGGGTGATCGCGGCGCCCGCGTGGTTTCTGGCCGCATTGCCACCGCTGCCTCTGGATGGTGAGTTGTGGGTGGGGCGTGGCCAGTTTGACCGCGTCTCGGGCGCGGTGCGAAAGGCGGTGCCTGATGATGCCGAATGGCGCGCATTGAAATACCTGGTGTTTGACGCCTGGGGTCGCGCCGAGCCTTTTGACCAGCGTGTGCGTCTGGTGGATCAGGCGCTTGCGTCCCTGGGGCTGCCGTGGCTGATGGCCGTCCAGCATGCTCAGTTGCAGAGCGCAGCCGCTTTGCAAAACCGCTTGCAGCAGGTGGTGGGGGGCGGCGGTGAAGGTCTGGTGTTGCACCGTGCCGATGCCCTGTGGCGCACGGGCCGCACAGACGCCTTGTTCAAGTTGAAACCCCAGCCCGATGAAGACGGACAGGTGCTGGGCCACCAGGCGGGCAAGGGGCGCTTTGCAGGATTGACCGGGGCGCTGCTGCTGGAGACGCCACAAGGCCAGCGTTTCGCTTTGGGCTCGGGTTTGAGCGATGCTCTGCGCCGCGACCCGCCGCCTGTGGGCGCTTGGGTGACGTACCTCTACCGTGACCGTACACCCTCAGGCTTGCCGCGTTTTGCGTCTTTTGTGCGCGTGCGGGCGCCAGAATGAAAAAGGGCTCCTCGCGGAGCCCTCTTCATGGATGTCAAGCCAGCTCAGGCGAACACGCCAGCGGTCTCTTGCATGCGGGCCGACACTTCACCCAGCTGGTGCAGTGTGTCGCCAAACGCCATGTCCAGCTGCGTCAATTTCTTGAAGTAGTGGCTCACGATGTACTCGTCGGTCACGCCGATGCCGCCGTGCAGCTGCACAGCCTGCTGCCCAATGAAGCGCATCGACACGCCCAGCTGGTACTTGGCACGGGCCATGGCGCGGCGGCGTTCGTCGGCCGGGGCGTGCAGCTTGAGCGTGGCGTAGTAGCTCATCGAGCGGGCCAGCTCCAGTTGCATCTTCATGTCCGAGACGCGGTGGCGCAGGGCCTGGAAGCTGGCAATCACCACACCGAACTGCTTGCGGGTGTTGAGGTACTCGACGGTGATGGCCAGGGTCTTGTCCATCACACCCACCGCTTCGGCACAGACGCTGGCGATGCCGATGTCCACGGCTTCTTCCAGGGCAGCGAGGCCGTTCAGGGTGATCAACTGTGCCGGGGCCTTGTTCAGCACGACTTCGGCGGCGCGCGAGCCGTCTTGCGTGACGTAGCCCTGGGTGCTCACGCCGCTGGCGCTGCGCTCGACCAGGAACAGGGCGATCTGACCATTGGTCATGGCAGGCACCACAAAGGCGTCAGCCTGGTCGCCCACAGCCACCACGCTCTTGGTGCCGCTCACGGACCATGCACCGCCGGATTCGCTGGCCTGTGCGGCGCAGCGGTTCAGCTGGTAGCGGGCAGCGCGCTCCTGGTGCGCCAGCACCACGATGGCTTCGCCTGCCGCCATGCGGGGCAGCCAGGCGGCTTGCAGTGCTGCAGGCGCGTGGGTTTGCAGTGTGGCGCTGGTGATCAGGGTCTGGGTCAGGGGTTCGAGCACGATGCCGCGGCCGAGTTCTTCCAGGGTGACCATGGCCTCGGTCGGGCCCATGCCCATGCCGCCGTTGTCTTCGCTCACATACAGGCCCGTCAGGCCCAGCTCGGCCAGCTCGGTGTAGGCCGCACGGTCAAAACCGCCAGCGGCCACGATGGCGCGGCGACGCTCGAAGTCGTAGCCCTTGTCCACCCATTTGCGCACTGCGTCGCGCAGTTGTTCCTGGTCGTCAGAAAAATCGAAATCCATGTGCTTGTCTCCTTAACCCAGAACTGTCTGGGCGACGATGTTGCGTTGCACTTCGTTGCTGCCGCCGTAGATGGTGGTCTTGCGCATGTTGAAGTAGTTCGAGGCCAGTGGGGCATTGGCCAGCGTACCGCCAGGGAAGTTGCCTTGCCAGCCCGCTTCCATGGCTTCAAAGATGTAGGGCAGACTGAAGGGGCCTGCGGCCTGCATCATCAGCTCGGTGTAGCGCTGCTGGATTTCGCTGCCCTTGATCTTCAACAGGCCTGCGATGTCGAGCGAGTTCTTACCGGATTTCTCGGCCGACAGGACACGCAGCACCAGCATTTCCAGCGCCACGATGTCGACTTCGAGTTTGGCGATTTCGTCGCGGAAACGGGTGTCTTCCCAGACGCCTTCCGCCTTGGCGATGCGTTTCAAGCGCTCCAGTTCACGTTTGGCGCGGTTCACGTCGGCGATGTTGGTGCGCTCGTGGGACAGCAGGTGCTTGGCGTAGGTCCAGCCCTTGTTTTCCTCGCCAATCAGGTTCTCGGCAGGCACTTCGACGTTGTCGAACCAGACTTCGTTGACTTCGCATTCGCCGTCGAGCAGCTTGATCGGGCGCACGGTGACGCCGGGCGATTTCATGTCGATCAGCAGGAAGGAAATGCCGGTTTGTGGCTTGCCTTCGGTGCTGGTGCGCACCAGGCAGAAGATCCACTCGCCGTACTGGCCCAGGGTGGTCCAGGTCTTCTGGCCGTTGACGATGTATTTGTCGCCCTGGCGCTCGGCGCGGGTTTTGACCGATGCCAGGTCCGAGCCGGAGCCCGGTTCGCTGTAGCCCTGGCTCCACCAGACTTCGCCGCTGGCGATGCCGGGCAAGAAGCGCTTGTGCTGTTCGGCGTTGCCAAAGGCCATGATCACCGGAGCCACCATCACCGGGCCAAAAGGCACGATGCGGGGGGCGCCTGCGAGCGCGCATTCTTCTTCGAACAGGTGTTTTTGCACGGCGGTCCAGCCCGGGCCGCCAAACTGTGTGGGCCAGCCGTAGCCCAGCCAGCCTTTTTTGCCCAGGATCTTGGCCCAGGTCTGCATGTCGTCACGCGTCAGGCGCATGGCGTTGTGCACTTTGTGTGAAAGCTCGGTCGGCAAGTTTGCCTTGACCCAGGTGCGAACTTCGTCGCGGAACGCGAGTTCTTCGGGGGTGAATGCCAAATCCATGGGGGAGTTTCTCCGTTGGTGAAAGCCATTTTGTCTGCGCGATGCAAACAAAATCAAACGACCGTGCTTTTTATCATGCGGGCAAGGTTTTTCCTTGTCCTTGTTGCGACAAACAAGGGTTTGCAGGGGGAGCAGGGATAATCCAGGCTCCACATGAAAAACATCGTCATCCTGATTTCCGGCTCGGGCTCCAACATGGCGGCCATCGTGCGTCGGGCCCAACAAGAGCAATGGCCTGAACGCCTGCAGGCGCGCGTGAGCGCCGTGATCAGCAACAAAGCCGATGCGCCGGGGCTGGTTTTTGCGCGTGAGCAGGGCGTGGCGACGGCAGTCCTCGACCACAAGGCGTTTGACAGCCGCGAGGCCTTTGATGCGGCCTTGATGGCCGAGATCGACCGCTTCGAGCCCACGCTGGTGGTGCTGGCGGGGTTCATGCGTATCCTGACGCCCGGTTTTGTGGCGCACTATGCGGGACGGTTGATCAATATCCACCCATCCTTGTTACCGGCTTTCACCGGCTTGAACACGCACCAGCGGGCCATCGATGCGGGTTGCCAATTCGCCGGGGCCACGGTCCACCAGGTCACCTCAGAACTCGACCACGGGGCCATCCTGGCGCAGGCAGTGGTGCCTGTGTTGCCAGACGACACGGCAGACAGTCTGGCGGCGCGCGTGCTCACGCAAGAGCACCGGATCTATCCTCAGTCGGTTGCGGCTTTGTTGCAGGTCTTGCCGTGATTCGCTTCAGTCGCCGACCCGGGTGAACCGTGCTTGGTTTTTGCCGTCGATGTCCACGGTCTCACTGAACATGGCCGCAGGCCTGACCCACAGCCCTTGCTGACCATACAAGGCCTGGTAGAGCGTCATCGGCTCCAGGCTTTCGCTGTGGCGCACGGTACCCAGCACGCGGTACATGCCGCCTTTGTAGTGTTGGTACAGGCCAGTGGGGGTTTCAATCAGTGTGGGCAGGTCGTCGTCGTTCATGAATGCCGGGATGGGACAATAGGGCCCATGCATCCTAAAGCCCTTTTGGAAGCCTGCGCCGATCTGGTCAGGCTTTGTCTTCAATTCGACCACCCCGCTGACGCGGTGGTGTCCCGTTATTTTCGTGAGCACCGCTCACTCGGTCCGCGTGAGCGGGCCACGCTGGCGGAGACCGCTTTTGCTGTCTTGCGCAAGAAACTGCTGTTCGAGCAGCTGGCCCGTTCGGGCAGCGGTGCCAAAGAGCGCAAGCTGGCCATCCTGGGTTTTGCCGGTCCGCGTGACTTTCTCAATGGCGCCTTGAACGACACCGAACGGGCCTGGCTGGACGCGTGCAATCGCATCCAGCCCTCGGATTTGCTGGCCCCACACCGCCACAACCTGCCTGAGTGGATGGCGCAGGCGCTGCAGGCGCAGTTGGGCGACGACTTCTGGGCATTGGCCGAGAACCTGCAGCAGCCCGCCCCGCTGGACCTGCGGGTGAACACCTTCCAGGCCAAACGCAGCGAGGTGCAAAAGGAACTGGTTCAGGCGGGTATCGCCTGTGAGCCGACACCGTTTTCGCCTTGGGGCTTGCGCTTGCAGGGCAAGCCTGCCTTGCAAAAAACGGAAGCCTTCACCCGGGGCGCCATCGAGGTGCAGGACGAAGGCTCGCAACTGCTGGCCCTGCTGGTGGACGCCCACCGGGGCGAGATGGTGGTGGATTTCTGCGCAGGCGCAGGCGGCAAAACGCTGGCGCTGGGCGCGTCCATGCGCAGCACCGGGCGCTTGTATGCCTTCGATGTGTCGGCGCACCGGCTCGAAGCCCTCAAGCCGCGACTGGCCCGCAGCGGTTTGTCCAATGTGCATCCGGCCGCGATTGCACACGAACGCGACGAGCGCATCAAGCGCCTGGCGGGCAAGATCGACCGGGTGCTGGTCGATGCGCCTTGCTCGGGTCTGGGCACCTTGCGGCGCAACCCTGACCTCAAGTGGCGGCAGACCGAAAAGGCTGTGGCCGAGCTCACCGCCAAGCAGACCGCCATCCTGGACAGCGCGGCCCGGCTGGTCAAGTCTGGCGGGCGTCTGGTGTATGCCACCTGCAGCGTGCTGCCTCAGGAAAACGAACAGATCGCCCAAGCGTTCAGTCAGGCGCACCCGGATTTTGTGCCGCTCAATGCCGCCCAAATGCTGGAGCAACTCAAGGTGGAGGGCGCTGCAGGCCTGTGTACCGAGGGCGGCGACTACCTCCGGCTTTGGCCGCATCGGCACGCGACAGACGGTTTCTTTGCTGCCGCTTGGGTTAGAAAATGAATTCTTAGTGCCTCTTAATGAGGCTATTTCGCTCGAAAAACTGTCTTTTTCCAGGTAAAAAACTTAAAATGTCCTGTTGCCTGCACAAGGCGTTATTGAAAGTTTGAATTCATGTTGTTGCCTGACTGGGCCTTTTTGAATGCCCTGATTGACTGGATGGGCCATGGTCTGTTTGACCTGGCCTGGTGGCAGGTTCTCCTGATCACTTTGGGCATGACCCACATCACCATCGCCAGTGTCACGATTTACCTGCACCGTCACTCGGCCCACCGTGCCTTGGATCTGCACCCGATCCCGGCGCACTTCTTTCGCTTCTGGCTGTGGCTGACCACGGGCCAGGTGACCAAGGAGTGGACGGCGATCCACCGCAAACACCACGCCAAATGCGAACGCGAAGGCGATCCGCACAGCCCGGTGGTTTATGGCATCCAGACCGTGTTCTGGAAAGGTGCGGAGCTCTACCGTGCCGAAGCCAAAAACCAGGAAACCCTGGCGCGCTATGGTCACAACACTCCCAACGACTGGATCGAGCGTCACGTCTATACAGGCCGCTCTGCCTGGGGTGTGAGCCTGATGCTGATCATCGATGTGGCCCTGTTCGGTTTTCTGGGGCTGACCGTGTGGGCTGTCCAGATGGCCTGGATCCCGATCACGGCTGCAGGCATCATCAATGGCATCGGCCACTGGTGGGGTTACCGCAATTTTGAAGCGCAGGACGCGAGCACCAACATCTCGCCCTGGGGCATCATCATCGGTGGTGAAGAGTTGCACAACAACCACCACACCTACCCGACATCAGCCAAGCTGTCGGTCAAGCCCTACGAATTCGATATCGGCTGGATGTACATCACCATCTTGCAATCGATCGGCCTGGCCCATGTGAAGAAGACGCCGCCGCGTCTGGCCTATGGCGATATCCAGCCCGTGGCGGATGAAAAGACACTCGAAGCCTTGATTGCCAACCGCTACGAAGTGATGGCCAATTACGCCCGCAATCTGCGCACCGTGTGGGCGCAAGAAGCGGCCAAGGTCAAACTCGACGCCAATGTGATCAAGGCGGCCAACCGCTGGTTGCACCGCGATGCCGAAAAAGTGCCGACCGACGCCGTGGCCAAGCTCGAACGTGCCCGCGCGGCCAGTCCGGCCCTGGACAAGATGGTGCAGATGCGTGAAGAGCTGCGCCAGATCTGGCTGAACACCTCGCATTCGCGCGAGCAGCTGGCGATGGACCTGCAAGTCTGGTGCCGCCGTGCCGAAGAGAGCGGCATTGCCGCTTTGCGCGACTTCTCGATGAAGTTGCGCGCGGTGCGGGTGCAGACGGCCTAAAGCCTGATCGGTGGGCGCCGGAATGCCGAAGCCTGCTGGGGTTCAGAGGCGCTTCGCTTTGCCACATCACCCCAACAGGCTCCGACATTCCGACGCTTGAGATTGTTCTTTAAGCATAAAAAAACCCGCTGAATCAGCGGGTTTTTTTATTGGGGTGAACCGAATTACTTCAGTTTCACTTCCTTGTACTCGACGTGCTTGCGAGCCTTGGGATCAAACTTCATGATCGCCATTTTCTCGGGCATGGTCTTCTTGTTTTTGCTGGTCGTGTAGAAATGACCAGTACCTGCTGTGGACTCCAGCTTGATTTTTTCGCGTCCGCCTTTGCTTGCCATGATGTGCAGCTCCTATAAGTCAGGGTTTAGGCTTGGCCGCGTGCGCGCAGGTCTGCGAGCACGGAGTCGATGCCGTTCTTGTCGATCAGGCGCAGGGCGGCGCTGGAAACGCGCAGACGCACCCAACGGTTTTCGCTCTCGACCCAGAAACGACGGTATTGCAGGTTCGGCAGGAACCGGCGCTTGGTTTTGTTGTTGGCGTGGGAAACGTTGTTCCCAGTCATTGGGCCTTTGCCCGTTACGTCGCAAACGCGTGCCATGTGGACACTCCGATACTTTGTCTAACAGCTGATGCCGATGGGTTCGTGCGGATTTGCAAAAACCTGGCGTCTCAGCCTCACCTCGCCAAGAAGGGTGGCGGTATCCCCAGATCGCTGGTTTCGTGATTCCCACGCAGTGGGCGAATCCAGCAAAGCCTTGAATTATAACGAAAAATCCAGAGAGGTCGCAAGCAGGCCTCTCTGGAAAGGCAGATCAGCCGTTTTCCTGTTCCAGGAAGCGCTGCGCATCGAGCGCCGCCATGCAGCCAGTGCCAGCGCTGGTGATGGCCTGGCGGTATACATGGTCCTGGACGTCGCCTGCAGCGAACACGCCGGGCACCGAGGTCTGGGTGGCAAAGCCTTTCAAGCCGCCCTGGGTCACGATGTAGCCGTTTTCCAGGTTCAGCTGGCCCTGGAAAATGTCGGTGTTGGGCGAATGGCCGATGGCAATGAAGCAGCCCTTGAGTTCCAGGTCTTCGGTACTGCCATCGCTGGTATTTTTCAGGCGCACACCGGTCACGCCAGTCTCATCGCCCAACACTTCTTCCAGGGTTTTGAAGGTTTTGAGCACGATTTTCCCGGCAGCAACCTTGTCCATGAGCTTGTCCACCAGAATGGGCTCGGCCTTGAATTTGTCGCGGCGGTGGATCAGGTAGACCTTGCTGGCGATGTTGGAGAGGTAAAGAGCTTCTTCGACGGCCGTGTTGCCACCGCCGACCACACAGCAGACCTGCTCGCGGTAAAAGAACCCGTCGCAGGTGGCGCAACCGCTCACGCCACGACCCATGAAGGCCTCTTCAGAGGGCAGGCCCAGGTATTTGGCCGACGCGCCTGTGGCAATGATCAGGCTGTCGCAGGTGTAAGTGCCGCTGTCGCCTGTCAGTGTGAAGGGACGCTGCTGCAGGTTCACGGTGTGGATGTGGTCAAAGACGATCTTTGTGTTGAACCGCTCGGCGTGCTCCAGGAAGCGCTGCATGAGCTCGGGGCCCTGCACACCGTTCACGTCGGCAGGCCAGTTGTCGACTTCCGTGGTGGTCATCAGCTGGCCGCCTTGGGCCATGCCGGTGATCAAAAGGGGTTCCAGATTGGCGCGGGCGGCATAAACGGCGGCGGTGTAGCCTGCTGGGCCGGAGCCGAGGATGAGGACTTTGGCGTGTTGTGTGGTGGCGGTCATGGGGGAGTATCCGTGCAGGGTTTCGTGGATCGGTGGTGATCCCGTCAACGTCAATTGTAAGAAGCTGGGCAAACCCAAGGTCCGGGTACGGTCAAGCAGGCCTGCTGATCGGGTAAGCTTCGCACTGAAATATGAGCTATTCACTGCATACATTGACCAGCCCGGTGGAGCCTGCCGAGGCGAACGAACAGCCGCGGAACCTGTGGGTGCGTTTTGCGCTCGAATTCAGTCTGTTGCTGGGCGGCGCCTGTTTGGCCCTGGTCTTCCTGTCGCTGGTCAGCTACCACGTGGCGGACCCTGCTTGGTCCACTTCAGGCGCTTCGCCCCAGGTGCACAACTGGGTGGGTCGTTTGGGGGCATGGTTGGCCGACTTGGCCTACTTTTCGATGGGCTACTCGGCATGGTGGTGCTGGGGGGCTGGTTTGCGTGCCTGGCTGGTGGGTTTTGCACGTTGGCTGCGTGGCACCTCGGACATGGATGCACAGCGCCTGCCGGAAATCGGTTCAAGTGCCTGGGTCTTCTGGTTGGGCTTGGCGGTGGTGTTGCTGTGCAGCACCAGTCTGGAATGGACGCGCTTGTATCGTCTGGAAGGCCATTTACCCGGCTACAGCGGTGGTGCGCTGGGTTACCTTGTGGGCATGCAGGCCATGCACTGGCTTGGATTCACGGGTTCTGCATTGGTGGCCATTTTTGGTTTGGTGCTCGGTTTGTCGGCGGTGTTCCGTTTCTCTTGGGGGCAGTTGGCCGAGTCGATCGGGGGGCGGATTGATGACTTGGTCCGTTCGCGCCACGTCAAGCGCGAAATTGAAGAAGACTTTGCAATGGGCCAACAAGCCTTACGCGAACGTGAGCAAAGCCAGATGCATCAGCCCATTGAGCCCCAGTGGGACATGGATGCAGCTCCCGTACTGGAGCCCTCGGGCATCGAGGGCCAGATGGAGCTGGCGCCTTTGCCTGTGCCGCCGCCCATGCCTGTGCCCCGCGTGATCGAGGCGCCGGTGGTGGAGGTGCCGCGCAGCGAACGTGTGGTCAAGGAAAAGCAAAAGCCTTTGTTCAACGAACTGCCCGACAGCAAGCTGCCGCAGGTGGACCTGCTGGACGCACTCACCGCCCGACAGGAAACGGTGTCGCACGAAACGCTGGAAATGACCAGCCGCCTCATCGAGAAAAAGCTCAGCGACTTCGGCGTGCAGGTGCGCGTGGTCGCGGCAGCGCCCGGTCCGGTCATCACCCGCTACGAAATCGAGCCAGCCACCGGCGTCAAGGGCTCGCAGATCGTCAACCTGGCCAAAGACCTGGCCCGTTCCCTCAGTCTGGTGTCCATCCGCGTGATCGAGACCATTCCGGGCAAGAACTACATGGCGCTGGAATTGCCCAACGCCAAGCGCCAGTCCATCAAGCTCAGCGAAATCCTGGGCTCGCAGGTTTATCACGAAGCCAAGTCCATGCTGACCATGGGTCTGGGCAAGGACATCATCGGTAACCCGGTGGTGGCCGATCTGGCCAAGATGCCGCACGTGCTGGTGGCCGGTACCACCGGCTCGGGCAAGTCGGTCGGTATCAACGCCATGATCTTGTCGCTGCTGTACAAAGCCGAAGCCCGCGATGTGCGCCTGTTGATGATCGACCCCAAGATGCTGGAGATGTCGGTCTACGAAGGCATTCCGCATCTGCTGGCCCCGGTGGTCACCGACATGCGCCAGGCTGCGCACGGCCTGAACTGGTGCGTGGCCGAGATGGAAAAGCGCTACAAGCTCATGAGCAAGATGGGCGTGCGCAACCTGGCCGGTTACAACGTCAAGATCGACGAAGCCACGGCCCGTGAAGAGTTCATCTACAACCCCTTCAGCCTGACGCCTGACGATCCCGAGCCGCTCAAGCGCCTGCCGCACATCGTGGTGGTGATCGACGAATTGGCCGACCTGATGATGGTGGTGGGCAAGAAGATCGAAGAACTGATCGCACGATTGGCCCAAAAAGCCCGTGCTGCGGGCATCCATCTGATTTTGGCCACCCAGCGCCCCAGCGTGGACGTGATCACCGGCCTGATCAAGGCCAACATCCCGACCCGTATTGCCTTCCAGGTCTCCAGCAAGATCGACAGCCGCACCATCCTTGACCAGATGGGCGCCGAAGCCCTGCTGGGCATGGGCGACATGCTCTACATGCCTTCGGGTACGGGTTTCCCGATCCGCGTGCACGGCGCTTTTGTGAGCGACGAAGAGGTCCACCGGGTGGTTGAATACCTCAAGAGCCAGGGCGAGCCAGACTACATCGAAGGTGTGCTCGAAGGCGGCACGGTGGACGACGACGGCGGCATGCTGGGCGAGGGCGACAGCGGCGAGAAAGACCCGATGTACGACCAGGCGGTTGAAGTCGTGCTCAAGAACCGCAAGGCCAGTATTTCGCTGGTGCAGCGCCACCTCAAGATCGGCTACAACCGCGCGGCCCGCTTGGTCGAAGACATGGAAAAGGCCGGCCTGGTCAGCGCCATGAGTGGCAGCGGCCAGCGCGAGATCCTGGTCCCAGCGCGCACCGAGTGACCTACATGCCTGTTTTACGCCGAGGCCTCCTGGCCGTCCTGTTCACACTGCTGTGCAGCCCACTGCTGGGCGCCCATGCACAAGGCCTTGAGTTGCTCTCGCTGTTCATGAAGCAGGTGCGCAGCGGCCAAGCTGCTTTTACCCAGGTGGTGACTTCACCCTCCAGGGCGGGTCAGCCCCCGCGCCAAAAAACATCCAGTGGCGCTCTGGCGTTTCACCGGCCCGGACAATTCCGCTTTGTTTACAAGAAGCCCTTTGCGCAAACCCTGGTGGCCGATGGTCAGAACTTTTGGTTGCACGATGTGGAGCTGAACCAGATCACCGTGCGCAAGCAAAATCAGGTGCTGGGAGGCACGCCCATGGCCCTGTTGACCTCGGCGGCTGATCTGAAGGCGCTGGAGGCCGATTTTCAGTTGCGCAGTGAGCCAGTCCGTGATGGCCTTGAATGGGTGCGTGCCACGCCCAAGGCACAGGACGTACAAATTCAGTCCTTGCTGGCCGGTCTGCGTCAAACCGACAAAGGCGTCGAGTTGGTGGTCATCGATGTACAGGACAGCCTGGGTCAACGTTCGGTGCTCACGCTCAGCGGCCTGGAAATCAACCCGACACTGTCGGCTGACACGTTTGTATTTCGTGTGCCAGCGGGCGTTGAAGTCCTCCGTCCCTGAAGAGCTTGCACATGGCAGCCCACATGCCACTGGCTGAGCGACTGCGTCCCCGTACGCTGGGTGAGGTGATTGGTCAGCAGCACATTCTGGGCGAGGGCATGGCCTTGCGTCTGGCCTTTGAATCCGGACAGCCGCACAGCTGCATTCTCTGGGGCCCACCGGGCGTGGGTAAAACCACGATTGCGCGACTCATGGCGGATGCGTTCGATGCCCAGTTCATCAGCATCAGTGCGGTGCTGGGCGGGGTGAAAGACATCCGCGAAGCGGTCGAGAAAGCCGAGGCGGCTCGCAACGGCCTGCATGCGCAGCGCACCATCATGTTCGTTGACGAGGTGCATCGCTTCAACAAGAGCCAACAGGACGCCTTCTTGCCGCATGTGGAAAGTGGCTTGTTCACCTTCATCGGTGCCACCACCGAAAACCCGTCGTTTGAAGTCAATTCTGCGTTGCTGTCGCGTGCGGCCGTGTATGTGCTGCAACCCCTCAATGAAGACGACCTTCGCCAGATCGTGACGCGTGCGCAGGGCATTGACGCGGTGCCTGCCATTGAAGCGGATGCCATGGCCCGGCTGCTGTCCTATGCCGATGGCGATGCGCGTCGCCTGCTCAACACGCTTGAAACGCTGGCCATGGCTGCTGCCCGCGAAAAGACAGACCCGGTGACCGATGCCTGGTTGCTCAAGGTGCTGGGTGAGCGCATGCGCCGCTACGACAAAGGCGGCGAACAGTTCTATGACACGATCAGCGCACTGCACAAGTCGGTGCGCGGCTCCGACCCGGATGCCGCGCTGTATTGGTTTGTTCGCATGCTCGATGGTGGTGCCGATCCCCGTTACATGGCGCGCCGTCTGATCCGCATGGCGAGCGAAGACATCGGTCTGGCCGATCCGAGGGCCCTGCGACTGGCCTTGGACGCGGCCGAAGTCTACGAGCGGCTGGGCAGTCCCGAAGGCGAGTTGACGCTGGCGCAGTGCGTGATCTACCTGGCCATGGCACCGAAATCAAATGCTGCTTATAAAGCCTATAACGAAGCCCGTGCCTTTGTGAAAAAAGACGGCACACGTCCGGTGCCCATGCACCTGCGCAATGCCCCGACAAAGCTGATGAAAGACCTCGACTACGGCAAAGGCTACCGTTACGCCCATGACGAAGAGGGGGGCTTTGCTGCGGGCGCGCAGTATTTGCCCGAAGGCATGGCCGAGCCCGGGTTTTACAGACCCGTTCCAAGGGGGCTGGAGATCAAAATTGCCGAAAAATTGAGAGAACTGAAAGAGCGCAATCGCATGCAGGGTAAGCCCTGAGGAAAGTGAATACTGTTTGCCTTGTTTCTTTCACTACAATCCCGCCACCTGACCCGCCTGACATGCGCCCTGGCGGGTTTTTTGCTAAGTGAAGCCCAGTGACCCAAAAAGTTGCACGGGTTTCATCCATCTACCGATGGCGCGATCCGGCATGAGCGGGTCAACAATGGAGAATTGAATCTATGGACATCTTGCTTCAACAGATCATCAACGGTCTGGTTCTGGGCAGCATGTACGCCTTGGTGGCCTTGGGCTACACCATGGTGTACGGCATCATCAACCTCATCAATTTTGCGCACGGAGAAGTGCTGATGGTCGGGGCACTGACCAGCTGGACAAGCATTGGCTGGATGAAAGACGCCATGCCCGATGCACCAGGCTGGGTCATCTTGCTGCTGGCCACCCTGATTGCCTGCGTGGTCGCCGCTTCTTTGAACTTTGCGATCGAAAAAATCGCCTACCGCCCGCTGCGCAACAGCCCCAAGCTGGCCCCCTTGATCACCGCCATCGGCATGAGCATCTTGCTGCAGACCTTGGCGATGATCATCTGGAAGCCCAACTACAAGGCTTACCCCACACTGCTGCCCAGCACACCCATCAACCTGGGTGAAGCGGTCATCACGCCAACGCAGATCATGATCCTGGTGGTCACGGCCGTGTCCTTGGCCCTGCTGATGTGGCTGGTCAACTCCACACGTCTGGGCCGCGCCATGCGTGCCACGGCTGAGAACCCGCGCGTGGCCGCCCTGATGGGTGTCAAGCCCGACATGGTGATTTCGGCCACCTTCATCATCGGCGCCATCCTGGCGGCCATTGCAGGCGTCATGTACGCCTCCAATTACGGCACAGCCCAACACGCCATGGGCTTCACGCCAGGTCTTAAAGCCTTCACAGCGGCGGTCTTTGGTGGCATCGGCAACTTGTCGGGGGCTGTGGTCGGTGGCATTTTGCTGGGGCTGATCGAATCGATTGGTTCAGGCTACATCGGTGACTTCACCGGAGGCGTCCTGGGCAGTCACTACGCCGATATTTTTGCTTTCATCGTGCTGATCATTGTGTTGACCCTGCGCCCCTCGGGCCTGATGGGTGAGCGTGTGGCCGACCGTGCTTGAGGAGATCCACATGAAACTCAACAAAAACATCCAGTTTGTGCTGCTGGGCGCATTGCTGCTGGTTCTGCCCTTTGCGCTGCAAGGCCTGGGCAATGCATGGGTTCGCATCGCCGACATGGCGCTGCTGTATGTGCTGCTGGCCCTGGGCTTGAACATCGTGGTCGGCTATGCCGGCCTGCTGGACCTGGGCTATGTGGCTTTCTTTGCCGTGGGTGCGTACATGTACGGCTTGCTGGCCTCGCCCCACCTGACCGACACCTTCCCGGTCATTGCGGCCATGTTCCCCGGTGGGTTGCACATGCCTTTGTGGGTGATCGTGCCCGTGAGTGCTGCGCTGGCCGGATTTTTCGGCATGTTGCTGGGCGCACCGACACTCAAGCTGCGTGGTGACTACCTGGCCATCGTGACACTGGGCTTTGGTGAAATCATCCGCGTGTTCATGAACAATCTGGACCAGCCGGTCAACATCACCAACGGCCCCAAAGGCATCGACATGATCGATTCGATCTCGATGTTTGGCTGGAGCCTCAGCAAGAAGCTGACCCTTGGTAGTCTGGAAATCGCCTCTGTCACGCTCTACTACTACTTGTTCCTGGCCTTGGTGCTGTTCAGCATCCTGATTTCACACCGCCTGCAATTCTCCCGCATCGGTCGTGCCTGGATGGCCATCCGCGAGGACGAAATCGCGGCCAAGGCCATGGGCCTGAACACCCGCAACCTCAAGTTGCTGGCCTTTGGCATGGGCGCCACGTTCGGTGGCGTCTCGGGTGCCATGTTCGCGGGCTTTCAGGGCTTTGTGTCGCCCGAGTCTTTCAGCCTCATGGAGTCGGTCATGATCGTCGCCATGGTGGTGCTCGGTGGTCTGGGCCATTTGCCCGGGGTCATTCTGGGCGCCGTGTTGCTGTCGGCCTTGCCCGAGGTGTTGCGCTATGTGGCCGGGCCTTTGCAGGCACTCACCGATGGGCGTCTGGACGCCTCCATCCTGCGTCAGCTGCTGATTGCACTGGCCATGATCATCGTCATGCTGCTGCGGCCGCGGGGTCTGTGGCCCGCGCCCGAGCACGGTAAAAGCCTGAAGGCGCAATAAAGGGAGCCTCAGATGACAAACACCGTACTCCAAGTTGCAGGCATCTCCAAACGTTTTGGCGGCCTGCAAGCGCTCACCGATGTGGGCATCACCATCGAGCGTGGCCAGGTCTATGGCCTGATTGGCCCCAACGGCGCGGGCAAGACCACGTTCTTCAACGTGATCACCGGCCTGTACACCCCCGACAGCGGCACCTTCGAGCTGGCAGGCAAGCCCTACCAGCCGACGGCCGTGCACGAGGTGGCCAAGGCGGGCATTGCGCGCACGTTCCAGAACATCCGCTTGTTCAACGAAATGACGGCCCTTGAAAACGTCATGGTGGGCCGCCACTTGCGCACCCACTCTGGCTTGCTGGGCGCCATCTTCCGCACCCCCGGCTTCAAGGCCGAAGAAGCGGCCATTGCCGCACGCGCTCAAGAACTGCTGGACTATGTGGGCATTGGCAAATACGCCGATTACCGCGCCCGCACCCTGTCTTATGGCGACCAGCGCCGACTGGAGATTGCCCGTGCTTTGGCCACCGACCCGCAGCTCATTGCGCTGGACGAGCCGGCTGCCGGCATGAACGCCACCGAAAAAGTGCAGCTGCGTGAGCTGATCGACCGCATCCGCAGGGACAACCGCACCATCTTGCTGATCGAGCACGACGTGAAGCTGGTCATGGGTTTGTGCGACCGCGTCACGGTGCTGGACTATGGCAAGCAGATTGCCGAAGGCACGCCCGCCGATGTGCAGAAGAACGAAAAAGTGATTGAAGCCTATCTGGGCGCCGGAGGACACTGAGATGGCACAGACTCTTTTGAAAGTCAAAGGCCTGCAAGTGGCTTATGGCGGCATCCAGGCCGTCAAGGGCGTGGACCTGGAAGTGCACGAAGGCGAACTGGTGTCCCTGATCGGCTCCAACGGTGCTGGCAAGACCACCACCATGAAGGCCATCACGGGCACGCAGGCGATCCAGGCCGGTGACATCGAATACCTGGGCCAAAGCATCCAGGGCCAAGGCCCTTGGGATCTGGTCAAGCAGGGCCTGGCGATGGTGCCCGAAGGCCGTGGTGTGTTCACCCGCATGACCATCATCGAAAACCTGCAGATGGGCGCTTACATCCGTTCGGATTCGGCGGGGATCGCCGATGACATGGAAAAGATGCTCGACCTGTTCCCGCGCTTGCGCGAGCGCAAGGACCAGCTGGCTGGCACGATGTCGGGCGGCGAGCAGCAGATGCTGGCCATGGGCCGGGCTTTGATGTCCCGCCCCAAGGTGTTGTTGCTGGACGAACCTTCCATGGGCTTGTCGCCCATCATGGTGGACAAAATCTTCGAAGTCGTGAAAGATGTTTACGCGCAGGGCGTGACCGTGCTTCTGGTTGAACAAAATGCCAGCCGTGCGCTGGCCATTGCCGACCGGGGCTATGTGATGGACTCCGGACTGATCACCATGACGGGCGCAGGCCACGACATGCTCGAAGACCCCAAAGTTCGCGCTGCCTACCTGGGGGAATGATTCAACAGGGCTTTTTCGGTGAGCGCCTTGCCCGGGTACTGAAATTGGTATTGGCCATTCAGGACACTCACCTTTTAACCATTCAGGAGATCGCTTGATGAAAATCACCATGAAACATGCGGCAGCCGCTGCATTGGCCATTTGCGCCACCCAATTGATGGCCCAGGAAGTCGTCAAGATCGGTCACGTCGGACCGGTCAGTGGTGCCATTGCCCACTTGGGCAAGGACAACGAAAACGCTGCAATTTTGGCTGTTGAAGAACTCAACGCCAAAGGCATCAAGATCGGTGGCAAAGCCGTCAAGTTCGAGTTGCTGCCTGAAGACGATGCAGGTGATCCAAAGCAAGGCACTGCCGCCGCTCAAAAACTGGTGGACTCCAAAGTCAACGGTGTTGTCGGCCATTTGAATTCCGGCACCTCCATTCCCGCTTCCAAAATTTACAGCGAAGCAGGCATTCCACAGATTTCTCCTTCTGCCACCAACCCCAAGTTCACCCGCAACGGCTACAAGACCACTTTCCGTGTGGTGGCTGACGACGTGCACCTGGGGGGCACTCTGGGCCGTTACGCGGTCAAAGACCTGAAGGGCAAAGCCATTGCCGTGATCGACGACCGCACCGCTTATGGTCAGGGCGTGGCTGAAGAGTTCGAGAAAGCCGTCAAAGCCTCTGGCGGCAAGCTGGTGGGCCACGAGTTCACCAACGACAAAGCCTCTGACTTCATGGCTATTCTGACCAGCCTGAAGGCCAAGAAGCCTGACGTGGTGTTCTTCGGCGGCATGGACGCCGTGGCCGGCCCCATGATGCGCCAGATGAAGTCGCTGGGCATCAACGCCAAGTTCATGGGCGGTGATGGCATTTGCACAGGCGAGCTGGCCAAACTGGCGGGCGATGCCATGGCCGATGGCCAGGTGGTCTGCGCTGAAGCCGGTGGTGTGGAAGGCGCCCAGAAGAAAGGCATGGAAGAGTTCTATGCCAAGTACAAAAAGCGTTTCAACATCGACGTGCAGGTCTACGCTCCTTACGTGTATGACGCCGTCAACGTGATGGTGGACGCCATGGTGCGTGCCAAGTCGGCTGACCCAGCCAAGTACCTGCCTGAGCTGGCCAAAACCAATGGCTACAAAGGCGTGACCGGCACGATCACTTTTGACGCCAAGGGCGACATCAAGAATGGCGCACTGACCTTGTACACCTACAAGGCCGGCAAGCGCGATGCCATCGCTGTGGTTCGCTGATCCAGCGTTTCCCCAACAAAAAACCCACCGCATGCGGTGGGTTTTTTGTTGCCTCAAGCCAGCTTGAGGCAATGCCCTGGGTCGCCCTCCTCAGTCCACCTTGGCCCCGCTGGCCCTGACCACGGGCTCGTAGCGGCCCAGTTCTTTTTTCATGAACGTGCCAAACTGCCCGGGCGTGCTGGCCACCGGCTCGGCCATCAACTGGGCAAAGCGGGCTTTGGTTTCGGGCGCCTGCAAAGCGGCGGTGAACGCCTTGTTGAGGCGCTCCAGCACGTCATGCGGGGTGTGGGCGGGGGCCACCAGGCCCCACCAGGTGTCGATCTCGAAGCCTTTGAGGGTCTCGGCCATCGAAGCCACATCGGGCATGGCGCTGCTGCGCTGTGCGGTGGTCACGGCCAAGGCCTTGAGCTTGCCCGACTTGATGTTGGCCGACGCCGTGGCCAGGTTGTCGAAGTTGAAATCCACCTGGCCCGAGAGCAGCGCCAGTTGCGCCGGGCTGCCGCCGTTGTAGGGGATGTGCACCGCAAAGATGCCTGCCGCCTTTTTGAACATTTCTCCCGCCAGATGGCCCGCGCTGCCGTTGCCGCCCGAGCCAAAGTTCAGGCGGCCCGGGTTGGCTTTGGCATAAGCGATCAGATCGGCCAGCGAGTTGATCTTCAGGCGCTGGGCCGTGTCGGCGTTCATCACCAGCACATTGGGCACGCGCACCATCTGGGTGATGGGCGCAAAGTCCTTGCCCGCGTCATAAGGCATCTTGTTGAACAGCCAGGGGTTGATGGCATGCGTGGCCACCGCCGCGATCCCGAGGGTGTAGCCGTCGGCAGGTGCCTTGGCCACCAGGTCCACGCCCAGATTGCCACCTGCACCGGGCTTGTTATCGATGATCACGGTGCCCAGGCTGTCCTTGACCCGCTCGGCCAGCACGCGCACAGTCACATCGATCGGGCCGCCCGCAGCGTAGGGCACGACGATGCGGATCGGCTTGCCTTGTGCCCAGGCCGGGGCCACCACCAGGGCGGTGGATGCACAAAACAGACGGCGGTTGATGTGGCTCATGCATGTCTCCTGCTGGTTCAGGCTTTGGCCTTGTCGGCTTCGGAGGTGAAGGAATCGGCGTAGAACTCTTCAGCGGGCAAGCCGCCTTGCGCCACGTATTCGCGCTGGGCGGATTCGATCACGATCGGCGCACCGCAGGCGTACACCTGATGGCTCGACAGATCGGGGTGGTCCTGCAGCACGGCCTGGTGCACAAAGCCGGTGCGGCCTGTCCAGCCGTCTTCGGCTTCGGCGTTCGAAATCACCGGCACGTATTTCAGGTTGGGCATGGCTTTGAGCTGCGCCTCAAGCCAGTCGGCCATGTACAGGTCAGTCGGACGGCGGCCGCCCCAGTACAGCGTGGCCGGGCGGGTGATGCCTTGGTGCTGCATGTGCTCGATGAGTGCCTTGATGGGCGCAAAGCCTGTGCCCGAGGCCAGCAAGATGATGGGCTTGTCCGAGTCTTCGCGCAGGAAGAAACTGCCATAAGGCCCTTCGGCCCGCAGGATGTCCTTTTCCTTCATGGTGGTGAACACCGGGTCGGTGAACTTGCCACCGGGCATGTGCCGGATGTGCAACTCCACCACAGGGGGCGCCACTTCGAGCGTGTGCGGTGCGTTGGCCATGCTGTAGCTGCGGCGTGAACCATCGCGCAGCAGGAACTCGATGTACTGACCCGCGCGGAACTTCATCACGTCGTTGGCAGGCAGCTGCAACTTCATGACGATCACGTCGTGCGATTTCTTTTCGAGGCTGACCACGCGCACCGGCATTTTCTTGACGGGCAGACCCCCTTCTTCGGTCACCTGCTTGGACTCCAGCACCACATCGCTCTGAGCGGTGGCGCAGCAGGTCAGCACCAGGCCTTGGGCTTCTTCGTCGGCCGACAGGGCCTTGTCCTGGTGCGGGCCATGCACCACCGTGCCGGAAATCTTTTTGCATTTGCAGGAACCGCAAGCGCCATCCTTGCAGCCATAGGGCAGCCCAATGCCCTGGCGAATGCCAGCGGCCAGCAGGGTTTCGGTGCCTTCGGCGGCAAAAGAGCGGCCACTGGGTTGAACGGTGATTTGAAAGCTCATGTTTTCGGTATCCTTGTGGGGTCTGTCCATAACCCGGAACCCCTGATTTTGCCTTCAAACCAGACGCCCCTTGGGGCACTGCCTGCCCGATTTCGCCGCCAACGCGTGCTCATCGTCGGTTGTGGCGACGTGGGCTTGCGCACAGCGGGTCAATTGGGCGCCCCACAGAGCCAGCGGGTGCACCTGCTGGCTCTGACATCTTCCCCCGAGCGGGTGCGCCTGCTGCGCGCCTGCGGCATGACCCCCTTGCAGGGCGATCTGGACGATCCAGCCAGCTTGCGCCGACTGGCCGGTCTGGCCCAACGGGTGGTGCACCTGGCACCGCCCCCCAGCGACAAACGTGGCGACTCGGAGCATGACCCCCGCACCAGAGCCCTGCTGCGGGCCTTGCGCCTGCGCACCATGCCGCAGGCCCTGGTCTATGGCTCGACCACGGGTGTTTATGGCGACTGCCAAGGGCAACTGGTCAATGAAACCCGCGCAGTGAACCCGCACACCCCCCGCGCCCAGCGCCGGGTCGATGCCGAACGGCTGGTGCGCTTCTTCGGTCGCAGCGGCGTGCGCAGCAGCATCTTGCGCATCCCCGGCATCTATGCACAAGACCGCGAAGGCGGCACGCCACGCGAGCGTTTGATCAAGAAAACCCCGGTGCTGCTGGCGCAGGACGACGTCTACACCAACCACATCCATGCCAACGACCTGGCCCGCGCTTGCGCTGCCGCCTTGTGGCGCGGCAAGCCACAGCGCGTGGTCAATGTGTGTGACGACACCGACATGAAGATGGGCGACTACTTTGACCTGGCCGCCGACCTGATGGGCCTGTCCAGACCCCCGCGCATTGCACGCAGCACGGCCAACGAGTCCTTGCCCCTGATGCTGTTGAGCTTCATGAAGGAGTCCCGCCGCCTGGACAACACGCGCATGAAAAAAGAGCTGCGCCTGCAGCTCCAGGTGCCGCACGTCAGGCAAGGACTGAGTCCGCAATCGGGCCTGTTTGGTGTTTGAGCATGGACAGCCTGCGCATCGACAAATGGCTGTGGGCCGCCCGGTTCTACAAGACCCGCAGCCTCGCCACCGAAGAAGTGGCCAAGCACCGCGTGCAGGTCAATGGGCAAGATGTCAAGCCCGCAAGGGAAATCAAACCCGGTGACACGCTGCGATTGCGTCAAGGGCAGATCGAGCGCACCGTGGTGGTCAAAGGGCTTAGCGCCGTGCGCGGGCCGGCCCCGGTGGCGCAACTGCTGTACGAAGAAACGGCAGAGAGTCTGCTGGCCCGCTCACAGGCCGCCGAGCAACGCCGCCTGGCCCCCGAGCCTGCTCAAAGCATCGAGCAAGGCAGACCGACCAAGCGTGACCGTCGGCAGATGGATCGCGTCTGGGACGACCGCTGGAGTGCCGGGATCGACTGAAAAATGATGGGCGCGGGCAAGAAAAAGGCCGCAAGTTCGGAGAACTTGCGGCTTTTGTCGTGGTGCCCGGGGCCGGAATCGAACCGGCACGCCTTGCGGCGGGGGATTTTGAGTCCCCTGCGTCTACCAATTTCACCACCCGGGCAGGAATTCGTGAAGCTGTGGATTATGGCACAGCTTCAGACCGACCCGGTGGGTATCAGCGCTGGCGGTTGAGCAGGGCGTAAAGCAAGATGGCACCAAAAGTGGCGGTGCCGATGCCGCCCAGGGCGAACTGGCCAAACTTGAGTGTGAAATCACCGGTGCCCAGAATCAGGGTCACGGCTGCGACGATCAGGTTCTTGTTGTCAGAGAAGTCCACACGGTTGTCGACCCAGATCTTGGCACCGGCCACGGCGATCAGGCCAAACACCACGATCGAGACGCCGCCCATCACGGGCAGTGGAATGGCCTGGATGACTGCCCCGAACTTGGGGCTGAACCCCAGCAAAACGGCCAGCAGGGCTGCGACCAAAAAGCAGGCGGTGGAATAGATTTTGGTAGCGGCCATGACACCGATGTTTTCGGCATAGGTGGTCACGCCCGTGCCGCCGGCTGCGCCACTGACCATGGTGGCCAGGCCGTCACCGATGAAGGCGCGGCCGATGTACGGGTCCAGATCGCGTCCGGTCATGGCCGTCACGGCCTTGAGGTGGCCCAGATTCTCGGCCACCAGGATCAGCACCACGGGGGCAATCAGCATGATGGCGTTGGCCTCAAACACCGGCGATGTCATGCTGGGCACACCGAACCAGGCGGCATTGGCCAGCCCGGACAGGTCCATGGGTTTGCCCAGTCCCATGCCATTGGTCAGCAAGGCATAGATCAGGCTGGCCAGGATCAGGCCCACCAGGATCAGCAGGCGTTGCACCATGCCACGGGTGAGCACAGCCACCAGACCCACGCAGACAAAGGTGACCAACTGCATCCAGGCGTCGAAATTGCCGGAAGCCATGTTTTTGACCGGCACACCGGCCAGGTTCAGGCCTATCACCGCCACCACGGCGCCTGTGACCACTGGTGGCATGAAGCGCTCGATCCAGCCGGTGCCCACGGCTTGCACGGCCAGGCCGATCAGCACATAGAGCGCCCCGCAGACGATGATTCCGCCGAGGGCGACGGCGAGGTTGGCATTGGGGCCTTTGCCCGCATAGGCCGTGGCGGCCATCACCACGCCGATGAAAGCAAAGCTCGAACCCAGATAGCTGGGTACCTTGCCGCCCGTCAACAGAAAGAAAATCAGGGTGCCGATGCCGCTCATCAGGATGGCGGTGTTGGGGTCAAATCCCATCAGGATGGGGGCCAGCACGGTGGCGCCAAACATGGCGATCACGTGCTGCACGCCCATCACCGCGGTCTGCGGCCAAGGCAGTCTTTCGTCAGGGGCGATCACGCCACCTTGCGCAAGCACTGTTGCATCTTTTTCAGTCCAGTTGAACATGCCCATGTAAACGTCTCCTTGTTGAAGTGTGGGGGAATGTAAGCGCAGCGCATGGTATGCCATTTGTGCGGGGGTGCAAAGCATGTGCTGGCAAGTACCAGACAGCTCGGCACGTCCGGACAAGGGAAAATGCGGCAAGATTCAGGGTTACAACACATTCAAGGAAAAGCCATGCCTCCCCTCATCGCCATGGACGTTGCCGCGCGTGCCAACCTGCACCTGATTGACCACCCTCTGGTGCAGCACAAGCTGACCCTGATGCGTGACCGGGAAGCCAGCACCAACAGCTTTCGCCAGCTGCTCAACGAAATCAGCAGTCTGATGGCCTACGAAGTGTGCCGTGACATGGCTTTGCAGGACGTGCAAATCCAGACCCCGCTCGAGACCATGACTGGCAAACACATTGACGGCAAGAAGCTGGTTTTCGTCAGCATCCTGCGTGCGGGCAACGGCATTCTGGATGGCGTGCTGTCGGTGGTGCCCAGTGCCCGGGTGGGGCACATCGGGCTGTACCGCGACCCTCAGACCCTGCAGGCCGTGGAGTACTACTTCAAGATGCCCAAGGACATGCACGAGCGCGACGTGGTGGTGGTGGATCCGATGCTGGCCACGGGCAATTCCGCGGTGGCTGCCGTGGCGCGACTCAAGCAATGCCAGCCCAAATCGATCAAGTTCCTGTGCCTGCTGACCTGTCCGGAGGGGGTCAACACCATGCACCGTGCGCATCCCGATGTGCCGGTGTACACCGCCGCTGTGGACCGCGAACTCAGCGATCACGGCTACATCCTGCCGGGCCTGGGAGATGCCGGCGACCGGATTTTTGGAACACTGTGAGCGCCCATGCCGAGGGCGCAGGCATGAACCTGAACTGTGGCAAAGTTACGGCCATGAAATACCCGACCATTGAAGACGCGATTGGCAAAACGCCGCTGGTGGCTTTGCAACGCCTGAGTGCCGCTGACAACCTGGCCCGAGGCAACGTGATCCTGGGCAAGCTCGAAGGCAACAACCCTGCTGGTTCGGTCAAGGACCGGCCAGCCCTGTCGATGATTCGCCGGGCCGAGGAGCGTGGCGAGATCAAGCCCGGTGACACCCTGATCGAAGCCACTTCGGGCAACACCGGCATCGCGCTGGCCATGGCCGCGGCCATCAAGGGTTACCGCATGATTTTGATCATGCCCGAAGACCTGTCGATCGAGCGCGCCCAGACCATGAAGGCCTTTGGAGCCGAGCTGATCCTCACGCCCAAGAGCGGTGGCATGGAATACGCCCGCGACCTGGCCGACAGCATGGCGGCGCAAGGCAAGGGCCGCATCCTCGACCAGTTTGCGAACCCCGACAACCCGCGCATCCATTACGAGACCACCGGTCCTGAAATCTGGGAGCAGACCGGCGGCAAGATCACCCACTTTGTGAGCGCCATGGGCACCACCGGCACCATCACCGGCGTGTCGCGCTACCTCAAGGAAATGAACCCGGCGATCCGCATCATCGGGGCGCAGCCCAGCGAGGGCTCGCGCATTCCGGGTATCCGCAAGTGGCCTGAGGAATACCTGCCCAAAATCTACGACCCCAGCGGTGTGGACGAGCTGGTGTATGTGAGCCAGGGCGACGCCGAAGAGACCTGCCGCCAGCTGGCGCGCACCGAAGGCATTTTTGCGGGCATTTCAGCCGCAGGCGCCTGCTGGGTCGCGCAGGAGATTGCGAAAACGGTGCAAAACGCGACCATCGTGTTCATCGTGTGCGATCGCGGTGATCGCTATTTGTCGACAGGCGTGTTTCCCGCCTGAACCCAGGATTGCTCCATGGCTGAATTCCGTTTTTGCCCCCAATGCGCCACGCCGCTGGCCTGGTTGACCCAGCTCGAAGACGGTGGCGAGGTCATGCGCCTGCGCTGCACCGCCTGCGACTTCACCCATTGGAACAACCCCACGCCTGTGTTGGCGGGCATTGTGCAGGTGGGCGACCAGATTTTGCTGGCCCGCAATGCGGCCTGGCCGGGGCGGCGCTTTGCGCTGATCACGGGCTTCATGGAAGCGGGCGAGACGCCCGAGGACGGCATCCGCCGCGAGATCGCCGAAGAAACCAACCTGACGGTGACCGAGCTGAAGCTGGTCGGCGTGTACGACTTCCAGCGCATGAACCAGGTCATCATCGCCTACCACGCGGTGGCACACGGCGAGGTGCGCCTGTCCCCCGAGCTGGCCGAACACAAGATGTTTGACCTCAAAGACCTGATCTGCTGGCCTGCCGGTACGGGCTACGCCTTGGGCGACTGGCTCAAGACCCAGGGGATTGAGCCCACCTTCATGAGCTGGGCTGACCGTGAGGCGCAAAGCCAGGAGTCTGCCGAGTGAACATCGACAAGGAAATCGACACCAGCGGACTGAACTGTCCGCTGCCCATCCTCAAAGCGAAAAAAGCGCTGACCGACATGCAAAGCGGGCAGGTGCTCAAGGTCATTGCGACCGATCCGGGTTCCTGGCGCGACTTCGAGGCCTTTGCCAGGCAAACAGGCAACGAGCTGGTGTTTCAGGAAAAGACCGACACCAGTTTTGTGTTCGGCCTCAAACGGCGTTGACTTGATCGCCCCGAGGGCGGGGCTCCTACAGGTGGTGCATTCGATGGTGTAGGAGCGGCGCCCTCGCCGCGATGGACTTGTGCTCAGAGGCTCAAACCCTTGAGGTATTGGCGGAACGCATCGCCCACCTGAGGGTGTTGCAAGGCCAGCTCCACTGTGGCTTCCAGAAACCCTTCCTTGCTGCCGCAGTCGTAGCGTTTGCCTTCGTATTGAAAGGCATAGACCGCCTCGCGCTGCATCAGGCGGGCAATCGCATCGGTCAGCTGGATCTCGCCACCCACACCCGTGGGCTGGTTGCGGATCTCGTCAAAAATGCCGGGCGTCAGGATGTAGCGACCTGCCACGCCCATGCGTGAAGGCGCTTTGTCGGGGCTGGGTTTTTCAACGATCTGCTCGACGCGGATCAGCTGGCGACCTGCCGACTCACCGGCCACGATGCCGTAGCGTTTGACCTGGTCCAGCGGCACTTCCTGCACTGCCAGGATCGAGCGGCCTTGCTGCTGGTGCGCAATGACCATCTGGCTCAAGACCGATGGGCCACCCGCCTGGCCCACCATCAGGTCGTCGGCCAGCAGCACGGCAAACGGTTCATTGCCCACCAGGGGCTCGGCACACAGCACCGCGTGGCCCAGACCCAGCATGCGGTTCTGGCGCACATAGGCGCAGACCATGTCGTCGGGCTGCACCGAGCGCACCAGCGCCAGCAGCTCGTCCTTGTGGGCGGCCTCCAGCTCGTTTTCCAGCTCGTAGGCGGTGTCGAAATGGTCTTCGATGGCGCGCTTGCTGCGGCCTGTGACGAAGATCATGTGCCGCACGCCTGCCGCGTAGGCCTCTTCCACCGCGTACTGGATCAGCGGCTTGTCCACCACCGGCAGCATCTCTTTGGGCGCGGCCTTGGTGGCGGGCAAAAAGCGGGTGCCCAGTCCTGCGACGGGAAAGACGGCTTTGCGGATGGCTTGGGTCATGACAGGTCCTTGTGGGCTGATGGCTCGGAGGTTCAGCCCAGACGCTGAAGCTGTTCTTTCACCTTGGTCAGCGTGGCGGTGAAGTCGGCCACGCGTTTCTTTTCCTGTTCGATCACGGCAGGCGGTGCTTTGGCCACAAAGGCCTCATTGCCCAGCTTGCTGTTGGCCTTGGTGATTTCGGTCTCCAGGCGGGTGACTTCCTTGGCCAGGCGCACCTTTTCGGCGGCCACATCCACTTCCATGAACAGGCACAGGCGGGCTTCGCCGACCACCGCCACGGGTGCGGCCTGGGCAGCGGCCACCCATTCGGCTTCGGTTTCGAACACCTTGACTTCGCTCAGCTTGGCCAGCGATTGCAAAACCGGTGCCACGCTTTGCATGAAGGCGGTGTCGCCCAGCACATACATGGGCATGCGGGTGGCGGGCGAGACATTCATTTCGCCGCGCAGGTTGCGGCAGGCGTCCACCAGGGTTTTGAGCTTGGCCACATGGGCTTCGGCCTGTTCGTCGATGCGCTCGGGCTGGCTCACGGGGTAGGCGGCGATGCTGACCGACGCGCCCGGACGGCCTGCCACCACCGACACTTTCTGCCAGAGTTCTTCGGTGATGAACGGGATGATGGGGTGCGCCAGACGCATGATGGTCTCGAGCGTGCGGATCAGGGTGCGGCGGGTGGCGCGTTTTTCAGCGTCGGTGCCGGTGTTGATCTGCACCTTGGCGATTTCGAGGTACCAGTCGCAGAACTCGTTCCAGACGAAGTCATAAATCGTGTTGGCCACGTTGTCGAGGCGGTACTCGGCAAAGCCTTTGGCCACGTCGGCTTCCACGCGCTGCAGCTGCGAGCTGATCCAGCGGTCGGCCTGGCTGAATGACATGTAGCCATGGGCCGAGCCGCCCACAGCGCATTCTTCTTTGGTGTGTTCCTTGAGGCCGCAGTCCTGGCCTTCGCAATTCATGAGCACAAAGCGGGTGGCGTTCCACAGTTTGTTGCAGAAGTTGCGGTAGCCCTCGCAGCGCTTGGAGTCGAAGTTGATGCTGCGGCCCAGGCTGGCGAGCGCCGCAAAGGTGAAGCGCAGGGCGTCGGCGCCATAGGCCGGGATGCCTTCGGGGAATTCCTTTTCGGTCTGCTTGCGCACCTTGGGTGCGGTCTCGGGTTTGCGCAGGCCCTGGGTGCGTTTGTCGAGCAGGGGTTCGAGGGTGATGCCATCGATCAGGTCGACCGGGTCAAGCACGTTGCCTTCGGATTTGCTCATCTTCTTGCCTTGGGCGTCGAGCACCAGGCCGTGGATGTAGACGTGTTTGAAGGGCACTTTGCCGGTGAAGTGGGTGGTCATCATGATCATCCGGGCGACCCAGAAGAAGATGATGTCGTAGCCGGTGACCAGCACGCTGGAGGGCAGGTACAGGTCGTAGTCTTGTGTTCCGCTGGCGATCGCACCGGAGACGGCCTTGCTCATACTCGCTTCGCTCGCCAAATCGCTGCGTCCGTCTCCGGCACGCTCGCCAGCTGCGTCGCTGCTCCAGCCCAGCGTTGAAAAAGGCACCAGCGCGCTGGAATACCAGGTGTCCAGAACGTCTTCGTCGCGCTTGAGCGTCTTACCGGGAGCCTTGGCTTGCGCCTCGGCTTCGTTGCGGGCCACGTACACATTGCCGTCTTCGTCGTACCAGGCCGGAATCTGGTGACCCCACCACAGCTGGCGCGAGATGCACCAGTCCTGGATGTTGTTCATCCACTGGTTGTAGGTGTTGACCCAGTTTTCGGGCACAAAGCTCACCTGGCCGGACTGCACCGCGTCGATGGCTTTTTGGGCGATGCTCTTGCCTGTCGCATCGCCTTTGCCGACCTGGTTCATGGCGACGAACCATTGGTCGGTCAGCATGGGCTCGATCACCTGGCCGGTGCGGGCGCAGCGAGGCACCATGAGCTTGTGTTTTTTCACCTCGACCAAAGCACCTGCGGCTTCGAGGTCGGCCACCACTGCCTTGCGGGCCACGAAGCGGTCGAGACCTCGGTATTTTTCGGGCGCGTTGTTGTTGATCGTTGCGTCCAGATTCAGCACGCAGATCATGTCCAGCTTGTGGCGCTGGCCGACTTGGTAGTCGTTGGTGTCGTGCGCGGGGGTGACCTTGACGACGCCCGTGCCGAACTCTTTGTCCACATACTCGTCGGCAATGACGGGGATGGTGCGGTTGCACAAAGGCAGGTTGACTTGTTTGCCGATGAGGGCGCTGTAGCGCTCGTCTTCGGGGTGCACCATCACGGCTACGTCACCTAGCAGGGTTTCGGGGCGGGTGGTGGCCACGGTCAGGCTGCCTGATCCATCGGCCAAGTCATACCGGATGTGCCACATCGAGCCGTCTTCTTCCTCGCTCTCGACTTCGAGGTCAGACACCGCGCTCATCAGCACCGGGTCCCAGTTCACTAAGCGCTTGCCACGGTAGATCAGGCCTTGCTCATAGAGCTGCACAAAAGTCTCGGTCACGGTCTTGGACAGTTTGGGGTCCATCGTGAAGTATTCGCGGCTCCAGTCCACGCTGTCGCCCATGCGGCGCATCTGGCTGGTGATGGTGCTGCCCGATTCTTCTTTCCACTCCCAGACCTTGCTCACAAAGTTCTTGCGGGCCTCGGCAGGTGTGGGGCCCATGTCGTGGCGGCTGATGCCTTTGGCCTGCAGCTGGCGCTCCACCACGATCTGCGTGGCAATGCCCGCGTGGTCGGTGCCGGGAATCCAGGCGGTGTTGTGACCCAGCATGCGGTGGTACCGGGTCAAGGAGTCCATGATGGTCTGATTGAACGCGTGGCCCATGTGCAGCGTGCCGGTCACGTTGGGCGGGGGCAGCTGGATGGAAAACGCTGGCGCACCGTCTTTGGCCGCTTGCGTGCCCCGGAAACCGGCCACGCCGTAACCGCGCTTTTCCCACTCGGGGCCCCAATGGGCTTCCAGAGCGGCGGGCTCGAACGATTTGGACAGACTTTCAAGGCCGGGCTGTGGGGCGGGGGAGGCTGGCGCGTTGCTCATGGCGGGGAATCTTTGGAAAAGAGAAACGGCATCGCCAAGATGCCGTGGACAAGGTCAAACGTCGGAATCCCCTGATTTTAACGAGTCGGGCCTGCCAAAGCCCTGTCTGTGGCAGGCCTTTCACGGGTTTATCGCATGCCGACCTTGGCACCTTCAAAAATGTTCTTGGCTTCACGCGGCAGGCTGCGCCAGTACTGGTGTTGGGCGCTGACGGTGCCGTCCAGGGCCACGGCGGCTTCCCAGCCCCAGCGGGGCTTGTACATGAATGAGCGGGCCAGTGCGACCAGGTCAGCGTCACCGCGCTGCAGCACGGCTTCGGCCTGGGCGGGATCGGTGATCAGGCCCACGGCAAAGGTCACCAGGCCCGAGCGTTCCTTGACGGCTTGGGCCAAGGGCACCTGGTACTCGGGGCCAAGCGTGATTTTTTGCAGAGGCGACACGCCGCCTGACGAGATGTGCACGAACTGGGCCCCGGCTTGCTTGACTTGTGTGGCCAGCTCGCAGGTTTCGTCGATCGTCCAGCCGCCATCCACCCAGTCGGTGCCCGAGATGCGGATGCCCAGTGTGCCGTCAAAAACCTGACGCACGCCCTGGAACACCTCCATCACGAAGCGGATGCGGTTTTCAAAGTTGCCGCCGTAGGCGTCGGTGCGGTGGTTGGACAGGGGCGACAGGAATTGGTGCAGCAGGTAGCCATGCGCGGCGTGCAGTTCAATCGCCTCGATGCCCATGGCTTGTGCCCGTTGGGCGGTGTAGACAAAGTCTTTTTTGACCTTCGCCATGTCGGCCAGCGACATGGCGGTCGGTGGGGCTTCCTCAGGCAAATGGGGCAGGGCGCTGGGGGCCAGCGGCTGCCAACCACCGTTTTGTGGGGTGATCAGCATGCCACCGTCCCAAGGGGCCGCGCTGGAAGCTTTGCGGCCTGCGTGGCTGACCTGCAGGCACACGGGCATGGGGGGCGCCAGGCGGCGGGCGCGTTGCAGGTTGTTGCTCAAGGCTTCGGCGGTGGCATCGTCCCACAGGCCCAGGCAGCCGGGGCTGATGCGGCCTTCGGCCGAGACGGCGGTGGCCTCGATGGTCAACATGCCCGCACCGCTGTTGAGCAGGTTGGTCCAGTGCGTCAGGTGCCAGTCGTTGGCTTGGCCGTCCACAGCCGAGTACTGGCACATGGGCGCCACGACGATGCGGTTGGGCAGGGTGAGGGGGCCACGGGGGGCGTTGAAAGTGAAGGGGGTGAAAAGCAGGCTCATACCGTGATCTTAGGCACACACCTGCGGCGGTCTATCCGCTCTGTGACAAGACCCCTGGTGGCGTTTGGCTTTCAGCCGAAGTTTTCCGATGGCCAAAGTGACCATTCCGGCCCGCAAGGAGCATCGATCGTCAGCGCCTGACCGCTCACCGGGTGGCGCATGTCCAGGCGCAGCGCGTGCAGCCACAGCCGCTGCTGCCCCAGGTGCTCGGCCACCGCCCGGTTGAGCGGCCCTTTGCCGTGGGTGGCGTCGCCGATGATCGGATGGGCGATGTGCTTCATGTGGCGGCGCAACTGGTGGCGGCGGCCCGTCAAAGGTTGCAGCTGCACCTCGGCCCAGCGCAGGCTCGTGAATTCGCCTTGCGCAATGGGCAGTTCACCCCGGCGCAGGGTTTGGTAGCGCGTCTGAGCAGGCTGGATTTCTTCGCGCTCCGAGCGCATGTCGTCAGGCATGCGCTTCAATGGGTGGTCGATCAGGTCTTGTTCAGAAGGCCAGCCGCGCACGATGGCCCGGTAGGTTTTGTGCAGACCCTCGCCCGTTTCAAAGGCCTGCCCCAGCGCGCGGGCCACTTCGGCGTTCAGGGCAAAGACCAGCACACCGCTTGTGCCCTTGTCCAGCCGGTGCACGGGCCAGACGTGTTGCCCGATCTGGTCGCGCAGGGTTTGCAGCACAAAGCGGGTTTCACCCTTGTCCAGCGGGGTGCGATGCACCAGCCAGCCCGGTGGTTTGTGCACGATGGCGAGATAATCGTCCAGATAAAGGATGTCGAGCATGTTGTTCTTATTGTCACCCGCCAAATCACTGGACTACGAGACCCCCGTGGGCGATGTGCCTCACACACTGCCCCAGTTCGTGCCCCAGTCGCAGGCCCTGATCGAGGTGCTGCGTCAGAAGTCACCCCAGCAGATCGCCGAGCTGATGGACCTGTCGGACGCGCTGTCGGCCCTGAACGTGGCCCGCTACGAAGCTTGGCGCCCCAAATTCACCACCAAAAATTCCAAACAAGCCGTATTGGCCTTCAACGGTGACGTGTACGAAGGTCTGGACGCCAAAACCCTGAACGCCAAAGAGCTGGATTGGGCACAAAACCATGTGTGCATCCTGAGCGGCCTGTACGGCGTGCTGCGCCCGCTCGACTGGATGCAGCCCTACCGCCTGGAAATGGGCACCACGCTGCAGACCGACAAGGGCAGCAATCTCTACAAGTTCTGGGGCCCACAAATTGCCCAGCACCTGAACGAACGCCTGGCCGCCGACAAAACGCCCGTCATCGTCAACCTGGCCTCGCAGGAGTATTTCAAGGCGGTGGACCGCAAAACGCTCAAGGCCCGCGTCATTGAATGCATGTTTGAAGACTTCAAGGGCGGCAAATACAAGATCATCAGCTTCAACGCCAAACGCGCCCGTGGCCTGATGGCCCGTTATGCCGTCAAAAACAAAATCACCCACCCCGAAGGGCTGCTGAAGTTCGACCTCGAAGGCTATGCCTACGACGCCGCCGTTTCCGAACCCGACCGTCTGGTCTTTCGCCGTAAGGTGCAGGCATGAGCATGAACACCCCCGAAAACACGCCAGAACAATCGCAGCTGGGCAAGTCCAGCGCTTATGTGGACCAGTACGACGCGAGTTTGCTGTTCCCGATCCCGCGTGCCACCAAGCGGGCCGAGATCGGCATCACCGCGCAGCCCGTGTTCTTTGGTGCCGACCTGTGGACCGCGTTCGAGCTGTCCTGGCTCAACACCAAAGGCAAGCCACAAGTGGCGCTGGCCCACATCACCGTGCCCGCCGAGAGCACGCACATCGTCGAGAGCAAGTCCTTCAAGCTGTACCTCAACAGCTTCAACAACACCCGCATCGACAGCACTGACGAAGTGCGCGAGCGCATCCGCCGTGACATCAGTGCCGCCGTCTGGCACGGTGGCGCGGTGCAGGCCAGCGTGGGCGTCAAAATTTTGATGCCCGAACAGTTCGACGCCGAGCCCGTGCACGAGCTGGACGGCCTGAACCTCGACCGCATGGACATCGAGTGCACCCGCTACGAGCCTGCGCCCGACTTGCTCAGTGCCAATGCCGATGAGGCCCCGGTCACCGAAACCCTGGTCAGCCACCTGCTCAAAAGCAATTGCCTGGTCACAGGCCAGCCCGACTGGGGCAGTGTGCAGATCAGCTACAGCGGGCCACAGATCGACCAAGCGGGTCTGCTGCAGTACATCGTGAGTTTTCGCAACCACAACGAGTTCCACGAGCAGTGCGTCGAGCGCATCTTCATGGACATCTGGACGCGCTGCAAACCCACGAAGCTCACGGTGTATGCCCGCTACACCCGCCGTGGCGGGCTGGACATCAACCCCTGGCGCACCAGCGCACCGGGTGCTTTACCCCCCAATGTGCGCACGGCCCGCCAGTGAAGATCGACGCCGTGCATTCGCCATCACCTTCTCCGCTGGACCACATCCGCTCGATCGCGGGCAGCCTCAACCAGGACTGCGCCTGCTATTCGCTGGACATGAATGCGCTGCAGCGGTCGCTGCAGGCCGATTCGGTGCTGTCGGTCTGGTGGCCGCACTGGCAGGACACGCATGGTCACCTGTTTGCAGCCTCAGGCCTGTTTGTCAGTCAGACGCAACTGACGGCCATGCAAGAAGCGGTCAAGGTGCTGCACGAGGTGATGACTTCGCCTGGCTGGCGCCAGCATGCACTGGCCCCGGAGCCTGCACTGACCCGTGCGGGGCCTCGCGGCGTGTTCATGGGTTACGACTTTCACCTCACCGAGTCCGGCCCCAAGCTGATCGAGATCAACACCAACGCAGGCGGTGCCATGCTCAACCTGGCGCTCACGCGGGCGCAGCGCGCCTGCTGCGACGCGGCCAGAGACTGGATGCACACGGCCACCGATGTCACGCATCTGGAGCAAGGCTGGCTGGACATGTTTGCCCAGGAGTGGGCCTTGCAGCGCCCGCAGGAGCCCTTCATCCCGCCGTCAGGCCGTGCGCGCACGCTCGCCATCGTGGACGAAGACCCCGCCAGCCAGTACCTGTACCCGGAGTTTTTGCTGTTCCAGGACATGTTCCGGCAAGCCGGGGTGGATGCACGGGTGCTTGCGCCGCAGGCCTTGAGCTGGGTGGATGGCCAGCTGCAGCATGCGGGTGAGCGCATCGACATGGTTTACCTGCGCCTGACGGATTTTGACCTGAGCGAGCCTGCCCATGCCGCCCTGCAACAGGCCTGGGCGTCGGGGGCCTGCGTGTTCACGCCCAATCCACAAACCCACGCGCTGCACGCCAACAAGCGCCACCTGGCCGACCTCAGCGATGCAGAGCTGGGCGCGCAGCTGGACTTGTCTGCGCCGGTACAGGCGGTGCTGGCCAGCGTGGTGCCGCCCACGCAACTGCTGACGCCTGACAACGCCGACCAGTTGTGGGCCGAGCGCAAGCGTTACTTCTTCAAACCCCTGTCGGGCTTTGGCTCCAAAGCCGCCTACCGTGGCGACAAGTTGACCACCAAGACCTGGGCACAGATCAGCCAGTTGCCCTATGTGGCGCAAGCCTTGATCCCGCCCAGCCAGCGCGTGGTCATGGTGAATGACCAGCGCAAAACGCTGAAGGTCGATGTGCGGGCTTACGCCTATGACGGTCAGGTGCAGCTGTTTGCCGCCCGCCTGTACGACGGCCAGACCACCAACTTCCGCAGCGATGGCGGCGGCTTTGCGCCTGTGTTCGTCACGCCGACCTGATTTGCTGTGAGGGCATGAGCTGCCCCGCTGCACTCAGCTGCTCAGACCTTCGAGCACATTGACAGTGTTCACGCCCATTTCGGCCACCGCGTAGCCGCCTTCCAACGTCAACACCGCAGGCAAGCCCAGCTGCCTCAGGGCGTGACCCAATTGAAGGTAGTCCGCACTGCGCAGCTTGAAGCCCGAGATCGGGTCACCCTCGAACGTGTCCAGCCCCAGCGGCACCACCAAGGCCTGCGGCGCAAGGTCGCTCACGGCTTGCATGGCGGTTTGCAGCGTGGCCCACCAGACTTCAAACCCGGTGCCGCGTGGCAAAGGCAGGTTCAGGTTGAAGCCCTCACCAGCCCCCGCGCCGCGTTCGTCGGCATGGCCTAGGAAGAACGGGTATTCGGTGCGTGGATCGCCGTGGATGGACGCGGTGAACACATCGCTGCGCTCGTAAAAGATGGTCTGCGTGCCGTTGCCATGGTGGTAGTCCACATCCAGCACAGCCACGCGCGCCAGCCCACCGTCGCGCAGGGCTTGCGCGGCCACAGCGGCGTTGTTGAGGAAGCAATAACCTCCCATGTAGTTGGGGCCTGCATGGTGGCCCGGTGGGCGGGTCAGCGCCATCGCAAAGCGCTCACCGCCCAGCACCGCCTGCGCGGCTGCCAGCGCGCAGGCCGCGCCCTCGCGGGCGGCGGCCCAGCTGCCCGCAGTCAAAGGCGTGCCCGAGTCAAACGCGTATTGCCCCAGCCGCGCCGCAAAGTTCAGCGGTGGCACATCGGTGCGAAAGCCGTGCCGAGCGGCCAGCGGCCAGACCGAGGGCAGGGCGTCCACCGCCGCATTGGCCGGGTCCATCGCCACCCAGTCGTCCCAGGCATGGGCCAAAAATTCCAGGTAATCGGCGCTGTGTACTCGACGCAAGGCCGCGTCCAGCGGCAGGTCGGCTGCAGGCTGCAGCAAGGTGCCCACAGGTCGCCTGGCCAGTTCGTCGAGCACATGCTGCAGTCTATGCGGCACCTCGTGGCAGTCCACCAGGCGACCACGGAACATTTCCTGGCGGCCAGCGTGTTCGGCGTGGCGGGTGTTGTGGAAGATTTTCATGGGGGGCTTCAGCCAAATTCCCGAAACCCCTTGAGCGCTGGCAGTGGCGCGAAGTTCGCCTCTCGTTTTTGCTGAAACGCGCTGATCGCCTCGCGCACGTTGGCGTTGCTCCAGATCGCGCCTTGCAGCCAGCCCATGTGGCGCAGGCTGTCTTCGGTGCTGTGGTCGCGGGCGTAGTGCAGCACTTGCTTGGTGCCCCAGATGGCGACGGGTGGCTTGCTGGCGATCTCTTTGGCCGCTTGCAGGGCGGCTGCCACAGCCGCTTCGTGGGTGGGCAGCACTTCGTTGACCAGGCCGTAGGCCAGCGCCTTTTCGGCGCTCAGGCGGCGACCGGTGTAGGCCAGCTCCTTGACCAGCGCCATGGGCAGCAGCTTGGGCAGGCGCTGCAGGGTGCCCACATCGGCCACCATGCCGATGTTGATTTCCTGGATGCAGAAGAACGCATCGTTTGAGGCGTAGCGCATGCAGCAGGCCGTCACCATGTCCACCGCGCCGCCAATGCAGCCGCCGTGGATGGCCGCAATCACCGGGATGCGCAGCTCTTCGAGCAGGGTGAAGGTGTGCTGCATGTCGGTCAGCAGGTCATAGATGGCCGAGCGGCCTTCGGCGTGCTGGTCGTCCATGCTGATGGCGTTGCCGAAGGTCTGCAGATCCATGCCGGCACTGAAGTGTTTGCCCGTACTGGAAATCACCAGCGCCCGGGCGGTGCCCGCCTTGTGGATGTCGGTCAGCACCTCGTGCAGTTCGCGCCAGAAGGTCGGGTTCATGGTGTTCATCGCCTCGGGGCGGTTCATCACCAGGTGGGCCACGTGACCCTCAGTCGTCAGGGAAAAACAGTTCAGCTTGTTCATGGGGTGTCTCCTCGGTGGCAATGTAGCCCTTGTCTGCGGGCGTTGCTGTCCCCGCCTTGACCAGCGTGCCCACACGAACGCCCAGCAGGCGCAGACGGCGTGACAGGTCGACCCGCTTGAGGCACTGACCCGCCACCTGGCGGATGCGTTTGGCATCCGCCGTGTAGCCGTCGATGCTCTGGTCGCGCGTCACGGCCTGGAAGTTGTCATACCGCAGCTTGATGCCGATGGTGCGGCCCTCGTAGCCTTTGCGCTGCAGGTCGGCCGCCACTTGTTCGCACAGGCGCGTGAAGACGGCTCCGAGTTCTTCGCGGTCGCGCACGGCGTGCAGGTCCCGCTCAAATGTGGTTTCGCGGCTCATACTTACCGGCTCGCTCTCCAGCTCCACCGGTCGGTCATCGCGCCCCCAGGCCGCTTCGTGCAGCCAGGCGCCGTAGCTTTTGCCAAAGTTTTCTACCAGCCAATGCAGCTCACGCGCTGCCAGCTCGCCAATGGTGTGGATGCCAAAGCCCTTGAGCTTTTCATCGGCCTTGGGGCCTACGCCGTTGATCTTGCGGCAGGCCAGCGGCCAGATCAGGGTTTGCAGGTCAGCCTCGTGCACGATGGAGATGCCGTTCGGTTTGTTGAACTCGCTGGCCATCTTGGCGATCAGCTTGTTCGGCGCCACGCCAATCGAGCAGGTCAGGCCCGTGGCGTCAAAAATGCTTTTCTGAATCAGCCGGGCCAGCACGCGCCCGCCCTCGCGCTGGCCGCCGGGCACGTCGGTGAAGTCGATGTAAACCTCGTCCACGCCGCGGTCCTGCATGACGGGCGCGATCTCGGTGATGATGCTTTTGAAGGTGCGCGAGTAATGCCTGTAACGGTCAAAGTCCACGGGCAGCAGGATGGCCTGCGGGCAGAGCTTGGCCGCTTTCATCAGCCCCATGGCCGAGCCGATGCCGAATTGCCGCGCCGCATAGGTGGCGGTGGTGATCACGCCGCGCCCGGCGTAGCCCTCGATGCGCGGGAAAAAGTCCACCGGAATCCGGTCCAGCCGTTCGCCAAAAGTCTCTTCGGTCCAGTCGCCATCCGGGTAGGCCGCCTGCAGCTTGCCCAGCAGGTCATCTTCCTTACGGCGACCGCCGCCAATGACCACCGGCAAGCCCTTGAGCTGCGGGTAACGCAGCAACTCGCAGGACGCGTAAAACGCGTCCATGTCGAGGTGGGCAATGCGCCGGGTCAGCGGGTTGGAAGGGGCAGGTTCGGTCACCCTTGAAGCATAGCGTGAGCCCAAAGCCCCTCACGCATGGCGAGAGGTACAAGTGCGGCTTTTATGCTGTCGGAAAAGTGCCCGGAAGCAGGATGTTCTGGTCCACGTTCTGGATGTTGGTGTGACCGCAAAACGCCATGGTCACGTCCAGTTCCTTGTGGATGATCTGCAGAGCCTTGGTCACGCCCGCTTCGCCCATGGCGCCCAGGCCATAGACCATGGCGCGGCCGATCATGGTGCCTTTGGCGCCCAGCGCCCAGGCTTTCAAAACGTCCTGGCCAGAGCGGATGCCGCCGTCCATCCAGACCTCGATCTGGCTGCCCACGGCCGCCACGATGGCGGGCAGGGCTTCAATGCTGCTGGGTGCGCCGTCGAGCTGGCGGCCGCCGTGGTTGCTGACCACAATCGCGTCGGCCCCGCTGGCCACGGCCAATTTCGCGTCTTCCACGTCCATGATGCCTTTGAGGATCAGCTTGCCGCCCCATTGCTTCTTGACCCAGGCCACGTCGTCCCAATTCAGCGTGGGGTCAAACTGCTCGTTGGTCCACGAGGCCAGCGACTTCATGTTGGTCACGGCTTTGACGTGGCCCACCAGGTTGCCAAAGCTGTGGCGCTTGGTACTCGCCATGCCCAGGCACCAGCGCGGCTTGGTCATCAGGTTGATGATGTTCGCAATGGTGGGGCGGGGTGGCGCGGTCAGGCCGTTTTTGAGGTCCTTGTGGCGCTGGCCGATCACCTGCAAATCGAGCGTGAGGACCAGAGCGCTGACGTTGGCGGCCTTGCAGCGGTCGATCATGCGGACCATGGCGTCACGGTCGCGCATCATGTACAGCTGGAACCAGAAGGGCGCTTGCGTGTGGGCAGAGATGTCTTCGATGGAGCAGATGCTCATGGTCGACAGGGTGAAGGGGATGCCGAACTTTTTGGCCGCCATGGCCGCGTGCATCTCGCCGTCGGCGTGCTGCATGCCCGTGAGGCCCACGGGGGCGATGCACACGGGCATTTTGGTGTCGATGCCGACCATCTGGGTGGCGGTGGTGCGGTTTTCCATGTTCACGGCCACGCGCTGGCGCAGCTTGATCTTGTGGAAGTCGCTTTCGTTGGCGCGGTAGGTGCCTTCGGTCCAGGAGCCGCTGTCGGCGTAGTCGTAGAACATGCGCGGCACGCGCTTTTCGGCCAGAACGCGCAGGTCTTCGATGTTGGTGATCACGGGCATGGAACGGGTCTCCTGGGGCAACTATGGCAAAGATTTTGCATGTTAGCCTTTGGAAGCGCTGTCCGGTTTGAAACAGACCGCAGCCTTGTTGAAATTTCTTGCAGGGGAGTCTGGCACCATGAATCTGGCCCATTTGCTCGAACGCGTGGCTCTGGCGTCGCCGCAGCAGCCCGCCATTTTTGAAGGAACCGGGCTGCACGCCACCCACGGGCAATGGGCCCAGCGCAGCGCCCGCCTGGGCCGCCACTTGCAGGCCCAAGGGCTGGTGCCAGGCGATCAGGTGCTGATCTTCATGCGCAACCACCCGCGCTACCTGGAGTTCATTTTTGGGGCCTGGTGGGCGGGCCTGGTGGTGGTGCCCGTCAACGCCAAGCTGCACCTCAAAGAGGTGCAATGGATCGTGGACAACGCCCAGGCCCGCTGGGCCTTTGTCACGCAGGACCTGGTGCCCGACCTGACAGTATTGACGGGGCTGGATGGCATCACCGAGGCCGACAGCCCGCAAGCCACGCAGTGGCTGCATGAGGGCGAGCCGCTGCCTGCCATCACGCCGAGTGTACTGTCCGACACGGCCTGGTTGTTCTACACCAGCGGCACCACGGGCCGCCCCAAAGGCGTGATGATCACCCACCGCAACCTGATGACCATGGGGCTGGGCTACTTTTGCGATGTGGACCCGGTGTCAACGCACGACGCAATCGCCTATGCCGCGCCCATGTCACACGGGGCAGGCATCTACATGATTCCGCACCTCATGGCCGGTGCCCGGCACGTGGTGCCCGTGTCCGGGGGCTTTGACGCGGCCGAGCTGTTCGCACTGGGTGCGCAGATGGGGCCTTTGTCGATGTTTGCCGCCCCCACCATCGTCAAGCGTCTGGTGGACGAGGCCGAAGCCGCAGGCCACAGCCCCGATGCCTGTGCCCGCGCCTTCAAGACCATTGTGTACGGCGGCGCGCCCATGTACGCGGCCGACATCCAGCGGGCCTTGCGCATCATGGGTCCGCGTTTTGTGCAAATCTTTGGCCAGGGCGAAAGCCCCATGGTGGGCACGGCACTCTCGCGCCAGCACCTGGCCGACGTGAACCACCCGCGCCATGCCGAGCGCATCGCGTCCATCGGGGTGGCGCAAACGCCGGTGTGCATCCGTGTGGTCGATGCACAGGGGGCAGACATGCCCACGGGCGAGGTGGGCGAAGTGCTGATTGGCGGCGACAGCGTGATGGCAGGCTACTGGCGCAACCCCGAGGCCACCGCCAGTGCCATCCGCGATGGTTGGCTCTGGACCGGCGACATGGGCGCGCTGGACGCCGATGGCTTCCTCACGCTCAAGGACCGCAGCAAGGACATGATCATCAGCGGGGGCTCCAACATCTACCCGCGCGAGGTCGAAGAGGTGTTGCTGCACGCCCCGGGCGTGGCCGAAGTGGCCGTGGTCGGCGCGCACGATGCCGAATGGGGTGAGGTGGTGGTGGCTTTCGTGGTGCCCGCCCAGGGCACAGCGCTGGACGTGGCTCAGCTGGACGCCTATTGTCTTGAGCACATCGCCCGCTTCAAGCGGCCCAAGCGCTATGTGCTGGTGGACAGCCTGCCCAAGAACAACTACGGCAAGGTGCTCAAGACCGAGCTGCGCGAGCGTTTGAAAAACCGGGCAGGCTGACGGGGCTTCAGTCGGTGCAGGTGACGCTGCCGCAACCGGACATGGTCACGTTCTTGATGGCCGAGGGGTCGGCCAGGGTTTCGGTCACGCTGTCAAAGCCGACGTTCTTGAGGTGGATGGCCAGGCCCGCGTCCATGCTGGCGGCGTGGCCGGGAAACCATTCGGCAAGGGCTTCGGCCAGGCGCTGGATGATTTCGGTGTCACCGCCTTCGTAGTGCGTCTCCACCGCCCGCATGGTTTCCAGGATGGTGGCGTGGTGGTCGGCGTGGCAGTTGTCTGCTGAAAACCCGGTGGCCAGCATCCAGCGTTCTTCTTGTGCAAAGTGTTCCACCGTGTGCAGCAAAAATTCCTTGTACAGCGGCAACTGCTGCTCGTGCGGGGTGGTCATGAGGCGGTTGATCATCTCCACAAATTCGTGGTGCGTCTCGTCCATGCGGCCGTCACCGGTGTGCAGTGACTGTGTCCAGGGCAGTTGGGTGGGGGCGGTGACGGTGTTCATGCCCCGGATTATCGCGGATGGTGTTGTCCACCTGCTCGGCTCAATCGTCCGACACCCGCAGTTGGGCGAGTCCGTAGAGCGGGCCACCTGTCACCGGCGCCCACAACATTTCGGCGAAAGTGCCTCCCCAGCCAAACGCTTCGGAGGCACTGTGCTGCGACAGCAACTCCAGTCGGGGATGAAACCCTGCCAGTTCCAGCCCGTTGTGGGCCCCCCATGTGAACAGCGCGTCCTGGTGTGCAGGCGTGTCGGCCAGAGCGCTTTGCCCCACGCCAACAGGAGAGATGAAGTCGCACACCAACTCTGAACCTTCGGGGGCGTTCTCGCCAACTTCACGCAGGAAGTTGCGCACCTGCTCGGGCTGCAGGTACATCAGCACACCTTCGCACACCAGAAAAAGAGGCTCCTGATGCCGGTGCAAACCGAGGCGCTTCCACCAGCCAGCCGTGGTGATGTCCAGTGCCTTGTGCAGGCAACGTGCGGACTGCGTGGGCAACAGGTGGTCACGCAAGGCAATCACTTCGGGCAGGTCCACGTCGATCCAGCGGTTGCTGCCGTTGTCGAACCATTGAAAGTAGTGCGCCAGGCCCGAGCCCAGGTTGATGCCCGTGCTGTGCGGGTGGTGCTCGAAAAAATCATGACCCAGCTGTTTGATCAGCTGGGTGCGCCACAGCACATTCACGACGATGGATTGGTCCGCAGGGCCGGTCTGCACCTCGGCACCCGAGGCCATAAGCAGCTGTGCTGCATGGCCATCGTGCGGGTCGAGTGAAGGGAATGACTGCGCACCTTGCGCCCGCGCTGCCAGCGCGATGAACAGGGTGCGTGGCAAAGCGGTCATGCCACGTGTGGCCTCGGATTCGGTCAGCAGGTACATGGTGATGTCTCGCAGAATGGTGTGTCAGAAAGCCTTGGTGCAGGCCGATGCCATGCTGTGGCACCTGGACATCAGCTTAGGAAAAGTGCAGAGAAAGGTCGGTTCGCGGGGCCACCGAGCACGTCAAAGTCATCCAGGTAAACCAGGGGCTGAGGCTGTCGTGCAGGCGATATGCCGGGCCACGAAAAATGCGATGATGAAAACAATGCCCACCAGCCAACCCACGACGAGGTCTACCGATGAACGCACCCACACCCCTGCCAGCGCTTGAAGAAATCCGTGCCCATGAGGCGGAGATGGTTGCCCTGCGACACCAGATCCATGCGAACCCGGAGCTGGCCTATGAAGAGCACGCCACCAGTGACCTGGTGGCCGAACGGCTGCAACGCTGGGGTTGGGAGGTTCACCGTGGCCTGGGTGGCACGGGCGTGGTCGGCACCCTGCGGGCCGGCACCAGTACGCGGCGCATTGGCTTGCGGGCCGACATGGACGCTTTGCCGATCGAGGAAACCTCAGGCAAACCGTGGGCCAGCAAGGTGTTCGGCAAGATGCATGCTTGCGGACACGATGGCCACACCGCCATGCTGTTGTCAGCGTGCCGTCACCTGGCGGCCACCCGCCATTTCGACGGCATCGTGCATGCCGTGTTTCAGCCCGCTGAAGAAGGTCTGGCCGGTGCGCGCAAGATGCTGGAAGACGGTTTTCTGGACCTGTTCCCCTGCGATGCGATGTTCGGCATGCACAACATGCCGGGCGTGCCCGAGGGCCAATTCATGGCGGTGCCAGGGTTTGCCATGGCCAGTGGGGACACTTGCATCATCACGGTCAAGGGCGTGGGTGGGCACGGCGCCATTCCGCAGACGGCCGTGGACCCGGTGGTCGCTGGCGCTGCCATCGTCATGGCGCTGCAGACCATCGTGTCGCGCAATGTGCCGCCTTTGCACACAGGCATTGTGACTGTGGGCGCATTCCTCGCGGGTGATGCGCCGAATGTGATTCCAGGGACGGCCGAGCTGCGGCTGACTGTGCGGGCCATGCAGCCCAGTGTGAGGGATTTGCTGGAGCGGCGCATCGCTGAAATTGCGCAGGCCCAGGCGGCCACCTTTGGCGCTGTCGCCGAGGTCAATTACATTCGCCGCTACCCCGTGCTGAACAATACACCCGAGCACACCGAGTTCTGCAAACAACTGGTGCGTGACTGGCTGGGCGATGAGGGTCTGGTCGCCCATGCCGAGCCTGTGACGGCGAGTGAAGACTTCTCGTTCTTTCTGGAGAAAGTGCCGGGTTGCTTCATCAACATCGGCAATGGCACAGGCAGTGTGGGCGGCTGCATGGTGCACAACGCGGGGTACGACTTCAATGACCGCGTCCTGTCCACCGGCGCCACCTACTGGGTCAAACTGGCAGAGCGTTGGCTCGCCGTTTCCGCCTGAGCGAGCACCCGAGCGGCAAACCCGCCGATCTCATTTTCGATCCAGCGCCAACTGCAGTGCCAACTGGTTGTGCCGCTCGATCAGCGGGCCCATGTCCACGGTGGTGATCTGGCCCTGGCGCACCACCACGCGACCATTGACGATCGTGTAGTCTGCGTTGTCACTGGCGCACAGCAAGAGCGCACCCACCGGGTCGTGCACCGCTCCGCCCGCCATGCTCAGCGTGTCGGTGCGGAACATCGCGATGTCGGCGCAAAAGCCCTCTTTGATTTGCCCCAGCTCATGGGCGCGGCCCAGCACCTGGGCGCCGCCGCGTGTGGCCAGGCGCAGCGCGTCACGCGGCGTCATCTCGGCGGGGCCGTGGTCACAACCAAACGGTTCCAGTGCCCGGCCCACTCGGGCCAGCAGCATGGCCTGGCGGGCCTCGTTGAGCAAGTGCGCCGCGTCGTTGCTGGCGCTGCCGTCCACACCCAGGCCAATCGGCACGCCTGCGTCCAGCATTTTGCGCAGAGGCAAGATGCCGCTGGCCAGCCGCATGTTGCTGCACGGGCAATGGGCGATGCCGGTGCGGGTTTTGGCGAACAGGTAGGTGCCTTCGTCGTCGAGCTTGACGCCGTGGGCATGCCACACGTCATGGCCCACCCAGCCCAAATCCTCGGCATATTGCGCGGGCGTGCAGTTGAACTTCTCGCGGGTGTAGGCGATGTCGTGGTCGTTTTCGGCCAGGTGGGTGTGCAGGCGCACGCCGTGGGCGCGGGCCAGTTTGGCGGCTTCGCGCATCAGGTCCTGGCTCACGCTGAAGGGTGAGCAGGGGGCCACGGCCACATGCGTCATCGACCCAAAGCTGGCGTCGTGCCAGGTCTCGATCAGGCGCTGGGTTTCTTTCAGGATGGCGGGTTCTTGCTCGACCACGCTGTCGGGGGGGAGGCCACCTTGCGATTGGCCCACGCTCATGCTGCCGCGTGTGGCCGTGAAGCGCATGCCGATGGTGTGCGCCGCTTCGATGCTGTCGTCCAGCCGCACGCCATTGGGGTAGATGTAGAGGTGGTCCGAGCTGGTGGTGCAGCCGCTGAGCAGCAGCTCGGCCATGGCCACCTGGCCCGACACGCGCACCATCTCGGGCGTGAGGCCGACCCAGATGGGGTAAAGGCCCTTGAGCCAACTGAACAGCTCTGCGTTTTGCACCGACGGGATCGCCCGCGTGAGCGACTGGTACATGTGGTGGTGTGTGTTGATCAGGCCAGGTACCACCACATGACGCTGGGCGTCGATCACTTCGTCGACCTGCTTCAGCAGTTCGTCGGTGTTTTCGCTGGCGAGGATGATGCGTTCGATGCGGCCATCGCGGATCAAGAGCGAGGCGTCTTGCAGTTCGGTGTGGGCATCGTCTTGTGTGGCGATGCAGCGGGCGCGGTGGATCAGCAGGGTGGTCATGGACTTGTCCTTGGGTTAACAAAAGAGTCAAGTCGCGGCCGAATCCCCTGGCCCCCGTGTACAGGGGAGGGCGAGCACCACGTTGCCGCGCGTCCCGGGCTGTGCAGTGGCGTAATTTTAAGCAGGCACCTTTGGGTGCTTCAATCCACCGAAAGCCAGCGTTCCACCAGTTTGACCCAGTAGGTGGCGCCGGTGGACAGAATGCGGTCGTTGAAGTCATACGCCGCGTTGTGCACCATGCAGCCGCCGACACTGCCCACACCGTTGCCAATGTTGATGAAGCAGCCGGGCACTTTTTCCAGGAAAAAGGCGAAGTCTTCGCTGGCGGTGACGGGCTCGGGTGCGGCGACCACGCCTTGTTCGCCCAGCCAGTCGCGCACCAGGTCCAGGCAAAACGCGGTTTGCGCCGGATCATTCTTCAGAACCGGGTAGCGGCGCATGTAGTTCACTTCGACCGTGGCGCCAAAAGTCTGAGCCTGTGCGGTGGCGATCTCGTGGATGCGTCGCTCCAGCAAATCGCGAATTTCGGGCTGCATGGCCCGCACGCTCAGGCGCAACTCGGCGGTGCCGGGGATGACGTTGGGGGCATCGCCCGCCAGAAACGCACCCAGCGAAATGATGCCGGTTTGCAGGGGCGGCACATTGCGCGACACGATGCTCTGCAGGGCCACGACGATGGTCGAACCCACCAGGATGGGGTCCACCGCCGTGTGCGGAAAGGCCGCGTGGCCACCCACGCCCTTGACCGTGATGATGCAGGTGTCTGCACTGGCCATGGCACAACCGGGTACAGCCATGAACTGCCCTTCGGGGATGCCAGGTGCGTTGTGCATACCGAACATGGCATCGCAGGGGAACAGATCCAGAAAGCCGTCTTCCAGCATCTTGCGGGCGCCGCCCAGGGCTTCTTCGGCAGGCTGAAACACGGCATGCACGATGCCGTCGAAATCGCGTGTGGCCGCCAGATGGCGGGCAGCAGACAGCAGCATGGCGGTGTGACCGTCATGGCCGCAGGCGTGCATTTTGCCGAACACCTTGCTGGCCCACGGTTTGCCTGAAGTCTCCTCAATCGGCAAAGCGTCCATGTCGGCGCGCAGGCCAATGCGCCGCGTACTGGTGCCTGCCCGCAAGGTGCCGACCACACCCGTGTCCCCCAGGCCGCGGTGGACCTCCCAACCCCAGCGCTCCAGTCGGCTGGCGACGAGTTCGCTGGTGTCGTGTTCCTGGAAGCCCAGTTCGGGGTTGGCATGGATCTGCTGCCGCAGGGCCACCATCTCGGCTTCGTGTGAGCGGATCGATTCCAGCGCGGGCGGGAGGAGGGCGGTGTCATTCATGGCGTGTCCTGGTCATGGCGAGGTGTTGCGAGGCCCTTGGGGCTGTCCTCAATTGAGTTCGATGTTGGCTTGCTTGACCGCCGCTTCGAAGCGCTGGGTCTCGGCGTTGTAAAAGCGTGCCAGCTGCTCCAGATTCATGGGGGCGGCCAGCATCCCGCCTGTGGCCGTGTCCATGGCTTTTTTGGTGTCCGGGTCGTCGATCGTGGCCTGGAAGGCGCGATGCAGCGCCTGCACCGTCGCTTCGGGTGTGGCTTTTGCCACAAAGATGCCGCCCCAGACATCCACGGTGGAGAATTTCGGCAGGGTTTTGCTTTCAGCGAAAGTGCCCGCGTTCGGGAACAACGGCGAGCGGGCCGGGCTGGTGATGCCGATGACGCGCATTTTCCCGTTGGCGGTCATCTTGGCCAGGTGCCCGTCTGCCGGAAAGAGCGCCATGTCCAGTTGACCACCCATCAGGTCCTGCAGCAATGGCGCGCCGCCTTTGTAGGGTACATGTGTCATGGGCATGCCCACCGCCTGCATGAAGGCCGTGCCTGCCAGGTGGTAAACCGAGCCGATGCCGACGCTGCCGTAACTCAGAGGGGTCTCCTTGTGGCTTTTGGCATAAGCCACCAGTTCGTCGATGGTCTGCACCGGCAGATCGGCGCGCACATAGACGCCCAGCGGCACCCGGCTGATCAGCCCCACCATGCGAAAGTCGGCAGGCTTGTAGCGGGTCAGCTTCATGGTGGCTGGCGCAAGGATGGTTTCGGTGGGAGAGGCCAGAAACAGCGCGTCCCCTGTGCCACCTCGGGACAGCACCTTGTTGGCGGCAATGCTGCCACTGGCACCGGCCAGGTTTTCCACAATCAGCGTGCGTTGCAGCTGTTTTGAAAGCGTTGGCGCGAGGGTACGGGCAAACACATCGGAACTGCCACCTGCCGGGAACGGCACGTAAAGGGTCGTGGCTTCGCTGTTGGTTTGCGCGTGCAGGGCGGCGCCTGCGGTCCACAGTGACAAAGCAAGCAGCAGTGATCGGCGGTTCATGACGGTGTCTCTTTCTATCAATGGGGAAATCAGCTCAGTTGGAAAACGCAAATCTGTACGGCTTGCCTGGCAGGACGCATTGGCACGGCTGTCCCGATCAGCACCGTGTCGTTGAGCCAGCCATAAGCGCCTTCAGGGGCGGTGATGTCCAGGTGCGAAAACGCTTGCCGTTCCATCCCGGGCCGCTCGATGACCTTCACACGGTTGTGAACCGTGAGCACCACACCATCGTCGGTTTGCATTTCGTACAGCGCATCGAGCAGGCGCACGCCATCGGGCCGGATCAGCTGGCGGTCAGCACCGCCAGGCAACACCCGGCCGCGCAGCCGAGGACCCTGGAATTCGCCGCCCAGGATGTTGATCATCCGGCGTACGCCCAGCGGCCCATGCCCCAGTTCAACAGCGTCTTCGACGTCCACAATGGCTTCGTAAATCGGCAAGGCAATCGGTGCTTTGTTCATGGCAACTCCAAAGGTGTTGAAGGCCAGTCTAAAGATCCCAGACATAATTGAATAATTAAAAAATCATTCACTGATAAGGATTGCTTATGGCTGGAGCGCTGGAAATCAAGGCCGGTGTCTTGAATGAGCGGATGACGGCCAAGCTCAGGTTTCGGCATCTGCGCCTTCTGGCGGCTTTGTCGCGTTGCAGCACCTTGGCCGATGCTGCGCAGGAAGTGGGCGTGACGCAACCTGCTGCCAGCCAGGCTTTGCGCGAAATCGAAAGTCTGCTGGAGATGCCGCTGTTCGAGCGGCACGCACGGGGATTGCGTGCGACCGAAGTCGGGCGTCTCATGGCCGAGCAATCGGAGCGCATGCTCGGCAGTGTTCGATCTGTTTCCGAAGCTTTGGCCTCAGCCTCGATGGGGTTTCAGCGGCCCTTGCAGGTTTGTGCCGTTCCCGCTGCGCTGTCGAGTCTGGTGCGCCCTGCGGTCCCGCATTTGCGAAAACGCCTGGCTGGCGTCAAGGTCGCGTTTGATGAGTGCACGCCCATGGAGGCGCAGACCCGCTTGCAGGCAGGTTCTGCGCAGCTGGCGCTGGTTCGGCAGTCCCAGCAAGACAGCGACCATCGGCTCAGTTTTGTGCCACTGCTGGACGACGAATTGCTGGTGGCCGCCTCGCCGCAACATGCCATGGTTCGCAGGAAAAATGTCCATTTGCAGGATCTGGCTTCACATCCCTGGTCCATGCCGGTGGGGGCCATGCTGACGGCGAAAATTTTTCAGAACGCCTGTCGGGATGCGGGCTTTGTGCCCATCCGCGCGGACATGCAGAGCATGTCTGCGGCACTCTTGCTGTCTGTGGTGGCAGATGGGCAGACCTTGGTGGCGGCGCCACGTTCGATTTTGCAGGGCTGGTTGTCTACGGGCGAGTTGAAGGCCGTCCGCTTGAGCCAGCCCATTGACCTGCCGCCCTTGGGGGCGCTGTTCCACGCGCACGAGTCCTCGCAAGTGGTGCATGACGTGATTGGTATTTTGAAAAGTTCAGGTCATGGCCGCTGAGTGCGGTCAGGCCTGAGTCGTGTCGCTCAGACTCGGGCTTGTACGGCGTTCACCGCACGCCGCGCACAAACGCTTCGGGGCGTGTGTTGCAAGTGGGCGTGTTCTGCAGGAGCTTTCCCTGCAAGCGAAACCGCGGTGGTCCACCAGCGTCATATCGCCAGGAGGGCTGGCTCCTACAAGGTGCAGGTTTGAAGCCAACAGACAGACTTGAGAGGACCGGATCAACAGGTGGCGAGCAAACGGCGCGCTTCGGCCACCACTGCATCAGGCGTGATGTTGAACAGTTTGTACAACTCATCCGCTGGACCGCTGGCGCCAAAACCTGTCATGCCCAAAAAGCCGCCGTCGATGCCAAGGTAAGCATCCCAGCCTTGGCGCACCGCAGCCTCGATACCCACGCGAACGCCTGTGCCCAACACACTTTGGCGATAGGCCGCATCTTGCACGTTGAACAATTCCCAGCAAGGCATGGACACCACCGCCGTGCCCACGCCTGCCGCTTCGAGCTGCTCGCGCGCTTGCACGGCCAGCAACACTTCAGAGCCGGTGGCCAGCAAGGTCACTTGGCGCGGACCGCAGGCTGCTTCGTGCAACACATAAGCGCCTCGGCGCGTGAGGTTGTCGGTGGTGTGCGTGTGACGCACCAAAGGCAATGATTGGCGGGCGAACACCATGCTCACAGGGCCGTTTTGGTGTGCCAATGCCAGCTCCCAACACTCGGCCGCTTCCACCGCATCTGCTGGGCGCATGACCCACATATTGGGCATGGCCCGCAGCGAGGCGAGGATTTCCACCGGTTGGTGTGTGGGGCCGTTGCGGCCAATGCCAATCGAATCGTGGCTGAACACAAACTTCACAGGCAGGCCCATGAGCGCCGCCATGCGCATGGCGGGGCGTTCGTAGTCGGCAAACGCGAGGTAGGTGACCGACAGTGGAATCACACCGCCGTGTGCGGCCATGCCGTTGGTCATGGAGCCCATCACATGCTCGCGCACGCCGCAGTGCACATACGAGCCTGCGCGGTCTTGTGCGTTGAACGCGGTCAAGCCACGCTTGTGGCTGGTGGGTGCTTCCAGGTCGGCGCAGCCCACCATGCGTTCGGGCAACACGGGGGTGAGCAAGTCGTTGATTTCGGCGGAGATGAAGATGCCGCTGGGCGCGGGTGGCGCTTGCAAAGCTTTTTGTTTGTAGTCCAAGAGCACTTGTTGCCATTGCGCGGGCAGCTCGCCGCGCATGACGCGTTCAAACTCGGCGCGCTCGGCAGCGGGCAGGGCGGCCACGCGGGCTTGCCAGGCTTGGTGTTCGGCTGCGCTGCGCTGACCGGCGGTGCGCCAAGCCTGTTGCACGTCGGCAGGAATTTCAAATGGACCATGCGTCCAGCCCAGCATGTCGCGTGCGGCTTGGGCATCTTCTTCAAACAAGCGACCGCTGTGGCCGCCGCGCTGGCCTTGCAGTCGTGCAATGCCTTTGGCAATCACGGTGCGACACGCCAGCATGGAAGGGCGTGGGTCAAGCCGTGCAGCATCGAGTGCGGCAGAGACGGCTTCGATGTCGTGGCCGTCCAGCTCCACCACATGCCAGCCCGCCACGCGGAAGCGCTCGGCTACGTTTTCGCTGATGGACAGGTCGGTGCTGCCGTCGTCGGTGATTTGGTTGTCGTCCCACAGCAGCACCAGCTTGCCCAGTTGCAAATGGCCGGCCAGTGAAATCATCTCCTGGCCCACACCTTCTTGCAGGCAACCGTCGCCCACAAACGCGTAGGTGAAGTGGTTGACCAAGTCCTTGCCAAAGCGGGCGTTCAAGTAGGCCTCGGCCACGGCCATGCCCAACGCGTTGGCAATGCCTTGGCCCAGCGGGCCTGTGGTCACTTCAATGCCGTTGGGTGCATCGTGCGGGCGCTCGGGGTGGCCTTCGCACACCGAGCCCAGCACGCGAAAACGCTGCACTTCTTCAATCGGAAATGCGGGGTAGCCCGTCAGGTGCAACAGCGAATACAAGAGCATGGAGCCATGCCCGTTGGACAGCACCACGCGGTCGCGGTCAAACCAACCGGCGTCTTGCGGGTGGAACTTGAGGTGGCGCGTGTACAGCGCGGTCGCAATTTCGGCCATGCCCAGCGGCACGCCTTGGTGGCCTTCTTGGGCTTTGACGATGGCGTCAATCGAGAGAAAACGGATGGCGTGGGCCAGGGCTTGTTGAGGGTGTGCGCTCATGGGGTGAGCGCAGGCTCCAGCCGGAACCTGCGCCTGTCTCCTGTGTAGGGAATGTGTTGGCCGTGATTTTTGCGGCCCACATGCATGAAGACAAGCGATGAATATTCAGGATTGGATGAAAGCGGTTCAAGCAAGCGGGGGTGACGGTGGACCGCTGGCGAGCTGCTGCGGAAGTGAATCCATGCGGCGTGAGGGACTGTAAAGCAGCGGGAGCCGTCATCGGGTCAGACGTGCTAGCGGACAGCAGTCGGCCAATTCTGTTGAAAAACTCGTGCCGAAGCGTTGAACAAGTTGGCGTTGCTGATCTTTTTTGAGGATGCAGACGCCATCTTCGGCGGCAAATCAGCCTTCGCACCGCCTCACGCGGCCATCAATCCCGCTTTTCCGCTGATTGGCATCAACCACTTGGCCATTCTTCTCAAGTTTTGCGCCGTTGCGGCCAATATGAACTCGTCTTGTGCACCGACCAAGCCCCGCAGTCGTAACCGGTCGAGCTTGAGAATTCGCTTGAGGTGAGCGAACAGCATTTCAACCTTCTTGCGTTGTTTGCCAGACTGCTTGAAAGCATCGGTTCGTGCAATCTGTCGTGCCACGTCGCGCGCACCCTCATGAATGCTGCGCGCGATCTTGCGATGCGGCGTGTTTGGGCAACACTGCGACTTGCGTGAACAGGCAGTGCAATCATGCTGGCTGGCTCGGTACACAACGGTGTCTGCTTGTGTCACATGATTGCGTGGCGTTTTGAAGGGACGCCAGTTGGATTTCAAGGGATGCCCTTCTGGGCATGTGTATTGATTGGCTTCCTCATTCCAATCGAAATCCGCAATAGAAAGAGTTTCATCTTTGCGCTGCGTCTTGTCCCACACACGAACGTGGGGTGCAATGTTTTTTTCGTTGACCATCCAGTGCAGCATTGGGGCAGTACCGTAGGCCGTGTCGCCAACCAGGCGGTTGGGCTTGATGTCAAAGCGGTCTTCGACCCGTTGGACCATGGTCTTGGTGGATTCCACCTCTTGCGTGCGATGGGCCTGTGTGGCTTCAACGTCCATGATGATGCCCGCGTCCAGGTCAATCAGATAGTTGGTGGAATAAGCAAAGAAAGCCGGACCGCCGGGAGCTGCGGTGTATCTGGCTTGAGGGTCTGATAGAGATATCGTCCTGGAAGGGACAATGGCACTTGCATCTTCTCCAATCGGATTGGCTTCATCCAATGCGGCCAGGTAGTCGCGTACGGCACGGCTTGGGTTATCCCCGCCTGGCCAAGCTTTGGGCTCCTCGGGGGTCGTTACGTTGGCTCGATTGGCGTCGGCCTTGATGACGCTAGCGTCCACGGCAAACCCCTCACCTCCAACCAACCCCTCCGTCATGCATCGGCGCAAAACGCTCTCGAAGACATGACGGAATGTTTCGCTCTCTCGGAAGCGCCCATGGCGGTTCTTTGAGAAGGTGGAGTGGTTGGGGATTTTGTCTTCCAGGCCCAACTGGCAAAACCATCGATAGGCAAGGTTGAGATGGACCTCCTCGCACAGCCTGCGCTCTGAGCGAATGCCAAAGCAATATCCAATGATCAGCATCCGAATCATCAACTCGGGATCAACGGAGGGGCGGCCAGTGTGGCTGTAAAACGGTGCCAAATGTTGGCGCAACGTACTGAGGTCAAGGAACCGATTTATGCCGCGCAGCAAATGATCACGCGGGATGTGGTCCTCGAGGTTGAACTCATAAAAGAGCTGATCTTGGTTCGCCGTTTGACCCATCATGGCTTGCACCTCCGTCTACGCAGAAGCATACGCAAGCCACAGGTCAATTTCTAAAAAATCGGGAGTTTTTCAACAGAATTGGCCAGAAGCAGACGCCCACTGACACATTTTGGATGTCGACTTTGGGTTGGCGGAATGGGTACTTGGGCGCTCAACTCGCAACGGTCAGAATCGTTTGCCCGTTTGCGACCAGCTTTTCCACGCCATCTTTCACAGCAAACAAATCACATGCTGTAAACACTTGGGTCTTTCCTGCTTTGGTGACTTTTGCTCTTGCAAGGAAGATTTCACCGACCGCAGGACGCAAGCAATTGACCGAGAAATTGGATGCCAAGACTTTCGGGCCCGCCACAGTTGCCGCAGCGAAACCACATGCGGTATCGATCAGGCCACCAATCAAAGCGGCATGCAAAAACCCCGAGTATTGGCCCAACTCGTCTTTCCATTTGAGGGCTAGCTCCACATGTCCTTCACCGGCATGTAGGACCTCTAGACCAACCCACTGATTGAACTGAGCTGTGGCGTTGATTTGTTGCAGCAGTTGAAGATGGTCCATTGACGGCTCCTGTACTCATCCCGTTTGGGAAAGGGTTTTGTGCTTGATTGACATTTAAGACGACTGGTCATATTATCCGATCTATGCCTAAGCCTAACGTGCGCGAACAACTGCTGGAAGCTGGTCTGCGAACCCTGCATACGCAAGGATTCAATGGCTGTGCTGTTCAGGACATCACCCAAGCTGCGGGTGTACCCAAGGGTTCGTTCTACAACCACTTCGAAAGTAAAGAGGCGCTTGCTATGGCGGCGCTGGAAATGTTCTGGGTCAACGGTACAGCCCGGCGTGCCTTGCTGGCCGATGATTCAATTGACCCTGTTGAGCGACTGCGTCAGCATTTTCAAAAGCTCTCGAAAGCATTGGCCAAAATCAAATACGAGCGCGGCTGCATGATCGGTAACTTCAGCTCAGAAATGTCCGGCAACCCTGAATTCAGGGAACGTCTGGCCAAGATTTATGCAGACTGGAGTCTTGCGCTTGAGCGCTGTATTGAGGATGCGAAGTCTGCGGACAAGCTCAAAGCTCAAATTCCACCCAAAGCCTTGGCAGCGTTCTTGGTAAATGCTTGGGAAGGGGCTGTTCTGCGTTCAAAGGTAGAACTCAACGGATCAGCAATGGAAGACTTCGAGCAAGTCGTATTTGCGGGATTTTTCGCATGAGGGGCTGATGCCCCTTGTTTTTTTAATCAAAATCAAGACGACCGGTCATATTATGAAACTCAACACCACATTCAAACTTGGTGCGTTGGCACTATCTCATCGCATCGTGATGCCACCTCTTACCCGCATGCGTGCCGGGGCTGATGGGGTGCCGTCGCATTTTGCTGCCGCCTATTACGCCCAACGGGCAACCCCTGGTGGGTTGATCATTGCCGAGGCCACCCAGATTTCACAGCAGGGCCAGGGATATCCGCAAACGCCGGGCATCTATACCGATCAACAGATCGAGGGTTGGACTCAGGTGGTGAAGGCCGTCAAAGGAAAAGGCGCTCACTTTGTCTTGCAACTTTGGCATGTGGGTCGCATCTCGCACTCCTCACTGCAAGAAGGTGGCGCATTGCCCGTTGCACCATCAGCCATAGCGCCCAAAGGCAACGCATTCACCAGCACGTTCGGGCGGGTCCCTCATGAAGTGCCACATGCTCTTGAGCAGGATGAAATCAAGGACATCGTGGCCGCGTACAAGCGGGCTGCTGAGAACGCTATGAAAGCCGGCTTTGATGGTGTCGAAATCCATGCCGCCAATGGCTACTTGCTTCAACAGTTCCTCGAAAACAACTCCAATCTGCGCCAAGACATTTACGGGGGCTGCATCGAAAACAGAGCACGCTTGCTCTTTGAGGTCCTGGCTGCCGTGGCGCAAGTCTGGCCGATGGACCGAATTGGGGTGCGATTGTCACCGTACAGCGATGTGGGCGATATGGCCGACAGTGATCCTGCGGCGCTCTACACCTACGTGATCACGAAGTTGTCCCAGCAAGGCATTGCTTATTTGGATTTGATCGAGCCTCAAGCGCGGGCAGGCTTGACGGCAGAGAAGAACTTGGCCGCCCCCGAATCCGTTTGCACCTTGTTTCGCCCAATGTTTACCGGCCCGTTGATTGCTTCAGGTGGATTTACAGCGCAGACCGCCGAGGCCGCTCTGAATGCAGGCATCGCTGACTTGGTGGGATTTGGTCGCATGTTCATTGCCAACCCTGACTTGCCTAAACGGCTGGTTTCAGGTGCGGCGCTCAATGAACCCAATCCCAAGACCATTTATGGCGGCGGTGAAGCTGGGTACACAGACTACGAATTTCTTGATGGGCAAATGGCCTGAGAAAGAAGCAACACGTTTCATCGAACGCAACCTTAGGAGACCATAAATGACCGAACACATCAAGATAGAACAGCAAGACGGCGTACTTGAAATCATTTTTGCCAGACCCGATAAAAAGAACGCCCTGACCAACGACATGTACCGCGCAGCGCGTGCAGCGCTGGAAAGTGCCCGGCACGACAAATCCATTCGCGCCGTTCTCATTGGTGCAGAGGGAAATGCCTTCACGGCTGGCAACGACCTGGGTGATTTTGCGAATGTGTCGTCTGGTAAAGGTGGAGAGCCTCAGGCGGGGCCATTTATTCAAACCATTGGTCAATTTGAAAAACCCATCGTTGCAGCTGTGCCCGGTATCGCTGTCGGTGTGGGAACCACCATGCTGCTGCACTGCGATCTGGTGTATGTGGCCGACACAGCCAAGCTCTCAGCGCCTTTTGTCAATTTGGCGCTGGTGCCAGAAGCTGCATCCAGCATGCTGATGCCAGCTCGCATTGGGTATGTCAAAGCATTTGCAGCATTTGCACTGGGTGAGAGCATCAGCGGCCCAGAGGCCGTGGCATTGGGATTGGCAAACAAAGCACTTCCGCTAGATGAAGTCCTACCTGCGGCACGCAGTGCAGCCCAAACCTTGGCCAAAAAGCCCGCAGGCGCACTCGTGGCGACAAAAAAACTGATGCGCGATGCCGAAACGATCCTGGCACGGATGAAGCAGGAGAGCGCAATCTTTGGTGAACGGCTCAAGAGTGACGAAGCACGGGAGGCCTTCAGTGCCTTTGCAGAACGTCGTCAACCCGATTTCACCAAATTTACCTCCTGATTGGAGAACGCCATGAGCAACATCACTTCTGAGATGACCCCATTTTCGGTTTTGACAGCCGCTATGGTGCAAGACAACGGGAGTCACAGCATCGTTCTGCCAGCCGATTGGTTGCAGGGGCGCACAGCCTACGGTGGTCTCTCGGCGGCTCTGTGTTTGCAGGCAACGCTACGCAGTCTTGAGGACCTGCCGCCTTTGCGTTCAGCGCAGTTCTGCTTTGTGGGGCCTGCCACAGGCAAGTTGAGTATTTCTTCCGATGTGCTGCGAAAGGGCAAGTCCACCACTCTGGTGGGTTGCGATTTGACGGGTGACAGCGGATTGGCGGTCAGATCAACACTGTGTTTTGGCGCAGGTCGCACTTCTTCGCACGACCATCAATCGTTTGTCATGCCTAAGGTCGCAGGTCCGGAAGACTGTCCAGGCTATTACGTTTGGCCTGACCGTCCAAACTTCATGAGCCATTTTGATGGCCGACTTGCAGCGGGGGCAAGGCCAAGAACCCTTGGGGCCAAACCCGAAATGACGGTTTGGCTGCGTCATCACGATGCAGGTGATGATGCCAGCCTGGTGCGACTGCTCGCGCTTGCAGATGCACTGCCACCACCTTCACTGGTTTTGTCCAAGGAGTTCATCCCGATCAGCACCATGACTTGGTCCATCGACATGCTGGACGACAAGCCGTTCACATCGACGGGCTGGTGGTTGGTTCAAGCTACTGCCAATACCTCACGGGAGGGTTATTCAGCGCAAGAAACAGTGATCTGGAGCCCTGACGGAAAACCAGTTCTCGTCGCACGCCAGAACGTGGCCATTTTTGGTTGAACAGATGGCCAATCTCAAGAAGATATTTGCTGTCGCATGCGTCGGCACAGCCATCCCTAATCTAGACCTCTTCAGCATCAACATCGCACTGCCCAAGATTGCGGCTGAATTCAAAGATGTGCCGCTGGAGGATTTGTCATGGGTCCTGAATGGGTATGCCATTGCCTATGCCGCATTGCTGGTGTTCTTTGGGCGCTTGGCTGAGGGCTATCGACGCGACCGCAGTTTCATTCTTGGCGTTGGCATTTTCACTTTGGCAGCAGCGGCGAGCGCCACCGCCAGCAACGTCTGGGAGTTGGTCGCCTATCGCGTACTCGCTGCAGCGGGTGCTGCACTCATGACGCCAACCTCTATTGGGTTGATCTTGGCCACATTCCCACCTGAGCGTCGGGGAGCGGCAGTCCGCAACTGGGCAGGTATTGGTGGTTTGGCGGCAGCACTTGGACCTGTGCTCGGCGGCGCTCTGGTGTCGATCGACTGGCGCTGGGTTTTTGTAGCTAACGCCACTTTGGGTGCCAGTTCGATCCTGATCGGGTGGCGGCATCTTCCGAATGTTCCTGGTCACGATGTGAAACGACCCAGCTTGCTCGCGGCATTCTTGGTGACGACAGGGATCGCGGCCCTGATCTTTGCCATCGTCAAAATCAATGCTTGGGGATGGCACTCTCCGCAAGTCATTTCAAGCATGGCGATATCGCTGGTCTTGTTGGGCTTGTTCTGCCTTCACTCTCTGAAGTCACCTAATCCATTGGTTGATCCGGCACTCTTTCGAATTCGACCATATTCGGGTGCCGCCTTGGCCATGATTCCGTATTCGGTCAGTTTCGGGGCTATGCTGTTCTCGGTGGCAGTTTGGGGACAGTCTGCCTGGGGCTGGAGTGCTTTGCAAGCGGGCCTTGCCATCATCCCAGGCCCTCTGATGGTGCCACTGACCTCCTCATTGCTCACGGGTCGATTGATCGAACGCGGTGGAGCTGTTTACCCCGTTACTTTGGGCACGGCACTCATCATGATGGGCTTTGGCATCTGGGCCTCATTCATCGGCATAGAGCCCAATACCGCATTGATCGTCATGGGCATGACCTGCAATGGCATTGGCGTCGGACTGATCTTCCCTGCATTGATGGGTACAGCAACTCAGGCTTTGCCGCCCGATGCGTTTGCAACAGGTTCGGGGGCAATCAACATGCTGCGCCAAGCTTCGATTGCGATTGGTGTGGCAATGTTCGTGGCCATCGTCGGTTCACCTGCATCTCTTCAAGCACGACTTGAGGCATTCCAATTTGGCTGGTGGCTTTTGGCAGCAGTGACTTCACTGACGTTGCTTCCAACCTTCAAGTTTCTGAACTCAAGAAAATCATGAGAACCATGTTCTATGGATGGCGGATCGTTGCCGCCTGCATGCTGTTTGTGACCGTCAGTTGGTCTCTGGGCATCTTCGGCATGGGCGTTTACATCTACGCCCTGACAAGTTTTCAGGGGTTCTCTGTGACGACCGTCTCCACGGCTGTCACGGCGGCCTATATTTTGAGTGCATTGCTTTCAGTGAGTGTGGGGAAAACCATTGCGAAGAATGGGCCGCGTTTGGTTGTAGCGGTTGGCGCAGTGGCCATGGCGACAGGCGTATTGCTTATGCCTTACTGCACCGAAAAATGGCACGTGATCGGCAGTTTCTTGGTCTTGGGGCTAGGGATGGCTTGCCTGTCCACCAATACGGTTGGCAGCACTCTGGCCCCATGGTTTGAACGCTTTCAAGGCCGTGCCATGTCGACTTCCATGTTGGGGGCCAGTATTGCAGGAATGATCGGTACCCCCTTGCTGATGAGTGGCATCAAGGTTTGGGGATTCCAAACGACCTTCTTGATTGCAGCCATTGCCGCTGTGACCTTGGTCTTGCCTTTGGCGGGATTTGTCTTGAAGCGGCGTCCACAAGACATGGGCTTGCTCCCGGATGGGATGGAGAGCCTAAAGGACGGTCAGACACCTGTGTCCATCCAGTGGAGCCTCCAACAGGCAGCAGCTACGTGGCAATTCAAAACTGTCGTGGTGGCATTTGGTCTTGGCTTGCTGGTTCAGGTTGGTTTTCTAAGCCACCATGTACCTATCGCTATTCCAGTGTTGGGTGTGGAGGGCGCGGCAACGGTAGTTTTTGCTGGAGGCGTTTCATCATTGATCGGTCGGTTGTTGCTGGCCCGCTATGCGGATCACCTGGATGTGCGATTGGTGGGAACCGCCGTGCTGCTGATTGCAGCAATCTCGTTGCTGGGTTTGGCCATGTTGCCGCTTACTTGGGCGTTTGTAATGTTCAGCATCACTTACGGGTTGACCTGCGGAAATGTCACCACGCTGTCTCCCATCATCGTTCGACGTGAATTCGGAGCAGCCTCATTTGGGATCATCTATGGATTTGCAGCGGCATTCATTCAGCTCACCATGGCATTCGGGCCTACGATTTACGGTGTTGTCCGTGATGTCTTTGGTGGTTATGTTCCTGTTCTTTTGCTCTGCGCGGCATTGAACATGATTGCAGCGGGCGCAGCCTTTTTGGGTGGTCGCCACCCTCTGGTACATCAGAAACCTCAATAGCGGTCATTGGCAGGAAATAGTGGATTTCCGCTTTGGGTCGGCTGCTGCCCGTCAATAAAGTCCGCTCGCAGCCTAAAGCCGCCATGCAACATAAGCGTCCCAGGATCTGCTTTGTCAGCGGAAGCTGCGTACAAGCATGACGGTTCGTGCTGAGGTGTCACAACCACTCAAAGCCGAGCCGCTTCAGCGCTTCGCTTCTCCCGCCTCTTCCCGCAACCATTCCACAAAACTTTTCACCTCTGGCCGTGACGCGTGCCGCGCCGGGTAGACCATGAAGTGCGCCCGCACCTGCATGCACATCTCTTCTTCAAAGACGGGTTGCAGCTTGCCGCTGGCGATCAGGGACTGGCCGATGCTGGTGCTCTCCAGGGCCACGCCGAGTTTTTGCACGGCAGCATCCAGGCTCATCATGGCGCGGTCAAAGCGCAGGCCCATGCGTTCGGGGCGTTGGTCGGCACAGAAACGGGCAAACCATTCGGGCCACTGCACCACGCTGACGCTGGACTGGATCAGCGGCACGCGCAGCAGGTCTTGCGGGGTGTGCAGCGCGTGGGTGCGGATGAATTCCGGGCTGGCCAGCGGCAGGATTTTTTCGGTGAACACGGGCTCCACTTCCAGATGGGGCCAGTTGGGCATGCCGTAGCGGATGTCAATGTCCATTTGCCCCAACTGAAAGTCCGAATGCACATGCGAAGCCGACAGCACCAGCGAGATGTTGGGGTGCAGTTCGGTGAACCGGGCGATGCGCGGCATCAGCCACAGGCTGGCAAAGCTGGGGCTGCTGTGCACATACAAGGTGTCTTGCACGCCGTGGCGCAGGTCTTCGGTGGCGGTGTTGATGGCGCCCAATGCGCTGGCCACGCGCTGCAGGTATTGCTGGCCCGCCGGGGTCAGCTCCACGCCCCGCGCCGAGCGCTCGAACAGGCGCACATTCAGCAGGCTTTCCAGCTTGGCCACCTGGTGGCTCACGGCCGAGGGGGTCAGGTGCAGCTCTTCGGCCGCCAATGAAAAACTCTTGCGGCGGGCAATGGTTTCAAAGGCCTGCAGGGCGGCGAGCGGTGGAATCATGGCGGCTGAAGAAAATTGAATCGTTGCGGTGCAACATGAATGAAATTAAACCGCTGGTGAGTTTATATCGTTTGTCTTCAAGCCGGGGCTTGACCAAAATCGCGCCACTTACTTCAACGCAGACACACAAAAAGGAGACCTGCATGTTGCTCAAAGACAAAGTGGCCGTGATCACCGGAGGCGCTGGCCAAAACGGCCTGGGCTTTGCCACCGCCCGCATGATGGCCGAACAAGGCGCCCGCGTCGTGATCCTGGATTTGGCCGTGGCCGACCCGCAAGCCGCTGCTGCCCGCCTGGGCGCGCAGCACTTGGGCCTGGTGGCCGACGTGACCGACAAGGCGTCTTGCGAAGCCGCTGCCGCCCAGATCAAGGCTGCCATGGGCCGCATCGATATTCTGGTCAACAACGCAGGCATCACCCAGCCTGTGAAGTTCCTGGACATCACCGGCAAGGACTACGACCGCATTCTGGACGTGAGCCTGCGCGGCACGCTGTACGCATCGCAAGCCATGCTGCCGACCATGATTGCCCAAAACAGCGGCTCGATCGTGTGCATTTCGTCGGTGTCGGCACAACGCGGTGGCGGTATTTTGGGCGGCCCGCATTATTCGGCAGCCAAGGCTGGCGTGTTGGGCTTGGCCCGTGCCATGGCGCGCGAATATGGCGGCAACAACATCCGCGTGAACTGCGTCACGCCCGGCCTGATCGCCACCGACATCAACAAAGGCAAGATCCCCGACGACAAGCGTCAGGCCATTCTGGATGGCATCCCGCTGGGTCACATTGGCGAGCCCAACGATGTGGCCGGTTGCGTGGTGTTCCTGGCCAGCGACCTGTCCAAGTACTGCACCGGCGTCACGCTGGATGTGAACGGTGGCATGCTGATCCACTGATTTTGGGCCTATTTTTTCGACAACAACACTGGAGACAAACCATGAAAGCATTTCCCTGATCCGCCGCACCGTGTTGGCTTCGGCCCTGTTGGTCGCCTCGGGCCTGGCCGCTGCCCAGACCGTGAAGCTGACGATGGCCCACGGCAACCCGCCCGACAACCCACGCCATGTGGCCGCTGTCAAGTTCGCCGACACCGTCAAGGCCAAGACCAATGGCCGCATTGAAATTCAGGTGGCCCACTCGGCCCAGCTGGGTGACGACGCCGCCATGGTGACCGCGCTGCGTTCGGGCACGCTGGACTTCTCGGCCAACAGCCAAGGGGCCATCTCGAGCGTGGTGCCTGAGTTCGCTGCCCTGGGCATGCCCTTTTTGTTTGCCGATGTGCAAAAGGCCTGGAGCGTGATGGACGGCCCCATTGGCAAAGAGTTGGCTGACAAGGCTGCCGCTAAGGGCATGGTGCTGCTTGGCCTGTGGGACAACGGCATCCGCCAGATGTCCAACAGCAAGCGCGCCATCAAGTCGCCTGCCGACATGAAGGGCCTGAAGATGCGCACCCCGCCAGACGCGGTGACCGTGGACATCATGCAGGCCATGGGTGCCGATGCGCAGCAGATCAAGTTCTCCGAACTGTATGTGGCGCTGCAGCAGGGCGTGGTCGATGGTCAGGAAAACCCGCTGACCAACATCGCCTCGGCCAAGTTGTACGAAGTGCAGAAGTACATCTCGCTGTCGGGCCACAAGTACGAGAGCACCCCGTTCCTGATGAGCAAGCGCAGCTGGGACCGCATGACCCCGGCTGACCAGAAAGTGGTCACCGAAGCCGCGCTGGAAGCCACCACGCTGCAGCGTCGCCTGAACAAGGAAGGCGATGACAAGCTGGTGGCCGAGCTCAAGGGCAAAGGCGTGCAGATCGACACCGTGGACCGCAAGGCCTTCATGGACGCATCGGCTTCGGTCTACACCAAGTGGACCGCTGGCCCGATCGGTGACTTCGTCAAGCGCGTGCAGCAAGCCGCGCGCTGATCCTTTCCTTTAACCTGGACCCGCCGGTTTGGCGGGTCCCCAAGGTGTTCTCATGAATCCTCTTTTCAAAGCGGTGGACACGGTCATAGGCTGGTGGTGCCACGCCGTGCTGTACGTCACGCTGTCCGTGGTGTTCCTCATCCTGAGCGCGAACGTGTGCCTGCGCTATGCGGCGGGCACCAGCTTGTCCTGGGCGTCCGAGCTGCCCGAGTTGATGTTCCCCTGGATGATCATGTCCGGTGTGGTCATTGCCGCGCAGCATGGCTCGCACATTGCGGTGGTGATCCTGACGCAAAAGCTCGGTGCTGCCCGCCGTTGGGTGCTGACCGCAGCTTCGCTGGTGGTGGCTGGCCTGTACCTGGGCCTGGCTTACACCGCCTGGCCGGTGTTTGAAATTGCGGCCGATGAGCGCTCGCCCATCATGCAAGTGCCGGGCTCTGTGAGCGTGGGCAGTTTGCTGCTGGGTTTTGTGATGCTGGCCATCGTGACGCTGTGCCGCTTGCCGCAAGTCTGGCGCGATGAAGAACACAAGGAAGTTGGAGCAGACGCATGACACTGTTGATCATTGGTTTATTCATCACGGCGGCGCTGTTCTCGATCCCGATTGCGCATTCGCTGGTGCTGGCTTCGGTGGCCGGTTTGTTCATCATCGACCGCGTGCCCGTGCACCTGGCGGTGGAGCAGATGATCACGCAGACGCAAAGCTTTCCGCTGATTGCGATCCCGTTTTTCATGATGACCGGTGCGCTGATGGTCAGCGGCCGACTCGGTCAAAGTCTGGTCAATTTGTTGACCATGATGATCGGCCGTGTGCATGGCGGCCCCGCCCAGGTGGGGGTGCTGTCGTCCACCATCTTTGGCGGCGTGTCGGGTTCGGCCGTGGCCGATGCCTCGGCGATTGGCTCCATGCTGATCCCCTGGCTCAAGAAGCTGGGCTACCCCGCGCCGTTTGCCGCAGGCACGCTGGCCGCAGCCGCCACCATCGACATCCTGATTCCGCCTTCGATCCCGATGATCGTGTACGCCTTGGTCTCGGGTGCATCGATTGGCGCCTTGTTTGTCGCGGGCATTTTGCCGGGCCTCTTGATGTGCGGTGGCTTCATGCTGGTGTGCTACGTGCAGGGCCGTCGCCGCAACTTCCCGCGCGACACCACGCCATTCGAGTGGGGCGCCTTCATGCACCAGCTCTGGCATGCCGGTCCTGCATTGGCCATGCCGGTGTTGATCATCATCTTCCTGCGCTTTGGCATCGCCACGCCCACTGAGGTGAGCGTCATGTCCACCCTGTATGCGCTGGTGGTGTCGGGTCTGGTGTACCGCGATCTGAACCTGACCAAGCTCAAGCATGCGGCTGTCGAAGCTGGCGTGTCCACGGGTGTGGTGCTGCTGATCATCATGGCATCCAGCGTGGTGGGCTGGATCGTGACCTATGAGCAGCTGCCTGCGGCCTTCACGCTGTACGCCAAGGAAACGCTGCAAGAGCCCTGGCTCATCATCCTGGCGATGAACCTGATCATGCTGGCGACCGGCATGTTCATCGACTTGCCTGCCGCTGTGCTCTTGCTCACGCCCATGTTTGTGCCGCTGGCTTCTGCGGTGGGCATGGACACCATCCAGCTGGGCATCATGATGATCGTGAACCTGTCCATCGGCCTGTACCACCCGCCGATTGGCACCACGCTGTTCATCACCAGCTCGATCGCCAAAGTGCGCATCGGCGATGTGGTCAAGGAGCTGATCCCGTTTTACGCGGTGGCCATCGCCTTGCTGCTGGGCTTTGCTTACCTGCCCTGGCTCACGCTGCGCTGAGATTTTGGGGTGACGGTGTCGGTGCACCGTCCCCTGCATTTTTTTCATTGATCAGGACATCTCCATGTCAAACCTCCAGGAATTGGCCGAAACGGCCTACCGTATCCGCCGCTTTGCCCTGCGCATGGGCGAAGTGCAAGGCCAAGGCTACATTGGCCAGGCGCTGGGCTATGCCGATGTGCTGGCCGTGGCCTATGGCCATGCGCTGAACTTTCGCCCCAATGACCCCCAATGGGATGGCCGTGACCGCTTCTTGCTCTCGCACGGCCACTACGCCATCGCGTTTTATGCCGCGCTGATCGAAGCCAAGATCATCAGCGAAGAAGAACTCGAAACCTATGGCAGCGACGACAGCCGCTTGCCCATGTCGGGCATGGCCAGCTACACGCCAGGCATGGAAATCTCAGGTGGCTCGCTCGGCCAGGGCTTGCCGATTGCCGTGGGCATGGCGCTGGCCTTGCGCCACAAGAACAACCCGGCCTTTGTCTACAACTCCATGTCGGACGGCGAGCTGGACGAAGGCTCGACCTGGGAGGGTGCCATGGCCGCCGCCCACCACGGTTTGGGCAATCTGATCTGCATCGTCGACATCAACAACCAGCAAGCCGATGGCCCCTCGTCCAAGGTGCTGGGCTTTGAGCCGCTGGCCGACAAATGGGCTTCGTTTGGCTGGCATGTGCAGCGTGTGGATGGCAATCATCTGCCTGCCGTGCAGCGTGCGTTTGACACGGCGCGCCAATTGACCGAGGCCAAGCCCCGCGTGATCTTGTGCGACACGCTCATGGGTAAGGGCGTGCCTTTCCTCGAAACCCGCGAGAAGAACCACTTCATCCGCGTCGATCCGCCCGAGTGGCAACAAGCCCTGCAAGTGCTTGACGCATCCCACAACTGAGGACACCCAAGATGAACGCCGTCACCGAAAAGAAACCCCGCCTGACCACCTCGGCCATGATCGCCTCGATCGCGTCCGAGGGGCAACGTGTGCAGGCCGCGCCTTTTGGCAAAGCCTTGGTGGAATACGCCGCCAACCGCCCCGAGATCGTGGGCATGACCGCCGACCTGGGCAAGTACACCGACATGCACCTGTTTGCGCAGGCTTACCCCGAGCGCTTTTTCCAGATGGGCATGGCCGAGCAGCTGCTCATGGCCGCAGCCGGGGGCATGGCCAAAGAAGGCTTGGTTCCCTTTGCCACCACCTATGCGGTGTTTGGCACGCGCCGCGCTTATGACTTCATCCACCAGGTCATTGCCGAAGAAAACCTCAACGTGAAAATCTGCTGCGCCTTGCCGGGCCTGACCACCGGCTATGGCCCCAGCCACCAGGCCACCGAAGACCTGGCCATGATGCGCGCCATTCCCGGCCTGACGATCGTGGACCCTTGCGATGCGCTCGACATCGAGCAGGCCGTGCCGCAGATTGCCGAGCACCAAGGCCCGGTGTACATGCGCCTCTTGCGTGGCAATGTGCCGCTGGTGCTGGACGAATACAACTACACCTTTGAGTTGGGCAAGGCCAAGATGCTGCGCGAAGGCGCGGATGTGCTGGTGATCTCCAGCGGCTTCATGACCATGCGCACGTTGGAAGTGGCCAAGCAGCTGGAAGCTGACAAGGTCAATGTGGCGGTGCTGCACTGCCCGACCATCAAGCCGCTCGATGAAGCGACCATCCTGGCCGAAGTGCGCAAGCCGGGCCGCTTGGTGGTTGTGGCCGAGAACCATTCCATCGTGGGCGGCTTGGGCGAGGCGGTGGCCAGTTTGCTGATGCGAGAGGGCGTGGTGCCCGCCAAGTTCCGCATGCTGGCGCTGCCCGATGCCTTCCTAGACGCGGGTGCCTTGCCTACGCTGCACGACCGCTACGGCATCTCGGCTGAAAAGATGAACAGCCGCATCAAGGCCTGGCTGGCCTGAACACCTCGGCCACAAAGTCCACAAACGCCCTGACCCGCGCGGCCGATTTGTGCTGCGCCGGGTAGACGGCGTAAATGTCGGCATCGGGTGTGTGGTACTGCGGCAGCACTTGCACCAGCTGGCCTTGGGCCAGCTGGGCGCGGATGTCCCATTCGGCCCGCAGCAGGATGCCATGACCATCGAGCGCCCATTGCACCGCGATGCTGCCATCGTTGGTGGTCAGGTTGCCGCGTGTCTTGATGGTCTCGGTTTTGCCCGTGCGCCCGCGCGCCAGCTTGATCACGCCATAGGCCTCGCCGCCCTGGCGGATGCTGATGAAGTTGTGCCGTGTGAGGTCGGCTGGGCTCTTGGGTTCGCCGTGCTGCGCGATGTAATTGGGGGCGGCACACAGCAAGCGCTGGTTGCTGGCGATCTTGCGCGCAATGACGCGGGTGTCGGGCGGTGGACCAAAGCGGATGCACACGTCAAACGCGTCGTCGCTCAGTGCGGGCGGGTCCACCGACAGTTGCAGCTGTGCGTCCACTTGCGGGTATTGCCGCACAAAGCGGCTGATCAGCGGGCCGATGTGGCTGCGGCCAAAGCCCAGCGTGGCGTTGATGCGCAACAGGCCGCTGGGTGTGGAACGGCTGGCACCCAGTTGTTGCTCCAGATCGGCCATCTCGGCCAGGATGCTGCGGGCGTGGCGCAACATGGTTTCGCCCTCGACCGTGAGGCTCATGCGGCGGGTGGTGCGGTTGACCAGCGGCACACCCAGGCGCGACTCCATTTGCGACAGGCGCTTGCTCACCGCTGCGGTGGTGATACGCATCTCGCGTGCGGCAGCGCTCAGGCTGCCTGCCATGGTCAAGGTAGAAAAAAAGCCCAGATCGGCGGCTTGGAGGCGTGGTTCCATTGTTGATTTAAGGTTAACAGTGGATTGAATTTTATGGTGTTTGTTGATGTTTATCGGTTTCACAATGGCAACATCATTCAACACCCGTACCGCATTCACATGAAAACCTACCGCATCGCCACCATCCCTGGAGACGGCATTGGCAAAGAAGTCATCCCCGCAGGCCAGCAGGTCATGCAAGCCCTGGCGCAAGCCTGTGGCACTTTTGCCTTCGAGTTTGAAAACTTTGGCTGGGGCGGCGACTACTACCGCCGGCACGGCGTGATGATGCCCGCCGATGGCCTGGATGCGCTGCGCAACAAGGACGCCATCCTGTTTGGCTCGGCCGGTGACCCGGACATCCCTGACCACATCACGCTGTGGGGCCTGCGCCTGAAGATTTGCCAGGGCTTTGACCAGTACGCCAACGTGCGCCCCACGCGCATCCTGCCCGGCATCGATGCGCCTTTGAAGCGCTGCACACCCAAGGATCTGGACTGGGTCATCGTGCGCGAAAACTCCGAAGGCGAATACTCCGGTGTGGGTGGCCGTGTGCACCAGGGCCACCCGATCGAGGCGGCCACCGATGTGTCCATCATGACCCGTGCCGGGGTTGAGCGCATCCTGCGCTACGCCTTCAAGCTGGCCCAGTCGCGTCCGCGCAAACTGCTGACGGTGGTGACCAAGAGCAACGCCCAACGCCACGCCATGGTCATGTGGGACGAAATCGCGCTGCAAGTGTCCAAAGAGTTCCCCGATGTGAAGTGGGACAAGGAGCTGGTGGACGCTGCCACCGCCCGCATGGTGAATCGCCCGGCCACACTCGACACCATCGTCGCCACCAACCTGCACGCCGACATCCTGAGCGATCTGGCGGCGGCCTTGGCGGGCAGCCTGGGCATTGCGCCCACGGGCAACATCGACCCCGAGCGCCGTTACCCCAGCATGTTCGAGCCCATCCACGGCTCGGCTTTCGACATCATGGGCAAAGGCCAGGCCAATCCGGTGGGCACCTTCTGGTCGGTCGTCATGCTGCTGGAGCACCTGGGCGAGAACGCCGCAGCCCAGCGTCTGATGAAAGCCGTCGAGGCCGTGACGGCCAACCCGGCGCTGCACACGGGCGACCTGGGCGGGAAAGCCCTGACGGTGGATGTCACCCAAGCTGTATGCAAGGCCTTGACTTGAGGCCATGATGCAAAGGCCGGATGCCCGCTGTCCTTGGCCCCGATGAATGATTTTTTGCCGTTTCCTGCCTGAAAGGTTTGAACATGCGTTCCAAGTTTCTTCCAGTCCCAGTCGCTTGTGGCTTGCTCTTGTCTGCGAGCGCATTCGCGCAAGACTACCCCGCGTCTAACAAAACCATCACCTTCGTGCTGCCCTATGCAGCTGGTGGCCCCACCGACAAAGCGGCGCGTGACCTGGCGCAGTCCATGAGCAAGGCCATGGGGGGGCACAGCATCGTGATCGACAACGCGGCGGGGGCTTCTGGCTCGATCGGTGCGAACAAGGTGGCCAAGGCGAATGCGGACGGGTACACCCTTTTGTTCACGCACATCGCGCAAGCCACCTTGCCCAGCTTCTTCCGCAATTTGCCCTACAACGTGGAAAAGGATTTCGAGTACCTGGGCCTCGTCAGCGAGAACCCGATGAACCTGATCGGCCGCCCCAGCCTCGCGGCCAACAACATGGCCGAGCTGGTGAGCTGGATCCACGCCAACAAGGGCAAGATCAACATCTCCAACGCCGGTCCCGGCTCGGCATCGCACCTGTGCGGCATGCTGTTCCAGTCCACCCTCAAGGTGGACATGACTTCGGTGCCCTACAAAGGCACGGCACCCGCCATGACCGATCTGATCGGGGGACAGATTGACCTGATGTGCGACCAGACCACGACGACGATCCCGCAGATCGAAGGCAAGAAGGTCAAGTCGTTTGCCGTGACCACGCCCACACGTTTGAGTTCGCCAGTGCTCAAGGACATGCCCACCATGCAGGAGGCCGGTCTCAAGGATTTCACGGTCACGATCTGGCAAGGTTTGTACGCGCCCAAGGGCACGCCAGCAGCGGTGCTGAAAAAACTCAACGAAGCCCTGAAGACAGCCGTCAAGGACCCGGAGTTCATCCGCAAGCAAGAGGGGGGTGGCGCCACCGTCATCACGGATGCCCGGACCGACCCGGCAGGGCACAAAGCCTTTGTGATGTCAGAGGTGGCCAAATGGGCGCCGGTCATCAAGTCGGCTGGCGTTTACGCCGACTGAGTGAAACATCTGCCCCGGGCATTTCAAACAAATGCCCTTATCCTCATGGCCTGACCATTTCGCCTGAACCGTGATTGCCATGAACGACCCCCAAACCGTGTTGCGCCACCTCTATGACGTGGCCGTGCAACGCGCCTTGCCGCTGCACAACACCGCCGCCCATTTGCCCAAGCCCCCCAAAGGCCGCACGCTGGTGCTGGGCGCAGGCAAGGCCGGTGGTGCGATGGCGCAGGCGGTTGAAGCCTTGTGGCCGCACGATGCCCCCTTGTCGGGCCTGGTGGTCACGCGCTATGGCCACACACCCCAGCGTCCGGCGGGTTTGCCCGAACGCATCGAAGTCGTTGAGGCCTCGCACCCCGTGCCCGATGCGGCCGGTCTGCAGGCGGCCGAGCGCATTCTGGGGCTCACCCAGGGCTTGACCGCAGACGATCTGGTGCTGTGTCTGATCTCGGGTGGCGGTTCTGCGCTGTTGACCTTGCCCGCCGAAGGCATCAGCCTGCAAGACAAACAAGACATCAATCGCCAATTGCTGGCCTGCGGTGCCAACATCGCTGAAATGAATTGCGTGCGCAAGCACCTCTCGCGCATCAAGGGCGGTCGCCTGGCGGCGGCCTGTGCGCCTGCCCGCGTGGTCACGCTCACCATCAGCGATGTGCCGGGCGATGACCCCTCCATCATCGCCAGCGGCCCCACGGTGCCTGACGCCAGCAGCTGCGCCGATGCGCTGGCCATCCTGCAGCGCTACGCGATCGATGTGCCCGATGCCGCCCTGCAGGCCTTGCGCTCGGGCGCGTGGGAGACGCCCAAACCCGGCTCGCCGGTCTTCAACGGCCACAGCGTGCACATGACCGCCACGCCTCAACAGTCGCTGGAGGCGGCTGCCGATGCAGCGCGTGCAATGGGCTTGAACGCCTATATCCTGAGCGACGAAATCGAAGGCGAATCACGCGAGGTGGGCAAGGTGCATGCGGCACTGTCCCGCGCTGCTGCCAAAGGGCAGGGGCCTTTCGTCAAACCCTGCGTGATCCTCAGCGGTGGCGAGACCACCGTGACCATCAAACCGCAGCCTGCGGGCACGCCAAGGGGGCGCGGAGGCAGGGCGGGCGAGTTTTGCATGGGGCTGGCGCAGGCCCTGCAAGGCCAGCCGGGCGTGTGGGCACTGGCGGCCGATACCGACGGCATTGACGGTGTGGAAGACAACGCGGGAGCACGGGTCGCGCCCGACACCCTGGCGCGGGCGCTGGCGCTGGGCCACAAGGTGGATGCGTACCTGCAACGCAACGATGCCTATGGCTACTTTGAGGCGCTGGGCGACCTGGTGGTCACCGGGCCCACGCACACCAATGTGAACGACTTCCGGGCCATGCTGGTGCTGTGAGTCTCTGGCGCGCTTCCTGACGCGTCGTTTGATCCGGATCAAAACAATCGGTCAGCGGCTCTGGCACATTGGGCACCATGTTGCCTGCCTCCATTGCCTCGTCTGCTGCTGCCCAGTGCCTTGCGCCTGGTGCGGTTTTGTTGCGCCGTGGCGAGTGCACCAACCAGGTGCTCCATGTGGACCAAGGCCGGGTCATGCTCGGCATTCTGGAACACGGGACACTGCACCACCAGCTGGGTGTGATCGAGGGGCCTTTCTGGCTGGAGGCGGCTTCGGGCCTGCTGGGCTTGCCCCATGCGGTCGATGCCGTGGCCGAAACCGAAGTCAGCATGCACCCGGTGGCTCTGTCGGACTTCCGCGCCCATGTGGACAGCCTGCCCGAACCCTCGAAAACACTGCTGATCGATCTGGCCAAAGCACAGCGGCAACAGACCGAAGTCGCTGTGAGCCGCCTGGCCAAGGACGCCGATGCGCGTTGCGCCGAGTGGTTGCTCAACCATGCCGAACGCGACACCACTTCAGGCCGCTTGCAGGTGAACCTGAGCGAGCGCAAGCGTTCTATTGCCGCGCAATTGGGCATCGCCCCCGAAACGCTGTCACGCATGCTCAAACAGCTGCGCGAGCGCGACCTCATCAGTGGCCGTGGCCGCGTGCTGCAGTTGATCAATCTGGACGCACTGCGACAACTGGCAGGAGGCTGAGCCCTCTACAATTTTGTGATTCGGAGACGCCACATGAATCACAAAGCCCCTTACCTCAGCGAAACCGAAGCGCCCAGCCGCGCCGATGTGGACGCCTTGCGTGGCCTGACCTTGCTCGAATTCGGCACCGACTGGTGCGGCCACTGCCGCGCTGCGCAGCCTGTGGTGGCCCAGGCGCTGACACAGCAGCCACAGTGGCAACACCTCAAGGTCGAAGACGGCCCGGGCCGTGCGCTGGGCCGCAGTTACCGCGTCAAGCTCTGGCCGACCCTGCTTGTCTTGCGCGATGGCCAGGAGGTGGCCCGCGTCGTGCGGCCCACGGTCGTGCAGGACGTGTTGGCCGTGCTGTCGGCCTGAGGCATGTCGAACCTGGCGACTTGGCTGGTGCCGATCGAAGCGGCCCTGCGCGCGCAGGCCGATGCGCAGCAGGCCGAGCCCATGAAGGCCTACATGCTGGGTCAGTTTGCGTTTCTGGGCATCCGCGCAGGCCCACGGCGTGAGGCACTGAAGCAGGTACTCAAGGGTTTGCCCAAGTTCACGGGTGTAGTCGACGAACTGCTGACGCTGACCGAAGCCCTGTGGCGGCTGCCCGAGCGCGAGTTCCGTTACGCCGCCATCGACCTGCTGGCCAGGCACCACAAACGGTTGGAGGTGAGCGACTTGCCGCGCATCCTGGCACTGGTGCAGACCGACCCGTGGTGGGACACCGTCGACGGTCTGGCCGGTGTGGTGGGCGACATCCTGCTGCGGGCCAAAGCCAGTCAGCCTGATGTGCAACGCCAGATGGATGCTTGCCTGTTGCACCCCCACCTGTGGGTGCGCCGTGTGGCCATGTTGCACCAGTTGGGCTGGCGTGAGAAAACCGATCAGCATCGTTTGTTCCGCTACGCGTTGACGCTGGCCCCCGAGAAAGATTTTTTCATCCGCAAGGCCATTGGCTGGGCCTTGCGCGACCATGCGCGCACCCAGCCCGACGCCGTGCGGGCTTTTCTGGCCCGGCATGCCGAGCAACTGTCGGGTCTCACGCGCAGGGAGGCGGGCAAGCATCTGGGGTAGTGGGAGCTTGCGAATGCATAAATGCTGTATAAATGTACAGTTATGCACGAGCCACCCATTGCCATCCCGATCAGCCAGATCAAAGGCCGTGGCAGCGCCACGCGCCTGGCGCACCGCTTCGAGCGCGATGGCCGGGAACCTTTTGACGACGGCTGGGCGGCCGACCCCGAAGAAGCCACGCGCATTGCCACCACCTGGACTTGGGAAGACGCCAAAAGCGCGATCAGCCGCAACACCTCGCCCGACATCGGCTTTGACCGTTCGATCAACCCCTACCGCGGCTGTGAGCACGGTTGCAGCTACTGCTATGCCCGCCCATCGCACAGCTACCTGGGCCTGTCGCCCGGGCTGGATTTCGAGACCCGCTTGATCGCCAAACGGGGTCTGAAAGAGCGCTTGATTCACGAGCTGGCCAGCTCGCGCTATCGGCCCGGCATGATGGCGCTGGGCACCATCACCGACGCCTACCAACCCTTGGACCGCGAACTGCGACTGACCCGCGAGCTGCTGCAGGTGCTGCACGACTGCCACCACCCCATGGCGGTGGTGACCAAGGGCAGTGGCATCGAGCGCGACATCGACCTGCTCGCTCCCATGGCGGCGCGCAGGCAGGCGGGCGTGTACGTGAGTGTGACCACGCTCGACGCCGATCTGGCCCGCCGCATGGAGCCACGCGCTGCCGCCCCCTGGCGGCGCTTGCGCACCATCCGCACGCTGGCCGATGCAGGCATTCCGGTGGGCGTGAGCGTGTCGCCGCAAATCCCGTTCATCAACGACGACATGGAGCAGGTGCTCGAAGCCGCCCGCGATGCCGGGGCCACGAGCGCGTTTTATGTGGTGCTGCGCCTGCCATGGGAGTTGTCGCCACTGTTTCGGCAATGGCTGGACCTGCATTACCCCGACCGAGCCGCCCGCGTGATGGCCCGCATGCACGACTTGCGCGGTGGCAAGGACTACGACGCCAGCTTTGCCACGCGCCGCAGCGGCCAGGGCATCTGGGCCGACCTGATCGCCCAGCGCTTTGACAAGGCCTGCATGCGCTTGGGCCTGAACCGTCAGCGGCATGACTGGCATGTGGACGGATTCAGGCCGCCGTCCACGGTGGGGCAGATGGGACTGTTCTGAGTGGGCCATTCGTGTGTGCGGGATGTTTCAGCAGGCACAATGAACCCATTCTTGAACTCTGTTGGCGCATGACCATGGAACTTTCCTCTTTTGATGATCTGTTGCGCATGGCGACGCAGCAAGACAGCCTGCAACGCCTGCTGCTGGTGTTTTGCCAGGCCGAGTTGCCGGAAGACGCCACGCCGCAACAAAAAGCGGAATTCGAGGCGGGCGAAGGCGGCGTCCTGGTGCCCGTGGCCAGCGTCGATAAATTTCCCGAAGCCCTGGCTTCGTTTGCCGACTTGAACGCCGAAACCGTGGCGCACGGCATTGCGTGGAACGTGCTGTTTGTGGCCGCCATGAACCGTGAAGAAAACGAAGGCCCCGATCAGATCGCCGCCGTTGACCAGACCCTCGAAGCCATGGTCTCTGCCATCAAGGCCGGTCAGGTGGATTCTTTTGTGCCCTTCGATCCTTCGGGGACCGTGGTGGCGATGGGCGCTTGATGAAGGAGGCGAGATGACCATGAACACTTTTCAGAACAGTCGCCATTTCGCCTGCACGCCTGCGGCAGTGTTTGCTGCCATCCGAGACCCCGAGCGGCTGGCCCGCTGGTGGGGGCCGAATGGGTTCACCAACGCGTTCGAGGTGTTCGACTTTCGCGCTGGCGGGCGCTGGGTGTTCGACATGGTCGGGCCGGACGGCACGCGCTATGCGAACGAGTCGGTGTTTGCCCACATCGAAGCCGACCGGCAGGTGGTGGTTGACCACACTTGTGCGCCTTTGTTCAGGCTCACCATCACGCTCACGCCTGAAGGCGATGACACACGGGTGCACTGGCTTCAGGTGTTTGACGATCCGGCGTTCGCCCAGGCCATGAAGCACATTCTGGAACCGGCCAACGAACAGAACTTGGACAGGTTGGGGCTGGAACTGGGCAGGGGCTGACCGGTTCAGATCGCGGTCACGTTCGTGCCACTTGCGGCGGTTCAGGTCGCTGCACAATGGCCTGCAACACAAGAAGCGAGGAGACCCCATGAAAGAAGCGCGCTATGGCTGGGTGGTGGTGTGGACCACCTTTGTGTGTCTGGCGCTGATCTTTGGGGTGTCGTATTCGTTTGCCGCATTCTTCACCTCGTTTGCCAGCGAGTTTGACGCGCAACGTGCTGATGTGTCCTGGATCTTTGGTCTGTCGGGTTTTGTCTATTTCGTGCTGGGTACGCTGGGCGGTATCCTGGCGGACCGGTACGGGCCGCGTCGGGTGTGTTCGGTGGGCATGGTGCTGATCGCGCTGGGCTTGCTGGGCACCAGCTGGGCATCGGCCTTGTGGATGGTCTACATCAGTTACGGCCTGCTGGTTGGTCTGGGCATCGCCTTTGTCTACACCCCTTCGATTGCGAGCGTGCAGCCCTGGTTCACGCTCAGGCGCGGGCTGGCTGGTGGCATTGCCAGCTCGGGCATTGGCGCAGGCACCTTGCTGGTGCCGGTGCTGGTGGCCATGGCCATGGGAGAAATGCCCTGGCGCGAAGCCATGCGCGTGCTGGCGCTGGTCGTGCTGGTGCTCGGTTTGCTGGCATCGGGCTTGCTGCGCCGCGCGCCGGCCGCCGGGCAGATCGGGGGCACGGCTTCGGGTCTGAGTTTGCGCGAAACGCTGCGCACGCCCACGTTCCGCTGGTTCTATCTGGCGGTGGTGCTGGCCTCGCCGGTCATGTTCATTCCTTTTGCCCATCTGTCGGCCTCGGCCCGTGACCTGGGGTTGCACGAGACGCTGGCGGTGGGGCTGGTGGGCTTGATCGGTGTGGGCAGCCTGGTCGGGCGGTTTGCGATCGGGCTGCTGGCCGATCGCCTGGGTCGGGCGCAGACGCTGGTGCTGATGCAACTGTCCATGGCGCTGTCCTACCTGCTGTGGGCGGCAGCGGGCGGTCACACCCTGCTGGCCATGTTTGCCTTGTGGTTCGGCCTGAGTTACGGCAGCATCGTGTCCCTGTTGCCTGCCATCTGCATGGATTATTTTGGCGGCAAGGCCGTGGCCAGCGTGGTCGGGGCGCTCTACAGCGGGGCGGCGGTGGGCAACCTGCTCGGGCCTGTGCTGGCGGGTGCGGCCTTTGACCATTCAGGTCACTACTTTGGCGTCATGGCGCTGTGCGTGGCCTTGGGTCTGCTCGCCACCTGGGCGTCCTGGCGCACGAAATGCATGGGGCGCGCCATTTTCTGAAACGGGTGCCGGCTTCAGCGGGTTTGGAGCAAAGCTCCAGCGTCTTCGTACCAGAACATCAGCGCGGCCTCATAACTCTCCCACACGCAGCCGTTGCAGCCACGCCCACAGCACGAGGTGGGCTCGGGGGGCGGTTCCCTGAAGTCGTGGCCAGCGGCTTGCAGGCGTTCCTGGAATTGCGCGATGCCCCGGCGCACGGCTGCGCGCTGGGACTGGTTGGGGTCGATGATGGGGTGATCGTTCTCGCAGCTCATGCCCGATTGTCTGACATGCCCGCTGACGCAGCGATGCTGCCTTGTACCACCGTGTGCGCAATCAGCCGCTCATCGCCCAGCACGATCATGGCGAACAGCCATTCGGCCAGGGTCTCGGTTTGTGCGGTGCGGCGCGCCAGCAGGGGCGTGGCCTTCGGGTTGAGCACCACGAAGTCGGCTTCGCAGCCGGGCAGCAGGTTGCCCACTTTTCCAGCCAGGTCCAGCGCGGCGGCGGCGCCTGCCGTGTGTTGCCACCACAGGTGTTCGGGGGCCAGGCTGATGCCGGGGCGGCCCACACTTTGCCGTGCGACCGTATAGGCCGCGTGCATGGTGTGGAAAGGGCTGAAGCTGGTGCCACCGCCCACATCGCTGGCCAGACCGTAGCGCAAGCCCGCCGCATTCGAGGCGGTGTAGTCGAAGAAGCCACTGCCCAGAAACAGGTTGCTGGTGGGGCTGACGGCGGCAGTGGCGCCCACCTCTGCCATGCGGCGGCGGTCGGCATCATCGAGGTAGATGCAGTGCGCGTACACCGAACGCTGGCGCAGCAGGTTTGCGCGGTCGTACACATCGAGGTAGCTGCGCGCTTCAGGGAAAAGTTCATGCACCCAGCGGATTTCATCCACGTTCTCGGCCACATGCGACTGGATCCACACATCGGGGAATTGCTGCGCGATCTCGCCCGCGCCGCGCAGCTGGGCATCGGTGCTGGTGGGGGCAAAGCGCGGCGTGATGGCGTAGCCCAGGCGGTCCACGCCGTGCCAGCGGCGGATCAGGTCTTCGGTCTGGCGCAGGCTCAAGGTCGTGTCGGTGTCCCGCAGGCCGTCGGGGCTATGGCGGTCTTGCAGCACCTTGCCGGCGACCATGCGCAGGCGTCGCTTTTTTGCCTCGGCCATGAACACATCGACCGACTCGGGGTGCGCGGTGGCAAAGCACAGCGCGGTGGTCACACCGTGGCGCATGAGTTCGTCCAGAAAGAAACTCGTCACTTCGTGCGCGTAGGCCGGTTCGTCAAACTGTTTTTCGTGCGGAAAGGTGTAGTGCTCCAGCCATGGCAGCAGGCCCTCGGCAGGCGAGCCGATCACATCGGTCTGCGGGTAATGGATGTGCAGATCGACAAAGCCCGGTGCGATGCACAGGCCGGGCCAGTGGGTCACAGGCAGGTCGGGGTATTGGGGGGCCAGATCGCGGTAACGGCCAATGGCCTGGATGCGGACAATGCCGTCGGCTTCACGGGCGGTCACCAAAAGACCGTCTTGTTCGTGTGTGGCTTGTGGTCGGTCAGAGTGGGTAAACCACAAAAGGCCGGAGCGCCAGCCTTGGAACTCGGTCAATGTCTTGTTCGTCGTCATCGGGTGAGCAGGGATAAATCCGGGGGTGATCGGGCGCCGCCCGGTGGTACATTGTGCGGCAATCTTTTCATGCGCAAGGAGCGGGCCAGCCTTTTAGGCACAGACTTTGCGTGTGACTTATCTGGATTCCCTTTTCTTCTTAAACATGACCACTCCACTCTTGTCCTTGCAGGGCATCACCAAGCGCTATCCGGGCGTGGTGGCCAACCAGGACGTGTCGCTGACCGTGCTGCCCGGGCAGGCCCATGCCGTGTTGGGTGAAAACGGCGCGGGCAAGTCCACGCTGATGAAGATCATTTATGGCTCGGTCAAGCCCGACGAAGGACAGATCCTGTTCAAGGGCCAGCCGGTCAGCATCCGCAACCCGCAGGAAGCGCGCAAGCTGGGGATCAGCATGGTGTTCCAGCACTTCAGTCTGTTCGACACGCTCACCGTGGCCGAGAACGTCTGGCTGGGGCTCGACAAATCATTGCCACTGGCCGAGGTCACCCGCCGCATCGAGGCCAAGGCCAGCGAATACGGCCTGGACATTGAGCCGCAGCGCCCGGTGCACACCCTGAGCGTGGGCGAGATGCAGCGGGTCGAGATCATCCGTGCTTTGCTGTCGGACCCGCAGCTCTTGATTCTGGACGAGCCCACCTCGGTGCTGACGCCGCAGGCCGTCGAAAAATTGTTTGTGGTGCTGCACAAGCTGGTCAGTCAGGGCGTCAGCATTTTGTACATCTCGCACAAGCTGCACGAAATCCGGGCCTTGTGCAGCGCCTGCACCGTGCTGCGCGGTGGCAAGCTCACCGGCGTGTGCGACCCCAGCGAAGAAACCAACGCCAGCCTGAGCCGTCTGATGATCGGTGCGGAGCCACCAACCCTGGCGCCTACACCGCGTACACCGGGCGAAGTGGTGTTGGCTGTGAATGCACTGAGCCTGCCCAAGCAGGACCCGTTTGGCGTGGACCTCGCGGACATCTGCCTGCAGGTGCGTGCGGGCGAGGTCGTCGGTCTGGCCGGGGTGTCCGGCAATGGCCAGCGCGAGCTGCTGTGGGCCTTGTCGGGCGAGGACACCCGTGCGGCGCCGCAGGCGGTGACCATCGGTGAGCACGAGGCCGGGGCCCTGAGTCCGCAGGCGCGCCGCCACTTGGGTTTGCACTTCGTGCCCGAGGAGCGCCTGGGCCGAGGCGCGGTGCCCAGTCTGAGCCTGGCGCAAAACCTGCTCCTCACGCGCACCGAATCGGTGAGCACCAGCGGCTGGCTCCGCATGGATGCATTGGCCGAGCAGGCCCGCAGCATCATCGAGCGCTTCAAGGTCAAGGCCTCGGGACCCGATGCCGCAGCGCGCTCCTTGTCGGGCGGCAATCTGCAAAAGTACATCGTGGGCCGTGAGATCAGCGCCAACCCGACCCTGCTCATCGTTTCGCAACCGACCTGGGGCGTGGACGTGGGCGCTGCGGCGCAGATCCGGGGCGAGATTCTGGCGCTGCGCGATGCCGGTTGCGCGGTGCTGGTGGTGAGTGAGGAGCTCGAAGAATTGTTTGAAATTTCAGACCGTTTGCATGTGATCGCCAAAGGCCGCCTGTCGCCGTCCCTGGCGCGGGCCGAGGCCACCGTGGAGCGCATTGGCGAGTGGATGAGCGGCCTGTGGCCGGGCGCCGAAAAGGAGGCCGACCATGCTGCGGCTTGAATCCCGTCCCCAGGCCTCCAGGGTCTGGACCTACGCATCGCCTTTGCTGGCGCTGGCCGTCACCGTGCTGATCGGTGTGGTGCTGTTTGCTGCACTGGGCAAAGACCCGGTGCGGGGCTTGCAGATGTTTTTCTGGGAGCCCATGAAGTCGGCCTATGCCCTGGGCGAATTGATGGTCAAGGCCACGCCGCTGCTGCTGATCGCGTTGGGACTGGCGGTGTGTTTCCGCTCCAACGTCTGGAACATCGGCGCCGAAGGGCAGTTCATCCTCGGGGCCATCTGCGCGGGAGGTGTGGCCTTGCTGGCCGACAAGGACAGCGGGCGCTGGATTGTGCTGGCCGTGCTGCTGGCGGGCACCCTGGGGGGCATGGCCTGGGCCGGGCTCACCGCTTGGCTGCGCGACCGCTTCAATGCCAGCGAGATTCTGGTCAGCCTGATGCTGGTCTATGTGGCCACCATGCTGCTGGGTTACCTGGTGTATGGCCCCTGGAAGGACCCGGGCGGCTACAACTTCCCGCAGACCAAAACCTTCGAGGCCGTGACCCAGATCCCACGCCTCATGAGCGGCTCGCGCGTGAGCGTGGGCCTGCTGATCGCGCTGGCGTGCGCGGCGGGCCTGTGGGTGTTCCTGTTCCGTACTCGGGCGGGTTTTGCACAGCAGGTGGGTGGCTTGGCGCCTGACGCGGCGCGCTACGCGGGCTTTTCTTCGCGCAAGGCTTTGTGGGTGGCGCTGCTGACTTCGGGCGGTGCCGCCGGTTTGGCAGGTGCTTTGGAAGTGGCCGGGCCGATTGGGCAGCTCACACCCTATGTGCCCGCTGGTTATGGTTTTGCCGCCATCATCGTGGCCTTTGTCGGGCGCTTGCACCCGGCCGGCATGGTGCTGTCGGCTGTGCTCATGAGCATGTTCTACATCGGCGGCGAGCTGGCGCAATCGCGCATGGGTTTGCCCAAGTCGATCACCGGGGTTTTTCAGGGGCTGCTGCTGTTTTGCCTGCTGGCCTGTGACACGCTGGTCAATTACCGCATCCGTTGGGGCCAGGCCCGGAAAGGGAGTGTCTGATGGAAGCCTATGCATTGCTGATGGCCGCCACGCTGAACGCGGGCACAGTGCTGGCCCTGGCTTCCTTGGGCCTGCTGATCAACGAAAAAGCCGGGGTGCTCAACCTGGGTGCCGAGGGCATGATGCTGTGTGCAGCCATTGCCGGGTTTGCTGCAGTGGTGCACACCGGCAGCGACACGCTCGGGTTGCTGGCGGGCATGGGGGCAGGGGCTTTGATGGCGGCCGTTTTTGGCCTGCTGGTCATCTGGCTGGGCACCAATCAGTACGCCACCGGTCTGGCCTTGAGCCTGTTTGGTGCCGGTTTCTCTGCTTTTGCGGGCATTGCCTATGTGCAGGAAAAACTGCCTGAGCGTGCCAGCTTTGCTGTGCCGGTTTTGTCCGATATCCCCTTTGTGGGACCTGCCTTGTTTCACCAGCATCCGATGGTCTACGTGACCATGGCCTTGTGCCTGGGGCTGATCTGGTTTCTGTACAAAAGCCGCACCGGTCTGGTGCTGCGGGCGGTGGGCGAGTCGCCTGAATCTGCGCATGCCTTGGGCTATCCGGTGCGCCGTATCCGCTTGGCTGCTGTGGTGGTGGGCGGTGCTTTGTGCGGTTTGTCGGGGGCCTATATTTCGGTGGTCTACACCCCACTGTGGGTTGAAGGCATGGTGGCCGGCAAAGGCTGGATTGCCCTGGCCCTGACCACCTTTGCCACCTGGCGTCCGGCACGTGTCTTGCTGGGGGCCTATCTGTTTGGAGGGGTGACCATGTTGCAGTTCCATTTGCAAGGCGCGGGGGTGGATGTCCCCAGCCAGATGCTCACGGCGCTGCCTTACCTGGCCACCATCGTGGTGCTGGCCCTGATTTCGCGCAACCCGGCCTGGATTCGTGTGAACATGCCTGCATCTCTCGGAAAACCTTTCCATCCGGGTTCATAATGTTTTCTCACCCCTGTAACTTTGTCCAAAAAAAAGGAACTGACATGACAGACTTTTCCAAGCGCTCCGTCATCAAGATGGTCGCCCTGACGGCTGTGGCTGCTGCTGCACTCGTGGGCTGCGGCAAAAAAGAAGAGGCCCCCAAGGCCGACGCAGCACCGGCCAAGGCCGAGCCTCTGAAGGTGGCGTTCGCTTACGTGGGCCCCGTTGGTGACGGCGGCTGGACCTTTGCCCACGACAATGCCCGCAAGGCAGTGGAAAAGGAATTCGGTGACAAGATCGTCACCAGCTTTGTCGAGAACGTGCCAGAGAGCGCTGACGCTGAGCGTGTGATCCGCGACATGGCTGGCCAGGGCAACAAGATCATCTTTGGTACCACCTTCGGCTACATGGAGCCCATGCTCAAAGTCGCTGCTGATATCAAGGACGTCAAGTTTGAGCACGCCACCGGCTACAAGCAGGCCGAAAACATGCGCACTTACGACAGCCGTACCTACGAAGGCGCGTACATGGCAGGCGTGATTGCCGGCAAGATGACCAAGTCCAACACGGTCGGCGTTGTGGCTTCGATCCCGATTCCTGAAGTGATCCGCAACATCAACTCCTTCACCCTGGGCGCCCAGTCGGTCAACCCCAAGGTCAAGACCAAGGTGGTCTGGGTCAATGAATGGTTCAACCCACCAAAGGAAACCGAAGCCGCCACCGCCCTGATCAACGGCGGCGCTGACGTGTTGATGCAAAACACCGATTCGCCTGCCGTGCTCAAGACTGCTGAAGCCAAAGGCAAGCGCGCTTTCGGCTGGGACTCCGACATGACCGCTTATGGCCCCAAGGCCCACCTGGGTTCGGCCGTGATCAACTGGGCGCCTTACTACATCAAGGCCGTGCGTGAAACCCTGGACGGCAAGTGGACCGGTGGCACCGCATCCTGGTGGGGTGTGAAGGAAGGCGCGATCGACTTTGTGTCCTTGGCTGCCGATGTGCCTGAAGACGCCAAGAAGAAGCTTGATGAAGTCAAAGCCGGTCTGAAAGACGGCAGCTTCTCCATCTGGAAAGGCCCGATCCTGGGTCAGGACGGCAAGGAAATCCTGGCCAAAGACGCGGTGGCCGACGACAAGTTCCTGAGCGGCATCAACTTCTACGTCAAGGGCGTGGAAGGCAAAGTGCCGAGCGGCAAATAAGCCTCGGGCAAGCGAGTTGCTGGTGGCGTCAAGCCACCAGCCTGAAGCTGCCTTCGGGCAGCTTTTTCATGGCAAAAGAAGATGATTGAGACTTCCCTTTGGCATCCCGTGGCGTTGATCGAAGACGTCGGCCATGCGCCTGTGGCGGTCACTCTGCTGGCGCAGTCGCTGGTGCTTTGGCGCAGTGCCGACGGCGTGGCACACGCCTGGCCTGACCGCTGCCCTCACCGTGGTGCGCGGTTTTCTTTGGGGCAGGTGGTCAATGACCGTCTGGAGTGTCCCTACCACGGCTGGCAGTTCGACGGTCAGGGGCAGTGCCAGCATGTGCCTGCGCTGGCGCAGTTCGTTCCGCCTGCGACCCATTGCGTGAAGCCGTATCAGGTTCAGGAGGCTTATGGCCTGGTCTGGGTGCAGCTGGCACCAGCCAACGGGGCGGCGCAGGTGCCCGCATTTGGCGGTGCTGCCACAGCCGCTTTGCGCATGGTCAGCTGTGGTCCTTATGACGTGGCAACCAGTGCCCCGCGCATTGTGGAGAATTTTCTGGACATGGCCCATTTCGGTTTTGTGCACGAGGGCTGGCTGGGCACCCGTGAGGCCACCGATGTGCCCGACTACCAGGTTCAGGAAACGCCCACGGGTTTGCTGGCCACCGGTTGCCAGGCCTGGCAACCCCGCTCCAACCTGCATGCCATCGCACCCGCACGGGTCGATTACACCTACGAGGTGACGGCCCCCTATGCGGCGGTGCTGGCCAAGGTGCCCGAGGCCGGCAGCACAGCGGTGGATGGCTGGCGCGAGTCGATTGGCTTGTTCATCTGCCCCGTCACACCCGAGTCCAGCCGTGTCTGGTTCCGTCTGGCGGTGGCCGACTTTGAAACGCCTGATGAGAAGCTGCAGGCGTTCCAGCACACCATCTTCACGCAGGACCAACCGGTCCTCGAATCGCAGCAGCCCAAGACCTTGCCTTTGGACCTGCGTGCGGAACTGCACACGGTGGTTGACAAAATGTCTTCCAGTTATCGGCGCTATCTGCAAAGATCGGGCATCACTTTTGGAGTTTGCTGATGTTCAAAGTCCATGCGGTTCCTCCACAGCGCTTGCCTGCCTTGCTCAAGGCCATGCCCAAGGCCGAGTTGCACATCCACATCGAAGGCTCGCTCGAACCCGAGCTGATCTTCGCGCTGGCCAAGCGCAACGGCGTGCTGCTGCCCTACGCCGATGTGGCGGCCTTGCGCAGTGCCTACGCCTTCACCAACTTGCAAAGTTTTCTGGACCTGTATTACGCCGGGGCCAGCGTTCTGCTGCACGAGCAGGATTTCTACGACATGGCCTGGGCCTACTTCGAGAAGGCTGCGGCAGACCATGTGGTGCGTGCCGAGTTGTTTTTTGACCCGCAAACCCACACGGCTCGAGGCGTGGCCATGGGGGCGGTCATTGAAGGGCTGCACCGCGCCTGCCGCGACGCGCAGGCCCAATGGGGCATCAGCGCCGATTTGATTTTGTGCTTTTTGCGGCACCTGTCCGAAGAGGATGCACTGGAGACACTCGAAGAAGCCTTGCCCTGGCGTGAGCATTTCATCGGCGTGGGCCTGGACTCCAGTGAAGTCGGTCACCCGCCTGAAAAGTTCGCCCGTGTGTTTGCCCGCGCCCGCGAGATGGGCCTGCACGTGGTGGCCCACGCAGGCGAGGAGGGGCCACCCGCCTACATCTGGAGCGCACTCGACACCTTGCATGTGGAACGCATCGACCACGGCGTGCAAGCCATCCACGATGCTGCGCTCATGAAGCGCCTGGCCGACAGCCAGATGCCGCTCACGGTCTGCCCGCTGTCCAACCTCAAGCTGTGTGTGTTCAAAAATCTGGCCGACCACAATCTGGGCCAGATGCTCGATGCTGGCCTGTGCGTGACCGTCAACTCGGACGACCCGGCCTACTTTGGGGGCTACCTGAACGAGAACTACCTGCAGACCTTTGCCGCGCTGCACCTGAGTGCCCAACAGGCCTACAGGCTGGCGGCCAACAGCATCGAATCGAGCTTCGCGCCAGAGGAAGACAAACACCGCTGGATGCACGAGCTCAAACAGTGCTTTGCGCGGTTCACCGAGCAGGATTAATGCGCAACATAACTTCTGAACTGTGCTTGATTCGTCTGGCATACTTTTGACGTAGCCACTTTGTGGTGGCGTAGTGCCAATTGAATTCATGACTCCTACTAAAATAACCCTCTCCCAGCTCGAAAGCTTCCTGTTCAAGTCTGCCGACATCCTGCGCGGCAAGATGGACGCCTCTGAATACAAGGAATTTATTTTCGGCATGCTGTTTCTCAAACGCATGTCGGACGAGTTTGACCTCAAGCGCTCCCAAATCCGCAAAGACTATGCGCACCTGAAAGACCAGCCCGAACTGCTGACCGAGTTGCTGGAAGACAAAGCCACCTACGGCGAAACTTTCTTTGTGCCCGTGCGTGCCCGCTGGAATGAGTCTTGGCTCGATGAAGAGGGCAACGAAGTCCCCGCACTCAAGGACCTCAAGCATGACATAGGCAACATGCTCAACAAAGCCATTGCGGCGGTGGAGGATGAAAACGACGCACTCAATGGCGTGCTCAAGAACAACATCGACTTCAACGCCGTCAAAGGAAAAACCAAGGTGCCCGATGCCAAGTGGAAAGAGCTGCTCGACCACTTCAGCCAGCCGCAGTTTGTGCTGGTCAACGACAACTTTGAGTTTCCCGACCTGCTGGGAGCGGCCTACGAATACCTGATCAAGTTCTTTGCCGACAGCGCGGGCAAAAAAGGCGGCGAGTTCTACACGCCTGCCGAGGTGGTGCGCCTGCTGGTGCAAATCACCAAGCCGCAAGCGGGCCACGAAATCTATGACCCCACGGTGGGCTCGGGCGGCTTTTTGATCCAGGCTCACCAATACGTGGAAGAGCAGGGGCAAAACGCCAACGATCTGGCCCTGTATGGCCAAGAAGTCAAAGGCGATGTCTGGTCCATCAGTGTGATGAACATGATCCTGCACAACGTCACCCGCTTCACCATTGAAAACGGCGACACCCTGGAAGACCCGCTCTTGTTGGACGGCAACAGCCTGCGCAAATTTGACCGTGTGTTGGCCAACCCCCGTTCTCGCAAAACTACAACCGCGCCACCGTCAAACACCCCAGCCGCTTTCGCGAGTGGTGCCCCGAGACCGGCAAAAAAGCCGACCTCATGTTTGTGCAGCACATGCTGGCCAGCCTCAAGCCCAACGGGCACATGGCCACCGTCATGCCGCATGGCGTGCTGTTCAGGGGCGGCAAAGAAAAGCTCATCCGCGAGCTGCTCATCAACGACGACGTGATCGAAGCCATCATCAGCCTACCGCCGGGTTTGTTTTACGGCACGGGCATTCCGGCTTGCGTCATCGTCATCAACAAAAACAAGCCCGACAGCCTCAAAGACAAGGTGCTCTTCATCAATGCCGACCGCGAATACGCCGAAGGCAAAAACCAAAACAAGCTGCGCCCCGAAGACATTGAAAAAATCGACCATGTGCTCACACACAAATTGGCGCTGCCCCAATACAGCCGCCTGGTGAGCAAGACCGAAATCGTGGACGAGCACGACTGCAACCTCAACATTCGCCGCTATGTGGACAACACCCCCGCGCCCGAACCCGAAGACGTGCAGGCACACCTGCTGGGCGGCTTGCCCGACAACGAGGTCAACGGCGTGCGCGTGCAAACCGCACTCGGCCAGTTTGGCCTGAGCACCCCAACCCTGTTTGCCCCCGAGCGCAGTGGCTACTGGCGCTTTGTCGATGGCGTGGCCACCCAGGCCGACATCAAAACAACGGTGGACGCACAAGCCCCCGTGCAAGCCACCCTGGCCAAGCACAGCGACGCGCTGGCCACTTGGTGGCAAGTGGCACAAAACGACTTTGCCCAGCTGCGCAGCGGTAAAAAAATGCCCGAGGTGCGCCAAGAGTTGCTCAGCACCCTCAAAGAAAAGCTCATGCCGCTGGGCGTGCTGGACGAATTCAAAAGCGCGGGCGTGTTCGTCAACTGGTGGCAGCACATTCGCTACGACCTCAAAACTGTGGTCTCCACCGGCTGGCACCACAGCCTGATTCCAGACAGCTACCTCATTGCCGCGTATTTCCAAAATGAAGCCGATGGCTTGGCCCTGCTCGAAGCCAAACTCTCAGAAGCCCAGGGTGAGCTGGCCGAAGCTGTAGAGGCCGCCCAAGAAGCCGTGGCCTACGAGGCGGATGAGGATGAGACCGTCAACGCCGCTGCCATCAAGAAGGCGCTAAAAGAAGCACTCGATGACCTGGAAGGCAGCCAAGGCGCCAGCGCCACCAAAGAACGCGAGCTGCTGAAAAGCCACGACAAAGCCATTGCCACGCTGGAAAAGACCATCAAGGAAGTGAAAGCCACCCTCAAGGTGTTAGGCGATGAGCTGGAATTCAAAATCTTGCTCAAGCGCCAAGGCGCAGACGAGGTGAAGGCCGAAAGCCAGCAACTGCTCGCCACCATCAAGGCTCAATTGGCCAACTTGAGCGAAGCCAAGAAGGACGAGAAAAAACAAATCACCGCGTTGCGCAAAGACCAAGCCGCGCTGAACGCCCGCATCCAGCGCGCCGATCAGGTGCTGGCCAACATAGGTGGGCAACTGACCGACGAGCAAGCCAAAACCTTGATTTTGAAAAAGCTGCACGACCTGGCCACGGCCGAGTTGCATCGCTACCTGAACGCCGAAAAGCGCCAGTTGATTGCTGTGCTGGAAAACCTTTGGAACAAGTACGCCGTTTCAAGCCGTGCGCTGGAAGATGAACGCAGCAAGACCTTGAAAACCCTGGACGCGTTCATGGCTGGGTTGGGGTATTTGAAATGACGGCTTTGAATCTTGCTTCGCTCAAGGTCAAAGATGTGGTGACCTTTGCAAAAGGCAAGCCACCCGCAGCGCAGCCGTACTTCGGTAAAGATGCAGAGGTCTATCTCACGCCTGAATATTTGCGCGGCGGTGTGGGGACAGAGCCAATCAAGGCGCATAAAAATGCGGCGCGTGTTCGAAGTGGTGAGACCATCGTTCTATGGGACGGATCGAATGCCGGCGAAGTCTTCAAGGCCAAGGCTGGCGTTTTGTCTTCCACCATGGTTGAACTTCAACCCGATGATTCGTTCACGGCAGACTATTTTTACTATGCGATGAAGGGATGGGAGGGATATTTAAAAGGTCAAACATCAGGCTCTGGTATTCCGCATGTCGATAAAGAAGTCATAGGCAAATTGGACTTGTTGGCTTTCTCGAAACCCGAGCAATCCAAGATTGCAGAAATCCTAGCCACCGTCGACCAAGCCATCGAACAAACCGAAGCCCTGATCGCCAAACAACAGCGCATCAAAACTGGCCTGATGCAAGACCTGCTCACACGCGCCATCGACGAACTCGGCCAACTGCGCACCGAACAAACCCATGCCTTCAAAGACTCCCCGCTCGGACGAATTCCGGTGGAGTGGGGTGTTCAAACCCTGGAATCCGTTTCCGAATTTGTGACAAGTGGCTCGCGTGGATGGGCTCAGTACTACGCCACTGAGGGCGCGCTTTTCTTGCGCATAGGAAATTTGACGCGAAAGCACATCAACATGCGCTTTGACGATGTGATTCGAGTGAGTCCACCCGCGTCTTCGGAAGGCGAAAGAACTGCGGTCAAAAAAGATGATTTGCTGATTTCGATTACTGCTGATCTTGGGATTGTTGCGGTTATCCCCGATGGGTTTGAGACTGCATACGTCAATCAACACATTGCATTAACACGTCTGGATCATTCCCGGGCAAATGCCCGCTTTGTCTGGTGGTTTTTGAATGGTCAATTGGGGCAAGCCCAGTTTGATAAATTGAACGAATCTGGAGCGAAAGCCGGCCTGAATTTACCGTCAATTAAAAATCTACAAATACCCGTGCCTCCATTGGATGAGCAGGTGAAAATTGCTCAGGCAATTGATGCCGCAACCAAAAAAACGGATGAGTTTCATGCGCGGTTGATCAAGTGTCAGTCTTTGAAGCGCGCCCTCATGCAAGACCTGCTCACAGGCCGCAAGCGCGTTGTCGATTTATTGCTCGCTGAGGTGGCTGCTTGATGGCTGCAGCTAACGAAAGCGCTACGGTTGTCGTACCTTCTGTGCTCGATCTGACACACGAGGAGGCGCGTACATTTTTTCTGAAGCAAGAAAGCTATTGCAATTTCGAGCTGCCTTCTTATTTCCAATTTTCGAAGATGCTTTTGAGCATTAGTAAAAATTTGAAAGGCAAAGATTTCAAAAGTTTTCTGGCCGCAAACTGCAGCCCAAGAGACTTTGATGATGTCAGTCACACCATTCTTCAGAACAAAGATGGAAGGTATGGATGGCGATCAATGCAGTTGATTCATCCGGCCCTCTATGTGAGGTTGGTACATCTGATTACTGAAGAGCAGGCGTGGGCAGAGATAGGGCAACAATTTCAGAATTTTTTTGCCAATGAAAAAATCATTTGCTTGAGCTTGCCCGTTAAGAGCACTGAGGGTAAAGATAAAGCGGCACAAATTCTTCAATGGTGGCAAGAGGTCGAGCAGCGATCAATCGAGTTAGCGCTTGAATTCGAACACATCACGCATACAGACATCACTGATTGTTATGGCTCGATTTACACGCACTCGATTGCTTGGGCGCTTCATACAAAGGAAACAGCAAAAAAGCAGCGCAAAGAGCACTCGCTGATTGGGAATGCCGTAGACGATTGCTTGCAAGACATGCAACATGGACAAACCAACGGAATTCCAGTCGGCTCTGTGTTAATGGATTTCATTTCTGAAATTGTGCTGGGCTACGCGGACCTTGGCATTTCTAAGCGTATTGAGAATTTGGAAATCGAAGATTACAAAATTCTCCGATACCGAGATGACTATCGGATCTTTGTCAACAACCCTTTGGAGGGTGAGTCGATTCTGAAAATCATTGCCGAAGTTCTGAGTGAACTGGGGCTCAAGTTGTCTTCTTCAAAGACGCGCTTGTCGAATTTGGTGATCAGAGATTCTGTGAAGGCGGACAAACTGTCATGGTTGAAATCCAAGCAGGGGCACAACGGTCTTCAAAAGCACCTGATGTTGATCCATGATCTTTCGGAAAGCTACCCAAACTCTGGCAGCTTGATACGTGCTTTGTCAGATTTCCAGCGACGCATTGTGGGTAAAAAAATATCCGGGAGCAGTGTGCTGCCAATGATCTCTATTGCTGTTGACATCGGCATGCGGAATCCCAAGGCACATCCCTTGATCGCGGCCATTTTGAGCAAGTTGCTTGCTGGCCTGGGAAGCGATGAGTTGCGGATGGATGTTTTTGGAAAAATCCGAAAGCGATTTTCATCGGTGCCCAACACAGGACATCTGCAAATCTGGTTGCAGCGGATTTCTGTAACGTTTGATCAAGCCTTGCAGTTTGATGAGCCCTTGTGCCAATTGGTTGCTGGCGATGATGTCGATCTATGGAGCAACGATTGGATTGGCTCCACCAAATTGAAAGGCCTGATCAAACCGGAAAATATTGTGAATAGAAAAGCTCTGGCAGAAATGGAAGAGGTTATTGCTAGCAACGAAGTCCAGCTGTTTGATTACTGAGGCGAGAACGTATGGAATCCCAGCACACCGAATGGAAAGAAACCTGGCGCGATGACTATCTGCGCTGGGTGTGCGGCTTTGCCAACGCGCAGGGCGGGCGCTTGCTGCTGGGGGTGAATGACCAAGGGCAGGTGGTGGGCTTGCCCGATGCGGCGCGGCTGCTGGAAGACTTGCCCAATAAGGTGCGCGACCTGCTGGGCATGGTGGTGGATGTGAACTTCCACACCGAGAATGGTTTGCCTTACATCGAGGTGGTGGTGCAACCCTATGCCAACCCCATCAGCTACCGGGGCCACTACTACATGCGCAGCGGCAGCACGCTGCAAGAGCTCAAGGGTGCGGCGCTGGACCGCTTTTTGTTGGGCCGCCAAGGCCACACTTGGGACGGCGTGCCACTGCCGCAGTTTGGTTTGGCCGATGTGTCGGCGCAGGCCATGGCGCGGTTTCGGCAACTGGCGCAGCGCAGTGGCAGGCTGGACGCCGAAACGCTGGCCGAGAGCGATGCCCAGCTGCTGGACAAGCTGCGCCTGAAAGACGGCGCTTATTTCAAGCGTGCCACGGCCTTGCTGTTTGCCGCCGACCCGCAGCGCTTTGTGACCGGGGCGTTTGTGAAGGTGGGTTATTTCGAGTCGGAGACCGAGCTGCTCTACCACGACGAGGTGGAGGGTGACTTGTTCCACCAGGTCAAGCACACGCTGGACTTGCTGCTGACCAAGTACCTGAAAGCCGTCATTTCTTACGAGGGCATTGTGCGGGTGGAGACTTTTCCGGTGCCGCGTGCGGCGCTGCGCGAAGCACTGCTGAACGCGCTGGTGCACCGCGACTATGCGGTGACCGCGCCGGTGCAGATCAGGGTGTACGAAGACCGCTTGCGCATCTGGAATCCTGCGGTGCTGCCCGAGGGCTGGACACTGGACACATTGCTGGGCGCGCATTCATCCAGCCCCTACAACCCGGCCATTGCCAATGCGTTTTTCAGGGCTGGCGAGATTGAGGCCTGGGGGCGTGGGGTGGAGCGCATTTTTGCGGCGTGCGAGGCCGCGGGCACGCCCAAGCCGGTGCTGCGCTATGACCCGTATGACATGTGGCTGGAGTTTGCGTTTGACCCAGCGTATTTGAAAGCGCTGGGCGGGGGTAAGCCACGAACCGAACAAGGCGAGGCCCAAGTCACCCCCGAAGTCACCCCCGAAGTCACCCCCGAAGTCGCACGCATGCTGGCGGTGGTCGTTGGAGAGATGAGCCGCACGGAGTTGATGGCTGTTTTGGGCCTGAAAGATGAAAAGCATTTCCGCACCCATTACCAGCAGGCGGCTTTGGCGGCGGGTGTGTTGGAAATGACAGTGCCCGACAAACCGCAAAGCCGACTTCAAAAATACAAATTGACTGCCTTAGGGAGGCAGTGGCTGGAGAAGAACAAGCCATGAGCAAGTTGAACGCACAAAGCATCAAACTCGACGAACGCAACCATGTGGAGGTGCCGCTGCTCGACCAGCTCAAAGGGCTGGGCTGGGAGGTGCTGGACCTGGATACCCAGCAAACACCGGCGCAGACGTTTCGCACCAGCTTGACCGAAGTGCTGATGCTGCCGGTGCTGCGGGCGCAGATGAAGGTGCTGCAGCCCTGGCTGCAAGACGACCAGGTGGAAGATGCCATTCGGCAGTTGCAGGCGTGGCCCGGCAAGAACCTGCTGCAAAACAACCAGCATGTGTTTCGCCTGCTGCAAGAGGGCGTGAGTGTGGGCGAGAATCGCGCCACGGCCGAAAAAAGCCCCACGGTGCGCTTTGTTGACTTTGAGCATGTGGCCAACAACCGCTTCATGGCGGTGTGCCAGTTCAAGGTACGCATTCGGGGCACCGAGCACCACATCATTCCGGACATGGTGCTCTTTGTGAATGGCTTGCCCTTGGTGGTGATTGAGGCCAAATCGGCCAAGGTCAAAGACGCCTTGCCCGAAGCGTTTGACCAGCTGATGCGCTATAGCGAGCAGCGCGGCAGCAAAGGCGAGGGCAGTGCGGAGCTGTTTGCGTACAACCAGTTTTTGGTGGTGACTTGCCGCAACGAGGCCAAGTTCGGCACGATCACCACGCACAACGAAAAGCATTTTTACCGCTGGTCCGACCCCTATCCGCTGAAGCTGGAAGACTTGCAACACGGCAGCAGCAGCCCCAACGACCAACAGCGTTTGGTGGCGGGAATGATGGCCCACGCGAACTTGCTGGGTATTGTGCGCACGTTCACCATCTTCAACATCAGCGACAAGGGTGAGCTGATCAAGGTGGTGGGGCGTTACCAGCAGTTCCGTGCCGTAAGGCTGGCGGTGCAGCGTTTGCTCAATGGCAAAAACGCGCGCGAGCGCAGCGGCATCATTTGGCACACGCAGGGCAGCGGCAAGTCTTTGACCATGATGTTCATGGTGCGCGAGATGTACCGCCACGCCGCACTGGCGAAGTGGAAAGTGGTGTTTGTGACCGACCGCACGCAGCTGGAAGACCAGTTGAGCGAGACCAGCCAGAGCATTGGTTTTCAGGTGAAGGTGGCAGACAGCATCAAGAAGCTCAAGGAGTTGTTGGCCAGCGATGCCTCTGACTTGGTGATGGCCATGATTCACAAGTTCCGCGAGGCGGATTTGGAGGCGACCTTTCCCGAGCTGAACACGAGCCACCACATTTTGGTGATGACCGACGAGGCGCACCGCTCGCAGTATTCGAAGTTGGCCGCCAACCTGGACAAAGGCATTCCGAATGCTTCACGCATTGGCTATACCGGCACGCCGATTGACAAGACCGAAAAAGTGTTTGGCGATTACATCGACAAGTACACAATGCGCGACGCCATTGAGGATGGCGTGACGCTGGAGATTGTGTACGAGGGCCGCACGCACAACGCAGAGGTGCCAGACAAGGCAGGCATGGATGCCAAGTTTGCCGATGTGTTCAGCGACTACAACATCGATGAGCGTTTGACGGTGTTGGGCTTTGGCTCTCGCGCTGCGTATTTGGAGGCTGAGACCACCATCAAGGCCAAGGCCGAAGACATGGTGAAGCACTATTTGATGCATGTGTTCCCCAATGGGTACAAGGCGCAAATCGTGGCGTCGTCTCGCGAGGCAGCGGTACGCTACAAAAAGCATGTGGATGCTGCGCTGCTGGCGTGCATCAAGGATGCAGAAGAAAAAGAGGCCAATGCTGCCGACTTGGAAAAGCTCAAGCGGCTCAAGAGCGATGTGGTGATTTCAGGCAGCCACAACGACGAACTGCACCTGAAGGCGTTCACTGACAGCAGCAAGCACGAGGCCATCATCAAGAGCTTCAAGCTGCCACTGGGCAAAGAGGACGACAACGGAGTCAATGGCGATGTGGGCATTGTGATTGTCAACAACATGCTGCTGACCGGGTTTGATGCGCCGATTGAGCAGGTGATGTACCTGGACAAGGTGATTGTGGCCCATGGCCTGCTGCAAGCGATTGCCCGCGTGAACCGTGTCGGTGGTGCAACCAAGGACAAAGGGTTTGTGGTGGACTACGTGGGCATTGGCCACCACCTGAAAAAAGCGCTCGACTCCTACGATGAACGTGAGCAAAAAGAGTTGACGGGGGCGCTGAGCTTTCCTGAAGACGAGTTGCGTGCTTTGCAGGACAGTCATGCGCAGATCAAGGCTTTTTTGGAAAAGCATGGTTTGGCCGATTTGGGCGACCATGACGCTTTCTTTGATGTTTTCTACGATGAAGACATTCGCTTCGAGTTCATGGCCTTGTTCAAGGCGTTTACCAAAAACCTGAACCTCGTTTTTCCTGCCAGGCAGGCCCTGGACCGCATGGGCGACTACAACGCGCTGGCTGCGATCAATGAGTTGGCGGCCAAGCACTTTCGGGACGAGCGTTTGAGCATGAAGGGCATTCCGCCCAAGCTGCGCCAGATTACGGATGCGTATTTGGTGTCCAAGGGTATTGATGTGAAGGTCAAGCCGATTTCAATCCTGGATCAGGACTTCCAGAAAGAGGTCAAGAAGCACGACCGCACCCGAACCAAAGCCGCAGCGATTGAGCATGCCGTGCGCAACCATCTGGATGTGGAGCTGGACGATGACCCAGAATTGCAGGCTTCGTTTGCGGAGGCTTTGGCGCAAATCTTCCAAGAGTTTGCCAACAACTGGGCCAAGATTTACGAGGAACTGGAAAAGCTGCGGCAGCGCATCATCAGCGCCAGCCAAGAGCCCACTTATGGCCTGAGCAAGAAGAAGCAGATGCCATTTTTTCGCATGCTGCGCAAGGAGATTTTTGGCGATGCCCCCGTGCCTGGTGGCATAACGGTTGCTGACAGACCCACACCCGCTTTGGGGTGGACCGAGGAGTCGCAGGTCAGTGCATTGGTCACGCTGACCCAACACGTGTATGCCGAGATTGAGAAGGAACTGAAGCTGACCGGGTTCTGGGAAAGCATCCCGGCCCGGAACAAGTTGGTGGCGGATTTGCAAAAGACGCTGCTGCAGTCGGAGTTTGTGGCATTGCCCAATCTGGTGCGCAACCGCAAACACATCATCAGCCGCATGATGGAGATTGCTGAAAAGAACAACGATCTGATTCAGTACGCTGTCGAATGAATCTAATTTACACCACTGTTCGCTCTGCCAAGAGGAAAAAGCTCACCATCACGGTGGAGCGTGACAGCTCTATCATTGTGCAAGCTCCCGAACATGCGACGGATGAAGCCATTGATCGCGTTGTCCAGGCCAAGCGTCAATGGCTGCACGCAAAGTTGAAAGAGGCACCTAAATACCAAGCGCGGCCACATGCACCGGGTAAAGAGGTCGTCAATGGCGAGTCTGCTTTGTATCTTGGGCAGGAGTACCCCATCACGCTCTCGGTTGCTGAGGCTAAAGAGATCATTTTTGAGCGTGGGTTTGTGGTCCCGGCACAGGATCAGGTGCAGGCTAGGAAGTCGCTTCGGGATTGGTATGGGCAGCAAGCCAAGGACGTGATCTTGCCGCGTGTGAGTCGGTTCGCCAATGAGTTGGGAGTGCACGTTGCGCAGACCAGCATCGTGGACGACAAGTTGCGCTGGGGCGCGTGTACGGCCAAGGGCAATATCCGGTTGAACTGGCGATTGATCAAAGCACCGATGCCGGTGATTGACTACGTTGTCGTGCATGAGCTTGCTCATCTGCTGGAAAGTAATCACACCCTCAATTTTTGGAGCATTGTCAGAGCTAAGGTCCCCGGTGCTGAAAAGTCCAAGGCATGGCTTAAGGCGCATGGCCAGCTTTTGGAAGAGGAAATTTGAAGTTGTAAAATCACCGCAAAACCCGCTGCCCCGGCGGGCTTTGTTTTGTTCAATCTCCGGGGCCATGTAGAGGACTACCATGTACAAAAACCTCGCTGCCACGCTCGTGGCCGCCTGCTTTTTTCTCACCGGCGCTCAGGCGCAAACTCCCTCCCCATCTAGCGGGCCTGTCAAGGCCGGTTTTGTTTACGTCTCGCCTATCACCGATGCGGGCTGGACGAAGCAACACGACGAAGGCCGCAAGGCTGTCGAGAAGGCTTTGGGCAACAAAGTCAAAACGACCTTTGTGGCCGATGTGGCCGAAGGGGCCGATGCCGAGCGCGTGATCCGCGATCTGGCACAGCAAGGCCATCAGATCATCTTCACCCCCAGTTTTGGCTACATGGAGCCCACGCTCAAGGTGGCCAAGGACTTTCCGAATGTGAAGTTTGAATCGGTCACCGGCTACAAGACAGCCGCCAACGTGGCTGCGTCCAATGCCCGCTATTACGAAGGTCGCTATCTGGCGGGCATCGCGGCAGGGCGTATGACGAAGACGAATGTCGCCGGTTATGTGGCGGGCTTCCCGATTCCCGAGGTGCTGCAGGGCATCAACGCTTTCACTTTGGGCATGCGCTCGGTCAACCCTCAGGCTAGCGTCAAAGTGGTCTGGCTCAACGCCTGGTTTGACCCACCGAAGGAACGTGAGGCGGCCATGGCCTTGTTCAATCAGGACGTGGATGTGATCGCGTTTCACACCGGCTCCACGGCCGTAATGGCCGCTGCGCAAGAGCGCGGCAAGATGGCCGTGGCCTACCACTCGGACATGCGCAAAGTGGGGCCCGATGCCCAGATCATTGCGGTCACGCACCAGTGGGGTGACTACTACACTCGCCGTGTCAAGGCGGTCATGAACGGCAGCTGGACTTCGGGCACCGTGTGGGGAGGCGTGAAGGAAGGCATGGTCCGCGTGGGCGACTTTGGCCCTCAGGTGCCCAAGAAGGTGCAGGATGAAGTGCTGGCCAAACAAAAACAAATGGGTGCAGGCAAGCTGCACCCCTTCACAGGTCCGATCACCGACAACGAGGGCCACAGCGTGCTGGCCGCCGGCCAGCAGTTGAGCGACGAGCAAATCCTATCGATGAACTACCTGGTCGCGGGTGTGGTCGGCAAGGTCAGCCGCTGAGGCTGACCTTTTCACCCATCAGGGGGCCAACTGCTTGAGCAGAGCCTGCAGGTTGCTGGCCTGACCCAGGCCCCAGCAGGCATCGAGCACGCTTTCCACTTTCGACTCACCCAGGATCGGGTCGGCCAGATTGTGGAACTTGGCCTCCAGATCGGCGTCGGTCATGGGGCGCTGCAGTGAGCCAATCGCGTGCTCGACATGCACCTGCACGTTGCGGCCGCCCTTGAGGGTGGCGGTGACGTAAACGCTTTCTTCGCGCACCGAGGTGTCGACCACGGCCTGCACCTTGCGGCGCAGGGCCACCACGTCTTCGCGCGTGACGATGTGGTCGGCAAACTCTTCTTCGCCAGCGCGGCCAAAGATCAGGCCCGCTGCGCAGCCGTGGTAAACGCTGAACTTGCCTTGCAGGCCGTCTTGCGGTTCTTTTTTGCCGGTCAGCTCCAGCACCAGCGGGTGCACACGCAGTTCGATTTTGTCCACCTCATCGGCCTTCACGCCTTGGGCGCGCAACTGCGCGCAGGCGTCGATGCTGGGGTGGATCACGATGCCGCAGGCAAACGGTTTGTAGGCGTTGAAACTGATTTCGAAACGCTGGCCCAGCTCGTCCTGTGCTTCGCGCCAGTCGTACTTGGTGGACAGCACCTGTGCCCAGCCGCGCGGGGCTTCGAGTGCGCGGGCGCTCGATGTGAAGCCTTTTTGCGCGAGCAAAGCGGCCATCAGGCCAGCACGCGCTGCACCACCGGGGTGGAAGGGTTTGGTCATGGTGCCGAACTGTTCGCGCAAGCCGATGGGTTGCGAAGCGGCAATGCCCAGCGCCATGGTGGTCTGGTCTGCGTTCAGGCCCAAAAGGCGCGCGCAGGCGGCGGCGGCACCCAGCGTCCCGGTAGAGCCGGTGATGTGCCAGCCGCGGTCGTAGTGCTGGGGGTAGACCAGGTTGCCCATGCGGCAAGCCACGTCGATGCCCAGCACCAGCGCGTCGATCACCTGGCGGCCCGAACTGCCCTGGTGCTCGGCCAGCGCCATGATGGCCGAAGCCACGGGGCCAGCGGGGTGGATGATGGTTTTGAGGTGGGTGTCGTCAAAGTCAAAAGTGTGTGACGAGATGCCGTTGATCAGGGCGGCACTGGCCATGTCGACGCGCTCGTTGCGCCCGGCCAGGGTGGCCTGAGGTGCGGGCTGCAGCATCTGGGTGGCTGCCAGGGCCGCGTCAACCGCTTCGTGGCGGGCCGCGCCGATCGCGCAGCCGAGCCAGTTCAGGAAGGTGCGGTGCGCTTCGTGTTCGACGGCGTCACTCCAGCCTTTGCTGGGGTGCTTGGCCACGAACTCGGCCAGTTGGCGGGTGATGGCCGGTGCGTTGTGGTCGGCGGTGACGCTGGTGTTGACGGTCATGGTCTTTCCATTCAATAAAAAATCGGGTGTTCAGGCATCGAGGTTGATGTTGCGTTTGCGGGCGAGTTCGATCCAGCGGGCCAGGTCTTTCTTCAGGTAGTCCCCAAACTGACCGGGGTTCATGGGCATCAACTCGATCGCTTCGGCACTGAGCTTTTCGCGGAAGTCCGGCTGGGCCAAGACCTGGACCAAGGCATCGTTGAGTTGTTTCACGATGGGCGCGGGCATGCCAGCGGGGCCGACAATGCCGTACCACTGCTGGGCATCAAAGCCGGGGACGCCCGCTTCTTCCATGGTGGGCACGTCTTTCAGGGCGGGGTGGCGCTGGTTGCCGGTCACAGCCAAGGGGCGCAAACGGCCACTGCGGATGTGGGGCAGCGCTGCGGCCAGACCCGGGAACATGGCCTGGGTCTGGCCCGCGATCACGTCGGTGGTGGCGGGCGCAATCCCGCGGTAGGGGATGTGCACCATGAAGGTGTCGGTTTGCAGCTTGAACAGCTCGGCTGTGAGGTGGGTGAGCGAGCCTGCCCCGGCCGAGCCGTATGAGACGCGCCCGGGATTCTTCTTCACGTACTCGATGAAGGCCTTGACGTCCTTGATGGGCAGAGCCGCGTTGACCACCAGCACATTCGGGGTGGCGCCGATCATGCCGATGGGCGTGAAATCCTTGATCGGGTCATAAGGGAGCTTGCGTGTGGCGGGCGCGGTGGCGTGGGTGGACACATAACCCTGCATCAGGGTGTAGCCATCGGCGGGCGAGCGCGCCGTGGTCTGGGAGGCGATCACGCCGCCACCGCCGCCCAGGTTCTCGACCACCATGGCTTGACCCAACACTTTGCCCAAACGGTCGCACACGGTGCGGCCGACCATGTCGGAGCCGCCGCCTGCGGCCACAGGAACGATGTATTTGATTGGTTTGGCTGGATAGGGCGATTGGGCCCAAGTGCTGTCAGGCAGCGCCAACAGCAAAGGGGCGGATTGAAGCAAGGTCCGACGTTTCATGGCTTGTCTCCTGAAGATTCTTGTGACCGCGTTGCAGGCACTGAGGTGCTCTTTTGCAAGCGTTTGAAGGCGCTGCTCACATGTTGTGTGAGCAGTTGGCGGGCCTGGTCGGCGTCGCCTTGTGCAATGGCCTGCGCGATGCTGGTGTGCTCCGTGATCGAGCTTTGCATGCTCAGGCCCTGTGACAGGCTTTTGAGCCGTGCCAAGTGCAGTTTCTGAACCACGTCCCGGTAGGTGCTGGCCAGTGGCTGGTTGCACGCAGCCTCAATGATTCGCCAGTGAAATTGCAGGTTTTCGGCGTAATAGGCCGTCACGTCTTGCCGGGTGGCGGTGGCCTGCATGGCCGCGATCGAGGTGGACAGCCCCATGGTCAGATGCTTGCGCTGCGCAGCAGGCAAGGCTGCCACTTTGGCTCCGGCAAAGCCGTCCAGCAGGCTGCGCATTTCGTACAGATCGAGCACCTCGGTGTCCTGGATTTCACGCACAAAGGTGCCCGAATGCTTGCGCGATGTCACCAGCCCGGAGCTTTCGAGCTCACGCAAGGCTTCGCGCACGGGGACGCGCGACACCTGCAGCCGGGCACAGACATCGGGCTCGTTGATCCGGTCGCCGGGGGCCAGATCGCCGCGCAGGATGCGCCCCAGCAGGTCTTCCCGCACGAGCTTGGCCAGCGAGGTGTCCCGCATGGTTTGCAGTCGCGCCGACGTGTCAGTGGTGATCCAGGGCAGCATGGTCAAAATCGGTGTTGGATGGTTAATCGTATACGAAATACGAAAAATCACCATCCGTCTTTGTCCGCGAGGTGACGGCGAAGGGCTTGGCCTGCATCGCCAAGGCTGAGGAAGAAGCGGCCTAAAATGCGGCATTCTTCCGAGGTGAACCGATGAGCATCAAGAGCGACAAATGGATCCGCCGCATGGCCGAGCAAAACGGCATGATCGAGCCTTTTGAGCCCGGTCAGATCCGCCAGAATGCTGCGGGCGAGAAAATCGTGAGCTACGGCACCAGCAGCTACGGCTACGACATCCGGTGTGCTCCCGAGTTCAAGGTCTTCACCAACATCTACAGCACGGTGGTAGACCCCAAGAACTTTGACGAAAAGAGCTTTGTGGACATCCACAGCGACGTCTGCATCATCCCGCCCAACAGTTTTGCACTGGCCCGAACGGTGGAATATTTCCGCATTCCGCGCAATGTGCTGACCGTGTGCCTGGGCAAGAGCACCTATGCCCGCTGCGGCATCATCGTCAACGTGACCCCATTCGAACCCGAGTGGGAAGGTTATGTGACCCTTGAATTCAGCAACACCACACCGCTGCCTGCCAAGATTTATGCCGGCGAAGGTTGTGCCCAGGTCTTGTTCTTCGAGAGCGACGAGGTCTGCGAGACCAGCTACAAGGACCGGGGCGGCAAGTATCAGGGGCAGGTTGGTGTGACTTTGCCCAAGACCTGACCGCCCGCCCCGAAGGGGCTAAAACGGTCGACAAGCCCAAAATGCGACAATAGAGGGCAATGACCACCCCTTACTCTCAATTGCCGCTGGCCCCCTCGCTGGCCAAAGCCGTAGCCGAAATGGGCTATGAAAACATGACGCCTATCCAGGAGCAGGCCATTCCGGTGGTCCTCACCGGGCAGGACGTCATGGGCGCAGCCCAGACGGGCACGGGCAAAACCGCGGCGTTTTCGCTGCCTTTGCTGCAACGCCTGCTCAAGCACGAAAACCCTTCCACTTCGCCAGCACGTCACCCTGTGCGGGCCTTGGTTTTGTTGCCCACGCGCGAGCTGGCCGACCAGGTGGCCCAGCAAATCAAGCTGTACGCCAAGTACACCCAGCTGCGCAGCGCCGTGGTGTTTGGTGGCATGGACATGAAGCCCCAGACGGCCGAGCTCAAAAAAGGCGTCGAGGTGCTGGTGGCCACACCCGGGCGACTGCTGGATCACATTGAAGCCAAAACCGCTGTTCTCAACCAGGTCGAGTACGTGGTGCTGGACGAGGCTGACCGCATGCTGGACATCGGCTTTTTGCCCGATCTGCAGCGCATCCTCTCCTACCTGCCCAAACAGCGCACCACGCTGTTGTTCTCCGCGACGTTCTCGCCCGAGATCAAGCGGCTGGCGGGCAGCTATCTGCAAAACCCGATCACCATCGAGGTGGCGCGTCCCAACGAAACCGCATCCACTGTCGAGCAGCGTTTTTACGCGGCGCAGGACGATGACAAGCGCCGCGTGATCCGCAAGGTGCTGAACGACCGCGGTTTGCATCAGGCGTTCATTTTCACGAACAGCAAACTGGGTTGTGGCCGTCTGGCCCGCTCGCTGGAGCGCGATGGATTCAAAACCGGCGCCCTGCACGGTGACAAGAGCCAGGACGAACGCCTCAAGGCCCTCGAAGCCTTCAAGAAAGGCGAAGTCAACCTGCTGGTCTGCACCGATGTCGCCGCCCGTGGTCTGGACATCAAGGACGTTCCCGCGGTTTTCAACTTCGACGTGCCGTTCAATGCCGAAGACTACGTGCACCGGATTGGCCGCACAGGCCGTGCTGGCGCCAGTGGCTTGGCGGTCACCTTGGTGGCCCCCAGCGACACCCGCCTGGTGGGTGACATCGAAAAATTGATCAAGAAGAAGATCGAGGTCGAGTCCATTGCGCTGGACGGTGATCGTCCACCTCGTGGTCGGTATGACGGTGAGCGTGGCCGCTTTGACGGTGAACGCAGCCGCCGTGACCATGACCGCGATCCGCGTGATGTGCTGGACGCACCTCGTGAGCGTCGTGGTGGTTTCCGTCCTGCGCCTGTGCCGCGTGATCCATTCTTCGACAAACCTTATGAGGCCCCTTCGGCAGATGCTCCAGCGGTCTGGGACTCCGGTCAAAGCACCATGCCGCGCTCGCCTGTGTCGGCCAACATCAAACCCAAGCGCAAAGTGGCGGCCTTGTTCAAAACCGGCGAATGACCTGACCTTTACCTGCCAGTTATCTGAATGACATGCAGGGCTGTCAGAATCGAAGGATGTTTGCAAAACTGCCTTCTTTGCCCTGGATGAAGCCGTCTGCGCTGATGTGCTCCATTTCTCCTTCTTCGGTGATGACCCGTAGCTTGCTGGCTGCGGGTCTGAGCAGCACCGTTTTCTCTGTACTGGCGCAAACCGCGCCAGCCAATGTCACTGACATGGGGCGTGTCGAGATCCGGAGCAACCGCGACAACGACACCGAAGTGCGGCGCGAATCGACGGCCGCCAAGATCGTCATCGGTCGCGAAGAGATCGAAAAGCAAGGCGACGCCACACTGGGCGATGTGCTCAAGCGCTTGCCCGGTGTCACCATCGGTGGTGCGCCCGGACGCGGCGGCGCCATCCGCATGCGAGGCCTTGGCAATGGCTACACCCAGATACTGATCGACGGTGAACGCATGCCGCCGGGTTTTTCGGTGGACCAGCTGACGCCCGAGCAGGTTGAAAAAATCGAAATCCTGCGTGCTCCGACCGCTGAAACGGGGGCGCGTGCCATTGCAGGCACCATCAACATCGTGTTGCGCGAAGGCCAGAAAGCCACACCGGATGACTTCAAGCTCACACGCAACATGGAGTACGGCTATGGCTCAAGCCAGCTCAACTGGGTGCACAACCTCAAGACCGAGCCCATCACCGGCACAGTCACGCTCTCGGCCATGGACAACTACCGGCACGACGAGAGCGCCACGGTGACCGAGTCCTCGCTCATCACGGACCGTTTGCGTGAGGTCAGCAGCCTGGCTCACCGCAAAGGCATTCACGCCAATGCCCGCCTGCAATGGAAAGGCGAGCAAGGCCGCAGCCTGGTGTTGACCCCTTTTGTCGTGTATTCCGAATTTGACAACCGGGGGCAGATCGCGGTGCGCACCACCGAGGGCGCGTCGGTGTCGGATGCCGCGCAAACACTGAGCAACAGCCGCTTCACCATGGCCCGGCTCAATGGGCAATGGACAGAACGCCTCTCGGCCGATGACCGGCTGGAGGTGCGCTTTGGCGCAGGGCAGACCACCTACGACTACCGCATGGATCAGACCGGGGCGACGGGGCTGACCACCGCCAGTGGGCAGCCGCTGTTGCGCAATGGCTTTGAAACCCAGAACTTTGTGGACAAGAGCTACAGCCTGAATGGCAAGTGGACCCGTGCGCTGGACAATGGCCACCAGATCGTGAGCGGTATCGAGCTGGAGTCCGTCCAGCGTGACGAGCAAGGCAATGCGGCATTGGCCGAGGACGGCGGTAACCTCACAGCCAGCACACGCCGCTGGGCGATTTACACGCAAGACGAGTTCAAGATCAACCCGCAATGGTCGGCTTATGGCGGCTTGCGCTATGAAAGCCTGCTGACCGAAGGCACGGTCAATGGCGTGCTCAAGCACAACGACAGTTCGGTCTGGACGCCGCTGCTGCACGCGGTCTACAAGCCCGATCCGCAAAAGCGCGATCAGATCCGCATGAGCCTCACGCGCAGCTACAAGACGCCCACGCTCTACCAGTTGGTGGCGCGCTATGTGCCTTCACTGGGTGAGAACAGCTGGACACAGGCAGACCGCACCGGCAACCCGGACCTCAAGCCCGAGCTGGCGACCGGGGTGGATCTGGCCTTCGAGCGGTATCTGGAACAAGGCGGTCTGCTCAGTGCCAATGTGTTTCGCCGCAACATCAGCAACCTGATCCGCGCGACCACCAGCTACAACAGCAGCACCGGGCGTTATGTTTCATTGCCCACCAACGTGGGTGACGCCATCACGCAGGGCCTGGAGCTGGAGGCGAAGTTCCGTCTGGACCAGTGGTTCGCAGGCGCTTTGCCTGTGGATGTGCGGGCCAATGCCAGCTTTTTTCACTCCAGAGTGCTGGACGTGCCCGGCCCTGACAACCGGCTGGACCAGCAGCCCGACATGACCGCCAACCTGGGCGGCGACTATCGCCTGCGAGGCCTGCCTTTGACACTGGGGGGCAATGTCAACTGGAACCCGGCTTATGACACCCGTCGCACCGAGCAGCAGTGGGTGTACCAGGGCGCCAAGCGCGTGACGGATGTGTATGGCCTGTGGAAGCTGTCCCCCTCGGCGGGTTTGCGGCTGACCGTCAGCAACCTGACGCCACTGGACTACATCACGGGTTCAACCTTCCGCAGTGGCGGCCAGTACGAGTCGGCGACCACCACCGCACGCAACTGGCGCAACATCCAGCTGCGTCTGGAAATGAAAATCTGAGTCTGTGGGGGCGCAGGTCGACCCGTCAATCCAGTCCGTTGCGCCTGGCCAGCTCCACGAACAGACCTGAATGGTCCAGATCGCTCAGACCGTGGTCGATCGCCTGGGCATAGAGCTGCTCGAACAAGCCTGTGATGGGGGCTGAAAAGCCCAGACCCTGTGCCGTATCCAAAGCATTTCGCATGTCCTTGAGTTGCACGGTCATGCGGGCCCGGGGTGCAAAATCCCGATCCACCATGCGTTGGCCATGCAACTCCAGAATGCGACTCTGGGCGAACCCGCCGCCAATGGCCTCGCGGACCTTGGCCATGTCGGCACCGCCTTTGGCACACAAGAGCAGCGCCTCGGCCACGGCCCCGATGGTGATGCCCACGATCATCTGGTTGGCCAGTTTGGCCAGCTGTCCTGCGCCATGCGGGCCCACATGGGTGCTTTTGCCCAGGTGCTGTAGCACGGGCAAGGCCCTCGCCAGATCGGCCTCGTCGCCTCCGACCATGATGGCCAGTGTGCCGGCTTCGGCAGCCACGGTGCCCCCGGAGACGGGTGCGTCGAGGTGTTGCACGCCCAGCGCCTGCAATCGGGCGGCATGGTCGCGTGCCTCGGCGGGTTTGATGGAGGCCATGTCCACCACCAATGTGCCCGCACGCATGGCCGCCGCCGCGTTCAGACCGAACAGGACCTGTTCCACCACAGGGCCGTTTTCCAGCAAGCTGATCACGATGTCGGCTTCGCGCACCGCGGCCTGGACATCGGCATGGGCGTGCCCACCGAAAGGCAGCAAGGCCTGGGCTTTTTCAGGGCTGCGGTTCCAGACGTGAACCTGCAGACCGGCCTGGCACAGGCGGGTGGCCATGGGCAGGCCCATGCGGCCCAGGCCGAGGACGGCGACGGAGAGGGGTTGGGAAGAGCTCATGGGCCCGATTGTCACGGGTTTTGCAAGCCCGGGCAGTCGCTTGTGCCAAGATGGCAGGCAAACACCTGAAGGAGACTCACGATGCCGATCAAAGATGGCGCCTGGTACGACCGCATGTACAACAACCGGGCTTTGGTGCCTGACTTCGCCGACCATTTTGCACACTGGTCAACCGCCTCCGAGCAAGCCAGAAAAGAGCTGCCATGCCAGCTGGATGTGCGTTACGGGCCCGGCCCCAAGGAGACGCTGGACATCTTCCCGGCCGCCCGACCCGGCGCGCCGGTGGTGGTGTTCATTCACGGGGGCTACTGGCGCAGTCTGGACAAGGCCGATCACTCGTTCCTGGCGCCTGCCCTGCGCGACATGGGGGCCTGTGTGGTGGCTGTGAACTACGCGTTGTGTCCGGGCACGCCCGAGGTGCCTGTGACCATCCCCGACATCGCCTTGCAGATGACCCATGCGCTGGCCTGGGTGTGGCGCCACATCGGGCTGCACGGCGGCGACCGCCACAACATCACCGTGATCGGGCACTCCGCGGGCGGTCATCTGGCGGCCATGCTGCTCGCCTGCGACTGGAAAGACGTGGGCTCTGACTTGCCCACCCACCTGGTGACCAAGGCGATGTCCATTTCCGGTCTGTACGACCTGGAGCCGGTGCGCAAAACGCCGTTTGTGCAACCGGACCTGCGCATCACGCCTCAGCAGGTTCGACTGGCCAGCCCGGCCAAATGGCCGCACCCGCGCAAAGGGGTGCTCTACACCGTGGCAGGCGGTGACGAAAGCCCGGAATTTTTACGGCACAACCGCCTGATCCACCAGGCCTGGGGTCCGAAGACGGTGCCCGTGTGCGAAGACCTGCCGGGGCTCAACCATTTCAGCATCGTCACTGAACTCACGCGGGCAGGCAGCCGCCTGCATGCGCTCACGCAAAAACTGATCCAGCAGAAGCCGGCCTGAAACTGTCAGCCGGACACCGCTCTTTCATCCACAAAAAAGGCAAGCCAGGTGGCTTGCCTTTTTGTTGAGAGAGACCCGTGCTCAGGCAGGCAGAAAACGCTCCACCAGCAGCGACCAGAAAGCCGAGCCCACGGCCACGTTGTCGTCGTTGAAGTCGTAACCCGGGTTGTGCACCATGCAGGCACCGTGGCCGTCACCGGTGCCGTCCCCGTTGCCGATGAGCAGATAGCAGCCGGGCACATCTTCGAGCATGAAGGCAAAGTCTTCGCTGCCCGTCAATGCACGCGGATTGCGGGTCACGCGGTCCTTGCCCACCAGCTCTTCGGCCACTTGCTGCACGAAATCGGTTTCGTTCATGTGGTTGACCAGCACCGGATAACCGCGCTTGTAGTCGATGTGGGCCCGGACGTTGTAGCTCTGGGCCTGTGCGTGGACCAGATCGGTGATGCGTTTTTCAAGCAGCTCACGCACTTCGCGGTTGAGCGCACGCACGCTCAGGCGCAAGGTGGCCGATTGCGGAATCACGTTGTTGGCCACGCCCGCATTGAAGGCGCCCACGGTGATGACCGCCATTTCCTGCGGGTCCACATTGCGTGCCACGATGCTTTGCAGGCCCATGACGATGGCCGAAGCCGCCACCACCGGGTCGGCCGAGCGGTGGGGCACCGCGCCGTGGCCGCCTGTGCCTTCCACGGTGATGGTCACGTTGTCGGACGACGCCATGGCCGGGCCATCGCGCATCAGCAGATGGCCTTGCGGGTGGCCGGGCATGTTGTGCATGCCGAAAATCGCATCACAAGGGAACTGACTGAACAGGCCGTCATCCATCATCTTCTTGGCACCGCCCAGGCCTTCTTCGGCGGGCTGGAAGATCAGGTTCACGGTACCGGAAAAACTGGCGTTTTGCGCGATGTGCTTGGCCGCAGCCAGCAGCATGGCCGTGTGGCCGTCGTGACCACAGGCGTGCATGATGCCGGTGTTGCAGCTGGCATAGGGCAGACCGGTGGCCTCGTCGATCGGCAGCGCATCCATGTCGGCGCGCAGGCCAATGGCCTTGCCGCCCGTGCCGCGCTTGAGCTGGCCGACCACGCCCGTGCCGCCCAGGCCGCGGGTGACCGCGTAGCCCCACTTTTCGAGCTGCTCGGCCACCAGGTCGCTGGTGCGGTATTCCTTGTAGCCCATCTCGGGGTGCTTGTGGATGTCGCGGCGCACCGCGATGAACTCATCGGCCTGCGCTTGCAGGGCCTGCAGTTTGTCGTGCAAAAAAGCTTCGCGGGGAGCGTTCATGGACTGACCTCTTTGGGAAAAGTGAGTTACTGAGGTTGCAGGTTAATCGATTTGGCAATCGCGCGGAACTGGGCCGTACCCTCGCTGTAGACCTTGTTCAGTTCGGTCAGCGGCAAGGGCTTGGCGATCAACAGGCTGTTGGTTTCCAGGCCGGTGCGCACGCCCGCATCGTTCAGCGTTTCGGTCAGGGCCTTGTGCAGCGTTTGCACCACCGCTTCGGGGGTGTCTTTCTTGACGAAATAGCCGGTCCAGATGTTGAAGTCAAAGTTCTTGAGTTGCTTGCTCTCGGTGATGGCCGGGTATTGCTTGACGCTGTCCAGTCGCTCCTTGTTGAGCATGGCCAGGATCTTGATGCGGCCTTCTTTTTGCAGGTCAACGTAGTTCTTGCCAAATGGGGCGAGGTAGATGTCCACCTGGCCACCGATCAGGTCCTGGTTGGCCGGTGCTCCGCCTTTGTAGGGGATGTGCGTCATCTCGATGCCGGTCACTTTGGACAGCTGCTCGCCCAGCAGGTGATAGAACGAACCGGGGCCCACCGAGGCGTAGGTGACGGGCTTGCCTTCCTTGGCCATCTTGCGGGCGTAGTCGAGGAATTCGTCCACCGAGTTGGCCGGAATGTCCTTGCGTGCCAAAAAGGCGATCTGGGCAGCACCCACGATTTGCACCAGGCGGAAGTCTTCGCTCTTGAACTTGACGGCCGCGTTGGCCAGAGGGGAGAGGATCAGCTCATTGGGCGAGCCCTGGAAAAGGTAGTAACCGTCTGAAGGGGCACTCAGCACTTTTTGCGCTGCAATCGCGCCGCTCACACCACCCAGGTTTTCAACGATCACGGGTTGGTGCAGCTGCTTGCCCAGGGGCACGTTCACCATGCGGGCGATCACGTCCGACAGGCCACCGGCAGGGTAGGGCACCATCAGGCTGACCGGCTTGGCAGGAAAGTTCTGAGCCTGCGCGATGCCCAGACCCAGTGTTGCCACTGAGGCCAGCAGCAGGCGGCGAAGCAGGGAAGTCGGGTTCATGTTTTTTGTCTCCATTGAAATGGTTGTCAATTTCCTCAGCCAGCCAGCATATTAGAAGCTGCCTGGCTGGGATGCAGTCGCCTTTGTTGAGCTCACTGGGGTTCGAGGTTGATGGACTTGGCAATGGCCCGATAGCGCTCGATCTCACCCTTGTAGATGCGGGCCAGTTCGGCCGGTGTGCGAGAGGCCAGGACCACGTTGCCGTTGCTTTCGAAGGCTTTGCGGGTCTCCGGGGCTTCCATGGCCGCATAGAAGGCCTTGTTCAGGGCGTTAACCACATGGTCAGGCGTGTTCTTGTGGACCTGGATGCCGGACCAGATGTCAAAGTCCATGGCTTCCAGGCCCTTCATGGCGGCCATGGGCGGGAATTGCTTGAACAGGGCGTGTGGTTTTTTGGCGGTCACGGCCAGGCCCTGGATCTTGCCGTCCACGATGGTCTGCGGAATCGAGCCACCCAGGGGCAGGAAGGCCATGTCGATCTGCCCACCCATCAGGTCGGTGATCAGCGGGGCGATGCCTTTGTACGGCACATGCAACATCTGCAGTTGGGTCACTTGCGAAAACTTCTCGCCGATCAGGTGGTACAGCGAGCCGGGGCCCACACTGCCGTAGGTCAGGGGCTTTTCGGGGTGTTTGCGGGCATAGGCCAGCAATTCGTCCACGGTCTTGATGTTGAGTGAATTGCGCACCGTCAGGACTGTGTTGGTGGTGGTGAACTGGGCCACCAGCTTGAAGTCCTCGGACTTGTACTTCACACCCTGGATGGCCAAGGGGGCCAGCACCAGCTCCATGGGACTGCCTGCGCTCAGGGTGTAGCCGTCGGCGGGGGCATTGACCAGCTTGCCCATGCCGATCGCGCCACCGGCACCGCCAATGTTCTCGATGATCATGGTCTGGCCCAGTTTGGCCGCGGCATCGGGCTGCACCTTGCGCGCAAAGAAGTCCGAAGGGCCTCCAGCGGGGTAGGGCACGATCAGGCTGATGGTTTTGCTGGGGTAGTTTTGCGCCCAGGCTGAGCCCAGGGCTGCGGCAGCGATCAACAGGCCGCCGAAAATGCGTGGGTGTGTCATGGTGTCTCCAGAAGGATGTGATGGTTTTCAAAAGAGCCACCGCATCCTAAGAACCGACTTATCATGTGTCCAATGACTTATTTTTCTGAATTTCATTCGTAAAATGAATAAATGAACCTCAGGCAACTTGAGCACTGGCTGGCGCTGGCCGAAACCGGCTCGTTCAGCCGCGCCGCCGAAAAGCTGCACATCACGCAGTCGGCGCTCAGCCGCAGCATCCAGTCGCTCGAAGACGAGCTGGGTGGCCCGTTGGTGGACCGCATTGGCAAGAAAAACGAACTCACGCCTTTGGGGCGCTCGGTGCTGGAGCGGGCCAAACGCATCGTGCACGAAGCCAGTGAGCTGAAAACGGGTGCCGCGGTGTTGCAGCAAGGCGGCATGGGCAGCCTGCGGGTCGGGCTCGGGTCCGGGCCGGGGGCCATGCTCATGACCCCCTGGCTGGTGCACATGGCCCGGCACTTTCCGTCGGTCAAGGTGGCGGTGACGCGCGGGGCCACCGAACTGCAGCTGCTGCAACTGCGCGAGCGCCAGCTGGACGCGCTCGTGGTGGATGTGCGTCGCGTCGTGCCCGCCTCAGACATTCGGATTGACACACTGGTGGACATGCGTGCGGGCTTTGTCTGCCGACAGGGCCACCCATTGCTGCAGCAGGGCACGCCCGTGCCTTTTGAAAGCCTGCTGGCCTACCCGATCGCCTCCACGCCATTGTCGGACGAGGTGGCGCGTATCCTGGTGGGGCATTACGGCCCCAAGGCCGACCCGGCGCAGATGACCACTTTGCAATGCGAAGAAATCGCCAGTCTGATCGACACCGTGCGCCAGACCGACGCGGTGTACCTGGGCATTGTGGGCGCCGCCCGGGCCGAGTTGGCCAGTGGCCGCTTGGTGGAGTTGGCCATGACGCCGCCCTTTCGCTCGGGGGCCCGCCTCGCGCTGGTGACGCTGTGCGGGCGCACGGAGCTGCCCATCATGGACGAATTCAGACGCTTTGTGAAACTGCATCTGACCGATGCCGACGATTTGGAAAGGCTTGCAACATGACCGAATGGTGGTGGCCTGCGGGCACGGTGCTGATGGGCTACACCGTGCTGGGCCTGACCGGGTTTGGCTCAGCCCTGGTCATCGTGCCGCTGCTGGCCTGGCAGTGGCCTTTGCCTGAGGTCGTGGCGCTGACTTTGCTCATGGATGTGCCCGCTTCGGCCTTTCACAGTGGCCTCAACTGGCGTCAAGTCCAGTGGCGCGAGTTGCGCCGTCTTTTACCCGGGCTGGTGTTGGGCACGGTCGCCGGACTGTGGCTCATGCAGCATCTGCAGTCGCGCTGGCCCTTGTTGATGTTGGGCCTGTATGTGGCCGCGGTGGGTCTGAACGCCTTGCGTCCCAAGGCGACGTCTCTGCACCAGCCTGCTCCGGTATGGGCCTGGCCGGTGGGCATGGCCATTGGCTTGGTGGAAATGCTGTTTGGCACCGCAGGCCCGGTGGTGGTGGCCTGGCTCAGCCGCCGTGTGGCCGACGCGCAGCAGATGCGGGCCAGCACGCCCATGATCATCACCGCCGCAGCCAGCACTGTGCTGGCAGGCATGGCGTGGGATGGACGCCTGTCACAGCCGCTGCTCTGGCAACGCTGGACGGTTCTGATCGGCGTGGCCCTCCTGGGTGTGTGGCTGGGTCACCGTGTGGCGTACCGGGTGCCCGTGGCGCGGCTGCGCCAGATCATTTGCGGCTTGCTGGTGGTCAGTGGCCTGTTGCTGGCGCTGGGTGCCTTGCGTTGACGGTGACTGGCGCTGACCGAACGCGGACATGAAAAAAGGGAGCCGAAGCTCCCTTGGGGTGTCATGTGGCCATGGGCTCACATCAGCAGATGTTCACCGGCGTTATCGCCGCCCAGGATCACGTAGTTCACCTTGCGGATGTCCATCAGCTTGGTGCCACCGGCGTAACTGATCGAGCTTTGCACGTCCTGCTCCATCTCGATGAGCGTGTTGGCCAGCTTGCCTTTGACGGGCTCCAGAATGCGCTTGCCTTCCACGTGCTTGTATTCGCCCTTGTTGAAGTCACTGGCTGAGCCGTAGTACTCCTTGAACAGCTCGCCATTGACCTCGACGGTTTTGCCGGGCGACTCTTCATGGCCTGCAAACAACGAACCGATCATGACCATGCTCGCGCCAAAACGCACGCTCTTGGCGATGTCGCCGTGGCTGCGGATGCCGCCGTCGGCAATGATGGGCTTGGTCGCCACGCGGGCGCACCACTTGAGGGCCGACAGTTGCCAGCCGCCCGTACCAAAACCGGTCTTGAGCTTGGTGATGCAGACCTTGCCGGGGCCCACGCCCACTTTGGTCGCGTCGGCGCCCCAGTTTTCGAGGTCGATCACGGCTTCGGGCGTGGCCACGTTGCCGGCGATGATGAAGCTTGCGGGCAGTTTGGCCTTGATGTAGCCGATCATGTCGCGCACGCTGTCGGCATGGCCGTGGGCGATGTCGATGGTGATGTACTCAGGCACCAGGCCAGCAGCAGCCAGCTCGTCCACGGTGGCGCGGTCAGGGGCCTTGACGCCCAGCGAGATCGACGCAAACACGCCCTTGGCGTGCATGTCGCGCACGAACTGCACGTTGTCCAGGTCAAAACGGTGCATCACGTAGAAGTAATCGTTTTGCGCCATCCACAGGCAGATCTTTTCGTCGATCACCGTTTTCATGTTGGCTGGCACCACCGGCAGGCGGAACTTGCGGTTGCCCAGTGTGACGCCCGCGTCGCACTCGGAACGGCTTTCCACGCGGCACTTGCGTGGCAGCAACAGGATGTTGTCGTAGTCAAAAATTTCCATGAGAAAACCAAGCTCCAAAAAAGGATTCGTTGAAAGAACGAGTGAGCGCTTGGCCTGGCCGGTTTTCTGGCCCCTGAAATGAACCCCTTGCAGGTTCAGGGCAAAAAAAACCGGGCGCAAGAATCTTGGGCCCGGTGTCTGATTCTACCCGCATTCCCTGACTCACTCGTCAAAGTCCCAGATCTGGTGCAAATCCAGCGTCAGCAGGGCCTGGCGTTCGACCACTTCCCAATGCTGGCGCTCGCTTTCTCGGCGCTGTTCGTTGGCCAGCCGCTGGTTCTGCAGCAGTTCGGTCATGGTGTGTTCGCCCACCGCATAGGCTTTGAGTGATTTGTCAGCGGCCATGCCTTGCAGGCGTGCCGCTGTCTGCAGGTGCTGCGCGGCTCGTTTCTGGTGCTGAATTTGCGTCCAGCGCGCCTCGAAATCCGTGCCCAATTGCAATTGCAATTGCTGCACTTTGTCCTGCATGTTTTGGGCTTCGGCAAGGGCCGCCATGGCGTGGCTTTGGCGGGCTTGCCCCGCCAGCGGCATGCTCAAAGAAACGCCCAACACCTGTTCCGCACCTTGGCGTTCGCGCAGGGTGTAGATGCCCAAAGTGGGGTCTGGCCACTTGTCTTTGTCGACGCGCTCGGCCAGCACGCGCATGCGGGCGGCTTCGGCGCGCCACAGGTTGAGCTCGTGGTGGTTTTCAAGAAAGGTCGCTTGCAAAGAAGCCATGGGCGGCAGATCGGGCAGGCCCTGAAAGTCGGCTGACGGCAGCGCCAGTGGCAAGCCCGGGTACAGGCGGGTGAGTGTGATCTGCACCGCCGCGTGTTCGGACTGCGCCGCCTGCAGCGTTGCCTGGCAGCGCTGCAGTTCAGCCTGGGCCAGATCGGCGTCCAGCTGCGAAATGTCGCCCTGCTTCAGGCGGGCTTGGGCCTGTCGCACCAGCGCCTGGGCCAGGCTCAGGCTGGTGGTGGCGCTGTCCAGGTCCACCTGGGCTTTGCGCAGGCTGAACCATTGCTGCATCAGACTCCGACTGGCCTCGTGCAGGGCGTCGGCGTAGGCAATGTTGGCCACCTCTCGACTTTTGTCGGCCAGGTTGGCATCGAGCTGGCTCTTGCCCCACCAGCGCAAAGGTCTTTCCAGGCTGAGGCTGGTTTCGGAAAACCGGTCCTGGGGTTGCTGCACGCGGCGGCTTTGCTGGTTCATGCGAACCGTGAATTCGGCCGTACCTGAGGCGGTCATCTGCGCCCGGTGCATCTGCGCGGACTTTTGGGCCAGCGCCGCTTGCAGGGCGGGGCTGGCCAGCAGCACCTGCTGTACCACGGCGGCTGGTGGCAAGAAGGCCTGCACCGCTTCAGGCGTCTGGGTTTGCGCCTGGGCCAGGCTCAGACCCAGCGCACACCACAGGCCCATCCAGAGGGGTTTGAAATGGGTCATGAGGACCTCCGTGTCTTGATGTTCGACCACAGCATGCCAAAGCTGGCTGTGTCTCCTGCGTATTCAAAAAACTTGGGCAACAGCAGCAAGGTCAGCAAGGTGGAGCTGATGAGCCCGCCCGTCACCACGATGGCCAGGGGCTTCTGGATTTCCGAGCCAGGACCCGTGGCAAACAGCAGCGGGATCATGCCCAGCGCGGTGATGATGGCGGTCATCAGCACCGGCCGCAGGCGCCGCTCGGCGCCCAGGCGCACCACCTCGTGCATGGCTTCGCCGTTTTGCAGGCGTTCGTTGAAGTGCGTGACCATCACCACCCCGTTGAGCACTGCGATGCCCAGCAGCGCGATGAAGCCCACCGAAGCGGGCACCGACAGGTACTGCCCCGAGATGGCCAGCGCCACCACGCCGCCCACCAACGCAAACGGGATGTTCAGGAAAATGATCGCGGCCTGCACGGCGGAGCCAAAAGTGAGCATCAGGATCAGAAAGATCAAGGCCATGGCCGCCGGGATCACCACGCCCAGCCGCGCAGCTGCGCGTTGCTGGTTTTCAAACTGACCGCCCCACACGACCTGGATGTCCTTGGGCAGGTTCAGTGCGGTGACCGCACGCTGCGCATCGCCCACAAAACCGGTCAGGTCACGGTCCTGCACCGACACCTGGATGGTGGTCAGGCGTCGGCTTTGCTCGTGGTCGATGCGGATGGGGCCCACCACCTGCCGAATGTCGGCCAAGGCGGCCGCGCTCCAGACGCGACCGTCCGGGCCGCTGAGCTGCAGGTTTTTGAAGGCCTCGGGGCTGTGGCGAACGGCATCGTCGCCGCGCAAGGTCACGGGCGTGCGGATGCCGCCTTCGAGCACCTGCCCCACGGTCTCGCCTTCGAGCTGGTGTTTGAGTGCCTGCTGCACGCTGTCCACGCTCAGGCCCGCTGCGCCTACCGTGTGGCGGTTGATGCCCACTGTCAGGTAGGGCATGCCTTCGGCTTTGGGGGCAATCACTTCGGCCGCACCGTCGATGCGCCTGACCGCTTCGGCCACCTTTTGCGCAGCCGCTGCCAGCGCGTTCAGATCCGTGCCAAAGAGCTTGATGGCCACGTCACCACGCGTGCCGGTGAGCATTTCCGAGATGCGCATCTCGATGGGCTGCGTGAAACCGTAGACCAAGCCCGGAAACCCGTCCAGCACCTGGCGCAGCGCGTCGATGATCTCTTCCTTGCTGCCTCGCCACTCGTCTTTGGGCTTGAGCACCAGGAAGGTGTCGGTCTCGTTCAGGCCCATCGGGTCGAGCCCCAGTTCGTCCGAGCCCGCACGGGCCACGACCGACTGGACTTCCGGCACCTTGGCCAGAATGGCTTGCTGCACGCGGGTGTCGATCTCCAGCGAGGCCTCCAGTGAAATGGAGGGCACTTTTTGCAGTTGCACCAGGATGTCGCCTTCGTCCAGCGTGGGCATGAAGGTCTTGCCGATCTGGGTGTACAGGCCTGCGGCCAGCACCAGCGAGGCCAATGCACCCAGCATCAGCCAGCGGGTGTGCCGCCAGGTGGTGTCGCGCAGCCAGACATAGCCCCGGTGGATTTTCTGTACCACCAGAGGCTCGTGTGCGCCTTCACTGCGCAAGGCCAGTGACGCGAGTGCAGGGGTCACCGTCAGGGCCAGCACCAGCGATGCACCCAATGCCATGACGATGGTCAGCGCCACCGGCGCGAACAATTTGCCTTCGAGGTCCTGGAGCGTCAACAGCGGCAGAAACACCACGCAGATGATCAGCACACCCGCGACCACGGGCTTGACCACTTGCTGCACGGCATGCAGCACCCGCTCGGTCATGGTGATGCCTGGCGTCTGATGGCCGGTGCTGAGTGACGCTTCGATGTTTTCCACCACCACCACCGACGCATCGACCAGCATGCCCAGCGCGATGGCCAGACCGCCCAGGCTCATCAGGTTGGCTGTGAGGCCCGCCCAGCGCATCAGCAAGAAGGTGGTGAGCAGCGACAGGGGCAGTGAAATCGCCACCACCAGCGCAGCGCGCAAGCCGCCCAGGAAGACATACAACACCACACAGACCAGCACGCTGGCCTCGGCCAGGGCCTTGACCACGGTGTTGACGGCCCGTGAGACCAGCTCGCCCCGGTTGTAGAAGGTCTTGATCGACATGCCTGCGGGCAGGCGTTTTTGCAGGTCTTTGAGTTCGAGGTCCAGCGCATCGACCAGTTCGCGGGCGTTGGCCCCGCGCAAGCCCAGCACCAGGCCTTCTACCGCTTCGCCCCGGCCGTCCTGGGTGACGCCGCCGTAGCGCGTCAAGGCCCCTGTGCGCACCGTGGCCACATCGCCCAGCAGCACCTGGGCGCTGCCCCTTGTGGATGTCAGCCGGATGGCGCGCAGGTCGTCCAGTGTCTTGACCGCGCCTTCGACCCGCACCACCAGCGATTCTTCGCCCGCCGTGATGCGGCCGGCGCCGTCGTTACTGTTGTTGCTGGCCAGGGCCTGTCGCAGCTCGGCCATGGGGATGCCCAATGCCGCCATGCGCGCCGTGTGGGGCACCACTTCAAAGGTCTGGACTTCACCGCCCAGCGAGTTCACATCGGCCACCCCGGGCACGTTGCGCAGTGCAGGGCGGATGGTCCAGTCCAGCACGCGGCGCTTGTCCGCGAGGCTGAAGCCTTCGCCTTCGAGGGTGAACATGTACATCTCGCTCAAGGGCGTGGTGATGGGGGCGAGACCCCCGCTCACACCGCTGGGCAACTCGCCCATCACACCGCCCAGGCGTTCCGAGACCTGCTGGCGTGCCCAGTAAATGTCGATGCCTTCTTCAAAATCGAGCGTGATGTCTGCGATCCCGTACTTCGACACCGAGCGCACCATGCGCTTGTGCGGAATGCTGAGCAGTTCCTGCTCGATGGGCTTGACCACCCGCAGCTCCACCTCTTCGGGCGTCATGCCCGGGATTTTCAGAATGATCTTGGTCTGTGTGGGCGAGATGTCAGGAAAGGCATCGATCGGCAGCTGCTGCCAGGCCTGCAGGCCCGAAAACATCAGGACCACCGCCAGCAACAAGGTGAGCTGCTTGTAGCGCAGTGCCAGGCGAATCAGGGCTTGCATGCTCATTCACCTTGTTGCAAGAGTGCGCGCAGCGAGGCCAGACCTGTGACCGCCACGCGGCTGGCCGCTTGAATGGGTGCCTGGATCACCGATTGGTCGTCGTTGCTCGACAGCACCCGCACCGGGGTGGCCTCAAAGCCCTTGGCGGTGGCGACAAAGACCCAGGACTGGCCCTGCTGAAGGATCACGGCGCGTGCGGGCACTTGCCAGGCGCTGCTGCCCGAAGTTGTTGACGAGGGGTGCAGCTGCACCGACAGGACTTCACCAGTCCGCAGGCTGCCCGGCACGGTCACGCGTGCGCGCGCCTTGGCCTGTTGCGTGGCGTCCACCCCACGGCTGACGCCGCTCAGCACCGCTTTGGCCGCGCGCGAGGGCACGGACACCGCATCCCCCACCTTGAGTTGCGCGGCCTTGTCGGGCGACAGCACCACATCGAGCTGCAGCTGGCGGGTGTCGGCCACCCGAAACAGCACCGCGCCCGTGTCCACCCGTTGACCCACCGAGACGGCCACGTCCACCACCGAGCCGGTCAGCGGCGAGCGCAGTGTGGCGCTGGCGTAGTCCCCGTTGGCTGCGCCTGTGCCGGCCGACCGCAGCTCGGCTTCGCGCGCCAGACGCGCGGCCTCTGCGGCCTGGAATTTGTTCTGACTCAGCTGCAGTCGCGCGGCCGGGATCACGCCCTCGGCCAGCAAGGCCTGGTCGCGCTGCAGGGCTGCTTGTGCGGTGTGTGCTTCCAGCTGGGCTTCGCGACTCTGGCGACGGACGTCGGCCAGCATCGGGCTGCTCCAGCTGGCGAGCGCAGCACCCGCTTGCACGCTGTCACCGAGACCCGCATCGATGCGCGTGATCACGCCGGGGTAAGGCGCGGTCACGCTGACTTCTTTGCCCGGCGGCACCGACACCGTGGCCGAAGCCAGCCACAGATCGCCCAATGCGGGCTGGACAGGGGCGAGCTGGATGCCCAGGGCAGCCTGTTGCTGGGCGTTGAGCGCCAGGGCTTTGGCCGGCGGGGTGGCCGGGACCTGTGCAAAGGCGCACAGCTGCCCTGTGAGAACGAGGGATGAAAAAGCTTTGAGCAGTCTGGACATGACCGACTCCTGAAAAATGAAAAAAACACCACGCCGCCCGCATCGGGCAGCCCTGGCAGGCACACAGGCCTGCAAATTCAGAAGTTCAGGAACGGCGGCGCAAGGGCCGGGGGCGGCCATCCGGCCTGGTAGGTGTGCGAGGGCAGCACCCACGGCCAGACGAGGCGTGTGCGCAATGGCGGGCACACCAGGCAGGTCAGCAGGACCGCTGCCAGCAGCGAAGTGATGTCGCCCACGCACAGGCTGTCCTGATCCGACTTGGGCAAAGACGTGGCCACACCCAGGGCGGGGGATTCGTCGTCGTTCACACGGAAGCTGGTCAATGCGGTGCTGGCGTCAGGCGTGTGTGCCTGAGTCAGGCTGCGCACCCCGTCCATGTGAAAGCCCGAGACCACGGAAGCCCCCACATGGCTGTGCAAAAACGGCCCAATGGACAGCAGCCCCATGAGGAGGACCACCATGCCAAGGCTCAGTCGCTGAAAAAGACGCGTGGGGTGTTGCACGGCTTCATTATAGAAAGGGGTCCATGACGCTGGCGTGTCTACGTGTTGGCGGGTATTCGGTGTGGTGCCGACCCGAGGGGCGCTGGCCTTTTTACAATCCCGGCATGACGTTTGATTTTGCAGCGCCGGTTTCGGCACCCTCTTTGGCTCCTTCCCCCTTGCTCGCCCCGCTCAACGAGGAGCAGCTCAAGGCGGTGACGCTGCCGGCCGAGCACGCGCTGATCCTGGCCGGGGCCGGGTCGGGCAAGACCCGGGTGTTGACCACCCGCATTGCCTGGCTGCTGCAGACCGGGCAGGTCACGCCCGGCGGCATTCTGGCGGTGACCTTCACCAACAAGGCGGCCAAGGAGATGGTGGTGCGCCTGTCGGCCATGCTGCCCGTGAATGTGCGCGGCATGTGGATCGGCACCTTCCATGGCCTGTGCAACCGCTTTTTGCGGGCGCATTACCAGCTGGCGCAGCTGCCGCAGACTTTTCAAATTCTGGACACACAGGACCAGCTCTCGGCCATCAAGCGGCTGTGCAAGCAGTTCAATGTGGACGAAGACCGCTTTCCCCCCAAGCAGCTGCAGTACTTCATCGCCGGGTGCAAGGAAGATGGCCAGCGTGCTGCAGATGTGCCTGTGCGCGATGACGAGACCCGCCGCAAGGTCGAGATTTACCAGCTCTACGAAGAGCAATGCCAGCGCGAAGGCGTGGTGGATTTTGGCGAGCTGATGCTGCGCTCGTACGAGCTGCTGCGCGACAACGCCCATGTGCGTGAGCATTACCGCCGCCGTTTCAGGCACACCCTGGTGGACGAGTTCCAGGACACCAACAAGCTGCAATACGCTTGGCTTAAGCTGCTGGTGGGTTTGCCCGGTGAGGGTGGTCATGGGGCTGTGCTGGCGGTGGGCGACGATGACCAGAGCATCTACGCCTTTCGCGGTGCGCGGGTGGGCAACATGGCCGACTTCGTGCGCGAATTCCAGGTCAAGCACCAGATCAAGCTGGAGCAGAACTACCGCAGTTACAGCAACATCCTGGATTCGGCCAACGAACTCATCAGCCACAACAAGACCCGGCTGGGCAAAACCCTGCGCACGGACCAAGGCGCGGGCGAGCCGGTGCGGGTGGTGGAGTCGGTGAGCGACTTTGCCGAGGCGCAGTGGCTGGTGGACGAGGTGCGCCAGCTGGTCAAACAGGACAGCTTTGAGCGCAAGGAAATCGCGCTGCTGTACCGCAGCAACGCGCAAAGCCGGGTGCTCGAAACGGCGCTGTTCAACGCGGGCTTTCCGTACCGCGTGTACGGCGGTCTGCGCTTTTTCGAGCGGGCCGAAATCAAGCATGCCCTGGCCTACCTGCGCCTGCTGGAGAACCCCAACGATGACACCAGTTTTTTGCGGGTGGTCAACTTCCCGCCACGCGGCATCGGGGCCCGCAGCATTGAGCAGCTGCAGGACGCGGCCCGTGCCGCAGGCTGCTCCATGCACGACGCCGTCAGCGCCACCACCGGCAAGGCCGGGGCCAATCTGGCCGCCTTTGTGGCCATGGTCGATGTGCTGCGGGAGCAGACCGCAGGCAAGACCCTGCGCGAGATCATTGACCTGGTGATCGACAAGACCGGGCTGCTCAACCACTACCGCACCGAAAAGGAAGGCGCAGACCGGGTGGAAAACCTCGAAGAACTGGTCAACGCCGCCGAGAGCTTTGTCACCCAGGAAGGCTTTGGCCGCAGCGCCGTGGCCATGCCGCAGGGCAGTTCAGGCTTGATGCAGAGCCCGGCCAGCCAAGGGCTGGTGGGCGAGGCTGCCGATGCGCCTGCCGACGAGTTTTCGGAAGACGGCGTCACCATGAGCCCATTGGCCGCCTTTTTGACCCATGCTGCGCTGGAAGCCGGCGACAACCAGGCCCAGGCTGGTGAAGACGCGATCCAGCTCATGAGCGTGCACGCCAGCAAGGGGCTGGAGTTCGATGTGGTGTTCATCACCGGGCTCGAAGAGTGTCTGTTCCCGCACGAGAACGCGATGAACGACTTCGATGGGCTCGAAGAAGAACGCCGCCTCATGTACGTGGCCATCACCCGCGCCCGCAAGCGCCTGTACCTCAGCCATTCGCAAACGCGCATGCTGCACGGCCAGACCCGCTACAACCTCAAAAGCCGCTTTTTTGACGAACTGCCCGAGCATTGCCTCAAATGGATCACGCCCAAAACCGCAGGGTTTGGCACGGGCGTGGGCTCGGGCATGAACGCCGGTGGCTGGACCAACACCCCGGCGCAAAACCGCCAGGCCCGGCCCGCCTGGGGCCAGAGCAGCCTGAGCACCGAAACCTACAAAAGCCCGCCTGTGCCCGTGCAAAAAGCCGCGCCCGAGCACGGCATCACCGCCGGCAAGCAGGTTTTCCACACCAAGTTCGGTGAGGGCAAGGTGCTGGCGGTCGAAGGCTCGGGCACCGACGCCCGTGCCCAGGTGAACTTCCTGCGCCATGGTGTCAAATGGCTGGCGCTGTCGGTGGCCAAACTCACCCTTGTTTGAATTTTTCTGAAGAAAGCTCCCCATGAAAATCGCCAAAGACACCGTCGTCACCATGCACTACAAAGTGATGAACGCGCAGGGCCAGTTGCTCGACAAGGCGCAAGAACCCACGTCCTACCTGCACGGCGGCTACGACAACACGCTGCCCAAAATCGAAGAGGCGCTGGAGGGCCAGGAAGTGGGTTTTTCCACCACGCTCAAGCTGGCCGCTGCTGACGCCTTTGGCGAGCGCGACGAGGGTCTGGTGCAGACCATCGCCAAAAGCGACTTCCCGCCCGGCGTCAAGGTGGGTGGTCAATTGCGTGGGCGCTCGGCCGATGGGCACGAGCAGGTGTTCAACGTGGTCAAGATCAAGGGGGACAAGGTCATCCTGGACGCCAACCACCCCTGGGCCGGCCAGAGCCTGACCATGAGCCTGAAGGTGCTGGAAGTGCGGGCTGCCTCGGCCGAAGAAGTCACGCACCGCCACGCGCACGGTGCGCACGGCCACCACCACTGAGATTCAGGCCGCCAGGTCCTGGTCCAAGGGGCTGGCGCTGAAACAGGCCTTGACGGTGAAGAGCATGGAGGTGAAGAACATCGCCGTCACCATCAGGGCCAGCGGCATCAGCACCGCCATCATCATCTGGGCGTCGCCCAGCAGACTGGTCACCAACAGGGCCATCAGGCCGGCCCCCACAAAAATGACCATCCACGCCAGGGTGTAGACCGTGAACGCCGCCTTGTTGCGCCAGCAGGCCATCCAGCTGAAAAACAGGCTTTTGACGGGCTCGATCTGCTGCCAGTAGACCAGTGCAGGCGCATGCCAGAACAGCATGGACAGCGGCACGTACAGCAGCATGGTCATCCAGAGCGCGGACTGGAAGGCGCCGCTGTTGACCAGTTCGGGGCTGACAGAGGCGCCGCCCAGGTAGACCTTGGCGAAGCCCCCGCCATCGGCCAGCATGGACGCGGCCATCAAGAACAGCAAGCCCAATGCGTACAGACCGCCCAGCTGCAACATGGCTTTGCGCTGCGTTTTGTCCTTGAAGGCGGACAGCAAAATCGCGGGCATGGGGAACAGGCCTTCGCTGGCTTTTTGGGTGGCTGCCATGATGCCCGCCGTCAGACCTGGCAACAGCACTAGCGCCAGCGCGCCACCGATGACCGGCACCATCGACACCAGCGAGACCACGGCCATGAACAAAAAGAACAGGCCGGACATCGCCAGTGGCTGGCGCCAGAAGGTGCGGATGCCCAGCATGGCCCACTGCAGGCCTTCACGGGCGGGGACGGTACGCAGATTCATGCCGGGTGTCGATTTCAAAGGTGGATGGGTTGTGCGATGCGCCCACGCAGCACCCGCTCGAAGTGGGTGGGGTCATGCGGCGTGAGCATCGACGCCTCGCGCGGCAGGTGATAGTCCCACAAACGCGAGATCCAGAAGCGCAAAGCCCCTGCGCGCAAAAGGGCAGGCAGTAACTCGCGCTCTGCGCCGCTCAAGGGGCGCACCTGCTGGTAGGCCTGCAGCATCGCCTGGGCACGCTCGCTGTCGTGCACACCCGTGGGCAGGTCAATGCACCAGTCGTTCAGGCACACGGCCAGGTCAAACAGCCAGGTGTCCACGCCCGCAAAATAGAAATCGAAAAAGCCGGTCAGCTGCTCACCGTCAAACATCACGTTGTCGCGGAACAGGTCGGCGTGCACTGGGCCACGGGGCAGGGCGGCGTAAGCGCTGCTGGCCGCCACATGGTTCTGGTAGGCCAGCTCGCTGCGCAGCAGGGCGGCCTGAGCATCATGGAGGTAGGGCAGCACCACCGGCACGGTCTCGTTCCACCAGGGCAGGCCGCGCAGATTGGGCTGGCTGCGGTTGTAGTCTGCCCCGGCCAGGTGCATGCGCGCCAGCATGTCGCCCACGGCGGCGCAATGCACGGCCTGCGGTTGCAACTGGCTCTTGCCCGCCAGTTTGTTGACCACGGCAGCGGGTTTGCCGCTCACGGTGTGCAGGATGTCACCGTCGCGGTTGGCGGCAGGGTCTGGCACCGGGATGCCGCGGCCCGCCAGGTGCTTCATCAGGTACAGGTAAAACGGCAGCTGCTCTTGCGTCAGGCGCTCGAACAGGGTGAGCACGTACTCGCCCTGGTCGGTGGTGGCGAAGTAGTTGGTGTTTTCAATGCCGCCTTCGATGCCCCGCAAAGCGGTGAGCTGGCCCAGGTTCAGGGCTTGCATCAGGTCGTTGGCCTGGGTTTCGGTGACTTCGGTGAATACCGCCATGGGAAGAGGGTCAAAGCACCAGCGGGTGCTGGCTTGGGTGGGCAAAAGAAGGATTGTAGGGGGGCGATCCCGGTACACAATCAGGGCATGAGCGAAAACACCCCCGAAACATCCAGGCCGACCCTCTTGCTGGTCGACGGCTCCAGCTACCTGTACCGCGCCTTCCACGCCATGCCCGACCTGCGGGCCGTGCCGGGCGACCCGACCAGTCCGGCCACTGGCGCGATCCGCGGCATGATCAACATGATGGAGCGGCTGCGCAAGGATGTGCCCGCTGTCTATGCCGCCTGTGTGTTCGACGCCAAGGGCCCGACCTTCCGCGACGCGCTGTACCCCGAGTACAAGGCCCACCGCAGCCCCATGCCCGACGACCTGCGCAGCCAAATCGAGCCGATCCACGAACTGGTGCGCCTGATGGGCTGGACGGTGCTGGATGTGCCCGGCGTCGAGGCCGATGACGTGATCGCCACACTGGCCCACACCGCCGCCCAGCAGGGCATCGAGGTGACGGTGTCGAGTGGCGACAAGGACCTGAGCCAGCTGGTCAACGAACACATCACCATCATCGACACGATGAACGGCAAGGTGCGCGATGTGGCGGGCGTGACCGAAGAGTTTGGCGTGCCGCCCTCGCTGATGATCGACTACCAGACCCTGGTGGGTGACCCGGTGGACAACGTGCCCGGCGTCCACAAGGTGGGCCCCAAGACGGCGGCCAAGTGGCTGCTGGAATACGGCTCGCTCGACAACTTGATGGCGCACGCCCACGAGATCAAGGGCGTGGCGGGCGAAAACCTGCGTCAGGCGGTGGACTGGCTGCCCAAGGGCCGGGTGCTGGTGACCATGAAAATCGACTGCGACTTGAACGGCTGGGTGCCGGACCTGCCCTCACTCGCCAGCTTGCACCTGCATGCGCCCGACAAGGACAAGCTGCTGAACTTTTACCAGACCTATGGCTTCAAGGGCCTGGTGCAATCGCTGGGCGGGGCCATGCCTGCGCCTGCGGCCAAGGCCAAAGTGAGCAAGCCCAAAGACACGGGCATGGGGGATTTGTTCGGTGGCTCCGAAGGCGAAGAAGCTCCGGCAATGCCCGCGCTGGACAACGCCGCCAGCGCGGTGCAAGGCGATCTGAAATACGACACGGTGCTCGATTGGGCGCTATTCGACCAGTGGCTGGCCCGCATTGAGCAAGCGCCGCTGACTGCCATCGACACTGAAACGACCTCGCTCGACGCCATGCGCGCCGAGATCGTGGGCATCTCGCTGAGCGTCACGCCCGGCGAGGCGGCTTACATTCCGCTGGCCCACAACGGCCCGGGCGCGCCCGAGCAGCTGCCGCTGGCCGATGTGCTGGCCAAGCTCAAGCCTTGGCTCGAAAACCCGGCCCGCCATAAGCTGGGCCAGAACATCAAATACGACCGCCATGTGTTCGCGAACCACGGCATCGAGGTGCAAGGCTACGCCCACGACACCATGCTGGAAAGTTATGTGCTCGAAGTGCATAAGCCACACGGATTGAGCAGCTTGGCCGAGCGCCATGTGGGGCGCCGGGGCGTGACCTATGAAGACCTGTGCGGCAAGGGTGCGCACCAGATCCCGTTTGCGCAGGTCGATGTGGACAAGGCCGCGCACTATTCGTGCGAAGACTCGGACCAGTGCCTGGACGTGCACCTGGCGCTGTGGCCGCAGATCGAGGCGCATGCGGGCCTGAAGTTTGTCTACGACCTGGAGATCGCCACCAGCGAAGCGCTCTACCGCATCGAGCGCAACGGCGTGCTGATCGACGCGCCCACGCTGGCCGCGCAAAGCCAGGCGCTGGGCGAGCGCATCGTGCAGCTCGAAACCGAGGCTTACGAGATCGCCGGGCAGCCCTTCAACCTGGCCAGCCCCAAGCAGCTGGGCGAAATCTTCTTTGACAAACTGGGCCTTCCGGTGGTCAAGAAAACCGCCACCGGGGCCCGCAGCACCGACGAAGAGGTGCTGGAAAAACTGGCCGAGGACTACCCGCTGCCCGCCCGCATCCTGGAGCACCGCAGCCTGAGCAAGCTGAAGGGCACCTACACCGACAAGCTGGCGCAGCTGGCCTTGCCGCGCACTGGCCGCGTGCACACCAATTACGCGCAGGCCGTGGCCGTGACAGGCCGCTTGTCGAGCAACGAACCCAACCTGCAGAACATCCCGGTGCGCACCGCCGAGGGCCGCAAGGTGCGTGAGGCCTTTGTGGCTCCCGCAGGCTGCGTGATTGCCAGCGCCGACTACAGCCAGATCGAGCTGCGCATCATGGCGCACCTGAGCGACGATGCGGCCTTGCTCAAGGCCTTCCACGGGGGGCTGGACGTGCACAAAGCCACGGCGGCCGAGGTGTTTGGCGCGACGCCCGACACGGTGAGCAGCGAGCAGCGCCGCTACGCCAAGACCATCAACTTCGGCCTGATCTACGGCATGAGCGCCTTTGGCCTGGCCAAGGCGCTGGGCATCGACAACACCGCGGCCAAGAACTACATCACCCGCTACTTCGAGCGCTTTGCGGGCGTCAAGCACTACATGGACGCCACCCGCGAACAGGCCAAAGCCCTGGGTTATGTGGAGACGGTGTTTGGCCGCCGCCTGATGCTGCCCGAGATCAACAGCCCCAACGGCCCGCGCCGCGCCGGGGCCGAACGCGCCGCCATCAACGCGCCCATGCAGGGCACGGCGGCCGATCTGATCAAGCTGAGCATGGTCGCGGTGCAAAAGGCGCTCGACGAGCAAGGCAAGGCCACCAAGGTCATCATGCAGGTGCACGATGAACTGGTGTTCGAGGTGCCGCAGGCAGAGGTGGAGTGGGTGCGCACCGAAGTGCCGCGCATCATGGCGGGTGTGGCTGATTTGAAAGTGCCGCTCTTGGCCGAAGTGGGCTTTGGGCCGAACTGGGAACAGGCGCACTGAGCGGGCAAGCCTGTTGCTTGCAATCTGGAGTGCCGTTGTTCGGCGCAGGGTTCAGGCCGGTGTCCAGACCGGGTGCTTGACCATCACCGCTGCAAAGTCCGCCGAGGCTTCAAACGCGGCCAGCCACGCCACCAGCTGTGACCAGGGTTGATCGGCAAACCACGTCGGGTTGGTGTGCGCGAACTGCCGCACAAACGGGGCCTGCGCCGCATCAAGCAGCCCCCAATGCGGGCCTGACAGGAAGGCCTGTCGCTGCAACACCGCTGCGAGTTCGCGCAGGTGCGTGGCACCTGCTTCGCGGTGGGCCAGGCCATCGCTCAGGCCAAAGCGCTGCGGGTATTTGTAGCGGTCGAGTTGCTGTTTGAAGAAACCGTCGTTGCGCCCGATCTGGGTCAGCCAGACGTTACGTGAGCCCTCGTTGCCGGGCAGCCAGAGCTGCGGGTCGTTCTGTTGCAACGCCCACAGCATGATGTCCAGACTCTGGTCGATCACCCGCGCCTGGTCGGGCAGCCACAGCACAGGCACCGTGCCTTTGGGTGAGATGGCCAGCAGGTGGGCAGGTTTGTTTTTGAGTTCGACCTCGCGGTGCTCATGCACCACGCCACTAGCGTGCAGCGCCAACCGCGCCCGCATGGCGTAAGGGCAGCGGCGAAACGAATACAGAACAGGCAGGGCAGACGCGGTCATGGGACAGATGGTTTGGTGCTGGCAAGCATAGCGCCAGATGACCGGCGTGCTGGCGTGGCTCCAGTAAGATCAGGGGCAAGAGGCGGTTCCCGGTGGTGCATGCACATGCCGTGGGCCTCATGACAGGAAGAAGATGACTTTATTGACGATTTTGCTGGGCACTTTGATTGCGGGCATTGGCAGTGTCTGGATTGCCGCCTGGCTGAGTTTTGGTGTGCTCAGCCGCTACACCCAGCACATGCTGAGTCTGGCCGCTGGGGCCTTGCTGGCGACGGCATTTCTGCACTTGCTGCCCGAGGCTTTCGAGTCGCAGGCCGGGGCGCACGGCCTGTTCATGACCTTGTTGCTGGGCCTGGTGTTTTTCTTTCTCCTCGACAAGGCCGAGTTGTGGCACCACGGGCATGAGCACCACCACGGCGGGCATGCGGATGGCAAGCACCCTCACGAGCATGCAGGGCACGCTCATGGCGAGCATGCGCACCACCACCATCATGGGCATGCCCACGCGCAGCCTTCCGTGGCGGGCAAATGGGCCGTGCTGGCCGGTGACAGCGTGCACTGCTTTGGCGATGGCATCCTGATCGCGTCGGCTTTCATGGCCGATTTTTCATTGGGCGTGCTGGCCGCGCTGGCCGTGCTGGCGCACGAGGTGCCCCACCACATGGGTGATCTGGTGGTGCTGCGCGAAGATTCGGACAACCGCCAGACGGCCATCGTGAAAGTGTCAATGGCCGGGGCTGTCACGGCCCTGGGGGGCACCGTGGGGTATGCGCTGGTCGACGCCCTGCACGACTTCTTGCCTTACTTTCTGGTGGTGGCCAGCAGCAGCTTCATTTATGTGGCACTGGCCGACCTGATTCCTCAGCTGCAAAAACGCCTTTCGGCCAAAGAAACGGCCGCCCAAGTGGCCTGGCTGGCGCTGGGCATGGGCATGGTGATGCTGGTCAGCAGCTTTGCCTCGCAAAGCCATTGAACTGCGCTGCAGGAGCGGCGCCCTCGCCACGATAGCTGGGCTGTAGGAGCGGCGCCCTCGCCGCGATCAAACTTCGACAGGCTGCGAACTATCGCCCCGAGGGCGGGGCTCCTACAAGGGCTCAGCCCTTGGCGCAGGGCAGGCCGGGGGTGCGGCTCCATTCGCTCCAGCTGCCGGCATACAGTGCTGTCCGGCCGAATCCTGCCAGTTCCATCGCGATCAGGTTGGGCACGGCGCTCACCCCGCTGCCGCAGTGGTGCACCACGCTGCTGGCTGGACGGCCTGCCAGCAATTGCGTCCATTCGGACTTCAGCACGTCGGCGCTTTTGAAATGCCCGTCTGGTGTGAAGTTGTCGGTGAAGGGCCGGTTCAAGGCACCAGGAATGTGGCCGGCGATCGGGTCCAGCGGTTCGACTTCGCCACGGTAACGTGGCGCGCCACGCGCATCGACCAGGGTCTGGTCGGGCTGGTTCAGTTGCGAGACCACGCGGTCGGTCAGCACCAGTTCCCGCAGGGGCGGGCGAACGTCGAAGCGGGCTGGCTGACCGGGGCTGGCCTGGCCCGAGGCCAACGCGCCGCCAGCGGCCTTCCAGGCCTGCAGGCCGCCGTCGAGCACAGCCACGGCGTCATGCCCCAGCCACTTGAGCATCCACCACAGGCGGCCGCAGTAGTTGCCTGCATTGCGGTCGTACACGACCACCTGGGTGTCGTTGCCAATGCCCAGACGGCCGAGCCACTGCGCCACGGCCTCGCGTCGGGGCAGGGGGTGGCGACCGCCATTGACGGCAAGCGTGGCGTCGTGCGTGCTGAGGTCGCGGTCCAGTTGGGCCTGCAATGCACCAGCCACATGCTCGGCCTCGAACAGGCTGTCGGCCGCTTCGGGTTTCATCAGGTCAAAACTGCAGTCCAGCACGGCCACAGGGGGGCCATCGCGGTGCAGTTGTTGCAGTTTTTCGGTGGTGATCAGCAGCGTGTACAAGGTGTTTCTCCTGTTCAGTGTTCTTCGGCTGGCGCCTGGGGCAGTGTGCGGTTGCGCAGCACCGTGGCGGCAATGCCGCTGGCGATGATGAGGGCCATGCCCGTCCAGCCGATCAGGGGAATCTGGTCGCCAAACAGGAACAGGCCGTAGAGCGCCGCAAACACGATGCCCGTGTATTGGAGGTTGGCCACCACCAAGGTGGCACCCCGGCTGTAGGCCTTGGTCATGCACAGCTGGCCCAGCGCGGCCAACACACCAATCGGCAGCAGCCACAGGGCTTCTGGCCAGGTCCAGGTGCTCGCGCCCGTGAAAAGGATGGCCGCTCCCCCTACAACGGTGGTGCCAATCGAGAAGTAAAAAACCGTGCGGGATTCGGGCTCGCCCAATCGACCCAGCGCGGCCACTTGCATGTAGGCCAGTGCAGCCCCCAATCCGGAAAGCAAGCCAATGACGCCTGCGAACAGCTGGTTTTGTTCGATGGTGGGGCGCAAGATCATGAGAACGCCGCTGAAGCCGGCCATCACCGTCAGCACCATCGGGCCTTGGCGGCTGGCATCCTGCAAGCGGCCCATCACCAGCGTGCCGCCGATCAGGAAAGCCGCTACCCAAATGCCACTCATGTAGTTGAGCGTCATGGCCGTGGCCAGTGGCAAGTGGGCAATGGCATAAAACCAGGAGGACAAGGAGGCCACGCCAACGATGGAGCGCCAGACATGCATCATGGGTATGGTGGTGCGCAAAGACACGTTTTCCATTCTGCACAGCGTGGCCATGAAGGCCATGCCAATCAGCCCTCGGTAGAACACCAGCTCAAATGTGTGAAAGTGCGGAGCTGCAAATTTGATGCAAACGCTCATCGTCGCAAAAAACAGCGACGCCAGGATCATCCAGGAGGCTTGCATCCGCGCTTTCGTCTCAGAGGGTGTTCATCTGGCGGCGGTACCACTCGTGGAAGTGCTGCATGCCGTCTTCCATCGGGCTTTGGTAAGGGCCTACCTCGTTGTCGCCACGGGCCAGCAGGGCTTTGCGACCTGCATCCATGCGTTCGGCGATCTCGTCGTCCTCGATGCAGGTCTCCATGTAGGCGGCCTGCTGGGCTTCGACGAATTCACGCTCAAACGCGACGATCTCTTCGGGGTAGTAGAACTCCACCATGTTGAGCGTTTTGTTCGGGCTGATCGGGTGCAGGGTGGACACCGTGAGCACATGCGGGTACCACTCGACCATGATGTGCGGGTAATAGGTCAGCCAGATTGCACCGCGCTCGGGCAATTGGCCGTTGCGGTATTTCAGCAGCACCTCGTGCCACTTTTTGTAGGTGTCCGAGCCGGGTTGCCCAAAGCCGCCCGAGACGCCCACGGTTTGCACCGAATAGTGTTCCTTGAACTCCCAGCTCAGGTCGTCGCAGGTCACGAACGAGCCCAGGCCCGGGTGGAAGGGACCGACGTGGTAGTCCTCCAGGTAGACCTCGATGAAGGTCTTCCAGTTGTAGTTGCACTCGTGCAGCTCGACCCGGTCCAGGGCATAGCCCGAAAAGTCCAGTTGCGCCCTTGGGCCCATGCCCGCCAGGTCGGCGGCGATGTCGCGGCCGTTGTCTTCAAACAGCAGGCCGTTCCATTCCTGCAGTTTGTAGTTGTTGAGGTTCAGGCAAGGGTCGTGTGCGAAATGCGGCGCACCCAGCAGCTCACCCTTGGGCGAATAGGTCCAGCGGTGCAGGGGGCAAACGATGTTGCCGCCCGCGTGGCCTTTTTGCTGGTTGTTCAGGTTGCCCCGGCCGTTCAGCATCACGGCCTGCCGGTGGCGGCAGACGTTGGAGACGAGTTCCACCCCGCCTTGGGTGTTGCGCACCAAAGCGCGGCCTTCGGCCTCGTGGGGCAGGGCGTAATAGTCGCCCGGGTTCGGCACGGCCAGCTGGTGACCCACATAGCGCGGGCCTTGCCGGAAGAGCGTGTTCAATTCGCGCTGGAACAGCGCTTCATCGAAATAAGTTGAAACTGGTAGTTGGCTTGCGGCCTGCTGCAGTTGAAGACTTAAATCAGACATGGGTGACCTGACCTAGAGACTCCCCCTATGAAGGGGCAGGGACAAAGCGCTGAATCCGAAGAGACGGGCGCAAAAAAATGACAGGGAACAACCTGTCGGAGACCGAAGATTGTACCCCTGAGCGATCTGAGGTCGGTGGCCGGGCGCACCGGGCTGTTTTCTCCCGAAGAAGCCATGCCGTCAGCCGGGCTGTCTGACTGGCGTGGGGCCAAAGCCCTAAAATCAGACTTTTGACCGAAATGACCATGCCCAAGGCCTCCTCTACCGCATCCTCGTCGCCCGCCTTGCCCGACAACTACGAAGCGGCTTTGCAGGAGCTGGAGCAATTGGTCGGACAGCTGGAGTCGGGTCAGATGCCTCTGGATCAGCTGCTCACGGGATATCAGCGCGGCGCGGCTTTGCTGGGCTTTTGCCGTGACAAATTGCAGGCCGTGGAAGACCAGATCAAGGTGCTGGATGGCGGTCAGCTCAAACCCTGGAACGAGGCCTGAACATGGCGTTTGACCTCAAGGGCTGGATGCAGCCGCACCTGCTGCGTGTGGAGCAGGCACTGTCGGACTGGGTCGATGCCCAGGCCCCGGCTGGGCTGGGTGAGGCCATGCGCCATGCGGTGCTGGATGGCGGCAAACGCCTGCGCCCCTTGCTGCTGCTGGCCACTGCCGAAGCGGTTGGTGCAGAGGGCTCGATCGCGGCGCTGCGTGCGGCCTGTGCGCTGGAGTTGATCCATGCCTATTCATTGGTGCACGACGACATGCCTTGCATGGACAACGATGTGCTGCGCCGGGGCAAGCCCACGGTGCATGTGCAGTTTGGCCAGGCGCAGGCTTTGCTGGCGGGTGACGCCTTGCAGGCGCTGGCGTTCGAGTTGCTGACCCCCCAGGATGGCAGTGTGCCGCCCACGGTGCAGGCAGCCTGTGCAGGTTTGCTGGCGCGTGCTTCGGGGTACTGGGGCATGGCAGGCGGGCAGGCGATTGACTTGGCCCATGTGGGCAAGCGCCTGAGCGAAGACCAGCTGCGCCAGATGCACCGCCTCAAAACCGGTGCCTTGTTGCTGTGCAGTGTGCAGATGGGTGTGGCCTGTGGCGCTGACGTGCCCGACACGGCACGTTTGGCCTTGAGCCGATTTGGCGAGGTGCTGGGCCTGGCCTTTCAGGTGGTGGACGACATCCTGGACGTGACGGCCGACTCCGCCACGCTGGGCAAGACGGCGGGCAAGGATGCCGCAGCCGACAAACCGACCTATGTGGCGCTGATGGGGCTGCAAGCCGCGCAGCGTTATGCGGACCAATTGGCCCAGGAAGCCATGCAGGCCCTGACCGACACCGGATTGCCGCGTGAGCGGCTGGCGGCCTTGCAAGGGCTGGCCGGCATGGTGGTGCACAGAAGCCATTGAACGATGACCCATTTTCTTGAATCTATCCACTCGCCTGCCGACGTGCGTCAGCTGCCACGCAGTGACTTGCCTCAGCTGGCGCAGGAGCTGCGTGCCTGCGTGCTTGACAACGTCTCCAGGACCGGCGGGCACCTGAGCTCCAACCTGGGCACGGTGGAACTCACGGTGGCTTTGCATTACGTCTTCAACACGCCCGAGGACCGCATCGTTTGGGACGTGGGGCACCAGACCTACCCACACAAGATCCTGACCGGGCGGCGCGAGCGCATGCCCACGCTGCGGCAACTGAATGGCCTGTCGGGCTTCCCGCGCCGCGACGAGAGCGAATACGACACCTTTGGTGTGGGGCATTCCTCCACCAGCATCTCGGCCGCATTGGGCATGGCTCTGGCGGCTCGCCAGAAAGGCGAAAACCGCCATGCGATCGCCGTGATCGGTGACGGCGCGATGACGGCTGGCATGGCCTTCGAGGCCCTGAACCACGCCGGTGTGGAAGACTGCAAGCTGCTGGTGATCCTGAACGACAACGACATGTCGATCAGCCCGCCGGTGGGGGCGCTCAACCGCTATCTGGCGCAGTTGATGAGTGGCCGTTTTTATGCGGCTGCCAAAGAAGGCGCCAAGCAGGTGCTCAAGGCCGCGCCGCCGCTCTTTGAGCTGGCCAAGCGCTTTGAGGAGCATGCCAAGGGCATGGTGGTGCCAGCGACCCTGTTCGAGAAGTTCGGCTTCAACTACATCGGGCCCATCGACGGGCACGACCTGGAATCGCTGATCCCGACGCTGGAGAACCTCAAGCACCTGGAAGGCCCGCAGTTCTTGCATGTGGTCACCAAAAAAGGGCAGGGCTACAAGCTGGCCGAGGCCGACCCGGTGGCCTACCACGGCCCGGGCAAGTTCGATCCTGCCGTCGGCATCGTGCCGCCGACCACGCCCCCCAAGACCACCTTCACCCAGGTGTTTGGTCAATGGCTGTGCGACATGGCGGCGCAGGATGAGCGGCTGGTGGGCATCACGCCGGCCATGCGCGAAGGCTCGGGCATGGTGGCGTTTCACAAGCGCTTTCCCAAACGCTATTACGACGTCGGCATTGCCGAGCAACATGCCGTCACGTTGGCGGCAGGCATGGCCTGCGAGGGTCTCAAGCCGGTGGTGGCGATTTACTCCACTTTCCTGCAGCGGGCCTATGACCAGCTGATCCACGACGTGGCGCTGCAGAACTTGCCAGTGGTGTTCGCGTTGGACCGTGCAGGCCTGGTGGGTGCCGATGGTGCCACCCACGCCGGGGCGTATGACATCGCCTTCACCCGTTGCATTCCGAACATGAGTGTGGCCTGTCCTGCTGACGAGCAGGAGTGTCGTCAGCTGCTCAGCACGGCCTATGCCCAGGACCATCCGGTCACGGTGCGTTATCCGCGTGGCGCTGGGGCCGGTGTTCAGGCGGGCACCGATCTGCAGCCCCTGCCTTTTGGCAAAGGCGAAATTCGCCGCCAGGGCCACAAGACCGCCATCCTGGCCTTCGGCACGGTGCTTTACCCGGCACTGCAGGCGGCCGAGGCGCTGGACGCCACCGTGGTCAACATGCGCTGGGCCAAGCCGCTGGACACCGAGCTGCTGGCGCAGGTGGCCCGTGAACACGAGCAGATCGTGACGCTCGAAGAAGGCTGCATCATGGGCGGCGCAGGCAGCGCAGTCATGGAAGCCCTGCAAAGCCTGGGGCTGGTGCGCCCCGTGTTGCAGCTGGGCTTGCCCGATGAATTCATCGAGCACGGCGACCCGGCGAAGCTGCTGGCCCTGCAAGGCCTGGACGCCTCGGGCATCGAGCGGTCCATCCGCCAGCGGTGGCCGCAGACTGCACCACCGCCAGGCTGACTCAGGCCAAAAGGGTAAACCCGGGCCTGATGCCGGTTTTCTTGTTTCTACAATAGCGCGACCGCCTCTGTTTTTTCCTGAAGTCGGGGGTTTGTTTCAATTCTCAAAAGGAGTCCATCCATGGATCGTCGTTCCATTCTGAAAAATGCAGGCATTGCGGGCGTTCTGGCCGCAGGTGTTGCCCCGGCTGTGCACGCTCAGGCGGCTGTTCGCTGGCGCCTGGCTTCGAGCTTCCCCAAGTCGCTGGACACCTTGTTCGGTGGCTCTGAACTCTTTGCCAAGAAGGTCAAGGAGATGAGCGGCGGCAAATTCGAGATCACCACCCACGCAGCGGGCGAGTTGATGCCCGCATTCGGTGTGCTCGATGGCGTGCAGAACGGCACCGTCGAGTGCGCGCACACTGCGCCTTACTATTTCTTCGGCAAGGACGAGACCTTTGCGCTGGATTGCGCGGTGCCCTTCGGCCTCAACAGCCGCCAGATGACCGCCTGGATGGTGCACGGCAACGGCATGAAGCTGATGCGTGAGCACTATGCCAAATACAACATTGTCAACTTCATGTTGGGCAACACCGGTACCCAGATGGGTGGCTGGTTCCGCAAGGAAATCAAGTCTTCTGCCGACCTCAAGGGCCTGAAGTTTCGCGTGGGCGGCTTTGCGGGCAAGGTCCTCGAGCGCATGGGTGTGGTGGCTCAGAACATTCCTGCTGGCGAAATTTACCAGTCGCTGGAAAAAGGCACGATCGACGCGGCCGAATGGATCAGCCCCTACGACGACCAGAAGCTGGGCCTGAACAAAGTGGCGCCCTTCTACTACTACCCCGGCTGGTGGGAAGGCGGTCCTCAGCTGACGCTGATGGTCAACCACAAGGCCTACGATGCGCTGAGCCCTGAAAACAAGGCCATCATTGAGGCCGCTTCTTCTCTGGCACACATCGATATCCAGGCCAAATACGATGCGTTCAACCCCGGTGCACTCAAGCAGCTGGCCGCCCAGAAGACCAAGGTCCTGCCTTTCCCGAAAGAAATGATGGACGTGGCCTTCAAGCACTCGCAAGACGTGTATGCCGAACTGAGCGCCAAGAACCCGAACTGGAAGAAAGTCTACGAAGACTACGCCAAGTTCCGTGCCGATCAGAACTGGTGGTTCCGTTTCGGTGAAGCCCGTTTCGACAGCTTCATGCAATCCCAGAAGCTCTGACCCTTTCCGGTCTGTACTTCAGCCCGCCGCGCGCAAGCCCGGCGGGTTTTGTTTTTCAGGGCCGTTGCTCGTGCCGTTTCAGGGCCTCGGCCAGCCGGGCGAATTCGTCCAGCAAGGCGCGGTCGTGGCAGTAGAAGAAGGTGAACGTGCCGCCCAGATTGCGCACATAAATGCGCGGGGCAATGAGGTGCTCCAGCCCCCGGATGCGCATGACTTTGGCGAATGCCAGCTCTTTGAGGGACACGCGTCTGCGCCACATCCAGGTTTGCTCGATCGCGTCCGGGGTGAGCTGAATGCGGCTGCGCTGGATGTGGAAGACCATGAAAGCCAGCATGGCCCAGACCACGGCGCACAAGGCGCCCTGGCGTGAAGACCAGTCTATGCCCAGACGCCAGAACCACACCAGCAAGGCCAGCACGATGGTCCAGGCCAGCGTTTTGAACACGGGGCCAAAGGCCGGCGCGTTCATGGGCTGTGCGGGAGGCTGGTAGGGGTAGGGCAGAGCAGGATTGGCTTGGTCGGGGAGTGGCATGGGCGGCTGACTTCAAAAAGAAAAAAGCACCTCGTCAGCGGTACAAGCCGTGCTGACGAGGTGCCGAGTGTGAGACAGAAATGGCCGTGGCTTATTTCTTGTCGCTGGCGCCAGGCAAATCCTTCATCGGGTCATCCGATGCGCGCTCATTGGCAGCCGGGGCGTTGGCATCCGGTGCCGGGGTGTCATCAGGCGCGGGTGCGGCTTCGAGCACCACGGAGTTGATGTCCACCACTTCGGCTTTGTCCAGGAACGCTGTGACCGACTGGGGCACAAAGATCACGATCACGACCAGCAGGATCTGCATGATCACCCAGGGGATGGAGCCCATGTAGATGTCGTTGGTCTTGATGGGCGCAGCGATGCGTTTTTCCTTGAACATGGTGTCGGCAATGCCGCGCAGGTAGAACAGCGCAAAACCAAACGGGGGGTGCATGAAGCTGGTTTGCAGGTTCACGCACAGCAAGACGCCGAACCAGATCAGGTCGATGCCCATCTTGTCGGCCACAGGGGCCAGCATGGGGATGATGATGAAGGCGATCTCGAAGAAGTCGAGGAAGAAGGCCAGGAAGAACACGAAGATGTTCACCACGATCAAAAAGCCCACCTGACCGCCGGGCAGACCGGACAGCAGGTGCTCCACCCACTTGGCACCGTCCACACCCTGGAACACCAGGCTGAACACGCGCGAGCCGATCAGGATGAACACCACCATGGCCGTCAGGCGCATGGTGCCGTGCATGGCTTCCCACAGCAGACCCTTGGTCAGGCGCTTGTGCATGGCCGCCAGAATCAGCGCGCCGACCACGCCCATGGCACCGGCTTCGGTCGGTGTGGCAATGGCGCGGTCCTGGAAGGGCAGGCCGCCCATGGAGCCGAGCACGGTGAAAATCAGCACGGCCGAAGGGATGATGCCCTTGAGGCACTTGCGCCACAGTGGCCAGCCGTTCAGGGTGCGTGATTCTTTGGGGATGCCCGGCACATAGTGCGGCTTGAACACACCCAGGGCATAGGTGTAGATCGCGAACATGGCGATCTGCATGAGCGATGGCCCCCAGGCGCCTTTGTACATGTCACCCACGGGGCGGCCCAATTGGTCGGCCAGCACCACCAGCACGAGCGACGGGGGCACCAGCTGGGTGATGGTGCCCGATGCGGCCAGCACGCCGGTGGCGTAGCGGGTGTTGTAGCCGTAACGCAGCATCACAGGCAGTGAAATCAGGGCCATGGCGATCACCTGACCGGCCACGGTGCCGGTGATGGCGCCCAGGATGAAGCCCACGATGATGACCGAGTAGCCCAGGCCACCTTTGACAGGGCCGAACAACTGGCCCATGGCGTCGAGCATGTCTTCGGCCAGACCGCACTTCTCAAGGATGGTGCCCATGAACGTGAAGAACGGGATGGCCAGCAACAGGTCGTTGCTCAGGATCGAGAAGATCGAGATGGGCAGGTTGCCAAGAAAGGCGGCGGGGAACCAGCCCATTTCGATGGCGAAGAAGCCGCTGGCCAGGCCCAGTGCAGCCAAAGAGAAAGCGACCGGAAAGCCGATCAGCATCACGAAGACCAGGCCCACGAACATGATGGGCGCAAAATTTTCCATTTGCATTTTTTAATTCCTTGCAGCGAGACAGACGGCAGTTGTGGCGTGGTCGCTCACTGCAGTGGTTTTTCGTAGTGGGTGTCCATCGCGTAGTCACCCTTGAGGAACGCCAGACGCTTGATCAGTTCAGCCAGACCTTGCAGCCAGACCATGGCAAAGCCCAGCGGCATGGCCAGGGTGGCCGGCCAGCGGATCAGGCCACCCGCGTTGCTGCTGTGCTCGCCAGTGACGAAAGTGTTCCAGAAGTAGGGGAATGAAATCCAGGCCAGAAAGCCCATGACCGGCATCAGAAAAAACACCAGGCCAAAAATGTCGACAAACACCGGCCCATTGCCCTTGAGTTTGCCGTAGACCAGGTCCACACGCACATGCTCGTTGGCCTTGAGCACATAGGGGGCGCCCACCATGACCATGTAGGCAAACAGATACCACTGGATCTCCAGCAGGCTGTTGGAACTCCAGTCGATACCGTAACGCACAAAGGCGTTGCCCGCGCTGATCAGTGCTGCGAGCAAGACCGTCCAGGTGGCCACACGGCCCAGGCGGTCGTTGAGCCAGTCGATGCCAAAGGCGAATTTAAGCAATCCAGACACGATCGTCTCCCAAAAAACAATTCACGCGATTGTAAGTGCTTGCATGCATTGGGTTTTTCAGGAAATTCCCTTGCTGCAAAGGCGTTTGGGGCGTTCGAGTCAACTGCCCGGGTGAGCGCTGTCTTCTTTGAATTGCCACCAGGGCAAGGCTTTTTTGAGGGACTGGACCTGGCCGGGCCAGGGGATGGGGGCGTAGCCTGCCAGCGCGTTCAAATGGACTTGCCACGCCTGTGACTGCAGGATGCGGCCCAGCATTTGCACCGACGCCGAGTCCAGCACCGACTTGAGGCAAACCAGCCAATAGCACTCCTGCAGCAGCGGGACAAACGACAGCCCTTGTGCATGGGCCGCGCTGGCGATGCCCAGCCCAGCATCGGCCTGCCCGGCGGCCACGCAGGCGGCCACGGCGGCGTGGGACGACTCTTCATGCTCGTAGCCTTTGATCTGGCTGGCTTGTATACCCGTGCTGTCCAGTCCATCGTCGAGCAGCAGCCGTGTGCCTGTGCCCAGGCTGCGGTTGACGAAACGGATGCCGGATCGGGTCAGGTCGGCCAGCGTCTGAATGTTCAAGGGGTTGCCGGGCGCCACCATCAGGCCTTGCTGGCGCAGGGCAAAGCCCATGATCTTGTGCTGCCCCGTCTTCAGCAGGGGTTTGTAGGTGCGGGCGATCAGGGTTTTGGCCGAGGGGTGCAAAGGTGCATGAAAGCCCGCGATGTTGCAGCGCCCTTCGTTCAGGGCGCGGATGGCGTCCACGCTGCCGCAAAACCGCATGTCCAGATGCAGACCCTGGCGGGCCGAGAACTGCTGCAAATGCACCAGCGCGTCATCGTGGCTGGCAAACAGGGTCAGCAGATGGATGCCCGGATCGAAAGCGGCTGCGAAGGTTTTTTCCAGCTCCGCCTGCAAGGCGCTGATCTGAGGGGCCAGCCGGGCCTGGGCCTGGCGCTCGGCCCACAGCAGCTTGTCACCCAACTCGGTCAGGCGGGCGGCCTGGCCTTTTTCCCAGACGATCAGGCTTTGCTGGAGCAGGCTTTCCCAGCGTTTGAGTTCACCCCAGACATGGCGGTAGGACAGGCCCAGTGTCTTGGCCGCACCCGAGATGGAACCGGCACTGCGCACCGCCTGCAACATGTCCATCAATGGGTTGCGCAAAGGGGACGTCGGGTGGTGGGCCGAGCGGGTGCCCGCTTCTGGGCTCCACTGGTATGAAAAATCGATGTGCTGCACAGCGCTAGTGTGCCTCATGCGTGGGTGTGCTGGCCCTGCAGTGACGAGGCGCCCTATGCACGGCATTTCATAACGGACATCCCTCACAGCGCGTGCCATGTGCGTCCGTTAGCATCGGTGCGTTCCATGAATACATTCACCGACAGCGTGATGGCCGCGCTGACCCTCATCACCTCGCTGGACCCTGTCCTGTGGGCCATCGTCGTGCGTTCCCTGGCGGTAAGCGCCACGGCGTGCCTGATCGCCTACACCTTGGGGGTGCTTCTCGGCGCCTGGCTGGCCGTGGCCCGCTTTGCCGGGCGCGGCGCGGTGCTGCTGGTGCTCAATACCTTGCTGGCCTTGCCTTCGGTGGTGGTGGGGCTGGTGGTTTATCTGCTGCTTTCGCGCACCGGGCCGCTGGGCTTTCTGGGCTGGCTGTTCAGTTTCAAGGCGATGGTGGTGGCGCAGGTCATTCTGATTCTGCCGGTGGTCATGGCCTTGACCCGACAGGTCGTTGAAGACGTGGAGCGCCAGCACGGCGAGCAGTGGGCATCGTTGGGGGCGGGGCCGCTCATGCGCAGTTTGCTGCTGGCCTGGGACGAACGCCTGGCTTTGCTGACCATCGCCGTGGCGGCGTTTGGCCGGGCCATTTCCGAAGTGGGGGCGGTCATGGTGGTGGGCGGCAACATCGAAGGCTACACCCGGGTCATGACCACGGCCATTGCTCTGGAGACCAGCAAAGGCGACTTGCCTCTGGCGCTGGGCCTGGGCCTGGTGCTGTTGTCCCTGGTGTTGCTGCTGAATGTGCTGGTGGCCATTCTGCGGCGCTGGGGCGCAGCCAGGCAAGGGCAGATGCTGACTGCACCCGAAGGGTGGGTGGCGTGATGCAGGCCTTGCTGCAGCTCGATCAGGTTTCGGTCCGTCTGGGACCGGTGCAGGCACTGTCCGGCGTGTCCTTGCGTATCCATGCCGGTGAGCGGGTGGCGCTGGTGGGCGCCAATGGCAGCGGCAAAAGCACCTTGCTGCGCACCTTGCATGGTCTGTTGCCCTCGCACGCGGGGCAAGTGCAATGCGCGCCTGTGCTGCGCCAGGCCATGCTGTTTCAGCGGCCGCATCTGCTGCGGGCGTCGGTGCTCGCGAACGTGACGCTGGGCGTGTGGCTGGACCGCACACAAGGGGTGTCGTGGTCAGTGGCCCGTGCGCGGGCTTGGACGGCCTTGCAGCGGGTGGGTTTGCAAGCGGTGGCCATGCAAAGCGGCCGCCAGCTCTCGGGCGGGCAGCTGCAGCGTGTGGCACTGGCCCGCGCGCTGGCGCGTCAGCCCGATCTGTTGCTGCTCGACGAGCCGACCGCCAGTCTGGACCCCCACGCCAAACGGGATGTCGAAAACCTGATGCAGGCTTTTGCGCAGGGCGAGGGCGGTCCGCCGTTGACACTGGTGTGGGCCAGCCACAACCTGGGGCAGGTCAAACGGCTGGCCACACGCGTCATGTACCTGGAAGGCGGCCGCTTGCTGGCGGACCTGCCTGTGGCCGATTTTTTCAATGCGGCTGTTTTGGCGCGTCACAGCCCGGCCGCCCATGCGTTTGTTCAAGGAGAGCAGTGATGATGAAGCGTTCGTCTTTTTTCCGTCGTTGGCATTCAACAGCCCTGGCACTGGTGCTGGGCTGTACCAGCCTCGCAGGGCAGGCTCAATCCATCGTGATGTCGTCCACGACATCGACGGAGCAATCGGGCTTGTTCAGTCATTTGTTGCCCGCCTTCAAAAAGGCCAGTGGCATCGATGTGAAAGTCGTGGCCCTGGGCACCGGACAGGCCCTGGACATGGCGCGACGCGGTGACGCCGATGTGGTGTTTGTGCACGACCAGGTGGCCGAAGAAAAGTTCGTGGCCGAAGGCTTTGGCCTCAAGCGCCTGCCCGTCATGTACAACGACTTTGTGTTGATTGGACCCAAGGCCGATCCGGCCGCGATCAAAGGCAAAGACATCGTTGCGGCGCTGGCCAGGCTGGCGAACGCGAATGCGGCATTTGTGTCGCGGGGGGACAAAAGCGGCACCCATGCGGCCGAGCTGCGCTTCTGGAAAATGGCCCAGCTGGAGGCCGCCAAAGGCGCGGGCTACCGTGAATGCGGCTGCGGCATGGGGCCTGCGCTCAACATCGCCGCGTCGCAAGGCGCGTATGTGCTGGCCGATCGCGGCACCTGGCTGAACTTCAAGAACCGCGCCGATCTGGCGGTGCTGGTCGAGGGCGATCAGCGCTTGTTCAACCAGTACGGCGTGATGGTGGTGAACCCCGCCAAACACCCACACGTCAAACAGGCCGAGGCGCAGAAATTTGTGGACTGGGTGACTTCAGCCGCCGGTCAGGCCAGCATCGCCGAATACAAGATCGGTGGTGAGCAGTTGTTCTTCCCGAACGCCAACAAATGACTCAGTGGGGTCGGCCGAGCTTGCGGTAGACCGTGGCCCGGCTGATGCCCAAGGCACGGGCCGCTTCGGCCACGTTGCCGCGCGCTTGCTGCACGGCCTGGCGGATCATGTCGGTTTGCGCTGCCTTCAAGGGCTTGGCAGCCATGGGCGAGTGCGTTGCCACGGTCGTGTGTGCGCCTGTCCGGATGGCCTGGATCTGCAGCCTCAGACCTGACCACAGCGGGATTTCCTGCGGCCTTGCCTGCGCTGCGGCATCGAACAGGTTTTCCCAGGGAAAGGCAAACACATCGCTCGCATGCAGCGGCGCACTGGATGTGGTTTCCAGCGACAGCATCTGCCTTGCCGCAGGGTTGGCGCCGATGAGGTGACCTTCATGGTCCAGGGTGATCAAGCCATCGCTGTCCCCGCCCGGCGGGTTGCCTGGCCAGCTCAAACGCAAGACCAGGGCATGGGCTGTGGACAGCAGCCAGCTGTTTTCAATGCTGCGTGCCGAGCGCTGGACCAGATGCCTGAGCGCCGGACGCTCCTGGGTTTCGATGCCCGTCAGGTCCAGCATGCCCGCGCACAGGCCATCGGGTCCGAACACAGGCGCACCTGCGCAGCTGTAGGCACTGGTGTCCTGGAAGAAATGTTCACCCCGGTGCAGCCAGACCGGCTGCAACTCCCGCAGCGCGGCACTGATCGAGGTGGTGCCCACCGAGCATTCGGACAGGTCCACCCCCACGCGGGCGATGGCGTCGGCCCGGCGGTCCTGTCGGTCCACAGGGCCGTGGACGTCCACCACGATGCCCTCGGCGTTGGTCAGGATGGCGAAATACCGGATGTCTGCAATGACCCGGGCCAACTCGGTCAGCACGGGCCGGGCCGCCTGCACCAGAGGGCGACTGGCCTCCTGGATACGCCGCATGTGCTGTGCCGTGATGGTGTCAAACCCCACCGACTGGTGCGGTTGCAGGCCCATGTCCAGGCAGCGTTGCCAGGATTGCGTGACCCATGTCGGCAGCCCGGTGGAGACGGCATGGGTACGATCTTGAAGCACCATCGCCCTGGCGCGCTCAATGCTCTGGGTTCGGTCAGGGGGGGATTCGTGCAGGGCCATGGCAGCAATGTGTATCAGGCTGAGAATATTCGTTTTTACCTTCCAAAAACCGAGGGTTAACACTGATGGGGTCGGTGTGTTTGAGCACAACAATGGCTATGAATTTTCATTCATAGGTGCAGATTGACCTCTGCCCCACCACAGGAGACCTCCATGCAGAAAGTCCTGCACATCAACCCGGACAAATGCACCGGCTGCTTGCAGTGCGAAATGGCCTGTTCTTTCGAGAACTACGGCACATACGCCACCTCCAAGTCGCGCATCAAGGTGTTCGACTTCCACCACACGGGCAAAAAAGTGCCCTACACCTGCACCCAGTGCGACGAAGCCTGGTGCCTGCATGCCTGCCCTGTGGAAGCGATCACGGTGGACAAGGCCACCGGCGCCAAGGTGGTCAACGAGTCCACCTGCGTGGGCTGCAAGGTTTGCACCATCGCCTGCCCGTTTGGCACCATCAACTATGTGCAGGAAACCGGCAAGGTGCAAAAGTGCGATCTGTGCGGTGGCGACCCGGCCTGTGCCGACGCCTGCCCGACCGGCGCCATCACCTTCGTCGATGCCAACTGGACCGGCATCGACAAAATGAAACAGTGGGCCGACAAGCTGGGCAATCAGCCCACCGCCGGTTAATCCCCCACCCACAAGGAGCATCAACATGTCTTGGGCTGGAAAAATCCTCCGCGTCAACCTGACGGCAGGCACCGTCAAATCCGAACCGCTGAACATGGAGTGGGCCAAGGCCTACCTGGGTTCACGCGGCCTGGGCAGCAAATACCTGATCAACGAGGTCGACCCCAAAGTCGATCCACTGTCGGCCGACAACAAAATCATCTGGGCCACCGGCCCGCTGACCGGCACCATGGCCTCCACCGGTGGCCGCTACACCGTCATCACCAAAGGGCCGCTGACGGGCGCTATCGCCTGCTCCAACTCGGGCGGCTATTGGGGTGCCGAGCTGAAGATGGCCGGTTGGGACATGGTCATTTTTGAAGGCAAATCGGCCAAGCCGGTCTACCTCTTCATCAACGACGACGAGGTCGAGTTGCGCGATGCGGGCCACCTGTGGGGCCAGAGCGTCTGGAAGACCGAGGAAATCCTCAAATCCAGCCTGCAAGACCCGCTGCTGCGTGTGTCCAGCATTGGCAAGGCCGGTGAAAACGGCGTGCTGTATGCCGCCGTGGTGAACGACCTGCACCGTGCGGCCGGCCGTTCGGGCGTGGGCACCGTCATGGGCAGCAAAAACCTCAAAGCCATCGCCGTGCGCGGCACCAAGGGCGTGGGCAATGTGCAAAACCCCAAGGCTTTCATGGCCGCGGCCAAGGCCGCCAAGAAGGTGCTTGCCGACAACGCCGTCACCGGCCAGGGCCTGCCCGCCTATGGCACCCAGGTGCTGATGAACGTGATCAACGAAGTCGGTGCCTTGCCCACGCGCAACCACCGCGATGTGCAGTTTGAAAGCGCCAAGGACATCTCGGCCGAAGCCATGGCCACACCGCGCGAAACCGACGGCAAAAAGCACCTGGTGACCAACCAGGCCTGCTTCGGTTGCACCATCGCCTGCGGCCGCATCAGCAAGATGGACGAAGGCCACTTCTCGGTCAAGAACAAGCCCGAGTACTGGGGCGCATCCGGTGGCCTCGAATACGAAGCGGCTTGGGCGCTGGGCGCTGCCAACGGCGTCAAAGACCTCGAAGCACTGCAATACGCCAACATGGTCTGCAACGAAGAAGGCTTTGACCCCATCAGCTTCGGCGCCACCATCGGTGCCGTGATGGAACTGTACGAAATGGGCGTGCTGACCAAAGAGCAGATTGGCGTGGAAGCCCCGTTCGGTTCCGCAGAAGCCCTGTGCGAATTTGCCGACATGACCGCCAAGGGCATCGGCTTTGGCAAGGAAATCGGTCTGGGCTCCAAGCGCCTGACCGCCAAGTACGGCCACCCCGACCTGTCCATGAGCGTCAAGGGCCAGGAATTCCCGGCCTACGACGGCCGTGTGATCCAGGGCATTGGCTTGGCGTATGCCACCTCCAACCGTGGTGCTTGCCACCTGCGCGGCTACACCATCGCTTCTGAAGTGCTGGGCATCCCGGTCAAGACCGAGCCCACCGAGCACGAAGGCAAGCCTGAACTGGTCAAGGCCTTCCAGGACGCTACAGCGGCGTTTGACTCGGCCGGCATTTGCATCTTCACCAGCTTCGCCTGGACCCTGGCCGACGTGGCCCCGCAAGTGCAAGCGGCTTGTGGCGAAGAGTTCACCATGGAGCACCTGGCCCACATTGGCGAACGCATCTGGAACATGGAGCGCGAGTTCAACAACGCTGCGGGCTTCACCAAGGCCGACGACAACCTGCCCAAGCGCCTGATGACAGAAGCCGCCAAAACCGGCCCCGGCAAAGGCATGGTCAGCAAGTTGAACGAGATGCTGCCCAAGTACTACGACGCGCGTGGCTGGGACGGCGAAGGCCGACCCACCTCAGTGACCAAGGAACGTCTGGGCCTGTAAATCGCCCGGACTTGCAGCAAGAAGCGGCCCGAACAGGTCGCTTCTTTTTTGGAGAACACACCATGACCCATCACGTGATTCTGGGCGCAGGCCCCGCTGGCGTCATCGCCGCCGAAACCATCCGCAAGCATGCCCCCGCTGACACCATCACCCTGGTGGGTGACGAGCCCGATGCGCCGTATTCGCGCATGGCGATCCCTTACCTGCTGATTGGCAACATCGACGAGCGCGGCACTTACCTGCGCAAGTCGGCCACGCACTTTGACGATCTGCGCATCACGCAAGTCAAGGCGCGGGTGACCCAGGTGGACGCGCAGCGCAAGCAATTGCAGCTGGACAACGGCAGCACGCTGGGTTTTGACAAGCTGCTGATCGCCACCGGCTCGCACCCTGTGCGCCCGCCGATTGCAGGCATTGATTTGCCCGGTGTGCACCCGTGCTGGACACTGGCCGATGCCCGCGCCATCCAGGCCCTGGCTAAACCCGGTGCACGCGTTTTGCAAATGGGCGCAGGCTTCATCGGCTGCATCATCATGGAAGCCCTGGCCTCGCGGGGCGTGAAGCTCAGCGTGGTCGAAATGGGCGACCGCATGGTGCCGCGCATGATGGGGCCTGTGGCGGGTGGCATGATCCGCGACTGGTGCGAGGCCAAGGGCGTGCAGGTGTTCACCGGGGCCAAGGTCGAAGCCATTGAATCGGGTGCCGACAAGGGCTTGCTGGGCAAGCTGGCTGCGGCGGTGGGCCTGTCTTCAGATGACGTGGGCGGGGCCCTGCGGGTGCGCCTGTCCAATGGTCAGACCATCGAAGCGGATCTGGTCATCAGCGCCACGGGCGTGCGTCCGGCCATCGGGTATTTGCAGGACAGTGGCATCACCTGCCTGCAAGGTGTACTGACCGATGCTCGCATGCAAACCAATGTGCCCGGCGTTTACGCTGCGGGCGATTGCGCCGAGGCTTTTGACAAGGTCAGCGGCAAGACCATCGTGAGTGCCATCCAACCTAACGCGGCCGAGCAGGCCCGTGTGGCCGCACTCAACATGGTGGGGCAAGACACCGAACTCAAGGGCGTGACCCAGATCAACGTGCTCGACACGCTGGGGCTGATCTCGACCAGCTTTGGCAACTGGGAAGGCGTGGCCAGCGGCGAGCATGCGGCCTTGACCGATCAGGCCGCAGGCCGCCATCTGAGCCTGCAATTCAAGGACGATGTGCTGATCGGCTGCAACAGCGTGGGCTGGACCGAGCATGTCGGCGTGATGCGGGGCCTGGTGGAAGGACAGGTGCATCTGGGCGAGTGGAAAGACCGCTTGCTGCAGGACCCGACCCGACTGGTCGATGCCTACCTGGCCTGCGCCCAAGGGCAAGGTCAGTGGGCGGGTGCACAGGATGCGCGTCGCCGTTGAAGTGACAATGCGCGCATGAACATCACCTTCAAACTGTTCGCTACGCTGACCGACTACCTGCCTGCCGAGGTGCGTCGCAGCAACCAGATGGTCATGGACGTGGCACCCGACACCACCATCATGCAGGTGATCGAACCTTTTGGCATGCCGCCCAAGCTGGTGCACCTAGTGCTGGTCAACGGTAAATACATTGCACCTGAGGCACGTGGCACCACCACGCTGACCGAGGGCGATGTGCTGGCCATCTGGCCGCCAGTGGCGGGTGGTTGATCTCTTTTGTTGAACGGCGCTGAAACCGTGCAGTCGTTTTACCCTGAACGCTTTGAGAGAGACATGGCCACCACCGAGGCTGAATGGCTGGCGGCGCTGCCACGTGCAGTGGGCAAACACCCGTGCGCTGTGCACGCTGGCCGCGCTGAAATCCGCATCCATCAAGGTCGCCTGCTAATGCAATGGCACACCTTGCCGCCTCGTGTGATTGCTCTGCTTCGCCTGCAGCGCCTGGCGGTGGTGTTTGCGTTTGATGGGGTGGACGATGCGGAGCGTCACGCCTTCATGAAACACTTTGACCTGACAATGCAGCGGGGCGGGGGGTGATCGCTGCTGTGTTGAGTGGCGGCAAATGGCTGACGTTTGGTTTAGATAAAAACCGTGCTTCCAACTTGTGCTTTGCCCTCTTTTTGAACAATGGCATAAACACCTGCACATGGAAACTTGCCCATGCCAGGCAGTTCCATACGGTTGTGGGCCACCAAGGTCCGCAGAATATCCAAGTCTTGCGGTAATTCTGATTGCTCCAGTGTCGTCATGACACATCTGGGATCCAGCATCGCGACTGACAGTTGGGTGGCGTCTCCGATGGAGAGAGTTTGGCCTACCCATGAATTTTCGACAAAACCCTCGTCAAGGGTTTTCACAACGATGTTCATTCGGAATCTTGACTCATCAAAGAGGCTGGCAGGTGCAAGAGCCCTGAGTTTGAGCAAAGTAGAAGTGGTGATCACCGAGACTGGAAATACATCCAGAAATGAGCTTGTGGGTACAGGAGAGGCCATGCCGACAGCTTTGAAGAGTGCGGAGCCCAGCTTTTGTGAGACGATGGTATTTCGACTTTCGACAGGGTCAAGTCCTGCCAAGTCAGGATGAAACTGATCAATGGTGAAATCTTCTGGTGCGGTTTGAATCAACTCGACTTGCCGTCCAAAAAAACTGGAAAGCTTTTCGTTTGCCCTAGTGTCATCACTGCGTACCCAATCACCGTCAGGCAACGTGATTTTTACAGGCGCAATTTTTTCAAGATGAACGGGCGGCGATAAGTACTCTGCTCGGCATTTAAGCAAGTCCGGGAACAATTTGCTGTTTTTGGCACTCGCAACTTTGCCTGTCGCCATATCCAGTAATGCATAAGCACGGTCACCAACGATGCCAGTGACACACACATCAAGCTCTTGAAGTCGCTCCCCACCCATCGACTTGACTGGGAATCGCCACAAAGAAGCAATTTCGCCAAGGATTTTTTTTGAGAATTTCATTTTTCAAAATGATCAAGTGGGTTGGAAAAACACATGGATCCGATTGAACAGGCATTCAAAATGCAGCATGCGAAATCATGCTGTGCCATTCTTATGGTGCGAGATTTTTTTCTCAAGTCATTAAAGCTAGGTGTATTCCCTGTGAGTGATATGAACGGCGCACACCGTCATCTCAATTTCTCTGTGCTGTTTTCTTGGCCATTGACTCAACGCAGCTGTTCATCTTGTGACGCTTGAGGACTGTTTTCACCGCGACCATCAGAACTGTTAATCCGCAGAAAACTCAGGGCGTTATAAGCTGGAAACGCCCGCTTCCGTAATGAATTCAATGGATTGATTCTTGACGGCGACGGAGGTCATCGCACTGTTGACGATGATCGGTTGCAAGCGCTGCAAACCCGAAATCCCACCGAGCGATTACTGCCCCCAGAGCATCGCCACGGTCTTGAGCCCCAGCACTGTGAGCGCCAGCGAACCAAACAGATGCACGCTGGTGGTGCCCAGGGCCAGCACGTAGCGCGCTTGCTGCAACAGGGTGACCACCTCGGCTGAAAAGCTGGAGAAGGTGGTCAGCGCGCCCAAAAAACCGGTGACCAGTGTCAGGCGCCAGACCGGATCGAGTTCCGGTATTTGCTGGAACACGCCCACGCACACGCCGACCAGGTAGCCGCCTATCAAATTGGCCGCCAGTGTGCCCCAGGGGATGAGTGCATCACTGTGGCTGAGCCAAAGGCCAAGTTGCCAGCGGGCGAGGGCGCCCAGACAGGCTCCGAAACAGATGGCGAGGACGGCTTGCATGCCCGGATTCTAGAAGAGATCAGAAGGGTGGGTCGTCAGCTGCAGCGGGTGCCGCTTGCGCCGCATCGGGTGCTGTGGCACCCCATTCCTGCTCGCCGCCCAATGCCTCGATCAGGCTGTCCAGCAAGGGCCCGAGCAGCCCGGTGGCCAGCACCACATCCGAGTCGAAGCGGTCTTCGTTTTTGTCGGTGCCTGCTTCGTCCATCACGCCGTCGAGGAACTGCACTTTTTTCAGTTGCAGGGTTTCGGTCAGCACAAAGCTCACGCGCCCGTCCCAGCTCACGGCCAGTTGGGTGGGCAGCTTGCCTTCGAGCACATGCTTGCGCACATCGTCGTTGGCCAGGTGGTGGCGTGTGAAGCGGATGCTGGCGGCGTCTTCGCCGGTGGCTTTCAGCACGCATTCGCGCTCCACGCTCAGGTCAGCCGGCCAGTCTTCGGGGGCCGGGGCCAGCAACCATTCGGTCATGGCCGCCTGCGGTGTGGTGGCCGTCTGGATCAGGGCCACCGACAAGCCGGTGAAGGCTTTCATCAAGGCAGAGATGGCCTCGTCGGCCTTGCCCTGGCTGCCGCTGTCCAGCACCAGTCGGCGCTTGGGCAGATCGATCCACACCAGCATGCTGGCTTGCCTCGGGAATGCCTGAGGCAGCAAGGACTGCAGGATGTCGTCCTGCAGATCGCGCTTTTCCTTTTTGCCAGGTTTGCGGCCCGTGGCGGCCTCGATCTCGGTGATGCGCTCGTCCAGTTGGCGTCGCACCACGTTGCCAGGCACGGCTTTGGACTCGATCATGAGCTTGACCATCCATTGACCACCCACGGATTCCACCAGGGGGCCGTGCTCTTCGCCTCGGGGCTCGATCCAGCCCACCGATTTGTCCTGGCTTGCGCCGCACTCTACAAAGCGGGCCGGTTGCAGCGCCGCCTCCACCTCGGTGAGGCTGGGGCTCCAGCCTTCACCGATGTGGTAAACCATCACGTTCTTGAACATCTGTCACTCTTTCATGCCATCACGGGCCAGCGCGGCATCTTACCGGAGTGCACAGGGTGTTTTATTTGGCCACACCCATCAAAAGATCGGGCACGATGGTGACGATGGACGGGAAGACGGTGATCAGGCCAATGCCCGCGATCATGCAGGCGAAAAATGGCAGGGTCACGCGTGCGATGCGGTTGCTGTCGATGCCGGTCATGTTCTGCAGCACGAACAGGTTGAAGCCCACGGGCGGCGTGATTTCGGCGATCTCGACCAGCATGATGATGAAGATGCCGAACCAGACCAGGTCAAACCCGGCTTTCTGGATCATGGGCAGCACCACCGCGCTGGTCAACACGATCATCGAGATGCCGTCGAGCGCGGTGCCCAAAATCAGATACACCACCACCAGCACACCAATCAGGCCAAAGGGCGAGAGGTTCATGCTGTGCACAAACTCGGCCAACTCGCGTGGGATGCCGGTGAAGGCCATGGTTTTGGTCAAGAAAGCCGCGCCCGCGAGGATGAACATGATCATGCAGCTCACGCGCGTGGCGCCCACCAGGCCTTGCCAGAAGTTCTCCCAGGTCAGGCTGCGGCCTGCGGCCGCAATGGCCAGCGATCCGACGACACCGTAAGCAGCGCATTCGGTGGCGGTGGCGATGCCCGCGACCAGCACCCAGACGATGAACACGATCAGCAGCGAGCAAGGAATCAGGCTGCCCGAGCGCCGCATTTTTTCCATGAAAGTGGTGGGTGCTTCGGGCGGGGGTACTTTGTCGGGGTGGCGCAGGCTCCACCAGATGATGTAGCCCGAGAACAGGCCCATCAGCAAAAAACCGGGCAAAAAGCCTGCCAGGAACAGGCGGATCACGCTGGCGTCGGCCGCCACGGCGTAGACCACCATGGTGATGGACGGCGGAATCAAAATGCCGAGGCCTCCGGCTGCGGCCAATGAGCCCAGGGCGATGTTGCGGTCGTACCCGCGTTTTTCGAGTTCGGGCAAGGCCACCTTGGCGATCGTGGCGCAGGTCGCGGCAGACGAACCTGAGACCGAGCCAAAAATGCCGCAGCCCAAAATCGTGGTGTGCATCAAACGACCTGGCACCTTGGACAGCCAGGGCGACAGGCCGTCGAACATCTGTTCGGACAGTTTGGTGCGGTACAAAATCTCGCCCATCCAGATGAACATGGGCAGCGCCGCGAGTTCCCAGCTGGCCGAGGTTTCCCAGAAGGACGAAAACAGGTTCTTGCCAGGCAGGGTGTTGGTGAAAAACGCCTGACCGACCCAGCCCACAATGGCCAGCGTCATGGCGATCCAGACGCCGCCGCTGAGCATCAGCAGCATCAAAAAGAGGAGCAGGCCCCCGATTTCAAGCAGGCCCATCACATCTCCTCGGAAAAGTCACCACGGGCGTGCCGCTCTTCGACACGCGCCACATAGCTGGGTTTGCCACCGCGGAACACGCACACGCATTCATCCAGCACGGCAATCACCAGAATGGCCGAGCCGATCACAAAGCTCATTTGCGGAATCCAGATCGGGATCGCCACCATGTTGCCCGCGATGTCGTTGAACTCGTAGCTCTCCCAGGTGAAGCGCGCTGCCCAGTAGCCCAGGTAGCCAATCGCCACGGCGGCCACGGCCAGAGAGACCAGTTCCAGCCAGCGGCGCACGGGTGGCGACACCGATTCGAGCACCAGTGTCACCCGCACAAAGTCGCCATTGCGGAAGCTGTAGGCCATGCCCATGAAGGCCGCGGCTGCACACAGCCAGGCCACGATGTCGTTGATCCAGGAGACGCGCCACTCGAACACGCGCCCCATGGATGCGGCGATCATCAAGACCAAAATGGCCAGTACGCACAGGGCGGCCAGGTTGCCGCCCAACAGGTACAAACCGTCCAAAAAGCGCCTGCCAAAGCTGGCGCTGGCTGTGCTGCTGGTGCTCATGTGGGTTTACTTGTGGTTGTAGGCGTCGACCAGGGCTTTGCCTTCGGCGCCCGCTTTGTCCAGCCATTCCTTGAGCATGGTGTCGCCGACTTTCTTCATGTCGGCCTTGAGTTGCACCGAGGGTGCGGTGACGGTCATGCCATTGGCCTTGAGGGTGGCGAGCGTGGTGTCGTTGACCT